>Ga0208755_100036_pt1 | contig 133836 bp, 124 predicted proteins | sample LakWasMet57_HOW8_2_FD_183891 | JGI IMG/M metagenome (GOLD analysis project Ga0208755, IMG submission 183891) | Freshwater sediment methanotrophic microbial communities from Lake Washington under simulated oxygen tension - Sediment Metagenome... | ecosystem: Environmental > Aquatic > Freshwater... | reverse complement strand
GCCGCCGCCACCGCCGGTCATCGCGCCACCACCACCGCCGGTCATCGCGCCACCACCACCGCCGGTCATCGCCGCGCCACCGCCACCGCCGGTCATCGCGTCGCCGCCACCACCGCCGGTCGCCATCGCGCCCCCACCGCCGCCGGTCATCGCCTCGCCGCCACCACCGCCGGTCGCCATCGAGCCACCACCACCGCCGGTCATCGACGAGCCGCCGCCTCCTCCGGTGAGCGCGACGCCGCAGAGGCCGTTCATGCAGGCCTGGCCGATGCCGCACATGGTGCACTGCGCGCCGACCGACCCGCACGCCGCGGTGCTGATGCCCGGGCTACACAGCCCGTTGGAATCGCAGCACCCCAGACAGGTGCGCGCATCACAGGCGGGCGGAGGGGAGAAACAGCCGGCACCGAGCAAAAGGAAGGTGGAGGCCACCAGAACGAGACGAAGGCGCATGCGGCCCTGATACCTCATCCCCGCCCCGGGTCTCACGGGTTGCGTGGAATTTCCCGCAGCGCGGCTTCGATCAACGGCACCTGCCCCGGGTTGATCAACACGCGCGCCTGCTCGAGCGGGGCCCAGGTCGCGCGGTCCACCTCGGGAATGCGGAGCCTCTTCCCCGAGCGCGGCGGGAACTCGATCTCGATCTCATTCGAGCGCAGCGCCGTCACGTCGAAGTCGCCCTTCGCCGCGAAGGCCACCACCTTCTTCCCGCTCTTGAGCTTCACCTCACCGAGCGGCCGCCACGGACCTTCCGGCGCGGGGTGCCCAGTCTCCTCTTCGAACTCGCGCCTCGCGGCGGTCAGCGGGTCTTCACCGGCGGCGAGCTCGCCCTTAGGGAGGCTCCACGCGCCCTCATTCTTCTTTGCCCAGAAGGGCCCACCGGGGTGCACCAGCAGCACCTGCGCGGCCGCGCCTTCCCCTCGCACCAGCGCGACGGCGGCCGAGGTCGTCACAGCAGGCTCTGCAGGAACTCGATGGGGGTGCTCATCAACACCTCGGTGGTGCAGTGCAGCTCGGCGCCGGAGTACCCGTCGAGCGCGAAGGCGCCCTCGCGCAGCTCGACACGGGTCACCTTCTGCCCGCTCGCCAGCGTGCTCACCAGCCCCCAGCGGGTCGGCGCGTCGGGATGCGTGGCGCTGATCAGCCCGAGGTGCGTCACGTCGACGACGTCGCCCTCGCTCACGCCCAGCGCCGGCACGTCCTGCGAGAAGGTCAGCTTCAGCGACGCGGTGAAGGCGTCCACCGCGTGGCCCATGTCAGGAGTCGCGAGCGGGTTGGTGAGCGCCTCGACGAGCACGGCGGTGAAGGCGCTCGAGGTGCAGGTCTTCCGTTCGATCTTGCGCGAGCGCGACAGGATGTCTTTGGGAATGGGCAGCGCCAGCACCGCCGCCGACGCGCCGCGCAGGCCGGGATCGAGGCTGCGGGTCTGCTTGAGCACGATGCGCGGGGGGAAGGCGCCGGTCTTCAGCGCGGGCCAGCCTTCGGGCACCTGACGGAACTCGAAGTCGAGCACCTGCGTCGTCGCGCGCTGGGCGGCGGGGCGTTGGGCGTTCTCTCGCGCGAGCCACGCGGTGGCCACGTCCTTCGCGCGGCCGAACGTCTCGAGGAGCTGCGCGTCGGTGAGCACCAGCGTGCCCGCGGGCACGACCGTCGAAGCCCGCAGCCGCTCGATGGTGGGGGTGGAGGCGCCGGGGGCGAGCGTGACGCGGTCGATCTCCGGCAACTGGGTCGAGGTGGGGTTGGTGACCGACAGCGCGCCGGCCTGCACGTTCAAGTCGAGCACCACCGCGCCGTCGTGCAGCGTGAGGAGGAACACGCCATTGCTGAGCTCCTTGTCGTCGTCGAAGCGCGCGTGCACCACCACCGCCATGTTCCCCGAGAGGTGGTCGATGTTCTCGAGCGCGCGTTCTTCGTACGCCTCGAGGCTCCAGTACGAGGCCCAGGTCTTCTTGAGCGCCCACGCGACGTCTTGTTTGCGATCGCCGGCGTTGGGCTGCGCGGCCGCGTCGAGGAAGCCGGTGTTCGAGTCGTAGAGGCCGGCGCCGTTGAAGCCCTCGACGTCTTCCGCGGTGGACGACGAGCGGAAGCGCAGGCCCTGCGTCACCGCGTAGTGGCCGAACTGAGCCTTCAGCGCGTCGGTGATGACGGTGAGCGTGGCGGGGGCGATGGGGGCCGCGCGCAGCTCCGCCTTGAGCCCGCCTGCGCGGACGAGGTCGCCGAGCACGTCGCCGACGGGGTGCGCCGCGAGGAACTCCTGGAGGAAGGTGGGATCAGCGTTCTTGTCCCCTTCGAGCGCGAGCGCGCGCACGCGGGCGTCGTCACCGAAGCCGGGCGCGAGCAGCATGGCGGTGATGCGCGCGCGGAAGGGCGCGAGGTGCTCGGCGTAGGCGCGAATGGTGATGGAGGCGAGCGTGTCGGGGGTGGCGGTGGGCGCGCCGGCGAGGAGCCCGAGGTAGCCGGTGCCTTTGCCTCCGATGGCGGGGCGCAGCGCGTCGGAGTCGGCGGCCGACAGGGTGCGGAGATCGTACGTGTACGGCAGCGTGCTCACGTCGACCTGCTGCACCGCGACCGGGCTCTTGCGCTGCAACTGCAGCCACTGCGCGTACTGCGACTCGGTGATGGCGCGGATGATCAGCTCGCCCGAGCCGCTGGCCTTGATGATCACCGGCGAGCGGAAGCGGGCGAGGTCGCGGAGCTCCTGATCATCCATCACCCCGCCCCGGTACACGTTGGGGATGCCGCGGTTGCGCGCGAGCAGGTTGAGGTGCGCCAGGGGGGTCTGCGGCACCGAGGTCACCACGCCGGCCGCGGGCGGGAGGAGATCGGGCACGTCTTCGAGGATCAAGATGTCCGACGGCTTCGTGTCGTTGTACGGCTCGCCCGAGGCGATCAGCTTGAGCCGGCCGGCGGTGAGGCCCTCGTTGTAGACCTCGGTCTCGCCCGGCGCGGCGAGGTCCTTCAAGCGGATGATCCGGTCCCAGTACGGGAGCTTCTGGGCCTCGATGTTCTGCGCGAGCGCCTCTTGCGGCGGCGAGCGCACCACCCACACCACTTGATCCGCGAGCTCCGGCGGGAGCGTGGCGGCGAGGCGCTCGAAGTAGCGCACCAGCTCGGCGTGCGTGGGGAGGTCGGTGAACTCGAGCTGAAAGGCCCAGCGCTCGGGGCGGCCGGTGGTGGCGGTGACGTGGATCAACGTGCCGAGGCCGAAGGCGCGCGGGGTGATGGTCAACGAGAGCTCGTAGAAGCGCGGCGAGTAGAGGCGGCCGTCGTCGACCCAGGTGAGGTCGAGCGGCAGCGTGGTCTGCTGCTTCGCCCAGCCGTAGATCTCGGAGATCGACGCGAACTTCAGGTCGCTCACCGGCACGATGCCGTCGCGCCCGGGAATGCGCTGCCCGTTGAGCAGGCGGAACCAGTACCACTCGTCGTGCAGCGCGTAGAACGCGTTGTCGAGGTAGCGGATGTCTTCCTGCGCGGTGTTGAAGCCGGTGACCACGAACTTGCCCGCCGCGCGGCCGTGCGCGGTGACGGCGAGGCGCTCGTAGTCGGCGACGGTGGCGAGCTTCGCGACGGAGTGATCGTCGAAGCCGTCGGTGGGCCCGGGGCACGCAGCGAGGAACAACACGAGGGTCAGCCAGCAGGTGCGCATCATCGGGGTCGGCCCCTTCGCAAGAGTGACACCATCGCACACACAAGGGACTCGGGGACTTACGGCGCCCGGGGTCTCAGAAAACCACGGCCCCTCCCTCGGGTTCGGGGAGATCTGTGGACGGACACTGGCAGCTCCGGGGTCGCACCCGTTACATCACCGCATGGCCTGGGTTGGGCGGTTGACGGATCGATTGGCGCCCCGGGTCGAAGATCCCGAGCTCCAGTCCCGGTTCCGCTTCGGCGTGCAGGCGTGGCTCATCGCGTGGCCGATGGCGGTGGTGTGGACCGGGGTCAGCGCGGCGCTGGGGCTGTGGGTGGCGGCGGCGCTCAACTTCGTGATGGTGGTGGTGGGGCCGATCGCCGTCCTCGGCATGAAGCGCACGGCGAGGCTGACGCCGTGGTTCCAGCTCACGCTCGGCGCGGCGCTGTTGCTCTACGGCCCGGGGATGTTGGGACAGACGCCCGCGGACGAGACCGGGTTGTTCTTCGCGGTGATCATCCCGCTGGTGGCCGGCTTCATGTTCGGAGGCCGCAGCGCCGCGTGGTGGACCGTGCTCACCGCGACGGTGTCCATCACCAGCCTGACGCTCGCGTACAAGGGCTACACGCTGCCGGCCAGCGACCCCACGCCGCTGTTCTCGAAGGCGCTCAACATCGTCAGCGCGCTGTCGATGGCGGCGCTCTTCGCGGCGCGGTTCCACGAGGTGCGGCGCGAGGGCCTCGAGCGCGCGCAGGCGGCCAACCACGCCAAGAGCCTCTTCCTCGCGTCGATCAGCCACGAGATCCGCACTCCGATGAACGGCGTGCTCGGCATGACCGAGGTGATGCTGCAGGAAGCGAGAGACCCGGTCGCGCGCGAGCAGCTCGAGGTGATCCAGCGCAGCGGGAAGCTGTTGGTGTCGTTGATCAACGACCTGCTCGACGTGACCAAGCTCGAGGCGCAGCGGCTCAAGCTCGAAGAGCACGACTTCGACCTGCAGGAACTGCTCAGCGACGTGGGGCTGCTGTTCTCACCGCTGGCGAAGGACAAGGGCATCTCGCTCGAGCTGATGCTGGAGGCGGGGCTGGCCACCGCGCGCCGGGGAGACTCGCTGCGGCTGCGCCAGGTGCTGGTGAACCTGATCAGCAACGGCATCAAGTTCACCGAGCGCGGGGCGGTGCGGGTGTCGGTGAAGCGCGGCGAAGGGGACCAGGTGTCGTTCGAGGTGGCGGACACCGGCATCGGCATTCCGAGCCACGTGCAGTCGCGCTTGTTCTCGGTGTTCGAGCAGGGTGACGCGTCGACCACGCGGCGCTTCGGAGGCACGGGGCTCGGCCTCGCGCTCGCGCGGCAGTTGGTGTCGCTGATGGGCGGCACGCTGAACATGGACTCGAAGGAAGGCGCGGGGTCGACCTTCTCGTTCACCATTGGGCTGGGCGCGGGCAAGCCGGTGTCGACGCGGGCGGCGCGCATGCTGACGCCGTCGACGACCGCGCCGCGGGTGCTGGTGGTCGACGACAACGCCATCAACCTGAAGGTGGCGACCAGCCTGGTGCGCAAGGCGGGGTACGAGGTCGACAGCGTGTCGAACGGCGCGCTCGCGGTGCAGGCGGCGATGACCACCCGGTACCACGCGGTGCTGATGGACTGTCACATGCCCGAGATGGACGGCTTCGAGGCGACCGCGCGCATCCGGAAGCTGCCGGGGCCGTTCGGGGAAGTGCCGGTCATCGCGCTCACCGCGTCGACGAGTGAGGAAGACCTCGCGGCGTGCAGGCGGTCAGGCATGCAGGAGGTGTTGTCGAAGCCGGTGTCGATGGAGGTGCTGGTGCGGGCGTTGAAGGCGTGCCGGGCATCGACGCCGAAGTTGTCGATCGTGAGCTGAGTGGTCGGGGCCAGCTGACCGCTAAGGCGAAGCGCGCGGGGTGATCAGCAGGAGTTCGTTCAATTCGTCGGGACTCATTCGTCGCCCCAACTCAATCCGGAGTCGCGCTTCGTTGTTGTACCCAAGCAGACGAGCGAGCCTGAGCGCAGCCTTCGCTTCGTCGGTACGGCCCAGGTCCATGAGAGCAAGCCCTCGAAAGAACTCGATTCGGGCTCGATAGAAAGCGACACGTTTGTCAACAGCACGAGCGAACCGCAACGCGTCCTCAGGCTTCTCTCCACCCACCCAGAAGTCGAGACCCTCAATCGCAGATACGAAGCTCTCGTCACGAGCGAATGCGGCTTCGCATTCGCGCGCGGCCCCGAGGGAGTCTCCCTTCTGTGCGAGTTCGTACGCTTTCTCGAGATTCATGGCAGGGCCTCGAGAACATCTACCGTCACTTGCTGCGTACGGAAGACGAACTGTTGGAGGTAGAGGTCGTTAGCAACTCCGGCCGGGTTAATTAACCAGCAAGGCGAGCGCGCCAGAGACTTGATGGGTGATCCACAGTGCTGCATCAGTAGCGGACCACTCGCTCGACCGCCCTCGGCGGAGAAGCACTCCTCGCCTAGCGGCCAGGCCGATCGAGGCCGCCGCAAAGACGAAGGTGGGGATGAGGCCAGGGCCCGTTAGTCGGTACAGGGAGACGGTCAGAAGGCAGCCCGCCACAAAACAGAGCAGAGCGGTCATCTTCACCCAGCCTGCTCTTGTCTGGGGCGTCAGGAAGTCGCGAGCCGATTGTTTGACCACGTTAGAACTCCCGCGCCATGTCTTGCAGCCGAGGGCATTCCGAGCCCCAGAGTCTACTCCAGTCGTCTGAACTCACGCTTCAACTAATAGACAGCCGTACAACTCAATATCACTGGGCGAACTCTATCGGGCCGACTACAAAGCCGATGACTCACCGGCCCTGGGGAAAACGCAACCGCCGTCGAGAGTCTGATCAATGGGCAAACCATCAACACACACCCAAGAGCGCCGACCGATCTGAAGTGAGGCACGAGGTTTCCTTCGACCGCAATCGTAGGCCCACTGCCAACGCGCCTGCTCAGCATCATCCGCGGGGGAAAGGATGGGACAGGAACCACCATCAATTGACCAGGAGAGACGCCCATTAGAACAGGAGGCTTCACAGCCTGTTCGTGAGTCGAGCCAAGTCCACGCGCCCTCAGAGTCACGACAGCCTTGCCGTACGAGCCACTCAGCGCCGTTCTCGATGAGATGACCGTGCGGAGCAACCACGCGACAGGCCGCGAGAGCCAGCAGGTCGCACGCCACATACCCGCGAATCATTGGCATCCCCAACACGCATCGTCTGAACGAGGAATTCTTGGACTATTGGGATCAGGACACTCGCGTGGCTTCTGGCGAACCTTGTGCGACTGTTCTTTCCTGCACGCTTTTTCGACTTCCTTCAGAAGCTCGGTCCAACAGTCACCTGCTACCGGCACGTCGGCAACCACAACGGCGTCGACTACCACGCGCCCTCCGGCACGCCGGTGTGGGCGGTCTCCAATGGCACCGTGACCCGCGCAGGGTGGGACGAGGGCGGCGGCAACACCGGCAAGTACACCACCGGGCCGCACCTGCACTTCGGGCTCAAGCGCGGCGGCGGCTGGGTGGACCCGTTGAACCAGAACTTCCCGCGCGCCGAGCCGCTGGAGAAGAATCTGATGGCAGACTTCAAGACGCAGATCGCCTACGCAGCGGCCCGCCTCGCTGCCAAGCCGGTGGCTGCCCTGAAAGAATAACTGAGCCATGGAGCTCCTGACCTTCAGCCTCAACGTCGCCCTGGACGCCGCTGCCGCTCACCGCGAAGGGATGCGAACCACGCAGAAGTCTGCATCGCGTAGGGAGACGCAATGGAACGTGAAACGAAGCAGGATGCGATCAAAGACAGCAACGCGGCTCACCCAATCGCCACGGCGTGGCGTCCAACCTTGCGCGAGGTAGTGAAGTGCTTCGCGCGAGGAGACTTCGCCCTCGCTGCCGGCATCAGTGGTGTCGCTCCGATCTCGCCAAGCACGGCGACGCAGATCCAGAGTTACCTCGAAGAGTACGGGCAGACTCTTACCGAGTTACCCGACCAGACGTGGGAAAAATCGGTCGCGCAATGGGTGTCCCCTTCGCACTGGGAGATCTTGGTCGATCTTTGGACGGCCGAAGCGGGAAAGAGCGACCTAGTATTGGCCGCTAGGGTATTCGAGATCGGCACCGAGTTGCGCTTCGAGATCGATTCCGTTCATGTCCCGTGACTTACTTCCCAGCGCACCGCCGCACCGCACCGACGTGCTGCGCTGCCCCTGTGGCGGCGCGCGAAGGAGATGGTGGATGGGCTTGCCGCTGTGTTCAATCGCGAGACGCTCGGGGTCGATGTCTACCAGCACATCGACCTCTGGCACGTCGTCGAGAAACTCGGAGCCGCAGCGCGAGTCATACACGCCGACGGAGCCTCCGCCGTCGTCACACGCTGGAAGCTGTTGCTGCTCAACAGCGAGTCGGCAGTCTCGCGGATCCTCAACGAACTCCACTCATCGGGTCTGCGCGAGCGCAAGGTGGGCGACGCCCGCCCGGTCCACGACGCCATCACGTACCTTCAGAATCACGGCTCGCGGATGGACTTCGTCGCGGCCCGCGCAGCGGGTCTTCCCATCGGGAGCGGCAACGTCGTACGCGTTCGACGATCACCGTCGGCTGAGCACTTGACGACCGCGGTGTGAGCCCGGGATTTCAGGTGGCTTCGGGCTCTCGCTGGCGGGCAGCCGCGTGCCGAGCGTGACCTGGCGGTACACGTTGGCTCGAGCTGCGCGACGACCTCGGGACGCGCCGACGTGGCCTGCAACCCCAAGCAGGGCGAACCCGACACCAACATAGAGCGCAAATGCAATACCGATCACCATTGGGAGCCCTCAGGTACTCGGTAGTGTCCGAGATGAGTCAGAAACCATACCCGAGTCTTCGATACAGCCCCACGCTCCGCGCTACAGCTCGCTGCCGAGGAAGTTGATCACCACGCTCGGCATTCCCCCCGCGACGACGGTCACCATCGACTCCTTCGCCACCTTGAGCGGCCCCGTCGTCGGCGTGCCGTTGTGCGCCTCGACCCGCGCGACGTACGTGCCCGCGGCCACCGCCTTGAACGGCACCGACCACCGCCCGTTCACGCACGACACGCTCACCGCGCTCGCGTCGCCCAGCTTCGCCACCCAGAACGTCACGTCCTCCGCGGGGCAGCGCGTCGCCGGGCTCGACGACTGACCATCGATGGTCCACGACAGCTCGACGTTGCCCAGCGCGAGGTCGAGGGTGGCCGCGGTGACGGCGCTCCCCGCAGAGACCTGCACTTCCTTCGTCGCGGTGATCACCACCGGCCCCGAGAACGGCTGACCCGAGTGCCCCTCGAGCAGCACCGTGTACCGACCCGACGGCACCGTCTTCGCCTCCGACTGCCAGGCGCCGTTCACACAGTCGACGGACAGGTCGACTTCCTCCGTGGCCGGGCCCTGCAGCGTCGCCTGCACCTTGAAGAACGTGAGGTCCCACGTCGCGCAGCTCGTCGCGTGGTCGGCCGCGCTGCCGTTCACCGTCCACGACACCTGCAACTTCCCGGGGAGTGACGCCGCGCCACCACCGCCGCCGGACGCGTCACCGCCTCCACCGCCACCGCCCGTTCCGCTCTGGGGTCCCGGGCCACAGGCACTGATCAACGCACCACACACGGCAGCCACTCGAAGGTTCATGCGCCCGTAGACAGGGTGGGTGCCCGGAGCGCGCATTCATTCGCATCGTCGGCTATGCGGTCGCCCATGACGCCTCTCTGGCAGGAGAACTTCGACTTCTACGAAGCCGCCGCGGACGACGGACGCGCCTTCGTCTCGCTCGACCTCGCGGCCGCGCAACACGCGCCCGTCGCCTCACACCCGGTGCGCCTGCAGTTCCGCGTGAAGATGCTGCAGCCCCGGGAAGACGGTCTGCGCAGCGAGTCCGAGAGCCAGGCGCTCTTCGCCCTCGAAGACGCGCTGGTCGACGTCGTTCGCGAGAAGCACGGCGGCATCTACGTCGCCCGCGCCGTCGCCTTCGGCTACTCGGAGTTCTACTTCTACGTGCCCGCCGCCCGCCGCGACGGCTCCGCCACCGGCAAGTCGATCGGCGAACGCTTCACGCCCTACACCCTCGAGTGGCTCGAAGAAGACGACGCCGACTGGGAGCGCTACTTCGAGCTCTACCCCAACGAGTACGCGATGCAGACCATGCGCAACCGCGCGCTGATCAGCCAGATGGTCGCCGCCAACGACCGGCTCGAGATCCCCCGCATCATCGACCACACGGCCTTCTTCCCGTCGCGCGCGCAGGCCGAGGCCGCCGTGAAGGAGCTCACCGCCGCCGACTTCCAGGTCGATCCGATCCAGCAGCCGGACGAAGGCGAGACCGACTGGGCGCTCCAGTTCCACCGCGAAGACGCCTGCGACGGCGAGACCCCCGACGAGTTCTGCTTCGAGATCCTCGACATCCTCGCGCCGCTCGAGGGCGTGTACGACGGCTGGGGCTCGACGGTGCAGGCGCTGCCGAAGGCGCAGGCTTGAGGAAGCAGACGCTCGCGCCGTGACTACCTGCTCGGTCTGGGGCGCGACGAGAATCTCCCCCGGTACTCAGCCGGCGTCACCGCGAGCGACCTCTTGAAGGCGCGGTGGAGTCCATCCACCGAGCCAAAGCCGCTGCGCTCGGCCACCCGCTCGAGGGCCCAGTCGGTGTCCTCCAGGTAGAGGCGCGCGCGGTCGACCCTGAGGAGTTCCACGAAGCGCGCCGGCTTCTGTCCGGTCTCGCGCGTGAACACGCGGCCGAAGTTGCGCTCGCTCATCGCTGCCTTCTTCGCCAGGCCGGCGACGCTGAGGTCGGCGGTGGGGTGTTCGATCGCCCAACTGATCACCTCGCTCAAGACGCTCGAGGCGCTGGCCTGCGCAGCGAGCGCGGCGCTGTATTGCGATTGGCCCCCCGGCCTGCGCACGAACACCACCAGCTCCCGGGCGACGTCGGCGGCCAGCTTGCGTCCGAGGTCCTGCTCGACCAGCGCGAGTGACAGATCGATCGCCGTGGTCACGCCGGCCGAGGTGAAGATCTTCCCGTCGATGGCGAAGATCGCGTCGGGCTCCACCTGGGCCTGAGGGCACAACTGGCGCAGCCAACCGCAGGAGGCCCAGTGCGTGGTGGCGCGTCTCCCATCGAGCAGGCCGGCCGCCCCCAGCGCGAAGGCGCCGCTGCACACGCTACCGACGCGGCGCACCTTCGGCTCGACCTCGCGCAACCACTCGCACAGACCGTCGTCGAACATCGCCTGGCGCATGCCTTCTTCAGTGCCGCCCGCGACCAGCACCGTGTCGATGCGAGGCGGAAGGGAGGCCAGGGGGGTGGTGTTCGCGAAGGCCAGCGCGGTGCCGGTGCCGATCGTTCCGCCCCGGGGAGAAGCCAGCAACACCTCGTAGCTCCCGGGCTGCCGCTGGTTCGCCGCGCCGAACACGCTCGCGGGGCCGCTCACGTCGATGGGCTGCACCCCTTCGAAGGCCACCAGCACCACGGTGCGCGCCGCGTGGACCGACTCGAGCGGTTTGGCGGAATCTGCGGCTTTGCTGTCGTGGCCGATCTCCCGCTTCGAACGCACAGTCTTGCGCATGAGAGGCTTCTACTTCGTCGCGTTGCCGCTGCTGAGCAGTCTGCTGGCCTGTCCCGTCGCGCCCAGGCCAGACGGCTTGCCGCCTTCCCCCGTCACCGAAGAGGAGCACTCCCGGACCATCGACGGTCTGCGGCCACCGCACCGGGCGCGTCCGCTGATCGTGGTGCTCGCGCTCAACGCTGGCACCGAGACGACTGACTTCCTGGTGCCCTGGTCGGTGCTGCACCGCGCGGGCGTGGCCGAGGTGGTCGCCGTCGCAGCCGACCCTGGTCGCATTCTCTTGATGCCAGCGCTCAGCGTGGACGCGCAGGAGACCATGGGTGACTTCGACGCTCGCGTTCCCGAGGGCGCCGACTACGTCATCGTGCCCGCGCTGCACGACCCCACGGACGCCAGGGTGAAGGCGTGGGTGAAGGCCCAGGCGGCCAGGGGCGCCACCATCGTGGGCGTGTGCAGCGGGGCGCAGGCGGTGGGCGAAGCAGGGCTCCTCGACGAGCGCTTCGCCACCGGTCACTGGGCTGACGTCGAGCTGCTCCGTCGTGCACACCCCTCGATGAAGTGGGTGCGCGATCGCAGGTACGTGGTGGATCGCGGGGTGGTGACCACCACCGGGGTCTCGGCGTCGGTGCCGATCTCGTTGGCGCTGGTCGAGGCGATCGCCGGTCGCGAGGTGGCGGCCCCCCTCGCGCAGCAGCTCGGCGTCGCCGACTGGAGCGAGGCGCACGACAGCGACGCCTTTCAATTCGGCGACGAAGCGGCGTGGACGGTGGTGGGCAACACGCTGCCTGAGTGGAACAAGCAGCTGTTCGGCGTGCCGGTGGAAGACGGCGTAGACGAGGTCTCGCTCGCCTTCGTCGCCGATGCGTTCTCGCGCACCTATCGTTCGCACGCGGTCGCGGTCTCGCCCGCGGGTTCGGTCCAAACGCTCGGCGGGCTCCGACTGCGCGCCCAGACCACCGTGCCGTCGCACCTGCTCGCGCCGGCGCGCAGCGAAGCGCCGGCAGCGGTGGTGGATGACGCGCTCGAAGACATCTCCCGTCGTTACGGCGAAGGGACGGCGCGCTTCGTGGCGCTCCAGCTCGAATACCGGTGGCCGCGATGATCGGCGCGTTGCTCGTCGTCTCGCTGCTGGGCGCGGAGCCGGCACGCCGGCCGGTGACGGTCTCTGCGTTCGCGGGCGTTCCGTTCGGCCACTACTACTCGTGTGAGTACCTCGGCTCGTGCGCCTTTCCGTTGATGTTCAGCGCGAGAGTGAACCTGCCGCTCACGCCCACCCCGACGGGGGGACAGCCGGGGGTGACCAGTTCGTTCGATCTCGAGCTGGGGCTCGACGTTCGTCTGGTGTTGGACCGTCCCGTGACCGCGGGGCTGGTGCCGTTGATCGAGCCGCGGTGGACGCTCCAGTTGCTGCCGGAGCTCTCCGCGTACCTGAAGCTGAGCGTGGGCGTGGGCTGGTATCCGGGCCATGAGATCGCCGCGGTACGCCCCGACTACGACCTGCTGATCGGCGCGAGCTACCAACTGAACAAGACGCTGGCGCTGCGCCTCGAGCTCGGTGCACGCAGCATCAAGCTGGGGGTGGCGCTCTGAGGCTCAGCTCGGGCTAGGAGATCAACATCAACCGCGGCCGGCCATCGGCGTCGGGCGCGCGGTGAATGCACGGCGTCACCGGCGAGCCAGGCCAGGCGACCGCGAGTCTCCACAGGGGCCCGACGCCGAACGTGAAGGGCACCGCGCCCGGCCGCTTCGCGAAGTGCAGATCGAAGCTGCCCTCCACCAGGAAGTCGGCGAAGCCTTCGTCGCCGCCGTGCAGCTCCCGCAGTGCCGAGCTGATCAGCGGATCATCGATCAACCGCACCGCGTCTTCGTCATCGAGGCCCTCGCTGCTCGCGCCCGCGTAGGTGCACAGGAACGTGTCGGCCTCCACCGGCGCGCGATCGACGTGGAACGAGTGCACGTCGACCGACACCGGCAAGCCCCGGGTGTCGCGCGGGTAGTGGGTGATGACGTTGAGCTGCGGCTCCCGGCCCAGCGCGGCGAGGCGGGCGCGATCTTCGAGCAGCACCTGCACCGCGCGCGCGTCGACCCCTCGCACACCGCGCAGCATCGCGTCGTCGACCACCAGCAGACCGCCCTCGTCGTCGGCGCGTGACGCGAGCGCGTGGGCCAGCCCGTCGAAGTCGCCGTCGAGCGTGCGCGGCAGACACTTCGCGTTGACGCCCGCGAGGAACGGCTCGAGCAGCGCCGCGAAGGAATCGACACGGAGCCGGCGCGAGGTCACGGGGGGGGCCGTACTCAGCTCCGCCCGGTCAGCGCAACAGCCGCGCCAGCCACCGCGCGGTGGTCCGCAGCGAGGCGGCGCCCACGCGCTGCGCGAGCGGCACCGCCACCGGCGCGTCCCAGTCGAAGTCGAGCAGCCGCGGCAGATGCCCGTGCTCCACGCAGCCCTCGAGGCTGAACACCGACACGTCTCTGCTCGCGCGCGCGGCGAGCCGCAGGTCTCTCGCCAGCTCGTCGAACGACAACTTCGGCAGCGGATCGACGCCCCCACCCGTGCTGCCCACCGCCACCGCGCGCCCCTCGCGCGACCACCCCTCGAGCAGCCCCGCCCCCAGCGGCCCCAGCAGGCTGCTGTACGCCATCACCACTTCCCGCTCGACCGGCACGTCGAGCGCGCTGATGAAGCGCTGGAAGAAGGCGCTCCCCGCGGCGCGGTCTTCGAGCAGCAACGGGAACTGGTAGCTCTCGAGCTTCCAGCCCTGGGTCCTCAACCGCGCGAAGAGCGCTCCGTACGCGTCGAGCGCGCGGCTGCGCCGGGAACGGTCGAAGGAGCGCCGGCCCCACGCCGCGAGCGCCCGCACCGGCGCGTGGAACAGCCCGTCGAGTTCGCGGAGGTCAGGCTCAAAGTCGAAGCCCAGCGAGGTGAAGGTGAGGCCGTGCTCGGCCACCCACGCGCGAAAGGCGTCGACCCGCGCCTCGACGGCCGCCACGTTGTCGTGCGTCGCGAAGTAGCCGTGCTCGCGCTCGAGCAACAACCACGCGCCCACCGGAATGCCCTCGCCGACGAGCCGCTTCACCGCCTCCGCCCGCTCACGCGAGAGGTCGCGCAGCCCCATCGTCACCTGCGCCCCGAGCTGCCGGAGCTGGCCCAGCACCAGACCGTCGGCCACCAGCGCGCCGAGCTCCGACGGGTCCTGCTCGTTGAAGAACGAGAGCCGCGTCGGCTTCACGGCACGACGACGGCGTTCAACGGCGCGTTGCCCTGCACCACCAGCTCGCACGACGCCGCGCCCACGCACTGCTGCACGGTGGCGTTCACCAACCACGTGGCGTTCACCAGGCCCGACGTCGCCACGGTGACCGGCGGCACGGTGACGGTGAACGAGTCGGGCATGTTGGTGCCTTCACCCCACGTCGTCTCGGCGCCCCCGTTCGGCGTGTACGCCACCTTCCAGCTCGTGGTGCCCTCGGCCGGCGGAGAGCCGAGCCAGCGCAGCGTGTTCCCCGGGCGGAAGGTGGCCGGCGGCGAGTCGGGCGTCGCCGAGCCGAGGTTGAGCGTGTTGACCGTCATCGACATCGTCGTCACGCCGTCGGTGAAGAGGATCTCCCGCGGCGTGGCGCGCACGTCGGGCGTGATGAGGAAGCCGGGGAACTGGCAGCGCAACGCCTCGTCGGTCGCCTCGGGCACGTACGCCCCCGCCGACGCCGCCACGTTCTGACCGTCGAGCGTCGCGCGGAGGTTCGGCACCGCGCCGCAGCCGCCCGTCTTCACCGTGTCGTAGGTGAGGATGACCTGCAGCGGCCCGCTGAGCCGGCGCTGCGCGGTGAGCACCGGCGAGACCAGTTTCGCCAACGCGGGCGTCGGCGGCTCACAGGCCGTGGTGAAGAGCAGCACCGTCGCGAGCAGGACAGGACGCATCGAAGTCATGGGCGGAAGCTCGCACATCTTCCGCTCAGCGGCGCGGCCCGGCGTAGGTGCGCACGCCCGTGCCCGCGAAGCTGATGCCGAAGGTGGTGCCCGCATACGAGTAGCCGACCGCCAGCGTCGCGTTCTCACCCTTCTCGTCGGCCTTCAACGTGCCGGAGGTCATCGTCGCGGTGACGGTCCCCGTGCTGTAGGTGAAGGTGCAGGTCTGGCCGGCGGCGATGTTGATGACGTCGCCCTTGTCGTTCTTCTCGGCCTCCAGCACGCACGGCGTGGTGTCGCTCTGCGCCACCGTCACCACGTAGTCGGTCTTCTTGCCGGTGGTGATGGCCAGCGTGCCGGTGCCGGTGCTGGGGGTGCTCTGGTTGCGCGGCGCGGTCTCGGTCTCGGTGCCGGTGAGCGTGAAGGTGAAGCTGCCCAGCACCGGGTCGGGCGCGCAGGCGCAGAGACAGAGGACGGACGCGAGGACGAGAGAGGAGCGCATGGCGCGCTTATGGCGCAGGACTTCCGCGACGTCAGCCCTTGAGCGTCTCGGCCTCCGACGGGTCGCGGTGCACGGTGTCGATGTGCTTCTGCACGTCGACCTTCACCTTCGCGGTCGGCGCCTCGTCGAGCCACGGCGCGAGCGGCGGCGCGGGGTCGAGCAGCACCGTCACGTTCTCCAGCGCCGCGCAGTACTCACGCGCCGACTGCCACCGGAGCTCGCGCTTCTTCTGCAGCCCCTTCTCCACCACCGCGCACAGCGGCACCGGCAACGAGGGCGCGACTTCCCGCAGCGCCCGCCGCTCGCCGATGCGCACCGCGTTGATCAACCCCGCCATGTCTTCCGCGTCGAACGGCTTCTGGCTGGTGAGCAGCTCGAAGAGCATCACCGACACCGCGTAGAGGTCGGTGCGCGCGTCGACCGCGTGCGCGTCGGTGAACTGTTCCCACGCCATGTAGCTCGGCGTACCGATGGCCATGCCCGCGGCGGTGATGGCCACCGCGCCCACCACCTTGCTGATGCCGAAGTCGAGCACCTTCGCCAGCTCGGTCTCGCGGCCGTGCACGTCCTTGCGGCGGGTGATGAAGACGTTCCCCGGCTTGATGTCGCGGTGCACGATGCCCTTGTCGTGCGCGGCCGCCAGCCCCCGCAGCACCTGACACCCCAGCCCCACCGCCCGCGACGGGTGCAGCCGCCCTTCACGCAGCATGAGCGTCTTGAGGTCTTCGCCCTCGAGGTACTCCATGGCGATGAAGGCCACGTTGAGCGCCGTCACCTCGGCGTCGACCACCCGGACGATGTGCTCGGAGCCGACCGAGGCCGCGGTCGTCGCTTCACGCAGGAAACGCTCGAGCACGTTGGCGTTGGTCATCAGCTCCGGCTTGAGGACCTTCAGCGCGACCTGGGCGTGCGTGCGCGCGTGGCGGGCGCGGTAGACGGCGCCGAAGCCGCCGGTGCCGAGGAGCTTTTCGACGAGGTAGCGATCGAGCTGCGTGCCGCACAGCCCCGCGTCGGACATCGACTGGCCGGTGCGGGGACAGGTGGTCTTGCCCACGCCGTGGTGGCCACCGCAGTGCTGACAGAGAGGTCCGGACACGCGCGGTGATTTCGCAGCCCGGGTCGAAGAGCGCAACCGCGGCGCGGAGGAGGGAGCGCCCCTCACCCCGGCCCTCTCCCCGCCTGGCAGGGAGAGGGTGGATACTCGGGGCATGGCTGACAACGACTCCCGAGCAGGGCTCATCTACTTCACCCGCGCGCTCCTCGACTGGACCACCCAGACGCATGCCCCCCACGACGCCGCGCTGCAGTACGCCTTCGACGCCCCCGCGAAGCACGGCATGCCCGCGATTCAGCTCGCCCCGTCCGAAGCGAAGCTGACCGAGCTGCTGCTCAAGCTCGCCGGCGCGAAGAAGGTCGTCGAGCTCGGCACGCTCGCCGGCTACTCGGCGCTCCGGCTGGCGCGCGCGCTGCCCGCCGACGGCGAGGTGCACACCATCGAGTTCGACCCCCGCCACGCCGAGGTCGCGCGAGACGTCATCGCCCACGCCGGAGAGTCGAAGCGCATCACCGTCCACGTCGGCGCCGGCCTCGACGTGCTGCCCACCCTCGAGGCGAAGGGACCGTTCTGCGGAATCTTCATCGACGCCGACAAGGAGAACTACGACGCGTACGGCCGCTGGGCGGCGAAGCACCTCCGTCCCGGCGGGGTGCTCATCGGCGACAACGTCTTCCTCTTCAGCCAGCTGCTCGACGACTCCCCGCGCGCAGCGGCGATGCGGCGCTTCCATGAAGAGGCGCGCGCCCACTTCGACACCGTCTGCATTCCCACGCCCGACGGTCTGCTGCTGGGCCTCAAGCGCTGAGCGGCCTCACCACGTCGGCGCGAGCTGAACGCGGTCCTGCGTCAGCGAAGCGACCTTCGCCTCGAGCGCCTCGAACACCCGCTCCTTGAAGCCCTCGGCCGGCTGCTCGACCAGCAACGTCGTCTGACACAGCACCGCACCGCGCACCCAGTCGGCCACCAGCACGCGACCGATCAACTGACCGGGCGTCAGGGCACGACGGACACGCACTCGGCGCCGCACGCGAAGGTGGCCGCGACACACGAGCGCTCGCTGATGCACGCGTTGCACATGTCGGCCTTGCGGCGGAAGTCGGCGTCTTTGCTCGCCGAGGCCCGGCACCGCGACGCGCACGCCGAGACGTCGTAGTCGCCGCTGAAACACGACTTGTACCGCTCACAGATGCCGTTGCAGTCGATGGCGGTGTCGACCTTCTGCACCACCGCACAGCCGCTCACGAGGAGGGCGCTGATCATCACGAAGAGACGCATGCCCGACGCTTACCCCGTGGTGAAGGTCGACGCGAACTCCGGGCGCACCTGGCCGGTCGCGGGGTCCTTGAGCCAGGGCATCACGAACTTCGCCGGCACGCGGATGGTCTTCGTCGGCCGGTACGTGCGGAACACCAGGTCCCACAGCGGGGTGGTGACGCCGTGGTTGAAGCGCGCGTCAGAGTAGTGGTGCGCGAAGTGGTGGCGGCGCGCCCAACGGCCGTACGCCGAGACGCCGGCGTGGGTGTGCTCGCGGCGGTGCAGCACCTCGTACACCCCGTAGAAGCCCATCAGCCCCGCGAGGTACGCGAGCCCCGGTCCCACACCCGCCACCACCGTCGCCGGCCATGCGAGCAGCGCGGTGAGGAAGACCGCGACGAGCAGCTTCTTCCAGGTCGGCGCGAAGTAGTCGCCTTCGCTGTGGTGCCGCACGTGCTCGGTGGCGAAGGGGTTGGGCCGCAGCTTCGGCTCGTGCCCGAGGAAGCGGTGAATGACGTACTCCAGCAGGGTCCAGGTCAAGACTCCGAGCAGCGCGGCGAGCAACGTCATGGGTGACCTCCGGGGTGAGCCTTCTCGAGCGCCGCGTCGGCCGCGCGCGCCTTCGCGCCCCAACCGATGAGCAGCGTGCGCACCGCCGACGGCACCAGCCGCTCGAGGTCGAGCACCGACGGCGCGAAGCGGGCCTGCTTGTGCAGCAACAGCAGCCCCTGCAGGGTGGCGAAGAGGTGCAGCGTGCGCTCGGTGACGTCGCCCGGCGCGAGCTGGCCCGAAGCCTCCGCGTCACCCAGCGCCTGCGCCAACAGCTCGAGCGTCGAGATCACCCGCTGCGTGACCGGCGCCGCGTCGGCGTGTTGCGGCAGCAGCACCCGCGGGTCGGCCATGGTCAGCGCCAGCAGCGAGAAGCCGTGGGGCCGCTCCTTCGCGAACTCGCGGTAGCCCTGCGCGAGGGCGAAGACGCGGGTGAGCGGGAAGGCGCCGGTGGGCAGCGCCGCCTCGGCACGCGCGAGGAAGCCCTGCACCTCTTCCAGCACCTGCGCCACCAGGTGCGCCAGCAGCGCGTCCTTCGAGGGGAAGTACCGGTACAGCGCGCCCGCCGTGTAGTCGACCGCCTCAGCCAGCCGCGCCATCGAGAGCGCCTCGAGCCCGCCCTGCGCGATGAGCTCCATCGCCGCGTCGAGAATGCGGGCCCCGTTGGCGTCGCGACGGCGGGCGCGGGGCGTTTTGTGAACCATGCGCGACTTCGTAAACGCCATTCACGGTTCCTGTCAAACCGGGCCGGCGCAGATTCTGCGGGCCCCGGAGTGACCCCACGGACAGGGAGGCTGGCCTCCCAGCCAGTTCCCCGCGGAAGGGGAAAGGTGGAGAACCGCCCCGCGCTTTTTGTGTCGAGAGTGGGAGTTCCCCCGTGCCGCAGTTCGACTGGGAGTTCGTCGGTTCGGTGCTCCTCGAGCGCGAGCGGCGCCCCGTGCTGGTGCTCGACCACGACGGCCGCATCGTGCGCGCGAACCGGGCGCTGCACTTCTTCCTCGAAGAAGGCACGCGCACCCACCAGGTGAAGTTCGCCGACGACTGGGTGCTGCCCGAGGCGCGAGCCGACTTTCTCTCCGCGTGGGACTTGGCGCTGGCCGGCGAGCGCCCCCGGCTGCGCGTGCCGATTCGGCCCACCGCGTTCCACATCGAGCCCATCTTCGAGCTGGTGCCGCTGAGTGAGGGCGGCCAGGTGCGCTCGGTGATGCTGGTGATGATCGACACCGTGGCGGCCGAGCCGATGGTGCCGCTCGTGCCGGCGGTGGGGCTCCACTACGAGGTGTCGGTGGGCCCGGACGCGCGGCCCGAGCAGCTGCTGCGGTGGATGACGGGCAACCGGCAGTCGAAGGTGGACGGGGTCAAGCCGTGCCACGCGGTGCTGCACGGTCGCGCCACGCCGTGCGAGCAGTGCCCGCTGACGATGGCCGGCTTTCCACCCGGGGCTCCGCTGTTCCGCCTCGAGTCGAGCAGCCCCTTCAAGGCCTCGCTGGTGTGGTCGCAGCGCACGCGCGACGACGTGATGACCATCAGCGTGGTGCCCGTCGACGAGCCGACCTACAGCGGGCTGGTGCGCACCCGGGTCGCCGCGCTGGCCGAGCGGGCGAAGCTGTCGGATCGCGAGCGCCACGTCTTCGAGCTGCTGCTGATGGGCCGCTCGCTCGACGACATCGCGCTGGTGGAAGGCATCACCGCGCGCACCACCAAGTACCACCAGCAGAACCTGCTGCGGAAGCTGGGCGCCGAGTCACGCACCGACCTGTTCCGGCTCTTGAGTTGACTCCGCCTCGAGCAAGGCGCGGGCGCGCTGCAACAACTCGGGGACGCTGAAGGGCTTGGCGAGCACCTCCACCTGCCCCAGCTGGGCGACGTCGCGCGGCGGCGGCTCGGCGGCGTAGCCGGTCATCAACAGCACCGGCAGCGCGGGCGCCTGTTCCCGCAGCCGGGCCAGCAGCGCGTAGCCGCCGAGGTCGGGCATCACCACGTCGGCGATGACCAGCTGACAGGGCGCGCGCGCGAAGCACGTCAGGGCCTCGGCGCCGGTGGCGGCCACCTGCACCTCGTAGCCCGCCCGCTGCAGCGCCCGCGACAGCAGCGCCCGCACCCGCGCGTCGTCGTCCACCAGCAGCACGCGCTCGGTGCCGCCCAGCACCGGCACCGGTGACTTGCCGGCGCGGCGCAGCAGGGGCGCGACGGGCGAAGGCAGCTCGACCTCGAACACCGCGCCCTGCCCCGGCGTGGAGCGCGCGACGATGGTGCCGCCCGCCTCAGTGATGATGCCGTGGCAGGTCGCCAGCCCCAGCCCGGTGCCCAGCGCGGGACCCTTGGTGGTGAAGAAGGGCTCGAAGAGCTGCCGGCCCACCTCTTCACTGAAGCCCGCGCCGGTGTCGCTCACCGTCAGCCGCACCCGGCCACCCGGCGTGCGCGAACCGTCGATGCGCAGCGTGCCGCCCGAGGGCATCGCGTCGCGCGCGTTGACCACCAGGTTCATCAGCACCTGCTCGAACTGGGTGGGGTCGATCTCCACGTAGCAGCACGGCTCGAGGCTGACCTGCAGGTTGATGTGCGAGCCCAGCACGCGGCGCAGCATGCGCTCGAGGTTGGGCACCACCTCGGCGACGTCGATGACGCGCGGGTCGGCGGGCTGGCGGCGGGCGAACGAGAGCAACTGCCGGGTGAGGGCCGACGCGCGCGCCGAGGCCTCGTCGATGTCGGCGAGGTCGAGCAGCAGCGGGCTTCCCGCGGGGAGCTCCTCACGCATGAGGGACGTCGCCGCGATGATGGCGGTCAGCAGGTTGTTGAAGTCGTGGGCCACGCCACCCGCCAGCCGCCCCACCACGTCGAGCTTCTGGGCCTGGCGCAGCTGCTCTTCGGCGGTGCGGCGCTGGGTGAGGTCGCGGGCCATCACGAACAGCCCGCCCACCTCGTCGCCGCCGAGGCGCACCGGGTTGATCGACAGCTCGAGCCAGCGCGGCGGCCGCGCGTCGATGCGGACCTCCTCGAGCACCGACTCGCCGGCGCTGGCGCGCTCGAGCAGCGGGCGCAGCGTCGAGAGCAGCCGGGAAGGCACCGGCGCGCCGAGCGTGAGCGGGGCCCCCAGCGCGCGGGCCGCGTCTTGCGCCGCCACGTTGGCCGAGCGCACCACGTGGCCGGGGTCGAGCAGCACCACCGCGTCGCGGGCGCCCTCGAAGAGCGCGCGCACCGTCGCCTCCGACTCGAGCAGGCTGCGCTGCACGCGGCGCACCTCGGTGACGTCCTGCACCGTGCCCACCAGGCGCAGCGGGCGCGAGGCCGCGTCGCGCGTCACCTCGGCGAGCTGGTGCACCTGGCGCACGGTGCCGTCGCGGTGCACCACGCGGTGCTCGAGGTCCCACGGGGCGTTGCCCCACAGCGCGCGCTGGAGCGTCGAGCCGACGAAGAGCCGATCGTCCGGGTGGACGCAGTCGTTGAACACGCCCTCGGGGCCGGCCCCGAAGAGAATGCGCCGCGCCTCGGGGGACCAGCGCTGCTCGCCGGTGACGAGGTCCCAGGTCCAGTCTCCGAGCTGCGCGATGCGCTGCGCGCGGCGCTGGTCGCTGAGGTCGCGCACCACGGCCACGAAGTCGACGCCGCGCTCGGTGGTGCGCCGCGCGATGCTCACCTCGCAGGGGAACTCGTGGCCGTCGCGGCGCCGGCCGAACACCTCGACGCGGCGGTCCATGCGGCGCACCGGCTCGGCGCCGCCCGCGAAGCGCGCCACGTGCTCGTGGTGCACGCGCTGAAGCCGGGTGGGGATGAGCGTCGCCAGCGGCTGGCCCAGCACCTCGGCGGCTGCGCAGCCCCACAGGCGCTCGGCAGCGGGGTTGAAGCCGGTGATGCGCTGCGCTTCGTCGGCCACCACCACCGCGTCGGGCAACACCTCGTCCAACCATGAGTAGCTCATGCGTTCCCCCTCACTGCTCATGAAGGCGACGCTCGCTGTGCGCGCGGACGAGCGCCAGTCACCAACGGACAGGCGCGGGCTCGGCGATGACGGCCACCAGCCCGGCGGTTTCTTCCGGGGCGTCGCGACGCAGCCGCGCCAGCGAGAGCTCGCAGCACACGCCGTGCACCGTGCGACGCTGCCGCGCAGGCGGCGCCTCGGCCGACCGCAACCAGGTGCTCGCCAGCGGGCCCTCGGCAGGGTCGAGGCCCAGCACCTCGTCGAGCGGGCACAGCAGCGCGTCGGGCAGCGTGCGGCCCAGCACGTCTTCGGCGGCGGCGTTGAGGAAGGCGACGCGCCCCTCGCAGTCGGTGGCCACCACCGCCGCGGGCAGGCTGCGCAGCACGTCGGCCAGCCAGCGGCGCAGGTCTTCCCCCCGGCGCTCGGCGCGGCGGCGGAAGAGGGCCGTCTCGAGCGTGGCCTCGAGGGTGCGCAGCTCGAAGGGCTTGAGCACGTAGCCGTAGGGCTCGGCGGCCAGCGCGCGCTGCAGCGTCACCTCGTCGGCGTTGCCGGTGAGGAAGACCACCGGCAGCTCGTAGCGGGCGCGCAGCTCGTGGGCGAGGTCGATGCCGTCGAGTGCGCCCTGAATGCGAATGTCCATCAGCACCAGGTCGGGCTGGCGCGCGTGCACCAGCTCCATCACCTCGGCGGCGTGGTCGGCGATGCCCACCACCTCGAAGTCGAGCGCCTGCAATTGATGCTCGAGGTCGAGCGCCACCACACGTTCGTCTTCCACCACCAGCACTCGGGCCTTCATGCGCAGGGCTCCTTCTTCGGCGTCGGCAGGGTGAGGGTGAAGCGCGTTCCGGCCGTCCCGTCGACGCGCAGCTCGGCGCGCAGCTGCGCCACCAGCGCGCGCACCAGCCGCAGCCCCAGCGTGCGCGGGGTGACGAGCTGGAAGTCGGGCGGCAACCCGCGGCCGTCGTCGCGCACCTCGAGCACCACCGCCTCACCGTCACACCGGCAGCCCACCACCACCTCGCCCCCCGCGCGGCCGACGAAGGCGTGCTTGAAGGCGTTGCTGAGCAGCTCGTTGAGCACCAGCCCGAGGGGAATGGCGTGATCGAGGCTCACCTCGGCCGGCTCGAGCTCGCAGCGCAGGGTGACGCCGTGGCGCCACGCGCCGCTCGACTGGGCGGCCATGGTGGCCAGCGCGCGCACGTGTTGGTCGAGGCTGACGTGGGCGAACTCATTGCTGCGGTACAGGTGCTGGTGCATCAGCGCCATGGTCTGCAGGCGCGCCTTCGCCTCGGCCAGCAGCTCCGAGGTGCGCGCGTCGACGCCGTCGGCGCCCTGCAGCGACAACATGCTCGAGATGAGCTGCAGGTTGTTCTTCACGCGGTGGTGCACCTCGGCCAGCAGCGTCTCCTTCTCGGTCAGCGAGCGGCGCAGCAGCACCTCGGCCTGCTTGCGCTCGGTGAAGTCGCGGGCCACCAGCAGCACCAGCGGCGGCAGGCTCAGGCCGTGCGGCACGGGGAGGAACTTCACCTCCGAGTGCACCACCAGGCCCGACGGCAGCCGCACCTCGAGCTCGCGGGTGAGGCCCTCGCCGGTCTCGAAGACGCGTCGCAGCGCGGCGAGCAGCTCCTGCACTTCGGGCAGCGCCGGCTCGAGCGCGGCCGCCAGCGTGGAGATCCGCGCGCCCAGCACCCGCTCGACGGTGAGCGACGGCGCGAGCCGCTGAATGCGTTCCAGGCCCGCGGGGTTGAGCTCGATGACCGACAGCTCGCCGTCGACGAGCTGGAAGAGCACCACGAGGTCTTCCAGCGCCGCGAGGATGGTCGAGAGCCGCCGCTCGCGATCGCGCAGGCCCAGCTCGGTGGTGAAGCGCTCGGTGACGTCCTGCACCGTGCCCACCGCGCGCACCCGGCCCTGCACCGGCTGGAAGGTCTCGCCCTGCGACTGCACCCACTTCACGCGGCCGTCGGGCATCAGCAGCCGGTGCACGAGGCTGAACTGGGTGCGGGCCCGCACCGACGCCTGAAAGACGCGGTCGACGTTCTCGCGGTCGTCGGGGTGTTGGCGCTCGAGGAAGGTCTCGTAGGTCGGGCCGAAGGGGCCGGCGGGCAGCTCGAAGATGCGGAAGAGCTGCTCGCTCCAGACGATTTCATTGGCGTCGACGTCGAGCTCCCAGCTGCCGACGCGCGCCAGCCGCTCGGCGTCCATCAACTGGCTGACGGTGCGCCACAGCGCGGTCTCGGCGTCGTGGCGGCGGGTGACGTCGTGCACCAGCGCGAGGAGATGACTGGGGGCGCCGCGCTCGTCGCGCTCCAGCGTCACCGTCACCTCCGCCTGCACCACCCGGCCCGAGCGGTGGAGGTAGCGCTTCTCGAACGACAGCCGCTGCAACCCACCGGTCGCGAGCCGCGAGAGGACCACCCGGGTGTGCTCGCGGTCGTCGGGGTGGGTGACGTCGTGGAAGCTGCGCTGCAACAGCTCGTCGCGGGAGTAGCCGAGCGTCGTGCACAGGTGCTCGTTCACCATCAACAGCCGGCCGTCGAAGGTGCCCTGCACCATGCCGATGGGCGCGTGCTCGAAGGTGGTGCGGTACACGCGGTCGTCACGGCCGAGCGGCTCGACCACCGACACCGTGCGCCCGTCGTCGAGCGTCGAGGTGCGCGCCCGCACCGCGAGCCGCGCCGAAGGACCGAGCAGCAGCGCCGGCACGTCCCCCACCGCGAGCGGCGCGTCGAACAGCGCGCTGAGCGGGAGCTCGAACAGCTCACCCGCCGCGCGCCCGGAGAGCGTGGCGAAGGCGTCGCTCCAGTCGACGACGCGACCTTGCTGCGCGACCACCACCGGCACCGGCAGTTGACGGTAGGGCGACCGCGAGGGCGAAGCGGCGCGCTCCATTCCCGGACAGTAGCCGTCGGGGCGGCGCGCACACTGTCCCGCGGGGCAAGCGCAGTGTTCCCTGGAGCAGGTCATCGGTGACGCTGGGGCTCATCCGTTCAGGCATCGGGACACCGAGGCCAGCGCGTCGAGCGTCGCCCAGGTGTCCGCGAGGATTTCTGCCACGTCGGCGAGGCACAGCGGCGGCAGCGCGTGCTCGGCCGAGAGCGCCACCACCAGGCTGCCCACCTGGCGGCCGTGCACGTCACGCAATGGCTGCAGCCGGAGCTGCTGCACGCCTTCCCCCACGCGGAGCTGCGCGGCGCCGCCGTGGCGCAGGCGAGGCAGCGCGGCGGCAAGCCACTCGAGCAGCGGGCGCGCGGCGGGGTTGCAGCCGGTGACGGCGCCCGAGGCGTCGAGGCACACCGTCGGCAACGGGGAGCGCGCCAGCACCGCGGAGATGACGTCGAGGTCGAGCGGGCGCGGGCTCAAAAGCGCTCCCACTCGGTCTTGAGCTCGGCCTCGAGCACCGCCGGCTTGCGCTTCTTCGGCGGCGCGGCGCTGGGTGGCGGCGCGGCCTTCGGGGCGGGCGCTCGCGGCGTGTTCGCCACCGCGCTCGAGGTGAAGGCGGCCACCAGCTCGCTCATCACCTGCGCCTGCTCGCGCATCGCGGCGGCGGCGGCGCTCGACTCCTCGACGAGCGAGGCGTTCTGCTGCGTCATCTTGTCCATCTGGGTGACGGCGGTGTTGATCTGCTCGATGCCCCGGGCCTGCTCGTCGGAGGCGGCGCTGATCTCCGAGACGATGTCGGTGACCTTCTTCACGCCGACGATGATCTCCTGCAGCGCCTCACCCGAGCTGTTCACCAGCGCGGCCCCCTGCTCGACCTTCTGCGCCGAGTCCTTGATGAGGTCTTTGATCTCCTTCGCGGCGGTGGCGCTGCGCTGCGCGAGGTTGCGCACCTCACTGGCGACGACGGCGAAGCCCCGGCCCTGCTCACCGGCGCGCGCGGCTTCGACGGCGGCGTTGAGCGCGAGCATGTTGGTCTGGAAGGCGATCTGCTCGATGACGCCGATGATGTCGGCCACGCGGCGGCTGCTCTCGGTGATGGCGCCCATCGCGGTCACCGCCTTGTTCACCACCTCGCCGCCCCGCTCGGCCGACGCGCGCGCGCCCCCGGCGAGCTGGCTGGCCTGGGTGGCGTTGCTGGCGTTCTGCTTCACGGTGGCGGTCATCTCTTCGATGCTGGCGGCGGTCTCCTCGAGCGAGGACGCCTGTTCCTGCGTGCGCTGCGCGAGGCTGGCGTTGCCTTCGGCGATGTCGCGCGAGGCGGTGGAGATGCTCTCCGACGCGCCCTGGATGCGGGACACGGTGGCGCCGATCTGCTCGATGGACTGGTTGACGGCGTCTTGCAGCACCTTGAACTCGCCGCCGAAGTCGCCGCACATGCGCGCGTCCACGTCGCCCGCGGCGAGGCGGCGCATGGTGCGCTGGGTCTCGGTGAGCGGCACCACCACCGCGTCGAGCAGCCGGTTGACCGAATCGGCGAGGTCGCGCGCGGTGCCCTGGAGCGCGGCCACCTCGAGCCGCTGCGTGAGCTGCCCCGCGCCGGCGGCGGTGACCAGCGCGCCGACGTTCTGCAGCATCGCGGCCTGCGCGGTGACGTCGGTGGCGAACTTGATGACCTTCACCGGCTTGCCGTTGGCGTCGAAGACCGGGTTGTAGGACGCCTCGATCCACACCTCGCGCCGGTCCTTGCGCACGCGGCGGTAGGTGCCGGCGTCGACCTCGCCGCGGTTCAGGCGCGCCCAGAACGCCTGGTACTCGGGGCTGGCGCACCACTGCGGGTCGCAGAACATGCGGTGGTGCCGGCCGCGGATCTCCTCGAGCGAGTAGCCCAGCGTGCGCAGGAAGTTGTCGTTGGCGCCCAGCACCGTGCCGTCGAGCGAGAACTCGATGACCGCCTGCACGCGGTTGATGGCGGCCAGCCGGGCCTCGGTCTCGGCCTGGGCGTTGCGCGCGGCGGTGATGTCGGTGGCGAACTTCAGCACGCCGTACAGCCGGCCCTTCTCGTCGAGCAGCGGGTTGTAGGACGCCTGAATCCACACCTCGCGGCCGTGCTTGCCGAGGCGGCGGTAGACGGCGGCGTCGGCCTCGCCGCGGTTCAGCTTCTCCCAGAAGCGCACGTAGTCGGGGCTGGCCACCCACGCGGGGTCGCAGAAGAGGCGGTGGTGTTGGCCGAGGATCTCCTCGAGCCGGTAGCCGAGCGCGTCGAGGAAGTTCTGGTTGGCGGCGACCACCTTGCCGTCGAGCGAGAACTCGATGGTGGCCTGCGCGCGCGAGAGGGCGGCGGCGTAGCTGCGCACGTGGCGCCCTTCGACCTTCGCGGCGGTGCGGACGGCGGGCTTCTTCGTCATCACGTTCCTCTTCGAGCTCAACAGCGGGTGGGCAACGCGCCGAGCGACCCGAAGAGGGTGTCGACGTCCAACAGAGAGATGAGGGAGTCGCCCTCGAGCGCGAAGGCGCGCGTCAGCCCCGAGGGCAACGAGTCACTGCGGGCCGGCGCGAGCGTCGAGACGGCGTCGGTGGCGTCGACCAGCACGCCCAGCACCTGCGCCTCGCCCTTCGGCGTGAGCGCGCGCAGCACCACCATCGCGGTCTGCGGCGTGAGCACCAGCGCCCCGAAGCCCAGCCGCTCGCGGAGATCGACCACCGCCACCAGGTGCCCCCGCAGGTTGACCACCCCCCGCACCCACGACGGCACGTGCGGCAGCGGGGTCGGCTCGGTCCACGCGCGGATCTCCTGCACCCGCAGCACGTCGACGCCGAACCGTTGCTCGTTCACCACGAAGGTCAGCACCAGCTCAGCGACGTCGGCCATCGATCCACCCCGGGCGCTCGCTTGAGCAACGCGGGTGCCACGCGCGCGCGACAGCAATACCGGGGGCTTCACGCGACGACGCGGGGTGACGCTTCACTTGTCCCTGCGAACGCGCGGCGTGGCCCGGAGTGCAAGCGCGCTCGGAAGAAGTCGCGCCCGCGGCGACTGACCGGCGATGCGACAGTGGATCGGCTGACCCGGGCTCAGCGCAGCGTGAGGACCAGCGCGTAGAAGGCCAACGGGATCAACCCGGCGACACGCCATCTCCAGCGCGTCGGCGAAGGCGCGAGGAACCACGGCCCCAGCGCCGCCAGCGCGCCGAGCAGCAGGCCGTAGACAAGGGAGAGCAGGTCGCCCTGCAGCCGCGCCTCGAGCGCTGCCACCGCCACCGGCGCCTCGGGCCATTGACGCCACGCCTGCCGGGCCCTCGCGCGCTCGAGCTCCACCTCGTCGGTGAAGAGCAGCATCGGCGTCGACAGCCCGGGCCACATGCGCTGAAGGCCGTCTTCCGGCTGCGCCCACGCCGTGCGGTCGCGCACCAGCATCGACCCGCTCGCCACCAACGACAGGACCGCCGGCAGCGCCCACCACGCGTGCGAGAGCCCGCGCCGACGCCACGACGCGACGGCCCACGCGTTCGCGGCCACCAGCGGCACCACCAGCGCGGCCACCAACACCGTGTCGACGCGCGGGTAGAGGAAGTTGATGCCTTGCACCACGGTGGCCACCGCCAGCAGCGCGCCGAGCAGACTCGCGACCCACGCGCCCGCCCGCCGCTCGAGGGTCGCGAAGCCCTTCACCGCGAGCCCCAGCGCGAGCACCAGCACCGCCTGCGTGACCGCGAAGTCGGTGAAGCCGGCGAGCCGCGTCGTGTCGTGCGCCACCGTGCGCGCCAGCACCGCCGTCGCGCCCACCAGCAGCGGCCCCACCGACCACAACACCGGGTTCTGCAGCGCCTGCCACAGCCCCGCGAAGAGACCGGGGCCCGAGGGCGCGAGCTCCGGCGACGTCGACCGCCGCGCCCAGCGGCCCACCAGCACGCCGAGCACCGCCGTCGCCAGCGCCGAGACCACCCGCGCCCCCCCGCGCTCCCGCAGCGGGGAATCGCCGTCGAGCGCCCACGACGACACCAGCGCCACCCCGAGGAAGGGCAACACCATCAACCACGGAGAGAGCCGCCGCTGCTCGGCCCGCGTCAGCTCGTCGCGCAGCACCTCGACCCGCGTCGCCAGTTCTCGTTGACGGCGCACCGCAGGGGAGGCCTTCGCCTCGCGCTCGGCGCACAGCCCCTCTTCCGCGCGCACCGCGGCCTCGAGCGCCTCACGCTGGCGCACGAAGTCGGCCGACTGGCCCGCAGCGCGCTCTTCCCGCAGCACCTTCGCGTGGTGCTGGAGCGCCTCGAGGTCCTGCCGGAGCGCGCGCTCGTCAACCACGCGCACCTCGCGAGCCGAACCACGTCACGCCGAACGCCACCGCGCCCGCGAGCGCCTGCCACTTGAAGTCACCGGGCCCGCCGAGGCCCCAGCCGAAGAGCGCCAGCATCAGCGCGAACGTCGCCACCACCGGTTCGATCAACCGCGCCGTCGCCCGCCGCGCCGCGGTGAGCCCCTGCTCGAGGCGGCGGAGCTCGGCCTGCAACGCGACCGTGCGCTGGCCCGCGTCTTCGAGCTGCTTCGTCGCCGCCGCGGTGCGCGCCTGAAGTTCGGCCTGGCGTGAAGTCAGCGCTGCGAGCTCGCGCGCTTCGATCGCCCGCTGCGGCGCCAGCGCGGCCTCGAGCTCGGCGTTGGCGCGCCGCTGCGCCGTCAACGCGTCCATCAGCTCTGAGGAGTCGCCCACGGGGCGCAGAAGACAACGCACTCCACGCCCGGGTTCCAGCGCGAAGACGGCTAGGGTGCGCCCATGCGCTTCACCGAGGTCCTGTCGAAGACCGCGCTCGAACAGGCGGAGTTGATCAAGAGCAAGCAGATCTCGAGCGAGGAGCTGGTGAAGGCCACGCTCGAGCGGCTCGACGCGCTGAACCCGAAGTTCAACGCCTTCGTCACGCTGTTCCATCGCCGGGCGCTGCGCGACGCGAAGGCGAAGGACGCAGCGGTGCGGCGGGGCGAGAAGCTGCCCGCGTTTCATGGCGTGCCCATCGGCGTGAAGGACCTCAACTTCGTGCGCTTCTCACGCACGCGCATGGGCTCGGCGGGCTCGTTGCCGTTTCTCTCTCCGATGGACGACCGGAGCGCGGCGTCGGTGCGGCGCGGTGGGTTCGTGATCCTGGGCAAGACGGCGACCTCCGAGGTCGGCGCGTTGCCCGTCACCGAGCCCGACATTCACCCGCCGACGAAGAACCCGTGGAACCTGGGGCACACCTCGGGCGGCTCGAGCGGCGGCGCGGCGGCGGCGGTCGCGGCGCACCTGCTGCCCATCGCGCACGGGTCAGATGGGGGCGGCTCGGTGCGGTTGCCGTCGGCGTTCTGTCACCTCTTCGGGCACAAGGCGTCGCGCGGGCGCATTCCCAACGCGTTCGGCCGGCCTGATCAGGAGATCATCTACACCTGCGGTCCGCTCGCGCACTCGGTGGAGGACGCGGCCACGCTGCTCGACATCCTCGCGCGGCTCGACATCGGGAAGCCGCACTGGGCGCCGGCGCCGAGCGAGCCGTACCGCGCGGCCATCGCGAGGGCGCCGGGGAAGCTGCGCGTGCGGTTCACCACGTTCACGCCGCTGACCGCGACCGACCCGGAGATCGCCGAGGGCGTGGTGCGGGTGGCGAAGCTGCTCGCGGCCGAGGGGCATGAGGTCGAGGAAGTGGCGCTGCCCACGGCGACGCTCGAGGAGTTTCTGCCGGTGTGGCAGCACTTGATCGCCACGATTCCGTTGATCCGGTGGTCGAAGACGCAGCCGGTGACGAAGTGGCTGCATGATGAAGGCATCAAGCTCGATCCGGAGCAGGTGGCCACGCGGCGACGGGAGCTCGAGCGGCGGTTCGTCGCGGCGTTCGAGAACGTGGACGTGTGGTTGACGCCGACGTCGCCGGTGGTGGCGCCGGCGCTGGGGCGGTACGGCGGGTTGCCTCCGGCGCAGGCGTTCCATGAGGTCGCGCCGGTGGGGGCGTTCACCGCCATCTTCAACGCGACGGGGCAGCCGGCGGCGAGCGTGCCGATGGGGCTCACCCGCGCGGGGATGCCGATGGGGGTGCAGCTGGCCGGGCGGCCGCTGGGGGATGAGGTGGTGTTGCGGCTGGCGCGGCAGTTGGAGCAGTTGATGCCGTGGCGGGGAAGAGTCGCCCCCGAGTCCGCCTGATCAACCTCTCCCTGCGCGAGCGGGGAGAGGTCGGACGAAGTCCGGGTGAGGGGCGGTTTCAGCGCCGCGCCCGGTTCAGCCCCTCACCCCAACCCTCTCCCCGTTTCACGGAGAGAGGGGGCGGCGGAGGAAGGCCAGCGCCGCCAGCAACACCCACGGCCCGAACCCCACCGCACTGCACCCCTCAGCCGGAACATCCGCCCCACCGCCACCACCACTCCCACCACCGGTCGACCCCGAGCCACCACCGCTCGCGGTCGTGTCGGCCTTGATCTCATACGTCTCGGTCGTCGCCACGCCCGACGGCTGCATGGTCGCGGTGACCGTCACCATGCCCGCGGTCAGCGGGGTGAACCGCACGAACACCGAGTCCTGCGTTCCGAACTCCGTCGTGGTGTACGTCTGCGTCTCGTTGAGGCCCGCCCCGACGATGCTCACGACGATCGACTCGCTGCCCTTCGGCGACGCGGTGAGGATGACGCTCGACTCGCGATTCGGCCGGCTGAGCGTGGGCGCCACCAGCCGCGACGGCACCACGATGTTCGCCGTGCGCAGGGTGACGTAGCCGCCCTCACCGGTCCGGTTGCCGCAATGACACGTGCAGCTCTTCGCCTCACCGAACGACACCGACCCCGCCTTGAAGTTGGTGTTCACGTAGCTGTTCTGCCCGTTGTCGGCGGACCCGAAGCCCGAGCCGATGTACGCAGCCGAGTCCATGGGCGAGTTGACGAAGTACGCCCACACGCCGCCCGCCGCGCCGTAGTGCAGCGTGGGCGCGCTGGCGTCACAGGTGAGCGAGCACTGCAGCGAGAGGTTCAACCGCACCTGCGGAATACCGAAGCTGTCGAAGTTCTCGAAGGTCCCGGTGAACGTCCCCGAGATGGCCTGACCGAACGCAAACGTCGGGAGCAGTACCGCAAGGAGGAGGATTCGCATGCCGCGAGGGTGGCCCTCACGGCGCACGAACACAAGAGGCGATCACGCCGCGCGCGGAATGGTCGGCGGGTGCTCGGGGATGATCAGCCGGAAGGTGGTGCCGTGACCGGGCTGCGACTCGAGGTCGATGGTGCCGCCCAGCTCGCGCACCACGTCGGCGACGGCCGAGAGCCCGATGCCGCGCCCGCTCGTCTCTGACGCCGCGTCTTTCGTCGAGAAGCCGTCCGAGAACAGCGCCGCCACCAACTCCGCCTGCGATGGCGACGCGAGGCTCGACTTCTGCGCCACGCGCGCCCAGTCCACGCCGCGCCCGTCGTCGGAGAACTCCAGCACCGTGCGGCCCGGCTCGGAGCGCGCGCGGAAGGTGAGACGCGCCTGAGACGGCTTGCCCTGCTGCTCGCGCTCGTTCGCCGCTTCGATGCCGTGGTCGAGCGCGTTGCGCACCAGGTGCACCAGCACGCCCCACAGCCGCGCGGTCGGCTCGCGGTGGAGCCGCACACCCTCGTCGTGCACCTCGAACTCCACGTGCGACTTCCCGAGGCGATCCGCCAGCACCCGGCCGCGCTGGGCGAGCAGCTTGAGCCGCGGCTCGGCGGGCTCGAGCAGCCAGCGCCGCATCGCCTGCGCCGCGGTGCGCGCGTCGTGCCCCTGCTCCAGGCGTGAGGCCAGTGACGACAGCTCGCCGCGCGTCACCGTCACGCGCCCGTCTTCTTCCCCGATGAAGGGGTTGATGCGCTCGCGAAAGGCGCGCCACGTCTGCGCCACGCGCGCCTGCAGGTCGGCGGGCCGCTCGCCCGCTTCCAGCTCGTCTTCCAACTGGTGACACACCTTCGCCAGCGACTCGACACCGAACAGCGCGCCAGTGCCCTTGATGGTGTGCAGCCCGCGCAGCACCAGCACCTGATCAGTCGACGACAACCCGGCGATCAACCGCTCAGTCTCTTCCACGAAGTCGACGAAGCTCGAGCGATCCACCACCAGCCGCGAGACCGCCGCGACCAGCTCGCGCTCCGCCGCCTGCCGCGCCTCGGCCTCCACCACGCGGGTGACGTCGGTGACGGCCACCAGCGCGCCCTTCACCGTCTCTCCGTCGAGCATCGGGGTGAAGGCCAGCTCGAAGGTGCGCCCTTCCATCACCAGCCGCGCGGGCATCTGCCCGATGGTGACCTCCAGCGGGAGGAAGCCGTCGAGCACCTGGTCCCACGCCATGGCGAAGCTCGCCGCGAAGCCCGGCACCTTGCGCTCGAGGTGCGCAGAGAACGCCTCGCCCGCGACGGGGGCGCCGAACCACGCGTCGAAGCGCGCCGAGCGCTCGTTCGACATGCGCCCCTCGCGATCGATGGTGACGAAGCCCTGATCGACGGTGTCGAACACCAGCCGCATCTCACGGGTGCGCTGCGCCAACTCGGCGGTGCGCGCCTCGACGAGGTTCGCGAGGTTGGTGCGGTGGTGCTCGAGCTCTTCGTCGCGCGCCTGCACCGACTGCAGCATCTCGTTGAAGGCGTGGGTGAGCAGCCCCAGCTCGTCGTCGGTCATCGACTTCGCGCGGAGCCGGTAGTCCTTCGTCTCCTGCACCCGCATCGCGGTGGACGCGAGCTCCTGCACCGGGCCGGTGATGACGCGGTGGAGCCGCAGCGAGGCCAGCGTCGCCAGCAGCGTGCACGCCCCGAAGATGATGGCCGCGATGGTGAGGAAGCGGCGGGTGCGCTCGTCGAGGTCGCGGGTGCTGACCGCGACGCGCAGCGTGCCCACCTTGTTGCCTTCAGAGGCGACGGGCCGCTCGAGCACCAGGGTGTGATGGGTGAAGCCGGTCGGCCCGGCGTCGGCGAGCTTCTCGGGCAACGCGTCGGCCTTCGTACGTTCCCACCCCGACAGCCGCGCGCCTTCCAGCGTGTAGACCGCCGCGGCGAGCGCAGTGTCTTCGGCGCTGAGCTTCTCGAGCACGTACTTGGCCGACTGCCCGTCACCGAAGGCCACCGCGCCGGCCGTGCTGCCGGCGATGGTGTCGGAGAGCACGGTCATGGTGCGCTCCTTCGCCAGGCCGCTCGAGTCGCGGTCGTAGAGCACGAAGGCCGCGCAGGCCACGCCGAGCACGAGCGCGCACGCGGCGACCAGCATGACCATCAACTTGGTCCTCAACGTGATGCGGACTTTCATGGCGACCTTCGTTTCGACGGATCAGTTGAGGGGGAAGACGTTGACGCCGGTGAGCTGCGCGCCCCACGCCTCGCTCTGCAGCATGATGCCCACCGCGCCGGGCACCTTGGCCACCTCGGCCACCACCTGCTCGGGCGTCGCCAGCACCGTGGGCGAGATGCCCTGACCGGCGAGCTGCTTGGCGGTCCAGTGCTCGTTGAAGCGCGAGGCCGGAAGGTCGAGGACCTTGTCGAACAGCGCCTGGGCCGCGGGGCTGGTGGACGGGCGCACGAAGAGCTTCACCGGCACCACGCCGTGCCAGAAGGCCACGTTGCCGAGCATGAGGTTCTTGAGCTGCTCGGCGGTCATGCGCCGCGTCGGGTTGCGCGCGTTGAGCACCACCACCAACTGGTTGCCGTCAGCCTGCTGCGACGCCGCGGAACCGGGGATCACCACCAGCGCTGCGAGGCTCAGCGCGAAGAGACGCCTCGAGAGTGCGGAGTTCACTGCTGCACCTCCCAGAGATACGAGAGTGACGCGCGCACCTCGTGTTCGAGGGCGATCTGCTTGCTGACGTCGTAGATGTGCGTGCTGTAGTCGAGCTTGAGCGCGACCTGCGGCACCGGGCGGAACACGCCACCCGCGGTGAGCTTGATGAAGCGGCCGCCGTCACCGCGCCCCGCCTCGTTGTCTCCGCCCAGCGACTTCTTGGCGATGATCTCCGGGTTCGAGTACCAGTCGAACTGCACGTACGGCGTGAGCGTCGCCTCTTCGGTGAGGGCGATCTGGTAGCCGGCGCGCACGTAGAAGGTCTGCACCGCGTACTTCACCGCCGCGCTGGTCGGCCCGTTGTTCGGGTCGCCGTCGACGAAGTAGCGCTGCAGCTGCCACGAGGTGAGCTTGCCGGCCGCGAGCTGCGCGACGGCGGCGGGGTCACGCTGGGCGTCGTGGCCCGCGTACCAGTACTCGGCCTGCACCTGGAGCCGCTTGTAGTTGAGCTGCGCGAAGGCGCCGGTGACGAAGTAGTTGTCTTGCTTCATCCACGTGGCGACGCCGCCGGTCGGGGGCCCATCACCCACGCCCTGCGCGCTCTGCGCCGGCCCACCGGACCAGTAGAACGAGGTGCCGGCGAGCAAGATGCCCGAGTAGTCCATGCGCAGGTCGCCGCCGATGGGGAAGGCCTTGTCGATGCGCTCGTCGTTGCCGACGTTGACCGAGTAGCTGAGCGTCACCTTGGGGAACGAGAAGCTGCCGTGCACCATCGCGTTGGTGGTGCGGGTGAGCATCAGGTGGTCGGCGTCGAAGAGCTCGGGCGGCTCGATGCCGATGAAGGTCGGCACCGCGTCGAGGATCTCGTTGTACAGGCCGAAGCGCCGGTACGTCTTGCCGACCCGCACCTGGAGCGCGCTGCCGAAGAGGGGCGCCTCGACCCACGCGTTGCGAATGCGCACGAATTGATCAGTGCCCATCGCGCCCGCGCTGCGCGCCACCATGTTCACGAAGTAGCGGTACTTGCCGTAGATCGACCCCTGCGCCATCACGTGCAGGTTGAGCACGTCCCATTCCCAGCCACCCTCGTTGTAGGCGGGCCTGCCGGCCGCATCGAGCAGGCCGGTCGGCGCGCCGAAGGTGTTCTCGAAGTACGAGTCGATGTAGCCGTACAGCCGGCCCTCGAAGATCTTCGGAGCCGCCGCGCCGGCGAAGTCGCCCCACCCTTCGGCGCTGTCACTGGGCACGGGCGCCGCTTCGACCACCGGAGCCGCTTCGACGGGCGGACTGCCCGCGTCGACGGTGGCTTCCTGCGCGAGGCTGACGGTGCTGACGACACAAGACAACACGACGCTCAGGCGCCGCAGGCGGCGCGCTTCGGACCACGACATGTCGAACTCTCCCCTGTCGCTCGCAGCGAGCGATGGGGCCGCCCCGTTTCAAGAGCGGGGCCACGCCGAACCTCGTGGATCGTCATGTCGACCCCCGGGAGGCCTCGCACCCCGGGGGTCGCGAGGGACCGGTCAGAGGGTTGACGGTGACGCGTGCCAGCGGCTGATCAGGCGGCCTGCGCGGGCGCCACGCTGACCGACTCGTCGAGGCTCGGGCCGAGCCACTTCGCGGCGGTCTCGAACGACCAGCCCTTGCGCTTCGCGTAGTCCTCGACCTGGTCGCGGCCGATCTTCCCCAGCCCGAAGTACTTCGCGTCGGGGTGGTTGAAGTAGAAGCCGCTGACGCTCGAGGCGGGGTTCATCGCGAACGACTCGGTGAGCGAGATGCCCGCCACCTTCGTCGCGTCGAGCAGCCCGAACAGCGTGCCCTTCTCGGTGTGCTCGGGGCAGGCGGGGTAGCCGGGCGCGGGGCGAATGCCGCGGTACTCCTCGCGGATCAGCTGATCATTCGAGAGGTCCTCGCGCTTGCCGAAGCCGCAGAAGCCGCGCGCCTGCTTGTGGAGGTACTCGGCGAAGGCCTCCGCGAGGCGATCTCCCAGCGCCTGCACCATGATGGCCGAGTAGTCGTCGTGCTGCTTGCGGAAGCTGTTCGCGAACTCCTCAACGCCGAGGCCGGCGGTGACCGCGAAGCCGCCGCAGTAGTCGAGGCGGCCGCTGTCCTTCGGCGCGACGTAGTCGGCGAGGCAGAGGTTGTACTGGCCGGGCTGCTTCTCGGTCTGCTGACGCAACATGTGGAACCGGCCGATGACCTTGCTGCGCGCCTCGTCGGTGTAGAGCTCGACGTCGTCGCCGACCGAGTTGCACGGCCAGAACGAGAGCACGCCGTTCGCGCGGAACCGCTTCTCGTCGATGATCCGCTTCAGCAGCGCCTGCGCGTCGGCGTACAGCTTCTTCGCCTCGGTGCCCACGTTGGCGTCGTCGAGGATCCTGGGGAACGCGCCGTACAGCTCCCACGCGTTGAAGAACGGGCCCCAGTCGATGAAGGGCACCAGGTCCTGCAGGGGCACGTCGTTGAAGGCGCGGCTGCCGAGGAACTCGGGCTTGGCGAGGTCGACGTTCTTCCAGTCGAAGGGCTGCTTGTTGGCGCGCGCGGCCTCGAGGGTCAGCAGCTTGCGCTGCACGCGGCGCGACTCGAAGTCTTCGCGGGCGCTCTTCTGCTTCGCGGTGACCTCGCTCAGGAAGGCCGGCTTCTGCTCGGGCGAGAGCAGCGCGCTGACCACGTTCACCACGCGCGAGGCGTCGAGCACGTGCACCACGCCGGGCGCGTATTCGGGGGCGACCTTCACCGAGGTGTGCGGGTGGCTGGTGGTCGCGCCGCCGATGAGCAGCGGCACCGAGAAGCCTTCGCGGGTCAGCTCCTTCGCCACCGAGACCATCTCGTCGAGCGAGGGGGTGATCAGCCCGCTCAGCCCGATGACGTCGACGTTCTGTTCCTTGGCGGTGGTGAGGATCTTGTCGGACGGCACCATCACGCCCAGGTCGATGACCTCGTAGTTGTTACAGGCGAGCACCACGCCGACGATGTTCTTGCCGATGTCGTGCACGTCGCCCTTCACCGTGGCGAGCAGCACCTTGCCCTGCGCGCGCGCGGTGCCACCGGCGGCGACGTGCTGGCGCTTCTCTTCTTCCATGAAGGGCGTGAGGTAGGCGACGGCGCGCTTCATCACCCGCGCCGACTTCACCACCTGCGGGAGGAACATCTTGCCCGCGCCGAACAGGTCGCCGACCACGCGCATGCCGTCCATCAGCGGACCCTCGATGATGTCGAGCGGGCGCTTGTACTGCTGGCGGGCCTCTTCGGTGTCCTGCTCGATGAAGGCGTCGATGCCCTTCACCAGCGCGTGGCTCATGCGCTCGGCGACGGGGGCGTTGCGCCAGGCGAGGTCTTCCTTCGCCTCCACCTTGCTCGCGCCGCCGTGGGTGGCCTTGAGCGCGTCGGCGAAGGTGACCAGGCGATCGGTCGCGTCGGGGCGCCGGTTGAGCAGCACGTCTTCCACGCGCTCGAGCAGGTCTTTGGGGATCTCCTCGTACACGCTGAGCATGCCGGCGTTGACGATGCCCATGTCCATGCCGGCCTTGATGGCGTGGAAGAGGAAGGCCGCGTGAATCGCCTCGCGCACCGGGTTGTTGCCGCGGAACGAGAAGGACACGTTCGACACGCCGCCAGAGACCTTGGCGTGGGGGAGCGTGGCCTTGATCAGCCGCGTGGCCTCGAAGAAGTCGACCGCGTAGTTGTTGTGCTCCTCGATGCCGGTGGCGACGGTGAGGATGTTGGGGTCGAAGATGATGTCTTCGGGGGGGAAGCCGATGCTGGTGAGCAGCCGGTACGCGCGGGTGCAGATGCGCACCTTGTCGTCGCGGCTCGCGGCCTGGCCCTGCTCGTCGAAGGCCATCACCACCGCGGCCGCGCCGTAGCGCTTGACCAGCTTCGCGCGCCGCAGGAACTCGAGCTCACCGTCCTTCAGCGAGATGGAGTTGACGATGCCCTTGCCCTGAATGCACTGCAGGCCGGCCTCGAGCACGCTCCACTTCGAGCTGTCGAGCATCAGCGGCACCTTCGAGATGTCGGGCTCGGCGGCGATGAGGTTCAGGAACTTCACCATCGTCGCTTCGCCGTCGATGAGCGCCTCGTCGACGTTGATGTCGATGATGTTGGCGCCGTTCTCGACCTGCTGCCGCGCGATGGCGAGGCACTCGTTCCAGTCGCCCGCCTTCAACGCCTTCGCGAACTTCGGAGAGCCGGTGATGTTGGTGCGCTCCCCCACCATCAAGAACTGGGAAGCGGCGCTCGGGGTCTGGGTCGAGGTCTCGGAAGGCTGCATCGACGAATGTAGATATGTCGATGCGCTCTGAGGATCAAGTCCTCCCCTGCCTGCGGCGCTGCTTGCGGGGTGCGAGCGATTCCGACACAAGGCGCGGGTGTTCCGCCTCGCCTTCGCGCTCGTCGTCTTCTCGGGGTGTACGTGTCGACCTGCCTCGAGCCCGACGCTCGAGCCGCTCGAGGCGGGGTTGCCGCGACAGGGGCAGTGGCGGGCGGGGTTCTCGTTGGTGGATCTCGACGGAGATGGGCGGGTCGATCTCCTCCACGGGCCCGCGCGCAAAGGGGCTCGCCGACCGAACGCGTGGCGCGGCGCGGGTGACGGCACCTTCACCCCGCTGACGCTGGGCCTGCCCGACCTCGCGTGGGACTACGGAGACGCGGTCGCGCCGACGGCTGATCAGCTCGTCTTCGGGGTGCACCTCGACGCGGTGCTGGCCGTGGCGCGCGTCGATGGAGGTTGGCAGGACGACTCAGCGGGCCTGCCCACCGAGGGCTTCTCGTCGCGCGCGCTGGCGGTGGGCGACTGGACGGGTGACGGGCGGCCCGACGTGCTGGCGCTCAGCGATGGGCCGCGCCCGGGCGTTCCCGGCTTCAGCGGCCTGGGCCTGCGGGTGTTCGAGCGTGGGGCCGAGGGGTGGCGCGTCAGTGCGGTGCGCGAAGACGATCGACGGTTCGGGGACGATCTGGTCGTCGCCGACTTCGATGGAGATGGGCGCGTCGACGTCGCCACCGCGTCGCATGCGGTGGGCGAAGCGCGCCTCGTCGACTTCGGTGGCCAGGCGCGGCCGGTGCAGCCACTCCCGCTGCCGCCTCGTTCGGTGGTGCGGGCGCTGGCTGCGGCTGACGTCGATGCCGATGGGCGCGCCGAGCTGTTCCTGGTGGCGACCGTGCCGGGGAAGGACCGCTTCTCATCGGAGCTGTGGCGCTTCGACCTCGAGGGCGAGACCTGGAAGGGGAAGGCGCTGCACAGCCAGCCTGTCGAACAGTGGGCGCTCGCGGCGGGTGATGTCACCGGCGATGGCACGGTGGATCTGATCAGCGGCGATGACGACGGGGTCTTGCGCGTGTGGCCGTCGGGGGCAGCGCCGGTCACCTCGCTGGCGGTCCCTGCGTGGCGCGCGGGCTGCCGTGTCACGCATCTCGAGGTGGGGGCGCTCGACGCGCGGGCGGGGCTCGAGGTGGTCGCGAGCTTCGCGTTCGAAGATGCCCCTGAGCGGTGCGCGTCGCAGGGGGGCCTCGAAGTGTCGCGGTGGCGCTGAAACCGAGGAAGACGGTCAGTTGCACGAGGGATGAAGCGGGCCGCACAATGCTGAGCATGCGAGTGAAGGCGACCGTCGTGGGCAACACGCTGGTGGTGGAAGACGGCGTGCCGCTGCCCGAAGGCACGCGCGTGGACGTGGTGCTCCGCGCCGTCGGTGATGAAGCTGATGGCTGGAACCTGTCCGACGCCGAGTGGGCGGAGATCGACGAGTCCATCGCCGAGGCCGACAGGGGCGAGCTCATCCCTGCTGACGTGGTCCTCGCTGAACTCCGCGCGCTCAAGTAGCGCATGCACGTCTACTTCACGCCCGGCGCTCGCGCGGATCTCCTCCGAATGAGGAAACGCTGGGCCGAGAAGGCCCGGCACCCGGAGGTCTTCGACACCGACATCAGCCTCGTGCTGGGGCGGCTGGCCACAGCGCCCACCACCGGCTTCAGGGCCAGGACGACGAAGCGGCGCGTCGTGTTCCGAATGGGCACGGAGAAGTCGAAGCTGCACCTGTACTACCTCGTCGACGCCGACCAGCAGCTCGTGACCGTGCTGCACGTCTGGAGTCAGTTGCGCGCGGGCCCACCGAAGCTGTGAGCGGGTTTCGCGCTCGAAGATGCCCCTGAGCGGTGCGCGTCGCAGGGGGGCCTCGAAGTTTCGCGCTGGCGCTGAAGCGGTTCGCTTAGGGTCGCGCCCCATGCGAACCCCGTTCAAGACCTGGTTGCCGCTGGTGCTGATCGCCAGCTCCGCGATGGCGAAGGTCGGTGTCTTCGACGATGAGCCCGCAGCGACCCTGTTGATCCCCTACGTCGAGGTCGACCTCGCTTCGCCCACCGGCCGCACCACCGTCGTTCAAGTGCGCGCCACCGAGGCCACCGCCACGCTCACCCACGTCACGCTGTGGACGGATCAAGGCGTCCCGGTGCTCGGCTTCGACCTGTACCTCACCGGCTTCGACACCCTGACCTTCGACGTGCGCGACGTGCTCAACGGCACGCTCCCGGCGACCGCCAGCGCCGGCCAGGACCCCGGCGACACCATCAGCAAGCACGGGGCGAACAGCCAGGACATCAACTTCGCCAGCTGCACCGGGGTGCTCCCGCCCGCGCCGCTCTCGGCCACCGTCTCCGCCGGGGTGCGGAACGCCATGACCGGGCTCAGCAGCACCACGCTCCAGGGCAAGTGTGGTGGGCGCGCCCTCGGCGACAACGTCGCGCGCGGCTTCATCACCATCGACAACACCAACCAGTGCACCCAGTTGAACCCCACGCAGCCGGGCTACTTCGCCACCGGCGGCGCGGGCGTGGCCATCAACCGCAACAGCCTCACCGGCCACTTCTCGCTGGTCGATCGCGCCGCCAAGACCACCCGCACCTTCTCGGCCGCGCACCTGCAGGCCACCAGCACCGGCCCGTACGTCACCGGCAGCACCGCCTACACCTTCTACTCGCGCCTCATCGGCTCGAACGCTGATCAGCGCGAGCCGCTGGCCACCGCGTGGTCCGTGCCCTACCGCGCCGGCGCCTCGGTCCTCGCGTGGCGCGACGTGAACTGGCCGGCCGCCACCTACGACTGCGGCCAGGGCCCGGCGCCCGTCGGTCAGTTCGCGCTCTTCCTCTTCGACCAGCAGGAGCTCGCCACCGACGTCAGCAGCCTCAGCCCCTTCCCCGTGATGAGCGCGCGGGTGCGCATCGGCTCGAGCGAGCTGCCCGACACCAACCGCGCCGGCTTCGTGAGCTTCGGCGGCAGCGTGTCCATCGGCGCGCCCCGGCAGGCCTGGCTCGGCAGCCTCGAAGCCGCCGAAGCCGGGGAGTTCACCGTCGGGCTGGTTGGCACGGCCCTCGACAACGCCGTGGTGGCCAACGCGGCCTACTCCGGTTCGCCGGTCTCGGCCGACTTCCCGCCGACGGTGATGGGCACGATGGACCGCATGCCCGGCTCGACGCTCCTGCTGCCCTACTTCGAGGTCGACCTCGACGACCCCAACCGCTCGAACACCGTGGTGCGCTTCGGCACCGCGTCAGCCTCGGCGGTGCTGGTGAACGTCACGCTGTGGACGGACCTCGGCGTGCCCACCCGCTCGTTCCCGCTGTACCTCACCGGCTACGACCAGGCCGAGCTCGACCTCCGCCTGCTGTTCGCCGCGGGGAGCTTCCACCGCTCCGCCAGCGCCGGCCAGGACCCCACCGACACCATCTCGCCCCGCTCCGTCTTCTCGCAGGACATCAACTACGCCTCGTGTACCGGCCGGCTCCCGATGGCGCGCCTCAAGACCGACGAGCTCGCCTCGCTCGTCGCCGCGCACACCGGCCAGCCGGTGCCGTCGCTGCAGGGCAAGTGCGCCGGCAGCGCGCAGAGCGATCGCGTGGCCCGTGGCTACGTGACCATCGATCAGGTCTCGAGCTGCCCGACGGTGGCGGCCAACGCGCCGAACTACACCGACGCCCTCGAGTACCGGAACCTGCTCATCGGCGATTGGTCCATCACCAACCGCGTGCAGAAGACGATGTACGGCGAGGCGCTCGTGTCGCTGCAGGCGCGCCAACCCAACCACCCCTTCTTTCAGGGCGGCGCGGCGACCTTCTATGGCCGCACCCGCGGGTGGACCGGCGTCGATCGCCGCGAACCGCTCGCCACGCAGTGGGAAGTGCCCTTCGACGACACCGGCGCCGGCAAGACCTCGGTGGTGGTGTGGCGGGAGCCCGACGTCAGCGCCGCGCCCTTCACCTGCGGCATGACCCCGCCCGGCCAGCCCGGCGCGCTCGGCTCGGCGGTGGCCTTCGATGATCAAGAAACGGTGAGCACCATCACCGGCAGCCCCTTCACGCGCGTCTCGTCGTTGACGGCCGTGGGCGCGGGCGGCCTCGACGTGCCGTGGTCACGCGGCGTGTTGCAGTTCGACTTCTCGGGCGGCACCGGAGGCCCGACGAGCGACCCTTCCCGGCGCGGCGGCGTGGTGCTCGCGGTGCGGCGCGACGCGACGGACGGCACCGGCTGGGTGCAGAACGGCCACCCGCTGGTGATCGATGATCTCCTCCCGGCGCGGGCGTTGATCGAAGTCTCGCCCGGAGAGGGCTTCGTCAAGGGCACCGCCACCGCGACGTTCCGCGTGCGGCTCTCCCAGACCCCGAGCGCGCCGGTGGTGGTCACCTTCAGCTCGAGCAACAACCTCACCTTCAACCCGCCGTCGGTCACGCTGACCTCCGCGAGCCTGACCGGCGCGACGGTCACGGTGACGGCAGGCGTCAACTCCTGCATCGCGCCGCCCAACAGCGAGCTCTACATCACCACCAACGCCACCTCGGCCGACGCGACCTTCAACGCCTTCGATCCCAACGACACCTGGGTCGTCTGCCAGCCCTGAGAGAGAGCCCACCATGAACCGCACCCTTCTCCTCTCGCTGGTCTTCCTCGCCGTGCCCGCCTTCGCGCAGCAGTACGAGTGCGCCACCTCGCTGGGCACCAACTGCGAAGCGCTGATCCTCGATCGCGCGACGCTCACCTCGAGCCTCATCGTGCAACCCGGCGCCTGCGACCCCAGCGCGCGGATCGTCGACGTCGACGTGAAGGTCAAGCTGCTGCACACCGCGGTGGGTGACCTCACGCTCACCCTGGTGCACCCCAGCGGGAAGCGCGTCGACCTGCTGTACCGCGCGGGGTTGACGCCCACCACGCCGAGCTGCGTGTACGACGACCTCGACGTCACCTGGTCTGACGAGGCGACCCAGACGCTGAGCTGCAGCTTCACCATCCCCGCGCTGTCGGGCACCACCGCGCCCTTCAACTCGCTCTCGGTGCTCGATGGGCTCGAGCGCAACGGCCAGTGGCAACTGCTGATCACCGACGCGGTGGGCGTCTCTGACGGCGTGCTGCAGGGGTGGCGGCTCGACCTGCCGTGCACGCTCCCGCCGGCGCCGCCGCGACCGACGGTGACCGTGGCGACCGGCACCCGCGACGCCATCGAAGGCAGCGGAGCACCGGCGACGCTCGTCTTCACCCGCGCCGGCGATCTCTCAGCCGCGCTGACCACCCGGTTCGCGCTCAGCGGCACCGCGGTGGCCGGCCTCGACTTCGACGCCCCACCGCTGACCATCGACTTCGCGGCGGGCGCGGCGACGGCGACGCTCTCGCTGGTGGCGCTGCCCGACGGCCTCGCCGAGACGACCGAGAGCGTGGTGGCGACCGTGCTGGCCAGTGACGCCGTGGTGGTGGGCGAGCCCTCGAGCGCGGGCGTCAACTTCATCGACGTGACCTGCGGCGACGGGCTGAAGACGGGCTCCGAGGCGTGCGACGACGGCAACCAGCTCGACGGCGACGGGTGCAGCGCGGCCTGCGAGGTGGTGCCGGTGCCGGAGCCTCAGAAGCCGGGCTGCGGCTGCACGTCGGGTGAAGGTTCGCTGGCGGTGCTGATCACCCTGGCGGCGTGGCTGCGGCGGCGTCGACAGGGCGTGTGAGCCCCAGGGCCGCGGACCTCACGAGCGAGGGTCGCCCGCGGCCCGTTCCAGTCGACTGGCGTTGCGCCCCTCGACCAGCAGGACGCAACCAGAAGCAACCGCTCGCACGCGGAATCGCGCGGTCGTGCGAATGGCCTGTTCGTCACGGCGTGACTTCCACGCTGGCGCGAACCGCAGCGCCCGCCGTGCCGATTCGCGCACTGCTGCTGCTTACGCGACCTGCGCCGAGCCTCACGTACGTGGCGAAGGAGAGGGCAAGAACCGGGTGCACGTCGCCGCAGCCGGTTGAGCGCTGCAGCTCGCGAGCCGAGCGCTCCCTCGCGCGCCCCGACCGCCGAGCCGTCGCGGGCGCCCTACTCGCGGGCCGAGCGCCTCGGCCGCCGAGCCGACGCGCGCCCGGCCGCCTTCCCCGGGGAGCGCGGCTTCCCTCTGCCCGGCGCCGCCTGCGGAGGCGCGAGGCCACGCAGTGCCGCGCTCAGCGCCTCGAGCGCGGTGACCGTCGTTCCCTGTTCGGCCCACCAGGACAGCGCGGCGAAGCTCATCGCCACCAGGCTCCGCGCCACGAGCGAAGGAAGCTCGAGCCCGGGGGTGAAGAGTGAGGCGAGCACGGCCTCGATCTCGCGCAGCGTCGGGTGATCGAGCAGCGCGGGCACCTCGGCGATCAGGCGCAGCCGACGGCGCGACAGCCGCGCGACCGCGGGGTGCTCCATCGGCCGCATGAACGGCTCGGCGATCGCGAGCATCAACTCGGCGGGTGAGGCCCCGGAACCGCGCAGCGCGGCCGCGCGGGCCACGACGACATCGCGGATGCCCTCGAGCCCATCCCAGACGAGGTCGGACTTGGTGGGGAAGAGCCGGAAGAGGGTCCGCTCGCTCACGCCGGCGGCGGTCGCGACCTCCTTCATGGTCACCGCGTCGAAGCCGCGCCGCTCGAACAGGCGGAGCGCGACGTTGGCGAGCTGCGCGGGCTCGACCGATGGAGGGCGGCCGCGCCTCGCGGGCGTTCGCTTTATGGCAGTTTGTGTCATAACTCGTCTTCCACGCGTGAAGGGTCACGCACAGGAGGTCAGGATTGGTGAGCACCGCTTCCGAGTCCAGTACGAGGGCGATACCGAGTCTCAACCTCGAGCGCGAGCTCGAGCGGCCCGAGTCGCGCGCAAACCCGGTGGCGACCTACGCGCGGATCCGCGCCATGGGCCCCGTGCTGCGCGCGAAGTCGATGTTCGGCGACGGCCTGGCGGTCACGCGCTACGCGGACGTGGCGAGTCTGCTGCGCGATCCCCGAGCGGTGAGCGACCGGCGCAGCCTCGGCGACGGCGGCAAGGGGCCGCTGGAGCGCTGGTGGATGCCCGGCACGGTCAAGCTGATCATGAACAGCATGGTGATGAAGGACCCGCCGGATCACCGGCGGCTCCGCGGCCTGGTGCAGATGGCCTTCACGCCGGCGATGGTCAATTCCCTCACCGCGCGCGTCGAGGCCATCACCAGCGAGCTGCTCGACGCGATGGCGAAGAGGCCCGCCGTCGAGCTGATCGACGCCCTCGCGCTGCCGCTCCCGCTGACGGTCATCGCCGAGATGCTCGGCGTCCCGCCTGAGGAGCGCTCGACCTTCCGCACCCTGTTCGCGAAGTTGGTCGACCCCGACGCGCTCAACCCGCTGGGCTTCGTGCGCAACCTGCCGCGCATGGCCCGGCTCAACCGCTTCATCCGGCACCTCATCGCGCTGCGCCGAGAGCAGCCCGGCGACGACCTGATGACCGCGCTGGTGCGCGCCGAGGAAGGGGGCGACCGGCTCACGGAGGACGAGCTCGTCTCGATGGTGTTTCTGCTGCTCTTCGCCGGGCACGAGACGACGGTGAACCTCATCGCCAGCGGCGTGCAGGCCCTGCTCGCGAACCCCGACCAGCTCGCCCTCCTGCGGGAGCGACCCGAGCTGATCGACTCCGCCATCGAGGAGCTGCTGCGCTTCACCAACCCCGTCGGCACCGTCGCTCCCCGCTTCGTGCGCGAAGACATGGAGATCGCCGGCGTACCCGCCCCTCGCGGAACGTCGCTCACGCTGCTGCTCGCGTCGGCGAACCTCGATGAGGCTGCGTTCCCGAACGCGGACCGGCTGGACATCACCCGCGAGCCGAACCGCCATCTCTCGTTCGGCCTGGGCGCGCACTTCTGCCTCGGTGCGCCGCTCGCACGGCTCGAGGCCCGCATCGCGATCCCCGCGCTGCTCCGCCGCTTCCCGAAGATGCGGCTCGCTGTTCCCGTGTCGCAGCTGCGACTGCGATCGAACCTCGGACTGCGCGGGCTGCACGACCTGCCGCTCGCCGTCTGACACCTGGACCGGACTCAAGCTGAGGGGCCCAGGGGAGCCGGGTCCGAACGCCGGCCTCGCCTGGTGAAGCAGCGCGCTTGCTAGGCTTCCAGGCCCGGAGGCGTCGCGTGTCAGCACGAAGTGGGAAATCGGGACGGACGGTCTGCTGGGCGGTTCGCGCCGAGGCCTTCCGCCAGGGCACGAGTCCTGTGCTTCGAGTCCGCGTGGATCGTGAGGCGTAGTGGCGCGCCTGTTCTTCCTCGGAGCGGGGCTGCTCTACGTGGTGCTGGGCATGAGGCTCGGCACGCGCGGCGTGTTGATGACGTGGCTCGGCGTCTCGCTCTTCGTGACGGGCGTCGCCTACCTCACCGCGCGGCCGCAACTCTTCGGAAAGCGGCGTGACGGCTCGTTCGCGTGGCTCGGCCTGCTGGTGCACGCCCCGTTTCTCGCGGCGGCGTGGGTCGCGTGGCAGCTGAGACGTCGGCGCGGTGAGCCAGCGTGGAACGAGGTGGCGCCGAGAATCTACGTGGGCCGCATGACGCCGCTCGCGGAACTTCCGCCGGGAGCGCCGTGGGTCATCGATCTCACGTGCGAGCTGCTGCCTCCGGCGAAGGTGCGCGGCGAACGCTACCGCTGCCTGCCCACCCTCGACGGGACCGCACCTGAGCGCGTCGCGTTCTGGGCGCTGGCGAAGGAGCTCGCCACGGTCGATGGCCCGCTCTTCATTCACTGCGCTGCGGGCCATGGGCGCTCCGCGACGCTGGCGGTCGCGGTGATGCTCGAGCGCGGGCTCGCGCGTGACGCCGCGACGGCGGAGGCGATGATCCAACAGAACCGCCCCCGCGTGGCCCTCGGCGTGGAGCAGCGCGCGCTGGTGCAGTCGCGCGCCGCGTGACAGCCGCTGACCGACCACTGCGTGAGCGCCTCGGTCAGCCACGCGCGCTGCCGTCGCCCACCCGCGGCGCATATCCGTCAGGTCGCATCAGCACCGTCGCCGGCGTTGCTGAGCACCTGAAACGACGTCAGCTGAATCGCCACCGCGAAATCCACGGGGGTTCGTGCCAGCGAGGCGTCTCGAAAGAACGACTGCGCTGACTTCCACGCTGGCGCGAGCCGCAGCGCCCACCGCCCCGCTCGCCTCGCTCGTAGGCCTCAACGAACGCGCTGGCACTTCGTCTCGTTGTTGCCGGCGCTTCCCCCTGGATGCCGCTCGTGCGGGTCGGCGCGGAAGTAGATGACGCCAGAGGCGCTCGAGACGGTCCCCAGCCAGCCATCCATGTCGCTGCCGCTGAAGCGCAGGAGGTCTCCTTCTTCGCGGCGCACCGAGCCGCCGCCGCTCTGAGTCGAGAAGCTGTCGCCGGCGATCGAGAACGAGATGGAAGGCGAGGTCGTCGGGGTGAGCATCCCGCCCATCATCGTGCGGCTCATCACCACGCAGTCGTAGCGGCCGTCGACGCCGCCACCGGCGTCACCCACCAGCCCTGCGAGCATGCACACACCGCAGCAGCTCGCGAGGCTCACCAGAATCACGCCTGTCACCACCAGCACCTTGCGATTCATGGGTGCGAAGGTATGCGATTCCTTCGCGACGAACTCCCTCGCAGTGGTGCGTGAGAGCGACCTCGACTGGACGCTCGTTCGGTTGCCGATGCTGGGCGACAAACCGACGAGCACGCTCCCCACCGCGGGATACCCGGTCAGCCGACCGTGCAGCTGCTCGAGGAAGAGAGCCCTGAGCCCGGGCGGTAGCCCAGCAGCGCCACCGTTGCGCCCCGCGCCCGCTATGGTCGCGCGATGCCTGCAGCCGAAGTCCGGCCGACCCTCCGCCAGCTCGCGCACCAGCTCTCGCTCTCCCTCCGCTGGGCGTGGGAAGCGAGCCGCGGCGTCGTCATCGCGCTCTCGTTCTCGCAGCTCGTGATGGCGCTGCTCCCCGCCGGCATGGCGTGGGTGGGCAAGTCGATCATCGACGGCGTGGTGAAGGCCGCCGCGAGCGGCACCGAGACCGACCGCCGCGCCGCGCTGGGCGCCATGGCCCTCGAGTTCGGCCTCGCGCTGGTGCTCCTCGGAGGTCGCCGCGCCCAGACCTACCTCCGCAACCTGCTCAAGGCGATGATGGGCAACCTGCTCAACCGCCGCATCCTCGAGAAGGCGCAGCGGCTCGAGCTCACCCAGTTCGAAGACGCGCGCACCTACGACCTGCTGCAGAACGCACAGCGCGACGCGGCGACCCGGCCCCACTCCCTCGCGCTCGCGACGTTGATGCTGGTGCGCAGCCTGATCACCCTGATCAGCCTCGCCGCGCTCCTGTGGGACATCGCCTGGTGGAGCGTCATCCCCCTCGCGCTCTCGGCCGTGCCCGAGTTCTTCATCGAGACCCGGCTCTCAGGAGAAGCCTTCGCGCTCTCGACCGGCCGCACCCAGGACAGCCGCCGCCTCACGTACCTCGAGTGGGCGCTCACCCGGGACACGCACGTGAAGGAAGTGAAGCTCTACGGCCTCGCGCCGCTGCTGCTCGAGCGACACCGCGTGCTGTTCGAGCGCTTCCTCCGCGAAGACCAGGCGCTCGCCCGCCGGCAGATGGTGTTGATGACCGTCTTCACCGGCCTGTCGTCGCTCTCGTTCTACGTCTGCTACGCGGCGGTCGGTTGGCGCGCGGCGCTGGGGTTGATCACCGTCGGCGCGCTGACGCTCTCCATCTCGGCCTTCCGTCAGGGCCAGGGCGCGCTGGAAGACGTGCTCGCCTCGGTGGCCGGCATGTACGACGACGCGCTCTACGTCTCGAACCTCGGCGCGTTCTTCGAGATCCCCGTCAAGGCCGTGCAGCCGAAACAACTGCCGGCGCGCACGCTGCCCGCGGGCCGCTTCAGCATCGAGCTCGAGAACGTCTCGTTCCGTTACCCGGGCCGCGAGACCTGGGCGCTGCGCAACCTCTCGCTCACCATCGCGCCCGGCGAGCGGCTGGCGCTGGTCGGCGAGAACGGCGCCGGCAAGTCGACGTTGATCAAGCTGCTGCTCCGCCTCTACGAGCCGACCGAGGGCGTCATCCGCTTCGGCGGCATCGACGTGCGCGAGCTCGACACCGACGCGGTGCGCGCGCGGCTGGGCGCCGTCTTCCAGGACTTCGTGCGCTACCAGCTCACCGCCGGCGAGAACATCGGCCTGGGCGACGTCACGCGGCTCGACGCGACGCAGGCCATCGACCAGGCCGCGCGCGACGGTGGCGCCGACGAGGTCATCGCCGCGCTGCCCCACCACCGCGACACCGTGCTCGGCACCTGGTTCGAGGGCGCGCAGGAGCTCTCAGGCGGCCAATGGCAGAAGCTCGCCATCGCGCGCAGCTTCATGCGCCTCTCGAGCGGCGGTGGCGCCGGGGCTGATCTGCTGATCCTCGACGAGCCCACCGCGGCCATCGACGCACAGGCCGAGTTCGAGCTCTTCGAGCGCTTTCAGAAGCTCACCGTCGGCCGCAGCGCGATCATCATCTCGCACCGCTTCTCCACCGTGCGCATCGCCGACCGCATCGCGGTGCTCGAGCACGGCCAGTTGATCGAGCTGGGCAACCACGCCGCGCTGCTGGCGGCCGATGGGCAGTACGCGCACCTCTTCAACCTGCAGGCGCGCGGCTACCAGTGACCGTCAGGCGACGACGAGCGACTCGAGCCCCGACAACCGCATCACGTGCATCGGCGGCGCGACCTGGCGCGCGGGGATCGACTTCATCGTCTGCGCGATGGCCGCGATGTGCTCGGGCGTCGAGCCGCAGCACCCGCCCACCAGGTTGATCCACCCCTGCTTCGCGAAGTCACCGAGCACCGCGGCCATCTCGGCGGGCGTCTCGTCGTAACCACCGAACGCGTTGGGCAGGCCGGCGTTGGGGTAGCAGCTCACGTAGCACTCGGCGAGGCGCGACAATTCCTGAATGTACGGGCGCATCTCGCGGCCACCGAGCGCGCAGTTGATGCCCACGCTGAACGGCTTGCTGTGGCGGATCGAGTCGTAGAACGCGCCGATGGTCTGGCCCGACAGCGTGCGGCCCGAGGCGTCGGTGATGGTGACGGAGATCATCACCGGCACGCGCCGCGCCACCTCGTCGAACACCGTCTCGATGGCGAACAGCGCGGCCTTGGCGTTCAGGGTGTCGAAGATGGTCTCGACCAGCAGCGCGTCGACTCCGCCCTGCAGCAGCGCGCGCACCTGCTCGGCGTACGCCTCGGTCACCTGCGCCCAGGTCACCGCGCGGAAGTCGGGCCGGTTCACGTCGGGTGACATCGACAGCGTGCGGTTGAGCGGGCCGATGGCGCCGGCCACGAAGCACTTCCTCCCCGGGGTCTTGCGCTCGGCGGCGTCGGCGGCGCGACGGGCACACTGCACGGCGGCGACGTTCAGGTCGGTCACCACGCTCTGCAGCTCGTAGTCGGCCTGGGCGATCGACGTGCTGCTGAAGGTGTTGGTCTCGACCACGTCGGCGCCGGCCGCGAAGTAGCGCGCGTGGATCTCCTCGATGACGTCGGGGCGCGTGAGGCTCAACAGGTCGTTGTTGCCCTTGAGGTCCCTGGGGTGCGCGGTGAAGCGCGTGCCGCGGAAGTCCTTCTCCTCGAGGTTGTAGGTCTGGATCAGCGAGCCCATCGCGCCATCGATGATGACGATGCGCTCCTTGAACAGCTGCTCGAACTCGGCGGTGGAGTGGCTCATGCGGACCTCAACTTTGCGTGGGATTTCCGGTTGCGCGTGCCCGTCAGCAGGAACGCCTTGAAGGGGGACGCCGCGTCGCGGGGCGCGGGGAAGTTCTGTTCGGCGTCGAGCCCGACGGCGCGCATCGCCTTCTCGACGACCTGCGGGTCGAGGCCCAGGTGCTGATGACCGAGCCGCGCGCGCACCCACTCTTCGTCGTGCGGCAACAGCTCGAGCACCACCATGCGCCCGCCGACCTTCAGCAGCCGCGCGCCTTCCGCCAGCACCGACTCGATGTTCTCGACGTGGTGCAGGCTCTGCGAGACCACCACCAGGTCCACGCTCGCCGCCGGCAACGGGAGCTGCTCGAGATCGGCCGCGAGGAAGGTGATGTTCTTGAGCCCCTGCCGCGCCGCCTCGGCCTTCGCCTTGGTGAGCGCCGACTCGCTGCGGTCGATGGCGGTGACGTGCTTCGCCCAGCGCGCGAGCTCGACGGTCAACGAGCCGGTGCCGCAGCCGAAGTCGACCACCTCGAGCGGGGGCAGCAGCGACGAGAGCGCCGCGCTCCACAGCCGCCACGACTGGCCGGGCTCGAGCAGCTTCTCGTTGAGCGTCTGCACGTCTTCGCGCCGCCGCAGCAGCTCGGTCAGCCGCGCCTTGTCACCGTGCGTGTCGGGCGCCGTCTGCGCCAGCTTCAGCAGCGGCCACAGCGGCGCCTTCTCGTCGATCGCCAGCGAGTAGTAGGTGAAGCCGCCGTGCCGCTCTTCGCGAATGAGGTCGAGCGCCTTGAGCTTGGTGAGGTGGTGCGAGACCGACGACTGCGCGACGCCCACCAGCGAGACCACCTCCGACACGTTGAGCCGCGCCTCGCCGATCAGCCGCAGAATGCGCAGCCGCGTCGGGTCGCCCAGGGCTCGGAACGCTTCGGTCAGGGACTCCATCGATACATGTAGATACGTCGATGCAGGCTGGAGATCAACCGCGGCGCATGATTCGCGGCCCGTCGTCGCGGGTTCCTGAGTGATTCAGCGCCACTGCCTCCCGGCACACGTGATGCTGCACCCCCGCGCGTCTCGGAAAGGAGACGGTCATGAGAGTGCTCTTCTCTGCGCTGCTCGCGTTGACGCTCGGGTGTGGCCCGGAAGACCCGCAGGAATCGGTGGCGTCGCAGACGGCGGCGGTGACCCAGAACGAGGCGGCGGCGAAGCATGAGCTCGACGAGCCGTTGCCCCCCAGCCCGCTGCACTGGGAGATGTTCTACACCGAGGCCGGCCTCATCTTCCGGCTGGTGCAGGACCCCGTCGAAGGCCGCTTCCGCTACCCGGTCGAGCTGACGCAGACGCCGCCCGCGCAACCTGCGCCACCGTGCCCCGCGTGCCGGTGAGGGTCAGAAGACGTAGTAGATGAAGTCGGCGCGCGCGCTGCCGTACGCGAGCAGCAGCCACACCATCACCGCCGCCAGCGCGAGCTCGACCCAGGGACGCAACGTCTCGGGTCGATCTCCGCGCACCAGGCCGAAGAGCGGCTTCTGCAGCGCGAGGAAGCCGAAGGTCATCACCGCGGTCTGCGTGGGGGTGTTGATGTCCCACGGGGCGGTGAAGAGCCGGCTGATCAACGTGCCCAGCGCGTCCATCGACGGCGCGCGGAACGGAATCCACAAGAAGACGACGACGTGGAAGGTGATGAACCAGCCGAGCCACTTCGGCCACTTCGCGCGCGCCTTCTCGGTCATCAGCTCGAGGTCCATCCACACGCCGTGGAGCACGCCCCAGATGAGGAAGTTCCACCCCGCGCCGTGCCACAGCCCGCCGAGCGCCATCGTCGCGATGCGGTTGAACGCCGCGCGCCCCTTCGACACGCCGCGGTTCCCGCCGAGCGAGATGTAGAGGTAGTCGCGCAGCCACACCGAGAGCGTGATGTGCCAGCGGCGCCAGAACTCGCGCAGCGACGTCGAGCCGTAGGGGTTGTCGAAGTTCACCGGCAGCACGAAGCCGAAGCAGAGCCCGAGCCCCACCGCCATCGTCGAGTAGCCCCAGAAGTCCGCCAGCAACTGCGCCGCGTAGCCGTAGACGATGAGCCACGCGTTGTTGAGGCCGAGCGAGGCGGGGTCCTTCCAGCCGAAGTCGACGTAGTCACCGATGACGTCCGCGACGCCGACCTTGAGGAAGAGCCCGGTGAGCACCAACCACGCCCCGCGGTGCAACCGGCTCGCGTCGAACGTCGATCGCGCGTGGAGCTGTGGGAGGAACTCCTTGCCGCGCACGATGGGCCCCGCGACCAGCTGCGCGAAGAACGATTTGAAGACCGCGAAGACCAGCACGCTGCGCTCGGCGGGGAGTTCCTTGCGGTAGACGTCGATGAGGTACGCGACGACCTGGAAGGTGAAGAACGAGATGCCCAGCGGCGCCCACGCCTCCGGCTTCGGCACGTGGAGCTCGACACCGAGCTTCGCGCCGAGGCTGAGCAGCTGATCAACGAGAAAGCGGGCGTACTTGAAGTACAGCAGCAGCGAGAGGTTGAGCGTGATGCCCGCCGCGAGGATCGCCTTCGAGCGACGCTGCTCGAGCACCCGGCCCAGCGCGTAGTTGACGGTGATGCTCGCCAGCAGCAGGAACACCGACGGCCAGTGGCGCCAGCCGTAGAAGACGAGCGACGCGACGAAGAGGACGGTGAGCCGCGCGCGGTGCCACGGGAGCGCCCAGTAGAGGGCGATCAGCCCCGCGACGGTGACGAGGAAGGTGGCGCTATGGAAGAGCACGGAGCGCCTCCCCCAGCACCTGCGAGTACTTCGCGCGGCCCGGCGACGAGAGGTGCTGCCCGTCGACAAACCAGCGCTCGTCGACCTCGGCGCAGGTGAAGTCGAGCAGCGGCGCGGCGGTGCGGCGGGCGACCTCGGCGCGCAGGGCGATGCGCTCGGGCGTGCACTCTTCGACGCGCCAGCCGGCCCCGAGCGGCGGGCTCATCAACACCACCTTCGCGCCTCCGTTGCGCAGCGAGGTCAGCGCGCGGGTGTAGCCGGCGACGATGCGCTCCCCGTCGGTGTCGAGGGTGCGGGGCGTGGTGAGGTCGTGCGCGAACGGCTTCCACGCGGCGTCGTCCTGCACCCCGGGCGGAGGCAGTGGCGGGCGGAAGGTCTCGATGAGCTGACGCGAGCGAAACCACTCGGAGCCGTCGAGCGAGGAGGCGAAGAGCAGGCCGAGCACGCGGGGCAGGTTCTCGAGCGCGAAGGCGCGACGCACGCGGATCAGCGCCGAGTGTTCCTGCAGCAGCGCGCCGATGGGGTCGCCGTCGTTGTTGCTGGTGGGCGCGGGGTCGAGGTCCATCGCGTTGGGCGAGGACATCGGCACCGAGAGCTCGACGAAGACACGACGTTGCGGGCCGAGGTGTTCGGCGAAGTACTCGAGCGTGGGGAGTGAAGAAGAAGGCGTGGCCGCGGAGAAGCCAGCGCCGAGTCCGAGCAGCGCGGGGTTGAGCCCGTCGTTGGTGCGCGAGCTGCCGAGCGCGACGAAGTCGACGGGGCCTTTGGCGTGCAGCAGCGCGAGCTTGAAGCGGACCCGGTGCGCGACCGCGGCGAGACCATCGGGCTGCACCCGACACAGCACCTCGAGCCCGAGCAGGAGCCCGAACACCGTGGCCGAGAGCTGCAGCAGACGAAGAGCACCGCGGGACATCGCGCGCGGGCGTGTAGGCGATGTGAGGGGCCCAGCGCAAAACTTCCCTCGCCCCCACCGGGGGAGAGGGTCAGGGAGAGGGGGCGAACCCGAACGCCGACGTAGACTTCCCACATGTCGCTCGAAGCGCAGCTCGTCGCCGCACTCTCCGCCTGGCGCGGGGGACACATCTGGTTCACCGAACGTCTGAGCACCGGCGGGCAGACGTCGTTCGCGCAGCAGTCGTTCAGGTTGCTGCGGGCAGACCCCGGCGACGTGCTGCGCGTGACCGGTCGGTGGGGACACGACCTCTCGCTGCTGCCGCGAGCGATCACCCACATCAAGCTCGAGCCACGTGCCATCGAAGTCACTGAACGGCTCTCCGCGCGGGTGTCGCGTGCCAGCACCTTTCGGCTGCTCGCGCTTCAGGACCCGGCGCGCACCAGCATCAGCGACGCGGGGCACGTCTGGTTCTCCGACACCAACGATCTCCAGGCGCTCGGAGCCACGGAGACCGCCTTCTGTCTGGACAACTACCTTCGCGGCCGATCCTCACTCGACGCGCGAGAACACGCGCGCCTGCGAAGAGCCGTCGAGCGAACCACGCACGACCCGAAGCCCGACTCGAGGTCCGACCTGGTCAAAGCGCTCCGCCGGTGGAGGAAACGGCCGGTCGTGTTCTGGGTCGGAGCGACGCTGCGAGAACAAGTCGCGTTCTGGTGCGCTTGTCACGTCCTCACTTCGACTGGCCTCACGTTGAACGCGTGGTTCGCCGGGCCCTCGCGTGCCGAGCTCGACCCAGATCCCCGATTCGGGCTTCAGGTGACACCTCTGGAGCGAATCGCCGGGTTTCTGGGCGAAGCCACTCCACTCTCCGCGCGCGCAATTGATCACTTCGCTTCGCGGTGGGACTCGTTCTGTAGGGGCCGACGGCCTGTCGATGCTCAGGTCGCGGGCTGGCCGAGATCGAGGGGCTGGGCGCTCGAGTTGCCCGAGATCTTCGACGCGCCGTTCCCGAGGCGGCGCCGGCAGACGCTTCGACTCTCGAGGCTCGACGAAGAACTTCTGACTCCCTTCGGCACTGACTGGTCGACGCCGCTCGCCCTCCTCGGCGCAGACAGTGATCGCTGGCCCCTCGCGATGACCTTTCTCGGCGACTCCTTGCCCTCGCGTCTCCGCGCCTGGGCTGAGATCGAAGCAGGTCGATTCCTGTCGTCGCGCGCTGCCTCGAGACCGCGACCCAACGAGTGGACGCGCATGGAATACCGACTGACCGACGAAGGTCGCGCGCTCCTCACACGGGGGGTCTCGTCTGCGGAGCAGGTTCCTGAATTCGCGCTCGGCGGCTTCCCGCTCGCCCCCTCTCCCTGACCCTCTCCCCCGATGGGGGCGAGGGAAGTTGTGGCATCATTCGCGCCCCATGAATCAGGTCGGTCCGTTCCTCATCATCGGCGGCGTCATCTCGCTCATCGGCGGCATCGCGTACCTCGCGTGGCTGATGGAGAAGAAGCGCACCGAAGCGATGAGCGCCTGGGCCCAGACCCACGGCTACACCTTCGAAGGCGAACGCCCCGCGCTGGTCGACGAAATGGCCACCTTCAAGCTCTTCAACCAGGGCCGCCGCCGCACCGTGAAGAACCTCATGCGCAGCTCCAAAGACGTCGGCGGCGTGCGCATCTGCGACTACCAGTACACGACCGGCTCCGGGAAACATCAGCAGATCCACCAGCAGACCATCTGCGTGCTCCACACCCCCGGCCGCGCCGCGCCCCACTTCTTCGTCCGCCGCCAGCGCGCCCTCTTCGACTCGCTCGGCAAGCTCTTCGGCGGCCAGGACATCAACTTCGACGACGACCCCGCCTTCTCGAAGGCCTACGTGCTCCAGACCGGCGGCGACGAGGCGCAGCTGCGCCACTTCATGAACCCCCAGCTCCGCGACACCCTCACCCGCATGTCCGAGAAGAACCTGGTGATGGAGGTCGTGGGCGACACCCTCCTGCTTCACGTCGGCAAGCGCCTCAAGCCCGAGCAGCTTGATGGGCTGGTCGCCGACGCCATCAACCTCCGCCGCTGCTGGAGCTGAGTGCGCCACGTCCTCTTCCGACTCGAGAAGGACCGCTACGCCCTGCCCCTCGACGCCGTGCGCGAGGTGGTGGTGGCGCCGGGTCGCTTCACGCGCGTGCCCCACGCCGGCGCCGCGGTGAAGGGCGTGATGACGCTGCGCGGGCGGGTGGTGCCGGTGGTCGACCTGGCGAAGCTGCTCACCGTGCCGGGGGAAGAGGCGGGCGCCAAGGTGGTGCTGCTCGAGCTCAACCGCCGCGACCTCGGCCTGCTGGTGACCGACGTCGAGGGCATCGAGCCCATCGAAAAGGTCGGCCCCCAGCCCCGGCCCAGCCGCATGGTGCGCGGCGTCACCCGGGTGGGCGCGCTCTCGGTGACGGTGCTCGATGTCGAAGGCCTCGACAGCGCGGTAGCCGCGTCATTCGGCAACAGGTAGGGTCTCGGGCCAGGTGACTTCCATGTCCAAGCGGGTGCTGGTCGTCGATGACAGCGTCTTCATGCGCGACATCATCAAGGACATCTTCGCGGCCGGCGGGTTCTCCGTCGTCGGCGAGGCTGGCAATGGCGTCGAGGCAGTGGAGAAGTACAAGGAGCTGAAGCCGGATCTCGTGACGATGGATCTCGTCATGCCCTACCGGAACGGCATCGACGCCACGCGCGAGATTCTGCGCGGCGACGGCAAGGCGCTGGTGGTGATGTGCAGCGCGCTCGGCCAGGAGACGATGGTGATGGAGGCCATCGAAGCCGGCGCCGTCGACTTCATCGTCAAGCCGCCCCGCGCGGAAGACGTGCTCGCCGTGGTGAAGAAAGTGCTCGGCGAAGGCTGATCCGGCCGAAGGGAGCTCCCGTGGCCGCCCAGTGGGACACCTCGCGCTACCTCGCCCTCTTCGTCAGTGAGGCCACCGAGCACCTCGACGCGCTCGGCAAGGAACTGGTGCGCCTCGAGGGCGACGTCACCGGCGAGGCCATCGACTCGCTCTTCCGCCACGCCCACTCGGTCAAGGGCATGGCCGGCTCGATGGGCTACGAGGCCACCACCACGCTCGGGCACCGTCTCGAGGACCTGCTCGACCGCGTGCGCACCTCGCCCAACCGGTTCGATCGCCAGGTCGCCGACCTCGTGCTGCAGGCCGTCGACGCGCTCAGCGCCCACGTGAAGGCCGCGGCGGCCGGCGAGCCCTTCCCCGACGCCAGCGCGCTCACCCAGCAGCTCGAGACCGTCGCCTCGTCGATGCGGCCGGGCACCACGCCCATTCCATTCTTCCCGCCCGAGGCGCCGCCGCTGGTGCAGTCGGCGCCGAGCACCGAGCCGCAGCTCCCGCCGCGGTGGCTGGTGACGTTGCGCGTAGCCACCACCTCGGCGCAGCCCGGCGTGCGCGGCTTCCTCGCGTACAAGCGGCTCTCGTCGCTGGGCAACCTCTTCCGCTGCACGCCGCCGCTCGACGAGGTGAAGAGCGGCAAGCTCACCAACGGCACCTTCTCCGTCGAGCTGGAGACGACCGAGAACGAAGCGGCGGTGCAGAAGACCGTCAGCCAGGTGGCCGACGTCGAGCTGGTGAGTCTCACCCGCGTCACCGCGCCGCCCCCGACCGCCGCGCCCGCCGAAGAGAAGCCCGCCGAGCCCGAGGCGCGCGCGCTGGGCCAGGAGCCGCAGCGCACCGTGCGCGTGCGCACCGAGCTGCTCGACCAGTTCCTCGACCTCGCCGGCGAGCTGCTGCTGGCCACCGCCGGGGTGCGCGAGGTGGGCCGCGGGCTCGACGAAGAGCCGCGCGCGCAGCTCAATGGCTCGGTCGATCGGCTCCATGCGCTGGTGCGCGGGCTGCACGACAAGGTGATGGAGGCGCGCATGACGCCGGTCTCGGTCATCACCGAGCGCCTGCCCCGCGCCGCCCGTGACATCGCGCGCCGCCGCGGCCGGGAGATCGAGCTGATCATCGCCGGCAGCGAGGTGTTGCTCGACCGCGCCATCGTCGACGAGCTCAACGACCCGGTGCTGCACCTGCTGCGCAACGCCATCGACCACGGCGTCGAGCCGCCCGAAGAGCGCCGCATGCGCGGCAAGCCCCCGCGCGGCACGGTGAAGCTCTCGGTGCGCCGGGTCAGCGACCGCGTGCTGCTGGAGGTCGAAGACGACGGCCGCGGGATGGACGTGGAGCGCCTCAAGGCGGTGGCCGTCGAGCGCGGGTTGATCACCCTCGAGCAGGCGAAGGACCTCACCGAGAAGGAAGCGCTGCTGCTCTCGGCGGCGCCCGGGCTCTCGACCGCGTCGACCGTCACCGACATCTCGGGGCGCGGCGTGGGCATGGACGCGGTGAAGCGCGCGGTGGAAGCGGTGGGCGGCACGCTGGAGATCACCAGCCGCCGCGGCCTGGGCACCACCTTCCGGCTCTCGCTGCCGTTGACGGTGGCGATGGTGAACCTGCTGCTGGTGAGCGTGGGCGACGACGTGTACGGCCTGCCGATCGCCAAGGTGGCCGGGGTGGTGGAGACGAGCCGCAGCCGCTTGAGCCACAGCCAGAACGTGCCGGTGCTGCAGTTCGGCGCCTCGGTGGTGCCCGCGCGCGAGCTGTCGGCGGTGCTCGAGGTGCCGGGCCGGCCGCACGACGTCGAGGCGCTGTCGCCCTTCGTGGTGGTCGAGACCGACGAGGGGCGCGTGGCGCTGGCGGTCGACGGCCTGCTGGGCCAAGAAGAGGTGGTGCTCAAGGCGCTGGCACGGCCCCTCGACCAGGTGAAGGGCCTCGCGGGAGTGACGGTGCTGGGCAACGGCAGGCCCGTCTTCATCCTCGACGTGGCGAAGCTCGAGCATCCGGCGCGGGTGGCCGCGGGAGGTGAGGCGTGAGCACGCTCTTGACCGAGCGCCAGGAAGACGCGCTGCGCGAGGTGGCCAACATGGGCTCGGCGAAGGCGGCCTCGATGCTGGCGCGACTGGTGGGTGACGTCGGCGTGCTGGTCGACGTGCCGGTGGTGCTGGCCGCCAACCGCTACCAGCTCGCGTGGCTGCTCGGCGGCCGCGACGTGAAGGTGCACGCGGCGCAGTTCGGCATCGAGGGCGAGCTGACGGGCCAGCTGTGGTGGGTGCTCCGCGAGGCTGACGCGCAGCGGCTCGGGCAGCGGCTGCTGGCGCGCCCCGGCGTGTCGGGCCCGCTCTCGTCGTCGGCCGCCGCGGCGCTCGCCGAGGCCGCCAACATCGTCGCCTCGGCCTGCGTGTCGGCGATGGGCACGCTGGTGCACGCCAACCTGCTGCCGTCGACGCCGCTGGTGAAGGAAGGCACGGTGAAGACGCTGATCGGCAACGACGAGAACGAGCGCACCGAGACCGTGCTGGCCGCCAACTTCACCTCCACCAACGCGCCCTCGTTCTCGGGGTGGTTGGTGGTGATGTTCGACGCGCCCACCACCGAGCGCGCCCTCGAACGCCTGGGGCTCTGAAGAACACGGTTGTGACTGCGCGCGCGGGCCCTTTCGGCTAGAGCAGCGCCCAGCACTTCACGTCGGCGCAGGCCGGCCCTGGGAGAACCATGAAACTGAATCTGAAGACCCTGATGCTGGGTGTGGTCGCGAGCGTGCCGTTCGCGCTGACCGGCTGTGCGCCCGAGTGTGTCGACGTCTACGACTGTGGCGCCAAGGCCAAGAAGGACGGCAAGGAATACACGTGCGTCGCGGGCGCCTGCGTGACCGGCTCGCCCTTCCCTGACGCGGGCTCCGGTGAGACCGGCGGTGGCGGCGGTGAGACGGGCGGCGGCGGCGGCGCGACCGGCGGTGGCGGTGGCGCGACCGGCGGTGGTGGTGGCGGCGGCGGCATGGACGAAGACGCCGGCATGGACGCGGGCACCGAAGACGCGGGCATGGATGCAGGCATGGACGTCGACGCCGGCATGGATGCAGGCATGGACGTCGACGCCGGCATGGATGCGGGCATGGACGTCGACGCCGGCATGGACGCGGGCATGGAGGTCGACGCCGGCATGGATGCGGGCGTGGACGCCGGCACCCCCAGCGAGCAGATCGCCGCGGTGCGCGCGGCCATCGACGTCTCGACGGACGCGGGCGTGGGCCAGCTCACCATTCACGGCGCGTACGTCTCGTACCTCAAGCCGCTCGCGCCCGGCGCGGGCACGCTCGCGGACGGCGGCTCGACCAATGACCCGGCGGGCTTCTTCATTCAGGCCTCGCAGAACGGCCCGGCGCTCTTCATCGCGGTCGACCCCTCGACCGTCGCCGGCGGCCTGCTGCAGGGCGACACCGTCGACCTGACCGTCGACACCGTGAAGGTGCTCAACGGCCTGCGCGTGGTGACGGCCATCAGCTCGGTGACCCGCATGGCCACCACGCCCTCGCCCATCTCGGGCCTCGTCGCCTCGGGCACCGCGGCCGACTTCCTCGCCACCGGCACCCTCGACGGCTTCGAGAGCCGGCTGGTGAGCTTCGACGGCGTCAGCACCACCGAGGCCGCGGCCATCGGCAGCGGCTACAAGGGCATCAACTTCAACACCACCGGCACGCCTGACGCGGGCTCGAACCTCCGCCTGCGCATGCCGACCGCGCTCGCCGACGCGCAGTACTTCGGCCCGGGCTGCACCTTCACCGTGACCGGCGTGCCGATGTGGCGCTTCACCGGCTCGGCGCAGCCCTCGCCCTTCGTGCAGTCGGAGATCACCAACATCGTGTGCCCGGCGCCCAAGGCGGTCTCGGCCAGCGCGACGTCGAACACCGGCGCGACGGTGAGCTTCGACCGCGACCTGCAGGCGTCGTCCATCACCGCGGGCGCGTTCAGCGTGGTGGCCAGCGACGGCGGCGTGCTCGCGGTCTCGGCGGCCACGGCGGCCACCGCGCGCAGCGTGGCGTTGACCACCGGCGCGCAGCTCGGCAGCGAGCCGTACACCGTCACCGTCGCCAACACCGTGCAGGACATGCGCGGCACGGGCTGTGCGGCGCCGAACAACACCACCACCTTCACGGGCGCGGCGGGTTCGGTCTGCGCGCCGGGCGTGGTGATCAGCCAAGTGTACGGTGGCAACAGCGGCGCGAGCTCGGCCTACAACGCCGACTACGTGGAGCTCCACAACCGCACCGGCGCGGCGGTGAACATCTCCGGCTGGTCGATCCAGTACCAGAGCAGCACGGGCACGACGTGGTCGGCCGCTACGATCACCACCGGCACCATCGCGGCGGGCGGCTACTTCCTCGTCTCCGTCAACGCGGGTCAGGGCGCCGCTTCGCTCCCGACGCCTGACGCCACCATCACCGGCTCCAACATGGGCGGCACGGCGGGCAAGGTGGCGCTGGTCAACACCAGCACCGCGCTGACCGGCCAGTGTCCGACGACCAACGCGGCGCTGGTGGACCTGGTGGGCTACGGCACGACGACGCAGGTCTGCGCGGAGGGCACCGCGGCGCCTGCGCCGTCGACCGCCAACGCCATCTTCCGCAAGGACACCGCGGCCGGCGCCACGCTGGCGTGCACCGACACCAACAACAACAGCGCCGACTTCGTGGCGGCCCCCGCGGCCCCGCGCAACTCGGCGTCGCCGGCGAACACCTGCACCTGCCCATAAGCGAGTGATGCAGTGATGACGCGGGCCGGTGGGGGAAACCCGCCGGCCCGTTTCTTTTGCGGTATGCCCTCAGCCATCACCCCTGGGGGAAGCATGAACCGACACCTGAGAAGCTTGATGCTGGGCGCGCTGATGAGCGTGCCCTTCGCGCTGACTGGTTGCGCTCCGGAGTGCGTCGACGCGTTCGACTGCGGCGCCAAGGCGAAGAAGGACGGCAAGGAATACACCTGCGTCGCGGGCGCCTGCGTACCCGGCACGCCCTTCCCCGATGGAGGCAGCGTCGGCGGTGGCGGGGGTGAGACGGGCGGCGGCGGCGGCGCGACCGGTGGTGGTGGTGGCGGTGGCAGCACCGGCGGCGGCGGCGGCACGGTGGAAGACGCCGGCTCCGATGCGGGCATGGACGACGCGGGCATGGACGCGGGCACCGAAGATGCGGGCACCGATGCGGGGACGCCCGACGCCGGCACGCTCCTCGAGCAGCAGGTGGCGCAGGCGCGCGCCAACGCGCTGCAGGCGCTGACCGCGACGCAGGACCTCACCGCCGCGACGGTGACCTACCTCAAGCCCGCGGTGGGCGCAGAGGGCGCGGGCTTCTTCGTGCAGGCCTCCCCCACCGGCCCGGCCGTCTTCGTGGCGGTCGATCCGTCGACGCTGACGCCCGCCCCGCAGGTCGGCGACACGGTGTCCTTCACCGCGACGACCTACGCCAACGTCAGCAGCTTCCCCGAGGTGACGGCGCTCACCGGCTGGTCGCGCGTCTCGTCGGGCGGCTCGGTCACCAGCTTCACGCAGGACCTCACCGCGGCGACCACGCTGGCGGCGAACGTCGACGCGCTCGACTCGGAGCTCATCTCGATGCGCGGCGTGCTCGACGGCGGCTTCGCCACCGCGGGCACCGGCTACCAGGCGGCGTTCTTCGGCTCGGTGGCCAACCCGGTGGACAACGTGCGCTTCCGCGCGCCCACCACGCTCGTCGACAGCCTCGACCTCGTGCGCGGCTGCGAGCTGACGGTGGGCCCCACGCCGCTGTGGCGCTTCACCACCCAGGCCCAGCCCAGCGCGTGGGTGGCCGGTGACGTGACCATCCACTCCTGCCCGGCCCCCACCCTCGTCTCGGCGGCGGCGATCGACGCGACGCACGTGCTCCTCACGTTCAGCCGCAACCTGGCGACCGGCTCGGTGCTCACCGACGGCAGCCAGTTCACCTTCGACAACGGCCTCACCGCCTCGGCCGCGGCGGTCAGCGGGCGCACGGTCACGGTCACCACCTCGGCGCAGACCGGCGGCACCAGCTACACCGCGACCGTCGCCAACTCCGTCACCGACACCCTCGCGGCGCCGCTGGGCATGCCCAACACCGCCACCTTCCTCGGCTTCGAGGTGCGCGCGGTGCTCCGCATCAACGAGCTCAACGCCAACATCGCTGGCGGCTGCGACCTCATCGAGCTGCGGGTGGTGTCGGGAGGCTCGATGAACGGCTTCAAGCTGCTCGAGCGCGACCTGGGCACGCTGGTGACCTTCACCAACTTCACCGTGGCCACCAACGACCTCATCGTGGTGCACCTCAACGGCCCGTTCGCCACCTGCAACCCCGGCACCGGCACGCAGGAGACGACGGCGAAGAACCAGCAGGCCGCCGCCACCTTCACCGCCAACTACGACACGGCGTGGGACTGGTACTCGAGCGACACCGGGCTCACCGCGACGGACAACGTCATCACGCTCTACGACGCGACCAACACCATCGTCGACGCGGTCTTCGTGGCCAACGCGCCGACCGGCACGGCGGCGGCGGGCACCGAGACCCAGGCGGCGCTCGTGGCGGCGGCCAACCAGTGGCAGCAGGTGGGCGGCGGCATCCCGTCCGGGGGCTTCATCGACGACACGTTCCGCGCGAACGCGGCGCTCGACCTCGACGCGACGGGCACCGCCGCGAGCGGCGAGTCGATTCGCCGCATCGACGACACCGACGACAACGACATGGCCGACTGGGCGCAGGGGGCGAGCAGCTTCGGCGCCATCAACCCCGGGCAGACGCCCTTCCCCTGAGCGTCGGGGCACGGACGTGAGAGCGGGCCGGCGGGGAAACCCACCGGCCCGTTTCATTTGAAGGGCAGCTCACTTCTTCTGCTTGTCGATCCAGTCGTCGAGGAACCGGGCGATGGCCAGCTCGCTGCGCACGTCGAGGTCGGTGAAGCGCAGGTGGAAGTCGATGCCCACGCCCGCGGCCTTCACGCGGAGAATCTCACCGCGCGCCCGCACCTCCTTGGGCACCAGCGGCAAGCGAAAGCGCACGTCGACCTCGGTGCCGTGCGGCGCCGTCTTGCCGCGCCACGAGATGCCGCCCAGCGAGAGATCGCCCTGCCGCTCTTCCCACTCGCCGTCGCGCAGGCCCACGTCGCGCACCAGGAAGCTCATCGGCACGCGCGGGCTGTCGCGGCGCTCGTCTTCGGTCGATTGCTTCTTCTTCTTGTCGGTCGCCATGTCACTCCTTCTCGTGATGCTCAGACCTGCGAGGCCACCGCGTCGAGGAACCGACCCAGCAGCTTCGTGAACGTGCCCTTCACCAGGTTCGCCGTCTCCGACACCTCTTCGTGCGAGAGCTTTTCCTGCCCGATGCCCGCCGCGAGGTTGGTGATGCAGCTGATGCCCGTCACCTTCACCCCCATGTGCGAGGCGACGATGACTTCAGGCACCGTCGACATGCCCACCGCGTCACCGCCCAGCGTGCGCAGCATGCGGATCTCCGCCGGCGTCTCGTAGCTGGGGCCGCTGAGGCTGACGTACACGCCCTCGCGCAGGTTGACGTTCTCCGCCTTCGCCGCGCCGCGCAGCACCTCGAGCGACTTCGGGTCGTAGGCGTGGCTCATGTCGGGGAAGCGCGGGCCCAGGCCCTCGACGTTCGGCCCGATGAGCGGGTTGTAGCCCGCGAGGTTGAGGTGGTCGGTGATGGCCATCAGGTCGCCGACCTTGAAGCCGAGGTTGATGCCGCCCGCCGCGTTGGTGACCGTCAGGTGCTTGATGCCCAGCCGGCACAACACGCGCGCCGGGTACGCCACCTGCCACGCCGAGTACCCCTCGTAGTAGTGCACCCGCCCCTGCATCGCGACGATGGGCACCGCGCCCCGGTAGCCGAGCACCAACCGCCCCGCATGGCCGTGCACCGATGAGATGGGGAACTCCGGGAGGTCGCGGTAGTCGATGACCACCGGCTTCTCGAGCGAGTCCGCGAACGCGCCCAGCCCACTGCCGAGGATGATGCCAAGCCGAGGTTGAAAGCCGGGCGCGCGCTGCGCCACCACTGCCTTGCACGCGTCGAGGCGCCCGATGAGGTCTGAAGACATGGGCGCGAAGATACACAGGTCCCCAGAAGCACTACAGTTTTCCCCCTGAGGAGCCGTATGAATGGCCCTCTGCAGCACCCCGTCGAAGGCCGCGCTGTTCCCCCCCTTGAAGGAGATTCCCGAAATGAACCGCACCCTTTCGCTGATCGCGCTGCTGTCGTTGTCTGCTTTTGCTGAAGGTCCGGCTCCGGCGCCGGCTCCCGCTCCGGCGGCGGCTCCGGGGGAAACGGCGGCGCCTCCTGCGGGGGGCGCGGCGACCACCGCGACGCCGAAGGGCTCGGGGACGAAGAAGGAGAAGCCGGCGGTTCCTGCGACTCCGGCTCCCGCTCCCGACGCGGCGAAGAAGTAGGGGTGGAGTAGGGCCCGCCCCTCACCCGGACTTCGTCCGACCTCTCCCCGCTTTCGCAGGGAGAGGTTTTTTATTGGAAGCCGACGGTGCCGGCGTCGGTGACGAAGCGGTTGGTGAACGTGACGGAGGCGGTGTCTTCCGGCGCCGCGAGGATCTCCACCCGCCGCACCTTCTTCACGTCGAAGCCCGCCGAGCCGTCGATGGCCCAGCCCGCACCGCCCGCCAGCGGCACGCTGATCACCCGCGTCGCCGTGCCCACCGAGAACAACGTCGCGTTCGGCGTGTAGCGGCGGAAGCTCGACTCGGTCTCACCGCAGAGCTGAATGATGGGGTTGATGAAGCGGCCGGGCGTGTCCCACCCGCCGGCGCTGCTGCCCACCATCGAGAACACGAACGGCAACCGCAGCTGCGTCGACGGCGTGAGGTCCCACCAGGTGCCCGCCGGCGCTTCGGCGAACCACACGTGGAGCGCGCCGCCATTGCCGATCCACGACGGGTTGAGCCACGCCATGCGCTCCGAGCCGGGCGCCAGGCGCTGACAGCCGCGCGGCAGCCCCGCCACCGACACGCCCGCATCGGGGAAGGTCAGCGCGCCGATCGACACACCGGCGGTGTTGAGCAACGACGACGGGCCTCCGCAGCCGGGTCGATCATCCGCGGCGCCCGAGCAGTCGTTGTCGAGCCCGTCGCCGCACAGGTCGGTGCTCGCCGGCGCGCGTGGCACGCACACCGGCGCGAAGCGGGTGCCGCTGAACACGCACTGCCGCGAGCCCAGGCCACACGTGCCGAGCTGGCCGGTGGCGCAGTCGAACGCGGGGTCGGCCATGCCGGGGTTCTCCACGTCGCTGTACGGCGGGTCGTCGGGCTGCCCGTTGCAGTTGTCGTCGGTGCCGTTGCAGCGCTCGAGCGCGCCCGGAAAAATCGTGCCCGCGTCGTCGGCGCAGTCACCGCCGCGCGAGGCGTACCCGTCGGGCTGCGCGCACGCGAGCAGCTTGCAGTCGGCGCAGTCGGTGCCGAAGCCGTCGCGGTCGTCGTCGCGGTACCAGGTGCGCAACACGAGGCCCTCGTCGATCTGCCCGTCGCAGTCGTCGTCCTTCGCGTTGCAGCGCTCGCTGGCCAGCGGCCCCACCGCCACCTCGGCGTCGTTGCAGTCGTTGGCGTTCTCCGACCACGCCTCGCGCACCGGCGCGCGACAGAACTGGCGCGAGACCCTCGGGTCACCGGCGCCGTCGCGATCGCTGTCTCGGTAGAAGGTCTTCTTCGTGTCGCCCGGCCCGCACGTCCCATCAGGCGCGGGGAGCGTCGGACACGCCGGCGAGCCCCCCGGCTTGCAGCACACCGCGTCGTCGCAGGTGTAGCCCTCGGCGCACACGCCCCCATCGCTGCAGGCCCACGGGCCTCCGAGGTCCCACGCCTTGAAGCAGCCGGTGACAGCCAGGCACGCGAGGCCGAGCACCACCACGCGCGCGCTCACGGCAGCATCCCCGTGGCCGGATCGAAGGTGACGGTGAAGCCCGAGGTCTGGGTGAAGAGCAGCACCTCGATGCGGCGCACCCGCGAGGTGTCGAAGCCGGAGCCGATGCCGACGATCCACGTCGGGCTGCTGTTGTTGAGCGGCATCAGTTGATCGAACGTGGTGTCGTTGAGCTTGAAGGCGTTGGCCACGCTGGTGATGCGGTAGCGGATGAAGTCGGTGTCGTTCTGCCCGCACAGATAGATGACGGGGTTGAAACCCGCGCCCGCCCCCGGGTCTCCCCACGCGCCGCCCGTGGCCGTGGTGGCATTGAACGTCGCGCCGAACTTCAGCCGCAGCACCGACTCGGCGCGGCTCAGGTCCCACAACACGCCCGGCGGCGCTTCGATGCTCCACACGTGGTAGCCGGCGGCCCCACCGGTCCACGTGGCGCCGGTGCTGCTGACCGCCTCGGCGGTGCCCGCGAGGTTGGCCTGACAGGTCGACATGAGCTGCGCGCTGCTCGTGAGCCGCTGCGCGCGGTACGTCACGCCGGCGGTGTTGATCAACGAGCGCGGCCCGCCACACCCCGGGCGATCGTCGACGCCGTTGGCGCAGTCGTTGTCGAGCCCGTCACACACCTCGCGCGAAGGCGTGGCCACCGAGCGGCACTCGCGCACCACCTGGCCCGGCTGCGACGTGACGCAGCGGAAGAGCCCCGCGCTGCACACCCCGCTCGCGTTGGACACCGTGCAGGGGAAGCGGTCGGTGTTCGAGTCCTGGAAGGGCGAGTCTTCCTGATCATCCGTCCGGCCGTCGCAGTCGTCGTCGAGGTTGTTGCAGAGCTCCGGCGCGCCCTGGAACTTCGAGGGGTCGAAGGCGTCGCAGTCGCCCAGCTCTTCCACGAAGCCCGGAGGCGCCGCGCACGCCATCACCCCGCCGTCCACCACCCCGTGCCCGTCGCCGTCTTCGTCCGGGTAGAAGGGGCGCAGGTTCGGCAGGCCCTCGTCGAGCTGGCGGTTGCAGTTGTCGTCCTTGCCGTTGCACACCTCGACCGACTGCAGGTTGATGGTCTTGTCGAGGTCGTCGCAGTCGGTGCTGGTCAACACCCAGCCCGGGTTGAGCGGCGCGCGGCAGAACACGCGGGAGATCTTCTCGTTGCCGTCGAGGTCTCCGTCTTCGTCGCGGAAGTAGACCTTCGGGGTGCCGTCGCCGGGGCAGGTGCCGTTGGTGTTGGGCAGGGTGGGGCAGGCCGGCGTGCCATCGACCTTGCAGCACAGCCCGTCGTCGCAGGTGAAGTCGCGCGGGCAGGTCTCATCGGCGTTGCAGCGGTAGGTGCCTTCACCGGACCACGGCTTGAGGCACGCCGCGCCGGCGACGCTGATCAGCAGAACGGTGAAGGAGAGGCGACTTCGCATCGGCGCTCAGTTCGTCAGCACGTCGATGAGGAAGAGCGCCACGCCGGTGGCCGCCAGCCCGCCGCCGATGCCGAGCATCACGTTGCCGGTGGACGCGTAGGCCTCGGCCTGCGCCTGCCGGGTCTGCACGAAGTCGAGCGTCGAGCAGTCGCGCGAGTTGCCCTGGCACGACGAGCTGACGCCCACCGCGGTGCCGCGCCCGAGCGTGCCGGCCACCAGCCCCCCCGCGAGCGTCGCCGCGCCGGCCATGAACACGCCGTAGCTGACGCCGCGCAGCGCCGAGGTGCCCTTCGGGGCCTTGCCGCTGACCGCCTCGGAAGGAGAGAGCGCCTCGACCTTCACCCGGCTGCCCTCGGACACCTCGAGCCGCTGCAGCACCGCGTGGCCCTCGGCGAAGATGACGTCGACCTGGTGCACGCCGGCGACCACCGAGACGACCTCGCCCGACTTCGGGGTGATCAACCGGCCATCGACCTTCACCACCGCGCCCGGCTCGGTCTGCACGCGCAGGCCACCGAAGCCCTTGCGCGCCCACGGCGGGAGCAGCGCCTCGAGCACCGGCTTGATGCCCGTCTCGAAACCTTCCACCGAGCCCTCGCCGCGCTTGGTGCCGACCTTGTCCCCGTCGAGCCAGAGCTGGAGCTCGACCGACACGCGCTCGCCCTGCTTGTCCACCGGCTTGAGCTCGAGCAGCACCACGCCGGCGGCCGACAGCGAGCCCACCAGGTCGCGCGCGCAGTCTTCCCCGCTGCAGCGGCGGGGGGCGCCCTTCTTGTACGCCGGACCTTCGCCGACCGAGAGGCTCGAGACCTGCTTGAGCGCCGACTCGGTGGCGCGCTGGAGCCGCTTCACGGAGCCATCGGACACCCCGCTGGCGTCGAGCACGGCGGCGACGAGGGCCTGCGCGTGGGCGACGGCGGGGAGGAGAGAGAGGAGCAGGACGAGGCGAAGCACGGGTCCGGAGGGATGTACCACGCGCGGTCGTGCATCGGGACGGGTACAGTGGTCGGCCATGGGACCGCTCCTGGCGCTGTCCGGCGCGTTGCCGGCCCTGGTGATGATGGCGTTCATCGCGCGCTTCGACAGCAAGCGCCCCGAGCCGAAGAAGCAGTTGAGGCTGGCGGCGGTGCTCGGTGGGTTGTCGACGATTCCCGTCATCTTCCTGCAGCTCGCGCTCGAGAAGGCGAACCCGGGCGGCATGACGGGCGCGCTGTACACCGCGTTCTTCGTCGCCGCGCTCACCGAGGAGACGGCCAAGGCGCTCGCGCTCTACTTCGCGGTGTGGCGGCACCCGGCCTTCGACGAGCGGCTCGACGGCATCGTGTACGCCACGCGCGCGGGGCTGGGCTTCGCGCTGGTGGAGAACGTGGGCTACCTGATGGGCGCCGAGTCGGCCTCGGGCTTCGTGGGCATCTTCGTGCTGCGCGCGGTGCTCGCGGTGCCGGGCCACGCCATCTACGCGGGCTTCATGGGCTACTGGGCGGCGCGCCAGAAGTTCGACGGCGTGGGGCCGGGGCTGCTCGGCGGGCTGGGCATCGCCATCTTCCTGCACGGGGCGTACGACGCGGCGCTGTTCCTCTGCGGGGCGCTGCCGCACGGGCCGATGCAGGTGTTGATTCTGCCGTTGATCATCGTGCCCTTCGTGGTGGTCATCGCGGGCTACCGGCGGCTCAAGGCGCACGCGGCCGAGGCGCTGCGGCTCGATGATCTGCAACACGCGCCGCGACCGTTGCCGCGCCTGCCGTTCGGGATGGGGTTCGTGCTGCGATGACGTCGTGGGTGCTGGTGGCGGTGCTGGCGGCGAGTCAGCCGGCGGTGGAGGTGGTGACGCTCGAGAACGGCATGCGCTGGGTGCTGCTCGCGCGCGCTGATCAGGGCCGGGTGTCGGGCGTGGTGATGGTCAACGCGGGCGGCCGCCACGAGCGCGAGGGAGAGACCGGCACGGCGCACCTGCTGGAGCACCTCGCCTTCGCGGGCACGCCCATCGTGGGCTCGGTGCGCGGGTGGCGCGTCGAGGCGCCGGTGCAGGAGCAGGCGGAGGCGTTGACCGACGAGCTGGCGGCGTTGATCTCCAGCGGCGAAGGGAACGGGCCGCGGGCGCGCGAGCTGATCACCGCGTTGGTGGCGGTGGACCGCGACTGGCGCGAGCTCGGTGACGCGCGGGCGTTTCAGAACCTGTTCATCCGCCACGACGTGCGCAGCAACGCGTGGACCAACAAGGACACCACCGCCTACTGGGCCGACTTCCCGCGCGAGCAGGTGCGGCTGTGGCTGGCGGCGGAAGCGCAGCGCTTCGCGGCGCCGGTGTTCCGCGAGTTCCGCACCGAGCGGGACGTGGTGATTCAGGAGCTGCGCGATCGCCAGATGGTCGCCTCCCACGGGCTGGATGCCCTGTGGAGGCTGGCCTTCAACGAGGGCTACGCGTGGCCGACCGCGGGGTGGGAAGGCGACCTGCGCGGCATGAGCCCGCGGAGCCTCTCGCGGTTCTACGCGCAGCACTACGCGCCCAACAACGCGGTGGGGTGCCTGGTGGGCGAGTTCGACGCGGGCGAGGCGAAGCGGTGGTTGGCCGAGACGTTCGCGCACATTCCCGCGCGGGAGACGGCGGTGACGAGGGAGGACTCGTTCACGCAGCCGCGCACGCGCCAGGTGCCCGCGTCGGAGGCGTGGCTGCTGATCGGCTTCGCCAGCCCCGGGGCCATGGCGGCCGACGCGCCCCGGGTCGAGGTGCTGCGCGAGCTGCTCGACGCGGGCGAGGGGCCGCTCAGGGTGCTGCGCGCGAACTCCGGAGACGCGGTGCTGGGGGCGTCGGTCAGCGCGGGGCCGGGGGCGGTGGCACCGCACCTGACGCTGGTGACGATGCGGCTCCGGTCGAACGGCGACGCGGGGCGCGCGAAGCAGGCGCTGTTCGAGGTGCTCGCGAAGTGGGCGCCGAGCGAAGACGACCTGGTGCGCGCGAAGGCGTCGTTGGAGAAGAAGCGGCTCGTGGCGAGGCGCACGCGGCGCGGGTTGGCTGAGGCGCTGGCGCTGCAGACGTTGCTTGGCCAGCGGTGGGAAGCGGTGTTCGAGCCGCGGTACGCGACGGTGAGCGCGGACGAGGTGGTGAAGGTGGTGCGCGGCTTCACCCCCGAGCGCGCGTGGATCGTCGAGATGGTGACGCCATGAAGGTCCGAACCCAGGTGCCCTGGTCGCTCGCCCTCACGTTGTTCCTGATCGGCTGCGCCCCGCTGGTGGCCGGTCCGAGCCGAGTCCTCCCGCGCGAGCTGCAGTACGACCCCGCCGACTACGCCGGCCAGCCGACCCCGCATCCCACGTCCCCCCCTCACCACTTCACCCACCCCAACGGCCTCGAGGTCTTCTGGGACGAGGACCACGCGGCGCCGCTGGTCGACGTGATGCTGCTGGTGCGGTGCGGTCGTGGAGACGAGCCCCTGGGCGCACCGAGCCTGACGAGCTACGTGCTCTCGTTCGCGCTGGAGGCTGGGGCGGGCGCGCTCGACGGTCCTGCGCAGCGGCGCGCGTTCGAGCGCGTCGGCGGCGACGCAGACATCCACGAGGACGACGGTGAGAGCTGGGCGACGATGACCGTGCGCACCGAGGACCTCCCGGCGACGCTGGCGTTGGTGCGCGAGGCGCTGGCGAGCCCGCACTTCGAAGAGGCGACGGTGGCGATCGAGCGGGACCGGCGGGCCAACGCGCTCGAGGCGCCGGCGGCGAAGCACGGCCAGCTCGCGCGACAGACGCGGCAGCGCGCCCTCTACGGCAGCGTGCCCTCGCTCAGCCAGGTGCAGACCGCGGCGACGGTGCGGGCGATCACCGCGGCTCAACTGAGAGCGCACGCGAGCGCCTGCCTTCAACCCCCGAACCTCGTGCTCAGCGTCACCGGCGACGTCACCGAAGCGTCGGTGCGCGCAGCGGTGGCGCCGTTCGCGACGCTGGGTGGCGCGACGCGCGTGGCGCACCTCCCCGCGGTGCCGGCGCCGGCCACGCGGTCGACCTGGCTCGTGCCGTCGAAGGTCACCAACAAGGTCGAGGTGATGCTGCTCGGGCCGGGGTTGCCGCCGGGAAGCCCACAGCGCGCGGCGGCCCAGGTGTTGATGGCGGTGGTGCTCTCGAGCCTGCTGTCGGACCTGCGCGAGGAGCTGGGCGGCATCTACTCGGTGAGCGGAGACGTCGACGTGGGCCCGGGCAACGGCGCGACGTGGATCTCGTTCTCGACGCGCCACGAGGTGGCCTTCGAGGCGGTGAGGCGCGCGCTGGCGCTGCTGCAGTTCTGGTGGGACCGGTGGCCGGTCGATGATCAGGTGGTCGACTCGCTGACCAAAGCGCTGCAGTGGCGGGCTCGTTCGCAGACGATCTCCGAGCGCACCCAGGCGGCGGCGCGCGCGCGCATGCAGGACGGCGAGCGCTACGACCCGCGCACGCTCGAAGAGCAGCTCGCGGCGGTGAAGTTCCAGGACGTGCGCGCCTTCTTCGTGCAGGCGCTGCGACCCGACCGCCTGCAGGTGGTGGTGTCGGGCGCCTTCGACCCGAAGCTCGACTGGGCGTCGCTGGGCCCGGTGACCCGCGTCGAGCAGTAGGCTCTGGCGCATGCTGACGCGCGTGCTGGCCGGAGTGGGTGTGGTGGCGATCGTCCTCGGCGCTGGGTGGCTGCTGATCAACGGCGTCGGGCCGCGCACGCCCGAGGCGCCGGCGCTGGTCGAGCAGATCCGCGAAGTGGCGCGGCTCGAGACGCTCGAGGTGCGGCTCTACAAGCGGGTGTCGTTCGCGCTGGAGCCCACGCCCGCCGCGACGGTGTGGGGCGACGTCTTGAACTGGGTGAAGCAGTCGCTCGCGGGGAAGTCGGGGCGGGCGATCGTCTTCGCCGACGTGAGCCTCGGGCTCTCGCTCGACAAGCTGACCGCGGAGAACGTGCACGTGCGCGGGTCGCGGGTGGAGGTGGCGTTGCCTCCGCTGCACGCGCAGGTCGCGCTGCGCCCGGAGGAGACGGAGATCATCGACAGCAACCTCGACTCGGCGCAGACGGCGAAGTTGTTCGAGCTGGCGAAGGACGCGTTCGAGCGGGAGGTGGAGGGCGACGCGGCGCTGCAGAAGAAGGCGCGTGCGTCGGCGGAGCGGGCGGTGCGGGGGGTGTTGATGTCGGTCGGGTTCCGGGAGGTGGTGTTCGTCCCCTGGCCCACGACCTAAAAACCTCTCCCTGCGAAAGCGGGGAGAGGTCGGACGAAGTCCGGGTGAGGGGCCGATGCGAGCACGTCGCTCGAGTTCGCGGCAGCGACGACGACGACTGAGGCTGAGGCTGAGGCTGAGGCTGAGGCAAGCCCGCGCCCCTCTCCGCCGCTCCGCGTCGACGCGGGTTACGGCAAGTAGATCCGCCCCGGCGCGCCTTCCGCTCCCGCGACGGTGTGACAGGTGTTGCAATCCCCGCTCGTCTGCAGGCCCGCCATCACGCGCGTGCCCGCCGGAGTCACCAGCTTCGCGGTGTACTTCGGCGGCTTCCCGCCCGCGGCGAAGCCCATGAAGTTGCCGCCCGAGTTCACGGGCATGGTCGCCACCTTGGTCCCGGCCTCGTTGTAGATCTCCACCGTCGCCGAGGTGCCGAGGTTCGGGTCGCACAGATCCTTCTCGTGCGGCGCGCGGAACACGGTGCCCATGTAGTCGTAGATGTCGCCGAAGGCCTCGAGCCCGCCGGGGTTCTGCCCCGCGAAGTTCTGCTGCGAGTGACACGAGATGCACGCGAGCCCCGGCGCCATCGTCCGGCTGGCGTGATCATTCGCCGGCGTCGGCTGCAGCCGGTACGTGCCGCTCGCGCAGGTCGGCTCCATCGAGCCCGCATCGACCTCGCCGCACATGCCCTCGGGCATGCCCGCGTTGATCCACGCATCGAAGGTCGACAGCTCGGTCGCCGTGAGCCCGCCGCTGGGAGGCATCTGCCCGGCGAGCATGCGCGTCAGGCTCTGCTGCCCTTCGCTCGCGCCGGGGTTGCTCACCGCGGTCTTCAAGAAGTCCGCGCGGCTGATCAGCGTCGACGGCGCCCCACCCGCGGGCGTCGCGCCGTGGCACGTCACGCAGTGCTTCGCGACCAGCGCCGCGACGTCGCACGGCAACCCGCTGGGCCCCGTGGCGCCACCGCCACCGCCCGAGCCGGAGCCGCCTCCGAGCCCACCGTCACCGGTGCTGCCTGCGCCACCACCGACCCCATCGACCCCCAGCGCGCCCATACAACCCGAAGCGAAGACGACGACCACTGCTGCCAGAGAGAGTGACTTCATGTTGTCCGCTGGACCCGACGTACCCGCTCGCGGGCACAAAAAGAAAGGGCCGGAGCATTTCTGCCCCGACCCCGAAACCTCACCTGCGCGCCAGGCTCACTTCCCGAAGCGGTAGGTCGTGAACTGCGCGTCCATGCGCGCGTCCTGGCCGGCCGAGAACTGGTTCATGCAGGAGTCGTCCGTGTAATCCATGAAGTTGTAGATGGGGTCGACGCCACCCTTGCGGCAGGTGTCGCGGCCGGCCGGGCAACCGTAGGCCGCCGACTTCTCAGGCTCAGTGTCGCTCACCGAGTCGCCCGCACCGTTACAGCCGCCCTGGAAGGTGTGGTACAGGCCCATCCAGTGGCCGACCTCGTGGGTCGCCGTGTCGCCGAGGTTGTAGGGCGCGGCCGAGCCACCGGGCAGCGACGAGTAGAGCAGCACCACGCCGTCGAGCTTGGGCTTGCTGGCGTAGCTCGAGGGGAACGTGGCGTACCCGAGGATGCCGCCCGACGGGTTGCACGAGTAGATGTTGAGGTCGTCGGCCGTGCCCTGGCGGAGCGCCGTCTTCATCGCGCTCTCGGCGGTGCCGTAACAGTTCGCGTACCAGGTCGCGTTGGTGGTGCGGTCGGTGGACACGAGGTTGAAGCTCCAGCCGCTCGAGGCGTAGGCCGCGTTCAGCACGTTGAGCTGATCAGTGATCATCTGCGCGGTGATGTCGCCGTTGGCGATGCCGGTGCCGTTGTTGATCACGTGCCAGTACACGTTGACCGTGCCGCCGGTGACCGCCTGGCGCGACGTGCCCAGCGTGCTCTGCGCGTACTGCGCGAGGGCGGGGGCGATCTCCCGTTCGATCTGCGCCTTCATCACCTCGTCGGGTTCACGGGTGGAACAGCGCTCGAAGCCCGGCTGCAGCTGAATGGGCGACAGCTCGTAGCCCGGCTGTTCGATCTCGACGGGGTTCACCATCGAGCTGCACCCGACGACGAAGACGGCGACGGCGACCGCGGCACCAAAGAGCTTCTTCATGTGTGGTCCCTCCCAGGATTGGAAAAGCGCGCGGACGGTACCAATCCGATTCAGCGCGTCGAGGGCACGGCTTCACTTTTCCGAACAAAGGGAGGCGCTTCTCACGCGCTGAGAATTCGCCGCCAGCTCTGCGCGAGCTGCGCGACCGCCGAGTCCACTTCTGCCTCGGTGGTGGACCGGCCCAGCGTCAGCCGCACCGCGCCGACCGCGCGCGCCGCAGGCACCTGCATCTCCAGCAGCACCTGCGCCGCCGACTCGTGCCCGTCGTGACAGGCCGAGCCGGTGGACGCCGCGACGCCCGGAGTCATCGCCAACAACGCGCTGCCCGACACGCGCGGAAAGAGCGCGTACACCGTGTTCGGGAGCCGCGGCGCCTCGAGGCCGGCGATGATCAGCTCCGGCACCTGCGCGGTGAGCGCGTTGATCAACCGCTCCCGCAGCGCGGTGAGGCGGGTGGCCAGCGACGTGAGGTCACGCTGCGCCGCCACGCAGGCCGCGCCGAAGCCGACGATGGAGGCGACGTTCTCGGTCCCCGCGCGCAGCCCACGCTCGTGGCCCGCGCCGAGCTGCTGCGGCTGGAGCGTGACGCCGCGCCGGCAGATCAACGCGCCGACACCCTTGGGGCCGTAGAGCTTGTGCGCGGCGAGGGTGAGGAGATCGAACCCGTCGGTCTCCATCGCCAGCGGCACCTTGCCCGCCGACTGTGACGCGTCGACGTGGAACTGCACGCCGTGCGGCCGGGTGAGCGCCGAGAGGGAGGACAGCGGCTGCACCACGCCGGTCTCGTTGTGCGCGTGGATGACGGACAGCCACCGGGTCCGCGGAGTCAGCGCGCGCTCGACCTCCGCGAGCGAGAGCAACCCGCTGGGCAGCACCGGCAGCCGCGTCACCCGCGCGCCCTGCTGCTCGAGGGCGTCGACGAGGCGCGCAGTGGCGGGGTGCTCGACGGTGGTGGTGACGAGGTGATCCCGACCACTCGCCAGCCCCGCCGACCGGAGCGCCAGCGCGGTGGCCTCGGTGCCGCCCGACGTGAAGATGACCTCTTCGGGCTGCGCGCCGACCAGCGCGGCGACCTGCGCCCGCGCGCGCTCGACGGCGGCCTTCGCTTCGCGCCCGAAGACGTGCCCCGAGGACGGGTTGCCGAAGTGGGTGGTGAGGTACGGCAGCATCGCGTCGACCACTTCCGGCAACAGCGGCGTCGTCGCGTTGTGGTCGAAGTACAGCGTCACCGCGGCTCGCCGAAGCGGTTGTTGATCAACGCGGCGATCTCGTCGTGGCAGGCCTTCGCGTTCTCACCGCTGCACTTCACCTTCACCTTCATGCCCTGCGCCGCGGCCAGCATCAGCACGCCCATGATGGACTTCCCGTTCACGCCCTGCCCCTCGCACTCGAGCTCGACCTCGCACGAGTAGCGGTTGGCCACCTTCACCAGCTGCGCCGCCGCCCGGGCATGGAGCCCGAGCGCATTGATGATGGTGTACTCCGCCTCGACCGTTTCCACGTTCGTCTCCGTTCTTCGCTGCAAGTTACCAGAGGGCCCCGGCCACCGTCGCCAGCCCCGCCGCGCCGTAGAGCAACGCCAGCGGGGAGAGCTTGCGCTCCAACAACAAGACGCCGCCCGCGCCCAGCACCAGGCAGCCGAAGCCCAGCCACGGCCCGGCGCCTCCCACCGCGGCCACGCTGGAGGCCAACCACGCCCCCACCGCGCCCGCCGCCGCCGCCGCCACCGTGCGCAGGCGGTTGCTCCACTGCGGCACCTTGAGCTCCGACACGCGCATCACCACCCCGTTGCCGAGGCGGTACCCGGTGATGAAGAGCCAGCCGCGCGTGACGAGGTGCACCGCGTTGTAGGCCACGAGGAAGACCAGCGGCGCCCACACCCCGAGAAAGGGGACCAGCGCCACGCCCAGCGCGCCCGTCGCGGGGCGCAGGGAGAGCCAGAAGAAGCCGTCGCCGAGCGCTGCCAGCGGGCCCATGAGCGTCGACTTGAAGCGCGTGACGTCTTCGGCCGTGCCTTCGCCGCGCGCGAGGCGGACCTCGTGGAAGAGGATGCCGCCGATGAGCGCCGCGGCGGCGTAGGGGTGGGTGTTGAAGGGCGAGAGGTGACGGCGCACCGCGGCTTCCCGCTTCGCCGGGTCGGGGTAGAGGTGCGGCCACGCCGGCTCGAGCGCGTAGAGCAGCCCCAGCGTCTGCATCGCCTGCGGCGAGAACCCCGCCTGGATGAAGAGCGTGCGCAGCGCGATGCGCAGCAGCGTGAAGGGAGGAATCATCTTCTTCCCTCTCCCCTCTCGGGGGAGAGGGTCAGGGAGAGGGGGCGAACACGAAGAGCCCGAAAACCACTGATCAACCCGAGCGCCCTCATGATCGGCCCCACCACAACACCGCGCCCGCACTCAGCGCCGCGCTGATCAACGCGATCCGCAGCCGCTTCGGCGCATGACTCCCGTGCACCGCCGCCGCCGCCGCCGCCACGCCCATCGCCGGGTACGCCCACGCCAGCCCGCGCAGCACCGCCAGCGGCAGCCGCGTCTCCACCACCTCGAACATCGGCCCTGCCGCCGCCGCCGCGCCGCAGATCAACCCGTAGAACACGAACTGCGGCCACATCGCCTTGAGGTTCTCGCGCGCCACGGCCCGCACATTCCCCGCGTCGACCTCGGTCAGCGCGCGGCCGTAGTACCGAGCGGCCCGTGCATCGAGGCGGTTCTCGAGCAGCAGCCCCGCGCGCCCGAACGGCGCACACACCAGAATCGAGAGTGCCCACATGGCCGGGGTCGCGTCGCTGCCCGAGGCCTGGCCCATGCCCGCGGCCAGCGCCGCGCCGGAGATGGCCGGCAGCGTGTCGTGATCCGCGTGCGCGCCACCCAGCGACGCCCCGCCGAGGTGCAGCAGCTCGAACACCAGCCCCACGTACAACCCGGCCAGCACGTCTTCGAGCAGCAGCCCGGTCACCGTCGCCGCCACCAGCGGCCGCGACACCATCGCCTGCAGGAAGGCCCGGCGCTCGAGCGCCATCAACCCACCCCACACGCTGGTCATGAGCACCGCGGCGAGCGTCACGCGGGCGCATTTCGCCATGACCGCGCGCGCAAGGGGGTGAAACTTCAATCGCGTGGGGTGGGCCGGGGTATTCCCAGCCCCTACCCGGAGTGTTAGAGGCGCCCCTCACACCCGTGGCCGCAGGGGAAGCGACCACACAGCCCGGTACCGAAATGACCAACAACCTGATGAGCCGAGGACTGATCCTCGTGGCGGCGCTCGCCTTGACGGCGTGTCCGTCTGGAAACAAGTGCACCACCAACACCGACTGCAAGTCTGGCCAGATTTGCAGCGTCATGTCTGGCACCTGCGTCACCGGCACGGCCGGCGGCATCGGGGGCGGTAACGGCACCACGGGCGGCGGCAACGGCGGCACGGGCGGCGGCACCACGGGCGGCGGCAACGGCACCGGCGGCGGCAACGCCACGGGCGGCGGCAACGGCCAGAGCGGCGGCGAGACCTGCGAGATGGCCCAGGTCATCACCCCCGGCACGCTGATGGGCGACACCGCGGGCAAGATGAATGAGTACGACCCCGGCTGCACCGGCGACGTCACGCCGGGCCCCGACGCGGTCTACAAGATCACCGTGCCGGCCGGTCAGCGCCTCTCGGCGACGGCCACCCCGGAGCTGGCCACCATGGGCCGCCAGTTCGACCTCGCGCTGTACCTCATCGCGTCGCCCGCGGAGAACTGCAACGCGGTCGAGGCCGACGGCGGCACGGCGGTGCAGTGCCTCTCGGCGTCTGACAACGCGTCGGTGCTCGAGTCGCCGGAGACGGTCAGCTACCTCAACGGCTCGGCCAACGACGTCGACGTGTTCATCGTCGTCGACTCGTACTTCCCGATGGGCGTCGACAACCCCGACGGCGGCATCGGTGCGGGTGACGTCGGCAAGTTCACCCTGGTGACGTCGATCGCGCAGCCGCCCGCGGGCGACACCTGCGCCAGCGCCATCACCCTCGGCGCGACGCCGCTGATGAACCAGAACCTCGACACCTGGGGCCCGGACTACGCGGGCGGCGGGACCTGCGAGGGCTCGGACGCGTCGAGCGACGTGGCGTACAAGGTGACGGTGCCCAATGGGCAGCTCCTCAACCTGGTGGTGACGCCTGACGCGATGTTCGACGTCGCGATGTCCATCTCGGAGAGCGCGGCCAACTGCGACACCACCTGCTTCGCGGGCGTCGACGTCGGCGCGCGCGGCGCCGCGGAGGTCTACTCGTTCAAGAACACCACCGGCGCCGACAAGACCTTCTTCGTGGTGGTCGACGGCTACAACGGCAGCACGGGCACCTTCAGCATCGCCGCCACCATCTCGAGCCCCCCGGCCGACGACGTGTGCGCGCAGCCCATCGCGCTGACCTCGGGCACCCCGCTCACCGCGCAGACCATCAACAACTACGCGAACGACTACACCAGCACCGGCACCACCAACTGCGCCTTCACCACCGGCCCGGACCGCGTCTACGCGGTGCCCGGCGTGCTGAACGGCCAGCGCGTCACGGTGACGGTCACCCCCGGCACCACCGCCAACCCGTCGCTCAGCCTGGTGGACGGCGCGGCGAACTGCACCATGGCGTGCGTGGCGAACGCGGCGGCGGGCCTCACCGGCGCGCCCGAGGTGCTCTCGTTCACCAACCGCACCGGCGGCACGAAGGACTACCTGCTGGTGGTCGACTTCTCGGCGAGCAGCACCGGGACGTTCACCATCGTCTCGCAGGTGGACTCGCCCCCGGCCGACGACGTGTGTGAAGCCCCGACGACGCTGGCGCTCAACACCACGGTCCCCGGCACCACGGTCGGCTACACCAACGACTACCAGAACGGCACCGGCACCGTCGGCTGCACCAGCGCGGCCAGCGTCACCGGCCTCGACCGGGTGTACAGCGTGACGATCCCCTCGATGCAGCGCGGCGTGGTGACGGTCACCCCGACGCCTGACGCCGGCTACAACCCGAGCCTCAACCTCGTCGCCGGCACCTCGGCCAGCACCTGCAGCGCGATGCCGCGCGTGTGCGCCACCGGCGCCAACGCGGCGGGCGCCAACGGGGCGGAGTCTGCGCGCCTGTACAACACCACCGGCGCCGACCAGACCTACTTCGCCATCGTGGACAGCAGCGGCGGCGGCGGCACCTTCGACATCAACTTCACGGCGAGCGCGCCGGCGGCCGACGACACCTGCACCACCAACACCACCACCCTGACGGCGGGCACGCGCGCCACCGAGAACCTGGCGACCTTCACGCCGGACTACGGCTCGGGCACCAACTGCATCGGCGCCAACGGCCCGGACCGCGTCTACAAGGTGGTGCTCGCGGCGAACCAGAAGTTCACCGGCACCGTCACCCCCAACAACCCCGACGGCGGCTTCGACCCGGTCCTCAACTTCATCCCCGGGCCCGCGGCGAACTGCGAGACCCAGCCGCGCACCTGCAAGGGCGGCGCGGACGCGACCCTGCGTGGCGAGGCCGAGAAGGCCGCGTTCACCAACAACACCGGCGCCTCGCTGGACCTGTACCTGACGGTGGCCGACTACGAGACCAACTCGACCGACCGCGCCTTCACGCTGGTCAGCTCCATCGCGGCCGCGCCCGCGGGCGAGAGCTGCCAGATTCCCCAGACCATCGGCGCCGGCATGACCACCGGCCAGACCATCGCCGACTTCAGCGCCGACACGGTGTTCGCGACCGCGGCGTCGGCGACCTGCGTCAACACCGGCCCGCAGCCCGACCGCGTGTACGCCATCAGCCTCAACGCGGGTCAGATGCTGACCGTCGTCGCCACGCCTGACACCAATGAGGACCTGATCCTCAACCTCGTCGACGGCGCGGCCTCGACGTGCGGCAACGTGATGGCCTGCGGCGCTTCGGCCGACGATGGCTTCGATGGCGACCCCGAGACGGTCACCTTCACCAACAGCTCGGGCGCGACGAAGGTCGTGTTCCTGCAGGTGTCGGCGTACACCATCGACGCCGCCTACTCGCTGGCCGTGACGATTCAGTAACGGCTTCCGCGTGAAGTGAGAGGGGCCGGTGGGCGCGAGGCCTGCCGGCCCTTTCTCTTTGCGGGCACGACCTGAGCGAGACTCCGTCCGTGAGTTCGCTCGGCCCCCGCCTCGGCTTCGTCTCGCTCGTCGCGATGCTCGTCGCCTTCGAGGTGCTCTTCGTCACCGAGTCCCGTGACGCCGCGGAGGCCGTGCACGCCGAGCGCTCGCTGCGAGAGGGCCGCGCCACCGAAGCGCTCGAGCTCGAGCTGGTGAAGCGCCTCGACGTCGGTGAAGCGCGCCTCGAGGCCCTCGAGACCCTGCCGTTGCTCGAAGAAGACGGACTGCTCTGGGTGCATGACGGGGTGCAGCTCCTCCCGCGCGTCGCGGGGCTCGTCGACGGACAGGTGAACGACGCAGACCTGACCACCGCCGAGCAGGTGCTCCGCGCCTGGCCCCGGCTCACGCGACGGGAAGCGGCCGAGGCCTGCGTGCGCATTCAGCGCAGCGACCCGCGCAACGACGCCTTCACCCGCGCCTGCCAGCACGGCCTCGCCGCGCAGCTCGTGTCGGTGACGCCGAGCCCCACCCCATCGCTCCAGGGCGCGTGGCTGGTGGTGCAGCGCGACGCCGACGTGCACGGGGTCGAGGTGAAGCTCGACGAGGTGCTGCGCGACGTCAGCCTGCAGCTCCACCGGCGCACCACGCTCGAAGACGGAGACTCGGTCGCGCTGGTGCCCGGCCACCCGCTGCCGTCGCTGCGGTTGATCAGCCCTCGCCTCGACGCGCGGCTCGACGCGGCCACGCGCGCGCTGACGCTCAAGACGGTGCTGCTGGCGTTGACCGCGCTGCTCGGCCTCGGCGTGGTGTGGCTGGCGCGCGTCGCGCAGCGGAGGAAGGACGAGACGGTGCAGCTCCAGCGCGAGTTCATCGCCACCGTCAGCCACGAGCTGCGCACCCCGCTGGCCGCGATTCGCGTGATGGCCGAGACGCTCGAGCGCAAGCTGCCCACCGACGGCCCCGCGAAGGACTACCCGCATCGTCTCGTCGCCGCCGCCGACGGCCTCACCTTCCTCGTCGACAACATCCTCTCGTTCAACCGCCTCGAGGCCGGCCGGCTCACCGCGAAGCGCACCACCATCCCCACCGCCACGCTGCAGCGCTGGCTGGAAGACGACGCCCGGCTCGCGGTCGACACCGAGGTGCAGGTGCGCTGCGACGGCCTCGACGCGGTGCCCACCCTCAACGCCGACCCGGAGCTGCTGCGGGTGCTGGTCAGCAATCTCCTGCGCAACGCCTGGAAGTACGCGGTGCGGCGCCCGGTCACCTTTCATCTCTCCGTGTCACGGGAAGGCAACACCACCGTGCTGCGCTTCACCGACAATGGCCCCGGCATCTCCCCCGACGCGCACGAGCGGGTCTTCGAGGCGTTTCACCGGCTTGCGACGGCGACGCAGGCGGGTGGTTCTGGCCTCGGCCTCGCGCTGGCCCGCCGCATCGCCGAGCTGCACCACGGCTCGCTGCGCGTCGAGGCGTCTTCACCCCAGGGCACCACGTTCCGCCTGACACTGGGTGCCGCCGACCCTCGCGCATGAGCTGCGTTTTCAGTGCATCGGGAAAACGTTGTCGGCGCGGAGCGACGGTGCTTTGCCCTCCTTCACCGTGCGGCGGGTTCGAGGCGTGTTGTTCGCAGACTATGTGCGCATCATCCGCCGCCAGGTCGCGAGCTGGCGCGAGAAGGTCGCGCCCGAAGACCGCGCGCTGCTCGAGCAGCACGTCGACCTCGAGCAGTGGTACCCGATGGACACCTTCGAGCGGCTCGGGCTGATCATCCTCGAGCACGTGGTGGCCCACGAGACCGACGCCATCCGCCTGTGGGGCCGCGAGCAGGTGCAGGCGGTGCTGAGCTTCTTCCCCGAGCTGGCCAACCCCAGCGACCCGCGCGACTCGGTGATGCGGTTCCAGAACTTCCTCGCGAGCCTCTTCGACTTCCCCGCGGTGGTGGTGGAGAGCGTCGAAGACGAAGCGGCGCTGGTGCGCGTGGAGTACGGCATGCACCCGGCGGCGGAAGAGGCGGCGAGCTGGCAGACGGTGGGCTTCTTCGAGGAGCTGCTGACCGCCAGCGGTGCGCGACAGGTGTCGGGCTCGTTGCGCTCGCGGGCCTGGGCGGGTGACGCGCAGACCATCGCCGCGCTGAGCTGGGTCGACGCGCGCCACAGCCCGCAGCCCTTCCTCACCCACCCGCGCGTGCTGCTGGTGGACGACGAGCGGCTGGTGGCGCGCGGCCTGGTGCGCCAGCTCGGGCGCGACGTCGACGTCACCATCGCCGGCTCGGCCGCGGTGGCGCTCGAGTTCCTCGCGCTGCAGGAGTTCGACGCGGTGGTGAGCGACTTCCACATGCCCGATCGCGACGGGCTGTCGCTGCTCGAAGAGGTGGCGCTGCGGTGGCCGAAGGTGAAGCGGGTGCTGCACTCCGGCTCGATGCCCGCCCACGCCCGCGACGCGCTGGCCCGCGGGGTGGTGCACGAGCTGCTCGAGAAGCCGGCCTCGCGCGACGTGTTGATTTCGGCGGTGTCGACGCCGATCTCCACGCGCTGAAGCCGGTACAGTGCAGCGGTGCTCTCTGCCCTGCTGCTGGCCACCCTCGCGTACACCGAGCTCGACACCTTCCTTGCCTCCCGCCGTGAGCTGCCGGTGCCCGGGCCCCTCGACCCGGTGACGCAGCGCCTCGTGGCCGGAGGCCGGGTGAGCCACGTCGAGCCGCGCCTCGGGGTGCCGACCTTCTTCTGGGCCGAGCGCCAGCCGTCACCGCCCGATCTCCGCGCCGTGGGCCTAACGCCCGAAGAGGCCGCCCGCCGCGCGCTCTTCACCTACGCGCCGCTCTACCGCGCTGACCCGGTGGCGCTGGCCGAGGCGCCGCTGAAGCACGTGCACGACCGCGGCACCGGCGCGGTGGTGGTGCAGTTCGAGCACCGCGAAGGAGGCGTGCCCGTCTTCCACGAGCGGCTCAACGTGGTGCTCACGCAGCGGCTCGAGCTGGTGGGGCTCAGCGGTGCGCGCGTGCCGTTCCCCTGGCTGCGGCGCGACTTCAAGCTGGCCGCCGACACCGCGCTGGCGGTGGCCTTCGAGGCGCTGTCGCCCGAGCCGGTGCGCTTCCACCCCGAGGGCCTCGACGCCGCCGGCGCCCAGCGCTTCTCGGCGCCCACCCTCTCGATGGCGCGCGCGCAGCAGGTGCTCTTCCCCGACCCCGACGCGGGCGAGCTGCTCTCGGCCTGGTACGTGGAGCTGGAGACGGCGAACGACCTGCTGGGCACGGTGGTGTCGGCGCTCGACGGGCGCGTGTTGTGGCGCCGCTCGCTGACCGCCGCCGACAGCTACGGCTACCGCGTGTGGGCCGACCCGGCGACGAAGCGCCCGCTCGACGGCCCCAACGGCCGCGCCACACCGCACCCCACCGGCGCGCCCGACGGCACCCGCTTCCCCTTCGTCGCGCCGGCGCTGATCACCCTCGAGCACGCCGGCCTGTCCACCAACGACCCGTGGCTGGGCCCGGGCGCGACCGAGACCACCGGCAACAACGCCGAGGCCTACGCCGACCTGGTGGACCCCGACGGCTTCAACACCGGTGACGTGCGCGGCGGGGTGAGCGCGCCGGGCGTGTTCGGCGACACCTTCGACCCCACCACCGCGCCGGACACCGCCACGCAGCGCAGGGCCGGGCTGGCGCAGCTCTTCTACACGGTGAACTGGCTGCACGACTGGTTCTACGACTCGGGCTTCGACGAGAGCGCCGGCAACGCGCAGACGCTCAACTACGGGCGCGGCGGCTTCGAAGGAGACTCCATCAAGGCCGAAGGCCAGGACCGCGGCGGCTTCAACAACGCGAACATGTCCACCCCGGCCGACGGCGCGCGGCCCCGCATGCAGATGTACCTGTGGACCCCCGCGTCGCTGAGCCGGGTGAGCGCGGCCTCGGTGCCGCTCGACGTGTCGGCGGCGGCGGCGGCGTTCGGTCCGGCCACCTTCGACCTCTCGATGCAGGCGGTGCTCGCCAACGACTCCACGGCGCCGACGAGCGACGGGTGCCAGCCGCTCACCACCAACGTCGCGGGGAAGATCGCCGTCGTCGATCGCGGCAACTGCAGCTTCGAGCTGAAGGCGCTCAACGCGCAGAACGCGGGCGCGGCGGGCGTGCTGATCGTCAACAACAGCCCGACGATGCTCTCCTCGCTCGCCGACGACACCGCGGTGACGACGCCCATCACCATTCCCACCCAGATGCTGACCCAGGCCGACGGCGCCACGCTGCGCACGGCCCTCGGCGCGGCCACGGTCACGGTGCGCATGACGCGCGCTTCTCCGCCCAACCGCGACGGCTCGGTGGACAACACCGTCGTCGCGCACGAGTGGGGCCACTACCTCAGCAACCGCCTGGTGCCCGGCCTCGGCACGCAGCAGGCGCGCGGGCTCGGTGAGGGCTGGGGCGACTTCGTGGCGCTGATGCTGACCACCGAAGAGGCCGACGCGCAGGTCGCGGCCAACGCCAACTTCGGCGGCGCCTACGCCCTCGCCGTCTGGGACACGGACTCGCCGCTCGTCAACACCAACGCGACCTACTTCGGCATTCGCCGCGCGCCGTACTCGGTGGACTTCACGAAGAACGGCCTCACCTTCCAGCACATCGCGACCGACGCGCCGCTGCCGATGATGCCGCTGTCCATCACCGCCGCCGACAACGCCGAGGTGCACAACACCGGCGAGGTGTGGGCCGCGATGTTGTGGGAAGGCTACGTGGCGCTGCTCCGCGCGACGCCGCGGCTCACCTTCGCGCAGGCGCAGCAGCGCATGCAGCGCTACCTGGTGGCGGGGCTCAAGCTGACCCCCGGTGAGCCGACCTTCACCGAGGCGCGCGACGGCGTGCTGGCGGCGGCGGCGGCCGAAGACCTCGCCGACTACCGGCTCCTCGCGCAGGCCTTCGCGCGGCGCGGGCTGGGCATCAAGGCGGTGTCGCCCCCGCGCACCGCGGCCACCAACTCACCGCTCACCGCCGACTTCACCACCGGCAACGACGTGGCCTTCGTGAGCGCGACGCTCGACGACGAGGCCTTCTACTGCGACCGCGACGGGGTGCTCGACGTGGGCGAGCGCGGGCGGCTGCGGGTGACGCTGAAGAACGTCGGCTTCGCGGCGCTGAGCGGGGTGACGGCCACGGTGAGCACCACGCTGGCCGGCGTGACGGTGACGCCCAGCACGCTCACCTTCGGCGCCTTCGACTCGTTCACCACCGCGACGGCCGAGGCGGTGGTCACGCTGCCCCCGCAGCTCAACGCCATCACCGCGCTGCCGCTCACCGTCAGCTTCAACGACCCCTCGCTCGCGCTGGCCGGGCCGCGCACCGCGTCGGTCTCCTTCGCGGTGCAGAAGGACTCGGCGCCCAACGCGCTGGCCAGCGACGACGTGGAGGCCGACCTCACGCCGTGGCGCTTCACCACCACGCAGGGGCGCTGGGCGTGGCAGCGCACCACCGTCGACGCGCTCAACCACCGCTTCGTGGGCGTGGACGCGCCGGGCACGTCAGACGCGAGCCTCGAGAGCCCTCCGCTGCAGGTGGGCACCGGGCCGTTCAGCTTCCAGTTCCAGAACCGCTGGTCCTTCGAGTACTCGCAGAACAAGGCGTGGGACGGCGCGGTGCTCGAGCTGACCGCCGACGACGGCGCGACGTGGATCGACATCGGCAACCAGGCGGTGCCCACGTACGGCGGCACGCTCGACACCACCAGCGGCAACCCGCTCGCCGGCCGCCCGGCGTACGTCAACAAGAGCGTCGGCTACCCCGCCTTCGTCACCACCACCGTCAACCTCGGCACCACCTGGGCCGGCCAGTTGATCCGGATCCGCCTGCGGGTGGCGGCTGATCAGAACACCGGCGACGTGGGCTGGGAGGTCGACGAGTTCCGCTTCACCGGCCTCACCAGCACGCCCTTCCCCGTCGCCGTGGCGGACCGCGCGCTGTGCATCAACCGGCCTCCGGTGGCCAACGCCGGCGCCGACCTGGTGGTGGACGAACGCTCGCAGGTGACGCTCTCCGCCGCCGCGTCCACCGACGTCGACGGCGACCTGTTGACCGCGGCATGGACGCAGGTGGCCGGCCCGACGGTGGCGGTGGTCAACGGCGTCTTCACCGCGCCGGAGGTCACGGCTGATCAGGCGTTGCGCTTCTCGCTGGTGGTCAACGACGGCACGGTCGACTCGCTCGCGGCCGACGAGGTCGAGGTGCTGGTGCGGCAGGTCAACCGGGCGCCGGCGGTCGACGCGGGGGTGGAGCTCCAGGTCGACGAGCGCGCCACCTTCGAGGTGGTGGCGAGCGCCCTCGACGACGACGGCGACGCGCTGACGTACGCGTGGCGGCAGGTGTCGGGCCCGACGACGGTGGTGCGCGGCGCCGACACCGCGACGCTCTCGGGCGTGGCGCCGGAGGTGACGGTGAACACGCCAGTCGTCTTCGAGCTCAGCGTCACCGACGGCCAGGCGACCAGCATCGACACCGTGACGCTCGAGGTGCGCGAGGTGAACCGCGCGCCGACGGTGCGGGCCTTCGCCGACGCGATGGTGGCTAGCGGCGCGAAGGTGACGCTGACCGCGGTGGCGATGGATGAAGACGGCGATGCGCTGCGGCTGACCTGGTCGCAGACCGCCGGGCCGACGGTGACGCTGTCGAGCACGGAGTCGGACGTGCCCGACTTCACCGCGCCCACGACGTATGCGGACCTCACCTTGACCTTCTCGGTGGTCGCCAACGACGGCCGCGACCAGAGCGCCCCGGCGACGGTGAGCGTGGTGGTGCGCGGCGACAACCGCGCGCCGGTGGCGGTGGCCGGGAACGTGACGGTCGAGAGCGGGGAGGTGGTGCAGCTCGATGGGTCGGCCTCGAGTGATGCCGACGGCGACGCGCTCTCGTTCGCGTGGACCCAGGCGAGCGGCACGGCGCTGACCTTCAGCGGCGCGGACACGGCGACGCCGACGGTGACCGCGCCGGTGGTGAAGAGGGAGGAGTCGATGGTGGTGGTGCTCGCGGTGCGCGACGCGCGCGGGGCGGTGGGGAGCACCGAGGTGACCGTCACCGTGACGCCGAAGAAGGCCAGCGGGTGCGGGTGCGCCGGGGTGAGTGGAATGGAGCCGATGGTGGTGATGCTCGGGGTGTTGATGCTGCTGCGCCGACGTCACTCCCTCTCCCTGCGCAGCGGGGAGAGGGTCGGGGTGAGGGGCTGATCCGGGCGCAGCGCCGAGAGCCGCCCCTCACCCGGACTTCGTCCGACCTCTCCCCGCTTCGCAGGGAGAGGTTTTGTCGGTACACGGAGCGTCGTGCCGTCGTTGCTGCTCGCGCCCGCTGAACGCCCCCGCCATCGCTGGCTGGCCTTCGCGTTGGTGCCGCTGTCGCTGGCGACGCACGCGGTGCTGCTGGGGCTCTTCCTGGGCTACTCAGCGCTGACCTCGAAGCCGCCGCGCCCCATTCCCCCCGAGAAGCGGCCGGTCAGCCTGCGCCGGCTCGACTCGCGCCAGTGGGCGGCCAACCGGGGCGCGCGCACCGCCACGCCGCTCGAGCGCCCGGCCCCGCTGCACCCGCAGGGGCAGGTGGTCGACGTCGCGCCGGGCAACAACCGCCGCCCGGAAGACGCGAAGTACCTCGCCACCACCGACAACCAGGTGGCGAAGGAGACCCGCGCCCGCGAGCAGACCAACACGTGGAGCCGCGCCACCCCGAAGACCCAGGCCAACCCCGAGTCGATGCCCTCGGCGAAGGGCGTGGTGCCGTCGTCCTCCGCGCCGCCCCCCTCGGGCATCAACCTCAGCGAGAGCCTGCTGGGCCGACGGCTGCCGGTGCCCTCGCTCCTCCCGCAGAACGTCAGCGGCACCAACGACACCCAACAACCCGCGGCGCCGGTGGGCACCGAGTCAGGCGCAGAGGCCAGCGGCACCGAGCTGACCGAAGGCGGCGGCGCCCCCAACGACGCGCTGCAGAACGTGGCTGAGGGTGACGGCACCTTCCTCAACACCCGCGAGTGGAAGTTCGCGTCGTTCTTCAACCGCATGAAGCAGGCGGTGAGCGCGAAGTGGGATCCCAACAGCCGGCTCCGTCAGCGCAACCGCAGCCTCGGCGCGCCGTCCCGCCTCACCGTGATGCACGTGAGCCTGCGCCCCGACGGGTCGATCGCCGACCTCTTCGTCGCGCAGAGCAGCGGGGTGGACGAGCTCGACGCGGAGGCGATGGCGGCGTTCGAGAAGGCCGCGCCCTTCGCCAACCCGCCGGCCGCGCTGGTGGAGAACGGCTTCATCCGCTTCGCCTTCAGCTTCAGCGTCACCGACCAGGGCCTGGCGATGCCGTCGCCCTTCCGCTTCCGCTGACGCACTACACTGCCGGCTCCGATGCCGACGCACGTGTTGGTGGTGGAAGACGACTCGAGCCTGCGCCTCGCCGTCACCGACAACCTCGAAGACGAGGGCTACGTGGTGCGCGGGGTGGCCACGGTGGCCGAGGCGCGCGCGGTGTTGGACGAGCAGCGCGTCGACGTGGTGGTGCTCGACGTGATGCTTCCCGACGGCGACGGCTACACGTTGTGCCGCGCGCTGCGCAGCCGGGGTCACGCGGCGCGGGTGTTGATGCTCACCGCCCGCACCCTCGAGGACGACCTGGTGCAGGGCTTCGCGGCGGGCGCCGACGACTACCTCGCCAAGCCGTACCGGTTGCGCGAGCTGCTGGCGCGGGTGGCGGCGTTGGCGCGGCGCGGAGGTCCGGCCTCCACCACCCACCAACTGGGCGCCTTCGAGGTCGACGAGGGCAAGCGCACCGTCACCGGCCCGCGTGGCGCCGTCGAGCTGACGCGCAAGGAATTCGACCTGCTCGTCTACCTGCTGCGCGCCGGTGACGCGGTGGCGAAGCGCGAGGAGATCCTCGACGCGGTGTGGGGCGACGTGGTGGTCGACACGCACACCGTCGACAACTTCGTGAGTTCGCTGAAGAAGAAGCTCAAGGCCGACGACGCGCGCTTCGAGCTGAAGACGATTCGTGGCGTGGGCTTCCGGTTGATCAACCCGCGCCAATAAAAACGGCCGGCCCCCGAAGGCACCGGCCGTCTCGCTGCAGCCGCGGGGGCTGCTCAGCTCACTTGCACGGGGTGGCGACGGTGACGCCGACCTTCTCTTCGCCTTCCTTCGCGGTGATGCCGGCCGCCTTGGCGATGACGCCCGCGGGCACGCCGTTGCTGGTGAGGTAGGTCTTGAGCGCCTCGACGCGCTTGGTGCCGAGGTCGGCCGCTTCGCCCACCGCGTTGACCGCCAGCTCGACCTTCAGGTCGGCGCACGACTTGAGCGCACCCACCAGGCTGCTCAGCGCGACGCGCGACTTCTCGACCGAGAGCGCGTCGGCGTCGAACGACAGGTCGTCGATGGCCAGCAGGCCGCCCTTCTTCTTCGCCTCCGCGGTCCACGCGTCGGTGCGCGACTTGATGGCCTCCCCTTCGGCCTTGAGGGTGGCGATCTTCCTGCCCAGCAGGTCGAGGCCTTCGTTGGCCGCGCTCACCAGCGACTCGGCCTTGGCGACCGCGCCGTCCACCACGCCCTTCTCGGCGCTCAGGGCGATCTCCACGGGGATCTTCTTGCCCTTGGCGATCAGCCCATCGAGGGTCGCCTTCGAGGTCGTCAGGTGCTGCTCGGCGTCGGCGAGCGCGGCGTTGGCGCCGGCGACCGACTTCTCGATGAGCGCCTTCTCGGCGGCGACCACCGCGTCACCTTCGGGCACCACGAACGCCTTCGCCTTGGCCTCGAGGTCGGCCTGGCTCTTCTTCAGCTTCTCGAGACGCGCCGACCAGTCCCTGGTGCTGGTCTCCCACTGACCCTTCTGCTCGGTGAGGTCATCCTGGCAAGCGGTGAAGACGAAGAGAGTGGCGGCGAACAGCAGGCTGCGAATCTGCATGGATTGCTCCTGGAGAGGTTCGGCTGAGGGAGGCCGCTGCATGGCACGAGCGGGGTCGTTTGTCTCTGTTGTCGGGAGCAGCGCTTGACCCTCCACCACTTTCCCGGTTTGTCGCGGCCCCCGTGACGGAGCCGGTGGTCGGAGAGGTCTTCGCTTTCGCAGTCGCGCCGCGCGTCGAGCTGTTGCTGCGCGTGGTGGCGGAACGAGAAGGCGCGTGGTGCGTGGTGGTGAGCCGGTACGCGAGCGCCCCGCTGACGAAGCCGCCGCGCGCGCTGCGCCTGTTCGAGGTCGAGGCGCTGACGCACCACCAGTGGAACCGGCCGATGATCGGCGGCTGGGTGAACGTCGCGCCGCCGAAGACGCTGCGTCGCCTCGGCGTGGTGCGCGTGCGGCCCGAAGAGATCGAGCGCGTGCTGCACCCGAGCGTCTGGGTGAAGCTCCCGGCGAAGACGGCGGCGCTGGCGGCGAAGGTGCTGCCGGTCTCGGGCTGGGACCTCATCCTCCGTGACGCGAAGGCCCAGTGGCGCTGGGTGCACGAGCGCGCCGCGGTGCTGGCCGAAGACGAGGCGCAGGCCCGCGAGCGCGCCAACACCCTCGCCGCCGCGCTCGAGAAGAGCCGCCGACAGCAGCAGCGCCTCGCGCAGCAGGGCGTGCGCGCGCTGAAATCGAAGCGCTTCTTCGCGGCGTGGAAGGGCGCGGTGCCCAGGCCGATGATCGACACGGCCGAGCAGACCCTGCGCGCGGCGGTGCTCGCGCTCGACGGCCGCACCCCGGCACAGGCGACGAAGAAGCTCACCGCGGTGATGCACGCCTTCAACCGGCTCGATGGGAAGCACGAGCACTCGTTCGACACCATCGAGCGCGAAGACATCGTCGAGGCCCTGGGCACCATCGCGCGCGCGTGCGGCGTCGATGATCAGACCTTCGACGACGTCATCGACGCAGCGCGCGAGTTCTAGCGACGCAGTTTCTGCGGCAGGGCCAGCGCACGGGGGCGTCATTCCGCAGAACGCGGGGTGGCTCGCTGGTTGCTTGAGCCGGCCAGAAGACCCTCTCGCGGGAGCGCCCATGTCGAAGCAGGCACCAGCCGACCGCATCGACGCGCGGTTGGAGACGCTGCTCGACACCGAGCGACGGCTCGCGGCGCTGGTGCGCGCCGAAGAAGAGGCGCAGGCACGACGGCTCGACGCGGCGCGCGCGCGCGTCACCCACGCGAAGGAGACGGCCGAGGCCACGCTCACCAAAGCGGTCGCTGATCAGGACCGCGCGCTGCGCGAGGCCCACACCCGGGCGCTCGCGACGCTGCAGCAGGAGCACGCCGCCACCCTCGCGCGACTCGCGGCGCTCACCGACCAGCAGCTCGACGCCCTCGCCCGCCGCGCGCTGGCCGCCGCGGGAGGTGGCCCGTGATTCTGCAGATGACTCGCGCCCGCCTCGCCGGTCCCCGCGCCGCGCTCGACGCGGTGCTGGCCGAGGTGCAGGACGCGGGGCTGCTGCACGTCGATCGCCCGCCGGCCCCCGCGCCCACGTCCGGAGATCCGCTCGTGCGACGCGAGGCCCGCCACGTCACGCGCCTGCTGGTCGACGTCGAGGCCGCGTTGAAGGAGTTGGGTCCGCTCGACGCGCCTGCCCGCGACGCTTCGCCGTGGCCTCGCGCAGCGCGGCGCGCCCGGAGCCTGCGGCGGACGCTGGTGAAGCTCAGGCTCGGTCGCGCGGCGCTCGAAGACGAGCAGGTGTTGCTCGCGCGCTACCGCGAGTTCTTCGAGGCCTTCGAGGCGCTGGTCGGTCACGAGCTCACGTGGCCCGACGGGCAGGCGTTCTACGTGGTGCTGCACGCTGGCGCGCAGGGGGCGTTGCGCGAGCTGCAGCGCGGTCTCGACGCGGCGGTGCACGGAGAGCTCGAGCTGCTCTCGCGCGAGCTGCCCAGCGGTGAGCTGGCGGTGCTGCTGCTGACGAGCCCGGGCGCGGCGCCGAAGGTGTCGAAGCTGCTGGCCGACGCACGGGTGGAAGAGCTGCCCACGCCCACCACGCTGGGCGAGACCAACCTGCTGCGCGCGCTCCCGGCGATGAAGGCGCGGCTGCAGGAGATCCCCCGGGCGCTCGACGCGCTGACGCGCCAACGCGAGGCGATCCGCGACGGGGACGGAACGTGGCTGGCGAGCACGCGGGCGTGGCTGAGAGATCGCCAACTGCTCCTCGAGGCGCGCGCGCAGGTACACGCAGGGGAACACCTCTTCGTGCTCGAGGGCTGGGTGCCCCGCACGCGCTTCGACGAGCTCGCGACCCGGCTGCGGACCCACTTCGGTCCCGAGCTGTTGTTGGAGGTGGTGGGCGAAGAAGCGTGGACCGCTGATCAAGCGCCGGTGGTCTTGAAGAACCCGTCGCTGTTCCGGCCCTTCGAGGTGGTGACGCGCATGTTGCCGCTCCCGCGCTACGGCACCATCGACCCCACGCCCTTCGTGGCGGTGTTCTTCCCGGTGTTCTTCGGGTTGATGCTGGGCGACGTCGGCTACGGCGTGGTGCTCGCGCTGGTGGCGCTGGCGCTGCGGTGGAAGTCGAAGCCCGACACCACGCTGCGCGCGGTGGCGTCGGTGGGGCTGGTCTGCGCGGCGTCGTCAATCCTCTTCGGCTTCGTCTTCGGCGAGCTGTTCGGCACGCTCGGTCACGCGCTGGGGCTGCGGCCGTTGTTCAACCGCGAAGAGGCCATCGTGCCGTTCCTCGGGCTGTCGATCGCGCTCGGCGCGGTGCACGTGCTGCTCGGCCTGGTGCTGGCGGCGCTCACCTCGTGGCGTCGTGGACACCCGCGCGAGGCGATGGGGCGCGGGGTGGCCATCGCCATGGTGGCGCTCACCGGCCTCTCGCTGCTGGCGGCCTTCGAGGTGTTGCCCGCGGCGCTCTTCACGCCCTTCGCCATCGCGGTGCTGGTCGCCTTCCCGGTGCTGGTGGCGCTCGAGGGGTTGGTGGCGGTCATCGAGCTGCTGTCGACGTTCGGCCACATCCTCTCGTACGCGCGCATCATGGCGCTGGGCACCGCGTCGTTGATGCTCGCGGTGGTCGCCAACCAGCTCGTGGGCGCGATGGGCAGCGTGGTGGTGGGGGTCGTCTTCGCGCTGCTGTTCCACCTGGTGAACTTCGCCATCGGCGTCTTCAGCCCGACCATTCACGCGCTGCGCCTGCACTACGTCGAGTTCTTCGGGAAGTTCTTCAGCCCCGGCGGCGCGACGTACCAGCCGCTCGGGCACTGGCACCCCTCGAGCTGAAGGAAGGAGCACGTCATGGAGATGGGACTCATCGTGTTGGCCGCCGCGCTGGCGATCGGAGTGCCGGCGTTGGCGACGGCGTGGGCACAGGGACGCATCGGCCCCGCGGCGGCCGCGAGCCTGGCGGAGAAGCCGGAGCTCTCGACCACCGCCATCATCCTCATCGCGATCCCCGAGACGATGGTCATCCTCGGCTTCGTGGTGGCGGTGATGATCCTGCTGCGCAGCGGCGGAACGGCGGGGTGAGCCATGGCGCTCGCGGAGCTCATCGCGCGGCTCGAGCAGGACACCGAGGCGCGCCTGCGGTCGATGCGCGAGGCCGCGGACCGCGAGGTGCAGGCGCTGGAGGCCGAGGCCGCGCGCGCGGAGGCGGTGGTGACGCAAGCGCACCTCGCCGTCGCGCGCAGCACGCTCGAGGCGACGCTCTCACGGGCGCTGGCTGAAGAGCGGCGGCGCTTGCGGAACCTCGAGCTCACCGCGCAGCACGCGATGCTCGCGCGGGTCCTGGAGCGAGCGCGTGCGTTGAGCGCGGAGGACACGGCGTACCTCTCGCACGTCGCGCGCCGGTGCGAGGAGGTGCTGCGGTACTTCGAGGGGCTGAGCCCGGTGGTGCGCTGTCGCGCGGAGGTCGCGGCGAAGCTCTCGGTGCCGGTGCGGATCGATCCCCACGTGGGCCCGGGCTTCATCGTGGAGGCGGCCGACGGCTCGGTGGTGGTCGACGACACGCACCTCACGCGCCTCGAGACCTTCGCGCGCAACGCCACCAGCCGCGACCTCGAGCCCCGCGAGGAAGGAGCGCAGCCGTGATGCTGATCACCCGCGCCAGAGGGCTCAGCGCGCACCTCGTGCCCCGCGAGGCGCTGGAGGCGCTGGCGAGCGCGGTCGATCTCCCGAGCCTCGCGAAGGAGCTCGCGACCTTCGACCTCGAGCCACCGGGAGAGCCGCTCGACCTCCCCGCCCTCGAGCGCGCGATTCGCCGCACCACAGGGCGCCACCTCCGCACGCTGCAGCGCTGGCGAGGCGACCTGCCCGACGCGCTCTCGCTCTTCTTCGCGGTGGAAGACCGTCGCTCGCTGCGCGCGTTGATCCGCGGAGCGCTGCAGGGCGCACCGCTCGAGGCGCGTCTCGCGGGCCTGCTCTCGACCCCCTCCCTTCCCGAGCGAGCGCTGACCGAGCTCGCGCGACAACCCACACCCCAGGCGGTCATCGCGCACCTGGTGCTGCTGCAGCACCCGTCGGCGCGGCGCCTCGCGACCGTCGCCACCACGACCGACCTCTTCGCGATCGAGAGCGCGCTGCTGGCAGCCTTCGCTGATCAGGCGCGGGCGATTCGCGATCCAACCCTCGCCGGCTTCGTGCGCGCGTCGATCGATCTCGGCAACGCGCTGAACGCACTCCTCTTCTCTTCAGGCGCGCGCGACGTGGAGCCGGTCTTCATCGACGGCGGTGCTGCGTTGAGCCGCGAGGCGTTCTTCTCCGTGGCGAAGGCCACGTCTCGCAGCGAGGCGCTCGACCAACTCCGAAAGGGGCCGCTGAGTGCCCGCTTCCCGATCGGCGCCGACGACGCAGCGAACGTCGAGCGCGCCTTCCTCGCCGACACCCTCGTGCAGCTCGCCCGCCAGGCCCGACGTGAGCCGCTGGGCGCTGCGCCGGTGCTGCGCTTCCTGCTGCGGCTCGAGGCGCAGAGCCGCGACCTGCGCACGCTGGTGTGGGGCGCGGTGCTGCAGGCGCCTCCGAAGCTGCGCACGCACGACCTGGTGACGCCATGGAGCTGACCGTGCGCGTGTTGTGCCGTCCCCACCTCGCCGCGGGCTTCGGGCTCGCGGGGCTGCCGGTCACCCGCGCGAACGACGGTGCGGCGGCCGCGACCGAGCTCAAGAAGCTGGCGACGGAGCGCGACCTCGGCGTGGTGTTGATCGACGACGCGCTGTACCGGGCGCTGCCCGCCGAGCTGAAGGCGCGCTTCGACCGCGAGGCGCTGCCGTTGATCGAACCCTTCCCTTCCCCCGCGTGGGACGAGGCGGGCGAGGCCGAGGCGTACGTGCTCGAGATCCTCCGCCAGGCCATCGGCTACCGAGTGAGGCCGCGATGAAGCCCGAACAACCCGCGCAACTGAGCCGCGTCGTCGGAGCGCTCGCCGAGGTCACCGGCCTGCGCGGCGCGGCGCTCAACGAGCTGGTCCACGTCGGGCACCGCGGGCTCCTGGGCGAGGTGCTGCGCGTCACCGGCGACACGGCCACGCTGCAGGTGTTCGAAGAGACGACCGGGCTGCAGCTCGAGGAGCCCGTCACGCGCGACGGGCTGCCGCTGTCGATCGAGCTCGGGCCCGGGCTGCTGGGCAGCGTCATCGACGGCATCGGGCGACCGCTGGCGAGGCTCGCCGAGACCTCGGGAGACTTCATCGAGCCCGGCGCCAGCGCGCCCACGCTCGATCGCCAGCGACTCTGGCGCTTCCGTCCGGCGCTCTCGGTCGGCGAGCACGTCGAGGCGGGCGACGTCGTGGGCACGGTCGAGGAGCGGGGCGGCGTGGTGTTGCAGATCATGATCCCTCCCGGGCGCGCGGGCACGGTGACGATGATCCACTCCGGTGAGGTGACGGTGGATCAACCCATCGTGCAGCTCGACACCGGCGCGCCGCTCACGTTGATCGACCGGTGGCCGGTGCGACGACCCCGGCCGGCCGCGCGGCGCCTCGACGCGTCGAAGCCGTTCCTCACCGGGCAGCGGGTGTTCGACTTCCTCTTCCCCATCGCCGAGGGCGGCACGGTGGCGGTGCCCGGCGGCTTCGGCACCGGCAAGACGGTCATCGAGCAGTCGCTGGCGAAGTACGGCGACGCCGACGTCATCGTGTACATCGGCTGCGGCGAGCGCGGGAACGAGATGGCCGAGGTGCTCCACGAGTTCTCGGCGTTGATCGACCCGCGCACCGGCCGCCGCGTGATGGACCGCACGGTGTTGGTGGTGAACACCAGCAACATGCCCGTCGCCGCGCGCGAGGCGTCGGTCTACGTGGGCCTCACCATCGCCGAGTACTTCCGCGACATGGGGCTGCGCACGGCGGTGATGGCCGACAGCCTCTCGCGCTGGGCCGAGGCGCTGCGGGAGATCGGCTCTCGCCTGCAGGAGCTCCCGGGCGAAGAGGGCTACCCCACCTCGCTCGCCAGCCGCGCCGCAAAGCTGCACGAGCGTGCGGGGCGGGTGACGTGCCTCGGCAAGCCCGAGCGCGAGGGGAGCGTGACGTTGATCAGCGCGGTGTCGCCGCCCGGCGGTGACTTCAGCGAGCCGGTGACGCAGGCGTGCCTGCGGGTGGCGGGCGCGTTGTGGGCGCTCGATCCGGCGCTGGCGCACCAACGCCAGTTCCCCGCGGTGGACTGGGAGACGAGTTACAGCCTGCACGCCGAGGCGATGAACGCGTACTTCGACGCGCACGTGAACCCGCGGTGGTCGCAGACGCGCGCGAAGCTGCTGGGCCTGCTGCAGCGTGACGCCGAGCTGCGCGAGGTGGCGTCGGTGGTGGGGCCCGAGGCGCTCGACGACAAAGACCGGCTGCTGCTGGCGACGGCGGCGCTGGCGCGCGAGTTCGTGCTGGGTCAGAGCGCGTTCGACGAGCGAGACGCGTTCTCCCCGCCCGAGAAGACCTTCGCGTTGGCCGACGCGGTCCTGCGAAGCTTCGACGAGTCCACGGCGGCGCTCCAGGCCGGCACGCCCTTCACCGACCTCCCCAACCACTCCCTCTCCCTGCGACAGCGGGGAGAGGGTTGGGGTGAGGGGCCGACGAGGCAACCAAGCCGAACCCAAAACCAAACCCAAACCGCCCCCACAAACCCCAACCCAAAACCCAAAATCCACACCCCCACCAACCCAACCTCCCGCACCTACCGGGGAGCCCACGCCGCCTCCGGCCCGCTCCTCACGCTCCCCCGCGCCCACCGAGCCGCGCTCGGCGAATGGGCGACCATCCACCACGCTGATCAACCCCCTCTGCGAGGCCAGATCATCGACGCCGGCCGCGCGCTCACGGTGGTGCAAGTCCTCGAAGACACCCTCGGCCTCGCCCCCGCAACCGCCACCATCACGCTCACCGGCGAGCTCGCCACCGTCCCCGTCGGCCGCGATCTCCTCGGCCGCGCGCTCTCCGGTCTCGGCGAGCCCCGCGACGGACACCCCCGCCCGCTGGGTGAAGCGCGACGCCCCCTCTGGGGAGCCCCCCTCAACCCAACCCGCCGCAAGCCTCCGCGCGACTTCATCGAGACAGGCATCTCCGCCATCGACGGCCTGAACACGCTGGTCCGCGGTCAGAAGCTCCCGGTCTTCTCCGGCCCCGGCCTGCCCGCCCTCGAGCTCGCGGCGACCATCGTCGAGAACGCGCGAGCGCCGCGCGACGAGCCGTTCGCGGTCATCTTCGCGGCCATCGGCATCACCGAGCGCGAGACGCGCACCTTCCTCGAGCGCTTCCAACGCTCCGGAGCGCTCGAGCGGAGCGTGCTGTACCTGAACCAGGCGCAGGACCCGACGATCGAGCGACTGCTGACCCCGCGCGCCGCGCTGGCGCAAGCGGAGTACCTGGCCTTCGAGCACGGCCTGCAGGTGCTCGTGGTGATGGCGGACATCACGCACTACTGCGAGGCGCTGCGTGAGGTCGCGGCCGCGCGCGAAGAGATGCCGGGCCGGCGCGGCTACCCGGGCTCGATGTACACGGACCTCGCGTCGCTCTTCGAGCGTGCGGGCGTGGTCGAAGGCCGCGCAGGGAGCGTGACGCAGCTCCCCATCCTCACCATGCCCGACGACGACATCACGCACCCCATCCCCGACCTCAGCGGGTACATCACCGAGGGCCAGGTGGTGCTCAGTCGCGAGCTGCACCGGCGCGGTGTGTTCCCGCCCATCGACGTGTTGCCCTCGCTCTCGCGGCTGATGAACGCAGGCATCGGCGGCGCGCACACGGTGGCCGAGCACCGCAAGTGGGCTGATCAGCTCTACGCCATCTACGCGCGCGGTCGCGAGGCGCGGATGATGGTGGCCATCGTCGGAGAGTCCGGTCTCTCTCCGGCCGACCGCCGCGCGCTCGCGTTCACCGAGGCGTTCGAGCGTGAGCTCGTCGGGCAGGGCAACGAGCGGCGCAGCCTGCAGCAGACCATCGACACGGGCTGGCGGCTGCTCGACACCTTGCCGCGAGAAGATCTCCTCAAACTCTCCGACGAGCTGCTCGCCGCGCACCGCCGAGGGAAGCCGTGAGCCAGGGCACGCGCACGCCCGCCACGCGCTCGAGCCTGGTGCGGTTCCGCCGCCGGCTGGAGCAAGTGCAGAAGGGCGCCGTGCTGTTGCGTCGCAAGCGCGAGTCGCTGGTCGCCGAGCTCTTCGCGCGGGCCAAGCCGGCCATCACCACCCGCGACGGGGTGGAGCAGCAGTCACGACGCGCGTGGCGTGGCTACTGGTCAGCGGTGGCGCTGAGCGGCGCGGATGGAGTGACGGCGCTGGGCTGGCCGACGCGAGCGCTCACCGTCGACCTCGAGCCGTTCGAGCTGTGGGGCCTGCGCGCGGTGACGCTGGAGCACCCACCCCGCGTGGCGCGCAGCCTCGGCATGCGCGGCGTGTTGCCCGGGAGCGAGGACGCGGCGAGCCAGGAAGCCGCGCGAGACTTCGAGGTGCTGGTGGAGCGGCTGCTCGCGGCCGCGCCGCAGGAGCACGCGATGCGGAGGATCGGCCAGGCCCTGGCGCGCACCACGCGGCTGGTGAACACCCTCGAGCAGCGCGTGGCGGTGACGCTGAAGCGCGACCTCTCGAACATCCGCCGGACCCTCGAGGAGCGGGAGCGAGAGGAGCACGTGCGGCGGAAGCTGCTCCAGCGAGGGGGTTCCCAGATTCGCGACCCCGCCCGGTCTCCACAGCATGACCCGCCTGCTCGCCGCGCTCCTGACCCTGCTGCTGACGGCCTGTGACTTCGGGCCCTTCCCCGACGCCCCCGACGCGAGCCGCCCCGACGGAGGCGCGCCGGAAGCCCCTCAGGTGCTCGCGCACTTCGAAGGGCCGGTCACCATCGAGGCGCCGGCGCCGAGCCGGAACCTGCGCTTCGGCATCGTGTGGTTCCGCGCGCTGGGCGCGTCGCCGGCGGTCCGTCCGAGCGGCGCGTCGTCGAGCCCGCGGACCTTCGACGCTCCCCCGCGGTGGTCGCTCGACCTCACCGAGCCGCCGCCCCTCGCCGCGCGCGGCGTCTACACGACCCCCGGCGGAGGCAGCGGGCTGATCAGCTACGGCGTGGTGGTGGCCTTCCGCGACGCTGACGGCGACGGACGGCTCACGGTCGACACCGACGGCTACTCGGGTGACGAGCTGTACGGCTCCTCCGCGGGCGCGGTGCCCTTCGATCTCGACGACCCCGGCGCGCACCACGCCATCGTCTGGCGCGAAGGCACGCTGGGGAGCGACGAGGGCTTCCTCCGCACCGGCTTCAACCGCGCCCAGCTCGTCGGCGAGCGGCTCTTCCCCGCGGAGACGACGCACGTGCTGATCAGCGGCAACCTGCGCGCGGGCCTGATGTTCTGCGCCGAGGCCTTCACTGCCGACGCCAGCTTCGGCTGCGGGCAGCGGCTGTTCCGCACGCCGGCCATCTCGGGGCAGGTGTCCGACGCGCCGGGCGGCTTGACGGCGACGTTCAGCGTGCGCTCAGGGCCGCGCGCGGCGAGCGACGTGACGCTCACGCTCAACGGCTGGCTGCTCGCGCGTGACGGCGACACGTGGAACCACGTCGAGGCGAGCCACGCGGTGCTGCGCCCGGGCCGCAACACGGTGCACCTCGACGGCGTGGGGCTCGCGCCGACCACCATCGAGTTCGTGCTGCCCACGCGCTTCACGCTCGAGAGCGCCCGCACCCACCGCGCCGGAGCGCTGGCCCACCTCGAGTGGAAGGAGAGCACCGGCGCGCAGAGCTACCGCGTGCGCCTGGCCTCGAGCGGAGTGGAGCTGTCGACCGAAACGAGCGACCCGTGGATCGACCTCACCCTGCCTCCGAAGCAGGGCCAGGCGTCGCTGGTGGTGTCGGCGGTCAACGTCGCCGCCGAGGGCCGCCACCTGGTGATCAGCCACACCGACAGCGCGATGGAGCTGGACCTGAAGGAGTGATCAGCCCGCCCGCGCGTAGCGGCTCTCGGGGCGGATCAACCGTCCCGTCGCGCGCTGCTCGGCGAAGTGGGCGCACCACCCGCCGACGCGCCCGACGGCGAACATCGGCGAGAACGTCGTGCGCGGGAGCCCCACGGTGTCGAGCAGCACGGCGGTGTAGAACTCGACGTTCGCCTGCAGGCTGCGGTCGGGGTAGCGCTTCGCCAGCACGCGGGTGGCGACCTGCTCCACGGCGCGCGCGAGCTGCAGGCGACGGCTGGTGACGCCCTCTCGCTCGAGCCGCTCCACCGCCGCCTCGAGCACCGCGGCGCGCGGGTCGCGCACCTTGTACACGCGATGCCCCATGCCCATCACGCGGCGCCCGGCCTGCAGTTCGGCGAGCAGCCATGACTCGGCGTTCTCCGGGCTGCCGACCGCGTCGAGCATGTCGAGCACCGGGCCCGGCGCGCCGCCGTGGAGCGGCCCCTTGAGCGCGCCCACCGCGCCCGTCACCGCGGAGACGAGATCCGACTGCGTGGAGGCAATGACGCGCGCGGTGAAGGTGGAGGCGTTCATTCCGTGGTCGATGACCGTCACCAGGTACGCGTCGAGCGCGGCGGCGAGCGCAGGCGGGGCTTCGCCGGTCACCATGCGCAGCACGTCGGTCGCGTGGGGGAGCGAGGGATCGGGGCTGAGCGGAGTGAGGCCGCGCTGACGGCGGCTCCACGCGGCAGCGAAGACGCCCATCGCGCCGGTGACGCCGAGCGCGTCGGTGGTGGACGGAAGCTGGCCGATCGCCGCGCGCAGGGCGTCCATGCCGTCCGTGAGGTCGAGGGCGGCGCCGAGACGGGGCAGCGCCGCGAAGGCCGCCACGCGCGCGGGGCCGAGCGAGACGGAGGGCAGGTCCCACAGCGTGGCGCAGACCTCCTCGAAGCGCTTGCGTCCGGCGAGCTCGTCGACGCGCGTGCCGGCGATGATCAACTCTCCCTTCTCTCCATCGACGTCCGAGAGGCGGGTCTCCGCGACGACGATGCCTTCCAACCCATGAGCGACTGCTTTCACGTGATGCTCCTTTCGAGGTGCCCGATGAGTACGCTCGCCGCGTGGGTCGTGAACGTGGATTGAGCAATCAACATGAGGCGCTGATCACCGCGCAGGAAGCGGCGGAGCTGCTCGGCGTGCGCACGGCCACCATCTACGCCTACGCCAGCCGCGGGCTGCTCGGGCCCGGTGCGCGGGGACCGGGCACGCGCGCGCGCTACCCCCGGTCGCTGGTCGAGACGTTGCGCGTGAAGGCCGCGGCGCGCGCGGGCCACGCGGCGGTGGCGGCGGCGGCGCTGCGGTGGGGAGAGCCGGTGCTCGACTCGGCCATCACGCGCATCTCTCCGCGCGGGCCGGTGTACCGGGGCCGGCGGGCGATCGACCTCGTCGACGAGCCCTTCGAGAAGGTGGCCGAGTGGTTGTGGGGTACGCCGGTGGACTGGTCGGCGCGCACGCGGCGGGTGGCGACGAAGTGCGCGCGGCCGTCGGTGCACACCTTCGTAGAGTTGGTGCTGGCGAGCGCAGCGCGGCCTCCGGAGCGTGGGGCGCTGTTGTTCCGGCTCGCGTGTGCTGCGGGTCGGCATGAGGTGCTGGCGGAGCGGGCGGGGTCGATCGCCGAGGCATTCCTCACGTCGCTGCGGGGCCGGCGTCCGCGACGCGAGGAGGTGCGGTGGATCAACGCGGCGTTGGTGTTGATCGCGGATCACGAGCTCAACGCGTCGACCTTCGCGGCGCGGGTGGCGGCGAGCGCGCGGGCGCCGTGGCTCGACTGTCTGCTGTCCGCGCTCGGGGCCGCGACGGGCGTGCGACATGCGGCGGCGTGCGATGCAGCGGAGGCGATGTGGCGGGCGAAGGAGCTGCCGGTGGTGGAAGGTCAGCTCCCTGGCTTCGACGTCGGTGCGTACCCGGGTGGTGATCCGCGCGCGGAGCGTTTGCTGGCGCTGCTGCGGCCGTCGCTCAGCGTGAAGGAGCGGACTCGCCTCGACACGTTGCTCTCGCGGGTGGAGCGCGCGACGGGGCAGCTCCCCGCGGTGGATCTGGCGTTCGCGGTGCTGTCGACGCACCTGCGGTTGCCGGCTGGGTCGTCGACGGTGTTGTTCGTGCTCGGGCGCATGGCGGGGTGGCTGGCGCACATTGATGAGCAGCTCGCGAGCGCGGATGGGATTCGGCCGCGCGCGCGGTACGTCGGGCAGTGAGGGGCGGAGGCGTCTCTGCACTGGGGCGAGTGGGTGTGAGGGGGATGTCGGCGCCTTGCCGGGTTCTGACAGCCGCGCGGCACGAGCGTCGCGATGCGCGGTGACTCGAGCTTCGTGAAGGTCTGATCAGCAGCACTGGGTGTCGCGGCCCTGCGGGGAGTCACCCCGCCCCTCGCGTATGTCGCTCCACCTATGGACAAATGTCGGTCGCTCGGCCCCTCACGCATGCCGGTCCGCCTATGGACAAATGTCGGTCGCCACCTCCACCAGGTGCACCGCAGGCGACGCACGACCGTGAGGCGCAGGAGCAGGATCACATGGAGTGCGAACTACTCGCGCAGGAACAGCGCCTGCATGGGGGCGGTCGTGCGAGACGCCTGCACGATGCACGGCACGGACAGCCCCTCGATTCCGAAGCGGCAGGGCCCAGGGTCGGGGCCGAGGTACGCAGGCTCGTACTCAAACATGACGAGGTTGAGGGGTTCACCCACCACTCGCGTCACCTTTGAGTACGCGCGCGACGACCCTCGACCGGTCCGGGACCGTCGGGCCGTAAGAAATCTACCTCCCAGGTCGATTTCTTGCGGCGACGAGACGTTCGGCTCGCGAGGCACGCCTGAATCGCGCACGGCAGACGGCGAGGTGCACCGCCACCACCCCGAAGCTCACCGGCACTTCGCCTCGATCCGCGCGACGCGCTCGGCTCGACTCCACTTCCTCTGCGCTCAGCGTCTGTGACATGTCGCCTGCAGGGCTCGGCACATGCTCACCACCACCACCCTCACCGTGACGGCCGGCATCCCGCTCTTCGAAGGGCACGTGCGCCGACTGGGCGAGGCATCACGCGCTCAACTCACAGCCTTCGCCGAGCGCGCCAACCCGGGCGTGTACCGCGTCACCTGGGATGGCACGCAGCTCACCGCCACACAGCGCGCGCCCTCGCGACTCTTCGACGGCATGCCCACGCGTCGCGCGGTATCGCCGTACGCCGGCACGAAGGGGAAGTTCCCGAAGCCCTCCTCTCCGTGCCCGTACGACGCGGTACGGACCGACCAGGTCGCCACGCTGCTCACCGACGCGCGCGACGAAGAACTCTACGAAGCGTGCCGCGCGTCGATCATCGCGTGGGACGGAGGCTCGCTGGTGGTGCCTCCAGAAGACGCGCCGGGCGTGGCGTCGGTCGCCGAGGAGGAGGTGCTCGCGCAGTTCCCCGCTCGTCGCGCGCGCGTGCTGGTCGCTGATCAGTGGCCGCTGCTGCTGATCAACGCGGTGGTGGGCACGTGCTCGCTGGCAGGCTCCGACTTCCCGACCGCGCTGCGCGCAGAGCTCGATGCGCGCCTCAAGGAAGTCCGGTGAGCGAGCCCCCCCGACGAGTGCCTGGGGAACTTGCACAGGGCAGCGCTGTACTCGCGACAGACGGAAGCCGCGGTCGGACCCCGGGTCGCTCCATGAACGCCACGCTCGAAGCCCGCATGCGCGCGCACGCCGAACGGGCGTACCCCGACGAGTGCGTGGGGGCGCTGCTTGGGCTCGGCAGCGAGGTGCTCGACGTGCTACCCCTCGTGAACTTCGCGACAGCGCGCGGTGCCAGCTTCGAGCTCACCGCCCGCGAGTACCTGCGCGCCGAAGAGCTCGCTGCGGCCCACGGGCTCGAGGTGCTCGGGCTGTACCACTCACACCCCGACGCACCGGCGGTTCCTTCCGCGCGCGACGCAGAGGTGATGCGCGCATTCCGCTGCGCGGTGATCATCTCCGTGCGCGCCGGGGTCGCTGAAGAAGTCTCTACTGTTTCGTGAGCGTCGTCGTGCCGCGCTCGGTGCCGCTCATGCCCGCCGTCGTCTCGCGCGTCTGCAGCGAGGTTCCCGTCACGCAGGTGTCGAAGGTGCGCGTCTTGTTCGGAGTGGTGATCGTCACCACGCCACCGCTCGCAGAGTAGGTGCCCAGCTCCGTGAGCGTGCTGGAGCCGCTGAGCGAGCAGTCGCAGCCCGTGCGTCCCGAGCCCGCGGTGGCGCACGTCGCGCTCGGCACGGTCGTCCGCAGAATGCTCTGCACCGTCGAGCACCCCAGCGACGCGCACGACGCGGGAAGGTTGACCGTCGTCGCGTACATCGTCGTCACCTGCCGCCGCACCTGGGCACCGACGAAGTCGAGGCGACCCGCGAGGGTCGAGGTGTTCGACACCGTCGTCACCGACGAGCAGGCCTGGCGGAAGTCGGCGAGCGGATCATCGGCGCAGGCCGCCGTGTAGAACCACGTGCCGTCGAGCGCGCCGCTGCAGGGCGTCACCATCGCGCACGAGCCGGTGGTGACCGACACGTTCGCCGGAGTGCCCGCATCGGGAACGACGAAGCCGCCGTCGCTCGTCGGGTGGCCCGCGTCTGGCGTGCCCGCGTCTGGCGTGCCCGCATCTGGCGCTCCCGCGTCGGCGACGCCCGCATCTTGTTCCGAGCCCGCGTCGGTGACGGTCGAGCCACCTCCACCGCCGGCGCCCCCACCCGTGACGAGCGAACCACCACCGCCGCCAGTGCCAGCATCGGTGGTGGACACACTGCCGCACGCAGCGGCGAAGACGAGCAGGCCAATCGAGAACGAGCGCATGGAGCGCTGCACCCTACCGTCTTCTCGCCCCCCGAGAAGTGAAGCGGAGCGTCCGCGCACCATCTTCCACGGCGGTCGTGCGACGCGGCGAACCAACCGAGACCAGGAACTCGACCGCGTGGCACGGCGACTGCGAGGGGCGCCCGCATGGGTCGTCATGACCGAGCGTTCCGAGCGTTGATGGCAGAAGACGGCGTCGCAGAGGCGCTGGTGCGGGAGCGACTCCCTCCCGCGCTGGTGAGGCGCATCGTAGGTCCGCCCGAGCGGCTCCCCGAGTCCTTCATCGATGAGTCGCTGCGCGCGAGCGTGGCCGATCTGGTGCTGCGCTGCCGGCTCCGCGGAGGACGCGTCGCGTACGTGTACTGCGTCGTCGAACACAAGCGCACCCACGAGCGGTTCGCGCTCATTCAAGTGCTCCGCTACCTCACCATGGCGTACGCGCGGCTCTTCAAGGAGCGCCGTCGCGAGCGCACCCTGCCCAACGTCATCGCGCTGCTCGTCTACAACGGCTCGGCGCGCTGGCGCGGCCCGCGGCGCTTCACCGAACTCACGCGCCCACCACCGAGCCTTCGTCGCTACTCGCTCGACTTCGAAGTGGTGCTGCTCGACGTCGGCGCGGTGCCGAACGCGCAGCTCTCGAAGCACCGCACGCTGCGCGCCGGGTTGCTGGCTTTCAAGGCATCTACCGTCGCGGCTGAGCACAGCCGCCCTTCATTCGCGCCGTCATCGCAGCCCTCCGGGACGACCCGTCGACCTTCAAGACGTTTCTCAGCTACCTTGGCGGAGTCGCCGGTGAAGACGGCCTTCCCCTGGTGGAAAAGGCGATGAAGTCGGAAGGCGAGGAGGACACGATGCGCACCATCAACCAGTACCTCGAAGAACTGGGCCGCCGAAAAGGCCTGCGCGCGGGACTCAAGCGAGGACTCAAGCGAGGACTCGAGCAGGGCCGGGAAGAGGCACTGCGCCACGCCGTCAGCCGCATCCTGACCCGTCGCTTCAAGAAGGTGCCGCCGTCCGTCGACCAGAAGCTCGCGCGCGCCGACGCCGCGACGCTCGAGCGGTGGCTCGACGCTGCCGTCGAGGCGAACAACCTGCGCGCAGTGTTCACCGCGCCCTGAGCGCCAGCGTCAGCGTCGCAGCATCGAGCTCGCGACGTCGATGAACTGCTCGAACCCCGCCCCCAGCACCGGCACGTCGAGGTACTCGGTGACGAAGCGCCGGTCCTTCTGCTCGTAGTCGGGGCACACGAACGGGTGCTCGTGCACGCCGAGCGTGAGCTCCTCGACCTGCACGCCGGTGTCGCGGTGCTTGCCGCGCAAGGTGTTGAACACCGCCCCCGCGGGGATGACGTCGTCGTTGGTGTTGGAGATCGCCAGCAGCCGCGACGAGATGGCCTTGAGCCGCGCCTCCAGCCGCGCCCGCTCCTTCTCTTCGCCGAACATCGCGCGGAACCACCGGCCCTCTTCGTGGTCGGCCAGCCAGTGCGCCAGCCGCGGGTTCGCCATGCGCGAGGTGAAGCGCACGTACAGCTTCATCAGCGCCACCTCGCACGCGAGGTCCATGATCAACCGCGACGACAGGTGCGTGCTGCGCATCGCCGCGCCCGACTCGAACACCACGCACCGGCTCGTCTCGAACAGCCCACCCTCGTCGCCGAGCATCAGCCCCAGCGCGAGGTAGCCGCCCGCCGAGTAGCCGAGCAGGTCGATCTGCGCGTGCGCGTCGACGTACGGGTGCTTGCCCTCTCGAATGCCGCGCACCAGCTCGACCACGTCGCCGTAGCTCTGCACGCCGCCCCAGAAGAAGCGCTCGGGCCGCTGCTCGAGGCGCTCGCTGAGCACGCAGTTGTAGGGGTGCACGTTCTCGTTGCCCGGCACCTGCTTGCGCCGCGAGAGGTGCGACTCGAGCGTGCGGCCCCACGGCGCGTGCACCCGGTTGACGTGGAACGAGAGCGGAAACAACGCCACCGCCGCGCCCGTCGAGCGCCACAGCTGGTACGCCCACGGCACGTACTTCGAGTAGCTCCGCTCGTTGAGGCCGTGGAGCAATACGATGAGGTGCTTGCTCTTCTCGGCCGGGCCCTTCTGCAACGCGCGCAGGAAGGGGTAGCGGAAGTCGAGGTTCTCCTTGATGTCGCAGTCGGCGGTGCCGTCACGCGTCGGCTCGCCTTCGAAATGCAGGCCGTGCTCCCGGCACTCGTACGCGTGGTGCCCGAGCAGGTGCCGCACCTGGGTGGAGTGGAAACCGAGGCTGAAGACCTCCGCGCCCTCTTCGTGGAACGCCAGCGGCACCGCGTCATCCCACTCGTCGGTGCGCCGAATCGCCTGCGCGATCTTCTGGTAGCTCGGGTGAACCAGCGTCATCTTCACTCCTCGTGGCCGGCCCCTCCCCTCGGGTTACCGGCCAGTAACCTACCGACCGGTAATAAGGGAAAAGCCTGTGAAGCGAAAGCCACGACTCACCGCCGCCGACCGCCGGGCGCAGCTGATGAAAGTGGGGCGGGAAGTCTTCGCCGCCCACGGCTACGAGTCCGCGCTCATCGACGACATCGCCCAGCGCGCCGGCGTCTCGAAGCCCATCGTCTACGAGCACTTCGGCGCCAAGGAAGGCCTCTACGCCGCCATCGTCGACCACGAGATGGACGACCTGGTGTCGCGGGTGAGCGTGTCGATCTCCACCGGCACGCCGCGCATGCGCTTCGAGGGCGCGGTGTTCGCGTTCATGACCTACACCCGGGAAGAGCCGGCTGGTTTTGCGGTGCTCGCTCGCGACGCGCCGACGTCACTGGGGCGCCGCGGGCTGACGCGCGTCATCGATGATCTCGCGCTCAGGGTCAGTGACTTGTTCAGGCACGAGTTCGAGCGCGCCGGCTTCGACCCGAGCATCTCGCCGATCTACGCCCACGCGCTGGTCGGGATGGTGACGCAGGTGGGGCAGTGGTGGGCGACCGAGGGGAGAAGAGTGCCCGTGGAGTATGTGGTGCAGCATGTGACCGCCCTGGGGTGGATGGGCATGCGGCACTTGCCGAAGATTCGGCCACCGAGAGCGAAGACAACAAAAGCCCCCTCTCCTCCGCGGAGGAGAGGGTCGGGGTGAGGAGGCGAACACGAGAACGAAGCGAGGGTCGACGTGGTGCGTGCGCGGGGTCGAGCTCGTGACGCGGAGAGGGTTCTTCCCCTCTCCCTGACCCTCTCCCCCGCTGGGGAGAGGGAAACCAGTCGTGCGTCGTCGGCGCCGTACACCGCCGCGCACCGCTCACCCCGCGAGCCCAGCCTTCACCGCCGCCGCGAGCGACGTCGTCGGCCGCCCGATCAGCTTCGCCAGCGTCCCGCTCCGGTCGTCGAGCTCGCCCTTCGCGATGTTCACGTCCGCATCCACGAAGATGTCCGCCACCACGCCCGGCAACCCCGCACCGACCAGCACACCCCTGAACTGCTCCGGAGGCAGCTCGGCGTACGCCACCGCCTTCCCCGCCTGCTTCGAGATCTCCGCGGCGAGCTCGCTCATGGTGAACGCCGAATCGCCCGCCAGCTCGTACACCTTGCCGGCCTGGTTCTCCTTCGACGTCAGCACCGCCACCGCCGCCGCCGCGAAGTCAGCGCGCGCCGCCGCCGCGATTCGACCGTTCCCCGCCGAGCCCGCCAGCCCGTGCGCCAGCGCCGACGCCAACCGCTCGGTGTAGTTCTCGAGGTACCACCCGTTGCGCAGCAGCACGAACGGCACGCCCGACGCGGCGAGCGCCTTCTCGGTGGTGATGTGCTCCCCGGCGAGCGCCAGCTTCGACTGCGCCCCCTTCAGGATGCTGGTGTACGCGATGAGCTTCACGCCGGCCGCCTTCGCCGCGTCGATGACCGCCTGGTGCTGCACCGCGCGCTGACCGACCTCGCTCGAAGAGATGAGCAGCAGCTTCTCCACGCCCTGCAGCGCGGCAGCCCACTGGCCCGGCTTCGTGTAGTCGCCTTCCCGCACCTGCACGCCCTTCGCGGTGAGCTCGGTCGCCTTCGCAGGGTTGCGCACGATGGCGACGATCTCCTTCGCGGGGACCTTCTCCAGCAGCTGCGAGACGACGAGGCGGCCGAGGTGGCCAGTGGCTCCGGTGATGGCGATCATGGTGACTCCATGGGGGACTGCGGGTGTGGCTCCTCAATAACGAGGTCACTCACTTTCGGTAAGTACCTACCTTCTGGTAAGGAACCCACACCATGGTGAGCCTCTCCAAACGCCTACCCCCCGACGTCTTCGCCCCGCTGTGCCCCTCCCGCGGCGTGCTCGAGCACGTGACGAGCCGCTGGGGCGTGCTGGTGCTGGTCGCGCTCGCCGAGGAGATGCACCGCTTCAGCGAGCTGCGCCGGAAGATCGGCGGGGTGAGCGAGAAGATGCTCGCGCAGACCCTCACCACGCTCGAGCACGACGGCTTCGTCGAGCGCACCGCCTACCCGGAGGTGCCGCCGCGCGTGGAGTACCGGCTCACCCCGCTCGGCCGCGAGGTGGCGAAGAAGGTCGACGCGCTCGCAGGGTGGATCGAAGAGAACCTCCCCCGCGTGCAGCAGGCCCGCGCGAAGTCGACGCGCCGCCCGGCGCAGGCGAAGTAGACCGTGGCCATGGAAGCCCCCTTCACGCCCGACGAGGTGCGCCGCTACAGCCGCCACCTCATCCTCCCGGAGTTCGGCGCGCGCGGTCAGAAGAAGCTCAAGGCGGCGAAGGTGTTGGTGGTCGGCGCGGGAGGACTCGGCTCTCCGGCGGCGCTGTACCTCGCGGCGGCCGGCATCGGCACGCTGGGGCTGGTCGACTTCGACGAGGTCGACGTGAGCAACCTCCAGCGCCAGGTGCTGCACGGCACGCCCGACGTCGGCCGCCCGAAGGTCGACAGCGCACAGGACCGGCTGACCGCGCTCAACCCACACGTGCAGGTGCGCGTGCACCGCGAGCGGCTGACCCGCGAGAACGCGCGCGCTCTCTTCGCCGACTACGACGTGGTGCTCGACGGCACCGACACCTTCGCCACCCGCTACCTGATCAACGACGCGTGCGTGCTGAGCGGCAAGCTCAACGTCTCGGCCAGCGTGTTCCGCTTCGAAGGCCAGGTCTCGGTGTTCGCCGCGAAGGGAGGGCCCTGCTACCGCTGCCTGTACCCCGAGCCGCCACCGCCGGGCCTGGTGCCGTCATGTGGTGAAGGCGGCGTGCTGGGCGTGGTGCCGGGCATCGTGGGGACCATTCAGGCGGCCGAAGCGCTGAAGGTGGTGGCCGGCATCGGCGAGCCGCTCATCGGCCGGCTGCTCTCGTTCGACGCGCTCGAGATGCGCTTTCAGCAGTTCAAGGTGAAGCGCCGCGCCGACTGCCCGGTGTGCGGTGACGCGCCGACGATTCGGGAGTTGGTGGACTACGAAGCCTTCTGCGGCGTGACGTTGCCGGAGGTGCCGCAGGTGTCGGCGGACTGGCTGCGCGCGCGGCTGGGCGCGGTGACGTTGCTCGACGTGCGCGAGCCGGGCGAGCGGGAGATCGAAGACCTGCCGGGGTCGCTCTCCATTCCGCTCGGGCAGCTCGAGGCGCGCTTCGGGGAGCTGCCCACCGGCGTCGACCTGGTGGTGTTCTGCCGCGTCGGGGAACGCAGCGCGCGCGCGGTGTCGCTGCTGCGGAAGGTGGGCTTCGAGCGCGCCTTCAACCTCGAGGGTGGTCTCGCGAAGTGGAGCGAGTAGGGTCCGCCGCCTCATGCACTTCGCCGCCCTCGTCGTCACTGGCCTCGTCGCCGCGCTCCACGCCTACTTCCTGACGCTGGAGATGTTCCTCTGGCAGAAGCCGCTGGGCCTGAAGACCTTCCGCATGGACGCCGCGAAGGCCGAGATGACCGCGGCGCTGGCGAAGAACCAGGGGCTGTACAACGGCTTCCTGTCCGCCGGCCTGGTGTGGGCCCTGGTGCACCCCGACGCGAACGTGCAGGCGCAGCTGCTCCGCTTCTTCCTCGGGTGCGTCATCGTCGCGGGCGCGTACGGCGCGGCGACGGTGAACAAGCGCATCTTCGTGATTCAGGCGGTGCCGGCGATCCTCGCGCTGGTGCTCGCGTCGCTCGGCTGATCAGAAGCCCGTCACGCGCAGCGACAACCCGAGGCGGCCCGCGGCGATCGGCGAGATGCTGATCAGCGGCCCCGCTTCGATGACGTTCGAGTCGCGGTCCTGAAAGAGCCACGCCGCGCCCATCGTCAGCCCCAGCGTCTGGAGCAGGCTGGTGGTGATCAACAGCGCGCGGTCCACCCCGTCGTCGATGAGCCGGGTGGTCATCATCGGACCGACCACCGGGAGCGCGTAGGCGTAGGTCGAGAGCTCGGCCGGAGCGTCGCTGAAGAAGGCCAGCCGCGCCGCCTCGATGCGCTCGCGACCCGCAGGCACGTACCAGGACGCGCCGACCAGGCCTCCGACGTCGAGCTCCGCGCGCACCGAGGTGCGGGTCACCGGGGTCGCAGCGAGGATCGTCGTGAGGAGAAGCAGCATGGCGGGGGCGGGGAGCACAGCCGATGCCCGTCGTAAGTCAACGAATGCACGAGGGCGGAGGCGGGGGCGGTGTGCAGCGGGATGCACAGGTGTGATGGAGGCGTGAAGCGGGCCCTTTGCCTGGATCGGCCCCTCTCCCCGGCCCTCTCCCCGCGTCGCAGGGAGAGGGTGTGGTAGGCGCAGCGCATGAGCCGGCGGATCGACGCGCAGCAGACCATCGAGGCGCTCGAGTCCGCGCACCTCCGCACGCTGCAGGGCGACGCCGACGGCATCCACGACCTCCGCGTCACCGCCCGAAGGCTGCGCGTGTGGCTCGACTTCGGCGCCCACGACGCGCTCGCCGAAGAGCTCCGGTGGATCGCCCGCGAGCTGGGGCCCCTGCGAGACCTCGAGGTCGTCCGCGAGGCGCTGACCGAAGACGCCCTGCGCGCCCGCTGGCCGGCCGCGCTCAACCGCGCGAGGTCGGCCCTCGAGTCTGCTCGCTGGACCCGCGCTCGCGCCGAGCTGCGCACCGTCGAGGCCCCACGCCGGAAGGCGGCCAGGCGACTGCTCAAGAAGCTCGAGCGCCGCCTGTCGAAGCGCGAACCCGAGCTCGACGACGAGGCGATCCATTCCCTGCGGCGCCTGGTGCGCACCGTGCGCTACGCCCGCGAGTGGCTCGGCAAAGACGCGCGCGAGCTCGAGGCCGCCCAGCAGTGGCTCGGCGCGCTGAATGATCTCCACACGCTGATCAGCCTCGCAGCCCCCTGACCCACGCCGACGCGGCGAGCGGCGCGGGCCACTGAAACTGCGCCCAGTCGACCGACGACGACCACCCCGCCCAGCCCCGCACCTTCGGGTCGATGCGCAGCCGCTCCAGCGCCACGCACGCGCGCAGGTGACACACGCGGTGCAGCAACGCCTGCAGTTGATCCGTGTACACCTGCGCCGTCACCTCGAGCTCACGCACGAAGCCGTCGCGCAGCTTCCACGTCACCGCGCCGGTGCGCTCGAGCCCCTCCATCCACCACAGGCCCGCGGGGCCGCGCAGCCGTGACAGCTCCGGCTTGAGCGCCGCCGCGAACGGGTCGCCCTGCTCTTCCAGCCAATCGGCGTACACCGCCGCCGCCTGCGGCTCGCGCGGCAACGCGGCCTCGAGCTCGGGGTGTCGCGCCTCGGGGTACTCCATGAACACCCACAGCCCCGTCGGCTCGCTGACCACCGAGCCGTGAAACAGCCACTGCGCCCCGCGCGACGACACGTGAAACCAGCTCGTGCCGTCGAACGACACCTGCTCGCCCGGCCCCAGCACGAAGGGCGCCTCGGCAGACAGCGCCCGCGAGGTCTTCGCCCCGGTCGCGAAATCGATGCGTTTGAGCCACGGCGCGGTCAACACGAAGACCCCCTCACTGACGCACGGTAGCAGCACACCTCGGCCCCAGTTGATGTAGGAGCCCAGCCCATGCGACGCGTCGTCATCACCGGCCTTGGTCTCGTCACCCCCCTCGGCGTTGGCGTTCCCAACGTCTGGAAGCAGCTCCTCGAAGGCAAGAGCGGCATCCGCGCCATCACCAGCTTCGACGTCAGCGATCTCGGCACGAAGATCGCCGGCCAGGTTCCGCACGGCACCAACCCGGGCGACCTGAACCTCGACGCGCTCTTCGACCACCAGGAACGCCGCCGCCTCGAGCCCTTCCTCCAGTACGGCATCGCCGCCGCCGTCGAGGCCGTCGCCGATTCCGGCTGGGCGCCCGCCACCGACGACCAGCGCGACCGCACCGGCGTGCTCCTCGGCTCGGGCATCGGCGGCCTCGAGCGCATCGCCGAGAACGCGCTGCTGCTCCACGAGAAGGGCCCGCGCCGCATCTCGCCCTTCTTCATTCCCATGGCGCTGATCAACGAGTCGTCGGGCCTGGTGTCGATGCGCTTCGGCTTCCGCGGCCCGTGCACCTCGGTCGTCACCGCCTGCGCCACCGGCGCCAACGCCATCGGCGACGCCTCGCGCCTCATTCAGTACGGAGACGCCGACGTGATGGTCGCCGGCGGCACCGAGTGCGCCACCGGCCGCCTCTCGCTCGCGGGCTTCGCGGCGATGCGCGCGCTCGGCAGCGGCTACAACGACCGCCCCACCGAGGCCTCCCGCCCGTGGGACAAGGACCGCGACGGCTTCATCCTCGGTGAGGGCGCCGGCGTGGTGGTGCTCGAGGAGTACGAGCACGCGAAGGCCCGCGGCGCGAAGATCTACGCCGAGGTCACCGGCTACGGCATCAGCGGCGACGCGTACCACTTGAGCGCCCCCGAGCCCGAAGGCGCCGGCGCGTTCCGCGCGATGAAGACCGCGCTCGGCCACGCCAAGCTCCGCCCGGAGCAGCTCGGCTACGTCAACGCCCACGCCACCTCCACGCCGGTCGGCGACCCGGTCGAGCTCAAGGCGCTGCGCCGGCTGCTCGGCGACGCGGTGGGCCAGGTGTCCATCTCGTCCACCAAGTCGGCCATCGGCCACCTGCTCGGCGCCGCCGGCGCGGTCGAGGCCATCTTCACCGTGCTCGCCCTGCGCGACCAGGTCGCCCCGCCCACGCTCAACCTGCACGCGCCGGAAGACGCCGAAGGCCTCGACCTCGTGCCGCTCACCGCCAAGCAGCGCCGCATCGACCACGCGCTCAACAACTCGTTCGGCTTCGGCGGCACCAACGCCGCGCTCGTGCTCAGCCGCGTCGCCTGACGCAAAAGCTGCGCACCCAAAACGAAGTCGACCCGTGCGCGCACGAGCGGCGCGCGCTACGTCCACCTCCATGGACGCGCTCATCTGGAGCGACCGGTACGTCACCGGCCTTCGCTCCGTCGACGGACAGCACCAGACGCTGGTGGCGTTGATCAACGAGTTCGGGGAGCTCGCCTCCCGCTACGCCGAGGTGCCCCGCGCGCAGCTCGAGCAGGTGATGGACGACCTGACGAAGTACGCGCTCTCGCACTTCGTCGACGAGGAGCGGCTGATGAACGCCGCCGGGGTCGACGCCCGCTTCGCCCGCGCGCACGAGCAGCAGCACGCGCACTTCCTCCGCGACGTGAACCAGATGCGGGCCGCGCAGTTCCTCGACGCGCCCGACACGACGCGGGTGATGATGCGCTTCCTGCTGCACTGGCTGGCCTTCCACATCCTGGGCACGGATCAGCAGCTCGCCCGCCAGATGGAGCGCCTCGCGAAGGGAGAGTCGCCCGCCGCCGCCTTCGACGCCGAGGTGCACGAGGTCGACGGCCCCGCGCAGCTGCTGCTCGGCGCGCTCGACGACCTGCTGCGCACCCTCGCCGTGCGCAACCGCGAGCTCACCGAGGCCAACCGCACCCTCGAGGCCCGCGTCGCCGAGCGCACCGCCGCGCTGCAGGCGTCCAACGCGCGGCTCCAGGCCACCGTCGACGAGCTGCGCGCCACCCAGACCAAGCTCATCGACAGCGAGAAGCTGGCGTCGGTCGGTCAGCTCGCGTCAGGCCTGGCGCATGAGATCAACAACCCGCTGGCCTTCATCAGCTCGAACCTCTCGGTGCTGGGCGAACACGCCACCGCGCTGCTGAGCGTGTGCACCGCGGTGAAGACGCTGGCCCCCACCATTCCCGGGCCGGCGGGCGACGAGCTGCTGCAGCGCCTCGAAGCGGCCGACGTCGACTTCGTGCAGAAGGACCTCGGCGAGCTGCTCGACGAGACGCGCGAAGGCGTGACGCGCGTGCAGACCATCGTGCGCGACCTGAAGACCTTCAGCCACGTCGACGGCGGCCCGGTGGTGGACCTCGACCTCAAGGCCTGCGTCGAGAGCGCGCTGCGCATTCTCACCATGAAGGGTCGCACCGGCATCACCTTCACCACCACCTTCCCCACCGTGCCCCGCCTCCGCTGTCACGCCGCGCAGGTCAGCCAGTCGCTGCTCAACCTCGTGCAGAACGCCGTCACCGCGGTGCGCGAGAAGGGCGGCGGCAGCGTCACCATCACCACCGGCCAGGATGAGCGCTTCGGCTGGCTCGAGGTGAAGGACAGCGGCGTCGGCATGCCCCCCGAGGTGCTCGGCCACGCCGTCGAGCCCTTCTTCACCACCCGGCCTCCGGGCCAGGGCATGGGGCTCGGCCTCACCACCGCCTACAACTGCGCGCAGAGCCACGGCGGCCGCCTCGAGCTCCACAGCGTCAAGGGCGAGGGCACGACGGTGCGGCTGCTGCTCCCGCTCGAACCGGCCGAGAAGCTCACCGCCACCCGCGCGCCGATGAGCAACGACTTCAACACCCGCCGCTACGAAGGCACCGCTTCGCCCCCGCCGCGCTGACGGACCGCCCCGCTCACCGGCAGACGCACGAAGAAGGTGGTGCCCGCCCCGAGCGCCGTCTCGAAGGTGAGCGCGCCGCCGTGCCGCTCGACCACCACCTGCCACGCGATGGCCAGGCCCCGCCCGGTGCCGCGCCCGACTTCTTTGGTGGTGAAGAACTGCTCGAAGACGTGCTCGCGCGCCTCGACGGGAATGCCGGTGCCGGTGTCGGCGATGGCGACGATGACGTCGGGGCCGTCGCGCCAGGAGCGCACCGTGATGCGGCCGCGGTGGCCTGAGTCGCCCACCACGTCGCGGATGGCGTGGGCCGCGTTGATCAACAGGTTCAGGAACACCTGGTTGAGCTCGGCGAGGTAGCAGGACACCGGCGGCAGCGCGCCCAGCTCGAGCACCACGTCGGCGACGTACTTGTACTCGTGCCGCGCGATGGCCAGCGTCGTCTGCAGCGCGTGGTTGAGGTCGGCGGGCTCCTGATCAATCGAGGTGGGGTGGGCGAACTCGCGCATGGAGCGCACGATGGTGGCGATGCGGTCCAGCCCTTCGAGCGCCTGGGCGAAGGCAGGCGGCAGGTTCTCCACCACGAAGGGCAGCTCGAGCTGCTCTTCCTGCCGCAGGAAGTCGGCGGCGTCGTCGCGGGTCGCGGTGCCCTCGTGCACCTTTCGCGCGAGCTGCCGCCCGCAGTCGAGCAGCCGCAGCACGTTGGCCAGCGCCTCCGAGGCGAAGGTGACGTTGTCGCCGACGAACTGGGTGGGGGTGTTGATCTCATGCGCGATGCCCGCCGCGAGCCGGCCCACGCTCTCGAGCTTCTGCGCCTGGCGCAGCTCGAGCTCCACCTGCCGTTGGCGCACCACGCTGCGCGCTGACTTCACCGCCAGCGCGCACAGCTCCGCCACCGACCACGCGAGGTTCAGGTACGACTCGAGCCGCTCGGGGAAGGCGAGCCCGCCCACCCACACCACCGCCACCAGCTCGCCGCGCGTCACCAGCGGCACCAGGAAGCCGCCGTCGCTCACCTCCGGCGCGGTGCCGCGGAACGCCGCGAGCTTCGCTTTCGTCTCTTCCGTCACGCCGTCGGGCACGCAGCGGCCCGGAGCGCCGTCGACCATCGAGCGGAACACCAGCTCGGCCGGCGCGAAGAGCGCGCCGAAGAGGTCGATGATGCGGCCGGCCACCTCGTCTTCGCTCGCCGCGCCCGACAGCTCGCGCAGCAGGTCGAGCGCCATCGACAGCTCCGCCGCGCGCCGCTGCGAGGCGAGGGTCTGCTGCCGCGCGCGCTCGCGCTCACCTTCCAGCCGCCATGCGCCGACGATCGACCGCAGCCGCTCCTCGAGGTGGTCGAGCCCGAGCGGCACCACGCGGTGCGGCAGGCCCACGTGCTGGGCGAAGGCGGCGCAGGCGTCGCGCGCGCCGGGGTCGAGGCCGGTGTCGAGCAACACCACCTCGCGCATCGCCTCGCTGAACAGCTCGCTGGCGTGCGGCGTGGTGCGCCCGCGCGGCGCGGCGGGGTCGAAGCCCAGCGCCGTCAGCCGCGCCTGCCAGTGCAGCACCCAGCCGGGGGTGACGACGTAGGCGCCGTCGCGCTGGAGCTCGGTGACGAGTGACGCGCTGGCGAGCAGGTGGAAGCACTGCTCGACGCCCATCGAGCGGCCAGTGCGCGGCTCGTCGCGCGGGCGGCTGCAGCGGAGATCGAGCTGCGTCACGCCCGGCGCCGGAGGGCTCTCGCCGTGCGCCGGCGTGCCCAGACAGCTCACGCGCCGTACCCGCACCACGACGTCGTCGAAGTGCAACGCCGCCACTGCTGCACGGAACTCGGCGGCGAAGGTGGGGCACACGCCCAGCTCGAGCTGCGCGCTCACCGCGCCCTCCGTGCGAAGCGGCGGGTGAGGGGCCGGCCCGGGCGCAGCGCTCGCATCAGCCCCTCTCCCCGACCCTCTCCCCGCTCCGCAGGGAGAGGGAGGCAAAGCTCGAGCCGCGCGCTCACTTCACCCTCCGCGCCGCGGCCCAGTCGTCGGCCGCGCGCACCACCGCGTGCAGCACCTCATCGCCGACGTGAAAGGGCAGCTCACCGTGGTTGTCGGCCAGCACGAAGCCGCCACCTTCCGCGCCGAGCGTCAGCGCCCGCGACGCCGCCTGGTGCGCATCGCGCGCCGACCAGTGCGGCATCTGCACCCCGTTGAGGTTGCCGAGCAGCGCCGCGCGGCCGTGGCACGTCGCCTTGAGCGCAGCGAGGTCGTCTTCCGCGCTCACCGACAACACCGCCGCGCCCGTCGACAGCGCGGCGCTCCACCGGCCCTGCACGCGCCCCGACGCGAAGTGCAGCCCCACCGGCGCCGCGAACTGCTGCACGAAGCGCTGCGCCATCGGCAGGGCGAGCGGCAGCGCGAGATCATCGCTGGTCATCGTCGGCGAGAAGAGTGGATCGAAGTACACCAGCGCCGTGGCTCCGGCCGCGAGCTGCGCCGCGCCCCACCGCGCCGCGAAGTCTTCGTTGAGCGCGAGCAGCCGTCGCACGCGCCGATCGGCCTGTCCCCCTGGCTGCACACGCGCCTCGTGGAGCAGCTCGAGCCACGGCCCGAAGCCCAGCTGCATCACCGGCACCGAGTACGGAGAGAGCACCACGCCCACCACCGGCGCCTCACCGCGTGCGCGCGCGTGGAGCCCCTCGATGACCCGCAGTACGCGGCGCAGCGAAGGGTGGTCGAGCCGCGGAGCCTCGAGGTCGTCGAGCTCGGCCACGCGGTGGATCAACAGGTCACCGAGGTTCGGCGGGCCCTCGTCGATGAACGACGAGCCGCAGCCCCACGCCTCGAGCTCGAGCGACGCATAGTGGAACGCGTACAGGCAGTCGTGGCCGAACTGCTGGCGCAGCCGCCACTGGCCCTCGATGACGTGCTCCGCGCTCGAGAAGTACTCGCGCAGCGAGAGCCCGAGCACCTTCGCGCCGTGCATGGTGAAGAGCAGGAAGACCGGTGGTCGATCGCCTTCCCGGTGCGAGAGGGCCGCGACGGTGCGCTCGAGCGAGTTCATCGGGGCTCTCCCAGGAAGCGCCGCACCAGGTGCACCGCGTCCGACGCCGACGGGCCGGTGGCGTGCGCCCCGACGCGCGCGGCGAGCTCGGGATCGAGCCGGAACGGAGCCCCGCCCACCACCACCTTCACCTGCGGGTCGAAGCTCGCGACGCGCTCGACGACCTCCCGCACCCGCCGCGCCGAGGCGAGCATCAAGACCGAGATCAACACCACCTCGTAGCGGTCGCGCCGCACGTGCTCGACGAGCCCGTCCACGGTGGTGCGCCCCAGGTCGGCCACGTCGTGACCGGCGGCCCCGAGCGTGCTCGCCACCATGCGCTTGCCGAGCTGGTGGTGATCTTCGAGCACGGTGAGCGCCACGCGCGGAGGGCGAGGCTCTCGTGGACGCGGTGGACTGACGGCGCTGATCAGCTCCTCGGCGACCCGGCCCGCCATGTACACCTGCGAGAGCGCGACCGCCCCCGCCTCCCAGGCGTCACCGATGCGATCGAGCGCGGGCACCACGATGGCGTCGAGCCGCGCGGTGAGCGGGAGCCCGCCCTGCGCCCCCAACACCCGCTGCGCCTCGGGGCGGTCCACCGAGAGCAACGCCCGCTCGAACTCCGCGGAGAGCGCCTGCAGCCCACTGTCGTCGCGCGCGTTCATCACTCAAGCCTCCACCGTGGGCGTCGCCAGCAGCGGCGCGAGGTCGTCGACTGCGAAGAGCCGCGCCAGCGCCCGCGCCTCGTCGAGCAGCGGCGCGGCGACCGGACCTTCGGCGCTGGAACAATCGTGGAGCCGGCACGCCAGCGCGACGAAGGCGGCCAGCGAAGGCGAGCCCAGCTCGTCGGCGCGCGCGTGGTGCAGCGCCACCGCCTCCACCAGCCGCGGCGGGAGCCCCCACAGCTCGAGCACCACCGCGCCCAACACCGCGTGGTCCCCGCCCAGCTCCACCCGCTCGGCCTCGAGCCGGGCGCGACCGCCGGCCATCACCCGCTCGATGCGCGCGGCGGAGGTGGGCGCCTTCACCCACAGCAGGAACTCCCCGACGTCGGCCAGCACCAGCGCGGTCGCCGCCTCGTCGCGCAGCGCCTCCACGCCCAGGCTGCGCGCGAGCTGCGGCACCGTCGCCAATCGGCGCAGCGCCCGCTGACGCAGCCCTTCGATCGCCGCGCCGGGCCCGGAGAACACCTCGGTGGCCAGCACCACGCTCTCCAGCGGCCGCACCCCGAGCAGCCGCACCGCCTCGCGCATCGACGAGACCGGCTTGCCGAGCCCGAACCACGCCGAGTTCACCACCCGCAGCACGTGGCTGCAGACGGCGCGGTCCGCCTCCACCACCTCCACCAGCTCGGCGAGCGTGAAGTCGGGCCGCCGCGTCACCCGGGTGACGGCCTCGAAGGTGGCAGGCAGCGCCGGCAGCGGTCCGAGGCCCACCACCAACGCGCGCAGCGCCGGATCCACCAGGCGATCGCGCGCCCGCAGCGACTGCTCGACGCGGTGAAAGAGCGCCTCCACCGAGACGGGCTTGATCAACACGTGGTGCGCGAGCCGCTCGAGCGCCTCCACCCGGGCCGGCCGCGCCTCGCCGGGATCTCCGGTGAGCACCACCCGCACCAGCGACGGCCAGCGGGCGACGGCCTCGGTCAGCAGCCCCGGGCCGTCGAGTTCCGGCATGCGGATGTCGGTGATCAACGCGTCGAAGGGCCGCTCGGAGAGGGCGGAGAGTGCGCGGGCGCCCGAGGTGACGAACTCCACTTCCCACGCCTCGCGGTGGCGAAAGAGCGCGCGGCGCAGCGACTGCACGATCGCCGGCTCGTCGTCGACGAGGAGCACGCGGCGCAACGGGGTGGGCTGTGCAGCCACGCGAAAGACGTAACGGCGCTGAGGACGCGCCGCGGCCCGAGACCGGGGGTGAGTCGCGCGTGAGCCCACGCCGGCGAATGACCCACGCGCGCCCGTTCGGTTGCGACGGACTGCGGCGGGCACCGACCTTGCTGTGCTGATCCACCGGAGGAGCCATGACCACCCAGCTCGCGAAGGTGCTCTTCGTCGACGACGAGGAAGGCGTGCTCATCGGGATCAACCGGCTGCTCCACGCGCGCTACGACATCTCGCTGGCCAGCAGCCCCGCCGACGCGCTGCAGTTGATCGAAGCGCACGACTTCGACGTGGTGGTCAGCGACATGCGCATGCCGCAGATGAGCGGCACCGAGCTGTTGATGCGCGTGCGCGCGCGCCGCCCCGACACCACGCGGGTGATCCTCTCTGGCCACTCCGACCTCGAGGCCGCCGCGGCGGCGATCAACGACGGCCGGGTGTTCCGCTTCCTGCTCAAGCCCGCCCGGCGCGAGACGTTGATCGCCGCGCTCGACGCCAGCATCGAGCAGCGCCGCCTGCTGGTCGCCGAGCACGAGCTGCTCGAGCACACGCTCACCGGCAGCATCAACGCGTTGTCCGAAGCGCTCGCGGTGGCCAACCCCGAAGCCTTCGGCCGCGCGCGCCGCCTCGAGCGCATCGCCGCCGCGCTGGCGAAGGAAGCGGGCCTGCCGCGCCTGTGGCCGCTGAAGGTCGCCGCCGCGCTCTCGCAGATGGGCGCCATCACCCTGCCTCCCGAGGTGTCGACGAAGTGGAACGCGGGGGAAGAGCTCACCGCCGTCGAGCAGGCGATGGTCGAGCGCAGCAAGCGCGTGCCTCAACAACTGCTGCGCCACATTCCGCGCATCGAGCCAGTCATCGCGCTGCTCGACGCGCTGGCCGACGAGGCGCTGTCGTCCCCGATGCGCTCGCTGGAGGAGTCGGCGCTGCGCATGGCGGTGGAGGTCGAGCGCCGCCACTCCGCCGGAGAGCCGATCGAAGCCATCATCACCGCGCTCGAAGGAGACCCGCGGCTGGAGGGCGTCTTCCTCGACGCGCTCAAGCGCATCGGCGGGCTGCTGCTGGGCGCGCGCCCCAACCGCAAGGTGACGATTCAGGGCCTGCAGCCCGGCATGGTGCTGGTCGAAGACGTGCGCACCCGCTCGGGCGCGCTGTTGATCACCCGCGGCCGCGAGGTGTCGGACGGGCTCATGGTGCGGCTGCGGAACTTCGCGGCCACGGTGGGGGTGAAGGAGCCGCTCACCGTCGCGGTGCCCGAAGACGAGACGGTGGAACGCGCGGCCTGACTACGGGCACGCACCGCGCGACACGAAGCCTGCCGCCATCGCGGTGATGGGGTGCCCCGCGAGGAAGTCACCGGGCGCCAGCTCGTCCCACAGCACACCGTCGGTGCTCCGGTAGAAGCGCTGCTGCTCGTACCAGACCTGCCAGCCGCCCTTCACCGCCACGAAGGTGCCGTCGGCGTTCACTGCGACCGGTCCGGGGTTCGGCCCTGCGCTCAGCACGCCGTTCTTCCGCGTCTGGGTGGGGGCGCTGGTCCACGTCGCGCCATCGGGGGAGCGGTGCACCTGGCCATTGCTCCAGGCGACGAAGCCGCTGCCGGTCCACACCGGGCGAGACTCGACGTACGCGCTGAGCGTAGAGCGTGTCCACGTGGCGGCGCCGTCGGTGCTGCGGCACACGATGGTGGCGTTCATCCCCGACGACCAGCTCATCAACAGGAAGACGCCGCCGCCGTACACCGGGTGTCCCGCGCCGCAGTCGTCGACCCGTCCGCCGCCCTGCAGCGTCGGTCTCCGCCACGTCTCGCCGCGATCCACGCTGTAGGCGAAGTCGACGTTGGCGCCGTCTTGCGAGGTGACGAGGAAGGTGCCGCCGCCGAACACACCGCCGCGCACGTTCCAGATGGTGTTGCTTCCGTTGGAGAGGGGGATCTCCGGACCGTTGGTCCACGTGAGGCCCTGATCATCGGAACGGCGAGAGGCGCGCGTCGCGGCGATGAGCCGGCCGTCGCCCACCATCACGTCCTGCACGTTGGCGCCGGTGAAGACCTGCTGCCAGGTGACGCCATCGGTGGTGCGCCAGAAGGTGCCCGGCGCGCCCCACCCTTCGGTCTGCACGAAGGCGCCGTCGACGTACGCGAGGCTGGTGGACGAGTACGCGTTGTGGTCGCAGTCGGTGCTCTGCGTGCCGCCGTCGGGCAGCGTGAAGTCACCCGAGAAGCAGCGGTAGCGCTCGTTGGCCGGCCACGCGTCGTCGACCGAGACGTCGGACTTCCAGCTGCGGCCGTCGTCGCACGAGAGCGCCCGCCGTCCCTGCTTGCCCACCGCGACGAACACCGGCACGCGATCCATGCCGGCGTCGAGCGGCGGCGTGCCCGCGTCTTCGGTCCCTGCGTCCGACTTGATGGCGCCGGCGTCGGCGTCGGTGCGGCCCGCATCGGGGACGGGGTCGGACATCATCGCCTGTCCACCTCCATCGGAGGAGCCCGCATCGGAGGGTGGCATCTCGCCGACCTCACCCACACAGCCGGCGAGCACCGCCGAGAGCACCACGGTCAGGTTGCGCATGGGAATCGCCATCATCGCCCTGAGCCACGAGCGGCCAAAAGTGGCTCGGGCGATTATGCCTTTCGATGGTGTACGAAGGAGCGCCGATGAAGAAGGACCTCCAGCTGTTGATGCGACACGCCGCTGCGCTTCAGCGGGCGATGTCGCTGCGTGAGCTGGCGGAGGTCGCGTGGACGGCGGTGCGCGAGCAGACCCGGTACCGCAACGTGTGGCTCGGCCTGCTGCTGCCGGAAGACGCCGCGAACATGGCCGTGGTGCAGGCGGTGGGCAGCATGCAGGACACGGTGCTCGAGAAGTGCCCTCGGGTGCCGGTGGCCGGTGATCCGATGATGGCCGAGGTGCTCAGTGGCAAGGCGCCGGTGGTGGTGATCGACGCCACTACCGATCCGCGCACCAACAAGGACATCGTCGCCACGCTGGGCAACCGCACCGTCCTCAACTTCCCGATGGTGGTCGACCCACAGGTCATCGGCACGCTGGGCGTGGGCACCTTCGGAGACGAAGGCGTGCTGCCCCCCACCGACGACGAGCTCGAGGCGCTGGTGGTGCTGGCCAGCCAGGTGGCGCACGCCTTCACCCGGCTGCAGCTGCTCGAGCGGCAACGCAAAGACGGCGAGGCGCGGCTCTCGCTGGAGCGGCACCTCGAGTCGTTGCAGCGCGTCGAGCTGATGGGCGTGCTCGCTTCGGGCGTGGCGCACGACCTCAACAACTTCATCGGCGTGGTGCAGACCAACCTCTCGATGCTCGACCTCTCGCGGCTGGATGGCGACGACGCCGAGGCGGTGGAGGACGCGCGGCACGCCAGCGAGAAGGCGCGCGAGGTGGTGCAGCAGCTGCTCGCGCTGGGCCGCAGCCAGTCTCCGAAACATGAGCGCATCGATCTCAACGCGAGGGTGGCCAGCACGCTGAAGCTGGTGCGCTCGTCGATCCCCCACGCGGTGAAGGTGACGCACGTGCCTGGCGCCAGCCCGGTGGTGGAGGGTGACCCGGTACAGATTGATCAGGCGCTGGCGAACCTGGTGATCAACGCGCGCGACGCGGTCGGCTCGAGCGGGCTGATCACCATCGCGGTGGACGAGCACGAATTCACCAGCGAGTTCGTTCGCGCGCACCGGTGGGCGAAGCCGGGCCGCTTCGGGCACGTGCGGGTGCGCGACACCGGGCACGGCATCGAGCCTCGGTTGCTCGAGCGCATCTACGACCCGCTGTTCACCACGCGCAGCAAAGGGACGGGGCTGGGGCTCGCGGTCGTCTCGCGCGTCGTGCAGCAGCACGGCGGCCTCATTCACTGCGACTCGACGGTGGGCCAGGGCACCACGTTCGACGTGTACCTGCCCGCCCACTAACCAACCCCTCCCTGCAAAGCGGGGAGAGATGGGGTGAGGGGCGGTCCCTGCTCAGCGCCTCACTGCGCCGTCAGCGTCGCGCGCCGATCGGTGTCGCCAAGCCCCAACTGCCCCTGCGCATTCTCGCCCGTGCACGCCACCGAGCCATCGAGGCGCCGCGCGCAGCTAAAGAAGAACCCCGTGGCGAGCTCGCGAACCTCGACCCCCAGCGCGCGCGGCGACACCTCGGGCGTGGTGGTGCCAATCCCGAGCTGCCCCTCTGCGCCGCGTCCCCAGCAGAACGCACGCCCCTCAGTGGTGACCGCGCAGAAGTGGAACCACTGGTGGTCCACCGCGCGCACCGTCGCGCCACCGAAATCGAGCTCCCGCGGCGTCACCGAGCGGAACACCGTCCCCTGCTCATCGAGCGGCACGTCGCCCCAGCACCACACCGCGCCGCCGCGCAGCGCGCAGGTCGCGAACGCGCCGGCCACCACGCGTGACACACCGTCGAGCACCCGCACCGGAGCGCGGAGCTGCATCTCCATCGAAGGGGTACCGAGGTTCTGGTTGGTGTTGCGACCCCAGCACCACAGCGCATCGTCGAGGTCGATGCCGCACGCGTGGCCCTGTCCTGCCGAGACGTCCTTGAAGCGGAGGTCGAACGCAGCGCGCAGCACCGGCCGCGGCACCGGCCAGGCCATCGGGTTCTCGTCGCCGCGCCCCAGCACGCCCTCGGAGTCGTTGCCCCACCCGAAGAGCCGTCCGTCGCTCCCCAGCGCGAGCGCGTAGTCGGCGTGCATCGCCAGCTTCGCGACCGGCACCGGCACCGAGACCTCGAGCGGCGTGGAGCTGATCAGCGGATCAGCGCGACCGAGCTGTGCGTGGGCGTTGTCTCCCCAGCAGAACACGCGCCCCGTCACCGTGCGTACGCAGGCCGACGTCTGCCCGGCGGTGAGCTGCGCGATGGACTCGTCGAGGGTGACGCGGCCGAGCGGCTCGAAGGCGCTGGTGGTGCCACGGCCGAGTTGGCCGACGTCGTTGGCGCCCCAGCAGGTGACCACTCCGTCGTCGGCGGAGCACCCGAAGGCACCGCCGAGCGCGAGCTGCGTGGCAGGCGCGTCGTTGACGGGCGGCGCGAGAGGACCGCCACAGTCGGACACCACCTCGAAGTGCTGCGCGAGGAGGAGCGCGACCACGAGCGAAAAGCGCCTCCCTCCCTCTCCCTGCCGAGCGGGGAGAGGGCCGGGGTGAGGGGCGGTCGAACTCACCACGACCACCCCACCTGCGCGCCGACCGTTCCACTCAACCCACGCACCCGCTGCACCGGCACGCCTTCCTCGAGCACCGTCGGGCCGACCAACGCCGCGCCGACCTCTCCCAGCAGCTGCACCACGAGGTGGCGGAACTCGAGGCCCACCGTCGCGCCGCCACCGACCATCACCCACGGCGTCACGCCGCGCGTCGCGTCGACCGTCACGTTCATCACCCCAGCCTGCACCGAGGCCCGCGGCCCGGCGCGGAAGACCCCGAGCCGCACCGGCAGCCAGCTCACCGACAGCGTGCCGGTGAAGAGCGAGGCGCTGCTGATCACTCCGTTGGCACCCATCGCGGATCCGCTGATCAGAACCTCCACGCCAAGGGAGGGAACGAGAAACACCGCCAACCCCACCCCGCCGCCAAAGAACGAACCACCCCCGGCCGGCCCCCACGCCCCGCGCGCCAGCACCCCAAAACGCGGGGGCGGAGGCGCTTCCCACGTCGAGCGCACCAGCTCCTCGGCGGTGGCGGCGATCTGGTAGCGGAAGAGTTCGCTCGACTCCGAGGCCCTCGAGACAGTGCGCGCGCGGACCTGGCCCTTGAACTCGAAGCGCACGACCACCTCCAGCTCGTTGGCCTCGAGGGTGAGCCCCTTCGGGCCGGCACACAGCGCTCGTTCGCGCGCGGCGACCCAGCCCGACAGCTCCTGCTCGAGCCAGGCGGCGTCGGCGACTTCCCAGCCCACGAAGCGCGCGGGGACCTCGGCCTCACTGCCGGTGCACAGCGCCGCCGCTGCCGAGAGAGACACCACCAACGTCAGGGGGGACACGCCTTCGTCACGCCTCGCACATGCGGTCCTCCGGGGAAACGACGCAGATACTCGCTCTGCACCCGGCGACAGGAGCCGACATCGTAGCGCGCGTAGGCCTCGGTGAGTCGGGCCAGCGCGTCTTCGATGAGCGACGAGGCGGTGGCGAGCTCGAGGGTGCGCTCGAAGGCGCGCGCGGCCTGGCGCGGGTCGTCCTGGGTGTCGAGGGCGAGGCGGCCCCACTCGAAGGCGCTCATCGGCGCAAAGGCGCTCGAGGGCCAGCGCTCGGTGACCTGCTGGAAGCCGCGAATCGCCTCTTTGGCGTGGCCTTCCGAGCGGGCGCGCATCGCGGCGGCGAAGGTGTCGGCGGGCGTGGGCTCGTTCGACGGCGCAGGCTGCGGGTCCTGCGGAGGCGGCGGTGCGGGCGCGCTCACCACCGGCGCGGCGGGACCCGGCTCGGCCTCGCGGACGCGCGTGGTCTTCACCGGGCGCTTGGGCTGCGGCGACTTCGGCTCGGTGGTGACGACAGGGGCTGGCTCTTCGACCGCCGGCTCTGGAGGCAGCGGGGCGGGAGCCAGCGTGATGGCCTCGTGACGGCTCCAGGACTCACCCTTCGTGAGGCGCTTCACCTGATCGCCTTCGCGCACCTCGACGATGCCGCGTGAGACCTGCACGTCGACGTCGCGGCCATTGCGAATGACGGTGAACTGCGTGCCCACCACGCGCACTTCGACGTCGTCGGCCTTCACCACGAAGCGGCGCGAGGGCTTCCTGACTACGTCGAAGAACGCGCGCCCGCGCTCGAGCCGGACCTCGACGGTGTCGTCGGTCTGCTCCACGAGCTGGGCGACCGAGTCGATCGACAGCTTCACCTCGGAGCCCTCGGCCAACTGCAGCAGGCGCGGCTCGCCCTCGGCAGACTCGGTGGCGCGCCACGCGAACGGCTCGACCGGGGTGCGGAACAGGAAGAGTTGTGACGCGAGGCCCACCACTGCGAGCACCGCGACGACGAGCACGGTCGCGCGGACCTGGCGACGGCGGCGGACGCGGCGGCGCACCTCGTGCCACTCGAGGTGCAGCGCGGCGGAGCTGACCTCGGGTGGCTTCACGAACTCAGCGAGCGGGCGTTGAGGACTCATGACCGTGCCTCCTGCGCTGTGACGTGGCGTGGCTCGTTCCGGCGCGCTCGGTGCTCGCGGAACATGCAGGTCCGCCTCATGACGGTGTCTCCCGCAACGCAGCGAAGTGCGACTCGGCTGCCGCGAGGCGGCGTTTGACCGTCGCCAACGAGAGGTCGAGCTGCTCGGCGATCTCCTCGAGCCGGTAGCCTTCGACGCGGCGGAGCACCAGCGCCAGCGCCTCGTCGGTCGGGAGCTGCCGCAGCAACGCCGCGACCTGGCGGACCTCGGTGACGACCTCCGGAGGCGCGTCGTCGCTGATCAGCGTCTCGAGCTCCACGGGCTCCGCGTGCGCGAACCCGAGGCGGCGCAGCAGGCGTTGCTTGCGGAACCTCCGGCGGATCTGCGTGAGCGCGATGGTGCGCAGCCAGCCGCGGAAGGACTCCGGCTGCTTGAGCGCCCTGAGCTGCGTGAAGGCCGAGACGAACGTGTCCTGCACGATGTCCTGCGCGTCGTCAGACCCGAGCACCACGCGCGACACCCACCGCGTCAGGTCGGCGGCGCAGGCGAGAAAGAGCTGCTCGGTCGCGGCGCCGTCGCCCTTCATCGCCGCGCGCACGAGCGCCGTCTCGGCGGTCGCGCCGTCGACGACATGCAGCGCTGGTCGCGGGTTGCGGAGTTCCAGATCGACCTCAGAGGGAAGTGAGCCCCGAGCGCGCGTGAATGGCTCAGCCTCGCGCCGGCCTACACCCGCGCACCCCAGTGTTCACTGGCAGTTGCCGCCGGTGCAGGTACAGCGCGCGCCGCCCGTGCAGGTCAGCGTGCAGGACGCGCAGGTGACCGTGCAGCTCGCCCCTTCGCTGCAGGTGATGACCCCGCGCTCGCCGGTGGTGAGGGTGCACGTCGTGCCGCCGGAGCAGGTGACACGCGCGTCGTGGCCCGCGGAGAAGCTGCACTTCGCGCCGTTCTCGCAGCTGAGGTTCGCGCGATCTCCTCCCGCGACGGTGCACGTGGCCGCGCCCAGGCACCCCGCCGTCGCGTCGTGGCCGACGGTGAACTGACAGGCCGCCGCGTTGTCGCAGGTGAGCGTCGCACGGTCGCCGAGCACGCCCTGGCACGAGACGTCGTCGCGGCAGCGCGTCACCGCGTCGTGGCCTCCCGAGAAGGCGCACTGCGAAGCCTGGGTGCACTCGGTGGTGCAGCCGTCGCACGCCGGGAGCTGGCACTGCATGCCGTCGCGACAGGCACACTGCGGTCCATCGCAGAACGACACGCAGGCGGTGAGCGTGAGGGGGATCAACAGCACGATGGTGCGCATCACGGCGTCGCCCACCGAAACACGAGCCCACCCGGACCACGGAGCAGCAGTCCGACGGCGTCACCGGTGAGCAACGACGGGACGTGCCGCGGCTCGTGGGGGTCGATGACCTGCTGGGCGGGCGTGCCGGGGAGCAGACGGGCCTCGGTGTAGTCCCACCCGGCCGGGGTGCCACCATCGAGCAACACGCCCTCGACGAATTGGAAGAGAGGTTCGAGCTCAGGCTCGGTCGGCACGCTCGGCCAGCCACCCAGCTTGTCGCAGCTCAGTGGATCGTCAGGTCCTTCATCGACGCGGGTGAGCGCCATTGCGCCGGGGGACACCACGGGACTCTCGAGCGAGTCGGGCGCCTCGAGGCGGTACAGCGCGTCGCGCGGGAGCAGTTCCGCGACCACGCCCGCAGCAGCTTCGCTCGAACGATCGCAGCTCGCGTCGGCACACAGGAACAACTGCGCGCGCGCGGGCTCGGTGCGGAGCGGCGCGGGCAACTCGGCGAGGTCGAGGCTGGCGATGAGCACCAGAGGCCGCTGACAGTCGCGGCAGGTGGGCCAGCTCGCGCCACTCGGCCGGAAGGCATAGCGGGTCCCGAGGAGGTGCGGCCCGTCGGTGGAGGTGGTGTTGATCACGAACGCGGCCCGCGCGTTCTCGGTGACGGGAAGCCGTTCTGACAGCGGTCGCGCCCACCGCGCGGTGTGGAGCGGTCGTGGCGCCTCAGGCGGAGGCAGCAGCTCGGTCTTCACCACCACCTCGCCCGCCTCGATGAACGCGACGTCGACGAGCGACTGGCCGTCGGGTCGGTAGCGCACGCGCGCGAGCTTTCCCTCGAGCGAGAACTCGGCCACCAGCCGCACCGAGGCCTCGACGTGCACGCGCAGCCGCTCGTCGTCGGCGGTGAGGGCCGAGACCACCGACTCGAGCTCCGCTGCCGCGCTGCCCAACAGCACGAGGTGCCCCGTCGAGGCGGCGGTGAAGGCGAGCGGTGCGACGTCGGCGTCGAGCTGGGTGACGCCGATGACATCGGGGTCCTGTCGGAGGAACGACCGGACCAACGCGGCAGTGGTGACGGTCGCGTCCTCGAGGTCCCGCGTCTGGATGCGCGGGCGTTCGCCCGTGAGCACCGTGGTGGCCCGCAGCGGGTGTCGCTGCGCGAGGAGCAGGTGTCGCCCCGCGTCGGGAAAGTTCTTCGCGACCAGCTCGACCCACGTCGCGGCCGACTCCGCGTGGCCGTGCGCGATGACGAGGCCATAAGAGCTGGTCCGAATCAGCGAGAGGACCACGCGGACGAGGTCGACGTGCCCGGGATGCTCGAGGAGCGGTTCGAACTGCGAGAGCAGAGCCATCGCGCGCGAGCGTGACGCAACTCCCGCGCGTCGAGTCGTCGAAAATCGACACCGGCCGTCGATTCTCGCCGGCTCGCGGCCCGGACTTGTCGGACCCCGCTGGTACAAGGCTCCACCAGGGGGCGGGCATGGTCGAGCGGGCGTACTGGCGGCGGGCGGAGACGCAGTTCGGGGTGG
>Ga0208755_100034_pt1 | contig 134231 bp, 112 predicted proteins | sample LakWasMet57_HOW8_2_FD_183891 | JGI IMG/M metagenome (GOLD analysis project Ga0208755, IMG submission 183891) | Freshwater sediment methanotrophic microbial communities from Lake Washington under simulated oxygen tension - Sediment Metagenome... | ecosystem: Environmental > Aquatic > Freshwater... | reverse complement strand
GAGCTGAAGATCGAGCGCCTCTACGAGAAGACCGAGACCACCCAGGACGGCACCAAGACGGTGAAGGGCACCGAGACGCTCGACACCATCAAGGGCGGCACGGTGTTCGGCCTCGACGACGGCTCGGGCGCGTTCAACATCGACGTCAGCAAGGGCGCCGACTTCGACAACATGAAGGAGGGCTTCAAGAAGGAGATCAACGGCCACTCCGGCAGCTCGCACATCACCTTCGGTGAGTACACCTACGACGTGCCGGCCATCGGCAGCGACAAGGGCTGGACCATCGGCTTCAAGGCCACCGAGAAGTACGTGCCGGTCGAAGGCAACCTCTTCGTCCTCGGCAAGCTCGAGGGTGCGTCGCTGGTCAAGCCGGGTTGGCGCTCGATGATGACCTCGGCGAAGGGCCGCGAAGGGCTGCTCGGCTCGCTCGAGAAGAAGAAGAAGTTCAGCTTCATCGGCGGTGGCATCGCGGCGGTGCTCAGCATTCCCCTGATGATCTTCGGGCCGAAGGCCGACCCCAACGCGGCTGGCGCGAGCTGCCCCTCGGAGATGACCGACGTGCGCCTGCGCTGCCACGGCCAGGTCACCGACTCCGACACGTACACCTGGCACGTCACCAAGGCGGGCTCGTACGAAGTGACGATCTTCGCCCCGCAGAAGAAGGTGTCGTTCGACCCCGGCCTCACCATCACCGACGCGTCGGGCGCCGAGCTGGCGAACGTGGCGGGCGGCGTCGGTGGCAACGCGGTCGCGACCGTCGACGTGAAGCCGGGCGACTACAAGATGAAGGTGTTCCTCGCGGACAACTTCAAGGTCAAGGGCGGCTACTCGTACGAGATGGAGATCGCCTCCACGGGCGCCGCGGCCCCGGCCATCGCCGAGCCGCTCGCCGGTGAGAAGGACCCCGAGGCGGCCGACGTCGCGGCGGCGGGTGACGAGCTGGCCCCTGAGGCGGCCGCTGAGCCCGCGGCTCCGGCCCCTGCGGCCAAGCCGGCGAAGAAGAAGGGCAAGAAGTAAGCAGGTTGCGGTGACCCGCGCGCCGTCTACCGGGCCGGCGCAGTGGGACGAGGGCTCGGCCTTCCCTTCGGGGATCGCCGGGCCCTTCGTGTTTTTCTGCTACACGCTGCGCCGGTGAAGAAGGTGCTCGTCACGCTGGGCCTGCTGGGGCTCTCGCTGGTGGCCGCGTGGGGCGCGCTGTCGGTCGATCGCTGCGGCGCGTGGCCGCAGAAGGTGCCCGCCCTCACCCAGGTCTCGCAGAGCCAGGGTGACCTGCGCGTCGGCGCGGCCCGCGTCGAGCTCGCGCTGCGCTTCCCCACCACCGTCGGCGGCTACGCGCCGCTGCGCTCCACCGCCTCGAGGGCCGCGACGCCGCTGCTGGCGCGCGCGGTGGTGCTGGAGGTCGGCGCCCAGAAGCTGGGCCTGGTGCTCCTCGACGCGCTCTTGATTCCCCCGCAGCTGCGCGACGCCATCGCCGCCGATCAACCGGCCGCCACCTGGGTCCTCGCCACGCACACCCACTCGGGCCCCTCGGGCTACGACCCGCGGCTGGCCTCGGAGCTCGCCGCGCTGGGCACCTTCCACCCCGACGACGAGCAGGTGCTGGTGAAGGCCGCGCGCAAGGCGCTCGCCGAGGCCTACGCGCAGCTCACGCCGGCGAAGCTCGAGCTGGGCGAGGCGCTCAGTGAAGGCGTCTCGGTGCCGCGCTCAGGCAGCGAGGTCGATCGCCGGGTGACGCGGCTGCGCTTCGACGGCGCAGCGGGCCCGCTGGCCCAGCTGCTCGTCATCTCGGCGCACCCCACGCTGGTGCCGATGCGCACCGACGCGCTGAGCCCTGACTGGCCGGGCCTGCTGGCCGAGCGGCTGGAGAAAGACGGCGGGCCGGTGACGCTGGTGCTGCAGGGCGCGGCAGGTAACGCGAGCGTCAATCGCGACGCGCTCCCCACGCCGGAGGCGGTGGCCGAGACGCTCGACGCCTTCGTGCGGGCGATCCCCACCGCGCCGCAGCCCGAGCCGGTGGTGGCCGCGTGGAGCGAGGTGCGCGTGGCGCTGCCCCGCCCCGACAGCCGCCGCCTCGCGCCGGCCGCGCTGACCGCCCTCGCCGACAACGCGCTGTGCGACGACGCGGAAGACGTGGCCTTCCTGCACGGGCTGAAGCTGGGCGAGGCGCGGCTGCTGTTCGCGCCCTTCGAGCCCTCGCTGCCCGCGGGGCTGGTGCTGGAAGAGCAGGCCGGCGCCACGCGGCTGGTGTCGTTGGCCGATGGCTACGCGGGCTACCTCGAGACCGAGGCCGCCGCGCGCACCAACGAAGGCGAAGCGCACCGGCAGTACTTCCCGCCGGAGCTGCTGACCACGCTCGCCGACGGAGCGCGGCTGGTGGGCGAGGCGTTCCGCGCCCCACCGCAACGCTGAAGCTCAGTCACGCGCCGGGCGCGCACGACGGGGCGCGGGCTTCTTCTTCTTCTCGGCCGGCGGCGGCTCAGGCGACTTCGGCATGCCCACCAGGTCGATCTGCGACTTCTTCTTGCGCTTCTTGAACAGCAGCACGGTGCGGCCGAGCGTCTGCGCGACCTCGGCGCCGGTGCCCGACGCGAGCGCCTCGATGGCCTCCGCGCGCCCTTCGCGATCTTCTTCGGCGATCTTCACCTTGATCAGCTCGTGATCTTCGAGCGCCTGCGCGCACGCGCCGATGACGCCGTCGGTGACGCCGTTACTGCCGACCTGAACGACGACCTCGAGGTGATGACCCAGCGAGCGGAGCTGGCGCTTCTGCTTTCCATTGAGAGGCATGCGCCGCCCTCTATCACTTCATCATGCGCAGCTCGCGGGCCGCGTCGATGTGCCGGGGGTCCAGCTCGACACACTTCTTGAAGTGCCCCTTCGCCGCGGCGGTGTCGCCCAGCGCCTTGGCCACGTACCCGAGGAAGTAGTGGGTGGCCGACACGTTGGGGTTCTTCGCCAGGCAGTGCTTCAGGTCCTTCATCACCTCGCTCTGCGCGTTCTTCTTGTCGGGCGCGACGAGGAACCTGGCGTAGCCGCGCCACGCGTAGAACTCGGCCTCGTCGGGGTTGCAGGCGATCGCCTCTTCGAAGAGCTTGAGCGCGTCGGGGTACTTGCGCGCCTGCACGAGAATGCGGCCCTTCTGGAACAGCTCCTCGGCGCGCAGCAGCTTCTCGATGTCGATCTTCGAGCCGCTGCCGCCGGCGTCGAGCTCGCCGACGTACTCTTCGCGCAGCTTCGGGTCGGAGAGCGTGCGGTTGGCCTCACCGATGAGCGCGAAGAGATCGGCCTTGGCCCTGGCCAGCGCCTCCGGAGAGCCGGGCGGCACGGTGTCGGGGTGGTAGCTGCGGGCGGCCTTGAGGTAGGCGATCTTCACCGCGTTCGCGTCGGCGTCACGCTTGACGCCCAGCACCTCGAAGTACGTGAGCTTCTTCATCTGCTCGAGCTGAGCCACGAGCGCAGCGGCGTCTTCCGGCGGTGCCGCGGGCGAGGCCGGAGCCGCGGGCTTCATCGTGGGCGGCGCGGGACGGGTCGGCGCGGCAGCCTGCGCGGCCCCGGGGTACGCCATGCCGGGCTTCGGCGGCTGCGCGGGGTTTCCGGGCACGGCGGCCCTCGGCGGCGCCCCGGCGGCGGGCGCCATCACCGGCGGCGGCGGGCGAGTCGGCGCGGCAGGGGCGACGGGCGCGTTGATCTTCGGGGGCATCGTCGGCGCCGGGGCGCTCACCTTCGGAGGCGCAACGGCGTCGGGAGGCGGCGCGGCGACCGGGACGCTCACCTTCGGGGCCGCGACGGCGGGCGGCGGGGCGATCTTCGGCGCGGGCGGAGGCGCGGCCTTCGGCGCGGTGGTGCTGACGCCGGCGAACGACACGAGCTCGAGGGGCGCCAGCATCCACGCGGTGCGCACGATGACGTCGGCCTCGCCGGGCAGGTCGCGCACGAGTTGGACCAGCGAACGCACGCCATCGAAGTAGTTGTGCGCGCGCGTCTCCTGCGGCGTGAGGCGCACGTCGGCGAGGGCGACGCGGCCGCCGGCCTTCATGATCGGCAGCTCGAGCTCGGCCATCATGCGGCGGCGCACGTCGGGTGCGGAGAGCCGGCGCATCGCCTCGAAGTACACCGCCCACTTGTTGCCCAGCGGCATCGCGCGCGCGGCGGGCAGATCTTCGAGATCGAACGAGAACGAGCCCTGCTCGGCGGTCAGCACCCGGAACAGGAGCTGGCTGGCGCGCTGCCCGAGGTGCTGGAAGACGGCGTTGGGGTTGAGCAGGCCGAGCCCGAAGAGCGCGGGCAACAGATCGCCGCCGAAGCGTGGGGCCTGCGCCTGGGCCTGATCGATCTGCGCCTGGGTGGCGAGCTTCTGCGAGAGCAGAAAGGTGTCGAGCGAGTCCTCGGGGTGCGTCGAGTCGAGGAACTCCGGGTTGCCCTTGCGGAAGTGCACCACCAGCTCGCGATCGGCGAGCTTCACGGTGAGCAGCCCCGTCACGTCCCCGCTGGCCGCGAGGTAGTAGAGGCGCGCGGCCGAGGTGGTGGCGAGTTCGCCTGAGGACGGCAGCTCCACCGGGTCGAGCGGTCCGGTCGGCGCAGCGACGGCGCGCACGCCCGAGCCCGACGAGGCGGGGCGCGGAGGTGGCGGCGGCGGGGCGACCACCGGCTGGGCGGGCGCGGCGTTCGGCGTGAGGCTGATGGACGGCGGGCGGACCGCCGGGCCCGACGGCACCGCGGCGCTCATGAAGTCGGCGACCGAGGGCGAGCTCCGGAGACCCGACGGCGCGGACCCGATGGCCGAGGGTGAGCTGCGAAGGCCCGACGGCGCGGACCCGACGGCCGACGGCGGGCGCGGCGCGGCGTTGGCGGCGGTGGGGCGGCCTCCGGGAGGGTGCGCACGAGGGGCGGGACCGGCGGCGGGCGCGCGGGCTCCGGGACCGGCGACCGGGCCCCGTGGCACGCCCGGACCTGCGACGGGGCCGCCCGGCGCAGCGGCGATCCCCGACGGCGTCGACGCGGGCGGGCCCCCGGCGAGCAACCCTGCCGGCAGCGCCGCGGGCAACACCACCTTGCCCCACTCGGCGTCGAGCTCGTCGCCGGGCACCACGGTGTCGCCCCACGTCTCGCGGGGGAAGATCATCCGCAGGCCCGGCACGCGGCCCGGGTACACGTAGTTCTCGCCGTTGGTGGAGACCTGGAGTCGACCGCCGATGATGCCGTTGTCGATCAACAGCTCCACGCTGGGCGGGGTCAGCGGGCCGTACACCTGGCCCTTGTCGTTGCGAACCCAGACCTGAAGCGACTCGCTCATCGAAGGGCTCGAACTATCTCACAACGACTGGGAACTGCGGGGCAGATCAGCCGATACTGCCCACATGACCGTCAAAGGCATTCGCGCCGCCCTCACGCAGGCCCGGAAGGATGGGAAGGTCGACGTCGCCGAGGTGGACCGGATCGTCCTCAAGGCGCGCAGCGGGTGGGGCCTCGACGCCTCGGAGCGCGCCGAGCTGGTGAAGATGGCCGACACCTTCGGCGACCCGGCGAAGCAGCGGCTGCTCCAGCACCTGTCGGCGATGGGCCAGACCAACGCGTGGGTGAACGTCGAGGCCGGCGGGCTGGCGTCGGTGAAGGGCCGCTACGCGAACTACACGGTCGGCGTGCCGGGCCTGTCGGCGAAGCTGGGACTGTTCGACAACTGCTTCTCGATGAAGGGCACCGCGAAGGCCGACGGCCTGATGAAGGTGGCGATCGAAGGGCAGAGCCTGTCGATCTCCGTCAAGAAGGGCGAGACCGCCGCGCAGGTGCTCGAGAAGGTGAAGGCGCAGTTGCCCTCGAAGGTGACGGGCGTGCTGCTCGCGGGCGACGTGCAGCCCTTCGACGTCGCGTCGTACAAGGGCGGCGCCGCGGTGAAGACCGACACCGCCGCGCACCTGATGCTCTACAAGCCCGAGTCGCTGGGGCTCAAGCCGGGCGAGGTGCCGATGAAGGTGGTGGTCACCGGCTACGGCGCCTTCATGGGCATCACCGACAACCCGTCGGCGAACATGGCGCAGAAGCTCGCAGAGGCCGGCGTGAAGGGCGGCATCATCGAGTACCGCCGGCTCGACGTGACGACCGACGCGGTGGACGCCTTCGTGGCCGAGATGCGCCGCTCGCCGCCCGACGTCATCCTCTCGATGGGCGTCAGCCACTGGAAGGCGCAGGTCGAAGAGCGCCCGGAGAACCACCTCGGCGCGGCCAACGACGGCAACGATCGCCCGATGACCGAGCGGCAGGTGCGCCCCGGCGGTCCGCAGGAGCTGAAGACCGACCTCCCCGTCGAGGTGATCGATCACGCGCTGGAGGCCTTCGGAGATCACCGCGTGGTGGGCACCAGCAAGAGCGACGCGGCCTACGAGCCCGACCGCAGTGCCTACCTGTGCAACTACCTCGGCTACAACCTCGCGACCGAGTTCGCCGGCACGCCGAAGACCACCGCCGGCTTCATGCACATCACCCCCGACACCCCGGTCGATCAGATGAAGGCGGTGCTGGAAGCGGTGACCGCCCGCCAGCTCGAGGAGCGACGCGCACAGGCCCCTGCGCCGCGCAGCTGAGCTGTTAAGAGAGGCGCGTGAAGACGAGCGCCGCGCCTGCCAATGCCTGGGAAGTCCGAATGCGCTGGGGCGATCGCAGCCTCGAGGCCGAGGTGGTCGATGGCCGCGGCCGCAAGACGCTGTCGCTGGGTGACGCCGAGACCGACGACTTCGTCATCGGCAACGGCGCGCGGCTCTTCTTCAAGTGGCTCGAGACCGGCCTCGAGGTGCAGTTCTCGACCGGCGTCACCGGCACCGGCTCGCTGAAGGGTGAGGCCCCGGTCGCGCTGGGCCAGCTCGTGGAGCGCGGCCTGGTGAAGGAAGTCGGGCAGACCTTCACCGTGACGCTGTCGGCCGGCGACTCGTTGTCGTTTCAGATCGGCGGGCAGCGCGTCGAGGTGCGCCAGGCGAAGGGCCGCATCGCGCGCCTCGACATCGACCTGATGGCCACGCTGGCGCTGGTGGCGGGGCTGGCGCTGCTCGGGTTGTGGATCGCCTCGACCATCTTGCCGATGCAGGGGCTGAACCTGATCCCCAAAGAGAAGAAGCGCTGATCAGCGCTCGAGCTCATCTTTCGCGTCTTGCCGGGCCTTGACCGCGGCGCTCTTCACGCGGGCCACCAGCTCGCGCGCCTGACCGAAGAGCCGGCCCGCGGTCTCGTTCTGCGCGGTGAGCCGATCTTCGATGATCGCGCCGAGCTGCACCGGCGGCTCGTCGCGCAGCGTCTCGTCGAGCGTGCCCAGCGTGCGCAGCGGCCGCGCGGCCATCGCCTGCAGCAGCGCCGCCGGGGCCGAGGCCACGGTGCGCGGCGAGTCGAGCGTGCAGAAGTCGCGCACCCACGACGGCGCGAAGAGCGCGGCCAGCCGGGTGAAGAACATCGCCTCACCGAGCTCGACGCCCTCTGCGAACTGGAGCGGGAACGCGCCGAGCCGCTCGCGATCGAGCACGTAGCGACCGCGCTGCACCGCGCCCGCCTCGAGCCACCGCTTGAGCTCGAAGCGCGGCCCGAGATCCACCGGGGGCGCCGACAACGCCCAGGCCTCGGTGCCGTCCTGCAGGCGCTTGACGAGGTTCGACAGGTGAGAGCGATCGAGCAGCTCGCCGGCCTCGAGGCAGCACACGTACTGCCCGCGCGCCCGCGACAGCCCGAAGTTGGTGCGCTCCAGCGCGTCGGCCGGCGCGTCGCCCACCAGCACCAGCGACAGCCCCGCCCTGCCCTTCGCGCTCTTTGCCAGCTCGTCGAGGCGCAGCTCGCTGAGCGACGAGACGACGATCAGCTCCAGCGGCTTGCAGAGCTGGCCGGCCACCGAGCGCAGCGTGCCTTCGAGCGCGGCGGCGTCGTCTCCGGCCGAGAGCACCACCGAGGTCAGCCCGGGCTCACGCTCGGGCGGCGAGGCCTCCACGCCGCGCCTGGCGACGAACAGCAGGCGATCGGCGCCGGCGTCAGGGTTGAGCTGCTCAAGCAACTGGCGCAGCGCGGCCTCGGTGTCGGCCGAGAGCCCCGAGGGCACGTGCGGCGTCACCACCACGTCGCGCGACTTCACGACGAAGCCCGCCGAGCGGAGCCACGCGCGCACGTCGCGCTCGCTCGAGGCTGGCGCGGGGGTGGTGCCCAGCAGCGCCCGAATGAGCGTCGAGGCGGCGCTCGCGTTGGCGAACGAGAAGACGAGGTCGGCGGTCGGCGCCGCGCGCGCCAGCGCCTGCAGCCCCGCGGCGCCCTCGGCGAGCAGCCCGTCGAAGCCCACCACCACGTCGGGCGAGAACGAGGTCAGCTCGTCGAGCGAGGCGGGGTCGACCAGCACGGTGCAGCCGTTCTGCTCCAGGGCGACCTTCACTGCCTCGTCGGCGGCGAGCAGCGCGACCTTCTTCTTCGTGCCCGCGCGGCGGGTCACCAGCGTCCGCAGATCGCCGACGACCTGGGCGCTCATTTCTGCTTCGCCGCCGCGTCGGTCAGCGCCTTGCGGTAGGTGTTCGCCAGCTGGCCCATCACCAGCCGCCGCGGGAGAAAGCGGAAGGCGAACAGGCCCAGGCGGTTCATGAAGCCCTGCACGTAGAGCGGCGGGCGGCCCCGGAGCGCGTCGAGCGCCTCGGCGGCCACGTCTTCCACCGGCGCCAGCCAGCCGCGCAGCGACTCGAAGCGATCGCCCGACGTCATCTCGGTGGCGATGCCGCCCGGCGCGAAGACGGTGACGCTGATCGGCGTGCCGGCCAGCTCGTGCGCCAGGGCGGTGCCGAACGCGGTGAGGAAGGCCTTGGTGCCCGAGTACGCCGCCTGAAACGGCACGGGCATCAGGCCGGCCATCGAGGTGACGAGCAGAATGCGCGCCGCGGCGCCGGTCGCCTGGAAGTGCTTCACCAGCTCGGTGGTGACGCGCGTGGTGCCGATGACGTTGGTGTGGAGCATCGCCTCGAAGGCGGGCCACTCCATCTCTTCGTGGCGGCCGAAGTGGGTGACGCCGGCGTTGAGCACCACCGCGGCGAGCGGCAGCTTCTTCGCCTCGACCAGCGCGCGCTCGATGTCGGCGTCGCGGCTCATGTCGGCGGGCACCACCTTCACCTCGATGCCGGCGGTGCGCAGCTCTGTGGCGAGCGCCTCGAGGCGATCGGCGCGGCGGGCGCTGATGACGAGGTTCGCGCCCAGCTTGCTCAACTGCTTGCTCAGCTCGAGCCCGAGGCCCGACGAGGCGCCGGTGATCCACACCCACTGACCCTTCAAGTTCATGTCACAGACTCCAGCGCAGCTCGGGGCGCACGAGGCCCACGCCCTCGGTGGGCGCGACGTGCAGCGCGAGACGGAAGGGGTTCTTGTTCGGCTCGTCGCCGCCCGAGGCGCTCACCAGCAGCTCGTACACGCCGCCCCCGAGGCCGAGGCGCGCGAGCTGCAGCTTCGCGGTGCCGGAGCCGCTGAGCTCGCCGCCGTCCCACGAGGTGCTGAACACCAGCCGCCCGTCGGAGCTCATCAGGTCGAGGCTGAAGCGGGTCTTCGCCTTCTCGCGCAGGGTCCAGTCGACCTCCACGTGGAGCGGCGCTGCGGGGAGGAACTCGGCCGGCGTGGCGCCCGAGCCGTCCTTGAGGCGCACGGCGGTGACGGTGGCGACCGGCGGCTGCTCTTCGACGACGGGGCTGGTGGCGGGCAGCGCGAGGCCGGGCTGCGAGAGCGCGGAGTGGCCCGTCTTCTCACCCTCGGCCTCGGCGGCGGCGACGGCGCGGCGATATTCCTTCACCACGTCTTCCGAGCGGCCGTGCATACGAATGCGGCCGCCGTCGATCCACGCGGCGGTGTCACACCAGCTCTGCACGGTGCCGAGGTCGTGGGTGACGAGCACGATGGTCTTCCCGGCCCGGCGGAACTCGTTCATCTTCGCCTGGCTCTTGCGCGCGAAGTGCTCGTCGCCGACCGAGAGGATCTCGTCGATGATCAACACCTCGGGGTCGACGTGGGTGGCCACCGCGAAGGCGAGGCGCATGAACATGCCGCTCGAGTAGGTGCGCACCGGCTCGTCAATGAAGTCGCCCAGCTCGGCGAACTCGATGATCTCCGGCATGCGCGCCTTCACGTCGTTGCGCGCCATGCCGAGGATGATGCCGTTGATGAGGATGTTCTCGCGCCCGGTGAAGTCGGGGTGGAAGCCGGCGCCCAGCTCGAGCAGCGCGCTGATGCGGCCGTGCACGTCGATGGTGCCCGACGTCGGCGCGTAGATGCCGGTCAGCAGCTTGAGCAGCGTGCTCTTGCCCGAGCCGTTGCGGCCGACGATGCCCACCGTGCTGCCGCGCGGAATGCGCAGGTCGATGCCCTTGAGCGCCTCGATGTGCGTCGACGGCTCGATGAGGCGCCGCTTGAAGGTGAGGAGCCGCACCAGCTCCGACTTGAAGGTCGTGTACTCGGCGCTGCGCGCGCGCTTCTTGAACGACTTGACGACGTTGGTGATGACGATCGCGTCTTTGCCAGCGCTCATATGAGCTCCGCGAACTCTTCGCGCCGCGACTCGAACACGCTGGTGGAGATCCACATCAGGATGAGCGAGATGACGGCCACGGTGCCGAGCGGTTGCCAGTGCGGCGCGGTCTGCTCGACGAAGATGTCGCGCCAGCCGACCATGATCGAGGCCAGCGGGTTGAAGTTGAGGAGCAGCTGCTGGGTCTCTTCCTTCGTCAGCGAGCCCATGGCGGGCACCGAGTTGATGTCCCACAGCACGGGCGTGAGGAAGAAGAGCATCATCAGCAGGTTGGTGACGATGTGCTGCAGATCGCGGAAGGCCACGTTGAGCGCGGCGAAGAGGTAGGTGACCGCGAGCGTGAAGAAGGTCTGAACGATCAACAGCGGCACGATGAACACCAGGTGCCAGGTGGGCGTGACGCCGAAGAAGAACCCCAGCCCCAGCAGCAGCGGCAGCGAGAGCAGGAAGTTGATGAGGTTGGTCAACACCACCGTCGCCGGCAGCACCTGCGCGGGGAAGCGCACCTTGGTGAGCAGGTCACGGCGATCGCTGATGGCGCTGGTGCCGCCGCCGACCGAGGTCGAGAAGTAGATCCACGGGAGCAGGCCGGAGAAGAGGTAGTACGGGTAGTTCTTCACCGCGCTCTTCATCACCACGCCGAACACCAGCACGTAGACCAGCATGTTCAGCGTGGGGTTCAGGAACGTCCACAAGAAGCCGAGCACCGACGCGCGGTAGCGGGCCTTGAGCTCCCGAACGGAGAGCGCGAGGAGCAGCGCTCGGTACTGGTAGAGTTCACTGAGGTTGCGAATCATGGGACGGGGGTCCGGACCCGACGCCCATACCACGTCACCCAGCCCTGTCTCGCCCTACCGACGTCTCAGAATGACCCGGTCAGGACCATGCCGCCGGGCGCGGGGCTCAGGCGCATCGACACCACGCCGACCTTCTGGCGGTACGCCTCGTAGCGGCCGGGCGGGTCCCCCACCACGAAGAGGATGGTGGCGCCCACCGCACCGGCGCCGGCCGCGGCGAGCCCGATGTACGAGAGCGTCTGGAAGGTCTCGATCTGCGCCTTGAGCGCGCCAGCGCTGCCGCGGTGGTTGCAGGGCAGCGGCGTGGCGGTGCTGGTGTCGCAGCCGATCTCCGCCTCGTTGCCGAGCGCGAGCTGCGCGCGGTGGTACGCGAAGGTGTCGGGCGACTGCGGGTCGCCGTACTTCTGGTTCGCGAGGATGGTGCCGGTGGTGAACGCCGCGAGGCCCGCCACGCCGACGCCCACCGCGGTCCACGCCAGCACGCGGAACCGGTTGGCGCGCGCTTCGTACTGCTCGGCCATGTCGGGGCTGGGCACGAGGCGCACGAACTCGTCGGTGACCTGATCGGCGCTGACGCGCACTTCCTTGCGGACCTGCGAGAAGCCTTCCTTCTCGACGGTGAGCAGATGCGGGCCCGCCGACACCGGCACGCGCGCCTGCAGCGGGGTGGTGCCGACCTGCGTGTCGTCGACCTTCACCGCGGCGCCGATCTCCGACGAGGCGACGACGATCGACCCCTGGCGCCCCTCGAGCAGCTTGCCCACCAGCTTCAGCGTGCTGGGCGGCACTTCCTGCAGCAGCTTCTCTTCGCCCTTCGCCTCGACGCGCACCGACGACAGCGGCTGCGGGCTGCCGACCTTCATCAGCGTGAGCAGCAGCGTGTACTTCGCGTCTTTGGGCGTGCCGAGGCGCAGCAGCTTGCCGGTGACGAGGTACTCGAAGCTGGTGAGCTCGCCGAGGTTGGTGCCCGAGCAGTTGTCGCAGCCGAGCAGCTGGCGCTGGCGCTCGACGCCGAGGATGACGCGGGTCGTCTCCGACGAGGTCACGCGGAAGAGCTGCAGGCGCTCGAGCTCGTGCGCCACCAGGCCGGAGGTCGCGGCGCCGATTTCAGGGGCGGCGCCTTCGACGGCGAAGTCCATCACTGCGAGGCCAGGCATCGGGTCTGCTGCCAGCACGAGGAGGAGCGCGGAGGCGATCATGAGCGGCGGAGTGCAGCCCGAACCCGCCCCGACTTCAAGGGCGATCAGACCCGGCGGGCGGTGACCGTGATCTCGTCGCGGTCATGGTAGAGCTGGCGCATTCGCACCTGCTTCCACCCGTTCTCGACGAGCGTGTGCCGAACGCGGAAGAGCGTGGGCAGCTTGTCCTTCATCGGGAGCTTGATGTTCGCGATGAGCTGCGCGGCGAAGCCCTTGCGCGCCCACTTGCCGAGGAGCTGGGCGACCTCCAGCGGGCGCCACGCCATGTCGCAGAAGAGCCAGTCGACGGGCTCGTCGGGCACGAAGTCGAAGGCGCTCTCCTTGAAGTGCTTCACGCGCGGGAGCTTGAGCACGTCGGGGGCGAGGTTGGCGGGATCGACGCTCCACACGCGGGCGCCGCGCTCGACGAGCCGCCGGGTCCACCCGCCGGGGGCGCTGCCGAGATCGACACACAGATCGCCCTTGCCCGGCGTCACGCCGTACCAGTCGATGGCCTCGTCGAGCTTCATCGCCGCGCGGGAAGGCGCTTCCTGCGTGCGCTTCATGCGGGCCCGGCCGCCGGCGCTCAGCGACAACGCGTCGCGCGCGCGCACCTTGCCCACCACCGCGACGCCGGGGCCGATGAGACAGACCTGACCGAGCCACGCACCGGCCTCGCTCGCCTTCCACGGCGTCTCGGGATCGACCAGCCCCTCCTCGGAGCGGATGGCGGCGATGGTGTCTTGCCAGGCGACCGCCTCACCGGAGCGCGCGTTGGCGACGTCGGTGTCGGGCACCCAGACCTGCACGCGGCACGGCTCGTCGGGCAGCGCGGCGGCGGCGTCGGCGGGCGTGCGCACCACGTCGCTGATCAGAAAGCCCATGCGCGCGAAGGTGGGCGGCTGGGGGAGCGGGTTCTCACCGGTGAACGGCTCCGAGGCGATGAGCGCCGGCCCGAGGAGAATCGGGCTCTTCTTCCCCCACGCCAGCTCTTCGTAGAGCTGAGACTCGAAGCCGGCGCGGCAGGTCCACAGCCAACTGCCCGGCTCGGGCACGAGCGTGACCGTGGGCATGGGCGGAATCTTGATGCGTTTGGGCGGCTCGACCTTCGGCGGCGGCGGACGCTTCTGGTCCGGCGCGACGTGCCAGGTGTCACGCGTCTTGTGGGTGCGCTGGTTGCCCTTCTTCATGGGGGGCGTATCGCACGGGGCTGCGGGCGTGTCGCGCGATCACCGTCGGGCCGCAGCAAGAGCACCCTGCCCCTCTCGGCGGCCCGGTGATCAGCCGGGCCCAAGCTGCACGGACGACACGTCCTTCTCGCCGTACACGTCGTACGCGTCGAGGCCGATGCCCTCACCGCAATGCACCGCGTGACCACCCGACCCCTCCGAGAGCACGCAGCCCGGAATCAGCTTCGCGAAGTCCGCTGCGCTGATCTTCGGAGGGACCTTCAGCTTTCCGATCCGCAGGCCCGGTGACTGCTGCAGCTTGACGCCGACCAGCACCAGCGCGTCGTGGGCGTCGAAGATGAAATAGAGCGGGCCACTGACGAAGCCGGTGCGCTCGACACGCTCGGCTCCGTCGGGCGTGAGCGGGTGCCGCTTGCCGACCTCAGCGCGCGTCATGCCGAGGCGAACCCCTGCGATGGACCGACCGACTTCGACGGGGATGGGGGCGGCAGTCATCGAGAGCACCATGATCGTCGTGAGCATGAGGCAAAGCTACGCGCAGTTGCTCGACAGCGGACAGACGAGTTCGAGGGCCACCGCGCATTCCTGAATTCACGAAGACCATTCCTGCAGTTGCGACGAATGGACCTGCCGGCACCACCGACAATCGGGCTCACCTCACACCACCGGAGAGCCCATGAAGATCAGCCGCCCCACCACCCCCGTCGTCTCGCAGACCCAGTCGAAGCAGCAGGCGGCGCAGGCGAAGCCCGAAGCCGCGCCCGCCAAGGCCACCGGTTGGGCCCCGAAGAGTGGCCCGAGCGCCCGTCAGGTCGCCGCCGCGCTGATCGAGCTGCCGTTCTCGAAGAAGACCGTGCTGGGTGGCCCCCCGGGCAAGCCGACGCCGGCGCGCCAGGTCGTCGCTGACGCGCTCAACGCCGGGCTCGACCAGGGCGTGGCCGTGGCGAAGCAGGCGAACGACGCGACGAAGCCCGCCACCAGCAACACCGCCGGCCGCACCGAGACCACGCCCTACAAGTACTCGGGCGCGCTGGAGGTCGGCCTCGAGGCGCTCAACCGCACCTTCGAAGGCGGCGGTGTCGACCTGAAGAAGGCGGCGAAGTTCCTCGCGCAGAACGCGAAGCTGCCCGACAACAAGAAGTGATCAGGGGCTGAAGGTCACGATTCGATAGGGGCCGGCCGTCGAGTACGACGGTCCGGGCTCCATGTAGCCAAAGACGACCTGCTGGCGCCACGGGTCGAAGCGCAGCGCCACCACCTCCTCCACCGAGGCGGTGAAGTGCACCTGGCTGCGCACCACGCGCGCGGGAACGTCGACGCGCTGCACGTCACACCCCTGCGCGCACCTCGGGTCGAAGTACGAGCTCGAGCCTGCGCTCTCGACGACGCCGTAGATGGTGCCGCTCACGCCGTCGGCCATCGCCAGGTAGCGCTTGCCGTTGGGGAGCGTGCCCAGTTCTCCGTTTCGCTCGAAGCAGCTCCCCTGGTAGCCGGTGTTGGGCGCGCAGTTCGTCAGGTAGATGCGCAGCAGGAGCCCTTCCTCGGTGATCAGGTGCTGCGCGGGGTCGGCATCGAACGCGAACGACATCGAGGCCGCGAAATCCCCGTGGTACGGCGACTCGCCCATGAACATCACGCCGCCGTCGGCCGTAGCGCCCGAACGCACCCGGTAGAGGTGAAAGTCAGAGGGGCTCAGGCTGGTGGTCACGGTCACGAAGTCGTCCATGCCGGGCACGCGCCGCATGGGGATCCCGTTGTACGTGTACTTCTCGGGCCCGTGCCGGAGCATGGCGCCGGTGTTCAGATCGAAGACCGAGAAGATGCGGTCCCAGTCGTTCGCCGGCCCGCAGACGAAGCGCGCACCGCTGATGATCACCGCCGAGGCGCAGGCCTCGATCAGGTTCGCCGTACGCAGCGGCGCCAGGTTCACGTCGTAGACCGTCAACTTCGCGCGATCGGCGACGCCGAGGAAGGTGCCGTCGAAGGCGGCCGCGGTGATCTCCCGCGGGCTCACGACACTGGCGAGCTGCTGCCCCTGCGCGTCGAGCAACTGCACCATCGTGCTGCGCACGACGATCAGCCCATTCGGCACCGGGAAGAGATCGACGAGCGTGTCGGTGCCTGACGCGATGACCACCCCCCCGTCGACCGGGCTGAGGAACCCGCCGCCGGTGCCGCCGCCCAAGCCACCCCCGGTGCTGCTGCCTCCACCGCCTCCGGTCCGGCCACCACCGCCACCGGCGCTGCTGCCACCACCGCCACCGGCGCCTCCGCCGACGCGCACAGGACACTGGCAGGGGCCAAAGGTCCCGGCGGCGTTGCAGGTCTGAATGCCGGGTTCGGGCCGCCAGAGGCACGGGCAGGCCTCGACGCGGCCGGGCACACACTGCGCGCCGCTCACGCCGCCACCATCGAGCTCTTCGACCGGCTCGAACGAGCGCCCACACCCCACCGCCACCAAGCCCACCACCCACGCCATCCGAAGCTTCATGCGCGGCAACGTACCCGCCGACTTGCGAGCGGACCAGCGCGCCCGCGACTCCGCCGACCGGGCGGGTGGTGCGTGACGTTGGCGAAAGCTGTGTCATGGTGCGCGCCCATGCGTGTGTTGTTGCTCCTCGCGTTCGGTCTGCCGGTGCTCGTGGCACAGAGCCTGGTCGCGCGCGTCGAGCTGCAGTCCGGTGCGTGTTCGGTGGTCAGCGGCGCGGTGCGCGAGCGCGTGGCCACGCCGAGCTCGAGCACGCTCACGTCACCGGGTCTGCTGGGCACGCAGCGGCGGTCTGACCAGGTCGGTGCGCGCCTCGCCCCGAAGAGCCCCGAAGGCTCGGCGGCGCGCGCGTTGATCTACGTGCAGCACCACCGCCGCCAGGCGACCTGAAGAGGCCCGCAGGTCCAGCCCTTTTCCGAGCGCGGCCCGGGTGGGTTCGTGCGTTTTTTCCATTCAACTCTGCTGTGGCAATCAGCCCAGCTTTCCGAAAGAAGGCCTCCCCATGATCGAGTGGGTTCTCAAGAAGATCATCGGCACGAAGAACGATCGCGAGCTCAAGAAGGCGCTGCCCAAGGTGGCGCGCATCAACGAGCTCGAACCGAAGATGCGTGCCCTCAAGGACGAAGACTTCGCGCGTGAGACGGCGCGCCTCAAGAACGAGGTCGCCAACGGCAAGTCGCTCGACGACGTGTTGTTCGAGGCGTTCGCGCTGACCCGCGAGGCCGGCCGCCGCGTGCTCGGCCAGCGCCACTACGACGTGCAGATGATCGGCGGCATGTTCCTGCACCAGGGCTGCATCGCCGAGATGCGCACCGGCGAAGGCAAGACGCTCACCGCGACGCTGCCGACCTACTTGAACGCGCTCTCGGGCCGCGGCGTGCACGTGGTGACGGTCAACGACTACCTCGCCAGCCGCGACGCGGAGTGGATGGGCCGCATCTACAAGTTCATGGGGATGACGACGGGCTGCATCCTCCACGACCTCACCGACAAGCAGCGGCAGGAGGCCTACCACTCGGACATCACCTACGGGCAGAACAACGAGTTCGGCTTCGACTACCTGCGCGACAACATGAAGTTCCGGCTCGAGGACTACGTTCAGCGCGAGCTCAACTTCGCCATCGTCGACGAGACCGACTCGATCCTCATCGACGAGGCGCGCACGCCGCTGATCATCTCCGGCCCGACCGAAGACAGCACCGAGCTGTACGCGAAGGTCGATCAGGTCATCTACGGCCTGGTGCCCGAGCAGGACTACCAGCTCGACGAGAAGTCGCGCTCGGTGATGCTCACCGACGCCGGCATCGAGAAGCTCCAGCAGCGCCTGAAGATCGCCAACCTCTACTCGCCCGAGGAGCTCGAGACGCTCCACCACGTCGAGCAGGCCCTGCGCGCCCACACGCTCTACAAGCGCGACCGCGACTACGTGGTCAAGGAAGGCGAAGTGCTCATCGTCGACGAGCACACCGGCCGCATCATGCCGGGCCGCCGCTGGTCCGACGGTCTGCACCAGGCGATCGAAGCCAAGGAAGGCGTGACGATCGAGAACGAGAACCAGACCCTGGCGACCGTCTCGTTCCAGAACTACTTCCGCATGTACTCGAAGCTGGCGGGCATGACCGGCACCGCCGACACCGAGGCCGAAGAGTTCGCGAAGATCTACAACCTCGACGTTCGCGTCGTGCCGACCAACAAGCCGATGATCCGCAAGGACGTCGACGACGTGGTCTACAAGACCGAGAAGGCGAAGTTCGACGCCGCCGCCGAGGAGCTCAAGAAGATCCACGCCTCGGGCCAGCCGGTGCTGGTGGGCACGGTGTCGATCGCCAAGTCGGAGGTGTTCTCGAAGTTCCTCAAGCAGGCCGGCGTGCCGCACGAGGTGCTCAACGCGAAGAACCACATGCGCGAGGCCGACATCATCGCGCAGGCCGGTCGCAAGGGCGCCGTCACCATCTCCACCAACATGGCCGGCCGCGGCACCGACATTCTGCTCGGCGGCAACGCCGAGAACCTCGCGAAGGGCGAGGTGGGCGCGCCCCCGGTCGAGCCCGACGTGAGCGGCGACCCGGCGGCGGCCGAGGCGGCGAAGCAGAGCTACCTCGCGGCGAAGGCGGCCTACGACGCGGCCTACGAGGCGGCGTACAAGAAGTACAAGGCGCAGTGCGAGGCGGAGCGCGAGGTGGTGCGCAGCCTCGGCGGCCTGTTCATCCTCGGCACCGAGCGGCACGAGTCGCGGCGCATCGACAACCAGCTCCGTGGTCGCGCCGGCCGTCAGGGTGACCCGGGTGGCAGCCGCTTCTACCTGTCGCTCGAAGACGACCTGATGCGCATCTTCGGTGGCGATCGCATCACCGGGCTCATGGAGACCATGGGCATGAAGGAGGACGAGGTCATCGAGCACTCGTTGCTCTCGCGCGCCATCGAGAACGCGCAGAAGCGGGTCGAAGGGCACAACTTCGACATCCGCAAGAACCTGCTCGAGTACGACGACGTGATGAACCAGCAGCGCAAGACCATCTACGGTCTGCGCCGCCAGGTGCTCGCCGCCGGCGCCACCGTGCCGCTGGTCGAGTTCACAGAAGACAAGAAGACGCGCGTGAAGTCGCGCAACGAGAAGATGGTGACGTGGAAGGACTTCCGCGAGCTGGTGCTCGACGCGGTGGAAGACGCCATCGTCTCGCTGACCGACACCTACGCGCCGTCGAAGAACCCCACCACCTGGAACCTCGGCGCGCTGTCCACCGAGGTGAAGGCCATCTTCAACCAGGACATGACCTTCCAGCCCGATGGCACGCCGGAGGATCTGCAGGTGCAGATCTACCAGCGGGTGGAGAAGCTCTTCGTCGATCGAGAGAAGGAATACGGCGACGACTGGTACCGCTTCTGCCAGCTGCGCTACCTGGCGACCATCGACCAGCTGTGGAAGGACCACCTCCTCGCGATGGACCACCTGCGCCAGGGCATCGGCCTGCGCGGCTACGGTCAGAAGGACCCGAAGGTCGAGTACAAGAAGGAAGGGTACTCGGGCTTCATTCGCATGCTCGCGAGCATCAAGAGCACCTTCGTCTCGCAGATCATGCGCGCCCAGCCGCGTGACGCGAACGCCGACGCCGAGCGCCTCAAGCGCGTGATGGAAGAGCGCGCCAGGCAGGCCATCGAGGGCCGCGTGAATGAAGAGGGCAAGGTCGAGCCCGCCGCGCCCGAGCAGAAGACCGTGGTGCGCGAAGGGCCGAAGGTCGGTCGCAACGACCCGTGCCCGTGCGGCAGCGGCAAGAAGTACAAGAAGTGCCACGGCGCGACCGAGACAGTCTGAACCCGCGCCCCCTCTCCCTGTGAAACGGGGAGAGGGCTGGGGTGAGGGGCGATGTTCGGCGCAGCGCCCGCGACGGCCCCTCACCCGCCGCTTCGCGTCGACCTCTCCCCGCCTCGCACGCCTCGCAGGGAGAGGTTGCGGGTTACTTGCCTCGTCGCGTGGTGGGTCTCGGCGCTGACGGCGGTGCGGGCACCGGGCGCGACGGCTTCTTCGCCTTGAGCACCGGCTTCTTCACCGTCAGCGAGGGGGCCTCAACCCTCGGCGGAGGCGTCGCCACCGGAGCCACCACCACCTTCTGCTGCTCCAACTCCGCCACCCGCTGCCGCAACCGAATCACCTCAGCCGCGAGCTGCGCATACGAATCGCGCACGTGCCCATTGAACGCCCGCTGCCGGCCGAGCGCCTCGTTGATGAAGATCTGCCCCGCCTGCCGGAACACCCGCTTGGCGATCACCACCGCGCGGCCCGCCACCCCATCACGATGCGTCTCGAGCGGCAGCCCCACCGACGCATCGGCGTTCTCTTCGAGCGCGCGGAGGTTGAACGACAGCGGGTCGACCCGCGCCTCGACGCCCTCGGGCGTGAGCTCGGTGTCGCCCGGTGACGAGAGCCCGCGCGCGGCCAACCGTTCACCGACCAACGCCATGACCTTCGCCGGCGTGATGTCCTTGCCCATGAGCTTCATGACTTCCTCCTGATGAGGTCGATCTCTTCCAGGTACGCGCGCACCACCGCGTCCCACCTGAACTGCGTCGCGTACTTCTTCGCCGCGCGGCTCAACGTCTCGCGCTCGCTGCCCACGCGCTGCACGGCGTTCCGGAAGCCGTCGTCGTCGGTGAGCGTGAAGGTGTGCCCTGCCCCGCTGCGCTCGATCTGCCCGCGCACCACGTCACAGGCGGCGTTGCCCAGCACCGGCGTGCCCACCGCGAAGGCCTCGAGCGTCACCAGCGACAGGCTCTCGTAGCGGCTGGGCATCACCACCGCGAGCGCGCCCCCGAGCGCGTCCCACTTGGTCTGCTCGTCCACCCGGCCGGCGTACACCACGCGCGTGCCCGAGGGCTTCAGGTCGCCGCTGCCCGCGAGCACCAGCGTCGGCGCGTCGTGGAACGCCGACACCAGCGCCTGATGCCGGCGCACCAGCTCGTCGACGCCCTTCCCGGCCTCCATGCGGCCCACGTAGAGCAGGTACGGGCCCTTGATCCCGAAGTGCTCGCGGAACCGCTCGGGGTCTGGCGTCAGCGGCTCGATGCCCACGCCGATCACCCGGCGACGCGCCGCCTTCGGGAAGCGCTTCTCGACCAGCGCCTTCTCTTCCGGGGTGAGCGACACCAGCGCGCGCGGCGCCTCGAACACGTCGCGCATCGCGCCGAAGGCGAGCGGCGGCTCGTCGTGCGTGGTGGCGACCACCAGCGCATGGTCCTTCACCAGCGGCACGCCCCACACCGTCGGCGCGTAGAGGTAGGTGAAGAAGAGGAAGGCGTCGAACTCGTGCTTCCGGGCCGCGAGCGCGTCGAGCAGCGCGGGCGCGTCGGGCCCCTGCTCCGCCAGCCAGTGCGTCTCGCTCACGAAGTCGAGCGGCCGGTTGAAGAGGCGATCCGACAGCCGGTTGAACTCGCGAATGCGCCGCGCCCGCCGCACGGGGAACCGGTGCACCGTCACCGCGTCGTCGGTCGAGGTGCCCGGCGCCAGCACGTTCGCCCAGCTCAGGTGGTCGGTCGCGCACGAGGTGAAGACCTCGACGTCGACCTGCGCCGAGAGCTGCTGCGCCACCTGCCGGGCGAGCGACTCGGCGCCGCCGGTGATCTCCTCGCCGAACCGCTGCACCACGATGCCGAGCCGGCGCCGAGCCGACGCCGGCCGCGACCTCGGCGCCGCGTCGAGCTGCAGCGGCGCGAGCGCAGCGCCGAGCGCGCGGGTGGTGGCCTCGAAGGACAGCTCGGCCACCCGCTCGTTCTGCCCGGCGATGACCTTCGCGCGCAGCGCCTCGTCAGCCGTCACCAGCTGCACCACCTCGGCGAGCGCCGCGAAGTGCTTCTCGTCGAACACCAGCCCGCGCCCGCCCATCGTCTCGGGCACCGCGGCGGCGCCGAAGGCGAGCACCGGCAGCTCGGCCGCCATCGCCTCGACCAGCGGCACCCCGAAGCCCTCGTGCTCGGACATCGAGACGAAGACGTCGGCGCTCCGGTAGGCCGCGACCAGCTCGGCGTGGCTGACGCGCCCGAGGAAAGTGACGCCGCCCACCGCGTCGGCGCGGCGCTTCAACTTCTTGAAGGCCTCGTTGCCCGCGGCGAACCCGCCCACCACCCACAGCTCGGCGCGCGGCGCGACGCGGCGCAGCTCTTCATGGAGCGCGATGAGATCTTCCATGCGCTTGTGCGGCACCACCCGGCTGACCGACACCACGCGCGGCCGGCCGGCGCCCTCGAGCCGCGCCTTCATGCGCACGTCGGCGCTCGCCGCCACGAAGCGCTCCGGCTCGACGAAGAGCGGCACCACCTTCACGTCGCGATGCCCGGCCACCTCGAGCTCGCGCGCGTTGAACTGCGAGACGCCGATCGCCACGTCGACGAAGCCCGCCATCGCCGCGACCTGCGCGCGCCCGGCGACGAGCGGCTCGGCGAGCCGGGTGCCCTCGTAGAAGCGCGCGGGGGTGATATTGTGGAACACCAGACCGCGCCGACACGGCAGGTGCATCACGCGGCTGGCGAGCGGCGAGGCGATGCCGTGGTGGTAGAGCACCACGTCGTCGGGCGTGGGCCTCAGCTCGGAAGCGGGCCGCACCAACGAGCGCCACTCGGGCGCGACCTCATCGGCGTAGAGCGTGCCGGTGTGACCGAGGTGCCGCAGCACGCGCTGCCACGCGACGGCGGCCTGGCCCATCGCGTCGGCCGGCGTGAAACAGGGAATGAGCTGGTGAACCCGCGCCACACCGCGGCGCATACCGCATTAGGCGATCGCGGAGACGATCAACTGCTCCGACTCGGCGTCGAGGCCGATGAACTCGGCGCACACGCCCGTCGGCGTCACTTCCTTCACCCGGCAGAAGGCGCTCACCAGGCGGGCGTCTTTCTTCGGGGCGAACTGCACGTGCAGCGTGGCCTTCGGCTCGAACGACTTCTGGGTGGAGATGAAGAGCCCCCCGCGCGAGAGGTCCGTCGCGTAGTCGACGTCGCCTGCATCATCGACCGTGGCCTGGTGCTGAACGAGGAAGCGCATGGGTGGCGGATCAATGACGACGCTCCCGGTTGTTTTCAAGCCCCCCCGGTGCGTGCGACGCCTACCTCGCCGCACGCGGGTGCTATAGGGCGCGCAGTCGTGACGGTCGCCTTCGACGCCACTCTCTGGGACGAGCCCATCACCGGCATCGGGCTCTACACGCGTGAGCTGCACCGCGCGTTGTCGACCACCGGCCTCGACGTGCAGCGCTGGGGCGCGCGCAAGAGCGGCGAGGCCCCGCGCGGCACCATGAGCCGCACCGGGTGGACGCTCGGCGAGCTGCCCTTCTGGCTGCAGGCGCGCACCCCGACGCTGTTTCACGCGGTGTCGAACTTCAACCTGCCGCTGCTGCGCACGCGCGGCGTTCCGTACGTGCTCACCGTGCACGACCTGGTGCCGCTGCTGCTGCCGGAGACGGTCTCGTCGCGGTTCCGCTGGCAGTTCCGGCTCTGGCTCGCGCGGAGCCTCGAGGTCGCGCAGCAGGTCATCTGCGTCAGCGAGACGGCGCGGGCCAGCGTGTTGGAGCGCTTCGACGTCGACCCACGCAAGCTGCACGTGGTGCACCACGGCGTCGATCACGTCGATCGTGTCGCCGCGCCCGACCCGACCACCGTGAAGTGGCTCGACGCGCTGGGGCTGCAGCAGCCGTGGGTGCTCTACGCGGGCGCGCTCGACGCGCGGAAGAACGTCGAGCTGGTGGTGCGCGCGGTGGAGAAACTCCACGACGGCGGGCAGCAGGTGACGCTGGTGCTCGCGGGCCAGCGCTGGTTCGGCAGCAGCGCCATCGAGAAGGAGCTGATGCGCGTGAAGGACCGCGGCGTCGACATTCGGGCGCTCGGCTACCTCGCGGATCCCGTCTTCTACGCGCTGATGCGCCGGGCCGGGGTGTTCGTCTTCCCCTCTCGCTACGAGGGCTTCGGTCTGCCGCCGCTCGAGGCGATGCGGCTGGGCGTGCCGACCATCGTGTCCACCGAGGGCTCGCTGCCGGAGATCGTCGGCGAGGGCGCCTGGCAGGTGCGGCCCGATGACGTCGACGGCCTCGCGCAGCAGCTCTCGTCGTGGCTGACGCAGCCGAAGGAGCGCGAACGCTGGAGTCAGCTCGCGAAGACCCGGGCGGCGCGCTTCACCTGGGCCGAGAGTGCGCGCTTGACCGCGAGCCTCTACGCGGACGTTCGCTGAGATCACGCGACCAACGGCGGCCTGCATGGAGGCGGTCGGCGAAGGGGCCGCGCTGCGACCAGCTCCGGCAGCTCCTCGATTGCGGGGCGGTAGGGGTCAGGGTCGGGCGCGAGGTTCGCCGGCCCGTACTCAAAGGTGACACGAGTGCGGGGTGGACCCCTCGCTGACAGCGGTCACTTCGCCAGTCGCACGCCCGCGCCGTCCGCGACGCCGATGTAGACCTCCTCGTTCGGCCCCAGCGCGATGGCGCACCCGGCGAACGGACCGACCACCGAGGTCACCGTCTCAACCCGCCACGTGCCGCCGCTCTTCTTGCCGTAGCGCAGCGAGCCCGGCACCGCGTTGAGGAAGCAGACGTGCGGATTGCCCGCCCGGTCGACGGTGAGATCGAAGCGGAAGCTGGCCGTCGCGTTCTCGACGTCTTGCGTGGTCCACGTCGTGCCGCGGCCGCTCGCGTAGCGCAGGCGCTGACGCGTCTCATCGCGGTACACCATGTGGATGAGCCCGCTGCCATCGACGGCCACCCGCGAGCCGGTGTTGTAGGTGCTCGCGGTCTCGACCGCGCTCAACGCCCACGTGGACCCGGTGACCACGATCGCCCGGATGTCGCTGTTGGCATTGTCGAACACCACCGCCCGCAGCTCGCCGGTGGGGCTGTACGCGATGTCGGCTTCGTAGAGCGAAGGCGGTGAGGTCAACGGCGCCGCGACATCGGTGAAGTTGGCGCCGGAGAAGGTCACGTCGTGCAGCACGTTGCTCAACGTGTACGCGAGCCGCGGGACACCCTGGTACTGCGTCAACGACACGCCGTTGGGTGCCTGTGGGTAACTGCCCTGCGCGATGGTGCGGGTGCTCCATGAAGTGCCGAGCTCGCCGTAGCGCAACGCAGTCGACATCGAGCCTCCAGACGGCGGCGAGAAGTTGAAGTTCCACGCCGCCTGCACCGTGGGCGAGCCCTTCGCGAGGCTGACCTCGACAAACTGCGTCTCGGAAGAAGGAACCTCGGCGACGCTGCGCGTCCACGTGCCGTTGGTCGCGCGGAGATCGAGCGTGATGCGCCCCGCGTCCACCGCGCCGAACTGTCCCTCGAGCAACCGCACCACGCCCGCGTCGCTGACGTCGAGGTCGAGCGCGAAGGCCGGCACGGCGCTCACCGGCTCGGTGGTCCACGCGCAGCAACCCGACGCGCACGGGTGGTAGCCGAGGTTGCACTGCACGCCGCAGCGGGTGCCATCGCAGGTGGCGGTGCCGTTGGTGGGCGTGGTGCAGGGCGAGCAGGCGCTGCCGCAGCTCGCGGTGCTGGTGTTGTCGCTGCACGCGCTGCCGCAGGCGTGGAAGCCCGTCGAGCAGGTGATGCCACACGAGGTGCCGTTGCAGGTCGCCGAACCGTTCGACGGCGAATTGCACGGGGAGCACGACGCTCCGCACGAGCTGGTGCTGTTGTTCGACACGCAGCTCTCGCCGCACGCGTGGAAGCCGCTCGCGCACGAGAAGCCACACTGCGTCCCGTCACAGGTCGCGGTGCCGTTGGTGGGCGACGCCGGACACGCCGTGCACGACGAGCCGCAGGTGGCGAGCGCGGAGTTCGACACGCACTGATCTCCGCAGCGGTGGAAGCCGGCGTTGCACGTGAAGCCGCACTGGGTGCCATCGCAGGTCGCCGTCGCGTTGGCCGGGGCGGAGGGGCACGCCTGACACGAAGCACCACAACTCGCGACGGAGTTGGTCGGCACGCAGATCTGCCCGCACGCGTGCTGCGACGCAGGGCACGCGCAGGTGCCGGACTGACACGTCGCGCCCATCGGGCAGTCGAGGCTCCGCGCGCAACCCGGCCGGCACGCGCGCGTGGTGGGGTCGCACTGGAAGCCGGGCGCGCAGCCGTTGGTCATCGTGCAGTCCATGGGGAGCAGCTCGCAGGTGCCCCGGTTGCAGACCTGCCCCGCGCCGCAGACCCGGCCACAGCCGCCGCAGTGGTCGGTGTCGGCCTGGCCGTCGACGCAGCGCCCGCTGCACGAGATCAACGTGCCCGCGCACGAGCCCGTCACACCACCACCACCACCGCCGGTCGCGCCGCCACCGCCTCCCGTCACGCCGCTGCCACCGCCCGTCGTGCCGCTGCCGCCGCCCGTCATCCCGCCACCACCGCCCGTCGCGCCGCTGCCACCGCCGGTGGTCGTCAACAGCACGCAGGCGCCCAGGCTGCAGGTCTCCGCGCCCGAGCACGCCCGGCAGCTAAAGCCGTTGGAGCCACACGCGAGCAGGCTGTTCCCCGCCTGACAGGCGCCGGTGGCGTCGCAGCAACCCGAGGCGCAGGTGCTCACGTCGCAGGCAGTGGGCACCTGTGGGCTGCAGGCGGTGACGACGAGGATCAGCGGGGCGATGGAAAAGAAACGAACCGACATGGAAACGCTGACACCCCACCTCGGCGCGACGCGCAATTCCTTTTGTTCACTGCTGTCGGCGGCGCATCGACTGCTCGAGCACCTCGACCACGTCGTGGAACCGCGCCTTGTTGCGCTCGTCGACGTCGGAGAGCTCCTTGTGGGCGTCGAGCATCACCGAGGCGAGCGCCTCCTGCGGGGCGGGGTTCTTCACCGCGGCGAGCGGGAGATCGCGCGGCACTTCGAGCTTGTCGGTGAGCGTGAAGAGCTTGTCGAACTGCATCGCGCGCAGACACTGCGCAACCTGTCCCTCGGGGCACAGGATCACCGCGCGGCGGCTGAAGTGCGCGAGGCTGTGGCGACCGATCGACGCGAGCAGCCCGAGGCCGGTGCTGTCGACGCTCTCCACGTCGCGCAGGTCGATGACCATGGTGTCGCCCATCTCGGGCAGCACCACGCGCTGGAGGAACGCCTTGAGCTCGCGCGCCTCGGTGTAGCGAATGGCGCCTTCGAAGCAGAGCCACGAGAGCTGATCATGATGTCCGTAGCGCATCGCTGCCCCCTCGTTTCAACATCAAGACCGCCACGTCGTCGGGCCGCTGGCGCTCACCTCCGAGCCCCAGCGCGCGCACCATCTCTTCCGCCGACCCACTCGTCTTCGCGACCGCGGCGATGCGGCGGCTCTTGTCGTCGGCCGTCGCCTCGCTCATCAACTCGAACACACCGTCGGTGCAGGCCACCAGCTTGGCATCGGGGAAGAGCTCGTACGTACGTTCATCCCACTCCGCCGTCGCGAGGAGGCCCAGCGGCATGCCGGGCGACTCGATCGGCGTCGCCACCCCGCCCTGCACCAGCACCGGCCACGGGAAGCAGCCCGCGTTGCCGCAGCTGAAGGTCTCGCGCGCCTCGTCGATGATCCCGTAGAAGAGCGCGACGTGCTTCTCGTGGCCCTGCTTGAGCAGCGCGGCGTTGAGCTCCTTGAGGAAGCGCGACGGGGCCAGCAGCGAAGCGTCGGTGTCACGCGCCTCGGCGACCTTGCGCTCGACGAGCGTGCGCAGCATCGCGGTCACCAGCGCCGAGGGCACGCCGTGGCCCGCGACGTCGGCGAGGTAGAACCCCCAGCGCTGCGCGTCGACCGTGAAGACGTCGAGGAAGTCACCGCTCAGGTACGACGAGGGCAACAGCTCGCGGGTCAACGTGAAGGAGCCCATCTTCGAGCCGGTCTCAGGCAGCAGACCGAGCTGGAGCCGGCGCCCTGCGTCCTGATCTTCCGCGAGCTCGCGGTACAGCAGCTCGAGCTTCTCGCGCTGCCGCTTGTTCTCGGCGAGCAGGTCGGCCTTCTCGAGCGCCTTGCCCACCGCGTGCTGCAGCACCGCGATGCCGCCGATCGGCTTGGTGATGTAGTCCCACGCGCCCAGCCGCAGCGCCGACACCGCGTCGTGCAGCACGCCCTCGCCGGAGATCACCACCACCGGCACGTTGGAGTGCCGCGCCCGCATCGCCTCGAGCACCCCGAGGCCGTCGAGCTTGGGCATGCGCAGATCGCAGAGCACCAGATCCGGCGGAGATTGATCGATGAGCTGCAGGCCCTCGATGCCGTTGCTGGCGCCGCGCGCGTCGTAGCCGAGGTGCACGAGCTGGCGGATGACGAGCGCCCGGACGTCGTCCGCATCGTCGATCACGAGGATCCGCCGCGCGCTGGCCATGATCAGACCCTAACGAGGTTGAGCCTGAGATTTCGTGACGAGCTGCGTCGTGACAACGCACGTCGCTCTCCGGCGGATTCGAGCGTTGAGGCCGCAAGGGCCCCTCACCCGCCGCTTCGCGTCGACCTCTCCCCGCTCGTCGCAGGGAGAGGTTGGACTCAGGGGGTCGCGGTGCTGAACCGGTTGCGCGGGGTGGACACGGCGGTGGGCCCGAAGTCGATCGAGTTGTTCTGCTGCTCGCTCCCGGTGCGCTCGAGGCTCGTGTCCTGGTTGCTGGTGGTGGTGTTGTTGTGCGGGTTGAGGATCGGCGTGCCTTCGCACACGTACGCCACGCTGCAGGTGGTGAGCGCCGAAGAGGTCACGGTATCGAAGTGGAAGCACAGCGCGTCGATGGTCTGGGTGTCGCGGCGCAGCACGAGGCTCCCCGCGTCGACGAGGCCGACCGCGTACGTGCCGTCGGAGGCAACCGCACCGTTGTAGGCGCTGTTGGTCAGCAGCAGGTACCCGTGCGCGGGCACGCTCTGGCCGGCGCCAGTCACGCGCACCGACTCGGGGTTGGTGCTGCAGGTGCCGGTCGCGCTGCGGAAGCTGAGGGTCCAGGTGCTGTCGAAGAGCACGGGCAGATCGCCCGGGTTGTAGAGCTCGATGAACTCATCGTTGCCGCCCATGTCGCCGCGGGTCTGCACCTCGTGGATCACCAGCGTGCCGGGAACGACCGAGCCGCCACCGCCACCGGTCGAGCCACCGCCACCACCGCTTCCGCCGCCCGTCATCGAGCCACCACCGCCGCCCGTCATCGAGCCGCCACCACCACCGCCCGTCGAAGAGCCACCGCCACCGCCGCCCGTCGACGAAGAGCCGCCGCCACCGCCGGTCGCCGAGGCGCCGCCACCACCGCCCGTCGAAGACGACCCTCCCCCACCGCCAGTCGAGAACGAGAGCAGACAGCGCCCACCGAAACACTGCGCGCCCAGACAGTCGCTCGCGACGCTGCACAGGCGGCCATCGATGCACGCGCCACAGCTCGGCCCACCGCAGTCGATGTCGGTCTCTGAGCCATTCTGCTGGCCGTCGAAGCAGGAGCCCTCACGGTCCGCTCCACCGCAAGCCGCGAGCACCAGGGTCAGGGCGCCAAGGAGGCCAAACTTCTGAAACGTGTCCGACATGACCGTTGGGACACTTGACCCCGATTTCGTGCGCACTTTTTCCGAGGGCCTCACTGCGCCAGCACGTGGCTCACGCGGTCGCTGCCGACCACCACCAGGCCCTCTTCGGTGAACGCGACCAGCAGCACGTCCCCTGCGTCCGCCGGCACCTGGGCGATCAGCGCACCAGTCTCCAGCGAGTACACCCACGCGCTGCCGTCATCACTGCCCGCCGCGAGCAGCGTGCCCCGCGGGTGGAGCGCCAGGGTCCCCACCCGCGCGCCGGGCTGGTTCCACGTGCGCACCACCTTCGCCGCGGCCACGTCCCACAGCGTGATGCGCCCATCGCTCGAACCCGCGGCGAGCAGCGCGCCGTCGTCGGAGAACGCGAGCGCCGTCACCGACCCGTCGATCGGGTCGAGCACGCGCTGTTCCTTCCCGGTCTGCGCGTCGAGCAGCGCGACGTGTTTGTCTTCGCGGCCGACCGCCAGGGTCCTCCCATCGCGAGAGAACGCGAGCGAGCGCACGAGCGTGTCCTTCTCGCGCGACACCTCCTTATTCAGCTCGAGGTTCCACACCACGCGCGAGCCCTCGTCGGCGGCCCACGCCGCGAGCGCCCCGGTGCGACTGGTCGCCAGCGCCAACACCCGCGCGCCGGGGAACGAGTCGAGCGTCTCGACCGAGCCATTCCAGCGCTGCGCCAGCACGCGACCGTCTTCACCGGCCGACACGAAGCGCACCGCGTCCGCGGCCTCGGGGCCGAAGGTGCGAGCCACCGCGCGCACCGGCGCCGTGTGGCGTGCCTCGAGCTCGCGCACCTCGCCCGTCTGCGGATCGACGCGGCGGATGTGCCCGTCGCGGTAGCCCGTCACCAGCCCGCCGCCTGGCCACCACGCGTGCGCCGAAGGCAGACCGATGGAGTCAGGCGGACGCGCGCGCTTCGGTAGCCGCCACGCCTCGAGCTTGCGCTGCGTCGTCGCCACCAGGAGCCGCCCATCACCGGCGGCCGCCAGCGCCTGCACGCCCGGCGCGAAGCCCGAGAGCACGCCTTCCACCGAGCCGTCGCCGTACCACCAGCGCACCGTGCCGTCGGCGCTCCCGCTCACCAGGCGCGTGGGCGTGGAGTCGTCGCCGGGCACGACCGCGAGCGCGGTGACGTCGTCGCGATGACCGTCGAGCGGCCGCTTCGCCACCCCGTCGGAGATCACCACCACCGAGCGCTCGATGCCCACCACCACCTCGGTCGAGGAGATCGCCGCCACCGCGCCGACGTGGCGATCCAGCTCCAGCGACGGCGTGCCGACCACGCGCAACAGGTTCTCTGACGCGGTGATCACCAGCCCCGGCTTCGCGCCCACGCGGGTCACGGGGCGGGCGTGCTTCGTCACCGCGCTCACCGTGCCGTCGGCCGCGACGCGCACCACCTCGCCATCACCCAGCCCGGCCACCAGCTCGGCGCCATCGAAGGCGAGCGACCGAATCGGCGCCGAGAACCCCTCGACGCGCCGCACTTCCTTCTTCGTCGCGACTTCCCAGAAGTGCAGCACGCGATCGTCGCCGCCCGAGGCGACCTGCGTGTCGGACACCGCGACCACCGCGTGCTGCCACCCGCGCGGCCCCGTCGAGAGCTCACCGAGCACCGCGCCGTCGGCTCCGTAGAGCGCGAGCCCGTTGAGCGTCGCGCACACCACGGTGGTACCCACGGTCGCCAGCGAAGCGCAGCCGGCCGGCACCTTCACCGACCACGAAGCCTCCGGCACGCCGCGCTCTTCCGCGAGCCACTGCACCCCGCGCGCGAGGGGCACCGCCGCTGCGGCCTTCGCGAGCTGCAGCGCCTTGAACGAGTCGTGCTCGCGCCACGCGCTCAACGCCGCGTCGGCCTGCGCCTCACCCGCCATGCGCTGCGCATCAGCGACCGCCAACCGCGCATCACGCCGCACGTCTTCGGCGCGCGAAGAGGTGGAGATCGCGAAGCCGCCGAAGCCGAGCACGCCCAGCGCCAACACCGCGACCGCGACCAGCAGCGCCACCGGCTTCGGTGCCCGCGCCCGCTGCGCCGCCTCGAGCGCGTCAGCCATCGCGCCGGCGTCTTGAAACCGCTGCGAAGGGTCGCGCTGAAGCGCCTTCTCCATCACCGCCACCAGCGCCGGCGGGGCGTGGGGCTCGAGATCCTTCATCTTTGGGATCGGCGCGGTGCGCACCGCGTCGAGGATCTTCGTCGGCTCCGAGCCGGGGAACGGGAGCTTCATCGACAGCAGCTCGAAGAGCATCACGCCCAGCGCCCACACGTCGCTGCGCGCGTCGACCGAGGTGCCCGCGGCCTGTTCCGGCGCCATGTACGACGGGGTGCCCGCGAGCACGCCGCCTTCGATGGGCTCACCCTTCACGATCGCCAGGCCCCAGTCGATGACCTGCGTCTCACCGAAGCGGCTGACCATCACGTTCTCGGGCTTGAGATCGCGATGCACCACGCCCTTGCTGTGCGCGTAGCCGACGGTCTGCACCACGTCGATGAAGTGCGAGAGCAGCGAGAGCCGCTCGTCGAGCGACACGCACGCCTCGAGCGCCTGCTGGAGCGACCGGCCGCGGATGCGGCGCATGGAGTAATAAGGAGTGCCGTCCGCCCGGCGGCCCAGCTCGTACACCGGCACCACGCCGGGGTGCTCGAGCAGCGCCAGCACGCGGGCCTCGCGCACGAAGAGGTTCTCGAGCAACGGCCCGGTCGAGCTGCGCGGCGCGGTGTGCTCGAGCAGCAGCTCCTTCACCGCCACCTCGCGCTTGAGGTGGGTGTCGATGAGGCTCAACACCCGCCCCATGCCGCCGCGCGCCAGCTCCGGGTCGGTGACGCCTTCGGGCACCGCGTAGCGCCCTTCCTGCTGCGTGGGGAGCGCCTCGACCGGCGTCACGGTGATGTCGACGCCCGCCGTCGCGCTCTGGCGAGGCACCGTCTTTCCCAGCTCGTCGCGCTCACTCACGTTTTCGGGCCTTTCGTCGGAACCGACTGATTCTTGGTCGCTTTTGGTGAATGCACCACCTTCCAGATCCGTTTCGCGGCGCGCGCGTTTGAAGCCGCCCTATGAACCGGACGACTGGATTCCTCGCTGTCGCAGCGGCCCTGCTCCTCACCGCCGTCGTCGTGGGCCTGCCCCGCACCTCTTCCCCCGCCCCCGTTCCGCCGCCCGCGCCGACCCCGGTGGTGAACGTGCCGCCGCCGACGCCGACACCCGCGCCGGTGCCCGTGCCGAGCCCGGGCTCGCTCTCGCTGACCGGCCGTCTCTCGCACCCCTACCTCGTGCCCGGCACCAGCGACGTCTTCGCCACCCTCGAGGTGAGCGCGGTCGACGTGCCCGGCAGCACGCGCGCGCCGGTGAACCTCGCGGTGGTGATCGATCGCTCCGGCTCGATGTCGGGCGCGAAGATCGAGAACGCGCGCCGCGCCGCGAGCCGGCTGGTGGACCTGCTCGATGAACACGATCGGCTCTCGGTGGTGCACTACGGCACCGACGTGGCGGCGATGGGCGGCGTCTTCGCCACGCCGGAGAACAAGCTCAAGCTCAAGCGCTTCATCGCCCACATCGTCGACGAAGGCGGCACCAACATCGGCGACGGGCTGGCCGCGGGCGCGCGCCACATCGAGCGCGCGAAGACCGACTTCCGCGTCAACCGCCTGCTGCTGCTGTCCGATGGGCAGCCCACGGTGGGCATCACCAGCGCGCAGGGCCTGTCGAACGTGGTCCGCAACATCCGCGCGCAGGGCGTGTCAGTGACCTCGCTGGGCGTCGGCGCCGACTTCAACGAAGACCTGATGCAGCGCCTGGCCGACGTGGGCGGCGGCTCGTACGGCTTCATCAGCGACTCGGCGGCGATGGCCACGCTCTTCCAGAAGGACCTCGAGCAGGCGGGCACCATGGTGGCGCAGGGCGCGACGCTGTCGTTCACGCTCCCCGCGGGCGTGCGCTTCGTCGAGGTGTACGGCCGGCCGGTGTCGCAGGTCGGCAACACCGTCACCGTCACGCTGCCCGACTTCTCGGCGCGCCAGGTCGAGAAGCTGGTGGTGCACCTCAGCGCGTCTCCAGGCGTGCGCAGCGGCACGGTGGACATCGCCGGCTTTCAGCTCGCGTACACCGACCTGCTGACCTCGAAGCCGGCCGACGCGCGGCTGTCGCTGGCGGCGATGGTGACCGAAGACGGCACGCTGGCGATGGAGAAGCGCGACAAGACGGCGGTGGTGCTGGCGACGAAGGCGCGCGCGGCGGTGAACTACCAGAAGGCGGCCGAGGCGATCGATCGCGGCGACTTCGGCGGTGCGCAGCGCTCGCTGCAGGCCAACGAGCAGATCTTCTTCGACGCCGACGCGGTCGCGGGCAAGGGCTCGATGGCCGACGAGCGCAAGACGAACTCCGCCATCTACGGGCTGTCGACGGCGGCGCCCACCGCGGCCCCGGAGCGCCGGCGCGAGGCGGTGAAGCAGATGAAGACCGAGTCGCTGCGCTCGTCGGGCCGCGGCGCGTCGATCTACTGATGCGGTGGCAGCTCGAGGCGCACCGCGGCGTCGGTCGCGGTGACGTCGCCCTGCCAGGCGCCCAGCAGCTCGCGGGCGCGCTCGAGTGGGAGCCCGGTCAGCGGCGTCACGGTGAAGCGCACCCGCCCCGCCTCGACCGACACTGCCAGCTCGACCTGCGGCCCTTCACATTCCAGCACCAGCTCGAGCAGCAGCTCGGCTAGCGCGCCTTCGTTGGCGTGCACCCGGGGCAGCGTGTCGGGCGAGGTGATGCGCAGCGCGCCGCTCTTCGCCGAGCGCACGTTGCCCAGCCCGCGCACGATGCGCAGCACCCGGTGGAGATCGGCGCCCTCACCCACTGCCTCGTCGGCGCGCGCCACGCACTGGAGATCGGCGACCAGCGCGCCCACCCGCACCAGCCCCTCGTCGAGCTCGCTGATGACCTCGTCGAACTCGGCGCGCTCGGGGCCGGCCAGCAGCTCGCGGGCGCGCGACTTGAGGTACGAGACGCCGCTCGTCATCCACGCCAGGGGGTTGTTGATCTCGTGCGCCACACCGGCGGCCAGGCGGCCCACGCGCGCGTTGGCGTGGCGGCGGCCGAGGGCGTCGGTGAGCTTGAGCCGCTCGGCTTCGACCCGCGCGCGGCGCCGCTCGATGCTCAGCGCGAGGCCGGTCATCATCGCCAGCATCGACACGAAGCCGAACGCGTCGAAGACCGTCCTCATCGCCAACACCTCGGGCCGCAGCAACTGGGGCGCGTTCTGTGCGAGCCCGGTCTCGACGCGCACGGTGACCACCGCGCACACCAGGGCCACCACCAGCGCCCACCCCACGGCCGCGCGGGTGCCCGCCAGGTAGCTGGTGACGAGGGGAATTCCCGAGAGGAACACCAGCGCCGCCAGCGGGAGATCGGCGCGCACGCTGCACACGTAGCTCACGGCCACGACGATCAACGCGGCGGCGACGTGACCGGCGAACGACATCGAGCGGCGCCGCGCGAGGGCCGGCAACGAGGCGAAGCCCGCGCCACACGCGCCGAGGATCACCGCGCCCGGGTAGAGCTGCAGGCCGAACCAGTAGCTGGTGGCGAAGCCGAGGCTGACCAGCACCGCGACCCGGCTGAAGGAACGGAGGAACTCGGTCTGCTGCGCTTGCTCGAAGTCGGACACTGCCCGGGCATCGTCCCCCACCGGACGGGCCAGTCACGAATTCCGACGTTGATTGACAGGGCGCAGGGTCACCCGCAGCCTCACCGGGCTCATGGGCATCCTTCACGACGTCGTCATCTTCCTCATCGCGGCGGTGGTCGGCGTCGCGCTGTTCAAGCGCTTCGGGCTGGGCGCGGTGCTCGGCTACCTCGTGGCGGGGGTGGTCATCGGGCCCTCGGGGCTCAAGCTGATCGCTGACGTCGAGTCGGTGATGCACACCTCCGAGCTGGGGGTGGTGCTGCTGCTGTTCGTCATCGGCCTCGAGCTCCAGCCACGGCGGCTGTGGACGATGCGCGGCAACGTCTTCGGGCTGGGCAGCGTGCAGGTCGGCGTCACCACGCTGGTGTTCACCGGGCTGCTGGTGGCGCTCGGCCTCCCGTGGGCGACCGCCTTCGTGCTGGGCTTCGCCTTCTCGCTGTCGTCGACGGCGCTGGCGGTGCAGGCGCTGGCCGAGCGCAACCAGCTCGCCGCGCAGCACGGGCGCATCGCCTTCGGCATTCTGCTGTTTCAAGACGTCGCGGCGATCCCCTTCCTCGCGCTGGTGCCGGTGCTGGCGGGCTCGAGCGGCGGCGCCTCCGGCCTGGGAGTGCTCAAGGTGCTCGCCACCTTCGGCGGCATGGTGCTCGCCAGCCGCTTCGTGCTGCGCCCGGTGCTGAAGGCCATCGCATCGCTGCACGTGCCCGAGCTCTTCACCGCCAGCGCGCTCCTGGTGGTGGTGGGCACCGCCACGCTGATGGAGTTCATCGGCCTGTCCGCGACGCTGGGCGCCTTCCTCGCCGGCGTGCTGCTGGCCGACTCCGAGTACCGCCACGAGCTGGAGGCCGACATCGCGCCCTTCAAGGGCCTGCTGCTGGGCCTGTTCTTCATGTCGGTGGGCATGTCGGTGAACCTGTCGCTCGCCGCCAGCCGCCCGCTGCTGATGGTGGGGCTGGTGCTGGCGCTGGTGGCCCTCAAGTTCGCGGTGCTCTACGCGATGGGCCTGTGGCGCACGAAAGACCGGCTGGGCTCGATGCGCCTCGCCATCTCCATCTCCCAGGGCGGCGAGTTCGCCTTCGTGGTCGTGAAGCTGGCGACCTCGACCCAGCTCGTGTCCACCGAGCTCGAGCAGCTGGTGGTGTTCATCGTCGGCGCCTCGCTGGCCACCACGCCCATCTTCTTCTCGTTGTTCGAGCGCTTCCTCGCGCCCCGCCTCGCCCCCGCGAAGGCCGAGTTCGACAAGCTGGAGCTCAGCGAGGATCCACCGGTGTTGATCGCCGGTTTCGGCCGCGTGGGCCAGGTGGTGGGCCGCGTGCTCTCGGCCCGGAAGATCCAGTTCATCGCGCTCGACGCCAGCTCGGAGCACGTCGACTTCATCCGCCGGTTCGGCAACAAGGTCTTCTACGGCGACGCGTCGCGGCTCGAGCTGCTCGAGGCGGCCGGCGCGGCGAAGTCGAAGATCTTCGTGCTCGCCATCGACGACGTGAAGGCCTCGGTGGAGACCGCGCGCGTGGTGCAGAAGCACTTCCCGCACCTGGCCATCATCGCCCGCGCCCGCAACCGCCAGCACGCGTACGAGCTGCGCGCGATGGGCGTCTCGCACCTCTTCCGCGAGACCTTCGTGTCGAGCCTTGAGATGACCGAGGCGGTGCTGCAGCAGCTCGGGCTGCCCTTCAGCGAGGCGCGGCGCACGATGGAGATCTTCCGCGCGATGGACGAGAAGCTGCTCGAGGAGAGCTTCGCGCTGCGCGGCGACATGCAGTCGCTGCAGAAGAAGGCCACCTCGGCGCGCGAAGAACTGGAGAAGCTCTTCGTCGCCGACCAGTCTGCGATGGCCGACGCCGAGAAGGCTCGCTGACGTGGAGTGCGCATGACCCCCGACGATCCGTCGTTCGACACCGGCGACACCACCATCAGCCAGCCCGGCAAGCCGGCCGCGCCCCCGCCAGACCTCGGGCCCACGCTCGGCCGCTACCGCATCGAGCGCCCCATCGGCCGCGGCGGCATGGCCAGCGTGTACCTCGCGCGTGACGAGCGGGGCCAGGCGCTGGCGCTCAAGGTGATGAACGCCTCGCTGCGCAACGAGCCGACCTTCGTGCAGCGCTTCCTGCACGAGGCGAAGGCCACCGCCGCGCTGCAGCACCCCAACATCGTCACCGTGCTCGATGCGGGTGAGGCCGACGGCCAGTACTACCTCGCCACCGAGTTCATCGACGGCGGCACGGTGGGCGGACTGCTCGCGCGCCAGGGCGAGATGCCGGCGGCCGTCGCGGCGGAGGTGGTGATGCAGGTGCTCGCCGGCCTCGAGCACGCGCACACGCACGGCGTCATCCACCGCGACCTCAAGCCCGAGAACCTGCTGCTCACCTCGACCGGGGTGGTGAAGATCGCCGACTTCGGCATCGCGCGCGTCGCCGAGGGCGGCACCAAGCTCACCAGCACCGGCATGCTGATCGGCACCGCCGGCTACATGAGCCCCGAGCAGGCCCGCGGGCTCAAGCTCGACGCGCGCAGCGACCTCTACGCGGTGGGCATCATTCTGTACGAGCTGCTCACCGGGAAGAACCCGTACGAGTCGGACAACCCGGCCACCTCGCTGACCCGCATCATGGCCAACGCGGCCCGGCCGATCGCCGCGGTGAAGCCGCTGCTGCCGGTGGTGCTCGAGGGCGTGCTCGATCAACTGCTGCAGCTCGAGCCCGACGCGCGCTTCCCGTCGGCCCGCGCGGCCCACGACGCGCTGCTGCCCTTCGTCGCCGAGCGCCGCCGCACCCAGCCGCGCCTGCTCGAGGAGTCGCTGCACCGGCCCGCCGACCTCAAGCAACTGCTCGACACCCAGACCGCCGAGCTGCTGGTCGCCGAGGCACGACCGGATCTCGAAGGCGACGCCATCGCCCGCCTGCGCGCCGGCCTCAAGCTGTACGGCGCGCTGCTCTACGATCGCAGCCACGTCGAGGCGCGCACGCTCTTCGACGCGCTGACGAAGAAGCAGGGGCTGTACTTCGGCCCCTCGCAGAACCCGAAGCTGGTCGAGCTCGAGCGCCTCATCAACGAGCACCTCGACCACGCGCCGGCGCTGCAACAGGCCGCGCAGCTCGCCAAGCTCGAGGGCAACCCGCTCAAGGCGGCCATCTTCCTCAAGCTGTACCTGCGCGCCCGGCCGTCAGACGCGTACGCCGCGCAGCAGCTCCAGCAGCTCACCGGCGAGAAGACGCCGACGCCGCGCGCGCCCCGCACCGCCGAGTTGGTGGCGGGCATCGCCAAGGGGGGCTTCGCGGCGTCAACCGCCGCCCCCGGCACCGGCGTGCGCCCGCTGACGAAGCAGCGCCCGGTGGTGACGCCCTCGGCCGCCGACCTGCCGGGCATCGAGCAGCGCGAGACCGTCAACCCGCTGCCGGGGCTGCTGCTGAAGGTGGGCCTGGTGCTCGCCGCGCTGGGGTTGCTGTACGGCGGCTACCGCAAGCTCTCGCGAGCCATCGACACCGAAGCGGCCAACGTGATGGCGGAAGATCAAGCCGCGTGGCGAGCCGCCGAGCGCCGCGTGCGCGATGACGGCGGCGTGGTGGGCGCGCTACCCGACCCCGCGCCAGCGCCGTCCCCGTGAAGGCCGGGGGCAGGCGCTACCTCCGCCGCCGACACGTCGCTCTGGTTGTCGCCGCGCGAGGGGACACAGGCGCGAGTCGAAGCCCCACGCGCGACCTCGCGCGCTTCCTCAGAAGCGGTAGGCGACGCCCAGCGACGCGTCGAAGGTGACCTCGGCGGGCCGCAGGGTGCGGATCGTCGGGCCGATGCGCGCGCGCGCGAAGACGGCGAGCTGGCTGGTGATGAAGTACTCCGCGCCGCCGCCGGTGAGGATGGGGAGGTTGAAGCCGCCGAACTGGCCGAACTCGATCCACATCGGGAAGTCGACCAGCACGGCGATCGACAGCGCGCTCGACGCGCCGATGCCCAGCCGCACGCCGACCGGCAACGCCAGCGCGGTGCGATCGCCCTGCAGGAACGAGCGGTGGGTGAAGACACCGGGCTCGAAGGTGAGGCCCAGCGAAAGCCGGCCCTCGTCGAAGAAGCGCCACTTGAGCAGCGCCTGCGCCTTGAAGCCGGGCGCCGCCTCACGAAGCATGCCCTCGACGCCGTAGACGAAGCCGAGGCGGCCGCCGACGTTGAGGCCCGGCGCGACGCCGCGCAGGTAGCTGGCGGAGATCGCCGGGTAGCCCACCGAGCCCTCGACGACGTTGCTGCCCGGCGCGACGGTGCGCGGCCCGATGGCGCTCCACGGCTGACCGGCGTTGAGGTCGTCGGCCCTCACGTCTTGCGCCGCGGCGACGGCGGACAACACGAGCAGGCCCCACGCGAAGCGCTTCATGGCAGGCCCCGTTCCCGGGCCAGCGCGAGGAAGGTCTGCTCGAGCGCGGCGAGGTGCTGGGCCGCGCGCGCCTTCGCCCCGCTCATCGCCTCGCCCGGCTGCAGCGCCTCGCGCCACTCGAAGTACACCTTGATCTTCGGCTCGGTGCCCGACGGCCGCAGCGTGACGCGGCTGCCGCCCGCCAGCTCCCACGCCAGCACGTTCGACTTGGGGAGCGTCAGCTTCGAGGTGGCGCCCTTCGCGACGCGCGTCTGCGCCTGGTAGTCGTTGGTCGCCTCGAGGCTCCACGCGCCGAGGGTGGTGAGGGGCCGGGCGCGGAACGCCTCCATCAGCGCCTTGATCTGCGCCGCGCCGCTGGTGCCGGGCAGCGTGGCGTTGAACTGCGAGGCGACGAACAGGCCGTGCTCGCGCTGAATCTCCTCGAGGTAGCCCAGCAGCGTGGTGCCGCGCGCCTTGCACCACGCGGCCATGTCGGCGGCGACGAGCGCCGAGCCGACGCCGTCCTTGTCGCGCACCACCGTGCCCACCGTGTAGCCGAGCGCCTCTTCGTACCCCATGACGAAGCGCACGCCCTGCGGCTGGAGCTCCATCGCGCGGTTGGCGATCCACTTGAAGCCGGTGAGCGTCTCTTCGAAGCGGGCGCCCTTCGCGGCGGCGATGGCCTTGAGCTGCGCCGACGAGACGATGGTCGTCACCACCAGCGGGCTGGGCACCGGCGCCTGCGTGAGGAGGTAGTGGCCGAGCAGCACGCCGACCTCGTTGCCGGTGAGCATGCGCAGCGAGCCCTGCGCGTCGCGCGCCATCACCGCGAGGCGATCGGCGTCGGGGTCGTTGGCCAGCACCACGTCGGCCTGCACCTGCTCGGCGAGCGCGGTCGAGAGATCCATCGCGCCCTTCTCTTCCGGGTTGGGGAAGCGCACGGTGGGGAAGTCGCCGTCGGGTTCCTGCTGCTGGGGCACCGGGGTGACCCTGGTGAAGCCCGCGGCCTTCAGGGCGGCCAGCACCCAGCGGCCACCGACGCCGTGCATCGCGGTGTAGACGATCGACAGCGCGCCGGTCTGCTTCGTGGGCCGCAGCGCGAGGATCGCCTCGAGGTACTCGCCCTCGAGCGAGGCGGGCACGTCCTTCCACAGGCCCCGGCTGCGCGCGGTGGGCTCGTCGAGCAGCGCGATGGCCTTCGCCGGTCCGACCGCGTCGATGGCCTGCGCGATGCCTCCGTCATGCGGGGGAACGATCTGCGCGCCGTTGCCCCAGTAGACCTTGTAGCCGTTGTACTCGGGCGGGTTGTGGCTGGCGGTCACCATCACCGCGGCGGCCGCGTCGAGGCGCGAGAGCGCGAAGGCGGTGACCGGCGTGGGCGAGACGTCGACGAAGACGTGCGCGGGGATGCCCTCGGCGGCGAAGACCATCGCCGTCTCGCGCGCGAACTCGAGGCTCATGTGCCGGCCGTCGCGACCGATGACCACGCCGCGCTTCGCGACGTCGGGCACCTGCGCCTTGAGGTAGCGCGCGAGGCCGGCCGAGGTGCGGCGCACCACGGCGAGGTTCATGCGGTTGGTGCCGCCGCCCAGCGTGCCGCGCAGCCCGGCGGTGCCGAACTCGAGCGAGGCGCCGAAGCGCTCTTCGAGCTCCTTCCAGTTCTGCGCGGCGATCAGCGCGCGCACTTCGGAGGCGGTCTGCACATCGGGGTCGCCGTCGGCCCACGCGGCGGCGACGGCTGCCAGGCGTTCATGGTCCATGCGTGGCGGAATACGGCAACCCGGCGGCTGCGGGAAGAAATGAGCGCGCGGCGCCTACCCACGATTCGAGGGTCGAACGACCAACGGCCGACCACTGACGGTCCTCATTCCCGGAGTCACCTTGAAGAAGCTCTTCGCTGCCACCCTGCTGCTCGCCTCCCTCGTCGGCTGCGGCGTCTCGCCGTGCGACGCCCTCAACACCGCCAACGACGCGTTCTTCGCCGGCAAGACCGAGTGCAAGGCGACGTCGGGCTCGAGCAGCGTCACGCTGACCAGGTCGGGCAAGTGCACCGACACCTCGAAGTGCTCCGCGGCCGACCTCAAGGTCATCGACACCTACGCGAGCTGCCTGTCGAAGGCGCAGGTGTGCAGCACCGGCAACGAGGAGAAGGCCGTCAACGAAGGCACCGCGTGTGCGTTCGCCGCGCTGGGTGGCCTCTCGGCCGACTGCCAGGCGGCGATCAAGTAGCTCAGTACTTCGAGTTCGACTTCGCGCCGGTGACGATCGCGATCGACGCCGAGGCGCCGATGCGGTTGGCGCCGGCGGCGATCATCTTCATCGCGTCTTCGGTCGACCGCACGCCGCCCGAGGCCTTCACGCCCACGTCGTCGCCGACGATCTTCCGCATCAGGGCCACGTCTTCCGCGGTGGCCCCGCCCTGCGCGAAGCCGGTGGACGTCTTCACGAAGGCCGCGCCCGCCGCCTTGCTCAGCGCGCAGCCGATGATCTTCTCTTCGTTGGTGAGCTGCGAGGTCTCGAGGATCACCTTCACCGGCCAGGGCTTCGCGGCGTTGACCACCGCCTCGATGTCCTTCTGCACCAGCGCGTAGTCTTTGCCCTTCAGCGCGCCGATGTTGATGACGGTGTCGATCTCCTTCGCGCCGCAGCGCACCGCCTCGCGGGTCTCGAAGGCCTTCGCCGAAGGAATGCCTGCGCCGAGCGGAAAGCCGACCACCGCGATGGGCAACACGGCCGAGCCATGGAGCGCGCGCGCCGCGGTGCCGACGTTGATGGAGTTCACGCACACCGTGGCGAAGCCGTACTTCTTCGCCTCCTCACACAGCTTGAGCACCTCTTCGCGCGTGGCGTCGGGCTTGAGCAGGGTGTGGTCGATGAACTGCGCGATGTCCTGGCTGGTGCGCAGCTTGTCGGGCGTCACGCGCTGGGTCATGCCGGTGCGCACCGACAGCGACGTGCCGCAGGTGTCGTGGTTGCTGCACTCGAAGCACGACGGCGCGCACTCGGGGGCAGAGCCGGTCGCGTCGCCCTTCGGCTTCGCCGGCCCCGTGGTGCAGGGCTCTTCTTTTCCCACCCGCAGCGCGTCGAGGCGCCGCTTCACTCGGTCCGTGATGTCATCGACCAGCGCGTTGACGTCGTTCGACATGGGCCAACGAATATCAGCGCTGGCCCGCCATCGCGAGAGCGATCAACGCCCCGTACAGCGCCAACACGCCGCCACACAGCAGCACCATCGGCAGCAGCACCGCCGCCGTCGCCTTGCCCGCGGTCGTCTTGTGGAGGTGCATGTTGGCGATGATGCGCAGCACGATGGCCCAGATGGGGAACACGTAGAGGCTGCACAACGGCAGCAGCCCGAGCAGGTACGGGCCCATCGACAGCGCGTGCGCGCGCACCGTCACGGTGTACGACTTCGGCTGCGCGCCGAAGAGCAGCAGCCCGAGGTGATCGAAGCCCGAGAGCATCAGCACGCTGGCGACGTTCATCACCAGCAGCACCGCCACGTAGGCCACCAGCAACACCGGCACCAGGCCCGCGCTGAAGGGCAGGTTCGCGGTGTCGCGCAGGCCCAGCAGCATCGCCGGCACGATGATCACGGCGTACAGCAACAGGGTGGGCGCGAAGCCCACGATGGTCGAGAGCGTGGCGAAGAGCAGCGAGCTGCCCAGCGGCGCGTCGGGCTCGGCGTTCGCCAGCGCCTGGCTGGGGTTGCTGATCAACTGCACCGACGTCTTCCACCACGCGGGCCACAAGCCGAGGGTCGCGCGCTCGTCCCACGGCAACATCACCCGGCGCGCGAGGCACGCGGCGCAGAGCCAGTCGACGCCGCGCTGGGTCAGGCAGGCCCCGCACCCGAAGGTGCCGCACCGAGAGCAGGCCCCGCTGGCCTTCACGTCGGGGTGGGCCGCGCAGAACGCGTCCGTGGCCGCCATCGGCAACACCAGGCCGCACTGGGAACAGTGCCGCGAACCCTCGGGGTTGTAGTACCCGCACGCCGGACAATTCACGGAGCCGAGTCTGGCTCAGCTCGATGTGGGTAAGGTGACTTTCATGCGCAGTGGTTCTTCGACCCTCAACCAGCTCTGGAACAGCCTCGGCCTCGACTCTCTGCCTGCCGATGCGGGCACGGCCGTCGGGCTCGACAGCACGCGCATGCGCGACTGGGACGAGGCCACCCTCCGCTCCGGGGAATCGAGCCTGCCGCCGGTCGAGCAGGAGCGCGGAGATCTCCCGCGGCTGTCGCTGACGCCGCCGTCGTCCACCGACGCGCGGGAGGTCATTCACCGCGATCTGGTCGTCACCGGGCTGCTGGGCGAAGGCGGCATGGGGCGGGTGCTGCTCGCGCGCCAGGCCTCGCTGGGGCGCGACGTGGCGGTGAAGGTGCCGCGCGCCAACGCCTCGTCGGGCACCATCAGCGCGCTATTGCACGAGGCGCAGACCACCGGCGGGCTCGAGCACCCCGGCGTCATCCCCGTGTACTCGTTGGCCAGCGACGCGTCGGGCCACCCCGCGCTGGTGATGAAGCGCGTCGATGGCGTGTCGTGGAGCATGCTCATTCGCCACGCCGAAGACCCGGCGTGGAACCGCATCGCCACCACCGGCAGCGATCGCATCGAGACGCACGTCGAGCTGCTGCGCCAGGTGTGCAACGCCATCGCCTTCGCGCACCGCAAGGGCGTGCTCCACCGCGACATCAAGCCCAGCAACGTGCTGATCGGCGAGTTCGGCGAGGTGTACGTCGCCGACTGGGGCATCGCCACGCGCAAGCCGAAGAAGGGCGAGAAGCGCAAGCCGAGCCTGGTGGGCAGCCCGGTCTACATGGCGCCCGAGATGGTGACCGGCGACGACGCGCAGATGGACGAGCGCACCGACGTGTTCCTCCTCGGCGCGACGCTCTACGAGCTGCTCACCGGCAGCCCGCCGTGGTCGGGGCCCGATCTCCGCTCGGTGCTCGAGGCCGCGTGGGACTGCCGGCCCGCACCGCCGCCCGCGTCCGCGCCCGAGGAGCTGGTCGCCATCTGCCGGCGCGCGATGGCCGTCGACCCCGACGATCGCTACCAGACCGCGCTCGAGTTCCGCGAAGCGCTCGGCGGCTTCCTGCGCCACCGCGGCTCGGTGCAGCTGGCGCGCGCCGCCGACGAGCGCCTGCAGACCCTGCTGGCGACGCTGCAGAGCACCTCGCACGACAAGGTGTACCCGCTGCTGTCCGAGTGCCGCTTCGGCTTCACCCAGGCGCTGCGCGAGTGGCCCGACAACGAGGTCGCGCGGCGCGGGCTCTCGCGCTGCGTCGAGGCGACGGCCCGCTACGAGATCGCCCAGGGCAACCTCACCGCGGCGCGCGCGCTGATCAGCGAACTCGAGGTGGTGCCGCCCGAGCTCCACGAGGCGCTGGTGAAGCTCGAGCACAGCGCCGCCGAAGCGCAGCGCCGCCACGCCCGGCTCGAGCACCTGAGCCAGGAAATGGACCCCCGCGTCGCCTTCCGTCAGCGGGTGCAGGCCTTCGTCGCCACCACGGTGGGCATTCTGCTCGTCGTCTTCCTGCCGCTGTTCTTCCCCGCCGCGAAGCAGGCCCTGTCCACGCTCGGCCGCTGGTACCTCTCGGTGCTGATGGCCGGGGTGATGGTGTTCTTCGTGCTCGCGATGTGGGTCGGCCGCAAGGAGCTGCTCTCGACGCGCCTCAACCGCCGGTTGATGAGCCTGGTGGGCATCGCCGGCTTCGGCACGCTGCTCCAGCGCATCGTGTGCGCGCTGCTCGACTTCGATCAGCGAGAGACGGTGATGCAGAACTTCCTGCTGGTGGGCGTGGTGTGCGTCACCGGCGGCTTCACGCTGCACTCCGGCTTCTTCTGGTCGGCAGGCGCGGTGCTGGCGGGCTGGCTGCTGAGCCTGGTGACCCCGGGGCTCGAGGGGCAGGTCTTCGCGGTGGCGTGCATCGGCTCACTGGGGCTGGCGGCGCTGTCGTGGCGCGGGTGGCGCGGCGAGTTCGCCCTCAAGCGCGACGACTTCGAGAACTGACGGCCCTCAGGGCGCGGGCACGAGCGCGAGCATCTCTTCGTAGATGCCCTTGAAGTCGCCGCGCGCGCCGATGGTCTCGAGGTTCTGCGAGAGGCCTCCGACCGCGCGGTAGAACTGCACCGATTCCTTCGGCGGCTTGATGCCCGCGATGCGCGTGGCGTTCTTCAGGAAGTGGTTGCGCATGTCGCGGCTGATGAAGGCCTGCGAGAAGTCGAAGTCGCGTGAGCGCGGCGGGCGGGTGGCGATGTCGAGCACCGCCTGCACGAAGTCGCGCGAGCCCTGCGGGTCGTCGAAGGTGAAGCCGCAGTCGAGCGACAACTGAATGCAGTCGATCGGCTCTTCGCGCACCACGTGGGTGAAGAGCGCGCGGTTCACGTCGAGCCACGCCTTCGAGAAGCGCTTGATGGCGCCGAAGTCGAGCACCCCCACCCGGCCGTCGGCGAGCAGCATGAAGTTGCCGGGGTGCGGGTCGCAGTGGATGACGCCGCTGACCAGCAACGGCCCCCACACCGCCCGGGTGATGAGGCGCGACACGCGGAAGCGCTCGGCGTTCGAGTGCTGCGGCAGGTGGTGAAGGAACTCCTTGAGCGTCGGGCCGTGCAGCAGCTCGAGCGTGAGCACCTTCTCGCCGGTCAGCTCCGGGTGGCTGTGCGGCACCTTCAGGTCGGTGAGCGTCTTCGTGGCCGCTTCGAACTCGAGCCCGCGCGCGGCTTCCTGCCGGTAGTCGAGCTCGTCCATCATGCTCTCGCGCAGCTCGGCGAAGTACGCCTTGCCCTGCGTCATGCGCGTCGAGGTGGCGAACACGCTGACCATGGTGCCGAGGTTGTCGAGGTCGCTCTTCAGCGCGCGCGCGATGTCGGGGTACTGCACCTTCACCGCGACCTCTTCGCCGTCCTTCGTCACCGCGCGGTGCACCTGGCCCAGGCTGGCCGAGGCGATCGGCTTCTCGTCGAACGAGGCGTAGGCCTCTTCGGGCGCGCGGCCGAGCTCCTGAAAGACGACCTCCCGCACCTGCGACCACGGCATCGGCGGCGCCTGGTTCTGCAGCCGCGCCACCACCGCGCGCACCTCGGGGGTGAGCAGGTCGGGATCCATGCTCATCTGCTGGCCGATCTTCATCGCCAGGCCCTTGAGATCGCCCAGGGTGGCCACCAGCTTCTCGGCCGCGCCGGCGCCGAGGATCGACTCGTCTTCTTTGCCGCGCAGCCGGTTCACCCCGCGCGAGACGACGTCGGTGGACAGCTTCGCCGACATCGTCGCCAGCTTGGCGAGGCGCGCGAAGCGCCCGGTAGACAGCTTGGAGTCGTCGTCAGCCACGGCGCGATGAGCCTTAGCCTCAAGCCTGCAGAGAAGCCACCCCGCGACGGAGCAGCTCCTTGACCACCGCAGCGACCTCCATCGGGGTGACCTGCAGGCGGGCGATGACCTCGGCGGGCGTCAGCTTCTGCTCGCACAACATGCGCACCACCGGCTGCCACGCCGGCGGGCCGACGTTGAGGAAGAGGCGGTAGAGCTCTTCGTTGACCTCCAGCGCGCGGGCGCGGGCGAGCTGGCTCTCGGCGGCGCGCTTCTGCTCGTCGTTGAGCCACGGCACGAGGCGCGCGAGCGTGGCGGCGGTGGACTGGCCGGCGAAGCCCTCGCTGGGCGCGGGCGTGCCCTTGTCGAGCGAGCCCTCGGCCTGCTTCGAGGTGAGGAAGGCGGCGAGCGCGCGATCGCCCGAGAGCGCGGCGGTGGTCATGTGCGCGGCGCACTCCACGAGGCGGCCGTTCTCGAACCACAGGCGCCAGTTGGCCCACGCGTCACGCGCGTCCACCTGCCCCGAGTAGCCGGCGATGGTGAGCGCCTTCAGGATCCACTGAGGGCCGAGCGAGCCGAAGTTGAACTCGATGCCGCCCTCGGTGGGGATGAGGCGGGTGAAGCGGCGGCGGGGCTCACACAGCTCGCGCACCTGCACCTCGAGCGCCGAGAGCCGCAGCGACTTGGGGAAGTAGGCCTGCGCGCCGGCGTGCAGCAGCCGCAGCGACTCGCGGTAGTTGTCCTGCGCCGAGAACAGCGCCATCGGCGTCTCGTGGGTGCGGAGATCTTCGCGCACCATGCGCAAGAGCCCCCAGCCGTCGAGGCGCGGCATGTTGAGGTCGGCGATCACCACCTCGAACGAGTGCGTGGTGAGCAGCGTCATCGCCTCCAGCCCGTCGGCCGCGGTGGCCACCGGGTAGCCCTTCTTCGAGAAGTAGCCCGAGACCATGGCCACGACTGCGGGGTCGTCGTCGACGAAGAGAATGGGCGTCTTCGCGGCGTCGGGGTCCTGCACCAGCGGGGGCACGGTGGGCGCGCTCGGCGGCGGCGGCTCATCGGGTGGCTTGTTCGCCTGGGGCTGCACCTTCATCTCGCCGCCCTCGCGGTAGGTGACGACGAAGGGCTCTTCTTCGCCCATGAAGTCCACCAGGCCCGACTCGCCGTCGGCGCCCTCGGTGAAGGCCCACGCGCCGGGCTCGCGGGTCATCGCCGCCAGCGCGCTCTGCATCGAGAGCTCGCGCAGCCGGGCCGCCTTGAGCACGCCGCGCACGAAGAAGGCGCGGCCGTCGTCGCCGACCGAGAGGCCGCCGGTGCGCCGGGTGCGCATGAGGTGCTGCACGAACTCGGTGAGCGCGCGACCGCCGCCTTTGCCCCCGGCGTGACCGCTGCGCAGCGGCAGCTCGCCAGCCACCTCTCGAACGCGGCTGACGATGGTGCGGGCGCTCGAGGTCTCGGACACCAGGTCCACCACGCCCGAGCGGAGCTGCCGCACAAAGGGCTCTTCGGCGAGGTCTCGGCACAGCAGCACCACCGGCACCGGCGTGGCCTCGAGGCGGGCGAGCAGCGTGGCGAGCTGCGGCGACGACGGCTCGCAGTGCACCAGCAGCAACGTCGGGCGGAAGTCGCGCAGGTTCTCGGCGACGTCGGTCGGGGCGAAGCTGCACCACGTGACGGGGAAGCCCGCGCCGTCGAGCGCGAGGCCCAGCTTCTGGGCGCCGCTGGTGTCCGCATCGATGATGAGGACCCGTACGTCCTGACTCATGGGCGGAAGTCTGCCCTTCTCACACCACCGCGTCACTTACTTGCCCTCTCCGCTCGCGGGGGAGAGGGTCCACCCATGTCGCGTCGCATCGCCGTCGGAGATCTGCTGGTGGACCTCGAGGTCCCCGAGGACTTCACCACCACCTTCACCGATTCGGGCTCGGTGCTCTTCACGCGCGGGCCGGTCGCCTATGAGGTCAGCACGCTGACCCTCGAGGGAGACGAAGGCGCCGAAGACCTCGGCGTGCGGCACGTGCACCACGTCGCGGTCGGGGAAGTGAGCCGCGGCGGCGCGGCGGTGGTCGCGACCGACGGGGAGGCCTTCTTCGCCGGGCTGGGGAACCGGGTGCTGATCGCCACGCTCACCTGCCCCGAGGCCGAGCAGCTCGAGGCCAGCGCGCAGCTGCGGCAGATGCTGGGCACGGCGGCGCTGGCGCACGACACGTTCGGCCCCGCGACGGAGTCACCGCAGTTCTCGCACCTGCGCGACTCGCAGCAGCCGTGGCTCGAGCACGCGCGCGCGTCGTTGCGGGCGACCCTGGGGTGGGAAGCCGCCGGCCTGATTCCACCCGAGGAGCTCGATGGCTTCTGGGCGGACCTCCAGGTCGAACCACCTGACGCAGAGTTCGCTGAGCAGCTCGTCACGGAGCTCGCCGTCGCCTTCGGAGATCACCTCGTCGCCGCCGGCTTCACGTGGGGCGTGGCGAAGGATCTCTACGGCACGACGCTCGCCGTGATGGCGATGGAAGCCACCGCGCGCGTGCTGGTCGACCCGCGCGACTTCGTCAGCAAGCGCTGGCACCGCAAGGAAGGTCCGTTCTTCGCCGAGGCGCTTCAGGCCATCCGCGAGCGCGTCGCGGCACAGGCCCGCGACTGGGCGCGGAGGTTGAACTGATGCACGGACCACCCGCCGATCCCTCTCGAGTGCGACCAGCAATGGTCTGTGTCCGGCTCAGATGAGGGTCGTGACTGCCGTGGTATGAGCGGCGCATGTCGAGCACCCGCCTTCGCATCCAGAACTTCGCGCACATCGCTGACGCCTCGCTCGAGCTCGGAGACCTGACCGTTCTCGTCGGGGCACAAGGCACGGGAAAGAGCCTCGCCTTGCAGTGGTTGAAGGCTGCGCTCGACGGCAAGCAGATCGTGCGCGCACTTCAGGGCGCGGGCCAGCAACCCACTGAAAAGAACATCATTGATCTCATCTTCGGCGTGGGGATGAACCCTGCCTGGACTGATCAGACGGAGGTGTCGCTCAACGGCAAAGCCGTGACCCGCAAGAGCATCAGCCGCCGAGGAGATGGGAACGAATCTGTCTTCTTCATTCCTGCCCATCGGGCGTCCCTGATCAGCGATGGGTGGGCGGCGCAGTTTCAACGAATCAGCACCGACACTCCGGTGGTGGCTCGAATGTTCAGCCAGAATCTGTTTGACCTCTTCTCCGATCGAACGAGCAGCGCGCTCTTCCCCCGAGAGCGAACCTTGAAGGAGGTGTACCGCAAGCTCATCGACGACGCGGTGTTCCACCACGGCGAGGTCGGACTCGAGGAAGATCAGCAGCACAACAAGCGCCTTCGGCTCACGCACGGCGAGAGCAAGCTGCCTTTCATGACATGGACCGCTGGGCAGCGTGAGTTCACGCCGCTGCTCCTCGGGCTCTATCACTTGCTCCCGTCTCGAAAGATCCCGAAGCAGAAGGGCATCGACTGGGTCGTGATCGAGGAGCCCGAGATGGGGCTCCACCCGCAGGCAGTCACGGCCTTTCTTCTCCTCGTGCTCGACCTGGTCTGGCGTGGCTACCGCGTTGTTCTCACGACCCATTCGCCCGTCGTCCTCACCATGATGTGGGCCTTGCGAGTTCTGAGGGAACGCAAGGCCCGTTGGCAGCTGGTGTGCAGCGCCTTCGGCGTCTCGCCCTCGCAGCAACTCAAGCCCGTCGCCGAGGCGATCCTCGCGTCGAGGTGCTCGCTTCGAACGTACGTCATGGAGTTCGCGCAGCCGGGCAGGGTTCACGCAAAGGACATCTCCCACCTCGACCCCGCTGCTGAGGACGACGCAGAGTCAGGCTGGGGCGGGCTCACGGCATTCACGAGCAACTTCACCAACGCCGTTCGGGCCGCAGTGAGCGAGTCTGAGGTCGGCGAGTGACGCCCATTCGTTCGATCCTGACGACAGGCACGCTCTCCCAGCAGGTCAAGCCTGGGCTCAGCGCGTTGAAGTCCACCGACAAGAAGCACGTTGAGGATGCCATTCGGCAGCGGTTCGCGGACACGCTCGACATAGACACTGCGTTTCTGCAAACGCACGCTGCCGACAACCGGTGGGACTACTTGCTCGGCGACGAAGAATCATCAACCGTCGTCGCCCTCGAACCACACTCGGCGAAGTCCGACGAAGTGTCGACGGTGATCAAGAAGAAGCAGAAGGCGCTCGAGCAACTCCGGCCTCACTTGAAGGCAGGCAAGGGCATTCACCGTTGGTTCTGGGTGGCTTCTGGGACCGTGCAGTTTCCGAACGTCGACAAGGTCGAGAAGCGGCTCGCGGAGCACGGCATCACCTTCGTTGGTCCCATCCTGAAAAAGAAGCACCTGCGCTGAGGCGCTCACGCCCGCGAGAGCAGCAGCGCCCGTTCTCGCTCGTTCGATGTGAGCTCGGCGGCGCGGCGGAACTCGGCCTTCGCCTCGTCGGTGCGCCCGAGTCGGCTCAGCAGCTCGCCGCGCACGCTGAACAGCAGGTGGTAGCGGGCGAGCGCCGGCTCATCGCGCAGGGCGTCGACGAGGCGCAGCCCGGCCTCAGGGCCCTGGGCCATCGACACCGCGACGGCGCGGTTGAGCTCGATGACCGGAGAGGGAGCCAACATGCCGAGCAGCAGATACAGCTGCGAGATGCGCACCCAGTCGGTGTCGCCCGGCTGCTGTGCGCGCGCGTGGCACGCGGCGATGGCGGCCTGAATGGTGTACGGCCCGCCGCCCAGCGTCTCCGCCGTCTGTAGCGCGGCGAGCCCCCGGCTGATCATCTGCTGATCCCACCGCGCCCGGTCCTGATCGAGCAGCAGCACGGGCTCACCGTCGGGCCCGACGCGGGCGAAGGTGCGCGAGGCCTGCAGCTCCATGAGCGCGACGAGGCCGTGCGCTTCGGGCTCGCGGGGCACGAGCTCGAGCAGCACGCGCCCCAGCCGCAGCGCATCGGCGCACAGCTGCGGCCGCATGAGATCGTCGCCCGCCGTCGCCGAATACCCCTCGTTGAACACCAGGTAGATGACGGCCAGCACCGAGGCCACGCGCGCGTGGAGCTCCGCGCCCTGCGGCACCTCGAACGGCACCTGCGCCTCGGCAAGCGTCTTCTTCGCGCGCACGATGCGCTGAGCGATGGTCGGCTCGGGCACGAGGAAGGCGCGGGCGATCTCGTCGGTGGTGAGCCCGCCCAGCAGCCGCAGCGTGAGCGCCACGCGGCCTTCCACCGCGAGCACCGGGTGGCACGAGATGAAGACCAGCCGCAGCAGGTCGTCGCCCAGGTCTTCGTCGAGCGGCGGTGGGTGGAGCTCCTCGACGCCGCGGCCGAGCTCCTCGTGTTTGCGCTCGAGCAGCCTCTGCCGACGGAGGTGATCGAGCGCCCGGTGCTTCGCCGCCGCCATCAGCCACGCGCCGGGGTTGGTGGGCTGGCCTTCGCGCGGCCACTGCTCCATCGCGGCCACCAGCGCGTCCTGCGCGAGCTCTTCGGCGAGGCCGACGTCGCGGACCAGCCGGGTGAGCGCGGCGATCAACCGCGGGCCTTCCGCCTTCCAGATGGCGTCGAGCGCGCGCATCGCTCAGTGCAGCGTCGCCGAGACGTGGCCGGTGCCCGCGCAGACGCTGCAGGTCACCCGGCCGGTGGGGAGATCGCCGGTGTATTCGCCCTGCCCTTCGCAGACCGCGCACCGGCCCGAGACGGTAGGCACCTCGGCTTGCGGCGAAAGCGCGCGCTGCGGCGACCGGGCGTGAAAGCGGAGCTCGCGGGGCGCGGCGCAGCGGGGACACGGCCCGCGAAAGACGAGCCACAGCCCGTGCTCGTCGTGGCTGCGCGTCAGCGGCGGAGAGAAGGTGGTGTCTCCGCAGCTGTGTGGGTGGCTCGCGAGCTGGGCGCGGGCCTCGGCCTCGGTGGCGGCGGTGAGCATGGGGCGATGCTACCGCCCGGCGCGCTCAGCCCTCGACGCGATTTCGGCCGCCGTGCTTGGCCTTGTAGAGCATCGCGTCGGTGCGCCCGAGCCACTGCTCGCCGCGCTCGCCGCGTTCCCAGCTCGCCACGCCGATCGACGCCGTCACCTGCAGCGCGTCCTTCTCCCACGGCACCTTGAGCGCGCCGATGGCCTCGCGCACGCGTTCGCCCAGGCCGATCGCCTCGGCGTGCGTCACCTCGCGCAGCAGCGCCACCAGCTCCTCGCCGCCATAGCGGGCCACGAAGTCGCCCTTGCGCTTGAACACCCGGGAGCACGCGGTGGCCACCGCCTTGAGCACCGCGTCGCCGGCAGGGTGGCCCCACGTGTCGTTCACCTTCTTGAAGTGATCGATGTCGATGATCAGCATCGCCGCGCCGCCGGAGCGCAGCCCCGCGAGCTCGACCACCCGGGCCAGCTGATCATCGAAGGCCTTGCGGTTGTAGAGCTGGGTGAGCCCATCGATGGTGGACTCGCGCCGCGCGACCTCGAGCTGGGTGCCGAGCGCCTCGAGCTTGCCGGCGAGCTCCGCGACCTGCCGCGACTGTCGTTCACGTCGGCTCGAGAGCACGTCCTGCACCTGCTTCACCGCCTCGAGCGCGAGGCGGCGCACCTCGGCGGGCGGCGCGGTCTGCAGCGTGGTGGTGACGCCGTTGAGCGTCTTCTGCAGCGTGGCGTCTTCGGCGCGATCGGCGGTCACCTCGCGGTTGAGCGAGCTGACGAACATCCACACCACGTCGCGCAGCGCGTCCTGCCCCTGCGTGACCTCGACCTGTTCCTGCTTGCGGTGATTCTGGAAGTGCTGGCGGAGCTCGGCGTAGTTGCGCGCGGCGCCAGCGACCTTGAGGCCGGGCGCGGCGACGCCGGTGAGGAAGTGCTGGGCCCACTGATCGAACACGCCCTGCGTCTTGCGCGCGTCTTGCCGTTCGAGGTCGAAGCTGAAGCGGCCGAAGTCACGCAGCAGCCCGGTGAGGGTGTCGATCAGCTGATCAGCGTCGTGAGCCATTCTCCTTCAACGCTAAGGAGCCAATTCGCGACGCGCGACGTCATAAGCCTGACGCCGTGGAAAGCGTGGCACCCGTAAGTGTGTGTGCTACGCCCGCGCCCGCTGTCCTTCCACCTAGGGATACAACTCATGAAACTGTCAAGACTTGCGGGCGTTGCGGCATTGCTCGCTCCCGCACTGGCGCTCGCGAACGAAGCGAACCTGGTGCTCCCCGACCTGGCGTCTCAGACGTTCCTCGACGGTGCCGTGAATGGCCGCGCGTTGCTGATGGCAGGCATCGTGGTGTCCGTGTTGGGCCTGGTGTTCGGGCTCGTGCAGTACATGCAGCTCAAGGCGTTGCCGGTGCACCGGGCGATGCTCGAGATCTCCGAGCTGATCTACGAGACGTGCAAGCAGTACCTGATCACCCAGGGCAAGTTCATCTTGATCCTCGAGGTGTTCATCGGCGCGGTGATCGCGGTGTACTTCTCGATGGCGCACGTGGAAGGTGAAGCGGCGACGGTGCCCACGCCGGTGCGCGTGCTGATCATTCTGCTCTTCTCGTTGATCGGCATCGCCGGCAGCTATGGCGTCGCGTGGTACGGCATTCGCGTCAACACCTTCGCCAACTCGCGCGCGGCGTTCAGCTCGCTGACGGGCAAGCCCTTCGGCACCTACGCCATTCCGCTCAAGGCCGGCATGTCGATCGGCATGATGCTGATCAGCACCGAGCTGCTGCTGATGCTCGCCATCCTCTGCTTCGTGCCGGGCTACCTCGCGGGTCCGTGCTTCATCGGCTTCGCGGTCGGTGAGTCGCTGGGCGCCTCGGTGCTCCGCATCGCCGGCGGCATCTTCACCAAGATCGCCGACATCGGCTCCGACCTGATGAAGATCGTCTTCAAGATCAAGGAAGACGACGCGCGCAACCCCGGCGTGATCGCCGACTGCGTGGGCGACAACGCCGGCGACTCGGTCGGTCCTTCGGCTGACGGCTTCGAGACCTACGGCGTGACGGGCGTCGCGCTGATCACCTTCATCCTCCTCGCGGCGACGGACACCGCGGTGCAGGTGCAGCTGCTGGTGTGGATCTTCGTGATGCGCGTGATGATGGTCATCACCTCGTTCCTCTCGTACGTGATCAACGACTTCATCGCCAAGAGCCGCTACGGCAACGCCGACAAGATGAACTTCGAGCACCCGCTGACGCAGCTGGTGATCCTCACCTCGGTGCTCTCGGTGGTGGTGACCTTCGTGGCCTCGAAGCTCCTGATCCCCTCGATCGCGGGCGACGCCGACATGTGGTGGAAGCTCTCGGCGATCATCACCTGCGGCACCGCGGCGGGCGCGATCATCCCCGAGCTGATCAAGGTCTTCACGTCGACCGAGTCGCGCCACGTGCGTGAAGTGGTCACGGCGTCGAAGGAAGGTGGCCCCTCGCTGAACGTCATCTCCGGTCTCGTGGCCGGTAACTTCTCGGCGTACTGGATGGGCATCGTGCTGGTGGCGCTGATGGGCGCGGCCTACTGGGTGTCGCTGATGGGCCTCGGCAAGCTGTTCCCCATCGCGGGCAACATCGACCCCTCGCCGGTCTTCGCCTTCGGTCTGGTGGCCTTCGGCTTCCTCGGCATGGGCCCGGTGACGATCGCCGTCGACTCGTACGGTCCGGTGACGGACAACGCGCAGTCGGTCTACGAGCTGTCGCTGATCGAGTCGGTCCCCAACGTGAAGGAAGAGATCAAGAAGGACTTCGGGTTCGAGCCGAACTTCGAGAAGGGCAAGGAGTTCCTCGAAGAGAACGACGGCGCGGGCAACACGTTCAAGGCGACCGCGAAGCCGGTGCTCATCGGTACGGCCGTCGTCGGCTCCACGACGATGATCTTCTCGATCCTCTTCTCCATCACCAACGGGCTGCAGGTGGGCATCGAGAACCTCTCGCTGGTGCACGCCCCCTTCCTGCTCGGGCTGATCCTCGGCGGCGCGGTGATCTACTGGTTCACCGGCGCCTCGATGCAGGCGGTGTCGACCGGCGCGTACCGCGCGGTGGAGTTCATCAAGAAGAACATCAAGCTCGAGGGCGCCGAGAAGGCGTCGGTGTCTGACTCGCGCAAGGTGGTCGAGATCTGCACGAAGTACGCGCAGGCCGGCATGTTCAACATCTTCCTGACGATCTTCTTCAGCACCCTCGCGTTCGCGTGCGTCGAGCCGTACTTCTTCATCGGCTACCTGATCTCCATCGCGCTGTTCGGTCTGTACCAGGCCGTGTTCATGGCCAACGCCGGCGGCGCGTGGGACAACGCCAAGAAGCTGGTCGAGACCGAGCTGAAGGCCAAGGGCACCGAGCTGCACGCGGCCACCGTGGTCGGCGACACCGTCGGCGACCCGTTCAAGGACACCTCGTCGGTCGCGCTCAACCCGGTCATCAAGTTCACGACGCTGTTCGGCCTGCTGGCCGTGGAGCTCGCGTACGAGATCGGCAAGGTGCAGTCGGGCACCGACAAGCTGGGCAAGGCCATCTACGTCTTCAAGGCCAACCCCACCACCATCGGCCTGGCGGCGGTGTTCTTCGTCATCTCGATGGTCTTCGTGTACCGGTCGTTCTACGGCATGCGCATCGAGTCGGGCGTGAAGAGCGAAGCCTGAAGCCCCCCCGCAAGGGGTGAGGCACGACGGCCGCTCCGGGAAACCGGGGCGGCCGTTTCGTTTGTCTGCTAGGTGCCCGGGCCGCTGTGAGCTCCTCGGGCATGTCCATTCTGCGGCTGACCTTCCTCGGCACTTCGGCGGCGATGCCGACGTTGCACCGGAACGTCTCGGGTCTCGCCGTGAAGGCCGACGGAGACCTGTTGTTGTTCGACTGTGGCGAGGGCAGCCAGCGGCAGATGATCCGCTTCGGCACGGGCTTCTCGGTCGACGCGGTGTTCTTCACGCACTTCCACGCCGATCACTACCTGGGGATCATCGGGTTCCTGCGCACGCTGGGCATGGGTGGGCGGGTCGAGCCGCTGACGCTCTACGGGCCGCCGCCGGCGCGAAAGATCCTCGACGCGGCGATCCACCTGGGCGTCGATCGCCTCGCCTTCCCGGTCGAGGTGCAGGAGCTGCGAGGCGGCGAGTTTCTTCAGCGCAAGGGCTACGGCATTCGCGCGGTGCGGGTCGATCACCGCGTCAACGCGCTGGGCTACGCGCTCGAAGAAGACGTGCGGCCGGGCCGCTTCGATCCTGAAGCAGCGAAGCGGCTGGGCGTCGCGTCGGGGCCCGACTTCGGCAAGCTGCAGAAGGGTCAGGCGGTGAAGCTGGCCGACGGCACCGAGGTGAAGCCCGAGCAGGTGATGGGCGCGGCGCGCACCGGCCGCCGGGTGGTCATCTCAGGCGACACGCGGCCGTGCGCCGCGATGGTCGAGATCTCGCGAGGCGCCGACCTGCTGGTGCACGAGGCGACCTTCAGCGACGACGAGCAGGCGCGTGCCCTCGAGACGCGGCACTCCACGGCGCGCGAAGCGGCGAAGGTGGCCGCCGAGGCGAAGGTGAAGCGCCTGGTGTTGACGCACCTCTCGTCACGGCACGACGTCGATCCGCGGCCGCTGATCGAGCAGGCGAAGCAGGAATACACGGGGCAGCTCGACGTGGCGTTCGACGGCTTCACCGTCGAAGTGGCCCTCAAAGACTGACCCGCGTCGAAGCCGCCGACGCCCCGCCTACTTCGTCCACTGATCGAGCCACCCGAGCACGGTCTCATGCCACACGATGGAGTTCTGCGGCTTGAGCACCCAGTGGTTCTCGTCGGGGAAGTACAAGAACTTCGACGGCACGCCCCGGCGCTGCAGCGCGGTGAAGGTCGCCATGCCGTGGGTCTCGACGACGCGGAAGTCCTTCCCGCCGTGCACCACGAGCATCGGCACCTTCCACTTCGCGACGTGGTCGATCGGGTTGTGTTTGCCGTAGGTCGAGCCGGCCTCCCACGGAGCGCCGCCGTGCTCCCACTCCGGGAACCACAGCTCCTCGGTGTCGAAGTACGCGAAGCGCTCGTCGAGGTTGCCGTCGTGGGTGACCAGGCACTTCCACGGCTCGTTCCAGTTCCCGGCGATCCAATTGATCATGAACCCGCCGTAGCTGGCGCCCAGCGCGCACAGCTTGTTCTTGTCGATGAAGGGGTACTTCACGAGCGCGGCGGCGAGGCCCTTCTGCAGGTCTTCGAGCGGCTTGCCGCCCCAGTCCCCCGAGATGGCGTCGGTGAAGCCCTGGCCGTACCCAGTGGACCCGTGGAAGTCGATCATCACCGCCACGTACCCGTGCGCGGCGTAGCTCTGCGGGTTCCACCGGTAGTGCCAGTGGTTGCCGAAGCTGCCCTGCGGCCCGCCGTGAATGAGGAACGCCATCGGGTACTTCTTCTTCGCGTCGAAGCCCACCGGCTTCACCACGTAGCCGTAGACGGTGTCGTCGTTGGCGCCCTTGAAGCTGAACTGCTCGGGCGCGCCGAGCGAGAACGACGCGAAGGCCTCGCCGTTCACGTCGGTCAGCTGCTTCAGCCCGCCCTTGCCATCGAAGGCGAGCGCGTAGAGCTCGGAGGCGCGGGTCAACGAGTCGTGCGCGACCACCAGCCCGCTCTTCGCCACCGCCAGCTCGCTCACGTTGCCGTCGCTGATCACCTTCGTCACCTGCCCGCTGGCCACGTCGATCGAGAACACGCCGTGCTGGCCGAGATCGTCGGCGGTGACGAACAGCGTCTTGCCGTCCGCGCTCCACGCCAGCGACGAGGCCGAGCGGTCCCACGCGTCGGTCAGCGAGCGCTCCTTGCCGGTGGCCAGGTCGCGCACCAGCACGCGCAGCTTGTCGGCCTCGAACTTCGGCCGGCTCATCGCGAGGTATGCGAGCTGCTTGCCGTCGGGCGAGAACACCGGGCTCATGTCGGTCGCGCGGTTGGTGGTGGTCAGCTTGAGCGGCGCGCTCTTCCCGTCGAGTGAGACCTGGAAGAGATCGAGGTCGGTGCTCCACGCCTCTTCGCGGCCGACGTCGCGCGCCACGTAGACCAGCGTCTTGCCGTCGGGGGAAATGGTGAAGTCGTCGGCGCCACCGAAGGGCTTGGTGGGCGCGTCGGCGTTCTGCTTCTTCTGCAGGTTCACCACCGGCCCGCCGGCGACCTTCTGCGCGAAGAGGTGCGCGCGGCGCCCGTCCTTCCACGTGTCCCAGTGGCGGAACATCAACGAGTCGTAGACCTGCGCGCTCGTCTTCTTCTTGCTCTTCTCTTCGAGGCGCTTCGCGGTGCACTCCAGGGTGTCGCAGTCGACGAACACCTCGGCGGCGAACACCAGCGTCGAGCCGTCACGGCTGAGCTGGAACGCGTCGACGTCGAGCGGCAGCTTCGTCACCTGCGCCGCCTCGCCGCCGTCGAGCGGGAGCCGCCACACCTGGTTCGACCCGCCCCGCGCCGAGAGGAAGAAGATGCTGTTGCCGTCGGGCGACCACACCGGGTCGCTCTCGTTGCCCTCGTGGGTGGTGAGCTGCTTGAGGCCCTGACCGTCGGCGCCGACCAGCCAGAGATCGAGCCGGCCCTTGTTCGCCTCGAGATCGGTGGTGCGCAGGGCGAAGACGATCTTCGTGCCGTCGGGCGAGACCTTGAAGCCGCTCAGGCGCTTGAGCGCGACCTGGTCCTGCACGGTGTACGGCTTCTTCGCGACCGGGGCCGCGGTCAGGAGCGTGACGAGGAGTGCGATCATGGGCCGCGTGTAGCAGCCCCGCCGCCTCAGTACATCTTGCGCAGGCGCGCCGCGAAGAAGCCGTCGAGCCCTTCCGGCCCGGGCAGCGTGCGCAGGTGGCCCTGCCAGGTCGGCAGGTGCGCGAGCCCGCGCGGCGGCTCGGACGTGAAGTCCGGGTGCGAGCGGAGGAACATCTCGACCTGATCCGGCCCTTCCATCGTGTCGGTGCTGCACACCGCGTAGACCAGCAGGCCCCCCGGCTTGAGCACCTGCTGACACTGCTCGAGGATCTCGCGCTGCAGGTGCGCCAGCTCGGCGATGTCTTTCTCTTCGCGGCGGTAGCGCAGCTCGGGGTGGCGGCGCAGCGTGCCCAGCCCGGCACACGGCGCGTCGATGAGGATGGCGTCGAACTCGCCGAGCGACTCGGGCAGCGGCTGCGACGCGTCGGCCTGCACCAGCGTCAGCTTCGAGGTGAGCCCCAGCCGCTTCGCCTCGCTGGCGATCTTCGGCAGCTTGTTGGCGTGCACGTCGATGGCCGTCACCTCGTTGGTCTGCGCGAGGTGGCACGCCTTGCCGCCCGGCGCCGCGCACGCGTCGAGCACCCGCGCGTTGGCGGGGATCTGCCCGAACACGCCGACCAGCTGCGCCGCCTCGTCCTGCACCTGCCACAGGCCCTCGGCGTAGCCGTACAGCTCCTCGACGCGGCCGGGCGCGTCGAACACGATGCCCAGCGGCGAGAGCGCGGTGGCGTGGCACTTCACGCCCGCGTCCTGCAGCTGCGCGAGCAGCTCGTCGCGCGTGAGCTTCGCGGTGTTGGTGCGCACCACCAGCGCGGGCGCGTCGTTGTCGGCGTGCAGCATCACGCTGGCGCGCTCGGGGCCGAACTGGCGCAGCCACCGCTTCACCAGCCACGCCGGGTGGCTCGTCTCGTAGCTGAGCCGGCCGATCTCGTCGCCGTCTGACTTCGGCAGCTCGGGCAGCGCCGAGGCCTTGCGCAAGATGGCGTTCACGAAGCCCGCCGCGCGCTCGAGGCCCACCGCCTTCAGCGCGTCGACGGTGTCGCCCACCGCCGCGTGCTTCGGCACCCGCATGAAGAACAGCTGGTAGACGCCGAGGCGCAGCGCGGCGAGCACGCGATCTTCGATGGTGTCGAGCGAGCGATCGGCGAACTGCCGCAGCACGGTGTCGATGGTCATGCGCCGGCGCGTGGTGCCGTAGCAGAGCTCGGTGACGAGGCCCGCGTCGCGCGGGTCCTTGAGCGACTGCTCGTCGAGCACCGTGTCGAGCACCACGTTCAAGTAGGCGTCGGTCGCGGCCACGCGCGCCAGCACCTGAATCGCCACCGTGCGCGCGGTCGCCGGAGCCCGCTTCACCGGGGCCGACTTCTGCTTCGCCTTCGGCGCGGCGCTGCTGGCGGTCGGCACGCGCGCCATGCCCGTGCGGCCCTTGCCGCCCTTGAGCTGCGCACGGCCAGACGACTTCGGCTTGTTCTTCGAATCGGGAGGCTGGGTCATGAGTCGAGCTTCGCCATCTGGGCCACGAGCATCGCGTCGCTCGCCCTGGCACCTGCCATCAACGTGAGCAACACGGTCTCGATGGTGTCCTTCCGACCGGCCTCCGCCTCCGCCCCACGCTGGAGCGCAGACCACTTCTCCCGCGCCCACTGCGCGAGCTGCTCAGGCGTCACTTCCCCCTTGAGCCGCAGCGCGATGCGGGAGCGCACCTGCGCGCGGGTGAGCACGCCGCCCTCGTCCTTCACCACCGCCACCTTCTCCTTCGGCGCCCCGCGGCCGATGGTCTTGCCGCGCGCGGCGACCTCCGGCTCGGGAGACTCGGTCGGCGCCGCCGGCTTGCGGCCGATGCTCTTGCCCGCCCGCACCGGCTCGACCACCGCGGCGCTGCGCCTGGGCGCGCGACCGATGCCCTTGCGCGTGGTCGGCACCGGCAGCTCGTCGTCGTCTTCGGCGTCTTCGTCGCGCGCGGGCTGGGAGCCCTCGGGCACCAGCAGCTCGAGCGCCTTCACGTAGCCATCGACCCCCAGCCCGTGCACCTGCTGCTTGACGACACCCGTCAGCGAAGACGGGCCGCGCTCCGGGCTGGGCGTCTTGAGCAACACCTCGACGGCGGGCAGGCCGAGCTGTTGGAGCCCCTCGGCCAGCGCCCACGCGCTCGGCGCGATGGCGCCGGGGTTGACCAGCACGGCGTCGACGTCTTCGGCGTGGGCGTGCAGCGCGTCGAGCAGCCCCTCTTCACCGTTGGCCTGCGCGGAGATCAGCTCGAGCCCCAATTCGTCGGCGCGAGCTTCGAGCCGTGGATCGATCTCCTCGGCGGCGAGCAACGAAAGGTTCGGCCCATGAAGCACGAGCACGCAGAAGCCCATAGGCCGCACGGTTTACGAATGCTGCCGCGCCGCGTCGAGGATGATTCGTGGACTCATGAACAAAGCCCGTCATCATCGCGCGTGAATCATTCCCCCCTTACCTCGTCGAGGGCCGCACCCATGAACAAGACCCTGTTGCTGACAGCCCTGGTGTCCGCATCTGCCTTTGCGCAGGAGGCGATGCCGCCTCCTCCGCCGCCTCCTCCGCCGCAGCCCATCGCCGTGGCCCCCGCGCCGGCCGACGCGCCGATGGAAGATCCCGGTGGTCGTGTTCGCTGGGGCGTCTCGGGCAACCTCGGGTGGCACATTCCCACCCCGGCCTTCACCCTCGGCGCGGAAGGTCGCATCGGGTACCAGGTCAGCAACATGTTCTCGGCCTACGCGGTGCTCGGCGGCACCTTCGGCCTCGGCTTCGGCGTGTCGACCAGCGTCAACGGCGCGAGCGTCACCGCCACCGTGCTCTCGTACTGGTACTTCGGCGCGCTGGCGGAGCTGATGCTCGGCAACCTCTTCTACGTCGCCGGCGGCCCCATCCTCGCCAACGGCGTGTACGCCACCGCGCTGGTAGGCGCGTCGTCTGAGGGCCGCGCGCAGGTCGCCAACGTCACCGCCGCGGGCTGGAAGCCGGGCATCGACATTCGCCTCGGGCTCGGCCTCGGCCGCCAGCACCCCGCCCCGTCGTTCCGTCGCGGTGGCTTCAACATCGGCCTCGACGCGCTGATCCTCTTCCACCCGAACTCGATCATCACCACCGTCACCGCTGACGCGAACGGCAACGCGGGCGCGGGCGTGACCACCAACGGGCTCACCGCCAGCGTCGTTCCGATGCTGATGCTCGGCTACGACGGTCGCTGAACCCAACGCCGCGAGGCGTCTCGGGCCCTCTTCCCTCCCGGGGAGAGGGCTTTTTTCTGCCCGCCGCTCACGAGAACGGCGTCGACCCCGGCGTGAGCTTGCGGCTGGCGAGGAACTCCTGCGCCGTCATCGCGCGCTTTCCTTCCGGCTGCAGCGAGCGCAACACCAGCGAGCCTTCGCCACAGGCGACCTCCACGCCGGCGGCCGACGCCGAGAGCACCGTGCCCGGCGCGCCCTGGCCGGCGCCCACCGCGGCCTTCGCCACCTTGAGCAGCGCTCCCTCGAAGGTGCAGAACGCGCCCGGCCACGGGGTGAAGGCGCGCAGGCGGCGCTCGAGCTCGGCGGCGCTCTTGTGCCAGTCGAGCTTGCCGTCTTCCTTCTTGATCATCGGCGCCATCACCACGCCCTCGGAGGGCTGCGGCACCACCGGCAGCTCGCCCGCCACGTAGCGCGCGAGCGAGCGCTCGAGCACCACACCGCCGAGCTCCGAGAGCTTGTCGTGCAGCGTGGCCGAGGTGTCCTCGGGGCCGATGGGGAGCTCGGCGCGATCGATGACGCCGCCGGTGTCCATGCCCGCGTCCATCTGCATCAGGCACACGCCGGTCTTCTCGTCGCCGGCGGCGATGGCCCATTGAATCGGCGCCGCGCCCCGGAAGCGGGGCAGCAGCGAGGCGTGCACGTTGACGCAGCCGCGGCGCGGGGCGTCGAGCACGTCCTGCGGGAGGATCTTCCCGTAGGCGGTCACCACCGCGACGTCGGCCTCGAGCTTGCGCAGCACGTCGGCGAAGTCGGTGCCGCGGATCTTCGTCGGCTGCAGCACCGGCAGACCGCGCGCGACGGCGAGCTCCTTCACCGGCGAGAAGCTCACTTCCTGCCCGCGGCCGCGCGGCTTGTCGGGCTGGGTGACGACCGCGACGACCTCGCCGAGCTTCAGGCAGGCCTCGAGGGACTTCACGGCGAACTGGGGCGTGCCCATGAAGACGATGCGCATGGGGCACAGCCTCTAGACGCAAAAAAGCGCCGGAACCAGCGAGGGGTTCCGGCGCTCGAAGCTCACGGCGTGAGGCTCACTGCCAGATGACGGGGCGATCGGGCCGGGTCATGAACTCGGCGGCGCGCTCTTCCTTCGAGAGGTGGCGATCGTCGCTCTTGAGCCCGGCGGCGACCATCTTCTGCTTCATCAGGTCGACCGCGGTGGCCACGTCCTTGAGGATGGTCTTGCTGATGTCCTTGAGCTTCGCGAGGTCGGCCTCGAGCTCGGCCTTGTTCGCCGGCGGGGGCGTGGCGGCCAGCTTCTGCTCGATGCTGGTGCGCGCCTTCTCGAAGGGGTCCGACGAGGCGGTGTCCCACTCGGCCTCGAGGTGCAGGCCACGACCCACGCGGCCGGTCTCGTCGTCGATGTCGTTGGGCGCCGTGGCGCGCGCGGCGGGGTCGTACACCGAGTAGCGATCGGCCGAGATGATGAAGCCGTCGGTGTTGCTCGGCAGGTACTGGCCGTACTTGCGCAGCAGGTCGCTGGCCTCGGTGAGGAACTTCTCCTGGCTGGCGAGCTTGTCGGCGTACTTCTGCATCGCGGGGGGCACGGGCTTGCCGCCGGCGGTGAGCGCGTCCATCTCGGTCTTCAGCGCGGTGCGCTTGCTCTGCACGTCGCTGACGCTCTCGAACTGCATGTGCGAGCGCGTGCGCTTCTGCAGCACGATGGTCTTGGGGTCGAGGCGGAGGTTCTTGTCGGCCGGCAGCGTGCCCTTGTCCTGCGCCGTCTTGTAGAGGATCGCCGCGACGCCCAGCACGTCACCGTCGGTGTCCTTGCCGGTGCGCAGCAGCTCCTGCGCCTTGGCTTCGTCGGCCGAGTAGGTGCCCTCGAAGCGCTTCTCGAACTTGTGCACCGCCGAGTTGCCGTCGGCGTCGACCGCGCGGCCTTCCTTGCCCTGGATCAGCACGCGGCGAACGGTGAACGGTTCCTTGTCGTCGAAGCGCACGCGCGCGCGCACCGAGGCGCCGGCCTTGGTCAGCGCGCCCGACGCGTCGTCGAAGTACGTCTCGCGGAACATCTCGTCTTTGTCCTGCGCCGAGCGGGTGCCGTCGGGCTTGGTGGTCAGCTCGAGGTGCATGGGCATCGAGAACTTCTCGACCAGCTCCATCGCCGCCGGGTCGGACCACTTGGGCTCGGTCATCGGGGTGAAGACGCTGATGGCGCTGGTCTTCTTGAAGATGCCGTTGGCGCCGTCGCCCAGCTTGAAGTCGGCCCACGCCTCCTGCTCGGTGCGGTTGCGGTCCCACCCCATGTCCACCGGCTTGGCGAGCACCTCGGGGCCGATGGCCGGCGAGGGCACCAGCTTCGCTTCCGAGCGCACGCCGCCCGCGCCGCCGAGCTTCACCGCGGTGTCGGCCTTGAGACCGGTGGCGTAGTTGCCTTCGACCTTGTCGAGGCCGAGCGCCTTGGCGAGGTTGGTGCGCGGCGAGAGGTTGAGCGAGAGGCCCTTGTCGTCGCTGACCGCCACGTCGTCGACCACGTTGCAGAAGTCTTCGAAGGTGATGCCGAACTTCGCGGCGAAGTCTTTGGTCTGGGCCTTCGTCGACGCGTGCTCCTTGAGGAACTTGTTCCAGTCGTCGGCGGTCGCGAGCTTGACGGTCGAGGTGCCCTTCTTGAGGAGCACCGTGTTGTTCGAGGCGATCAGCTTCTCGCTGGCCTTGCCGAGGTAGCTGCCGGCCTTGCCCTTGTCATCGAACAGCTGCGCCGTCGCATCGCCTGCCAGGAACTGCCGACCACGCTGGATCTTGACCGTCATGGGAATTCCTCTGGGGTTGAAGGCTGCGGAGTTTCTATTGTGGGGAGTGTCGCGTCGAGGCCGACAGAGTTGCCTGTTTCCCTACATATTCCTGACGCAGCAGGTCAACCCTGCAGAATTCCTCGTGTGTCGTTGACCGTATGGAACGGTGCGTCTACGAAGCGACCCGTTCTTCCTCGCTCACCTGTTCAAGGGGTTCGCAATGCGTCGAATCGTCGTCGGTGGCCTGCTCTCGTTCGCCCTCCTCTCTTCTTCCTGCAAGAGCGACCCTGCGCTCCCTGAGACCTGGGAGAAGCGGATCACCGGGGCGAAGAACACCAAGGAGAAGCTCAAGCAGGTCGAAGAGCTCCGCGGCTCGAAGTTCATGGCGCCGGCGATGGTGCCGATGCTCGAGAAGCGGCTGGGCGACGAGAAGAAGCCCGAGGTGAAGGCGGCCATCGCGCGCCTGCTGGGTGAAGCGAAGCAGCCGTCGTCGATCGACGCGCTGCAGGACGCGATCGACCCCGCGGCCAGCGACTCCGAGAGCAAGAACCTCAACAAGGAGATCGCGCTCGCGTTGGGGAAGATCGGCGACCCGAAGGCGGTCGGCGCGCTGAGCAAGCTGCTCAAGACGAAGGACAACTACACCGTCATCGCGGCCATCGAGGCGCTGGGCGACATGAAGGCGAAGGAGGCCTTCGAGCCGCTGTACGCCATCGCCACCGACGACGCGATCGAGCCCTTCATCACCAAGAAGGCGATCATCGCGCTGGGCGACATCGGCGATCCGCGCGCGGTGCCCGGCGTGGTGCGCGCCATGTTCAAGGAGCGCAAGGGCATCAGCTTCTACATGGAGTCGTCCTTCGCGCTGTACCAGTTCGGGCCGCCGGCGGCCGACGCGCTGGTGCCGGTCGTCGAGGGCAAGGACAAGGAGCTCGCCGAGTGGGCCGCGAAGAACAACATCAAGGACGTCGCGCTGCTCGCCAAGGGCGTGCAGGTGCTCGGTGACCTCCACGACAAGCGGGCTGAGAAGACCATCGTCGGCTACCTCAACTTCAAGTCCGACTTCGACGACATCAAGCTGATCATGCGCATGCGCGCCGCCGACGCGCTGGGCCGCATGCGCAGCAAGGAAGCGGTCAAGCCGCTCGCCGCGCTGCTCGACGAGGTCGAGGCCAACGCCCGCAAGGAATACGTGTGGTCGCTGGCGCGCATCGGCGGCAAGGACGCGGTCGCCAAGCTGGTGGAGACGGCCGGCAAGGGCCCGTGGGGCGCGCGTGAAGAGTCGATGCGCGGCGTGGCGATGCTGGGCGAGGACCCGGCGGTGTTCGACAAGTTCGCGGCCGCCGAGCAGAAGCTCTTCGAGGCCGAGTGCAAGGAAGACGAAGAGCAGACCGAGTGCAAGGACGTGGCGGGCTCGGTGAAGAAGCACCAGGAGAAGATCCTCTCGTACAAGAACCGCGCGACGGCGGCGGCGGAGTGCAAGGCCGACGCGACGTGCTGGGTGAAGCACCTCGACGCGAAGGACGAAGGCGTGCGTGAGCGCGCGGCCTACGAGCTGGGGCGCAGCGGCAACGTGGCGGTCATCGACGAGCTGATGAAGCGCCTGCCCGAGAAGAACCTCGACACCCGCCTGGCCATCATTCAGGGCGCGGACTGGCTCATCGACGACTCGAAGGACGCGATGGCCCAGGCGCGCAAGTCGCTGCCGGCGCTCGAGAAGCAGGTGCAGGACGAGCGCGGCAAGACCGAGTTCGTGAAGGTCAACGAAGACCTGCGCCGCCTGCTGGCCAAGCTCCGCCGCGGCTAACCCGCCTCACCCTCTCCCTGCGAAGCGGGGAGAGGGCCGGGGTGAGGGGCCCTCACCAACTCAGCGCATCACAACCCGCCATCACTGCTGACCGCCAACCCGCACCGCTCCTTCCCGGACGCGGTGTCGATCAACCGGCAGTCACACTGCGCGATCAACCCCTGGCAGGTCGCCTCGTCTTCGGCGGTGACGATGGTGGTGGCGTTCTCTTTGTTCGCCGCCTGCTGGAGGCACGCGGTGCGCTCGGTGGTGCTCGACGTGCAGTCGCACAGCTTCTCGGACAACTGGCGGCAGCTGCTCTTGCAGCCGGTCGAGAGCAGGAAGAGCGACGAAAGGACGGCGAGGACGGCGAGGCGCATCGGGCGGGGGACCCTGCCACACTCACTTCGGCAGCGCAGCATCGATGGTCTCGGTGAGGTAGCGCGCGGCGAGCGCGACGGTGCGCGGCGCGCTCTGGGGGGTGGGGGTGAGCGACGGGGCGACCTCCATCACGTCACCGCCGAGCAGGCCGATCTCCTTGCCCAGCCGGCGGATCAGCTCCACCACCCAGTCGGGCTCGAGGCCATCGGGCTCGGGGGTGCCGGTGGCGTCGGCCCACTTCGCGTCGGTGCCGTCGATGTCGTTCGAGAAGTACACCCCGCGCACGCCGGTGGACTTCACGTGCGCCAGCAGCGCGTCGAGCTGCTCGCGCGGCGCCGCGAGCACGTCCCTGGCCCAGAACTGGCGCACGCCGAGCGTCGATTCCCAGTGCGCGCGATCGCGACCCGAGGCGCGAATGCCGACCTGGGTGAGCCGGCCCTGGCGGCCGAGGAGCTCGTTGGCGTGCCAGCTCCAGGTGGCGAAGCAGTGCTTGATGCCCAGCCGCGTCTCGAGGAGGTCGGTGTGCGCGTCGGGCTGCACGATGCCCCACGGCTTGGGCGCCACCGCGTCGAGGGCCTGCACGGGCGGCAGCGCGGTCGAGTGATCGCCGCCGATGACGAAGGGCTTGAGGCGCGGGTTGAGCTGAAAGGCGAGCTCGAAGACCCGGCGCTCGATCGACAGCGGGGACACCGGCAGCGTGGCGCGCACCTCCGGCGCGACGTCGGGGTACACCGCGCGGCGGCTGGCCTCGAGCTGCGCGGGGCCGAGCATCTCGTCAGACAACAGCTGCGGCACCACGAAGACGTCGCCGAGATCGATCACCCCGCGGCTGGCGAGATCGACACCGTCGTCGAGGAGCTTGAGGCGGATCGCCTGGGGCCCGAGGTTCGCGCCGCGCCGGAAGCCCGCGCCCACGTCCGACGGCACGCCCACCAGTACCCCCTTCGCGGTGACGATGCGCTCGAGCGCGTCACGAAAGCGCTGCTTCACCTCGGCTGGCGACGAGGCGCCGTACAGCCGCTGCTGCAGCGACTCCTGCTCGGCGCGACCGGTGCTGACGAGGTACAGCCCGCCCCCCGCGGGGCGGAGCAGCGTGGCCAGTTCGTCCAGAGGACTCATGCGCACGTCATAGCGCGTCGAGCGCGGCGGCCCACGCCTCGACGCTCGCCGCGAGCGCCTGTTGATCGGCGTCTCCGTACGCGCGGGTGAAGTCGGCGAGGAAGCGCTCGAAGGCCGGGCGGGCCGCGGGCGGCAGCACCACCGACGGCCGGGGCTGCGCCGGCCACGAGAGCTGCACCCACAAGCGGTCCGGCTCGAGGTCGCGCAGCGCGTGGGCCGCGTCGTGGGGGCGGCCCTGGGCCACCGCAGCGATCGCCTGCGCGAGCAGCACCGGCGGGTCGGCGACCTCGGGCGGCGACTCGGTGAGCGGCGTGAAGTCGCCCACCATCGCCGCGGCGAGGAAGGTGATGGTCTCCTGGGTCGGCGAGCGCTTCGCCAGGCGACGACACCCCTCGAAGTCACCGCGCTCGAAGGTGGCCCAGATGGCGTCGTGCAGCACGGTGCTCGAGTCGTCGCTGCGGGCCAGCAGGCGCGCCTCGCGGGTCACCACGTCGTCGAGCAGCGCCTGCGCCGCGACCGGGTCGGACCAGCTCAGCAGCTGGAAGTAGCTGGTGCGCACGCTCAGGCACAGTCGCTCGGCGCTGGCGTCGCTGCGCGCACACTGCGGGCGCGCCGCCTCGGCGAACACCCGCGTCAGCTCGAGCGCGTCGGCGCGGCGGCCGAGGCTCCACAGCGCCAGCGCCCCGTTGGCGCCGTAGGGCAGCGCGCTCTCGGCCGACACCGCGTCTTCCCGCAGCAGCGCGGTGGCGAGGGTGGCGGCCTCGACGAACTTCGCGGCCCCCATCGCGGGGTCCCGCTCCCACGCCCACAAGCCCCACTCGTGGAGCAGGTTCACGTGCGCCAGCCGCACCTGCGGAGTGACCGGCCCGCGCCACGCGGCGAAGTCGCGCTCCAGCGCAGGGAAGGCCTCGCCCCCCGCCTCTCCGTCGCCGCGGGACAGCTCCACGAGGAGCTGATCGACGCGCGCGTGCGAGGCACAGGAGAAGAAGCGCGGGTCGTCGGGGCGGCGCTGCAGCCCACTCTCGGCGATGGCCAGCGCCTGGCGATCGAAGTCGAGGCCCGCGTCCCACGCGGCGGCGTCGTGGTTGAAGTTGGCCAGGGCGATCAACATCGTGCACAGGTCGGCCTGCTCGTCGTCGCTCAGGTCGCGACGGCCCAGCCACTCCCGGGTGCGCTCCGAGAGCAGGGCCACCAGCGTGAGGTCGGCCTGGTGCGTCTGGGCGGCCTTGAGCGAGTCGTGCAGCAGCGTGCGGGCGAACTCGCGGGCCTCGTTGCGCTCGCGCCGCACGCGCAGCTCGTCGAAGCCGAGGGCCGCGCCCAGCGCCAGCAGGGCCACCAGCCCGACGACGAAGGCGGCGCGGTTGGCCTGCACCGCGCGCTTGAGCAGCTCGAAGCGCGAATATTCGCGCGCGGAGACCGTGCGCCCCGCCAGCCAGCGCTCGAGGTCGCCAGCCAGCGCGACCGCCGACGGGTACCGCGCGCTGCGCTCCGACGAGAGCGCCTTCTCGCAGATGGCGGCGAGGTCGTCGGGCACGCCCGGCTCCATCGCGCGCACCGGGGAGATCTGCGCGCCCGCGGCGTGGCCCATCGCCGACTGCACCGAGCCGCCGCCGATTGGCGGGTGGCCGGTGAGCAACTGGTACAGGCACGCCCCCAGGCCCCACACGTCGCTGCGCTCGTCGGCGGGCAGCCCGAGCGCCTGCTCCGGGCTCATGTACGCCGGCGTGCCGACCACCCCGGCGCCCTCGCGCGGCGCGGTGATCTCCGGCGCATCGGCGGCGGCGCCGACCAGCGCGAGGCCCCAGTCGAGCACGTACGTCTCGCCCAGCGGGCCGAGCATGATGTTCTGCGGCTTGAGGTCGCGGTGCACCACGTGCCGCTGGTGCGCGTAGGCCACCGCCTGGCAGGCCCGCAGGAGCGCCGGCACCAGCGCGAGGCGCGCGTCGAGGCTCGGGGTCTGCGCGAGGGTCTCGGCGAGGCTCTGCCCTTCGATGCGCCGCAGCACCAGCGTGGGGAACCCGTCGGCCGACACCCCGAGGTCGTGCAGCGGCACGATGCCCGGGTGCTCGAGCATCGCGGTCAGCCGCGCCTCGCGCAGGAACGCGCCGAGCGAGGCGTCGTCACCGGTCAGCTCGCGGCGCAGTTGCTTGAGGGCGATCTCCCGGCGCAGCACCTCGTCGCGGCCGCGCCACACCACGCCCTGCCCGCCCTTGCCCAGCATCGCGTCGACGCCGGGATCGAGCCGGTAGCGCGCCTCGTCGAGCGGCGGGAGCTGCCCCGGCTCGGCGCCGCGCGGCACCGGCGAGTGGAGCGTCGCGTCGGAGGCGAGTGACGCCAACTCGTCTTCGGCAGCGTCGCGCTTCGTCATCAGAAGCCGGCCCGCATCCACACCGCGCGCAGCAACGGCAGCGTCTTGTCACCGAGCGTCTGGCGGCCCGAGATGAGCGCCACCACTTCGACGCGGCTGCCGTTGGGGAAGGTGGCGCCCCATGAGCGCTTCGGAGGGATGAAGAGGAACACCTGCCGCTCGCCGACCTGAATCACCCCGATGTTCTGGGTCAGGCCCTCGCCGACGATGCCCTCCAGCAACACCGCGCGGCCCTCGGCGGCCTCCGGTGCGTCGAGCACCGCGAGGTCCTTCGAGGTGGCGGCGAGCTTGAGCGACGGGGCGTAGGCGGAGACGGCCTCCTCGAAGCTCGAGACGTTGGTGCCCGGCGCCCAGGCTGCGGGGCTGCCGCTCTCCCGGCGACGGGTGAGCTCGGCGTCGACGGCGCGCACCGCGTCGGCCAGCGCCTCACCACGAAGCTTGCGGCACTCGCGCAGCCGCTCGGCACGCGACAACAGCCCGGTCTCGCTGAGCGCGTCGAGGCCCTTCGCCTTGTCCTGCTCGAGCGAGACGCAGGCCGCCCACGCGTTGAAGGTGGCCTCAGCCTCGTCGGTCAGCTCGACCTCGCGCTCGGCGAAGCGCAGCACCTCGGGCACCAGCGCGAGCTTCGTGCCGTCGACATCGAGCGCGCCGTCGACGGCCTGGAACGCCACCACCCCGCCCTGCGCCGAGGTGAGCGACATCGGGCCCGTCACCGGCCGCTCGTTGCAGCGCGCGTCCTTCTGACTGGCGATCTGCTCGGCGCGCGTGGTGACGACCTCGTCGCCGGTGTTGAGCTTGCCGATGAGGCCCACCACCAGCGCGGGAATGCCGATGCCCAGCGTCACCAGGCTCGCGCCCTGGAGGTACTGCTTGGTGGACGGGCCGTAGCGCCCGCCTCCGTCGATGACGTTGGTGTCGGCGCCGGCGTTGACGAGGAAGCTCACGCCGAACAGCACGCCGCTGGCCAACACGTTGGCGATGCCGGTCGAGAGCGCGGGGCCCACCGAGCCCGAGGTGCGCTCGGTGATGTGTTCCTCGGCGTACTCCTCGACCTGCTGCGCGCGGCACACGTCGTAGCCGACGACGGTGAGCTTGAGCAGCGGCCACTCGGCGCGCACGTCGGCGGTGACGCCGCCCTCCAGCAGCACCGGCCGCTCGAAGGTGCGCAGCAGCGGGCCGCGCTCGACGCGGGTGTTGGTCTCGATGCGCATGCACCCGGCGAGACAAGGCACCAGCGCGAGCAGCAGCAGGCGCTTCACTTGCGCGCCTCGAGCGCCTGCTTCGCCTTCTGCACGCCGAGCAGCGCGGCCTCACGGGCGGCTCCACGCGCGGCGCCGTGCACGAGGAAGGGAGGCACCGCGCCCGCCGGGTCGGAGAACAGGGTGTAGGTGACCTTGCCGCCGCCGTCGGAGAGGGGCTCGAAGATCCACTCGCCCCACACCTTGTTCATGCGCACGAAGCCGTCGGGCTTCGGCGGCGCGTGCTCGTTGGTGGCGCGGAAGCGGATGCGGCACTTCCCGTCGTCGAGGTAGCTGCGCACCACGGTCAACGCGTAGTCACGGTTCGAGACCACCGGCTGGGTGATCTGGTTGTAGACCACCCGCACGTTCTCGCCGTCGCTCACCACCCGGTGGAGCAGCACCGCCGGCCCGTCGCCCTGGTGCGTGCCCCACTCGTAGATCGCATCGCACAGCGCCCGAGGCGGGTACGGCGTCGAGACCTCGATGCGGTTCTCGGAGTACGGGCTGCCCTTCACCTCCCGGCGGCTGACCCTCACCCCGTCCTTCGTCTCGACCTCCTCGAAGGGCGTGGGGTTGTCGAAGACGTCGGTCGCGAACTGCGAGAGCACCAGCAGGACCACGAGGTTCACGGCGTTCCTCCGAGGAAGGAGACGAGGTCGGGGCAGTTGCGGATCGACTCGTCGAGGTACTCGCAGCTCGGCTTGGCGCCGACCGTCGCGCTCTCGCGCACCAGCGGCAACCGGCAGTCGAGGAAGCGCGCGCGGGTGGGCGAGGTGAAGGTGAAGGCCACGTCGGCGCAGCCGGTGCGCGCCTGCAGCGCGGCCACGCAGTCCATCGCCGGGAGGTTGAGCTTCACCGCCGCCGAGCTGCACACCGGTTCGGCGCAGACCCGGGTGATGACGTCACGGCAGATCTCCACGTCGGGCGCGTCAGGGCCCACGCAGGCACAGAGAAAGAGGAGAACGGGGAGCAAGGCACGCACGGAGCGGTGGAGCATAGCCGCGAGTCACTGCTAGAGCGCGCGACATGGCCTGGTACTCCCTCACCGTCGATGTCCCCGAAGCCGAGAGCGAACTCTCGCAGAGCGTGCTGTACGACCACGGAGCCTCCGGGCTCGAGGTGCGCGACTCGTTGAACAAGACGGTGGTGACGGTGCGCGCGCCCAACCCGGGCGAGGCGATCCTCATCGCGTACTTCGAAGACCAGGCTGACGCGAAGGCCGCGCAGGAAGAGCTGACCGAGAAGGTCGCTGGCGCTCGCTTCGCGCTGGAAGACGTGGTCGAGCGCGACTGGAGCGTCGAGTGGCGCAACCAGATCAAGAGCGTCACCGTCGGCCGGCTGTGGGTCGGCCCGCCGTGGGAGAAGGCCACCGCGCCGCAAGACAAGGTCTGCATCTTCATCGAGCCGAAGATGGCGTTCGGCACGGGCGATCACCCCACCACTTCGCTGTGCCTCAAGGCGGTCGACACCTTCATGGCGGCCCACCCGGGCGCGTCGGTGCTCGACGTGGGCACCGGCACCGGCGTGCTGGCCTTCGCGGCGAAGAAGCTGGGCGCGTCGCGCTGCATCGGCGTGGACAACGACGTCACCTCGGTCGAGCTGGCGAAGGAATGCGCCGCCGAGAACGGCATCGAGGGCGTCGAGCTGTCGACGAAGACGCTGCATGGCATCGACGGGCAGTTCGACCTGGTGCTCGCCAACATCCTCGCCAACACGTTGATCGAGCTCGCGCCGCTGATCGCGCCGAAGGTGAAGCAGCGGCTGGTGCTGGCCGGCGTGCTGGTGCCGCAGGCCGACGAGGTGAAGGCGGCCTTCGTGAAGGAAGGCCTGACGCCCGCGCTCGACGAGACCATCGGAGAGTGGATCCGCATCGAGTTCGACAGGCGCTGAGATGATCCGCCTGCTGGTGCCGCACGCCGCGGAGGGCGAGGTCACCGTCGAGGGGCCGCGGCTCCACTACGTGACGCGCGTGCTGCGGCTGGCGGCCGGCGACGCGCTGCAGGTCTTCGATGGGCGCGGCGCGATGTTCGATGCGGTGCTGAAGACGCTCGAGGCCGATCGCGCGACGGTGGTGCTCTCGAATCGTCGCGAGGCGCCGCGCGCGCGGGAAATCACCATCGTGCAGGGGCTGCCCAAGGCCGACAAGCTGGAGCTGGTGCTGCAGAAGGGCACCGAGCTCGGCGCCAGCGGCTTCGTGCCGGCGGCATGCGTGCGCTGCGTGGTGAAGCTCGACGGCAAGGAAGAGGCGAAGCGCGCGCGCTGGCAGCGCATCGTGGAAGAGGCCGCGCGGCAGTGTGGCCGGGCCGACGTGCCCGAGGTGTACGCCCCGGCGCCGTTGCTGAAGGCGATCGAGGCGCTGCCCGGTGCACCGGCGATGCTGGTGCTGGATGAAGAGGAGCGCGCGTTGCCGCTCTCGTTGGCCGTCGCGCCGCTTGGAGATCGACCGCTGGCGCTGATCATCGGGCCGGAAGGCGGGCTCGATCGTGCGGAGGTCGAGGCGCTCATCGCGAAGGGCGCGACGCCGGTGACGCTCGGGCGGCTCATTCTGAGGACCGAGACTGCTGCCCTCGCGGCGTTGTCGGTGTTGCGGCATCTCGATGGTGAGTTGGGCTGAACAGCTCCTCGGGGAGGCCGATGCGACCGGTCGCTGTCATCTGCGCGAAACGAGCGTGGCTCGCGGCTCGCGGCGTCTCGACTTCTGCAGTGAGGGCACGAGGTCGAGGGCTGCAGGCGTCGCGACCGACATTCGTTCATAGGTGAGCGCGGGCGCGAAACCTCGGGCTCAAGGAGCTCTTCACCACCGAAGTCGAGACGCATGAGCCGCGGGGCACGCCCAACTCGCGCAGACGCCCGCGACAGCTTGAGTCGTCCTCCCCGATGAGCCGCGAGCGCAACCCTCGGAGGACCTCTCCGGCGCGATTGGCCGAGCAGCTATGGACGAATGTCGGTCAGCCGCGCCCTGCCCTGCCAGGTGGGATGCTGTAGGTTTTCTTGCCCGACCGGAAATCTCGTCGTCTCATCTGCGACGTGAGCAGCGACAACAAGAAGCCGTTCGACGCACCTCCGCAGCAGACGCCCGATCTTCTCCAGCAGGATCTCTCACTCGATCGCCGTCGCCGCGTGCCGACCTTCGATGAACTCCGCGCGGTGCCCACGCCGGCGATCGACAACGCGCCGACGCAGCAGGTGCCGAAGCCGGCGATTCCGCCGAACCTGACGCCCGCTCGACCTGCCGCGATTCCCGGACCGGCCGTCACCGCTCCGGGGCTTCCGCCGCAGCGCGCGGTCGCAGCACCTCCGCCTCGTGCGGTGCCTCCGCAGGCTGTTCCCGCGACTTCTCCGAGCGGAGTCTCGACGCCGCAGCAGGCCGCTCCGCAGCGCACTGCGAGTGGCGTCGCGATGCCGCAGCAAACCGCTCCGCAGCGCACTGCTCCCGCGAGTTCTCCGAGCGGCGTCTCGACGCCCCAGCAGGCCGATCCGCAGCGTGCAGCGCCCACGAGTTCTCCGAGCGCCGTCTCGATGCAGGCCGCTCCGCAGCGTCCCGCGAGTTCTCCGAGCGGCGTCGCCATGCCGCAGCAGGCCGCTCCGCAGCGCCCGGCTCCCGCGAGTTCTCCGAGCGCCGTCTCGATGCAGGCCGCTCCGCAGCGTGCCGCGCCCGCCAGTTCTCCGAGTGGCGTCGCCATGCCGCAGCAGGCCGCTCCGCAGCGCCCCGCGCCCGCGAGTTCTCCGAGTGGCGTCGCCATGCCGCAGCAGGCCGCGCCGCAGCGCCCCGCGCCCACCAGTTCTCCGAGCGGCGTCGCCATGCCGCAGCAGGCCGCTCCGCAGCGTGCCGCGCCCGCCAGTTCCCCGAGCGGCGTCGCCATGCCGCAGCAGGCCGCTCCGCAGCGTGCCGCGCCCGCCAGTTCCCCGAGCGGCGTCGCCATGCCGCAGCCGCACACCGCCGCAGCGCCTGCTCAGCAGTCCGCGATCCAGCCGCGCGCTCCGAGCGTCTCGATGCCGCAGCAACTGCCTCCGCAGCGCACCATGCCGCAGCCCGCGAACGCCGGCCTCGACCTGCCGCCCGCGCCGAGCGCCCGCGTCGCCCCGCCCTCACCGATCGAGTTCGCGCAACAGCGCGCGCCCACCGCCCTCCCGCAGGTGACGCCCATCGTCCCCACGCACGGCGCGGTGGTGCCCGAGGGTGGCCTCTCGCCGAACCTCCGGCCGCAGCCGGTGACCGCCCCCGCTCCGAAGCCTGAGCTCCAGGTCCACGACGAGCCCGAGCTGCGCACGCTCCCGCAGGCCGCGCCGGCTCCGCGCCCGCCGCCGCCCGCGGCCGCCCGCCCGCCGAACCCGCTGCCGACCGAGCTGCTCGTGACGCAGCCCGGAGTGCCCGGCCCCTTCGCCGCGCGCGAGCTGTCCGCCGCGCAGCCGAAGATCGAGCAGCCGTCGTCGCCCGCCGCCAGCTCCGACACCGTCACCGCCGAGCCGGCCGCGCTGTGGCGTCGCGTGGGCGCCTGGCTCACCGACCTCCTCTTCGTCAGCGTGATGGCCCTCAGCCTGCTCTTCGTGGCGATGCAGGTCATCGCGCCGAAGAACCTCACGCCGCTCCAGCAGCTCAGCGCCATCGCGCTCCCCGGGGTGGCGCTCGCGGCGCTGCTGGCCTTCGTCTACACCACCCTCTTCGCCTTCCTGTGGGACGGCCGCACCCCGGGTCGCCGCATGATGGGCATTCACCTGGTCGACACCACCGGCCACGCGCCGGCCCCGCTGCGGGCCCTGGTCCGCGCCGGTCTGTCGCTCGTGTCTTTCGGACTCTTCCTGTCGGGTTTCTGGTTGGCGCTCTTTGACCGCCACGGACAGACGCTCCATGACAAGCTGACGCGCACGTTCGTGGTGAAGCTCCAGGACGCCTGACCGCATGCCCCAGCGCCTCGCACAACACCTCATTGCCCGGGGCCTGCTTCCGGCCCGCGTCGTCGACGAAGCCTTGCGACGGCTCGGTCGCGACGGCGGCACCCTCGACACGGTGTTGCTCGAGATGGGCGCGGTCTCCGAGGCCGGCATCCTGCAGGCCATCTCCGACGTCAGCGGCGTGCGCCTGGTCAACCTCGCCGACTTCGAGCCCAACGCCGAAGCCGGTCCACTGATGCCGTTCAAGATGGCGCGGCAGCTCAACGTGGTGCCGCTCTCGGTCGACGGCACCGCGCTCCACCTCGCCTGCGCCTACCCGCTGCAGCAGACCCAGCTCAAAGACGTCGGCTTCCTCCTCGGGCGCAAGCTCGAGCTGTGGGTCGCGCTCGAGTGCCGGGTGCGTGACTGGCAACAGTCGCTCTACGGGCAGAAGTCCGAGCCGCGTTTCCAGAAGCTGCTCTCTCAGCTCGACCCCTCGCGGCCCGCGCCCAGCCCGACCGAGCTGGTGGGCAGCGAGACCGAGTCGCTCAGCACCGACGTGCTCGAGCGCATCGCGCAAGGCATCGTCGAAGAGCCGGTGCTGCTCGACAAGCCGAAGCGTCGCTCGACCGAGGCCAGGCCGCGCCCGAAGATCGAGATCATCGACGAGCCGGTGCCGCTCGGCGCCGAAGACGAAGATCCCAGGACCTCGGTGCTCGACCCCACGGCCTACTCGCGCTTCGCCCGCTCGGAGCACGGCTCGAACACCACCCAGGACGCGAGCTCGCCCGGCGTGCCGCTCGACGACCACCACTCGACGCGGGTGATGGACATCAGCGGCTACAAGAACTTCGCGAAGGAGATCTCCAACACGCCCAGCGGCGAGTTCGTCGAGCCCAGGCCCTCCTCGCCGCCGCCCCCGCCTCCGCGCATCTCGTTCCCCGGCGGGGTGCTGCCGCCGCGGCGCGTGTCGAGCGACGCAGTGCCCGCGCGCAAGGTCGAGCCGGTCGCCTTCGTGCAGCCCGCCTCGGCGCCGCGCCCGAGCAGTGAGAAGGTGCGGCCTGCCGAGCGCAAGGCCGTCGCCCCGCCCGCTCGCAGCGCCCCTCCGCCGCAACCGAAGCCGGCGCCCGCCGCGCCTCCTCCGCCACCTCCCGCCGCGCCCGTGGTCCGCGACGAGATGGACTTCTCCGACGTGAACGAGGTGCTGTCAGCCCCCAGCGCGCCACCGGTGGTGGTGCCGCCCGAGCCGCCGACGCCACCCGACTTCACGCGCCAGGTGAACTCGCCCGCGCCGGTGCCGGTCATCACCCAGTCTCCCGCGCAGCTGCTCGAGGTGGTCGAGCCCGAAGCCCCGCTGGTCGAAGCCGAGATGGCGCCGCAGTACGAGCAGCCCGCGCCGCAGGAAGCGTGGGTCGCGCCGCCGCAGACCGAGCACGCCACGCAGGTCGCCACCGCGCAGGTCGATTACTCGCAGGTGCAGGGCATCCTCCCGTCGCCCCCGGGCCTCGTCGCGTCCTCCGCCACCGAGTGGAGCCTCTCTCAGGCCCGCGCCGCGCTGAAGGAAGCGGTCAACGATCGCGAGCACCTGATCAGCGTGGTGCTCGAGTACGCGCGGCGCACCTTCGAGTACGTCGGCGCCTTCGCCGTGATGCGCGGCGCCGCGGTCGGCTGGGACGCGCGTGGCGAGGGCGACGTGAGCTCCATTCGGCAGCTCGCCATTCCGCTCGACGCGGCGAGCGTGTTCCGCACCGTGGCGTTGACCCGCGGGAGCTACGTGGGCCCGCTCCCGCCCGACGCGCTCTCGCAGCACTACCTCGCGCTGCTCGGTCGCATGCCGCGCACCGTCTTCGTGTGGCCGGTCGAGGTGCAGTCCCGACTGGTGGCGATGCTCTATGGCGACTGCGGCGCACGGCCCATCTCGCAGCGGCGCCTCGCTGACTTCATCCTCTTCTGTCAGGACCTGCCGTCGGCGTTCCACGAGCTGATCCTCTTCCGCAAGCAGAACCCGCGCGTGGCGCAGGAGTTCGCCTCGGCCTCGGGCATCATCCCCGACCCGGGCTACGCGCAGGACGGCGCGCCGCAGCAGGCACCCGCTGACGACGACTGGTTCCACGGGCTCATCACCCTGCTCACGGGTCCCGATCCGTCGGAGCGCTCGATGGCGATGATGGAGCTGATGAAGTCGCCCGACGCCTCGGCCCACGCGCTCGCGCAGGCGTTCCCCGGCCCCACCGGCTGGTCGCGGCTGCCGGTCGTCGAGCTCCCCGAGCCCGATGAGCTGGGCCCGATTCCCGGCGCGCTGGCGCGATTGGGTCAGGCCGGTGCGTCCGCCATCGCGCCGCTGCTCGATCACAGCGACAGCGACACCCGCTACCTCGCGCTGTTGACCGCGGGCAGCCTCCGCTACCCCGACGTCGTCGATGGCGTGCTGCGCGGGTTGTTCGACTACGAGCCCGACATCTCGTCGGCGGCACGCTCGGCGGCCGCGGCGCTGCGGTTGCTCCCTCACTTCCAGTCGAGGCTTCCGGCCCTGCGGCAGGAGCTGGCGTCGACCGACATGTTGCGTCGCAGCCTCGCCGCGCGCGCCCTCGGGGTGCTCCACGATCGCGCGTCGATCGAAGGGCTGATCAACCTCACCGGCAGCGAAGACGACCTCTGCGCGCAGTCGGCGAGTGACGCGCTCAAGGAGATCACCCGCGCAGGCTTCGGCAGCAACCCCTCTGCGTGGACCGCGTGGTGGGCTCGCGCGCGGGATCTGCGGCGCATCGAGTGGCTGGTCGAGGCGCTCGACGCGGAAGACTTCGATCTCCGGCTCTCGGCGATCGAAGAGCTGTCGCGCACCTTCGGCGACAACTTCGGGTTCTTCGCCGATGGCCCCGAGGCAGAGCGGGCTGGCGCGGTCTCGCGCTGGAAGGCCGTCGTCGCGTCGCGCGCCGACCTCGATCTCTGAGGCGGTCTCGCGATGGAAGGCCGTCGTTGCGGTTTGAGCACACTGCCCGCTCGCGACCACCCTACGGCGTCCACGTCGCGATCGCCGCCTGCAACGCCGCCATGCGCCCGCGCAGCTCTTCGCGCCGCGTGCTGATCACCACCATCACCACCACGACGATCAGTCCCAGCAGCGAGAGGAACACCGCGCCCAACCGCGGCTCAGCGAGCCCGCTGCGCACCAGCGTCGCCAGCACCGTCGTCACCAGCGCCCCGCTCCCCAGCACCACGTAGCTGCGAATGCGCCACAGCGCGCCGAGCGCGACCCCGCCCAGACACGTGCTCACACACAGCACCATCGCCGGCACCGACGTCGCCGTCAGCGGGTCCCACGCCACCGCCGCGTAGACGAGCCCCATGCCCCACGCGCGGAGCTGCACGGCCGCACCCGCCGAGAGCTCCGCCCGGAAGGCGCGCGCCAGCCCGAGCAAGGTGAGCCCGAACGGCACGAGGACGAACTGCAGCGCGTGGAGGCCGCTGCCGAGCGCCGCGAGCACCACCGCGACGTTGAGCGCCACCGCCGACACCGTCGTCCCCACGCGACGCTGCCCTTGCACCGCGAGCCACGCGCCCAGCACCGAGACGCCGAGCAGCCAGCTCGCGCCCAGACCCCACGCGTCCCACGGCACGAGCAGCGCGCCGAGCACCGGCCATCCCAACGCGCCGAACCGGAACGCACGGCCCGCCGCTCCTCGACCTTCACGCGTGAAGAACTGAGCGAGCCCACCGAACACCGCCGACGCCCCCAGCAACACCCACGCGTCGGTCAGCTCCGGCAGCGCGCCGGCGCCCAGCACGCGCGCCGCCAACGCACCCGTCACCACCGCGAGCTGCCCCAGCCACGCACTGGGCGCGTGATCGTCAGCCACCACGCGCCGCCACGCGACGAAGGCGATGACCACCGCCACCACCACCGACACCACCGCCTCCCGCGGCTGCGCGCGCGCAAGCAACCCGACGCCCAACAGCAGCTCGACCAGCGTCACCGCGCTGAACACCGTCACCGAGCGCCGACCGCCCTGCACGAAGCGCAGCGACGCGAGCGCCGCGCTGCCTAACGCCCACCACGGGAAGATGAGGACCTTCGGCGCGCCCGTCGAGAGCACCACGCCCACGAAGGCCATCACCACGTGGAGGGCGATCGACGTCGCCGCCCACGGCCAGCCCCGCGCCGACGCGCGCTGGCCCAGCAGGAGCCAGGTGGTCGCCGCGGCGAGGCTCCACGCCAGGGGCACCAGCGGAGAGCCCACGTCCACGCCCGCCCGCACCAGGCCGAGCACCGCGAGCAGCCACCCCGCGTGACGCCACAGCGACGACACCGGCATCGACCCGAAGCGCGTCGAGCCGTACGCGAGCACCACCGCCGCCAACCCCAACACGGGCACCGCCACCGACGGAGCCAACAGCGTCACCACGCCCGCAGCCGCGAGCGCGAGCGCCGGGCCATGCTCCCGACGACGCGGAGTCACCAGGAGGATCGTCGCGACGGCGAGCGACGACGGCGCCCCTTGCGCGAGGAGAAGGCCCGCGAGCGCGAAGGCCGCCCAGAAGAGCGCCGAGGCCAACGAGGTGTCGCTCTCACGTCCCAGCCAGCGCCAGAGCGCTTCGACGGGAGCAGCGAGGGTTCTCCAACGCATCGCCGCCGCGAGGGCTGCCGCGACCAGGGCGATGGCCAGCGCCGCGGAATGCAGCACCGGGAGGCCGAGCTGAAACGAGCCGGACACGTCGAGCGCCGAGAGGAAGACGCCGACGGCGAACACTGCGGGCACTCCGAGGATCACGCCCGCGCTCAGCAGCGTCACGGGCAGCATCAAGGCCGGAGCGAGCGTGGCCACCCACGCGCCGAGCGACACGGCCGCGAGCCCCGTGGCCGGTCGACGCCACACACCGAGCGCCGCCAGCGCCAACGCGCCGAGCCCGAAGGCAGCGGTGAACCACGAGCCCGGCATGGGGGCGGGGAAGGTCACCAGGCAGAGCGCCGCGCCGGCGACCGCGAGAAGCAGAGAGGTAGGCTCGAAGTACCTCAGCGAGCCTGCCGCGAGCAGTCGATGCAGCGCACGCGGCGCGTGACGAGCGAGCGCACCGAGCGAAACGAGCGCTCCCACCACCAGCGGCCGCGCCGCGGCGTCGGGCGTCGAGAGCGCCGCGGCGATCGCCACCCGCAGCGCCGGCGCGCCGACGCCCGCGAGGAGGATCGCCAGCGCCCACGGCGTCGCCTGCGACGGATCGATCAACACGCAGCCACCGGCCACCAGCGTCGTCAGCACCAGCGACACCCACGCCTCGAGCGCCTTTGCCCGCGGCAACGCCAGGAGCGCGCGCACCGCCTCGAAGTCGAGCGCACGCCCCGCCACCACCGCGAAGAGCGGCGCGCTCCACCACGGGCCGGCCAACGCGGCGAACAGCACTCCGGAGAACGCCACCGCGCCACGACGGGTCGCGCGCGTCCAGAGCAACGGCAGCGCGAGCGCGGCGAGCGAGCTACCGAGGCTCCGGCCACCGAGCGCCAGCGCCGCCAACAACGCGGCGGCCGAGACCGCGCTCGCTACCCAGGCGATCGGCGCGCGGTTCAGGAAGACGCGCCAGGTGAAGTCGGACTCTTCGGCGAGCGCGAGGATCGCAGCGACGACCGCGATGTTCAGCAGCACAAACGCCGAGGGCAGCCCCGCCAGCGCGAACAACACCGCAGCGAGAGGCACCGTCACCCACGCCAGCAGCGCCGGCGTCGCCGCGAGCACCACCACTCCCACGAGCGCCCACGAGACGCCGTGCAACACCCCGAGCGACAGCGCGGTCGCCACCGCCAGGCTCACGAAGAGCACCGTCTGCCACGTACGGCCCCGAAGCACCGCGTGAGTCGAGCCCACGAGCGCGAAGAGCGCAGAGGCCAGCAACGACGCCAGCGGCGGCCACGACGGTGTCCACCCGAAGGCGTGGTGCAGCGGCGCGACGGAGAGCGCGAGCAGGGAGAGCGCCACGCCGCGCAGAGCGAGGTGACCGGTCTTGCGCGCGAGGAGCTCCGCCGTTGCGGCGGCCACGAGCCAGGTGAGCCCCGTCGGCACCACGAGCGGGAGTGGCGGCAGGACGATGTGCAGCAGCGCGGCGCTCGACAGGAGGACCAGCGTGCGGAGCCGCGTCCCTGATCCACCGACGGCGGCGATGGGGATCAGCGAGAGCAGCGCCACCATCGGCGTCGGCGCGTCGGACGTCAGCTGCCACAGCGGCGCCAGCACCAGCGAAACGACGAGCACCGGCACCGCCGCCCGCGCCTTGCGACCGAAGCGCCAGAGCAACGTCGCTGCGACCAAGGCGGCGCTCGCGAGCACCAGCGGCGAGCCCAACCGCCACGCCACCACCAGCCCCGCGAAGAGCGCGACCGAGAAGACGTGGCGGTGCAATGCACGACCAGCGAGCGCCGCGGCGATCGACGCCACGGCCAGCGAGGCGATGGCCCCCGGAGCGTCGCGCACCAACAACAGGCACACCATGGAGGTGATGAGCGCCGCGCCGGCCAACCACCTCCGCGAGGCCCGGTTCGCGCGCGTCATCGGCAGCACGTGCGCTCCGACGGCCAGCGCCAACGACAGCCCCGCCGTCGCCCCCCCGGACTCGACGGTGAGGGCCAACGTGAACGCCCACAACACCGCGAGCAGGCCGCTCGAGGCGAGCGCATCGACCCGGCGCGACGACAGCGCGACGAAGAGCATCGGCCCGAAGAGCACCGGCAACGCCACCAGCGCAGGCCGCGCGTCCGCCGTCACGCTCAGCATCGCCAACACGCCCGAGAGCCCCGCCGCGAGGGCCGAGCTGCACAGCCACACGTGCAGGTGCCGCGACGTGGGCCGACGGCGCAGCCGCAGCCCCGCCACCACCGCGCCCACCGCGATGAAGAGCGATTGGTAGATCGCGCCGTACGACGCGGGCATCGGCGCCGACGCGTAGCCGAGCGAAGCCTTGAGCGACGCCCACCACTCCCAGACGATCGACGGCACCAGCTGATCGACGCGCTGCCACGCGAGGAAGGAGAAGACGTACGTGCCCGCGAGCCACCACGCGCGGCGCGGGTGCGCGTCGGTCGATTCGACCGAGAGCTTCCACGTCGCCCACGCTCCCAGCAGGCAGATCAACACGCACGCCGGCGCAGCCACCCCGAACGAGCCGAGGAACGTCACGCCCAGGACCGACATCGCCACCACCGACACCGGACCTCGCGTCGTGTCGTCACGCAGCCACAACGACGCCGCGGCCAGCCCCGCGAGGCTCACCAACGCCGCCGCCCAGACCGACGACCCGTCCGGCCACGCCACCGCGAGGCGCGCCGTCAGCAGAGCCACCGGTAGGAGGAAGGCCAGCACCGTCGCGGTGGTGCGGGAGGATGTGGCGCGCGGACCTCCGCGGAACGCCCAGGCCGCGAGCGCCGTCGGCAGCAAGACGAGCCACCCGCTCACCGACGGCAGCACCGGGGCCAGCCCGAGGCACGCCGTGGTGAGCGAGACCGAGAAGGTGAGCGCCCAACGCGCGGGCTCGTCGAGATCTTCCGCGGCTCGCAGGGCGAGGACGCCGGCTCCGATGACGCCGAAGAGCAGCGGCAGCCAGCTCAGGGGGGACGCGAGCGCTGGTCCCAACGCGAGGACCGAGAGCGGGGCGATCAACGACGCGATGCGACGCAGGCCGATGGCGGCGACTCGGGTGTGCGGCTTCTTCGACAGCGCCGCGGCCCACGCGAAGAAGCCCAACGACCACGCTTCGACCAGGCCGAAGACCGTCAGCGCGCGGGTGGTGGAGGTCATGCCGTCCCACGCGTCGGCGATCAGGTAGAGCGCTCCGGAGAGGATCAGGAAGGCGCCGAGGAACCAGCCGAGGCTCTCGTGGAGGAAGGGCTTCCAGGTGAGGTGCCAGCGGGTGGGTTTGGGTTGGGGTTCGGGTTTGGGTTTGGGTTTGACTGGGGTGGGTTCCGGTTGGGGCTTGGACGGCCCCTCACCCCGGCCCTCTCCCCGCTCCGCAGGGAGAGGGTGTGGGGGGACTTCTGACGGGGTCGTCATGACCTTGACGGGCGGATTCAGGGAAGCGGTGAGGAGCCCCTCCTGTCGCAGATAGAACTCGACCAGCGCACGTCTGACCCCACCCGGCGCGAGGCTTTCGTCCCATCGCGGCACCTCGTCGAGCAGCCAGCGCACATGCGACAGATCGGCCTCGATCAGCCCCTTTGCGCGATCGATCAGCGGTGATCCGCACAGCACACAGAACCGTCCAGCCGACCGCTCACGCCTGCAGGGCTCGCAGAACATGGGGCGGGCGGCCGTTCATGCCCCATTCCATGCTCAAGCCCCTGATCTCCTTCGTGCATCACGCGCCCTGCGCAGGGAGCTGCCCATCGGCACAGAGAATGTGGCGGTCGGCATGCGACGAGCGCAGACTTGTTCAGGACCGTGGTGCATTGCTTGCTACGGATCGACCACCATGGCTCTGGCCTACCAAGCGCAACAGCAGGCTCACCGGACGCGCGTCCTTCTCGCTGAGGACGAGCCCGTCACGCGCCGCCTGCTCGAGGCGCAGATGACGCGCTTCGGTTTCGAAGTGGTGTCCGTCGCCGACGGCCTCAAGGCGTGGGACGTGCTGCAGTCGCCCGACGCGCCGTCGCTGGTGGTGCTCGACTGGAACATGCCCGGCCTCGATGGTCCGGACGTGTGCCGCAAGATCCGCGAGAGCGCCCGCGCGGGCTACACGTACATGCTGCTGGTCACCGCGCGAAACGCGAAGAGCGACGTGGTGCAGGGGCTCTCCGCCGGCGCCGACGACTTCATCTCCAAGCCGGTCGATCCCGACGAGCTCCACGCGCGGCTGCGCACCGGCGAGCGCATCGTTCGACTCGAGCAGGCCCTCGCCCAGCAGGTCAAAGAGCTGCAGGCCGCCGCGGAGCACGTGCAGGAACTCCAGGGGATGATCCCCATCTGCATGCACTGCAAGCGCATCCGCAACCAGTCGCAGATCTGGGAAAAGGTCGAGACCTACATCGAGCACCGCTCGGGCGCGAAGTTCAGCCACGCGCTGTGCGCCGAGTGCCTCGAGATCCACTACCCGGACACCGACGCCGAGGGGCACGAGCACGAGTCGAGCCCCGACAAAGAACCAACCTGACCGTCGGGTGACCGTTCGCTGGTAGAGGGTGCGCACATGTTCGGCACCCTCGGCTCGTTGTTCCGCTTCCTCGTCGGCTTCGCGTGGGTCGCGTTCTGCAGCACCGCGCTGATTCCCCTGTTGCTGGTGCTGCTGCCCTTCCGCGTGGCGCGCATCAAGGTCTGCAACTTCTACGGGAAGGTCGTCGGCCGGAGCATCACCTGGCTGGCCGGCGTGACGCCGAAGGTCGCGCACCACGAGCGGATCAACGCGTCGATGCCGGCGATCTACGTCTCGAACCACACCTCGATGCTCGATCTCTTCGTGGGCATCTGGCTGTGCCCCTACGGCGGCTGCGGCGTGCTGAAGAAGGAGGTCGCGCGCGTGCCCTTCTTCGGTCAGTTCGCGCTGCTCTCAGGCCACCTGCTGATCGATCGCTTCAACAAGGAGCGCGCGGTCGAAGCGCTGGCGACCACCGCCGACCTGGTGAAGAAGAACCGCCTCGGCATCTGGATTCTGCCCGAGGGCACGCGCAGCAAGAACGGGCACCTGCTCCCCTTCAAGAAGGGCTTCGTGCACCTCGCCATCGCCACCGGCTTCCCCGTGGTGCCGGTGATCGTCCACGGTGCGCACAAGAACTGGGAGAAGGGCACCATGCGCTTCGTGCCGATGACCATCGACATCGAGGTGCTGCCGGCGATCGACACCACCACATGGAAAGAAGAGACCGCCGGCGCCCACGCCGACGCCGTACACGCGCTCTTCGCCGAGCGCCTGCACGACGATCAGAAGCCGCTCACTCTGCCCGCAGGATGAAGGTCACCGGCTCGTTGCCGAGGTTGATCACGTCACCGCTCTCGAGCTCGCGCTTCGTCACGCGCTCCTCGCCATACCAGGTGCCGTTCGACGAGTTGAGATCTTCGATGAAGTAACGAATGCCCGACCGGGTGAGCGCCACGTGCTCACGCGACACCCGCGGGGAATCGATGACCAGGTCGCACTGCGGGCCGCGGCCGATGATGAAGCGATCGGTCTGCACCCGCACCGGCGCCTCGCCTTCACGCTCGAGGTACAGCGCGATCGGCGCCGACCGCAGCACCACCGTGCTGTCCGCGGGAGGCTCCACCTCGGTCTCACCGGTGTTGCCGTCGAGGCCAGGCTCCTCTTCGTCGTCTGCTTCTTCGTCGTCGGCTGGCGGCGCCGCGAGGGTCTCGCCGGTGTGGCTCTCTTCTTCGTCCGCCTCAGGCGGGGGCGCTTCTTCCTGCGCTTCCTCTTCCTGCTCCTCTTCCTCTTGTTCTTCCGCCTGCACCCACGCCGGCCACGGGCGCGCGAACCGCTCGAGGTCGGCGTCGATCTCCTTCATGCGCGCCAGCGCCAGCGAGTGCTCCGCCGAGGGCGAGCTCACCATCGGCGCCGCGGCCTCGGCTTCGACGGCGGCGACGAGCGACGGGGCCGAAGGGATGGTCGAGGTGGACGGCGGCGGCGCGTCGGCGAGCGGCGCGGGGACCGGCTCGACCACCACCGGCGGCGGCGGCGCGACGATCGGCACCACCGGCAGCACGGCGGGCACCGGCGCCACCACCACCGGAGGAGGAGGCGGCGGCGCGACGACCTGCGCAGGCGCGCCCGGCAACACGTACCCGTTGATGCGCAGCCACGCGAAGATGGCCTGGTTCACGAGCGCCTGCGGTTCGACCGCCATGTCCTTCGACATGGCCTCGAGCGCGCGCTGCAGATGCGGAGCGATGGTGACGGTGCTCATGGTGTCTCAGCTCCCCCTCAGGTTGTCCTGCCAGGGCGTCTTCAGCTTCTCGTCGATGAGCCAGAAGAAGAGCGCCTGCATCTCGGCGTACTGCTGCTCGGCGATGCCCGCGACCGGCGGGGGAATCTCGGCCATGTCGGTGCCTTCCCACTCGAACGACTCGACGCCGTGCTGCTGCGCGTTGCGCCCCTTGAAGGCGCGTTGATCGCGCGCGCGCCACAGCCGCTGCTGCGCCATGCCCGCGGCCTTGCCGAAGTCGGGGGGCGGCGAGAGCGCTTCCGGCATCGCCACCTCGTCGAGGCCGCACGCCCAGCACAGCCACGAGAGCGAGGTCCAGTCGGCGCGCGCCAGCCGCAGCAGCGTGGGGAGATCGGCGCCCTTCACCGGCGGCACCTCGTCGAAGTCGATGCTCTGCACGTCGCCGTCGTCGTCTTCCAGCTCGAGCTCGCCGGCCTCCAGCTCCACCAGCCCGTCGGGCAACAACGCCGAGAGGTCGGGCGGGAGCGCCGGGTTCTGCGCGGTGAGCTTCTCGAGCATCGCGGTCCGCGCGAGCTGCAGGCGCGTGGCGTACTTGCGCACCAACTGCTGGATCTCCTCGAGCGTGCGCACCGGCGCCTCGGGCACGTCTTCGAAGGAGCTCACCGGCGTCTCGGTGGCGGGCCCGAAGTCCCACGTGGGGAACACGCCGCGCAGGTACAGCAGGAGGAACTCGGCGCGGTCCGGCGACTCGGCGGCCAGCTCGTTGGCGTCGAGCTCGGCCTGCGCGCGCAGCCCGAGGCTCATGAGGATCAACGCGCGCGTGAAGAGGAACTCGCTGCGGTCGGGCGCGAGCAGCATCGCGGCGTTGGTGAAGTCGAGCGCGGCGCGGCTCTGGAACGCCTGGTCGAGCGCGATGGCGATCTTGTTGAGGAGGATCGCCGGGTGCGCGCCTTCGATCAGCTCGTAGCCCAGCCAGTTGGTGGGCCGGTCGACCTCCATCGCCAGTGAGGTCGCGACGTCTTCGCGCACCGGCCGGGCGACGCGGGCGAAGAGCGCCTTGAAGCCGCTCGCGTCACGGGTGATGCCCGCCGCGCGGCCCCACGTCACCAGCGCCTCGACGTACTTCCCTTCGGCCTCGAGCTCACGGGCGCGCGCGGCGTAGTCGACGGTGACGTCGTTGGAATAGGCCGGCAGCCGCGTCACTTCCAGCGAGCGGGTGTCGCCGTAGTCGCAGCGCGCGCGCACCACGCCGGCCGCGTCGCACAGCTCCCACGGACCGATGCGCTGCCCTTCGTGGAACTCGCCGCGCTCGAGCACGATGGATGAATCGAGGAAGGGGCTGGCACGCGTGAGGTGCAGCGTGGCCGGGCCGTGGCGCTCGTCGTCGACGTAGTGCACCGCCTCCTTGAGCTGCCCGTCGCGCGACCAGATCTTCCAGGGACCGACCTTGCGCTGGGTCTCTCCGTCGGCGTGGCCCTTGTGCCACTCGTCCTTTGGCTCGACGTACTCGGCGCCTTCGTCGACCTGCGCGGGCTTGAGCGGGTACGGCTCGCCGGTGCTGGGCAGCACGCGCTCGCCTTCGCGGTTGTAGTGGCGAATGGCGACGACGCGCCCGTGCACGTAGTCCATCTCGCTGCGCCACACGGCCTCGCTGATGCCCGCCGCGCGCGTGTTCTCGGTCGTCTCGGAGTCAGTGGAGAACCACCGCCGCGTGCCGTGCAGCTGCCCCTTCTCGAAGGCGCCGTCCTGGCTGACTTCACCGTTCTCGTGGAAGCGCTTGAACGGGCCGTGCGGCACGCCCATCACCATGTGCGACTCGTTGCACTTGGTGCCGTCGGCGCGCCAGTACACGAAGTCGCCGTGCTTCTGGCCGTCGACCATCGGGCCGAACACCCACTCGTTGTCGCTCTCGTCCCACCACGCCTTCGCCGGGACGCCCGCCGGTCGCTTCGGTGCCTTGCTCACGGGGCGGATTTCTAGTCGACGCCCCGCGCGCGGTGGTGCGGTTTCACTTGCGCGGCGTGCGCAGGAGCAGCGGCACCTCGAGGGTCGCGTCGGTGCCCAGCGGCGGCAGCACCAGCGACTTCGCGGTCGTCACCAGACACTCGGAAGACGCGGCGCTGATGGTGCCCTCGGTGACGCGCGCGCGCTTCACGCGGCCCTGCGCGCCGACCAGCAGCTCGAGCGTCACTTCCCCCTCGGCGGTGGGGTTGGCCTTGAGCCACTTGTCGTAGCAGGCGGCGAGCTTCGGGCGCTGGCGCTTGAGCTCCGACATCACGCGCTCGAGCGCGGCGGCGTCGGGCTCGGGGCCGTCGTTCTCGAGCGAGGGCAGCTCGACCTTCGGGGTGAAGGGCTGACCGCCCACCAGCTCGGCCCACGACTCGCGCTGCGCGCCGCCCACCGGCGTCAGCCCGAGGCGCCGGCGCCCGCTCGTCACCAGCTCGACGAAGGGCGCCTGGCCCAGGGAGACACCGTCCAGCGAGACCAACGTCCCCACGGCCAGCCCGCTCGCGTCGAGGCGCACCCACGGCTTCGCGGCCACGCGCGGCGCCACCAGCGCGACGAGCGCCTCTTCACGGCCGTCCGAGAGCGCCGAGCCATCGCTCCAGCGCAGGGCCTGCGGCGCCTTCACGCGCCGGCGCTCGGCGGTCAACGAGTCGACCACCTCGACTTCACCTTCCGCGACCTGGAGCACCACCTCGGCGCCGACCCGCGAGACCGAGAACAGCGCGTCGTGGCTGAGCACGCGGCGCGTGGAGGCGAGCACCTCGACCGGCGCCCCCACCCTGGCCACCACCTCACCGGCGCCGAGCGTCAGGGTGGCCACACCGCCGAGCGCGAGCGAGCCGTCGACCGAGAAGGCCCACGCCACGTCGTCTTGCGGCGCGAGCGTCGCCGACTGAGAAGAGAGCAGCTCCCCTGCCTCGAGCACGTCGCCCGGCGACAGCTCACGCCACGCGCCTTCACCCTGCCGCGCCTGCGCCTTGCGGGTGGCCAGCACCGTGAGGGGATGGAACGGCGCCTGCGCCAGCACCACCTTCGGCTGCGGCAACGACACCACGCGAGGGAGCGACGGCTCGCTGCCGACCACCACGAAGGCGACCGCCGCCACCGCCAGCGCGCCCGCGGCCCACCCCAGCCAGCGCCATGGCGAAGGCTCGAGCTCACCTGCGCCGATGGCCTCTTCGAGCCGCGCCTCGACGCGCCGGAACGCCACGTCGGACAACGTGTACGGGGTCAGCCCGCCGAGCAGCCGCTGGCGCGCCTTCGCGCTCGCGACGTGCTGACGGCACGCGGCGCACGACGCGAGGTGAGCCGCGACGTCGCCTTCCGGCGCAGAGCGCGCGGCCCCTTCGATGACGTCGGGCTCGAGGTGTTTCACTTCGTGCCTCCGAAGAAGTCAGCGAGCGCCGGGTCGTCCTTGGCGAGCTGCTCGAGCTCACGGCGCGCGTAGAAGAGACGAGTGCGCACGGTGAGGATGTTGGTGTCGAGGAGCTCCGCGATGCGCTGCGCCTCGAGGCCCTGGAGATCGTGCATCACCAGCACCGCGCGCTTCTTGGGCGAGAGCTGCTCGAGCAGCGCCTCGACGCGCGCCTGCCGTTCCGCCGAGAGGCTCACCTCGTCGGGCGTCGGCCCTTCGTGCGCGCGATCGGGCACCTCTTCCACGATGTCGAGGCGGCTGCGGGTGTGCTTTCGCCGCGACTTCATCGCCACGTGCACCGTCAGCCGGTACAGCCAGGTGGTGAAGGCGCTCTTGCCCTCGAACCGGCGGATGCTCTTGTAGACCTCGATGAAGACGTCCTGGAGCACGTCTTCGAGATCGCTGCGCGGCACGAGGAACGTGAGCTGGCGGGCGACCTGTCGATGATGCAGTGCGTAGAGTTCGCGGAAGGCGCTGACGTCCCCTGCGCGGGCGCGCTCGACCACATCGGCGCGAGAGGCGGAGGACGTCACCGGCCGGCGCTGTACCCCTGCGGTCGTCCACCTGTAAAGCGACAGCTCCATTGAGGCTCTAGTGCCTCGGCCCCCGCGCCTCATTCACACGGTGATACAGGGCGCCTCGTGCAGTCCGCGTGGGACATGGCCGGCGCCGTCTTCTTCCGAATTCGCAGCTTTGCGCCGCTGCCGATCATCTACGTGGTGGTCGGCCAGTCGTGGGACGCCCACCGGTTCCCCGGGCCGGGTGGGGCCGCCGTCGACGCCGCGCTCAACGGGGTGGGCCTCGCGCTGTGTGTGCTGGGCGCGCTGATTCGGTTCGTGACGCTGGGCTTCATTCCCCACGGCACCAGCTCGCAGTCGCGCACGCTGCGGGCGCCGCAGCTCAACACCGAGGGGCCCTACGCGGTCGTTCGGCACCCCCTCTATCTCGGCAACTTCTTCATCACCGTCGGCCTGCTGTGCATCGCGCACGAGCCCTGGGCGTGGACGCTGGGCTTCGGGTACTGGCTGCTGAGCCACGCGCTCATCTCGCGCGCCGAAGAGCAGCTGCTGCAGCGCACCTTCGGGGCCCGCTACGACGAGTGGGCCGCGCGCGTTCCGGGGTGGGTGCCGGCGCTCTCGAAGCTGGGCCAGCTCAAGGGCCCGTTCGACTGGAAGCGCGCGGTGCAGCGCGAGGTGAACCCGCTGGTGGCGTGGGGTCTGGGCGCGACGCTGCTGTTGATGTGGGAGCGCTTCGTGCGCATCGAGCTGCCCGCCTCGCTGGGCAAGAAGTACCTCGCGGTGGTGGTGCTGTTGCTGGTGCTGCTGATCGCCAACAAGGTGTGGAAGAAAGTGAGCCGCGCATGAGCCGCCGTGAAGACATCGAACGATCCTTCGAAGGACAGGCCGTTCTCCAGAAGCTGCTGACGCAGTCGGGCTCGCTGGCCGACGTCGACGACGTGGCGGGCGCCTTCACGCAGGCGGTGAAGGAAGGCGTGCCCGCGCCGGTGGTGATTCAGGCGCTGTGGGAAGACGAGCCGCGCTTCACCTCGCCCGACGAAGCGGCGCAGCTGTTCGGCAACCTGCTGGGCCTCTACGAGCTCATCGCCGCCGGCAAGAAGGTCGACCTGAAGGAAGCGGGCGTGAAGGTGAAGCGCGAGAAGGCGCAGCGCCCCGAGCCGTTCGGCGAAGAGGGCCCCACCGACGACTTCATCGAGGCCGCGTGGCGCTACTTCGACGACTACCCGAAGGAACGTCAGCGCTTCGAGCACGCCTTCGAGAACCGGCAAGACGCGCTGGTGTCGTGGCTCGACGCCTCCGGGCTCGACGACGCGGCCTTCGGGCTGGCGCGGCACCTGGTGGGCGAGGTCTTCGCGATGCTCGAGCTGGGTGGCGCGAAGGTGAAGTCGATCGACGAGTCGATGGTGCCGAAGAAGGCCTCGCTCGACGGGCTCCCGAAGGCGCTAGTGGAGTGGATGGACGACAGCCTCTTCGAGGCGACCAGCGACGAGGCGCAGCCGCTGCCCGAGAAGGAAGCGGAGCAGGTGAAGGACGTGGTGGCGCGCGCCGCCGTGGCCATGTGGAAGTCCGCCGCCTGAACGCGTACGCTTCGCCCTGACGCGCCGGCCCCCTGGGTGGACGGGCGGATCCCTGGAGCAGCCGATGCCCCCGAAAAAAGACGACGACAGCACTGGTTTTACCGGCAAGCGGAACAAGTCCTTCCGCGAGCTCGACGCGCAGCGCGGCAAGTCGAAGTACCACTCGCGCCAGGACGACCCGAACCAGCAGCGCATCGAGCGCAGCGCCAGCTACGAGAAGTACAAGAAGGCCGCTGACTCGTTGTTCACCGGCGGCGCCCTGCCCGAGGGCCTGCAGGCGACCTTCGATCCCGAAGGCAAGCGCAAGGAACAGAAGAGCGCGATGACCCGCGTGAACGAGGCGCCCGATCGCAAGGCGTGGGCCGAGCGGGTCGTGGAGTACATCGAGAAGTACGAGCTGCCCGACGACGCGTTCTTCCTCGACTCGCTGCTCGATCACCCCAGGGACCGCATCGTCGACAAGGCGCTCGCGCGGCTCGAGCTGCTCGCGGAAGACGGCCGGTTGGTGAAGGAAAAAGCGCCCCGATCGCTGGAACAACGCCTCAAGTCCCAGGAGATGACGAACATGGACTCCGAGGTGCAGGCCCGGGCGAAGGCGCTGCGGCAAAAGCTGTTCTGAAATTCGATTCAAAAAACCTCTGAATCGAACCTGGAGTGCTCCGTCTTTGGCCGCGCCTGTCGATCTCCGACGGCACACCAATTCCCTGGAGACACTCCCATGAAGAAGATCGCGCTCGCCGTTGCCGCCTCGATGTCTTTTGCCGCCTTCGCCGCTGAGCCGCCCGCCGCCGAGAAGAAGATCGAGGCAAAGGCCGAGCTGAAGAAGGTGGAGGCGAAGAAAGAAGAGAAGAAGGAAGAGGCGAAGATCGCCGCGCCTGCCGTCGAGGCGAAGAAGGAAGAGGTCAAGACCGCCGTGGTGAAGGAAGAGGCCAAGAAGGAAGAGGCCGCCAAGCCCGAAGAGAAGAAGGTCGAGACCAAGCTCGAGAAGAAGCTGACCAAGCCTGCCCCCAAGAAGTAAGCGCGCGCGCTTCACTCGTACGGCGGCGTCGACGCGGGTCGGCGCCGCTTGTATTTGCAGCGTCGTGACCCGCATCGAGATCCCCATCACGCACGGCCGGCTCGAGGCGCTCTGGCAACCAGAGCCTTCGCCGCGGGGGCTCGCGTTGGTGTGCCACCCTCACCCGCTGTACGGCGGCACGATGCAAAACACCGCGACCTTCCGCCTGGCGAAGGCGTGGAACGCCGCCGGCTGCTCCGCGCTGCGCTTCAACTTTCGCGGCGTCGGTGGCTCGAGCGGCGCGTCAGGCAACGGTGACGGCGTGCCCGAGCTCGAAGACGCGCGCGTCGCGCTCGACTGGCTCGCGGCGCAGGCCCCGGAGCTCCCCCTCTACACCTCGGGCTTCAGCTTCGGCTCGCGCACCGCGCTGCAGTTGGCCGTCGAGCGACCCGGTGTCCGCGGCGTGGTGGCGCTGGGCTACCCCGCCTCGCTGTTCGACAGTGACTTCCTCGCCGCGCTCACCGCGCCGTCGGCCTTCGTGCACGCGGACCACGACGAGTTCGCCACGCTCGACGCCATTCGCAGACTGCTCGCGACGCTGCGCGCGCCGACGTCACTCTTCGAGCTGCGCGACAGCGACCACATGGCCACCGGCCGGCTCGACGCGCTCTCGATTCAGCTCGCGGCCGCCATCGCCTCGTTGCCCTGAAAATCCTGCGCGCGGGGCGAGCCCTACGTGCACGGAACTGCGTGGCGGCACGCCCCACGCATGACGGCGCTGCATGCGTTGGGCACTCGCCGCGATGATGGTGCTTCACGGGGCGATCCACCTGCTGGGCGCCGCGAAGGGGTTCGGGCTCGTCGAGCTGCCGCAGCTCGCGGCGATCTCCAGACCTCAGGGCGTGGCGTGGCTGGTCGCTGGGCTGGCGATGCTGGCCGCGGCGTTCCTTCCGCTGCGCTGGTTCTGGGTGGTGGGCTTCGTCGCGGTGGCGCTCTCGCAGAGCGTCATCGTCGGTGCGTGGCACGACGCGAAGTTCGGGACCGTGGCCAACGTGCTCGTGCTCGCCGGCGTGGTGTACGCGTTCGCGGCCGAGGGCCCGTTCGGGCTGCGGGCGGAATACCGGGAGGCAGTCCGCTCGGAGCTCTCCCGCGCGCGGGTCGGCGGCGTGGTGACCGAGGCCGAGCTCGCGCCGTTGCCACCGCCGGTGCAGCGGTACCTCCGCGCGGTCGACGCGGTGGGGCAACCGAAGGTGAACAACTTCAAGCTGACGTGGAAGGGCCGCATTCGGGGCGGGCCCACCGAGCCGTGGATGACGTTCGACGCCGAGCAACACAACTTCTACGGCGCGCTGCCCTCGCGGCTGTTCCTGATGGACGCGGTGATGAAGGGCCTGCCGGTCGACGTGTTCCATCGCTTCGAGGGGGAAGCGGCGACGTTTCGCGTGCGGGTGCTGTCGTTGGTGCAGCTCGTCTTCGCGAAGGGCCCGGAGATGAACCGCTCGGAGACGGTGACGATCTTCAACGACCTCTGCTTCTTCGCGCCCGCGGCGTTGATCGACCCGGCCATTCAGTGGGAGCCGCTCGACGAGCACCACGTGCGCGCCCGGTACACCCGCGGACCACACACCATCTCGGCCGAGCTGGTGTTCAACGACGCGGGTGAGCTCGTCGACTTCGTGAGCGACGATCGCAGCATGGCGTCTTCCGATGGGAAGACCTTCACCCCGCTGCGGTGGACCACGCCGGTGCGCGACTACCGGACCTACGGACTGCACCGCGTGGCTTCACGGGGTGAAGCGCGCTGGGAAACGCCCGACGGCGGCTTCGTGTACGGCGAGTTCGAGGTCGTCGGCCTCGAGTACGACGTCGCGCCCCGGTGAGACGAGCCCCGCCTCGCTGGCGCTCCTGCTCGCGCTCTTCGTCCGTCGTCGGTGCTGACCTATTCGAGCTGCAGCCCGCAGTCACCGCACGCGCCGGCCTGCAACGGCCCCACGAAACCGCAGGCCGGGCACGGCGGCTCGGCACCCTCGGCCACCGGCGTACCCAGCGGCACCAGGCCACCGGTGCCTTCGCGCTCGACCGCCGCCAACCACTCGGCCTGCATGAGCTGCGCGACGCGGGGCACGTCTTCCTGGCGCACCATCAACTGGAGCTTCGAGCCACACCCGCACCCGCCGCCGCAGCACGCCTTCGCGGGCGGCTTGGCGAGCTCGGCTTCGATCTCCTGCGCGTGGAGCTGACGCTCGAGCTCACGCATCTGCTGCAACGGACCTTCGAAGAACGGGACGAGTTCGGCGGTGCTCATGGCGTGCCTTCGTACTACCCGGCGTCGGGTTCCTGCCACACACGGCGGGCAGGCACCGAGACCAGCTCGTTGGTGGGCAGCCACAGCCCGGTGAGCCGCTTGCCGTACACGCAGCCGGTGTCGAGGCCGGTGGCGAACGGGTACTGCTGCAGGCCGCGAATGGCGTCGTGGCCGAAGATGATGCGCCGCGGCCCGGGCCAGCGCGAAGCCCACGGCACGCCTCCGTCGACGCGCATCGAGGCGTGCCCCTCGGCGTCGAGCGAGCGCATGTTGAGCATCACGTGCCGCGGCTGGCGCGAGAGCTCGACCCCGGGGATCAACCCGCCGTGCACCACCATCACGTTGAGCTCGGGGAAGTCGCGGTACAGCGGCAGGTGGTCGAGGAACTTCCACTGCGCCTCGCTCAACGAGTCGGCGACCTTGCTGTGGTGCGCCTTCTTCGAGAGCCCCGCGCGCACGTCGAGCAGGTGCGCGTCGTGGTTGCCCAGCACCGCCAGCGCGTTGAGGTCGATGGCCCGCTGAATCACGCCCGCCGAGTCGGGCCCCTTGGCGACGAGATCGCCGACGAAGACGAGCCGATCTTCCGACGTGAAGCCGGCGACCTTCAGCAGATCGCCCAGCTCGTCGTTGCACCCGTGGACGTCACCGATGAAGAGCGTGCGGGTCACGGCCGGTTCGACTCAGACCTCGTTGGCCTTCTTGAAGAACGTCTGCTGGTAGTACGCCAGCTCACCGATCGACGCGCGCAGGTCGGACAGCACGGTGTGCGTCGCGTCGACCTTCGAGCGGCCCGGCGCGTTGGGGTACCAGGCGCGGGTGATGATCTTCAGGCTCGAGACATCGACCATGCGGTAGTGGAGCGCGCGATCGAAGCCCGGCATGTACCTGGTGATGAAGGCGCGATCGGTGTGGATCGAGTTGCCACACAGAATGCCCTCGCCGTAGTCGCAGTGCTGCAGCAGCAGCTTGGTGGCTTCCTTCTCGGCGATGCGCAGCGAGATGTCGGACTTGCGCACGCGATCGAGCAGGCCGTTCTTGGTGTGCATGTCCTTCACGAAGGGCTCCATGCGGTCGAGCGCGTCGGCGGGCTGCCACACGGCCGCTTCCCACTCGGCGATCGGCTTGAGGTCGGGGCCGGTGATGATCAGGCCCATCTCGATGATGACGTTGGTAGCGGTGTCGAGGCCCGTCATCTCCAGGTCACACCACACGAGTCGCGTCTCAGAGTTCATGCGGCGGACTTATGCGAAGTCGGGCCGGAATGCGTGTGGTACGCGTGCCGACGTGGACGAACAAAAGCTGCTCCAGAAGCTGCAGGGTGACGGCGCCCGGTCGTTGGCGGCGCTGGCGATCGACCAGGTGCTGACCCAGCCGGTCGGCGCGTTGATCCCCCAGGCGTTCCTCGTCTCGACCGCGCGCAGCGTGCTGGGGGCGTGGCTCGCGTCGGACGGCGCGGTGACGGTGCTCGGCGCGGTGGTCGAGCATCTCGCCAACCGGCTCCAGGCCGAGCGCCGCGCGGTGAAGGATCTCGCCTCGAAGGACGTGCGCGCCGCGCTGCGCGAGATGGTGGGCCGGCCCTTCAGCCCCGATCGCCGGCTGGTGTTGACCATCATCGACCGGCCGCCGATGCGCGAGCTGGTGCGGCAGTTGTTGCTCGACGCGGTGCTGGAGTTCGGCCGCAAGGCGAGCGCCCCGGTGGCCGGCGTGGCGCGCGGGCTGGGCTCGTTGGCGAAGCTCGCCGGCGAGACGGTGAAGTCGCGCAGCGGCGGGCTCGGCAGCCTGGTCGGCGCCGTCAGCGGCGAGGTCGAACGCCAGCTCGAGAAGCGCGCGGTGGAGTTCGTCGACGCGTCGATCGCCGGCGTGTTCGGGCAGATCGCCGACGCCATCTCCGACCCGAAGCAGGCCGCGGAAGCAGCCGAGCTGCGCCTGGCCCTCTTCGACGGCGTGCTCGAGCTGACCGGGCCGCAGCTGGCGCGCGAGCTGATCAACGCCGACGTGCCGGGCGGCGCCCAGGTGGTGCGCGCGGGGCTGCAGCGCTGGCTCGCCTCGGCCGAAGCCGACCCGCAGCTCACCGAGCTGGCCACCCTGCTGCTCGAGCGAGACGGTCCGCGCCCGGTGAAGGACCTGCTGAGCGAGGTCGGCCTGCTCGACGTGACGCGGTCCATCGCCGTTGAGCGGCTCGCCGCGCAGATCCAGCAGCTCTCTGCGACGCCGGCCTTCGCGGCCTGGCTGTCGGAATAGCTACAGCACCGTCGCCGCGCCGCCGGCCATCTCGAACTTCGAGCCGGCGGCGAGGAAGTCGCGGTGCACGTAACCCAGCGCGAGGTTCTGCCCGTGCTTCGCGCTCTTCACCACGCAGGTGATCCACCCTACCTTGCGCTCGCCCAGCTTGAGCTCGGTCTTGTGCGCTGGCGTCGCGTCACCCACGAGGAGCTGCACCAGCTTCTTGTTCATCTGCCCGCGGTAGGTGGCGCGCGCGATGACTTCCTGCCCGATGTAGCAGCCCTTCTTGTAGTGAATGGCGTGGTCGAGGTTCGCCTCGAGGGGAATGGTCACCTCGGTCATGTCGACGCCGAACAGCGGCACCGGCTTCTCGACGCGCAGCACCTCGAGCGTCGCCGCCGAGAGCACCGGTAGCCCGGCCAGCGCCTCGCGCACCGCGCCGAGTTGCTCGCGCTGCACGAGGAGATCGACCCCGCCGTAGAACGAGAGCAGCTCGCCTTCGTGGGCGACGCGGTCCGCGACCTCGCGTGACTTCGGGCCGATGAGCGACACCACCGCCAGCTCCGGTGCGGGGTGGATCTCGGCGTCTTCGCTGATGAGGTACTTGTTGAGGAAGTCGGCCACCGTGGCGCCGCGGCCCGGCCCGGTGTCGACCACCCAGTCGTTGGCCCGCCGCAGGATGCGCGCGTCACCGACCATCGAGCCCTTCACCGTCAACATCGCCGCGTAGCAGCTCGCGCCGATGGCCAGCCCCTCGACGTCGTTGGTCACCATGCCCTGGAGGAAGCTGCCGGCTTCCGGCCCCGTCACCCGCAGCTGCTGGCGATCGCTCGCGTCGAACACGGCGCAACCCTCGAGCGCCGCCCGGTATTCCGCCTCGACTGCTTCGACCACAGACATACGCACCTCGGAGGACACCGCTATATAAGCGCGAGCCGTGTCCACGCCATCAAGCCCGTCCCGCCCATCCGGCGCAGCCGTCGGTACCCTGCTCGCCACCTCCGCGGGGATGATCGCCCTCGCCATCTACCAGTGGGTCGAGCTGCTCGAGGTTCGCGCGGGCCGCACGCCGTCGTGCGCCATCAACGAGACGGTCAACTGCGCGACGGTGTGGAACTCGCCGCTGTCGCACAAGATCCACGAGTACCTCGGCATCCCCGTCGCGGGCATGGGCGTGCTGTGGGCGGTGGTGGCCTTCACCCTGGCGTTCCTCTTCGCCCAGCGCGTGCGCGCCAACGCCGACGGCAGCACCTTCTCGGGCGCGATCAAGGTGTGGGCGGGCATCGGCCTGCTGTCGTGCGTGATGTTCGCCACCGCGTCGCTGCAGGCCAAGGCGGTGTGCCTCACCTGCCTCGGCACCTACGCGCTGGTCATCGGCTACACCATCGCCGCGCTGGGGATGATCGGCGGCCCCGCAGTGCCTCCGATGAGCGAGCTGATGCCCGGCGCGGGCTGGACGCTGGTGCTCACCGTGCCCGTGTACCTCGGCCTGCTCTACCCCGGCTTCAAGACGCCGAAGGGCACCGACTCGGTGGTGAAGAAGCTCAACGAGCACGACCCCAACGACTTCGCGGCGATCATCGACACCCTGCCCGACCGCGAGAAGCTCACCACCTCGTGGGCCCGCGACCAGTGGAAGAAGTCCGCGAAGCCCGACACCTCGATGTTCCCCGAGCGCGCGCGCAAGGGGAACCCCGCCGCCCCGGTGAAGATCGTCGAGTGGAGCGACATTCTCTGCGGCCACTGCGCGCAGTTCGAAGAGCTGGCCAAGGAGCTGGAGCGCCTCGCTCCCGAGGGCGGCTTCGCGTTCGAGCCGCGGTACTACCCGCTCGACGGCGAGTGCAACCCCGACATCAAGGGCAGCGCGAAGGACGGCGTGCGCTGCTTCGGCGCCAAGCTGCAGATCTGCGCCGAGAAGAGCCCCAAGTTCTACAAGCTGCGCTCGGAGCTGTTCCAGAACCAGCAGCAGCTCGACCTCGGCATGATGATGGCCATCGCGACGCGCCACGGCTTCAACAGCGACGACCTCAACGCGTGCGTGCGCTCGCCCGAGACGCAGGCGCGCCTGATGGAAGACATCGCCTACGCGCGGCTGTTCGGCATCGACGGCACGCCGCTGGTGGTGCTCAACGGCAAGGCCGCGCCGCCCGCCCCCGCCTTCCTGCTGGGCATGGTGCTGGCCGGCGGCAACGCCGACGCGCCGTGGTTCCTCAAGCTGCCGCCGCCGCCCGCGGAGTGAGCCGTGAGCGACGAGAAGAAGCCGTTCAACAACCCCTTCGGCGCGCTGGGCGGGCTGCGTGAGGCGCTGCCGCAGGGGCAGGTGAAGGCCCCCAAAGAAGAGAAGCAGAAGCTGCCGCCTCGCGCGGTGGTGCGGCTCGAGCGCGCCGGGCGTCGCGGCAAAGAGGTGACCGTCATCGAGCACCTCGAGCTGACCGCGGAGCACCGCGAGACCTGGCTCAAGGAGCTCAAGTCGGCGATGGGCTGTGGTGGGGTGATCGAAGAGGCCTCCCTCGTGCTGCAGGGAGACCTCCGCGATCGCGCCGCGAAGTGGCTGGAGAAGAAGGGCGTGAAGAAGGTCACCATCGCCAACTGACGCTCAGCCCATCAGCGACGGCCAGTTGCGGCTGAGCCAGTCGCGCCGGCTCTCGGTCGACGCCCAGCTCGGCGCGTGCACGTCCACGCGGCGCGAGTGCTCGAGCAGGCCGTCGAGCACCACCACGGTGTCGCGGGCGAAGGCGGCGTCTTCCACCAGCAGCAGGGCCTCGCTCTCCCAGTAGGCCGAGGTGACGTCGAGGTTCGCGCTGCCCACGGCGACGAGGTCGAGATCGCGGGTGTAGAGCTTGGCGTGCACGTGCGGGAAGACGCGGCCCAGTGAGCGATGTGGCAGCGCGAACTCGTACCCTTCCGCGCCCGCGCGCAGCACCGGGTCGAGGCGCGAGCGCACCAGCTCGTCGGCGAGCTCGCGGAAGGCGCCTCCCACGAAGGGCTGATCTTCACCCCAGCGAGGCCGCACGTTGCCGAACAGGAACTGCACCTTCACCCCGCGCGCGACGGCGCGGAGCAGCGCCCGTTGCAGCTCGAGCACCAACGGGAAGGTGTTCACCAGCACCACGCGCGCTCGCGCGGTGTCGACCAGCTCGAGCTGCGCGTCGAGGGTGCGGCCATCGAGCAGACCTTCATGGCGCACCAACCGGCACGCCAGCGCGCCCGCCGTCGGTACGGCGGTTACGTCGAAGGCCTCGCCGCCCGCCTTGCGCCAGTCGTCGAGGAAGCTCTGCTCGGCCGCGGCGACGAGCGGACCTGCGAGCGCCACGCTGGCGTCGAGCCACGGCACGTCGCGGTACGGGGTCTGCGCGGTGAGCTCGACGTCGCCGAAGCCGCGGTAGTACGTCGCACCGAGGTTGCGTCCGCTCAACGTGGCGCGCGTGCCGTCGACCACCACCAGCTTGCGGTGGTTGCGCTGCTTGAGGTCGGCGAGGCTGGGAAACCCCTCGAGCCGGCCGACGCCGCGCACCTCGACGTGGGGCACCGCGGCGAGCCGCTCGAGCACCGGGTTCCGCGTCCCGAACGCGTCGTGGCGGCTGTAGAGCGCGTCGACCAACACTCGCACCTCGACGCCCCGCTCCGCCGCGCGCGTCAGGGCCTCGGCGATGAGGGCCACGGTCGCGTCGTCTTCGACGATGTAGCTCTGCCAGTGCACGCGGGAGCGCGCGCCCTCGATGGCGTCGAGCAACCGGTCTCGCTCTGCGCCGTTCTCGAGCGCGAGCGTCACGGCGTGGCCCGGCACCAGCGGCGCGCCGGTGAGCCAGGACCAGCGGGCCTCGGCCGACTGCGGGCACGGCGCAGGGCGGCTGAGCAGCGCGCTGGGGCTGCGGGTGCGGAGCTCGGAGGCGGTCCACGTGACGAAGGTGTCGGTGTGCAGCGCGTGCGGGTCGGCGGTGACGATCGCCGCGACGTTCACCCCGTCCGCCACCAGCCGGGTCGCGAGGCGGAGCAGGCGAATGGCGTCGACCGCTTGCGGAACGTCGATGGCGCCGCCGTCATCGAGCCAGGCGCTGGCGTCGAGCAGCCCGAAGGGCGTCCCCCACGGAGACGCCGCGTCGAAGCGCGTGCGCAACGACTCGAGCGTCTCGTCGGCGCGCAGGCGCACCAGCACGCAGTGGTGATCAGGCGCGAAGACCTCGACGTCGGCGAGCTGCTCGAGCGGAAAGGCCGCGTCGAGCAACACCAGCGGCGCCTCGGGCAGTACGCGCGCGGTCGCGACGAGGGTCCCCGCGCCGATGCCGAAGGTCTGGCCCGCCGCCGGCAGCCACGGAGCCGGGACCTCGAGCACGCCGTTGGAATGCGTGAGCGCGCCCGACTGGCCCACGAAGGTGAGCGGCTCGTCTTTCGCCAGCGGCGAGCGCCCCAGCGCACTGACCCGCTCGACCGCCACGCGCAGGGGACCGGTGGTGCGCACGAGATCGCTGACGGACAGCCGCTCCACGAACACCGGCTCGGCGCCGCGATGGAGCAGCAGCAACGGCACCGCGGCCTCTTCGAGCGTCTCGGCGGCGGCGAGACCGGTCAGCACCTGGCGGACGAAGGACACCTCCGACGAGGCGACGACCAGCAGCTCCAGCCCGCGCGCGGTGGCCTCTTTCTCGAGCAGGCCGGTGACGTCGGTGAGCTTCACCAGCTCGAGCGCGCGGCCGGGGACCAGCGCCTGCAGCGAGGGCTCGAGCTCCTCCGTGAGCTCCCCGCGGACGAAGACGGTGACGGCCGAGACTTCGTCGAGCGCGCGCACCGCCGCGGTGGTGGGGCCCATCGCGGTCGAGCCCGGCTCGATGGAGAAGCCGACCCGGCCCGAGCGCGGCGGGGCCTCTGCACAGCGGGCGCCGACCGAGAGCACGTCGAAGCCCTCGCGCGAGGCGAGCTCGACGAGGGTCAACGCGCGCGAGCGGAAGGAGCGGCTCGGCCAGGGCCCGAGCACGACCAGCGAGACGTCATGCGTGCGGGCGACGGCGGCGATCTGCGCAGGGTCGAAGGCGGTCTCGACGGAGCCCACGCCGAGCGCTTCGAACACGGCCGCCAGCGGCTCCTCAGCGTGCCGCGGCGTCAGCGCCTCGCCCAGCACCACGACGTGGAGGTGTTCCGCGTTCGGCGCGACCCGGCGCGCGGCGACCAGGGTCGGCGTCAGCGGCGCAGCGGGGTCGAGGACCAGGAGAACGCGCATCTGAAATTCCCTCGCCCCCACCGGGGGAGAGGGTCAGGGAGAGGGGGCGAACATCAACGTCGCTTGGGCTCCATGCGGCCTGCGCGAGCAGGACGAGCGCCCGACCCGAACCGCGAGGGCTTGTCGCTCTGCGCCTTCGAGCCGAACGACTTCTTCTCACCGTACGAGGGCTTGTCGCCGAACGACTTCTTCTCGCCGTACGCAGGCTTGTCGCCAAACCGCGGCTTGTCGCCGAACGACTTCTTCTCGCCGTACGCCGGCTTGTCACCAAACCGCGGCTTGTCCCCGAACGACTTCTTCTCGCCGTACGCCGGCTTGTCACCAAACCGCGGCTTGTCGCCGAACGACTTCTTCTCGCCGTACGCAGGCTTGTCACCAAACCGCGGCTTGTCGCCGAACGACTTCTTCTCGCCGTACGCCGGCTTGTCACCAAACCGCGGCTTGTCGCCGAACGACTTCTTCTCGCCGTACGCAGGCTTGTCGCCGAACGACTTCCGCTCACCGTACGCCGGCTTCCCACCAAACCGCGGCTTGTCGCCGAACGACTTCTTTTCCCCGTATGCCGGCTTGTCACCAAACCGTGGCTTCGCCTCGACGGGCGCGGCGGCTTCGACCGGCGACTCCACCACCTCGGCCTTGGCGACGCGCGCCGCTGACGCACGAGGCGCCCGCGGAGCCGACGTCCGCGGAGCACGCGGCGAGAACGTCTCTTCCTCGCCACCGCCACGCGGAGCCGCAGCTCCGGCGCGCTCGAGTTCGACCTTCACCTTGCGCCCGCGGATCTTCGTGGCGTGCAGCGCCTCGGTGACGCGCTCGACGGCCGAGCTGGGCACTTCCACGCGCGAGGTGAACTCGTCGACCCGAATGCCTGAGATGTCGCGCGACGGAAGGTTCGCCTCGTTGGCGATGGCGCCGACGAGGTCCTGCGGGCGAACACCAGCCCGGTTCCCGAGGCTGAGCGTCAGCGCGGTCATGCCCGGGCGCGGACCACTGCGTTCTGCACGATCACCACGCGGCGCGCGGTCTCCACCACCACGCTCGAAGCGCTCACCACGCTCCGGACGCTCCGACCGCTCCGACCGCTCCGACCGCGGGCCCTTCGAGCGCGTGTCGACCTTCCCGAACTCCGCCGAGTCGCTCTCGTGCGCGGGGAAGAGCTTCTGGTGCAGCAGCATCATCGCCACGCCGGCGACGGTCTCGAGCGAGCTGCCCTCGGCGGCCTGGTTCGCCAGCGCGACGAACTCGGCGGCGCGGGGGTCGGCGAGCGCGGCCTTCACCTGGTTGGCGACGGTCTCGGCGCGGCGCGCGTCGAGCATGGCGCGGGTGGGCACCTGCTCCAGCGGGACCTTCTTCTTGATCTGCCGCTCGACGTTCCCCAGCAGCCGTGTCTCGCGCGGGTCGAGGAACGAGATGGCGACGCCTTCCTTGCCGGCGCGGCCCGTGCGACCGATGCGGTGCACGTAGACCTCGGGCGAGGTGGGGAGATCGAAGTTCACCACGTGGCTCAGGTTCTCGACGTGGAGCCCGCGCGCCGCGACGTCGGTGGCCACCAGCACGCGCACCGCGCCACCCTTGAAGCGGCCGAGCACCTGGTCGCGCTGGTCCTGCGTGAGGCCGCCGTGCAGCGCCGCCGGCTCGTAGCCCGCGCGCATCAGCACGTGCGTCAGCGCCTCCACTTCATTGCGGGTGCGGCAGAAGATGATGGCGCTCTGCGGGGTCTCCCACTCGAGCACGCGCATCAGCGCCGCTTCCTTCAGCTTGCGCTGCACCACGTACGCCGACTGGCGGATGCTGGGCAGCGTGCCGGCCTCGAGCGAGCGGGCGGCGATCGACACGCGCACCGGGTCCTTCAGGTGCTTCTCGGCGATCTTCGCGATGCGCGAGGGCAGCGTGGCCGAGAAGAGCGCCGTCTGCCGCGACGCGGGCAGTTCGTTGAGGATCGACTGGAGATCCTCCTCGAAGCCCATGTCGAGCATCTCGTCGGCTTCGTCGAGCACCACCACCTTCACGTTCTTGAGCTGCAGCGTCTTGCGCGCGATGTGATCGAGCGCGCGGCCGGGCGTGGCGATGACGATGTCGACGCCGCGCTTGAGCGGGCGCACCTGCTGGAAGATGTCCTGCCCGCCGTACACCGCGAGCGAGGTGACGCCGATGCCCGCGCCGTACTTCTGCACCGCCTCGGCGACCTGCATCGCCAGCTCGCGCGTCGGCACCAGCACCAGCGCCTGCGCCTCGAACGGCTTGCGGTCCTTGGGGTTGACGCGCTCGAGCATCGGCAGCGCGAAGGCGGCGGTCTTGCCGGTGCCGGTGGCGGCCTGGCCGAGCACGTCACGGCCGGCGATCAACGCGGGAATGGTCTCCCGCTGAATGGGCGTGGGCTCTTCGTAGCCGAGGGCCTTGAGCGCCGAGATCACCTCAGCCCGCAGGCCGAAGGACTCGAAGGTGATGGGGGCGGGGGCGTCGGGGGTCTCCATGCGCGCCCCCTACGCGAGTCCATTCCCCTGCGCCAGTCGGCAGGGGTGTGAACGACGACCCACTCAGCCGATGCGTTCGAGCACCAACGGCCGGGGGGCCGGGGCCTTCGTGCCGAGGGTGTAGGCGGCGATGACCCGCTCGCTCACTTCCTTCACGCGGGCGTCGTCGTTGACGTGCATGGTGACCAGCGGCTCGCCGGCCTTCACGGTGTCGCCGACCTTCTTCTCGAGCATGAAGCCGACGGCGGGGTCGATGACGTCGCTCGACTTCGCGCGACCGGCGCCCAGCGCCATGGCGGCCAGGCCGATCGCCTCGGAGTCGATGGCCGTCACCACGCCGTCCTTCGGGGCCTTCACCGGCACCGTGGTGCGCGCGCGGGGGAGCAGCGACAGGTCGGTGATCGCCTTCGGGTTGCCGCCCTGCGCGGCGACGATCTCACACAGCTTCTTCTCGGCGGCGCCCGAGTCCATCGCCTGGAACAGCAGCGCGCGGGCCTCGGCGTCGGTCTTCGCCTTGCCGCCCAGCACCAGCATCTCGGCGGTCAGCGCGAGGGTGATCTCGGTGTAGTCGGCCGGCGCCTTGCGACGGAGCATCTCGACCGCCTCGATCACCTCGAGCGAGTTGCCGATGGCGCGGCCCAGCGGCTGGTCCATGTCGGTGAGCAGCGCGACGACCTGCTTCCCCATCTCGCGGCCGATGCCGATCATCGTGGTGGCGAGGGTGCGCGCGTTCTCGATGGTCTTCATGAAGGCGCCGCTGCCGACCTTCACGTCGAGCACCAGCGCGTCGATGCCCTCGGCCATCTTCTTCGACATGATCGACGACGCGATGAGGGGAATGCAGTCGACCGTCGCGGTCACGTCGCGCAGGGCGTAGAGCTTCTTGTCGGCCGGCGCGAGGGTGGCGGTCTGGCCGATGAGGCAGCAACCGACGTCGCGCACCAGGCGGCGGTAGTCGGCGACCGAGAGATCGACCCGGAACCCGGGGATCGACTCGAGCTTGTCGAGCGTGCCGCCGGTGTGGCCGAGGCCGCGACCGGAGATCATCGGCACCGGCACACCGCACGCCGCCGCCAGCGGAGCGAGCGAGAGCGACACCTTGTCACCGACGCCGCCGGTGGAGTGCTTGTCGACCTTGATGCCCTTCGTCTCGGAGAGGTCGAGCACCTCGCCGCTCTCGAGCATCGCGCGGGTCCACGCGCCCAGCTCGACGGCGTTGAGGCCGCGGAAGAACACGGCCATGCACATCGCGCTCATCTGGTAGTCGGTGACGTCGCCCTTCGTGTACGCGTCGATGAACACGCGGATGTCGGCGGGGTCGAGGGTCTTGTTGTCGCGCTTTGCTTTGATGAGCTCGTAGGGACGCATGAGGGGCGCAAGGTACGCGCGCGCGCCCACGTCGGCTACATCTTCGGAGCGCCTGGACGATCCCGAGGACGACGACGCGTGAGCTGAGGCATGGTTCGCCCCCATGACGCTCGCTCGCATCTGCCTCATCGCCGCCCTCGCGCTCTCCGCCTGCAAGAAGGACCCTGCGCCCTCCCCTGACGCCCCGAAGCCGCCGAAGGGCCTCACGGTGGGCCTCGTCACCGACGTCGGCGGACGCGGAGATCAGTCCTTCAACGACTCGGCGCTGCGCGGCCTCGAGGCGTGGTCCGCCGGCCAGAAGTCGGTCGACGGCAAGTACGTCGCGCTGAGCCCCGAGGAGCGCAAGGCCTCCGTGCCCGCCGAGCTCGAGGCGCGCATCGTGCCCCTCGGCATCAAACCCATCGTGGTGCAGAGCAAGGCGCAGGAGGACTACCAGCCGAACCTCCAGCTCATCGTCGATCAGGGCGCCGACCTCACCGTCGGCACCGGCTTCATGCTCGAGAACGCGGTCGAGACCGTCGCGCGGCAGAACCCCGGCTCGAAGTTCCTGCTCATCGACTCGCCGATCCTCGACGCCAAGGGCGCGCCGCAGCCGCTGCCCAACGTGCGCACCGTGGTCTTCAAGGAAGAAGAAGGCAGCTTCCTCGTCGGCGCGCTCGCGGGTCTGGTCGCCAAGGACAAGGTCGGCTTCGTCGGCGGCATGGAGATCCCCCTCATCAAGAAGTTCGAGGCCGGCTTCCGCGCGGGCGTGAAGACCACCAACCCGAAGGCCACCGTGCTCGTGCAGTACACCGGCAGCTTCGACAACGTCGCGCACGGCAAGCAGGCCGCGCAGGACCTGGTGTCCAAGGGCTGCGAGGTGGTGTTCCACGCGGCGGGCAGCGACGGCAACGGCGTCATCCAAGCCATCAAGGAAGCGCGCGCCGCCGGCAAGAACGTGTTCGTCATCGGCGTCGACTCTGATCAGTCGCACGTCGCGCCCGAGGCGGTGCTGACCTCGATGGTCAAGCGGGTAGACCTCGCGGTGTGGCAGGCGGTCAGCGACCTGAAGGCCGGCGCCTTCACCGCGGGCGACGTCACCATGGGCCTGAAGGAAGGCGGCGTGACCTACGCCCCGGTGCGCGTCGAGGTGCCGGAGAAGGCCGCGGTGCTGGAGAAGGTCGAGGCGCTGCGCGCGAAGGTGGTGGCCGGCGAGGTGAAGGTGCCGTCGAACACCACCGACCTCGAGGCGTTCACCGCGCCCACGCTCTGATCAATCGGAGAGCACGAAGTTCCCGGCGAGGACGTGCCCCCAGCCGCCCTGAGCGTCGTCGAAGAGCTCGACGAACAGCGCGCGGCCGGCGAGCCAGCCGAGATCGAGCTTCACCGGCCGGAGCACCTCGTCGCGCTCTCCGGTGACCACGAAGCGCACGCGGCGCTCGCCGCTGCGCAAGCGCTCGACGATGCGCACGCCCACCTGGGTGTCGAAGCCCTCGGCGCGCCCACCGCCCACCCGGAAGCGGAGCGTGGTGGTCGACGTCGCGAGGAAGGTCTGCGAGCTGAGCGTTCCACGGAACCAGTCGCCGCCGTGCTCCGGGGTGCTGTCGGCGAAGCTGTTGAAGAACGGCCCCTCTTGGCCGGAGATCGGCCCCTGCCCCCGTCGCGGCCCCTCTGCGAGCCCGCGACCGAACGCGTCGCCGGTCAGCGTCCACGGCTTGAATTCTGCGTCGGCGGTCAGGGCCACCTGCGCGCCGTGCTCGCTCGGGCGTGACGGCGGCTCGGGCACCACTTCGCCTTCCGCCACCGGCGTCAACGTGACGGCGCCGACCACGGTGACCGCGTCAGGCGAGCTCAGCGAGAGCGTCACCGGCCCCGCGCGACGCACCGTGAGCACGCCGCCCGAGTAGGACACCGCGTCGGCCCCGAGCGGGCGCGCAGCCACCGCCGACACCTCGACGCGCGGGTTGGGAGGCACCAGCTCGACCCGCCACTGCCCCACGCCCAGCGGCGGGTGCGTCCACCGCGCGACCTCGCCGGCGAAGACGATGGTACCCATGCCCCGGTCGGGCATCGGCACGCCGCGCGAGGGCTGGAAGAGGTACGCCGGCACCTGCACCGCGCCGTCGGTCGCCTTCACCCCGATGCGCCCCGCCACGCGCACGTAGCTCTCGGAGATCATCGCCAGCGGCTCAAGCGCCTGAAACGGAATGCGCAGGTAGTCGCGCGCGAACGAAGGGTCGGCCGCCATCTGCTCGCCGGTGGTGTACCCGGGGTAGTTGCCGCGCGGCATGTTGAAGGTGATCAGATCAGGCGCGCGCTTCAGCACGTACTTCCCGTCTCCGTGATCGTGCCCCACCGGCATGCGCGGATCGGCCGGCTGCCGCGCGATGTGCTTGTCGTTGAGCCCGAGCATGTCGAGCGACGGCAGCTTCGAAAAGTACGGCAGACAACCCGCGGCGGTGATGGCGTACAGCGGCTGCTCGCGCTCGAAGGCCGTGCCGAAGAGCAGGCCCACCGACTCTCCTTCCCACTGCCAGCGCGCGACGCGGGTGACGCCGTTCTCGTGGCGCGACCACTGGCGGACGATCGACGCGGGCACCAGGAAGAGCGTGCCCACCACCAACACCGGCCGCAGCCACGCCAACCAGCGCCAACGGCCCAGCGCCGCGAAGCCCAGCGCCACCATCATCACCGCAAGGCCCCACACCGGCACGAGGTGCCGCCACCCGGGGAAGTGATCGCCGCCGATCGCCGCCACGTACAGCGACCACACGACGATCAAGCCCGACAGCAGCAGCGCCCACCGGCGCGTCGCGCGCCCGATGAGCCCCAGCACCAGCGCCACCAGCATCGCGCCCGTCAGCAGGGAGTTCGTCTCGAACCCGCTGCGCAGGTAGTCGAAGCCGAGCCGCACGCGCGCCTCCGTGACGTGCGCCTTCACGAACGCGGTGTTCGGCACCCACTCGCCGTAATACGCGAGCCGGAACGCGAGCTGCGCCGCCCACGCCGTCAGCGGCACGCCCACCACCAGCGCCAGCGCCCGCGGCGCCGCCCAGACGTGCCGACGCCCCAGCAGCACCAACACCCCGAGCGCGAACAACACCACGAAGAGCGGCGAGTCAGGGCGGGTCCACACCAGCAGGGCGAGGCTCACGCCCGCGCGGCGCACCCAGACGAAGTCGTTGAAGCCGCTCGCCTGGAACTCCGCGAGGAACCACAGGGCCGCGCACAGACACGCGAGCACGAAGGGCTGCTCGAGGCCGGCGATGGTCCAGATGGAGATCGACGCCGAGCTCCCCAGCAGCACCATCGCCAGGGTGGTGCCTGCCCAGCCCGCGCCCAGCCGCCGCGCGAAGAGCATCGCCATCACGAAGGCGACGAGCATCGAGCCCACGGTGAACACCCGCAGGGCGTCGATGAGATCCATCCCGGTGACGCCCAGCGCCGCGACGATCAACACCTGGCTGAGGTTGGAATAGCCCTCGACGCGCTCGCCGTCGGTCCAGGTGAGACCTTTGCCCTCGAGCAGCCGCTGCGAATAGCGGAGGCTGATCAGCGGATCATCTTCGAGGAAGTTGCCGATGTCCCGGCATGCGCTGACGACGAAGAGGGCCCCGATCACCACCGCCAACACCCAGGGGCCCCACGCCGCTACCGACCCTCGACCGCTCCGCATCGGCGCCTCATAGCCTCGCCCGGCGGAGACGCCAATCGAGACTCACGGAGCCAGGGCGAGCACCGGTCGCGTCTCGAGCGCGCAGAACGTCACCGAGTCGATGGCGTGCACCCGCGGCCCCGCCACGCCGCGCGGGTGGAGCCACCGCGAGCCCTGCGCGTGGAACGCCTCGTCGCCCGCGCGCACGGTGAAGGACACCCCGGCCGGCACCTGCGCTGCGAAGCCCACGACCGAGGCCGAGCGCTCGTCCACCATCGTCCACTCGGCGAAGCGCACCGTCTTGCTGCCCAGCTCGAGCTCCAGCGGCAACGCCCCCAGGTCCGCGCCTGACACCTGCCGGCACAGGGCCGCGACCGGCAACGCGCTCACCTCGAAGCGCGACGCCGCCCCCGCCCGCTCACACCCGCTCACCACCACGACGCTGCCGACGAGGAAGGTTCGCCACATGGCCGCTTCCCCTGAGCACGGCCCGGGCCAGCCGCGGCGCTCAGCAGTCCCGGCGGGTTGGGCCTCCGTCCACTTCAAAGTGGTGTGGCCATGGGCCAGCGCCCCGTTCACTGGAGTTCACACCCCGAGGTGAACCGCTGTCGGATAGGGTCGCACGCCTCAAGGTGATCGAGCTCCGACACATCACCAAGCGGTGTGGCACCACGCTGGCCCTCGACGACGTGTCGCTTGACGTGCGGCCCGGTGAACGACTCGCGCTCATCGGAGAAAACGGCGCCGGCAAGTCGTCGCTGATGAACGTGCTCTACGGCCTCTACCAACCCGACGCGGGCGAGGTCTGCTTCGACGGCCGCGCGGTGAAGGTGAAGACGCCCGCCGAGGCGCTCGTGCGCGGCGTGGGCATGGTGCACCAGCACTTCACGCTCGTGCCCACCCTCACCGTGACCGAGAACGTGGTGCTCGGCCACGAGCCCACGAAGGGCGGCCGGCTCGACCTCGCGCGCGCGCGGAGGGAAGTCGACGCCACCTGCGCGAAGTTCGGCTTCCAGTTGGACACCGGCGCGGTAGTGCGCGAGCTGTCGGTGGGCAGCCAGCAGAAGGTGGAGATCGTCAAGGCGCTCCACCGCGGCGTGAAGACGTTGATCCTCGACGAGCCGACCGCGGTGCTCACTCCGCAGGAAGCCGACGAGCTGTTCGCGGTGACCCGGCGGCTGAGCGACGAGGGCATGGCGGTGGTGCTGATCAGCCACAAGCTGCGCGAGGTGTTGTCGTTCGCGACGCGCATCGCGGTGCTGCGGCGCGGAAAGAAGGTCGGCGAGCGCACGCCGGCGGAGACGACCGAAGACGAGCTCGCGAGGCTGATGATCAGCGGCGACGTTCCCCTCTCCCCCCAAAGGGGAGAGGATCGGGGAGAGGGGCCGAAACCGATCCGCCTCTCCCTCACCAACCTCTCCGCGCCCGGCCTCACCAACGTGAGCCTCGACGTGCGCGCCGGAGAGATCCTCGGCATCGCGGGCGTCGACGGCAACGGGCAGCGCGAGCTCGCGGAGGTCGTCACCGGTCTCCGCCCCTGGACCTCCGGCACCTTCACGCTCGACGGCCGCGCGCTCACCACCTGGAACCCGCGGCTCGCGCACCAGTCAGGCCTCGCCCACATTCCGGAAGACCGGCTCCGCCGCGCGCTGATCAGCGATCTCACGGTCGAAGAGAACGTCTCGCTGGGCCGCCACCAGAGCGCGCCGTTCGCGAAGGGCCCGTTCATCGACTTCACGCAGCGGCGCACCATCACCACCGCGCTCCTCGAGGCGAACGACGTGCGGCCCCGTGAGCCCGAGCTGCGCGCGGGCGGACTCTCGGGCGGCAACCAGCAGAAGCTGGTGGTGGGTCGCGAGCTCGACGCGAAGCCGAAGCTGCTGGTGGTGGTGCAGCCCACGCGCGGCCTCGACATCGCCGCCGTCGCCGCGGTGCGCGAGAAGCTCTTCGCCGAACGTCAGCGCGGCTGCGCGGTGCTGCTGGTGTCGCTCGATCTCGACGAGGTGCTCGAGCTGAGCGATCGCGTGTTGGTGATGTACGCGGGGTCCATCTCCGGTGAGTTCCAGAAGGGCGAGTTCGATGAGCGCGTCATCGGGCGTCGCATGCTCGGAGTGAAGGATGCGTAAGGCGCTCCCCAGCGTGCTCTCGGTGGTGAGCGCGATCATCCTCTGCTTCTTCGCCGCGGCGCTCACGCGCGACTTCGGCACCGCGGTCGACGCCTTCCTCGCCATGTGGTGGGGCGCCTTCGGTGACTGGCCGAAGTTCTTCGAGACCGGATCGGCCGCCACCATCCTCCGCCCGCTGGGAGAGGCCGGCACCAAGGCCGCCATCCTCACCTTCACCGGGCTCTCGGTGGCCGTCGCCTTCCGCGTGGGGCTGTTCAACATCGGCGCGCAGGGCCAGCTGGTGGTCGGCGCGCTCGCGGCGGCGGTGGTGGGCGCGAAGGTGAACGCGCCGGGCTTCGTGCACGTGACGCTGTGCCTGGCGGCGGCCGCGGCGGCGGGCGGGCTGTACGCGTTGATCCCCGCGGTGCTCAAGCTCAAGCGCGGCGTGCACGAGGTGATCAGCACCATCATGCTCAACTGGGTCGCCATCAGCCTGGTCGACAACTGGTTGGTGATCGGGCCGCTGAAGGCCACGGCGAGCGGCGACAACTCCATCTCCGGCACTGATCAGATCCTCCCCAGCGCGGAGCTGCCGCGGCTGCTGGGCGAGACCTCGCGCCTCAACTTCGGCCTCGTGCTGGCGCTCTTCGCGGCGCTCGGCACCTGGCTGTTCCTCACCCGCTTCACGCGCGGCTTCGAGTGGAAGGCCATCGGCCTGTCGCAAGACGCGGCGCGCGCGGCCGGCATCGACGTCGATCGCGGCTTCCTCGAGGCGATGGTGCTCGCGGGCGCCTTCGCCGGCCTCGGCGGCGCGGTGCTGATCCTCGGCACCGAGCTCAAGTACCCCGCCACGCTCGGCGCGCCGTGGGGCTTCGACGGCATCGCCATGGCGCTCATCGGCCAGGGGCACCCGTTGGGAGTGCTGGCCATCTCCACGCTCTTCGGCGGGCTCCGCGCGGGCGGCACGCGCATGCAGCTCTTCGGCGTGCACAAGAGCTTCCCGGAGCTGATTCAGGGCCTCGCGCTGCTGCTCGTCGCCGCGAAGCTGCTGTGGGAACGCCTGCTGCGCAAACGGGGGACGCCGTGATCCTCGCGCTGATCAACTCCATCCTCGACGCGGCGCCTCCGCTCGTCTTCGCCGCCCTCGGGGCCACGCTGTCGGAGCGCGCCGGCGTGGTGAACGTGGGCATCGAAGGCATGATGCGCGCCGGGGCCTTCGCGGCGGCGGTGGCGGCGTTGGTGATGCCCACCCCGCTCGGCGTGCTGGTGGGCATGGCCGCGGGCGCTGCGGTGGCGGGTCTGCACGGGTGGCTGACCATCAGGCTGCGCAGCGATCAGGTCGTCTCGGGCATGGCGATCAACCTCGTGATGCTCGCGCTCGGCACCTTCCTGCTCGAGGCGGTCTTCAACTCGCCGTCCTCGACGCCCGCCATCACCCAGTTGCCGTTGTGGTTCGGCCACTCGCCGCTGACGTGGCTGGCGATCGTGCTGCCCTTCATCGTGCACTACGCGATCCGTTCGACGCCGTGGGGGCTGCGGCTGCGCGCGGTGGGTGAGAAGCCCCAGGCGGTCGCGGCGATGGGCGTGCGGGTCGCGCCGCTGCGCTTCGGGGCGGTGCTGCTGTCGGGCGCGCTGGCGGGGCTCGGAGGTGCGGCGCTGAGCACGGCGACGCTCGATCGCTTCGAGCACCACATGCCGTCGGGCCTGGGCTTCATGGCCGTCGCCGCGATGGTGTTCGGCCGGTGGACCCCGCTCGGCGCGGCCGGCGCGGCGGCCTTCTTCGCCTTCGGCAACGCGCTGCGCATCGGCCTCGCGTCGTCGGCGCCGGGGCTGCTCGAGGTGGTGCCCAAGGGCGTGCTGCTCGCGCTGCCCTACGCCCTCACGCTGGTGGTGCTGTCGGTGCAGGGCGCGAAGAACGTCGCCCCCGCCGCGCTGGGCCAGCCCTACGACCCCGAGCTGCGCTGACCGTCAGCTGAAGACGTCGGCCACCAACCGCCCGCTCTGCTCGAGCGCCGTGAGCGCGCCCGGCGCCTCGAGGATCCGCCCCAGCACCTCGCGCACCGCCGGCGCCATGCGCGCGCCGTCGCCGCAGATGAACACCTTCGCGCCCGCGCCAATCAACTCCCGCACCTCGTCGCGCTCTTCCCACAGGCGGTGCTGCACGTAGACGCGCTCGCCTTCAGGCGCCTTGCAGAACGTCGGGCGCACCGTCACCACGCCCTGCGCTTCCCAGCGCGCCAGCTCTTCCCGGTACAGGAAGTCGACGTCAGGCGCATCGCAGCCGAAGTACAGCAGCGCCGGCCCGCACGCCTCGCCCGCCGCCTTCTTCGCCGCGCGCTCCTCGAGGAAGCCGCGGAACGGCGCGAGCCCGGTGCCTGCGGCGATCATCAACATCGGCGTGGCACTCGAGTCCGGCAGGCGGAACGGCGTGTTCGGCTGCTTCACCGTCGCCAGCACCCGGTCGCCCACCGAGGCTCGCGCGAGGAACGTCGACGCCACGCCCTGGAACCGCCCTCGCCCGCTGAGCGCCGGCGCGTCGAGCACCGACACCGTCAGCGCGCACCGCCGCGCGTCCACCAGCGGCGACGAGGCGATGGAGAACAGCCGCGGCTTGAGCGGCGGCAACAACTCGAGCAACCCGGCGAAGGTCAACGCGCACGCCGGCGCGTCTTCCAGCAGCTCGAGCAACGACACGCGCTTGTCGAGCACGCTGGCCTTGTAGTCAGCCAGCACCGCCTCGAGCTTCACGCGCTCGGGAGGGCAGCGGGTCAACGCCACCAACTGCTCGACCTGCCGCTTCGTGGCCGGCTGCGAGAGCTCGACGTGCACGCTGAGCAGCTCGCGCAGGGAGATCGGCCGCTCGAGGGGCAAGGCCGCCGCCGACGGCCGAGCGCTCGACAACTGCACCACCGCGTCGAGCTCGAGCCCGAAGCGCCGCGCCACCCGCGCGACCAGCGCCGGCGGGTTCTCCGGCTGCACCGAGAGGTAGTCACCGCAGCGCCACGTCGTGCCCTCGGGCAGCTCGAGCACCACGTGCTTCTTCGAGCGGCCGCGCGGCGCGAGCTCGTCGTTCGACACCACCGTCGCCACCACCGCGCCAGAGTGCGCGCTCTGGGCGGCGACCGAGCCCAGGGTGGTGAGCGCATAGAGCGCCCCCGCCGGGCCCGCATCGGCCTTCACGCCGAGCGCCTCGTCGACCGTGGGCCACAGCGTGGGGTACCAGCCCTCGAAGTCGCCGAAGAAGTCCGCCCGGGCGTCCGACTCGCCGCGCGCGAGCAGCCGCTTCGCCCCGGCCCGCTCGAGCGCCGCGTCGACCCGCGTGGGCACCGCCTGGTACGTCGCCACCCAGTCGCGGTGGCCGCAGCCGAACACCACGTACGGCAGCCCCGCGAGCGCGCCGGGCTGCAGGGTGTCGAGCCAGGCGCAGAAGCGGCCCGCGTTGTCGGGGGGCAGACCGTTGTACGAGGCCGTCACCACCACCAGCGCGCCGGCCTTCGGCAACGCCTCCACCGCGGCGTCCATCGACTGGACCGTCACCGCGTACCCGCGCTGCTGCGCGTCGCCGGCGATGCGCCGCGCGAAGTTCTCGCTCGAGCCGGTGTTCGAGCCGAACAGCACCGTCAGCGGCGTGCCGTGGCTCTGCACCGCCACCACCGGCCTGGCGACCGGGGCGCTGGGCAGCACGCTCACCGGGGCCACCGCGCGCGCGTTCGTCCGCTCCTTCACCCGCACCGTGAAGCCGTCGGGCTTGAGGGTGAGCGTCTCCTTCACCTCGAGGCGGTAGTCCTTCGGCGCGGTCAGCTCGAAGCGCTGCAGCAACATCGCCAGCACCAGCGTCGCTTCCTGCAGCGCGAAGGGGCGGCCGATGCACGAGCGCATGCCGGTGCCGAACGGCTTCCACGCGTTGACGGGGATCGCCTCGCGCTTGCCCGGGGCGAAGCGCTCGGGCTTGAAGGCATCGGCGTCGTTGCCCCACACGCTCAGGTCGCGATGGAGCGTGGGAATGAGCACGAAGAGATCGTCGCCCGGCACCACGTCGAGCACTCCGCCCAGGCGAGTCGGCGCGCGCGGCGTCAGCGCGAAGGCGGGCGCGGTCGGCCACAGGCGCAGCGTCTCGCGCAGCACCTGATCGATCCACGTCAGCCGAGAGAGGTGCTCGAAGCGCGGGGTGGCCTGGCCGAGCACCGCGTCGACCTCCTCGCGCGCCCGGCGCAGCGCCTCGGGGTGCCGCAGGAGCTCGTAGAGCGCGAACGAGAGCAGGCCGCTGGTCGTCTCGTGCCCCGCGATGAGGAAGGTCACCATCTGGTGGCGGATGTTGACGTCGTCGAGCCCCTCGCCGGTGACGGGGTCCTTCCCGGCGAGCATCAGCGAGAGGAGATCCCGATCGCCCTTCGTCGCCCCGCTCTTGCGCTCGCGGATCAGCTCGTCGACCACGCCGTTCATGAAGGCGATGTCGGCGTCGAACTGCCGCTGCGTCATCACCTTGAGCTTCGTCTGCAGCGGCAACTGGCGCGTGCGCTTCCCCGACTCGTCGAGCGCGCGCACCATGGCGTCGACGAAGGGCGGCAGCTCGTTCTGGTAGAAGCTGTTGAAGCGATAGCCGAAGCCGCACAGCGCGATGGTGTCGAGCGTGAGCTGCGTCATCTCCATCGCCACGTCGTGGTCGGTCTTCTCACCCTTGCGCGCCCACTTGGTGACGAGCTGCTCGGCGATGTCGAGCATGGGGTCGAAGTAGTCGCGCATCGACTGGGGCCCGAAGGCGGGCATCAAGATGCGGTGCGCCCGGCCCCACACCGGATCATCGGTCTCGGCGGTGAACAGCGCGTCGCCGGCCATCGGCTTGAGGTGCACCAGCGGCCCGTGCACCAGCTTGCGGAAGCGCGTCTCGTCGCACAGCTCGTCGACCAGGTCGGCGCCGCTGATGACGATCACGTCCTGCCCGGGGAGCGACAGCCGGTAGATCGGCCCCAGCTCGTCGGCGATGCGCATCATGCTCTGCAGCGGTCGATCGGGGTCGATGTTCGGCACGTTCCCCAGCACGGGCAGCGCGCGCGGCTGGGGAATGCGCTCGAGCTTTGACTGCTTCGACGAGGACGACGACGGGGACGACGCCATGGACGGGCTCCGGAGCCAGGTGGACTTATGAGTTGATAAGTCTCTGACCACAGCGCGTCAAGTGGGGCGGGCAGCCCCCCGGAGCACGAAGTCACACACGAAGTCGGCCGCGCGCGCGATGACCTTCGGGTCGGCCACGTCGAGTTGGAAGGTGCGCTGCGCGAGATCGGGCTGCGCGAAGATCTCGGTCGCCGCGCCGACGATGACGAAGAAGAGGAAGTGCGGGTCGAGCGGCGCCAGCACCTTGCGCGCGATGGCGTCTTCGATGCGCCCCTCGAAGAACGACACGAAGCGCCCCTGCCAGCGGCGGTGCACCTCGCGGGCGAGCGCGCTGTCGGCCTCGATGCGCAACATGCGGGTGAGCTGCGGGGTCTGGCCGCAGAAGGTGACGTAGGCGCGCAGCAGGGCCCGCAGGCGCACCAGGTCTTCGCTCTGCGCGTGCTCGGTCTCGCAGTCGACCAGCGTCTTCTCGAGCGCGGTGAACTGCGCGTCGATCACCGCCTGCCACAGGCCCTTCTTCGAGCCGAAGTGATGGTTGACCAGGGGCTGGGTGACGCCGGCTTCCCGCGCGATGTCACCGACGCTCGCGCCCTCGAAGCCGCCACGCGCGAAGGCCTCGGCGGCCGCGCGCAGGAGCTGGTCTCGACCTCCCTGCGGTTCCTTCTTCCGTCGCACGAGGCCCGTATAGCGCCGTCCCCCTCACGACACCCGGATCGCGATCTTCCCCCGCGCCTGGCCGTCGAGCAGCTGCTGCACCGCGCGCGCCGTCTCCTGCAGCGGGAAGACCTGGCCCACGTGGGGCGTCACCTGGCCTGCCTCGAGCAACACCGAGAGCTCCGCGAGCGCCGCCGCGTTCACCAGCGAGAGGAGCGACTTGAACTTCTGCGCCGAGAACAGCGACAGCACCATGCCCCACAGCAGGCGCGTCATCACCCCGAACCAGTTGCCGCCGCCCTCGCCGCCCACCAGCACCGCCACGCCCCGCGGCGCCAGCACCCGCTTGAGGTCCGAGAGCGGGCGACTGCCGCCGATGTCGATGATCGCGTCGTACGTTCCGCCCAGCTGCACGAAATCTTCCCGCGCGTAGTCGACGACGCGCGTGGCGCCGAGCGAGCGCACCAGCTCCGCCTTCGCCGCGCTGCACACGCCCGTCACCTCGGCGCCCAGCGCTCGCGCGAGCTGCACCGCGAAGCTGCCCACGCCGCCGCTCGCGCCCACCACCAGCACGCGATCGCCCGCCTTCACCTTCGCCGCGCGCATCGCCTCGAGCGCGGTGGTGGCCGACACCGGCACCGTCGCCGCCTGCTCGAAGCTCAGCGACTTCGGCTTGAGCGCCAGCGTCTTCTCGGGCGCGCACGCCAGCTCGGCGAAGGTGGCGGTGCCGGCGCCGAACACCTCGTCGCCCACCTTGAAGCGCGTCACCTTCGCGCCCACCGCCTCCACCACGCCGGCGAGGTCGAGCCCCCGCACCGCCACGCGCGGCCGGCGCAGCCCGAAGCCCAGCCGCACCAGGTACGGCGTGCCGGTCATCACGTGCCACACGCCCGCGTCGACGCCGGCCGCGCGCACCCGCACCAGCACGTCGGTCTCGCCGATTGCGGGCGGCGCGAGCTCGGCGAGCTGCAGCACGTCGGGGGATCCATAGGTGTTCTGCACGATGGCTTTCATGGGCATTCCTCAGGTGCTGCGGGGACAAAGCTCCGCCCTTCGCCTCGATGGCGTGGGGGTCCGACGACGACGGTGGGGCTGATCAGCGCTCGGGGTACTGGAACACTTCGTCGAGCGGGACCTTGAAGACGCGAGCGATCTGGAAGGCCATCTCGAGCGTCGGCGAGTACTTCCCCTGCTCGATGGCGATGATGGTCTGGCGCGTGACCCCGAGGCGCTCGGCGAGGTCGGCCTGCGTCATCTCTCCATGCGAGAAGCGCAGCGCGCGGATCGAGTTGGTGACCCGGGTCGCGGTCACTGCGGCAGCCCTTCGCGGTAGGCCATCAACTTCGCCGCCGAGCCGAGCACCGCCGAGAGCACGAAGCCCGCGTAGAGGGTCTGCGAGATCCAGAAGTGCTTCACCTCGAACATCGAGAGGATCAGCGCGGCGATGCCGCCGATGGCCAGGAACGACTGACCGATGATCGTGCCGAAGTTGTCGATCTCGCGATCGCGTTGATCCTTCTGCGCCGCCTCCTTCGGGTTCGACATCGAGATCACGATCTTCCCCACGATGCCCACCAGGGTCGCCGCGCCGATGGTCGACAACATCGGGCCCACGTACGCCACCTCGAGCAGCGACACGCCCTGCGACCGCGCCAGCACCACCCCGGCGTACACCAGCGCCCCGCACAACGAGGTGAGCAGGAACACCCAGGTGTTCTTCTCTTCGAACGACATCGGCGAGCTGTCCGTCTCCATGTCAAGAATACCTAACACACCCTCCACGTAAAGCAAACCGGACATCGAGTAAAAGATAGGTGACACCGCCCGAGCGGGCAGACCGACGGCACGGGACGTGGACTGAGCGCGGGACCACCCCAGGGAGGCTCGATGTTCGGACCACTTCGAAGCGCCGCTCGCCCCACCTTCGCTCGCCCTGCGCCGTTCTGGAGCGCCCGATGAGCCCCACGCGCATCGCCCGCGTCACCGCGCCGCCAGTGCCACACACCAACACCTCCACCGTGGTCTTCGGAGGCGTGCCCGCGCCGGTCAGCCCGCGCGACACCTGGCTCTCGCTCCACCGCGTCGTCCTCGGCGCGACGCGCGAGGAACAGCGCCCCGGCCTCTTCATCTTCGCGGCGCGGGTGGGCGGTGGAGCGCTCGGGCGGCTGTGGCTGGCGGCGACGCCCGAGCCGCGCGCCGGCACGCTGGGCCGTCACGAGGCGGTCGATCTCCCCATCGCGCCCGACGCCGCGCTCTCGCTGCGCCACGTGCTCTTCGTGGTGCGCACCGTCGACGAGCAGGTGCGCTTCACCGCCCTCGACCTCGAGACCGCCGGAGGCACCCACACCCGCCACGGCCCCGAGCGCCTCACGGAAGGTGACGGCCCGCTGCTGCTGCGCACCTCGGGGCTCCTCTTCTTCTGCGTGCCCACCGGCCCCCGGCCCACGCTGCCCGCCGATCCCCTCGACGCGTGGCGGCTGTTCGACGCGCTGCCGAAGCCGCGACCGTCGCTGTTCACCGAGCTGCTCCGCCGGCCGGGCCACGCGGTCGGCACGTTGACCCTGCACCTCGGGGCGCGCGCGTTTCCGCTCACCGTCGATCGCCCGATGCTCACCCACGGCGTGCTGCTCGGCCGCCACGAGCGCTGCGACGTGATCATCCCCGATCGGTTCTGCTCGCGCGTGCACGCGGTGGTGCTCGACGTCGACGGCGTGCCGCACCTGATCAACGCCGGCAGCAGCAACGGCACGTGGCACGCGAGCAAGGCGCCGGTGAAGTGCTGGCGGCTCCACCACGGCGACGTGTTCTGGCTCGGCGAGTCCACCGTCGAGTGGCGGCTGCGCTAGAGAGCTGCGCATGGCGATCAAGACCTACCGGGGCAGCTGTCACTGCGGGCGCGTCACCTTCCAGACCAACCTCGATCTCACGAAGGGCTCCGAGCGCTGCAACTGCAGCTTCTGCAAGAAGACCCGCAACTGGGTGATGATCATCAAGCCGGCCGACTTCACGCTGCTGTCGGGCGAAGACGCGCTCACCGACTACCAGGGCAAGAACCCCACCGCGCACCAGCTGTTCTGCAAGACGTGTGGGGTGCGCCCGTTCGGCAAGGGCCACCTCGCGCAGCTCGGCGGCGACTACGTCAGCGTGGTGCTCGCGTGCCTCGACGACGCCTCGCCCGAGGAGCTGATGCAGAGCGTGGTGCGCTACGGCAACGGCCGCGACAACGACTGGCTGAACGCGCCGAAACACACCGCGCACCTCTGATCACTGCGGCGGCGGCATGAAGACGTCGTAGCGCAGCGCCTCCACGCGCTTGAACGCCGCGAGCTGCACCTCGCTCACCGGCGTGGTCGTCGAGTCGATGCACGCGCGGGCGTGACGCAGCACCGGTTCTCCTTCGGCGGGCGGCAGCACCTCGCGCAGCGCCCCCAGCCGCGCGTGCATGTCGGCCACCTGCGCCCGCGCCTCGTCGAGCGTCACCTCTTTGCGCTCCAGCCGCTGCCCGAGCGCGCACACGAAGCGGCGGCACCCGCCCGGTCGCGCGTCGTACATGGTGCAGCACTTCCCCTCGAGCTTGCCGCAGGGCAGCCACATCACGTCGTGCTTGCGCCGCGTGCCGACCGCGATGCCCAGCGAGACGAGCCGCTCACGCTCGGCGGCGCTGATCCCCACGTGGAGAAACAGCGTGCCGTCGCAACACAGCCCGCACTCGAGACAGAGCGTGGAAAGCGACATCCCCCCGAGATTGCGACGACGCAGCGCGTTCAGACAAGTCTTGCTCACACCCCTCATGAGCAGACCGCGCTTGAAAGGGTCGAGGCCACGTGCGAGCACCCACGGACCTATGCCCATCAGCACGCCCCTGACTTCCAACAAGCACCTCCTCGACTGGGTCGAGGAGATGGCCACGATGTGCCAGCCCGACTCGGTCGTCTTCTGCGACGGCTCTGAGACCGAGACCAAGCGCCTCACGGAGTACGCGGTCAGCAAGGGCATCCTCATGCCGCTGAACCAGGAGAAGCACCCCGGGTGCTACCTCCACCGCAGCAGCCCCAGCGACGTGGCGCGCGTCGAGCACCTCACCTTCATCTGCACGCCGACCAAGGGCGCCGCGGGTCCCACCAACAACTGGATGGAGCCGTCCGAGGCGTACACCAAGCTCCGCGGCCTGTTCGCCGGCTCGATGAAGGGCCGCACCATGTACGTGGTGCCCTACGTGATGGGCCCGCTGGGCAGCGAGCACTCGAAGATCGGCATCGAGATCACCGACTCGGTCTACGTGGCGCTCAACATGGGCATCATGACGCGCATGGGCAAGCCGGCGCTCGACATGCTCGGCGACAAGGACGACTTCAACCGCGGCCTGCACTGCACCGGCGATCTCAACCCCGAGCGCCGCTACATCTGCCACTTCCCCCAGGACAACGCGATCTGGTCGTTCGGCTCGGGCTACGGCGGCAACGCGCTGCTGGGCAAGAAGTGCCTCGCCCTGCGCATCGGCAGCTACCTCGGCAAGCACGAGGGCTGGCTGGCCGAGCACATGTTGATCCTCGGCGTGGAAGACCCCGACGGAAACAAGACCTACGTCGCGGCCGCCTTCCCCTCGGCGTGCGGCAAGACCAACTTCGCGATGATGATCCCGCCCAAGCGCTTCAACGGCTGGCGCGTGTACACCGTCGGCGACGACATCGCGTGGCTGCGCGTCGGTGAAGACGGGCGCCTGTGGGCGGTCAACCCGGAGAACGGCTACTTCGGCGTCGCCCCCGGCACCAACATGAAGTCGAACCCCAACGCGATGAAGACCATCGCGAAGAACACCATCTTCACCAACGTGGCCGTCACCAAGAACGGCGAGGTGTGGTGGGAAGGGCTCGACGGCGAGGTCCCCGAGGAGCTCACCGACTGGAAGGGCCAGCCCTGGAAGAAGGGCAGCACCGAGAAGGCCGCGCACCCCAACTCGCGCTTCACCGCGCCGGCCTCGAACAACCCCATCCTCTCCAGCCACGTCAACGACCCGCGGGGCGTGCCGATCAGCGCCATCATCTTCGGTGGCCGCCGCTCGAACACCATCCCCCTCGTGATGCAGTCGTTCAACTGGGCGCACGGCGTGTACCTCGGCTCGACGATGGCGTCCGAGACCACCGCCGCCGCGACCGGCGCGACCGGCGTCGTGCGCCGTGACCCGATGGCCATGCTGCCCTTCGCTGGCTACAACATGGCCGAGTACTTCCAGCACTGGCTCGACATGCAGAAGGCGGTGCCCTACCCGCCGAAGATCTTCATGGTGAACTGGTTCCGCAAGAACAAGGACGGCAAGTTCATGTGGCCGGGCTACGGCGACAACATGCGCGTGCTGAAGTGGATCATCGATCGCGCGCACGGCAAGGTCGGCGCGCAGGAATCGCTCTTCGGCTGGGTGCCCAAGCAGGGTCACATCGACCTGTCGGGCCTCGACATCGCGCCTGAGACCGTCGACGAAGCCACCGCCATCAACGAAGAAGAGTGGAAGGCGGAGCTCGAGGACCAGAAGGCGTTCTTCGAGCAGTTCGGCGACAAGATGCCCAGGACGCTCGAGCTGATCCGCCAGCAGCTCCTCTCGCGCCTCTCGTAAGTCGCGTGAGCACCCGGCCCCGCTCCTCTTCTGTCGAGGACCGGGGCCGTTTCATGTCTGCCGTCCACGCCGCGCCCTTCGACGACGCCCTGCGGCTGGTGTGGGCCGACGAACAGATCGACCACGGAGACCCGCGCGCCGAGGCCATCTCGCTCGAGAGCGCGCTCCCCGGGCTGGAGGCGGATCGCCAGGCCCACGCGCGCGCCCGCCTCGCGTCGCTCCTGCAGACGCACGGCGCGACGTGGGCCGGGCCGCTCGCGCCCTTCCTCGATCTCCCGCGCTCGACGTTTCGCCTCGGCTTCCTCGACACCGCGGTGCTGAGCTGGCGCGCAGCCCCGCGAGCCCTGCGCGCGCTGGCCGCCGCCCCCGAGTGGCGCACCGTGCGCCGGGTGTTCTTCAACTGGTCCGCCGGGCGGCACCGACGTCGCGCGCCGCCGCACGCCGGAAGCCGTCACCCAGCTCGAGCTGCTGCGCCGCCTGCCGTGGCTCACCGGGCTGGGCGGCGTGCTCCCCAACGTCTTCCTCGAGCTCGACGCGCTCCCGCCGCTCACCGCGCTGCACCTGCGCCTCGCCGCGCCGCCCGCGGGGCCCCTGCTGACGCGCATCCACGCGCTGCGCTCGCTCGAGCGCCTCGGGCTCCACGTGCCGGCCTGGGCGCCGCCGCAGCAGATGGCGCCGATGTGGAAACCGCTGCTCCCCCCGGGCCTCCAGTTGCTGAGCCTCGAGTGCGCCGGCCGCGCGCCGGGCTGGGTGCGGCTGGCGAAGGGGCTGCCGGTGCCGCGCTTCGCGGTGCAGACGCCCGAGCTGGGGAACGCCTGGTTCCTCACCCGCCAGACGCGCGCCGGCCTGCAGCTCGACTTCTACATCCCCGACGCGGGCTACGTCGCCGAGGGCGCGGTGCGGGTGCTGGAAGATCTCCCCACGCAGGACCTCTCGTCGGTGCTGGTGTGGACGCCCGGCGCCCTGCTCGCCGAGCACGACGCGCGCCTCAAGCAGGCCCTGGCGCGCTTCGGCAAGGTCGAGGCCGCGGCGCTCGAGGGCCGCCTGCGCGTTCACCCGGTGTTCGACTGAAGACCGGAACTCGGTGGGCGGGCCGTTTGGCGGTAGCATCGCGGACCCCATGCGACGCTTCGTTCTCTTGCTCGCGCTGATCCCGGCGATGTCCGCGCTGGCGGCCAACCCGAAGGCCACCGCGCTCGCGAAAGACGCCGACCGCCTCTACAAAGACAACAAGTACAAAGAGGCCGCCGAGACGCTCAAGCTGGCCTGGGAGGCCGAGCCGACCGCGCTGTACCTCTACAACATCGCCCGCGCGTACGATCAGGCGGCCGAGCTCGAGCTCTCGCTCGAGTACTACCGCAAGTACGTGGGCCTGCCGTCCGACGAGACGCAGCCCGACCTGGTGAAGAAAGCCAACCTCGCGATGGACCGGCTGCGCACCCTCGTCGCCCGCGGGGAAGCCGACAAGAAGCTGCGCGACGCCGAGAAGCAGCGCCTCGAAGACGACGCGAAGAAGGCCGAAGCCCGCGCCGACGCCGAGGCCGCCGAGGCGCGCAAGCAGCGCCGCGAGTTCGAAGCCAAAGAGAAGGCGCGCCGCGAAGAGACCGAGAAGCGCGTCAACGGCCGCAAGCTCGCCGCCTACGTCACCGGCGGCGTGGCCGTCGCGGGGCTGGGCATGGCGCTCGGCTTCGGGCTCGCCGCCAACGGCAACAAGGACGCCTTCCGCAAGGCCGAGACGCTCGCCGACAAGCAGCAGCTCGAGGCCGCCACCCGCACCACCGCCGCGGTGTCCGACATCTCGCTCATCGTCGGCGTCGCCGCGGCCGTGGCCACCGTCGTCATCTACCCCAAGGGCCCCGACGAGCCCGACAAGGCGGTCTCGGTCGCCTTCGTCCCCGTGGTGGGCGGCGGCGCGATGGCCAACGTGGGAGTGACCTTCTGATGAAGCGCGTCGCCTCGTCTCTCTTCGTCGGCGGCCTGCTCGGCGCCCTCGCCAGCTGCAGCTTCACCACCGCCGGCAACTTCGTGGAGTGCAAGAACGACGTCGACTGCGGCAACGCCACCGCGTGCGCGCGCGGCTACTGCCTGCCCCTGCCCCCGGGCTGCCGGCGCGAAGAAGCGGGCGGCATGAAGCGCGCGTTCGAAGAAGCCAACCGCATTCCGCTGGTGGCGCTGCTGCCCATCAACGCGGTGACGCCCGGCGAGCTCGACGACTCGGAAGTGCAGTCGATCAACGCCATCAAGCTCGCCATCTCGGAAGCCAACGATCGCCTCGCGAAGGACCGCGGGCTGTTCGGCCTCTTCGTCTGCGACACCGACAGCGCCATCGACGGCGGCGGGCTCGAGCGCCAGGGCGAGTGGTTCATCACCAACCTGCAGGCGCCGGCGCTCATCGTCTCCAGCAGCGGGCCCACCGAGCGCATGGCGCAGAACGAAGTGCGGCGCGACGCGGGCACCTTCATCATCTCGCCCAACTCCACCAGCCCCAACCTCACCACCGCCTTCCTGCGCGACGGCAACGTGTGGCGCGTGCCCCCGCCCGACACCCGGCAGGCCGCGGTGATGGTCGATCTCCTGGTGCGCGACTACCGCGACGCCGGCACCCGCATCGACATCCTCCACGCCACCGGCACCTACGGCGACGGCTTCGCCTACCCGCTGGCCGATCAGCTCAGCGACGCCGGCTTCACCACCAACCGCCGCTCGTTCGTCGGCGCCGACATGACCACCTGGGGCGGCGCGGTCACCAGCGTCAACAACGACGAGCCCGCGGCCACCGTGCTCATCGGCAACACCAGCTACGCGGTGGCGATGATCGAGCGCGCCAAGAGCTTCCCCAAGCTGACGCGGGCCATGGGCCACCGCTGGTACCTCACCGACTCGATGAAGGAGCAGGCGCTCATCACGCCGGTCACCATCACCGAGCTCGATCAGTCCCTGGGCACCGCGCCTTCGCAGGGGGCCGGCAGCGCGTACGCCACGTTCCGCAACAGCTACACCACGCGCTACACCACCGACCCCAACGCCACCAACTACCTCTCGCACAGCTACGACGCGACCTGGCTGGTGATGCTCGCCGCGCAGTACGCGATGGGCACCCCGCCGGTGCTCTCGAAGGTGACCGGCCCGCGGCTGGGCGAGGGCATGGCGAAGCTGGCGCTCTCCACCGGGCCGGCGACGCCGCTGCGCGCCGACAACTGGTCCGACCTCGCGCTCGCGCTGGGCAACGGCGTGGCCACCAACGTCGAGGGCGCCTCGGGCCCGCTCGACTTCAACCTCGACGCCGGCGCCCCCGCCGCGCCCTACGAGGTGTGGCAGGTCAGCGACGGCGGCATCCGCGTGCTGCGACAGGTCAACCCATGACGTCCCCCACCTTCGACGACGTGTGCGCGCCCCTCGACGGGCGCGTGGTGTTCCCCACCGGCTGGCTGCAGGGCCGCGGGCTCTTCGGAGGCCTCGTCACCGCGGCGATGGCGCGCACCCTCGAGCAGAGCGCCGCCGAGCGCCCGCTGCGCTCGTTGACCGCGGAGATCTGCGGCCCGGTGCAGCCCGGTGAAGCAACGCTGGAGCGCACGGTGCTGCGTGAAGGCAACGCCGTCACCACCACCACCATTCGCCTGGTGCAGGGCAGCGAGGTGCTGGCTCACGGCGTCGGCGTGCTGGGCAAGACGCGCACCGCCGAGCGGGACCAGGTGACGCTCCCCCGGCCGGTGATGCCCCCGTGGCGCGACGTCGAGGTGGTGGACCTCGCCCCGCCGATGGCGCCCGACTTCACGCCGCAGTTCGAGTTCCGGCCGATCGGCCCGCTGCCCTTCTCGGGGGGCGCGCTCGCCGAGCACCAGGGGTGGATTCGCCCACGCGCCCCGGGCCGCGAGCGCGACGCCGGCTACCTCGCGGCCTGCGTCGACGCCTACTACCCCGCCCTCTTCATGCTCGAAGAGCTGCCCCGCCCGATGGCCACCATCGCCTTCACCTTCCAGCCCTTCGCGCACTTCGAGGGCCTCGACCCCGACGCGCCGCTGTTCCACCGCGCGAAGTTGATCGCCGTGTCGGGCGGCTACTGCGTCGAGTTCCGCGAGCTGTGGGGCGAAGACGGGCGGCTGCTCGCGCTCAACCAGCAGACCTTCGTCATCATCAAGTAGCGCGCTCAGCGCACGCGCGAGCGGATCCACGCGGCGAAGGCCTGCGCCACGTCCTGCTCGTGGGTGGGCGCGCGACCGCGGAGGCTCTCGAGCGAGTAGGTGAAGCGGCAGCCCCCGGGCGCCCCCTCGAAGCTCGCCGAGCCCGACACGCCGTCCTGCAGGCCCGCCGAGGGCACCCAGCGCACGTGCCGCGCGACGTCGTCGTAGGCGTAGACCAGCGCGTACGACAGCACGTCGCCGAACTCGTAGCTCACCTCGAGCGGGCGGCCCTTGTCGTCGCTGCGCACCACGCGCGCCTTCTTCAACCCGGGCAGCCACAGCCGCGCCGAGCGGAGATCGACGAACTCGTTGAAGCAGACCTCGGCGCTGGCGGGGAGCACGGCTTCGAACATCGGTGGCGGCCTTGTAACGAAGCTCGCGCGCGTTGGCTGTGACGAGCGTGTGACGTATGGGGGACGCGTGCGCCGAATTGATCAGCTCCTCAGCTCGCTGGGCTACTGCAGTCGCAAGGAAGCGCAGGCCCTGTGCGACGAAGGCCGGGTGCGGGTCGGCGACGAGGTGGTGGAAGACGCCAGCCGCCGCGTCGAACCTTCGCAGGTGCGCCTCGACGACGCGCCGCTCGAGTTCCCCGACGGGCTGCTGGTGCTCTTTCACAAGCCGGTGGGCGTGGTCTGCTCGCACGACTCGCGGGAAGGGCAGCGCGTGTACGATCTGCTCCCCGAGCAGTGGCAGCGGCGCGACCCGAAGGTCACCTCGGTGGGCCGGCTCGACAAGGACACCTCGGGGCTGCTGCTGATCACCGATCAAGGCGCGCTGGTGCAGCGGCTGACCTCGCCGAAGCACCACGTCGAGAAGACCTACGTCGCCACCCTCGACGCCGAGCCGACCGAGGCGGTGGTGCGCGCCTTCGCCGAGGGCGTGCCGCTCAAGGAAGAAGGCGGCGAGCTGGTGCGCACCCTGCCGGCGACCTTGAAGCCGCTCGGTGCGCGTCGCGCCGAGGTCACCATTCGCGAGGGCAAGTACCACCAGGTGCGGCGCATGTTCGCCGCGCACGGGCTGCACGTCGTCGCGCTCGAGCGCACCCGCTTCGGTGACTGGGAGCTCGGCGGCCTGGCCCCGGGCCAGTGGCGCGCGCTCTGATCAGTGGAGCTGCTGCTCGTCGTCGAAGGCCTCGGCCACCGAGGTGCCCGGCGCGTAGCCTTCGGGGAAGAAGCGCAGGTTGCGCTGCAGCGAGCCCAGCAGCTCGAACCACACCTGCTTGTCCTGCGGTGAGAGGTCGGCGCGATCGAGCAGCCGCTGGTTGAACTTCGGCATGAACGCGTTCTTGGCGTGCTCGATGCCGGTGACGCCGTCGAAGTGCGCGTCGACCAGCTCGCGGAGCGTGTCTCGCGGCAGCGTGCGCAGCGCCTTCATCTGCGGCACCGCGCGGTGCGACATCGCGCGTTCCTGCCCGGTCGTGATGCGATCGCTGAAGGTGTAGGTGATGGTCGAGCGCTGCATCGCCTCGTACATCGCGGCGTAGAGCGGGCTGCGCTGCTGCCGCCGCTCGAGGAGCTGGTAGGTGCAGGCGGCCATCATGCGCGACACGGCCATGTGCCGGTTCTCGTCGACGGTGTGGAACATCGACAGGCGCGTGAGCGGGGTGACGTCGCGGAGGTCGGCCACCTGCGTCTCGAAGGCCTTGCCCATGTGGTTCACCAGCCCGCGGCCGAGGAAATAGGTGGTGATGAAGTCGGCGCCGAAGGTGCGCACCAGGAACGTCACCGCGGGCTTGCTGACGATCAACGGGCGCAGCGGCTTGACCGGCAGGCGCAGCGACTTCATGTCGTGCCGGCGGCGGACCGCGTCGAGCACCCGCATGAAGGCGGCGATGTGATCGATCTCCTCGTGCGACTCGAGCTTCATCAGCGCCGCGAGCTCGGGCTCCGAGTCCTTCAGGTACGTGGAGATCGCGTCGTTGACGAGCACCACGAAGCGCTCTCCGTCGCCGATGCGGAAGTACATCATCACGTAGGTCCAGTGGTTGAGCGCGAGGCGCTGCTCGTCGGACAACGTGGCCCACAAGGGTGTGTGGTAGCCGAGGCTCATCTCCCAGGGCGCGAGCGGCGCGTCGGCGATGGCCGCTTCCCACGGCGTCTGGTCGAGGTGCTGGCAGAGCTGCTGACCGTGCGGGTTGGCCAGCCGGCGCGCAGCGAAGGAACGCAGGCGGGCCAGCTCTTCGACGGCGAGGTCACTCACGGCGCGGTTGTATCGAAGTTTGCCGGCCCCCGCGCGAGGCCCGACGATGCGGCGCATGAAGCTGTGGCTGCTGATCGTGTCCGTGCTGAGCGCCGATGCAGGGGTCGACGGGGGCGCCGTCGATGCGGGGCTCGTCGATGCAGGGGTCGCCGAGCCGGCGCCAGTGGTGCGCGCGCGCTGGTCGTGGGTGCACGCCGACGGGGGCTGGCTCGACGACGCCGGCGTCACCGACCGCGTGGTGATGCGCCTGGGCGAGACGGCCGAGGTGCAGTTCCCGCTGCCGATCGTGCTGATGCAGTGCGACGCGCCGCTGCTGACCCTGGGCGCCACCCTCGACACCCTGCTGCTCACCGCGGTGCAGCCCGGCCGCACCACCTGCGGCTTCTGGTACCGCCCGCAGTCGTGGCCCCACCGCACGCTGGACGTCACCGTCAACCCCCGGCCGAAGGACTGATCCGGTCTTCCCATTTGTTTGGCACCGCAACCTTGGCCGCGGCCGCGTCGCCCTCTAGGGTTCGGCCTCAGCTCGGGGGATGGATGGGGGGCGTACATGGTGCCGTTTCAGGTGCTGTTCGAGCGGAGTCCGGGGCTGCTGCTGGTGCTCGACGGTGAGTTCCGGATCGTCGCCGTCACCGACGCCTATCTCGCCGCCACAATCACCCGGCGGGAGGCGCTGATCGGCCGCGGCATCTTCGAGGCGTTCCCCGGCTACACCGGCGGGGCGCTCGCGCATCAGGAAGTCATCTCCGGGCAGGTGCCCTTCCTCTCGAAGCCGTTCACGCCCCAGTCGTTGCTGCGCAAGGTGAACGAGGCGTTGCGCTCTTGAGCGGAAAAAGGGGTGGGCTGGTGAGCGCGGTGCTGCTGGTGGACGACGACGAGACGGTGCTCAAGGCGTACGGGCGGGTGCTGCGCGACGCGGGCTTCGAGGTGGTGCGCGCATCGAGCGGGGAACGCGCGCTCGCGGCGCTCGACACACGGCCGTTCGCGGCGGTGGTGACCGACGTGCGCATGCCGAGCATGGACGGCATTCAGTTGCTTCGGCAGGTGCGGGCGCGCGACGCGGATCTCCCGGTGATTCTGCTGACCGGTCACCTCACCGCGGAATCGGCGGCAGAGGCGATCAACCTCGGCATCATGAAGTGCCTCCTCAAGCCGGTCTTTCCGCGGGAGCTGGTCTCGACGCTCACCCGGGCGATCGCCATGCACCGGCTGGGCGCGGCCAAGCGCGAGGCGCTGCGCGAGCTGTCGGCGACGGTCGGAGAGGCGAGCGATCGCGTCACCCTCGAGCTGAGCTACCAGCGTGCGCTGTCGTCGCTGTGGGTGGCCTTTCAGCCGGTGGTGAAGATGGGCGGCGGGCTGTTCGGCTACGAGGTGTTGATGCGCAGCCGCGAGGCGCTGCTGCCGCACCCCGGCGCGGTGCTCGACGCCGCCGAGCGGCTGACGCGCTTGCCGGAGCTGGGGCGGCGCATTCGATCGCTGGCGCTCGAGGCGCTGGGGCGGGCGCCGGGAGACGCGGCGTTGTTCATCAACCTCCACCCACAGGACCTGCTCGACGATCGGCTCTACGAAGATCTCTCAGTGCTCGCCGACGCGCGGCGCTTCGTGCTCGAGCTGACCGAGCGGTCGTCGCTGGAGGCGGTGGACGACGTGCAAGCGCGGGTGCGGCGGCTGCGCGACCTGGGGTGTCGCATCGCGATCGATGACCTCGGTGCGGGCTACGCGGGGCTGGCGAGCTTCGTGGCGCTCGAGCCGGAGATCGTGAAGCTCGACATGTCGCTGGTGCGCGGGGCGGATCAGAGCCCGCTGAAGCGCAAGCTGATCCACTCGCTGACCTCGGTGTGCCTCGACCTCGGCGTGCTGGTGGTCGCGGAAGGCATCGAGACCGAAGGGGAGCGCAACGCGCTGGCCGACCTCGGCTGTCAGCTGGCGCAGGGGTACTTCTTCGGTCGCCCCGAGCCGGAGTTCGTCGTGCCGACCTGGCAGCTGCAGTGAGCGCGGACGCTCGGACCTCGGACGTCACAGGCAGATGAGACGGTCGCCGCTCCCCACCACAGGAGTGAGCATGTTCGAGTACCTCGTCGATGCGTTCGTCCCGAGTCCTCCCGGCTGCGGCAAGCAGGACATGGGCTGGGACGCGAAGCAGTGTTCGGAGTTTCAGGCGTTCCTCAACGCTCGCGCGAGCCAGGGCTGGCAGCTGCGCTTTCAGGAGTACCGCGAGGTCAAGGTGAAGGGCTGCCTGACCCCGGGGGCGAGCGCGTGGCTGGTCTGCACCTTCGAGCGTGCGCGGCCGTGAGCGCGCGGCACCCCGGCTTCGCGTTCTCGGCGTTGGAACGGCCGGTGCGTTCGGCGTCGCTCCCGCCCAGAGCGGATCGAGTACCCACGCGCTGGCCGTGGTGGCTCGACCCGATCGCCCTGGTCGCGTTGGCGGGCGTGTTCGCGTATCGCCTCTTCGTGCCCATCTCGTGGCGAAGGCGGTGCCTCTACACGCCGACGTGCTCGGCCTATGGAGCCGCTGCGCTCAAGAGGTACGGCGGGCTCCGGGGCGCTCGCTACACGGTCGAGCGGCTCCGGCGGTGCGACGGGTCACGCTACGACGGAGGGGACGACCCTCCGTGAGGAGGGCGCCAACCACATCGCCTCGAGCCAATGGTCATCTTCCGCGACGACGGCACCTTCGAGTCAGAGCGTGATCGCGATGATTCCCCGGCTGGTGCTCATCGTCAGGGAGCGCATCGCCACTGGTGCGATACGGGCTAAGAAGCGCACGCATGAATCGTCTCGCGCTCGTCGTTGCTCTCGGGTGGCTCGTTGCGTGCGGAACTCCCGCGGCTCAGCCTGATGCTGGGACAGGCGGCGGCGGCGCGACGGGCGGTGGTGGCGGCGCGATGGGCGGTGGTGGCGGCGCGACGGGCGGTGGCGGCGGCGCGACGGGCGGTGGCGGCGGCG
>Ga0208755_100032_pt1 | contig 144363 bp, 132 predicted proteins | sample LakWasMet57_HOW8_2_FD_183891 | JGI IMG/M metagenome (GOLD analysis project Ga0208755, IMG submission 183891) | Freshwater sediment methanotrophic microbial communities from Lake Washington under simulated oxygen tension - Sediment Metagenome... | ecosystem: Environmental > Aquatic > Freshwater... | reverse complement strand
CGGCAGCAGCGCGTTCGGCAGCAGCGCGTTCGGCAGCAGCGCGTTCGGCAGCGGCGCGTTCGGCAGCGGCACGTGAGGCAGCGGCACGTTCGGCAGCGGCGCGCTCGGCTTCGGCTGCAGCGCGCTGGGCGGCCTGCTCAGAGGCGGCCAGCTCCGCCGCAGCCTGCTGCGCGGCGAGATCCAGCGACAGGTCAGGCGGAGGTGGCGGCGTCTCGTACGTAGCAGCCGCAGGCACGCTCGCGATGGTCGCGGGCGAAGGACGCGCGGGCGGCGGCGCTTCCGCGACCTCTTCCGTCAGCTCGAACACGGGCAGCGACGGCTTGGGGTCCGGGATCGAGTCGGTGAGGTCGAACACCTGAGACGGCGCGCTCGGCGGAGGCACCACCTCGAGTTCGAAGCTGGGCGCCGAAGGCGAAGGGACCGACACGTCCAGCTCGAAGGTCGTCGCGACCGGGAGCTCGGCGTCAGGCAGCGGCTGTCCCTCGATGGGGATCTCGACCTCGCCGGTGGTCGGCTGACCGGCGCTGAGCTCGATGTCGATGCTCGTCTCGATGAGCGCCCGCGGTCCGACCTCGGCAGCAGCGTCGACTTCGATCTCAATCGCGTCGCGGCGCGAGGTCGGGCTGGGCCCCTTCTGCGCGCTCATTCCTCCGACCGAGCTCGGCCCGTCGTCCATCGGGATCTCGTACTCAGGCAGCTCGAGCGCATCGGCGCGGTTCATCGGCGACGGCACCTCTGCCGCCTGCCCGCGCGCGGACGTGGTCTTCGGCTTCGACACCGGCGCGTCGAGATCGATCGCGTCCTTCCGGTTCGCGAAGTTCGAAGCGACGGGCGCCGAGACCGAACGGGTGATCTCCGGCTCCTGACCTGCCATCGCGGCCTGCACCGCGCTCACGCCCGAGGGCGAGGAGATGGGCCGCACAGCAGCCGCGGGACGAGAACCGCCCGACTTCTGCGCGTACAGGTCGGCGAGCATCTTCTGCACGCCCTTGTGCGACGGGTCGATCTCCAGCACCAACTTGCTGGCCGCGATCGCTCGCGGAAGGAAGCCGTCTCGCGCGAAGCCCTCGGCGGCCGTGGAATACGCGTGGGCCGCGCGATCCTTCTTCCCTGCCTTCGCCCAGGCGTCGCCGCAGCGGAGCCGCGCCTGGTGGTCCTTGCGATCGACCGCGCAGTACTCCTCGTAGGTCTCGGCGGCTTTGGCGAACTTCCCCTTGGTGAACAGCGCGCTGGCCTTGTCCTTCAGCTCGCGGGCGTCCATCAGCGCTTCTCCCCGGTCGGCGCCGCGGGAGAGAGCACGTCGAGAGCCGCCGTGGCGCTCTCGCGAACACGACGATCGTAGTCGCCCTTGAGCGCGTCGATGGCCTCGAGCTGAGCGGGGGTCTTGAGCAGCGCCAACGCGCGCGCGGCGGCGCTGCGAACCTCGGCGCTGTCGCTGTAGAGATCGCGCGCGATCGACTCGGCCGCTGTCGCGTCGCCCAGCTTGCCGAGCGCGAGCAGCACTTCGCGGCGGGCAACCGCTTCGGGATCGTCGAGCAACGCGAGCAGCACCGGCGTCGCCGCCTTCGAGCCCATCTCCGAGAGGAGCGTCGCCGCCACCCCCGCCTCGGCGCCACCTTCCTTGACCAACTGCAGCAGCGCGGGCGCGCCGTCGGCCGGAGGGATCACGGTCTTGAGCGGCTCGACGAGGCGCGACCGATCACCGACCAGCTCGGAGATCGCCTTGAGCACCACGAGCTGCCCGGCGGGGCCCGATTCGACCAGCGCCTGCGCGGTGGTGCCCTGCACGGTGCGTTCGGCGTCGAACAGGCCCGAGCGAGCGTCTTCACCGAGGAACGCGAGGGCGCTCCACGCGGCCGCGCGCAGCGTCGCGCTCGTCTCGCGCGTGAAGGGCAACACCTGCGCCTTCGCGCCTTCGACCTTCAGCTTGCCCATCGCGCGGAGCAACGAGGCGAGCACCCTCACCTCTTCATCAGCGGCATCGTCGATGATCTCGCGGGGCGGATGCGTCTCGAGCAGCGTCTTGCCGACCTCGCGGGCGCGCTGGGCGTCGAGGGCCTGCACGCGGCCGAACAGCTCGCTGGTGCGCGAGCGCGCGATGGCGAACGGATCGTTCCGGGGCAGCTCCTTCGAGGGGTCGTAGCCGTCGGCATACGTCTGGGGGAGTTCCGTCGGGATCCAGTCAGCGCGACGAGGCTCGAGGGCCTTCTGTTCCGCCTCCCAGGCCTTGAGCACCAGCGGTGCGCCAGCGGGATCGCCGAGCTCGGCGAGCGCGTCGATGGCCAGCTTGCGGGTCATCTCGTCGGGGCTGCTGGTGAGCGGTGCGATCTTGCTCACCACGTCACCCGACGGCGAGAGCGCGACGATCGCCTCGAGCGCCTGCGCCGCGGTGGCGGGCGACTTGAGCTTCTCGAAGATCGGCTCCATCGGGCAGCCACCGCGCCGGTGGAGCTCGCGCCCTGCGGTGATCACCTCGACGTCGTTGCCAGTCATCACCAGTTCGCACAACGCCTTGTCCGTCTCGGGAGAGCGCGGTAGCGAGAGGATCGCGCGCGTCGCGAACACGCTGGTGGGGCTCTTCTCCTGCGCGACGGCGAGCAGCTTGGGCAGCGACGTCGCGTCGCCCAGACGACCGAGCGCCTCACACGCGGCCTCACGGAGCTCGGGGTAGTTCTCGTCGAGCAGCGCGGTCAACGCGGGAGCGGCGCGCGCGTCACCTGCGATGCCCAACCCGCGCGCGGCGGCAGCGGCGAGCGCGACGTGCTTGTCCTTGAGCAGCGGCACGAGCCGGTTGACGGCTTCGGGGCGTCCTGAGCGGCCGAGCTCCTCAGCCGCGCCGATGCGCTCGGGGAGCGTGCCGTCCGAGAGGACCTTCATGTTGCGATCCCAGATCGCCGTCGCCTCGGCGACGACGACCGAGGCCATCGCGCCGGGGATGTTGGCGCCCTTGAGCGCCTGCACGATCGCCATGCGCGTGCTGCGCCCACGCCGCGAGTACTGGAGCGTGAGGTAGCTGCGCGCCTTGTCGGTCTTGAAGCTGGCGAGCGCCGCGGCGGCCCGCTGCTGCACCGTCTCATCGGTGTCGGCGAGCGCCTCGCCGAGGAGGTCGACGACGCGCGGGTCCTGGGTCTTGCCCAGGGCGGTCATCGACTCCGCGCGAACGATGGAGACCGGATCCCTCGCGGCTTGAGAGAACAGGCTGACGTCATCGGCCTCGAAGCGCTCCGCGAGGCGTTTGACGGCAAGGGCACGCACCTCCGGCCGTGCGCTCTGGAGATCAGCGAGCGTCTTGTCACGCCCCCCAGAGCACCCGGCGTAGAGGACGGCAGCGAGCACGACCACCGCGCGACGACACATGCGCACCTCTTACCACGAGCCTCGTGGCTTCCTCGGGGAACTCCTGCCGCCGCCCGGGCCCTTCCGCTTGTCGCCGCCGAACTTGCGACCGCCGCCCGGCTTGCCGCCGAAGGAGCGACCGCCTTCGCTGCGCGCGCCGCCACGAGGGCCGCCGAAGGAACGACCGCCCGGCGCGCCCCCTTCGCGTTTTCCGCCGCGAGGAGCGCCGAAGGAGCGCCCGCCTCCGGACTCTCCGCCTTCGCTGCGCTTGCCACCGCGAGGGCCGCCGAAGGACTCGCCGTCACCGAAGCGCTTGCCGGCGCGAGGGCCGCCGAACGAGCGCCCGCCTCCGGACTCGCCGCCTTCGCTGCGCTTGCCACCGCGAGGACCGCCGAAGGACTCGCCGCCGCTGAAGCGCTTGCCTCCGCGCGGGCCGCCGAATGAGCGACCGCCGCCCCCCTCGCCACCTTCACCGCCGAAGCGCTTGCCGGCGCGCGGACCGCCGAAGGAACGACCGCCGCCCGCCTCGCCACCTTCACCGCCGAAACGCTTGCCGCCGCGCGGGCCACCGAACGAACGACCGCCTCCCGCCTCGCCGCGCTCGGCGCCGAAGCGCTTGCCGCCGAACGAGCGACCACCGGCCGCACCGCCGGAGCGGCTGGCTCCGAACGACCGACCACCTGACTCGCCGCCGCCCCGAGAACCGCCGAACGAACGACCGCCCGACTCGCCGCCTTCGCTTCGAGCGCCACCGGCCGCGCGCTTGCCGCCCGCCGGAGCACGCGGCGCGACCACCTCAGCCTCGTCACCGTCATCCGTCTCGATCACCGCATCGGTCTCGGGCGCGTCGGGGGCGAGCTCGGCCTCCGCGCGCTCACGCCGCGAGCCGGTGAACAAACGACGCCCCTCGCCGCGCGGCTGCTCTTCGGACTTCACCACCGGCGCCGGCCGTGCTCGAGGCTCACGCGCAGGGGGCGGCTCGTGGTTGGGGCGGCGCGGCTCGACCGGTTCCTCAGGCTCGAAGCCGGGCGCGGCGTGACCATGACGCCGAGCAGGTAGATACAGCGCCGGCTCAGGCTGCTGATCACCATCGGCCGCCGCTTTCACCCGCCGGATCTCATCATTCGACAACGCGCGCAGCTCACCGGGCCGCAGACCATGCACCGGAAGTCCGGCATGCGCGGGGCGGTACAAGCGCACGACCGGATGCCCGATCGCCGCGCACAGGCGCTTCACGAGGTGCTGCCGGCCTTCAGTGACGACGATCTTCACCCAGGTGTTGCGCTCGGCCTTCTCGAAGATCTTCGCCTGGACCGCGTGGGCCATGCCGTCTTCGAGCCGCACACCGTCGACCAGCTTCTGCAGCGAAGCCTCGTCGGGCTCACCCTTCACCTTCGCGAGGTAGACGCGCGGCACCTGGTGGCTGGGGTGCATCAACTTGTTGGCGAGATCGCCGTCGTCGGTGAGCAGCAGCGCGCCTTCGGCGTCGTAGTCGAGGCGTCCGACGGGGAACACGCGTCCCCCGGTCTCCTGCGCGTAGTCGGCGACGGTGGGCCGGCCTTCGGGGTCGGACAGCGTGGTGACCACTCCGGGCGGTTTGTAGAAGAGGAAGTACTTCCGCTCGGCGCTCGGGGACACGAGCTTGTTGTCGAGCAGCACGAGGTCCTTTTGCGGATCGACGCGCGAGCCGAGCTCGGTGACGACCTTCCCGTTCACCTTCACTCGACCATCGGTGATCAACGTTTCGGCGTGGCGGCGCGACGCGACTCCAGCGCGCGAGAGGTACTTCTGCAGGCGTTCCATGTTCTTTGTCAGCTCTCAGAGCCCGAGGGTGGGTTCGGCTCCGACGATGGTTCAGTCGGTGCCGGTGCAGCAGGAGACGCTCCGGGCTCAGGAGGCGGCTGCGGCGGGTTCAAAATCTTGGCGGCGGTCTTCGAGGTCACGTCCGCCTGATCGATGGCGGACTCGAGCTCGGCGAGCGCTGCTTCACTCGCCTGATCCTGCTGGGCGAGCTTCTCTTCGAAGTTCTTGTCGGTGAGTTCCTCGACGATGCCGGTGACGGGTTTGGGCGCTTCGCGCTCGACGATCTCCTGGCTCTCTTCGGTGAGTTCCTGGAACTCGCGCAGCGTGGGCAGCGCGGCGAGGTCCTTGAGCGCGAAGAACTCGAGGAACTCCTTGGTGGTGCCGTAGAGGATCGGTCGGCCGACTTCTTCTTTCTTGCCGACGATCTTGATCAACCGCCGGTCGAGCAGCGCCTTGAGCACAGCGCCGGAGTCGACGCCACGAACGTCTTCGATCTCCGGGCGGGTGACGGGCTGGCGGTAGGCGATGAGCGCGAGGGTCTCGACGGCGGCGCGGGTGAGGCGCTGCGGCTTCACCTTCAAGAAGCGTCGCACGTACTCAGCCGATTCGGGCGCGGTGCGCAGCTGCCAGGCCCCCGCCACCTCGTGCAGCACGATGCCGGAGATGCCGTCGCGGCGATCGCCCTGCAGCGCCAGCAGCGCGCGTTCGATCTTCTCGCGCTCGATGCCGGTGGCGTCGAAGAGCTGGTCCACGGTCAGCGGCGCGGGCGCGACGAAGAGCACGCTCTCGACCACGTGGCGGAGCTGGTTCTCGGACAGCTTGCGCGACTTCGCGACGATCTTCTCGAACGACGTCTCGCTCTCTTCGGGCGAGTCGATGTCGGCCGCGTCGACCTCGTCGAGCTCGGGATCACCCGCGGGGCCTTCGGTGACCGACGCGACCTCCTCTTCGGAGAACGGGCTCGGCCCACCGGTGCCCTGGTCGCTCTTCTTATTCGTACTCACGGTCGAGATCCTCCGCGGGGGCGATGCCACCCTCAGTGCCAAACTGCGCGAGGGCGTCACCCTTCTCGCTGATCAAAATGTCGTCGCTGCCGAGTTCCTGGAAGACCCGCAGGAGCTTGAGCTTGCACATCTCGAGCAGCGCCAGGAACGTGATCACCACGTCGCTGCGCACCCGAGCGCCCTCGAAGAGATCGAAGAAGTTGATCGCGTGGCCCTTGCCCTCGGCGCGCACGCGATCGGCGATGCGGTACATCGCGACCGACAGCGACAGGTGCTCGCGCGTGACCTCGTGCTGCTTCTTGGGCTCGAGCGTCTTGAGCACGCGGTCGAGCGCCTCGATCAGCTTGTAGATGCTGATCTCGCGCAGCCCCACCTCCTCGTCGTCGAGCGGCACCTCTTCCACCGCCACGCGTCGCGGAAAGACGTCGCGATCGAGGATGTCGTTGGTCGCGAGCTGATCGGCGGCGGCGCGGTACTTCTGGTACTCGAGCAGGCGGCGCACCAGCTCGGCGCGCGGGTCGAGGGGCTCGACGGCGAGATCGCTCGAGTCCTGGCCGGGCGGCAGCTCTTCGCGCGGCAACAGCATGCGCGACTTGAGGTGCAGCAGCGTCGAGGCCATCACCAGGAACTCGCCGGCGATGTCGAGGTTGATCTCGCGCATCGCCTCGAGGTGACCGAGGTACTTCTCGGTGATCAGCGCGATGGGGATGTCGAGGATGTCGAGCTTGTGCTCGCGGATGAGGTGCAGCAGCAGGTCGAGCGGGCCTTCGAAATTGGGCAGCGCAATGCGGAAAGCGTCGCGCGGAGCGATCACTTCCGTCAGTGCATCATCCGGTGCAGGACTCACGTCCTTCACGTCAGCCACGGGTCGCTCAACCCTCGCAAAGGCCGGAAAATCGGCCTCGGACGGTGTACCACGACCTTCCGGAAACCTCCCCTTTTTGGCCGACGAGGGCTGCTACAGGCCTACAGCACCCCGCACACGGCTGATCACCGGCGCGGCGTAGGTGCGGGCCTTGTCGGCGCCGATCTTCAGCAATCGCTCGAGCTCCGCGCGATCGTTCATCAGCTCGCCGTAGCGCTTTCGGGCAGGGTCAAAGGTCGCGTGGTACGCGTCGAGGAGCGCCTGCTTGAACGCGCCGTACCCGTGGGTCTTCGGTTCCCCACCGGCCGCGCGCCACTTGGCGTCGATCACCGCGAAGTCGGCCGGCGAGAGTGAGACCTTGAGCAGATCGTAGAGCGGCTGGTTCTCGACGGGCTTGGCGGCGTCGGGCGCGGTCGAGTCCGTGATCACCGACTTGATCTGCTTCTCGACTTCCTTGTCGGTGCCGAAGAGGTCGATGGTGTTCGCGTAGCTCTTCGACATCTTCTTGCCGTCGCGACCGGGCACCTGGGCCGTCTCGTCACGGGTGCGCGCCGCGGGGATCTTCAGGAGCCCACCGGTGCGCTTCTGCGAGTCGTAGCCCGGCGCGTACTGGCGGTTGAACTTGCCGGCCCAGTCGATGGTGAGCTCGAGGTGCTGGCGTTGATCGCGGCCCACCGGCACCACATCGGAGTCGTAGAGCAGGATGTCGGCGGCCATCAGCACCGGGTACGCGAAGAGGCCGAAGTCGGGCGACGCACCGTTCTGCAGCTTGTCCTTGTAGCTGTGCGCGTTCTGGAGATCGGCCATCGGGATCACCGTGCCGAGGATCCAGTACAGCTCGGAGACCTCGGGGATGTCGCTCTGGCGGAACAGCGCGGCGCGGTTGGGGTCGACGCCCAGCGCGATGAAGGCGGCCGCGGTCTCGAGGGTGAGCTCGCGAGACTTCGCGCCGTCACGCACCGAGTTGAGGGCGTGCAGGTTGGCGATGAAATAGAGCGCCTCGCCCTCGTCCTGCATGCGGACGAATTCGCGGATCGCGCCGTAGTAGTTGCCGATGTGGAGCCGACCGGAAGACTGAACGCCCGAGAGAATGCGCATGGAGATCTTCTCGCCTGTGGAGCGCGGTCACTTCAACTTGTTTCGCCGCGCGAGCTTCGAGCGGGGGTGCTTGTCGTCGTAGACCGCGCGCAGCCGCTTCGAGTCGACGTGCGTGTAGATCTGCGTGGTCGCGAGATCGGCGTGGCCGAGCATCGCCTGCACCGCGCGCAGATCGGCCCCCCGCTCCACCAGGTGCGTGGCGAACGAGTGGCGCAGCTTGTGCGGCGAGAGGTTCTTGGTGATGCCCGCCCCCCGCGCGTGCCGCCGCAGCAGCTTCCAGAAGCCCATGCGCGTGAGCCCCTTGCCGCGCGGTGACACGAAGAGCGCCTTCGTCTCGCGGCCCTTGAGCATCGCCATGCGCGGCCCCTCGAGCCATTCCTTGAGGGCCTCCATCGCCTTGCGACCGAGCGGCACCACGCGTTCCTTCCGTCCCTTGCCGAACGCGAGCACGAAGCCGTCGGTGAGGTTGACGTCGTTGATGGTCAGCCCGACCAGCTCGCTGACACGCAGGCCCGTGGCGTAGAGCACCTCGATCATCGCGCGATCGCGCACGCCGGGCAGCGTCTTCACGTCGGGCGCGGCGAGCAGCGTCTCGACCTCGTCGAGGGTGAGGAAGATGGGCAGCTTTCGCGCGTGCCGAGGCGTGTCGAGATCGGCGGTGGGATCCGCGGGCGCCAGCTTCTCGTCTTCGAGGAAGCGGTGGAAACCGCGCAGCGCCGCCAGGTGCCGCGCGCGGCTGCGAGGTGAGAGGCCCTTCTTGCCGAGGAACGCCAGGTGCTCGAGCACGTCTTCGCGCGTCGCGCCCTCGACCGTCACGCCGCGCTTCTCGATCTCGACGAGGTAGTCGCGCACGTCGGTGGCGTACGCATCGACCGTCTTGGGCGCGAGGTTTCGTTCAGCGCGGAGAAACGTGACGTAGTGGTCGAGGAGCGCCGACTGCATGGGCGCCGATCTTCAGGGCAAGATCGAGAAGTCGCAACTCTGGTTCGGCCGGGTGGCGCAGGTGGGAGGCACGTCGATCTGAGGGTGGCCCGACCAGATGGACTGGATGAAGGCAGAGATTTGCTCCCTTGCCGCGACGCCGGCCGGAGAACCCTTCGCCGCGAAGCCGTGAATCGAGAGCCCGGTCTCGGAGGCCGGTACGTGGAACTGGGTGATCGCCGAGCGCGTCACCGGCCCCTGCACGCGCTCGACGCCGACGATCGGCACCAGCACGTCACCGAGCTGCACCGCGCGACTCGACGCCGCCACGAAGTCGCTGCCCGGGTTGGGGAGGATCGGATCACCGATGCTCATCTGCTCGAGCAGCAACAGATCGGGGCGCACGCCGAGGCCGGCCCACGCGGCGCCGTCGACGGGGTCCCAGTTGCCCTGCGTCATCGACATGCCCAGCGCACGATCGATCGCGCTCGGCGTCGAGCCGGTGAAGATCACCGCCAGCGTGCTCCACAGCTCGGAGTCGGGGGCGAAGTGCGTCCACGCCGCGCCGGGCACGTTGAGCACCGCGTAGTGAATGGACGGCTCCGACTGCGAGAGCACGTAGCCCATGGTGCCGCCCAGCGAGCCGCCCGCGTAGACCAGGGTCGAGACGTCGGGGCTCCGGCCCGCGGCGGGGTTGTTGCGCCCGGCGAGCGTCGGCTGCGTGAAGGCCGAGCCCAGCAGACCGGGCAACGACGCCTGCAGGGCCGCCGCGTCGGCCAGCGACTGCAGCAGGCGACCGGTCGAGCGATCGGTGCCCGAGTAAACGCGATCGAAGCCGACCAGCGTGTTCACCGTCGAGGCGTCGGTCCACCCGTCCCACTGGAGGTTCAACTTGCCAGCGCCCGCGGCGACGATCTCCCGATCGAAGGTGTCGTCGTTGACGGTGCCGCCGGTGCCGTGGCCGTAGATCACCATGGGGTAGCTCCCGGTGCCGGCGGGCAACACGGCGCGGAAGGGCGCGTCGTGCACGCCCGTCCGTCGCGGGAGCCCCGCCTCGTCGAACGCGAAGCCACCGTCGGCCTCGAAGAACGACGGCAGGCCCGAGACGCGGCCGCGCACGTCGATCGCCACGTCGCGATCGAACAGCGTCGAGCTCTCGATCGTGACCGACAGCGCCCCCGCATCGACCGAGTCGAGCGCGGCCGCGCGCATGTGCTGCAACGGCGCCGAGACGCTCTGGGCCGAGCGGGTGGTGAAGTCCCACACGCGCAGCACCCGCGCCAACTCGACGCCGGCCGCGGTCAGCACGGCGCGCGTGGGCGCGTGGTAGCCGACCAGCGCGCGCTCATCGTCGGTCGCCGGCGCCTGCAGCCCGAGCGCGACCTTCACCTGCGCGGGCACCTCGTAGCTCGAGCCATCTTCCGCGGTGATGCCGTCGAGCGCCGCCGCGACGTAGTCGGTGTCGTAGGCGAGCGGACGCAGCGGATAGATGAGCAGCAGGCTCTGCGTGGTGGCTTCGTCGTTCACCACCGCGAGGCGCACCGGCACGACGTCTCCGCTCACGCTGATCAGCTTCACTTCAGGGGCGGCCTTCTTCCCGTGCAGGAGGTGACTCACCGGCCGGGGGAAGCCCACCGCGAGCGGCGTCGCCACCGAGAAGCCGTCGGCGCGGTTGAGCGACGCGGGCGAGTCGCGCACCGGCAGCGACTTGAACTCGATCGACACCCGCAGCCCGGTCGGCGTCGAGGGATCGAGCACGGTGTATTCGTTCGACGGCCACGGCAGCAGGCAGCGCGTCTCGTCCAGCTGGCCACACGAGGCAGACCGCGGCGCGCGCCCCCCCGGCTGTCGATCGACGATCGACGGGGTCTTCTCCACACCGCACGCCACCAGAAACAACGCACCGACCACGAACGACGAACGCATGCGACGCCATTTGCCGATCGCGCAGCCGCGCGTCCACTCCGCCGAACCGCACCATTTCGCGATGGATGGAATGGACGCGTGTATGAGGCGCGGAATGGAAGAAGAGATCGTCCGCATGGCCGCCGAGGCCGTCGCCATCGCCGCCGAGATGAAGCTGTCGCTCGACTATTCCGAGAAGAGCCTCCCGCGCGTCGAGAAGGCGCTGATGGCGATCGCCCCGCACTACGCCACGCTCAACGACGCCGCGAAGGAGCTCACCGCGCAGCGCTTCGGCTGCTACCTGTTGGTGGTCGGACACCGCACCTACGGTGGTCGCTACCAGTGGAATGAAGAGCGCGCGCGGCCGGTGCTGGTGGTGGGCGAGCCGAACTTCCGCGTGGCGATCATGACGTGGGACAAGGTCGCCGAGCGGCTCGCGGGGGACGACGCTGACGACATCACCGTCTTCTGGGCCGGCTTCGCGGCTCGCGCGAAGGCGAAGACCGCGGGCAGTGACTTCCTGTTCGTTTGAGCCGGCCCGGAGCGGTCACTCGTCCATCACGAGGATGCCCTTGCCCTGCCGGAGCACCTCGATCTGGTCGTCGATCAGCGACACCACCGTCGACGGCTCAGCCGGCTGCACCCCGCCGTCGAGGATCAGATCGAGCCGCGCGCCGAGCTGCTCCTTGATCTCCCGGGCATCAGTGAGCACCTCGCCTTCCATGTCGGTGGCGGAGGTGGTGACGATCGGCCGGCCCAGCTTCGCGGCGATGGCGAGCATCAGCGGCGCCTGCGGCACACGAATGCCGACCTGCTTCTGCTTGCTCATCATCATGTCGGGCACGAGCTTGGTGGCCTCGAGCACGAAGGTGAACGGGCCCGGGGTGAGCTGCCGCATGATGCGGTAGGCGAAGTTCGACACCTTCGCGTACTTCGCGACGTCCGAGAGATCGGGGCAGAGGAACGCGAGCGGCTTCTTTCGATCGCGGTTCTTGATGCCGTACAGCCGGTCGATCGCCTTCTTCGAGAGCAGATCGCACCCGATGCCGTAATAGGTGTCGGTCGGGTACGCGATGAGGCCGCCATCCTCGAGCACCTTCGCTGCGCGATCGACGATGCGCGGCTGAGGGTGAACGGGATCGACCTCGGTGATGGGTGCTGACGCCATGATGCGGCTGGCTCTAGCCGAACTCGTCAGCGCTTGCAGGACTTCCACGTGCCGACGAACGCCTGCTTCGCGGAATCGAGCGAGTAATCAACGACCTGGCAGCGATCACCCACCAGGGTCGCGCTCAGCTCACCTCCCCAATCTGCGTGCAGCCGCACCCGCGCGGCGCCCTTCGCGTCGAACAACACCGTCGACAGCCGGGGCTTGCACACGTCGGCGCCACCCTTCTGCACCGAGATCACCCCCGCCGGCTTGCCGTTGGCGAAGAACCAGAACTCGCCGTCCTGCGCGTCGCCCTTCGCGTCGCACCACTTCTTCGGAGGCGCGCCGAGCTCGAGGCGAAACCCGTCGGACAGCTTCGAGGGCGTGCACGCGCGCTTCGGCTCCAGCTTCGACGAGCCGAGCTGCCGCATCACCTCGCCCAGCGTGTCCTTGCGCGCGAAGAGCTTCTTCTCGGCGCCGGGCGTGCGATCGAGCGACTGCTGCAGTTGCTCCAGCGCGCGCGCGGTGCCGCCCATGAAGCGCATCAGGAACACGCCCTTCGGCTCGCAGCCTTCCCACGCGGGGATCACCACGCGATCGCTGTCGGACGTGCCGCCCTTCGGAGGCGCCTCCACCACGTTGCCGATGTGACCGAGCGGCGCAGAGATGTCACCAACCGACGGCGGGGCAGGAGGCGCGGCGAGCACGAGCAGCAACGAGAAGATCATGGCCGGCGACTTCTAGCTGCGATCGTCCGATCGAGCCACGCCGCCGCCGCGTCGAGCGCGCCCTTCTCCTTCGCGCCGAACGAGTGACCAGCGCCGGGCAGCTCGAGCAGGCTCAGCTTCGGGTTCGCCTCGACGATCGGTCGCAGCACCTTCAGCGGCCCCAGCGCGTCCTTCGTGCCCTGGACGATCAACGTCGGGCACGACACCGCCGCGAGCGCCGCTTCATCGAGAGGCCGCGGCTTCTTCGGCGGCCGCACCGGAAAGCCGAGCAGCACGATCGCCTCGAGCTGCCGGCGAGCCGCGAGGCGCACCGCGAGCCGGCCCCCGAAGCTGCGCCCGACGATCGCCAACGTGCCGCGCGGCGCCTCGGCCTCGAGCCAGTCGACGTAGGCCTCGAGCCCCGGCGTCAACGGCAACCGGGGAGGCGCCAGCCGCGCGCACGCAAAGTCGAGCCGCGCTTCGAGCTTCGTGAGGATCGGCTGATCCGCCCTGCCCCCGAACCCGGGCAGCAGCACGACGGTCGTCACTTCTTCCTCGCGCGCATCAGCCGAGGCAACGCACCCGGCGTCTCACCCTCGAAGGTGAACAACAGCCGCTCGCGGAACTGCTTGAGCCCGTCCCAGTCGATCTCGATGTGCCCGTGCGCGACCGGATCGCGGAGCGTCTCCTTGCTCCACGTCACGAACTTCGCGAACGCGTCCCACCACGCGGGCGGCACCGAGAAGCTCGAGGCGAGGAACTGGTCGAAGATCGCCAGGTACCGCTCCTGCCGGCGCTCGAGCACACGGCTCACCTCTCCCAGCGACGGCGGCCGCGCGGCCTGCTCGCGATCGAGCGACTCGAAGAAGCGGTCGAAGTACTCGACGCGCTGCCCGCGCCGCTCGCGCACCCCGTCTTCGAGGAAGCGGTGGCGCAGGTTGCGCTGATCGAGCCAGCGATCGAACGCCTGGAAGATCACCTCGACCAGGCTGCGCTCGAAGGCGCCCGAGAAGAGCACCGCCACCGCCGCCGCGGGCAACTCGGTGTACAGCGCCTTCTGGTACGTGCGCTCGGCGACGAGCAGCATCTGCCACAGGCGCTCGGGGCACGCGTCGCGACCGGTGCCGAACACCCGCTCGAGGTTCTCCAGCGAGCGCGACTCGATCTCCTGTTCCCGCTGCTCGAGCTCTTCGCGGAGCCGGGCCTTGCCCTCTTCTTCCAGCCTGCGCCGCTCGACGTCGATCTGCGCCGAGGCCGCGCGGGCCTCCTTCTCCGCCGACGCGCGCTCCAGCTTGAGCCGCTCGACCTCACGCTTGAGCTTCTCGACCTCCGAGTCGCGCGAGAGGAAGCGGCGCCGCAGCGCCTCGGCCTCGGCCCGCGCCGCGTCGAGCCGCTCTTCGGTCGACGCCTCGAGCGACTGACGCCACCCCAGCCGCCGCGCGGTGAGCTCCAGCGCGCGCCGGGCCTCGGGTTCATCGGGGTCGAGCGCCAGCGCCTTGCGGAAGTGCACCTCGGCCTGCTCGAAGTCGCCGCTCTCGGCCGCGAGGTGCCCGAGATCCACGAACGGGCCAGCGCCGATCTTCTCGAGCTGCGCGTCGGGCAGCTGCACTGCCTGTTCGAGCGCCTGCTTCGCCTCGTCGCGCCGATCGGCCAGCCGCAACGCGCGCCCGCGAGCCGCCAGCACCTCGAAGTGCCAACCGGGTTCGGGCGTCTGCACCAGCGCCTCGGCCTTCGCGATGCGCTCGAGAGCGAGCTCCGGCGCGCGGCGCAGGTTGGCGATCTGCGCGAACGACAACAGATCCATCGGCGAAGGCGACTGCGCGAGCCGGCGCTCGATCAACGAGTCGGCCAACGCGCGATCTCCGCTGAGCTCGGCGACCCAGGCGACGTTGGCGAACTGCGAGGGCTCGAGCCGTCCGGCCGCTTCGATCTTCTGCCACGCCTCGAGCGCGCCCTTCGCGTCACCGCGCACCATGCGCAGGTCGGCCCGCAGCGCCTTCGCCGGCCACATCAGCGCCGGCAGCTCGAGCGCCTCGACCTGCGCGGCGATGCGATCGGCCTCGTCGAACTGCGCGCGGCGCATCTTCACCAGCGCCAGCACCAGCCGCGTGTCGGCCCCGCCCCCCACCAGCAGCGCGCGCGCGAGCTGGGCCTCGGCCTCTTCCGCCCGCCCCACGCGCAGCAGCGCGGCCGCGTAGGAAGTGAGGATCTGCGGGTCGCGCGCATACTTCTGGCGCACCTTCTGGAAGAGCTGAATCGCGCGCTCGGCGTCGTCGAGATCGAGGAAGACGCAGCCCAGCCGCGCCTCGAGATCGACCTCACCCGGGTGGGCGGCCAGGCCTGCCTCGAGCACCGCGCGCGCGTCTTCCCGCCGCCCGAGCTGGCGCAGCGCCTCGCCGTGCAGCGCGTACACCGGCGCCTCGCGGAAGCCCGCCTCGATCAGCGCGCGCACCAGCGGCTCGGCCCGGTCCCATTCACCGCGCGTCGAGTGGAGCCGCGCCTGCTCGAGCTGCGTCGCCGCCTTCTTCTTGTTGAGGCCGCTCACACGCTCACCCCTGCCGCCGGAAGAAGTCTCGAACGATCACCACCGGCGGAGGCGCGGGCGGCGGCGCCACCGGGTGGGACACGACCACCGGTTCCCCGGCCAGGGCGGCCAGCACCTCGTCGCGCGTCTTGAGCCCCGAGGCCCCCGTGCCCAGCCGCTCCCGGGCCAGCGTCAACAACTCCCGGAGCGTCCGCTTCGAAAGGTCCTCCACGCCTCGCACTTCTCACTGACTGACGTGGCGGTCAACGTGCCATGATGCGCGCCTGGCCGTGAGCGACCTGCCGCGACTGCTCCTGTGTTGTTTCGACGTGGTGCCTGCACCTACGGCGATCTCCCGTCGCATGACGGAGTACCTGAAGGGTCTGTCCGACCGGTACCAGGTCGTCGTGCTCTCGGTGAAGACGCCCGATCACACCCACATCGAGCGCTACCACGGCGCCCGGTTGCTGCGCGTGCCGGTCGGCTCGGGAGATCTCGCGGCGCGGGTGCAGGCCTTCGATCGCGCCGTGCGCCGCCAGCTCGAGAGCGAAGAGTACGTGATGGTGCACTTCTTCGACCCGTTCGGTGGCTACGCGCTGTGCGAGCGCCGCGCCGAGCTCGGGTACAAGCTGGTGTACGACGCGTGCTCGTTGCCGTCGGTCGATCTCCCCTTCCTGGTCGACGAGGCCGAGGCCAACCGCCGCTTCATCGCCCGCGTGCGCCGCCAGGAGCTGTTCTGCCTGATGAACGCCGACGTGGTGATCGTCGCCAACGAGCTGACCCGCGAGTTCGTCACCGGCCTCGGCGTCGCGCGCGAGCAGGTGCAGGTGTTGCCCGCGCCGGTCGATCTCTCGCTCTACGATCCGCGCGTGATGGGCGTGCCCGACGCCACGCCGATGAAGCTGCTGCACCTGGGCAACCTCAGCTCCGCGCAAGACCTGAGCACCCTGCTCGAGGCGATGCAGCTCGCGCTGCAGACCGTCGACGTGCGCCTGACCTTCGTCGGCCCGCCGCACCCGGAGCACCAGGCGCGCCTCGAGGAGCAGGTCGTCGCGCTCAAGCTCACCGGCAAGGTCGAGTTTCAGCCCCCGGTGCCCCACGACGATCTGCACAAGGTGCTGGCCACCTGTGACGTGGGGCTGCTCACCCTCTCCGACGTGGAGCGCAACAGCCGGGTGGGCTCGCCGCTCTCGCGCCTGGGCGAATACCTCGCCGCCGGCCGGCCGGTGATCGCCGCCGACGTCGCCGCCGCGCGCGCGGTGCTGCCCGACGACGGCGTGGTGCTCTACCGCCCGCAGGACAAACACTCGCTGGCCGACGCCATCGCCTCGCTCGCCGCCGAGCCCGCCCGCCGCATCAAGCTCGGCGCCGCCGCCCGCGCCGCCGCGATGGAGCGCGACTCGATGAAGATCCGCGCGGATCTCGTCGCCTCCTACGTCGCGCTCAGCGGCACCGGGGTCCGCAAGGTCGGCGACGAAGACACCACCACCCCGGACGAGGTCACCCAGCTCGGGCGCTCGCTCGACACCGAAGACACGCAGCGCCGCAAGGCTCGCGCCGCGCAGGAAGCACCGTCGGGCACCAACAAGGTGAAGACCGACCCCGCCATCGGCGCCGTCGACGACACCTCGCCCGAGGCCGCCCTCGGCGATCGGCCCGCGGTGATGGGCGTGCCGCTGCACGAAGAAGAGCCGCCGGTGGTGCTCGGCCGCGAAGCGCAGGAAATGGCCGCCGAGCTCGCGCAGGTCACCACCCAGCCCAACGCCAACCGCCCCACCGAGCCGCCGGTGGTGATGGGCATGCCGCTCGCGCCCACCTCGAGCCCCTCGACGCTGACGCCCGGCGACGTCGCTGACGAGCTCGAGTTCATCCCGCCGCCCTCGCTGCGCACCGCCGCCCCCGTCGACGAAGCGCCGCGCCCGCTGGGCGACGATCTCCCCGACACCGGCGGGCACCTCTCGCTCGTGCCGCGCACCGCCACGCCCGACGAGCTGCCGATCACCGCGCCCGCCGGCACGAAGAAGGTCGAGCCCGCCGACGACGAGCCCCTGGCCCCGGTGCCGCCCCTCGCCTCATTCGACGACAACGAGAGCACCGCCCACGAGCTGCCCGCCGGCGCGTTCTCGTCGAGCCCCACCGCGCTGATCGACGCCGAGCAGCGGCCGCCGGAGCCCGCCGTCACCGCGCCCTCGCCTCCACCCGCCGCGTCTCCGCCCGCGCTCTTCATTCCCCCGCTGCAGCTGCCGCCGCTCGAGCTGCCGAAGAGCTCGCCCTCGGGCGTCTCCGCGCCGCCGCCGCTCCCGCCGCGCACGGTGTCCGGCCTGATGCCCGCGGTGCCCATCAAGTCGTCGCCGTCGGGCACGGGCTTCGTTCCGCTCCTCACACCGCCCGAGGCGCCGCGTCCCCCGCCCCCGCTACCCCGCACCGCTTCCGGCGTGTTCGTCGCGCCCCAGCCTCCGCCGCCGCTGCCCCGCCCCCCGTCCGGCGTGTTCGCCGTCACCCAGCCGCCGCCTGCGCCGCCGAGCAAGCAGCAGACCGGGCTCTTCCCCGAGCCCCCGGCCGTGCCCGCCAAACTCGACGAGGCGGAGGCGATCAGCGAAGACGAGATCGAGGCCATCGGTGACGAAGGTCCCGAGGAGGTCACCGGTGACGAGATCGTCGAGGTGCCCGGCTCGTCGCCGTCGCTCCCTCAGGTGCCCGACGAAGCGCCGGTGATGGCGCCCGAGGAGATGGTGATGACCGTCGACACCGACGCGTCCCCGCCGCCCTCGGCGATCGACCCGTGGCTGGCGCAGCTCGTTCACGGCTACTGCCCGCCCGAGTCGGGGCTCTTCGAACGCCACACCCCCCCGACCACCATGCCGGGCCGCGATACGTGATCATGGCGGTTTACCGGCCCGCGCTGAAGTAGCAGACTGCCCGCTCCCCACCGCTCGTCTTAGAGGTTCCATGGAGCGCCGCGCCCTCATCGTCGAAAGCCAGAACGACTTCGCCCTGACCCTCGCCTCGGTTCTCAAAGGCGCGGGGTTTCAGACCAGCCTCGCCCCCAATGCGGGCGACGCGCAGCGCGAGCTCGAGAAGCGTCGACCCGACGTCGTCATTCTTCGCGCCGAGCTGCCCGATCAGAGCGGCTTCGTGCTCTGCGGCACCATCCGCAAGGGCAAGTTCGGCCCGAACCTCCCCGTCATCCTTCTTTCGTCCGATTCCGGGCCCGAAGCGCTGATGCAGCACTCGCAGGGCCCCAACGCCGCCAACGGTTACCTCGCCATCCCATTCGAGATGGGGGAGCTCGCTCGCTTGACCCAGACCATCGTTCCCGCCGGCGCCGCCGGACCTTCCGCATCGCTCGACGAGATGGACGGCGAGCTCGACGCCGCGCTGCAGGGCGGGCCTGCCCCCGAAGGCTCGGGGGGTCCCTCCGCGCCGCCGCCGCTCAAGACCGGTGGCCCGCCGCGGCTCCCCCGTCGCGAGCGGCGCAGCGCGCTGACCGACGACGACAAGTCGTTCCTCGATCGCGCCTTCGGGTCGATCGCGGATCGCAAGACCGAGCTGCTGGCCGAGTCGCGGGAGGTGCGCCGCCCCGCGCGCCGCGACGCGATGGGCACGCCGGAAGCGAAGATCCAGATCCTCCGCGACGAGCTGAAGTCGCGCGAGGCGCAGATCGCCCGCATCTCCGAGATCTGGAGCGTGCGCGAGCGCGAGCTGCTCAGCGTCGAAGATCGCCTCAACGAGAAGGACGTCGAGATTCAGGGCCTCAAGATGCAGGGTGACGATCTCACCCGCCGCCTCAACGAAGCCCAGAACCTGATGGTCGAGAAGGAGCGCGAGCACGGCCGCCAGGTCGAAGATCTCCTGCTCCAGAAGTTCATCGGCGAGAAGGAAGTCATCGAGGTCGTCTCCGCGAAGGAGAAAGAGGTCAACGTTCTGCGCCGCGAGAAGTCGGCGCTGGAAGACGAGATCGCTCGCAAGGGGCAGGAGCTCGATCAGGCCCGCAAGGACTACGAGCAGCTCGAGAAGGAATACAACCTCGCGACGCTGGAGTTCGAGGTCAAGGAGAAGCAGCTCACCGAGACCGTGCAGGCGCGCGACGCCGCGCTGGCCCAGCTCAACCAGGAATTCGAGAACCTCACCGCGCTCCAGCAGAACACCGTCGCCGAGCGCGACGCGCGGTACGCCGACCTCGACGGGCAGCTCAAGGCGCTGACCGAGACGCTCGAGAAGACCCAGAACGAGCGCGACGTCACGGTGCGCGATCTGGAGAGCAAGATCCGCCTCGCCGAAGAGCACGCCCAGCGCAGCGACGCCGAGGGTGAGCGGCTGACGCAGGAGCTGGCCGAGTCGCGCGAGCGCGCGTCGGTGAAGATCGGCGAGCTGGAAGGTGAGATCGCCGGGCTGCACACCCAGCTCGAGGGGCTCCAGCAGCAGAAGAACGAGATGGAGCAGCAGCTCCAGGAGCAGCTCGCGCAGCGCGACACCCGCATCAACCAGCTCGAAGGCGAGCTGACCGACACCGTCGAGCAGAAGGACCGCCAGGAAGCCACGCTGCAGGCCGAGATCCAGTCCCGGCTCGAGCGCATCGGCGAGCTCGAGGGCGAGGTCGAGGCGGTCAAGGCCGCGTTGGCCGATCGTGAAGCCGAGCTGACCGGTGAGCTCGGAGAGCTCGGCGCCGCGAAGGATCAGCTCGAGCAGACCCTCACCGCGCAGATCAACGAGCTGACCGCCACCTCGCAGGCCCAGGCCGGCGCCATCGCCGAGCTCGAGAGCACCCTGCAGGAGAAGCAGCGCAACATCGACGGGCTCAACGCCGAGGTGGCCGACAAGAACACCCGCGTCGCCGACTTCGAGGCGCGGCTGTCGACCGCGCAGGAGACCATCGCCGAGCGCGACGGTGAGATCGGCGCCCTCAAGCAGACCGTCGAGGCCAACGGCCAGGAGATCGTCGGGCTCCAGCAGCACATCGCCCAGCGCGACGAGAACATCAGCCGGCTGTCGCTGAACCTCGACGAGACGCAGAAGGCCCTGCTCCAGACGCAGGACTCGCTCAACCAGACCCAGGTCGCGCTCGAGGACAAGACCGCCGAGCAGGCCCAGACCGCCGACACCCTCGCCCGCACCCAGCAGGAACTGGCGCAGGTGCGCGGTGAGCGCGACGAGCGTCAGGGTGAAGTCACCGCGGCGCGCAACGAGATCCAGCGCGTCACCGGGCTGTTCCGCCAGACCGAGGCCGCCAAGGCCCAGCTCGAAGAGAACCTCTCGGCCGAGATCGGCCAGCTCCGCACCTCGCTGTCCGAGGCGCAGGGCAACTACGAGGCCGAGGCCGGCGCCCACCAGAAGCTCCAGCAGGAGACCAGCGCGCAGATCGCCCACCTGCAGGGCAACGTCGCGCAGCTCACCCAGACGCTGCAGACCACCCAGGTCGATCTCGCCGCCACCCGCGCCAACCTCGACGACGCGCTCAAGTCGCTCGACATCGAGAAGCGCGCGCACGCCGACACCACCACGCACTACGAGGGCCGCGTCACCGCGCTCGAGGCCGATCTCGCCCAGGTGCGGGGCCAGGCCGAAGATCTCGGCGAGCAGTTGATGGCCACCAAGCAGGAGCTCGGCGCGCGGGTCGCCGATCTCACCCAGCTCAACGCCAAGCTGGCCCACGCCGAAGACACCCGCCAGCACCTCGAAGATCGCATCGCCACCTCGACCGACGAGTCGCAGCGCCGCGAAGAGCTGCTGCAGAACGATCTCGCCACCAAGTCGAAGGAGCTCGCCGACACGCTGCGCAAGCTCACCACCCTGCAGCAGGAGAAGACGCGGCAGGTCGACGCGCTCACCCGCGACGCGGCGGGCAAGGCCGAGCAGGTCAAGAACCTCGAGATCAAGATCAAGTCGCTCTTCGACGAGTCGAAGAAGAAGACCGACGAGCTGACCGCCCGCCTCACCCAGACCTCCGGCGAGCTCGACGCGACGAAGAAGGAGCTGGGCCAGAAGAGCGACGCGCTCCAGAAGGCCACCGACGCTCAGGCCGCCGCCGCCGCCGAGCGCGATCAGGTGCGCGCGCAGATGCAGACCACCGTGCAGCAGGCCAACGCGCGTATTCAGGAGGCCAACTCCGCCATCGCGCAGGAGAAGGCCGCGGCGAAGAAGCACGGCGACGAGCTGGCGCAGAAGGCCCAGCGCGCCGAGCAGCGCATCGCCCAGGTGCAGCAGGAGATGACGGCCAAGCTCGCGGAGATGGAGACGCGCCTGAAGGAGGCGCAGAGCCAGCTCGCCACCCGCCAGCGCAAGCTCTCGGAGCTCGAGCAGGCCGCCGAGGGCGCCAACGCCGCCCGGCTGCGCAGCGAGAAGGAGCTGCAGGCCAGGGTCGCGCAGGCCGAGGCAAAGGCCAACGAGTCGGCCACCCGCCTCGCCGCCAACGCGCAGGAGCGCAAGGCCCTCGAGGCCAAGCAGCTCAAGGAGATCGAAGATCTGCACGCCAAGCAGAAGGCGGAGATCGAGCGCCGCGAGCAGGTGAAGGCGCAGGAAGTGAAGCGGCTCCAGGAAGCGGTGCAGGAGAAGAGCAAGCAGCTCAAGGTCGTCGAGCTCGAGCTGGCCCGGTACAAGAACAAGCCGGCCGGCGCCCCCACCGCCGCCGCGGCGCGCCCTGCCGCTCCGGCGGCCCCGGCCGCGCGCCCCGCCGCCTCCAGCATCTCCAACTCGTTCCTCGGTGAAGAAGACGAGGCGGCCACGCGGGTCAACACCATCCCCGCCGAGGCGGCTCGCCCGGCCGCGCCCGCCGCGCGTCCCCCGGCGGCCGCCCCGCCGCGCCCGGCCGCCGCGCCGCCTGCCGCCGCCCGCCCGGCCATCGCCATCACCGCCGCCCCGGCCCAGAAGCGTCAGGAGAAGGAAGACCGCACGGTGGTGATGCCCGCCGGTGGCACCCTGCCCCCCGCGCAGGGGGACGACGACGTCGACTTCACCTCCATCGTGGACAACCTCGGCGAGTCCTGAAGGCCCCTGCCGCGCGCAGCCGGTTTTGGGTATACGGGCCGCTCCCCTTTCGTCGGTGGAGTTCCCCATGCGTGCGCTTCCCCTCGCCCTCGCCCTCCTCGCGCTGACCGCCTGCGACAAGGTGAAGGTGGTGACCCAGCAGGACGCGGGCCCGGTGTGCGGCGCCGACGAGCACCTGGTCAACGGCCAGTGCCGCTTCGTCTGCACGCGCGACGGTGACTGCCCCACGGGGCAGCGCTGCAACCTGCTCCTCGGGAGCTGCGAGCCCAAGCCGCCGCCCGTCGACGCCGGCCCCCAGCTCGTCCCCTGCACCGAGGGCGCGGTGCGCTGCGCCACCGACAACCTCTCGGTCGAGCGCTGCAACGCCGCCGGCGACTTCGTGACCGCCGAGGCGTGCGTGCAGCCCGAGGGCTACTGTCAGAACGAGCGCTGCCTGCGCTGCCGCCCCGGCGCCTCGCGCTGCGTGCCCGCGGGCCAGGCGGCCGAGATCTGCCTCGACGACGGCAGCGACTACCGGCAGGTCGCCTGCGCGGCGGGCGCGAGCTGCGTCAGCGGCAAGTGCGTGGAATGCACCCTCGGCCAGCGCCGCTGCAGCGCCGACGGCAAGACGCTCGAGGAGTGCAAGGCGCTGCCGCGCGAAGATCTCTCGGCCGGCTTCGTGCCGGTGGGCGACAACTTCGACGGCACCTGCGTCACCCAGGTCTGTGAGCAGGGCAGCAGCGGCCCGCAGTGCAAGCCGCCCGCGTGCCTGCCCGGCGCGCAGCGCTGCCTCAACGCCGCCACTCAGCAGCTCTGCACCGGCGTCGGCGCGTGGAGCGACGTCGCCTGCAGCTCCTTGCCCAACATGGGCCCCACCGCCGAGTGCCTCAACGGCGCGTGCATCGACGAGTGCGGCGAGGCGGTGCGCGCGCGCAGCTACTTCGGCTGTGAGTACTGGTCGGCCATCACCGACAACTCGCTCGATCGCCTCTTCAAGGGGGGCACCGTCAGCGGCCAGGGCACGGCCGACAGCGACTTCGTCTTCGTGGTCACCAACCAGTCGGCGCTCGCCGCCAACGTCGAGGTGTGGCGGTACGTGGGCAGCGCCCCGGTGCGCGTGAAGTCGGTCACCGTGCCCGGTCGCACCGATCCCGCCACCCGCGGGCTGCTGAAGATCCCCGTGCCGTGGCAATCGATCAGCCCCGACGCCACGCCGACGGGCGACGCCAACACCGGCCGCGCGCGCTACGCCTACCGTCTCACCTCGACGCGGCCGGTCACCGTCTACCAGTTCAACCCCATCGACGCGGTGAAGGTCACCAGCAAGAGCTGCACGGCGGCCGTCGGCGCCAACGACTGCGCGTGCAACGAGTACAGCGACTTCAACTCGGTCAGCTGCTTCATCGACGGCAGCACCTCGGGCGTCTGCGCGCAGACCACCAACGGCAAGCGCTGCTCGTACGGCACCTACAGCAACGACGCCTCGCTGCTCCTGCCCGCCCACATCCTCGGCACCAGCTACGTCGCGGTCACCCCGGGCCACGCGCACATCATCGACAAGTCCACCAACCCCAACACTCAGCTCCCGCGCTCGTCGCAGATCACCATCATCGCCACCCAGGACAACACCCAGGTCACGGTGAAGGCGTCGGGCGTCACCAAGGCCTCGGTCACCGGCACCGCCGTCGCCGCGATGACCGCCGGCCAGACCAGCGTCTTCACGCTGCAGAGCTACGAGGTGCTGCAGCTCTCGTCGGCGACCGCGGGCGCCGATCTCGAGTGCACCACCTACACCGGCGGCTCGAGCTGGTGCCGCAAGGCCAACGATCTCACCGGCTCGGTGATCACCACCGACAAGCCGGTCGCGGTGTTCGGCAGCAACCCGTGCCTCAACGTGCCGTGGAGCCGCTCGGCGTGCGATCACGTCGAGGAGCAGGTCTTCCCCTTCAGCACCTGGGGCCGGAACTTCGTCGCCGTGCCCAGCAACCCGCTGCGGCTCAACAACAACACCTTCTCCACCAACCCGCCGCCGGACCACTTCAAGATCGTCGCCGGCGCCACCACCACCCTCACCCTCACCCCGCCGCCGGCCGCCTCCGACGTGCTGCTGCCGCTCAACTGCACCAGCGGCAACCTGCAGAGCAACACCTGCACGCTCGCCGGCGGCTCGTTCGTCGAGTTCAAGTCGGTGCGGCCGTTCACCGTGTCCGCGAGCAACCCCATCGCCGTCGCCCAGTTCTTCCCCGGCCAGGGCACGACCAGCGGCCTGCCGACCGACCCGCAGCAGGGCGATCCCTCGATGGTGCTCCTGCCGCCGAGCGAGCAGTGGCGCAGCCGCTACACGGTGCTCGCCTCGACCGGCCTGAAGGACAACTACCTCGGCCTGTCGATCGACTCGTCGAAGGTGCTGTCGGTGAAGGTCGATGGCGTCAACGTCACCGGCTTCACCACCATCGCCGGCACGCCCTTCATGACCCGCAACTGGCCGGTCACCACCGGCACCCACACCATCGAGGTCGTCCCCGCCGCCGGCCAGCAGACCGTGCCCGGGGCCGGCGTGACGGTGTACGGCTACGACGCCTACGTGAGCTACGGCTACACGGGTGGTCTCGACCTCACCACCATCGTCACCGGGGTCACGCCCGGCGGGTGACTCCGCTTCCTCCAGCGGCTAGACGGCGGGCATGACGCTCCTGCGGCTCTCGCTCGGTCTCTCCACGCTCGCGCTGTTGCTGGCGGGCTGCGGTTCCAACCTCTGTGAGCGGTCCACCAAGGCCGCCCAGGCCACCCAGGGCGACTGTGGTGACACCTTCGTGCCGCCGCTGCTGGGGGGCATGTGCTCGGCGAACCTCAGCGCCTGCACCGAGGCCGATCAGAAGGTCCTCGCCACCGCGCTGACCTGCGTCGAGAAGCTGCCGGCGTGCAGCTCGATCGCGAAGGACGCCTGGCGGCTCCAGCAGGAAGGGTGCACCAACGAGCTCGCCCAGCTCTCGCGCGCCTGCCTCGACACCTTCTTCACCAACACCGTGTACTTCGACGCCGGCCTGCCCGACGCCGGCCCGCAGTCGATCAACGACGGCGGCAACGGGCTGGGGCTGGTGGGCGCTGCCAACCAGGACACCGTGGCGCTCGCCTGGGAGCTCCGCCGCGAGGCCCCGATCGCCCGGTACCTGCTCGTCGAGACCGACGCGGTGGGCGAGAACCGCACCGAGACCGAGTTCACCCCCGGCTCGTCGATCAACCTCACCATCCCCGACTCGGGCATGGCGGGGCGCCGCTACTTCGTGGTGGGCGTCAACGCCGCCGGCGAGGTGTTGACCGGCACGCCGTTCGGCCAGACCACCGTCGACGCGGGCGCCATGTGCCAGGGCCTCAACGACTGCCCGTCGGATCGCGTGTGCGATCTCGGCCTGTGCCGGGTGCAGACCTGCCAGTTCGGCATGGCCAACACCTGCCCCGCTTCGTACTCGTGCTTCTCGCCAGGGGAATGCCGCCGCACCGGCGACGACGGCGGGGTGTACGTGCCGCCCGTCCCCACGCGCGACGCGGGCAGCGAGCCGCTGCCGATGATCTCCAACGAGATCGGCCTCACGCCCCGGCCGCCGATGGTCAGCCCGCTGGTGCCGGTCGGCGCGGTGGCCGCGCGCTACATCGACCTCGCCGCCTTCGACACCGCCCGCGTCACCCTCGCCCTCGAGCAGGAAGGGCAGATCATCGCCCACCCCAGCAGCGCCCGCGGGAACGATCTCGCCGACGAGAGCAACACCAGCGCCGGCCTCGACACCACCGGCTCGCGCGTGCACCTCACCTGGCACCCCGACACCCGGGCGCTCTACGCCTGCTACGTGGTGGGCCGCGGCGTGCGCGTGCAGAAGAGCACCGACCAGGGCCGCACCTGGGGCTCGGTGGCCACCACCTTCGAGCCGCCGCTGCCCGACGACGGCGGCGTCGGCGAGATCATCCGCGACTGTGACATCGCCCCCTGGAAGAACGGCGGCGCGATGCTGGTCACCGCCGAGACCGAGGCGCTGGTGGTGCGCGAGCTCACCCCCACCCTCGACGTGGCCTTCAAGGGCCCCGCCTTCACCTCCATCGCGCCCGACGCCGGCACCGCGGCCGTCTTCGCGCCCTCGCACCCGGCGATCGCCACCCACGTCGGCAACCAGGTGGTGCACGTCACCTTCACCGGCACGCGGCTGCTCACCGGCGGCGCGTCGGACACCGAGCCCTACGGCGTGGTGCGCGAGGGCAGCGGCTCGTTCAGCCCCGCGGCGCGCATGACGCCCAGCGCGGCCCCCTCGGCGCTCCCCGAAGACTGGACCACCGTCGCCATTCACCCGAAGACCGGCCGGGCGGTCGGCGCCTTCACCACCGTCGTCACCGGCACCCAGAGCAGCACCGTCTTCGTCGCGCTCTACGCCCCCATGACGCGCACCTGGGGCACCGGCACCCACCTCAACGTGTTCCTCGTCGATCAGAACACCAGCGTGGTGCTCCCGCAGAAGCCGCCCACCGAGACGTGGTTCGCCTTCTCGCCGCAGTTCGCGCCGCTGCCCGACGGCACCTTCGCCTTCAGCTTCGTGGCCGGGCCGCGCAGCGCCTCGGGCGTAGGCGACTACCGCCAGTACCTCGTGCCCTTCGATCTCGATCGCACGCCGGCCACCACCAACGGCCGCGGCTGGTTCGTGCTGCCGGTGATCAAGGTGTCCGACGCGCGCGTGCTCGATCCCCGTGGGTCGATCGCCGCCCCCCAGCGGCCGGTCTCGGCGTTGGCCGCCGACAACCAGATCTCCGTCTACGGGGCGTTCATCTCGGGTGGTGGGCAGGCCGGCGACGTCGAAGGCCCGGCCCAGTTCTTCCACTACCCCTGAGGGAGCTCAGCGCGAGAGCGCGCGGGCGTTCGACCAGACGTCGCGCAAGCGAACGGTGGCGACCGCCCGGGCGAAGCGGTGGCTGCCGGGGCCCTGCTCGAGCTGCATCTGGCGGGCGATGGTGCGCGCGAGAATGAACGCCGCCAGCACCAGCAACCCGCCGGGCACCACCACCATCATCACCAGGGTCAGCGTCTTCATCATGGCCGTTGTGCTCACCGTGACCCTCGAGGGTCGGCCCGCGTGAAATGCAGCGCGCATGCCCGGGTCGATCTGCTGGTCCTTCACCGTCTTTTCAGCCGCTTCCACGAGACACCGTCCTGAGTCTTTCGAGCCCTCCGGGGTGCTTCGCGGCACCCGCGCCACAGCCCGGGTCTGACGGTCGTGTCAGAGCCACGCAGGCTGACGGCGCGAGCGCTTGACGGTATGAGCCGTCGCGCCATGAGCACCTTCGCCGACATCACCGATGCCTCGCAGCGCCTGAGCGGGGTCGGCTACCTCCCTTCGCGCGACATCTCGACCGCCGCCTTCCTGATGGATCGGCTGGAGAAGCCGGTGCTGATCGAAGGCCCCGCCGGCGTGGGCAAGACGGAGTTCGCCCGGGCGCTGGCCACCTCGCTGGGCCGCGAGCTGATCCGGCTCCAGTGCTACGAGGGGCTCGACGAGTCGAAGGCGCTCTACGAGTGGGAGTACGCCAAGCAGCTGCTCTACACCCAGCTCCTGAAGGACAAGATCGGCGAGCTGATGGCCGGCGCGACGTCGATCAAGGAAGCCGCCGACCGGGTCGCCACGTCCGACGCGGTGTTCTTCTCGGAGCGCTTCCTGCTCCCCCGCCCCATTCTGCAGGCGCTGGTCAACGAGCGGCCCTCGGTGCTGCTGATCGACGAGATCGACAAGGCTGACCCGGAGTTCGAGGCCTTCCTGCTCGAGGTGCTGGCCGAGAACGCGGTGACCGTGCCCGAGCTGGGGACGATCAAGGCGAAGCACGTGCCGCGCGTGGTGTTGACCTCCAACAACGCGCGCGAGCTGTCCGACGCGCTCAAGCGGCGCTGCCTGCACCTCTACATCGACTACCCCACGCGCGAGCGCGAGCTGTCGATCGTCCGCGCGCGGCTGCCGGGCGTGCCCGAGAAGCTGGCCGAGCAGGTCGTCACCGCGGTGGGCAAGCTGCGCAAGCTCGAGCTCAAGAAGGCGCCGTCGATCTCCGAGACGCTCGACTGGGCGCAGGCGCTGGTGCTGCTCAACGCCGACACGCTCTCACCGGACCTCGTCGCGCAGACGCTGAACCTGGTGCTCAAGCATGAGGCAGACGTGGAGAAGGCGAAGCCCCAGCTCCACTCGTTGGCGCCTCCGCCAGCGTGAAGCACCGCTCGTCGGCGGCCTCCGACACCGGGCGGAAGCCGCACTTCTCGAGCACCCGCGCCGACGCCACGTTGGTGCGCGCCACCCACGCCGACAGCGGTCGCTCGACGACCAGTTGCAGGAACTGGGTGAGCGCGGCGGTGGCCACGCCCTGCCCCCAGAACTCGCGCCCTACCCAGTAGCCGACCAGGCGCTCGGGCCGCTCGCCCCACAGCACCACGTTGCCGGCGACCTGATCACCGAGGCAGATGGTCCGCACCACGCCGGTGCGGTTACGGAGTACGCGCTCGCGCCAGTGAACGAAGAACGCGTCGCGGTCCCGCGAGGGGAACTCCGCGACGCGCGCGGCTTCGGGGTCGGCCTGGTGGGCGAAGAAGATCTCGAGATCGCTCTCCACCACCGGGCGCAGGCGCACCGTCGCCTTCATTCCGCGGGCGTCGCCTCAGCCGGCTTCTCGATCTTGTCGAACCAGCCCTTGTACCCGAGCTTCACCGAGTCCCTGGTGAAGGTCTCACCGCGCTTCTTGTCGACCACGAACCACTTCCCGTCCTTCTTGCCGACGAGGTACGCGGCGGGCTCGCCGTTGGCCATGCCCTTGTCTTCGACCTGGTAGTTGTCTTCGGAGGTCTCGACCACCACCGTGCCCAGCGGCGCGAGCGAGGCGGCGCCGACCTTGAACTCCTTCAGGTAGTAGCTGACCTTTTCGTGGAACCAGGGGGCCATGGGGTGATCTTCCTTGCCCATGCGCTTCTTGCGCTCGGCGATCGCCTCGATGGTCTTGGGGTGCAGGAGCTTCTTCGCGTCGGCCCACTTCTTCGCCTTCACCGCGGTGAGGTACTTGGTGACGAGGTCCTTCGCCTCCTTCGCTTCGGGCGCGTCGCTGTCGGCGGTGGCGGCGGCGACCGGGGCCGCGGCGGGGCCTTCCGTCCCCTGCGCGAAGGCGAGCGATGAGAACAGAGCAGAGGCGACGAGCAGGCGCTGAAACATGAGCGGACTCCGGGGTGAAGGGACAACGGCGACGCGTGAGACTTACCACTTACCCGCACATTCAGAGGTCGCCTAGGCTCGCGGCACTTTGGCTTCAGATACCGTGAACGTCCTCATCGTCGACGACGACCGCAGCGTGCAGCGCGTGCTGGCCGACGCCCTCACCAAGCAAGGCTTCGTGGTCACCGTCGAGCGCGATGGCGAGTGGGCGATCAAGACGTTCGAGAAGAAGAACTTCGATCTCGTGCTGCTCGACCTGCTGTTGCCGGCGCTCAGCGGCTACGAGGTGGCGAAGAAGTTGCGCGCCCTGCCCCGCGGCAAGCGGGTGCCGATCATCATGATCTCCGGCGTGTACAAGAACCCGGTGCACCAGCGCGAAGCGGTGGACAAGCACGGGGCCTTCGCGCTGCTCGAGAAGCCGCTCGACCTCAAGCTGCTGCGCAACACGATGATGGACGCGCTGGGCGATCGCTACCCGCGCTCAGGCCCGCCGCCAGCGCCGCCCCCGCCGCCGATCGAAGAAGACGAGAAGACCGGCGAGTACATGGCCGACGACGTCCAGCGCGAAGAGGCCGAGAGCGTCGAAGAGGAGGTCGCCACCCCGCCGCCCGTCGAGCGCCCCTCCCCGCCGGTGCGCGCCGCCGCCACGAGGCCGCCCCGCCGGCAGACCGCGAAGCTCCCGGTGGTCAAGCCGCCCCCGCCGCCGCAGGACGATGAGCCGGAAGAGGACACCGCGCCGCGCCAGGACCAGTCGAAGTCGCCGAGCGGCGTGAAGTGGTCGCTGATCAAGGACAAGTCGTTCGCGCAGATCCTCGCTGACGCGTACCGCACCCGCTTCAACGGCGCGGTGCGCCTGCGCCGCGGCAACGTGAAGAAGATCGTCTATTTCCGCGACGGCACGCCCGAGCTGGTGAAGTCGAACCTGCTCATCGAGTGCCTCGGCCGCGTGCTGGTGAAGGAGAAGATGATCTCCGAGGCCGAGTGCGAGGAGTCGCTGCGCCGCATGAAGGCCAGCAAGCGCATGCAGGGCACGGTGCTGATCGAGATGGGCTGCATCAGCCCGCACAACCTGCAGCACTCGCTGGTGCTGCAGCTCCAGCACAAGATCTACGACGCCTTCTCGTGGGACGACGGCGAGTACCAGTTCATCCCCGATGCGCCGCTGCCCGCCGAGCCGCTGTCGATCGGCATGACCTGCGCGCAGCTGATCTTCGAGGGCGTCAAGCGCACCTACGACGAGAAGCGGCTGTTCAAGGCGTTCTCCGGGCTCGATCACCAGTTCGTTCACCCGTCCGACGATCCGCTCTACGCGCTGCAGGACGCGGGGCTGGGCCCCGAAGAACAGGAGCTGCTGCAGTTCGCCGACGGCCACAAGACGCTCGCCACGCTCCGCGCGCTCGAGGTGCTGCCGGCCTTCGAGACCGATCGCTTCTTCTTCGCCATGAAGTGCGCGCAGATGGTGGTGTTCAAGACCACGCAGGCGCAGGGCAAGCCGCGCGTCTCGTTCGCCGAGGTGGCGACCGCGAAGCCCGCGCAGCGCCCACCGCCCATGCCGCCGCCGTTGCCGCCAGCGCCGCCGCCGCTGCCCGCCAGCAAGCGCGTGCCCCCGCCGCCCAGCGAGCCGCCGCTCGAGCTGCCGTGGACAGACGCCAAGCTCGCGCAGCCGATGGCGCGCCTCGAGGTGCCGCCGCCCCCGCCGCCGTCGCCTCCGAAGAAGAAGGGCCCCACGCCGGCGCCGGTGGTGGCCCGCTCGGCCGGCTCGCTGCTGCCCGAGCTGTCGGAGGTGGTCAGCCTGCCGCGCGTGTCGGGCCACGAGAGCGCCCAGCGCGAGAAGCTGGCGGCGAAGATCTCGGCGATGCGCAAGCTCGACTACTTCGAGATCCTCGGGGTGCAGCAGAGCGCCACGCGCGAAGACATCAAGCGCGCGTACTTCGCGCTGGCGAAGGAATACCATCCCGACAAACACTTCTCGTCGGCCAGCTCCGAGACGCGCGCCATCGCGCAGCAGATCTACGATCTCATCTCGACCGCGCACGACACGCTGACCGACCCCAACGAGCGCAAGCGCTACGTCGCCGAGCTCGAGTCGGGTGATCGCAAGCCCGACGCCGACGCCGACGTCGGCAAGATCCTCGCGGCCGAAGGCAAGTTCCAACGCGGCGAGGAGCTGATGCGCAACCGGCAGTACGCCGACGCCCACAAGCTCTTCCGCGAGGCGATCACGCTCTACCCGGAAGAAGGCGAGTTCCACGCGTGGGAAGGCTGGGCGATGTTCCAGGCCGACCCCAACCGCGCCGAAGACGCGATGCGCTCGATCGAGCAGGCGGTGACGCTCAACCCGAAGCTCGACAAGAGCTACCTGTTCCTCGGCTACATCCACAAGGCGACCGGCCGGCCGGACCGCGCAGAGCGGCAGTTCGAGAAGGCCATTCAGTGCAACCCTGACTGCACCGAGGCGCTGCGCGAGCTGCGGCTGCTCGGCAAGACGAAGAAGTGAGACTCACCGAGCGGTTCGGCATCACCCGCCCCCTGGAAGAGATGGAGATCGCGCTGGTGCGCGGGGCCATCGACGACCCGGGGCTGGTCGACGCGCACGAAGAGGCCACGGTGCGCACGGCGCTGTCGCTGGCCCGGCTCTACAAGGTGCACCACGAGGGGCGCGACGTGGGGGTCGGCGCGTCGCTCGAGCCCTTTCGCGAGGAGATCTCCCGCCGGCTGGGCCCGGTGCTGCTGCCGCCGAAGGGCAAGGTTCAGCGCGCCGCGCTGCTGCCGCACCTGCGCGACCTGAAGGAACGCACCATCAACACCCGAGACCAGCTCGTGCGGCGCTTCGCGAACCGGCTGCCCTTCGAGGCGATCGATCGCGAGCTGCGCCACAAGGCGCTGGTGCTGGTGATGGGCGGCGGCGGAGGCACCGCGTACCCGTACCTCGGCGTGATGTCGTTGCTCGACGAGTACGGGCTGCAGCCGAAGCTGCTGGTGGGCACGTCGATGGGCAGCATCCTCGCGTTGTTCCGCAGCCGCATGAAGCGCTTCGAGCAGGACGAGGTGGTGGGCATCGTGCGCTCGCTCTCGTGGCGGAAGCTGTTCCGCACGCTCTCCACCGAGAACCGCTACGGGGTGCCGGCGGCGCTGCGGCTCTACCTGCGCAGCGGCATCGGCCGGTACTTCGGCGTCGACAGCCGGGGCAACGACGGGCCGCGGCTGTCGGACCTGCCGGTGAAGACCATCATCGCGGTCAGCGGCATCAAGAAGGGCAAGCTCCCCCACCCGCTGGAGTTCTACGAGAAGCTGATCGCGCTCTCGCCGCGCTGGCTGCTCAACCCGCTGATCCTGCCCCGCTGGTTCACGGCGATCGCCGAGTTCAGCGCGCGGCCCGACATCTTGACCCGGGTGCACCTCGGCGCCGACGAAGGCACCGAACACTTCGACGCCCTCGACGCGGCGGGGTTCTCGAGCGCGCTGCCGGGCATCATTCACTACGACGTGTTCCGCAACGACCCGCGCATGCACGCGCTGCTGACCCAGTACATGGGCGATCACCGCATCGCGCGGTTCATCGACGGCGGGCTGGTGGACAACGTGCCGGCGCGGGCGGCCTGGCGGGCGGTGCACAAGGGCGAGATTCAGACGCGCAACGCCTTCATCCTCGCGCTCAACGGCTTCTCGATGAAGCTCACCACCCCACTGTGGCTGGGCCTCGAGCGGCTGGCCGAGATCAACGTGGCGAAGAACCGGCCGTACGCGCACGTGATGCACGACTTCAAGAAGACCCTGGGCGCGCTGGTGATCGTCCCGACGGTCGAGCAGCTGCTCAGCGCGGTGCAGCTCGGCCGCGACGCCCTCGCGTGGGACATGCAGATCATCGCGCGGGTGATGGCGCCCCTGCCGCAGCTGGCGCCGCCGCCGAGCTGAGCGTTACGGCTTCCACTCCTTGAAGCCCTTCGGGGTCCACTCGAGGAGCGCCCCGCTCAGCGCGTGATCTTCGCTCTCCAGCGCCGCGGCGGTGACCTTCTTGAAGGCCTCGACCGCGTCTTCATCTTTCCCCGAGACGGCGAACAGCCGGTTGCGGGCGGGCACGCTCACCAGCATCGGCGCGCCGATCTTCTTCGACAGCGGCGCCCACAGCTCGGGCAGCACCAGCATCGCCGAGGCGTAGTTCTCGTCCTGGGTGTTGGTGAAGATGCCGCGCGCGATGTCTTCCATCGGGGTCAGGGTCTCGAACATCGCCGCGAGGTTCTTCTTCGCCAGCGCGTCGAGCTCGTCGAGCTTGAGCGCGTTCTCGTCGAGATCGTTCTGCGAGATCATGCGCATGCCGGTCTCACCATCGAGCACGTAGACGATCGCCAAATCGGCCACGAAGGGCGTGCGCGGCAGCCGGTTGCCCGCGAACTTCTCGGGCAGCGTCTCCTTCATCATCGTGTCGACGTTGGAGAGGAAGTCGGTGGTCTTCAGCGTGAGGAGGATCTTCGAGCGATCGAGCTTCTCCTTGCCGCCGTCAGTGGGCTGCAGAAACGCGCGCACGTTCTTCACCGACTGCTCGATCGCGTCGTCGCACGCCTCCTTCGTGGTGCACCGCAGGCGGATGTTGTCGAGCCCCAGCACCGACTCGACCTCGCCGAGCTTCACCAGCACCGTGCCCTCGGACCGCACCTCGACCTTCGCGTCCGGGTAGGCCTGCTTCAGCCGCGCCGCCAGCCGCTGCGGGAGGTTCGCCGTGAGGTCGGCCGCCGGCTTCTCAGCCTTGTCGGGACAACCCGCCAACACCACCGCCAGCACCACGAGCAGAGCGCGCATGGCGGGGCCGCGTAGCGCATTGGCCGTTGAATTGCCGCACCCACAATGTCAAACGCGCCCCATGAGCACGAACGCCTCGACGTCGAACGCGGTGCTGAAGGCCGACCAGGTGTGGATGGACGGCAAGCTGATCCCCTGGGGCGACGCGAACGTGCACGTCATGACGCACGCGCTCCACTACGGCCTCGGCGTCTTCGAGGGCATCCGCGCGTACCGGGCGAAGAACGGCAAGCTCGCCATCTTCCGGCTCCGCGAGCACATCCGCCGGTTCCTCGACTCGGCGCACATCATCCTGCTCAAGATGCCGTACACCGAAGACGAGCTGGTGCAGGCCTGCATCGACGTGCTCCGCGTGCAGGACTCGAAGTTCCCCAACGGCGCCTACCTCCGGCCGGTGGCCTTCATGGGCGACGGCGCGATGGGCCTCGGCGCGCAGAACCAGACCCGCGTGGCGATCACCGCGTGGGAATGGGGCAGCTACCTCGGCGACAAGGGCATCAAGGAAGGCATTCGCGCCAAGGTCTCGAGCTTCACCCGCATGCACGTCAACGTGAACATGGTGCGGGGCAAGATCTCCGGCCAGTACGTCAACTCGATCCTCGCCAAGCGCGAGGCGGTGATGGGCGGCTACGACGAGGCGATCCTCCTCGACATCTCGGGCTTCGTGGCCGAGGCCTCGGGCGAGAACATCTTCTGTGTCGGCCGGCACGGCGTGGTGCGCACCCCGTCGCTCTCGTCGCCCATTCTGCGCGGCATCACCCGCGACACGGTGATCGAGCTGCTGCGGGACGCGGGCCGGCCGGTGGAAGAGGTCAGCTTCACCCGCGACGCGCTGTACATCGCCGGCGAGGTCTTCTTCACCGGCACCGCCGCCGAGGTCACCCCGGTGCGCGAGGTCGACAACCGCCAGGTCGGTGAAGGCAAGCCCGGCGAGATCACCCGCTCGGTTCAGGAGCAGTACCACCGCGTGGTGCGCGGCCACGAGCCGCGCTACGAGCACTGGCTCACGTACGTCTGAGCTAACGTCGCCGGCTCCATGACGAGCCGGCGTACGCAGGTCCACGAGTCGCTCCCCACGCAAGAGACGCCCAACCCGTTCAACCTCGAGAACCCGCGGATTCTCGAGCTGGCGCCGCCGGAGCCGAAGTCGATCGACGACACCGGGCTCAAGCTCGGGCTGCTCGCCGATCTCGCGCTCAAGTTCTTCTACTACCAGGGCATGGCGACCGGCGCCGAGGTGGCCGATCAGCTCAAGCTCCCGTGGACCGCGGTGGTCGAGAACGTCATCGATCACCTCGCCACCGAGAAGCTGGTGGACATGCGCGGCGGCAAGGGCTTCGGCCGCGTGTCGGTCGACTTCCAGCTCACCGACAAGGGCCGTGAGTACGCCCGCGACGCGCTCGAGCGCACCACCTACGTCGGCCCCGCGCCGGTGCCCATCGAGCAGTACAACTCGCTCATTCAGCAGCAGACGCGCGAGACGCCCGCGGTCTCGAAGAAGCAGCTCGAGCTGGCGCTCAGCCACCTGGTGGTGCCGGAGAACATCGTCGACAAGCTGGGCCCCGCGGTGAACTCCGGCCGCTCGTTGTTCCTCTTCGGGCCGCCGGGCAACGGCAAGACGTCGCTGGCCGAGGCGATCTCCGCGATGTTCGGTGGCGAGGCCTTCATTCCCCACTGCCTGGAGATCGATGGGCAGATCGTGAAGGTCTTCGATCGCCTGGTACACCACCCGGTGCCGCTCGAGCTCAGCCGCGACGCCAGCGGCCGCCGCCAGTCGTTCGAGATGGATCACCGCTGGCAGGTCTGCCGCCGCCCGGCGGTGATCGTCGGCGGTGAGCTCACGCTCGAGACGCTCGACCTCATCTATTCCGACACCGCGCGCTTCTACGAGGCGCCGTTCCAGGTGAAGGCCAACGGCGGCATGTTGCTGATCGACGACTTCGGCCGGCAGAAGGTGCACCCCACCGATCTCCTCAACCGGTGGATCGTGCCCCTCGAGAAGCGGGTCGACTTCCTCACCCTGCACACCGGCAAGAAGTTCGAGATCCCCTTCGATCAGCTGATCGTCTTCTCCACCAACCTCGATCCCAAGGAGCTGGTCGACGAGGCCTTCCTCCGCCGCATCAAGTACAAGATCGAGGTCGGCAACCCCGACGAGAAGCAGTACCGCACCATCTTCCGCCGCGTGTGCGAGGTGGAGAACGTGCCCTACGTCGAGCAGGCGGTCAGCTACCTGCTCGAGCACACCTACAAGCAGCGCAGCCTCGATCTGCGGGCGTGTCACCCGCGCGATCTGGTGCGCCTGGTGAAGGACGCGGCGCGCTACCGGGGCCAGCCGGCGGCGCTCTCGCGGGAGCTGCTCGATCTCGCGGTCGAGGTGTTCCTGGTCGACGTGTAGGCCGGGTTTCTTGACCTTGCCCGCGAGAGGCCCAGACTCTGCCCTCGACCGTGTTCTCCTCCTCTCCCAGCCAGCCCCCCACCGCGGGCTTCAAGATCCGGCCGGCGCGCCGCGGTGACGCGAGCCCCATCGTCGCGCTGCTCGCGGAGATCGGGATCGCGGCTGACCCCAACACGGTCACGTGGATCATCAGCCACCCCGAGATGGAGCTCTTCGTGGCCGCCGATCAGCTCGACAAGGCGATCGGCTTCGCCACCCTCTCGCACCGCCCAGTGCTGAAGACCGGCGGCCGCGCGGCGACCATCGACGAGCTCAACGTGGCGAAGTCGTGGCGGCGCAAGGGCGTGGGCCGCGAGCTGCTGCGCCGCGCCGTCGAGCGCGCGAAGGTGTTGTCGGTGAAGCGCCTCGAGGTGCAGACCTACGGCCCGGTCACCGACGAGCTCACCGCCTTCTTCAAGGCCTGCGGCTTCGAGCTGGCCGAGGTCGGCACCTTCCGCCTCAAGTGAGCGGCGGGCCGCGCGTGGCCAGCGCCCGCGCCACCTGCTCGAGCTGCGCGCGCACCGCCGGCCTCACGTTGACGAAACGAATGCCCACCGCGTCGCCGCGCGTCCACGACACCACGCCCTCGAGCTCGAACAGCGAACCCTCGATCTCCAGCGACATCGAGAGCGCCTCACCGACCGCGTAGGGCGTGCTGGTGCGCACGCACAACCCGCCCGCCGAGAAGTTGATGGAGAACGCGTTCAGCGCGCGCGCAGCTTCGCGGGCGTTCATGAAACGAACGTCGAAATGTGCACCAAACCGGGGATCTGACCGTCTCTCGCCGCCACTCATCGAGCCGGTGACTCTAGCAACGACCCGCGACGAGTTGGCGTAAGGTCTCGCCACCGTGGAACTCGAACTGACCGGATTCGGCGAATTCGAGGGCGTGGAGCTGCTGCAGAAGCTCCACCTCTTCCAGAAGCTCACCTTCGACGAGACCACCCGTCTCGGGAGCATCATCCAGTACCTCGACGTGCCCGCCGGGACGATCGTGATCGAGCAGAACGCGCTCGGCGACGCGCTGTACGTGATCGCCAGGGGAGAGGTGGTGGTCTCGCGCGACGCCGATCAAGACGGCACCCACAGCGCCAACGAGGAGATCGGCCGCCTGAAGGAAGGCGAGCTGTTCGGCGAGATGTCGCTCATCGACGACGTGCTGACCTCCGCGCGGGTGACCACGGCCACGCCGTGCCGGCTGCTGAAGATGCCGCGCGCCGACTTCGACGCGATCCTCTCCACCGACGACAAGCTGGCGGTGAAGGTCTACCGCTCGTTCATCCGCACCATGTCGGACCGCCTGCGCAGGGCCAACGCGCAGCTCTCACGCACCCAGGTCTTCGTCCGCTGATCGGATCTCCCCATGGAACTCGCGACCTTCAATCAGTTTCTGGCGGCGGCGGTGAAGAACGGCGCCTCTGACGTGCACTTCAAGGTGGGCTCGGCGCCCGCGCTGCGGGTCAACGGCCAGCTGTTGCCGGTGAAGGTGCCCGCGCTGCAGCCCGAAGACACGCTGCGCATCGCCAAGCACCTGCTCGGCCAGAGCCGGTACAAGGGCGCGATCGACGATCTGCAGGACTGGGACACCAGCTACCCGCTGGAGGGCGTCGGCCGGTTCCGCGCGAACATCTTCCGCAACAAGGGCCACCTCGGCGCGGTGATGCGCTCCATCCCCCTGCAGATCCCCGACTTCGCGAAGCTGGGGCTGCCCAAGGTGCTCGAGAAGATCAGCCAGGAAGATCGCGGCCTCATCCTCGTCACCGGCGTCACCGGCTCGGGCAAGTCGAGCACGCTGGCGGCGATGGTGAACTACATCAACCAGCACTACCGCAAACACATCGTCACCATCGAAGACCCGATCGAGTTCGTGCACGAAGACAAGTTCTCGCGGCTCATGCAGCGCGAGATCGGCCCCGACACGCCCGACTTCGGCAAGGCGCTGCGCGCGGCCATGCGGCAGGACCCCGACGTGATCCTCGTCGGTGAGATGCGCGACGCCGAGACCATCGAGATCGCCATCAAGGCCGCCGAGACCGGCCACCTCGTGTTGTCCACCGTGCACACGCAGGACGCGTATCGAACGATCAACCGCATCATCGGCGTGTTCCCGCCCGAGGCGCAGACCGGCGTGCGCAACCGCCTGTCGGAGAACCTCAAGGCCAGCATCTCGCAGCGCCTGCTCCCCCACGCCTCGGGCAAGGGCCGCGTGGTGGCCGCTGAGATCATGGTGTCGAACGTGTCGGTGGTGGAGTTCGTGAAAGACCCCACCCGCACGCACGAGATCAAAGACTTCCTCGAGCGCAGCCACGACATCCTCGGCACGCAGAGCTTCGATCAGCACCTCGTGCAGTTGTTGCGCGCCGGGCAGATCACCGTCGAGGTGGCGAAAGAAGCGTCGAGCAACCCCAGCGACTTCGAGCGCGCGCTGGCCTTCGAGTGACAGTCGTAGACCGAGGTCGGAGCCGGGACTATCTCCGGCCCCATGCTCCCCATCCTCGACGTGGCGAAGAAGGTCGGTCTCGGCGCTGACGACGTGCACCAATACGGCCCGCTGGCGAAGCTCGCCTGGCCGACGGTGAACCGGCTCCGCGCGCAGGGGCCCCGCGGCAAGCTGGTGCTGGTCACCGCGATGACGCCCACCAAGTACGGCGAGGGCAAGACCACCACGTCGATCGGCCTGGTGCAGGGCCTCGCGCGCCGCGGCGTCAACACCATGGCCGCGCTGCGTGAGGCGTCGCTCGGGCCCGTCTTCGGCGCCAAGGGCGGCGGCACCGGCGGGGGCCAGGCCGCGCTCGAGCCCAGCGCGCGCATCAACCTCCACTGCACCGGCGATCTGCACGCCATCACCGCCGCCAACAACCTGCTCGCGGCGCTGGTCGACAACGCGATCAACTTCGAGCAGCGCAAGTTCAAGACCGTCACCTGGAAGCGCTGCATCGACATGAACGACCGCTTCCTGCGCAACACCGTCATCGGGCTCGGCGGCCCGGCCAACGGCGTGCCCCGCGAAGACGGCTTCGACATCACCGCCGCGTCCGAGGTGATGGCCACGCTCTGCCTGTCGGACGGCGTCAAGGATCTCAAGACCCGCCTGGCGCGCCTGATCGTCGGCACCGACAAGGACCACAAGCCCATCACCGCCGGCGATCTCAACGCGGTCGGCGCGATGGCCGCGCTGCTGGGCGACGCGCTGCTGCCCAACCTCGCGCAGACCACCGAGGGCGTGCCGGCGCTGGTGCACGGCGGCCCGTTCGCCAACATCGCGCACGGCTGCAACTCGGTGATGGCCACCCGCTCGGCGCTGGCGCTGGCCGACGTGGTGGTCACCGAGGCGGGCTTCGCCTTCGATCTCGGCGGCGAGAAGTTCCTCGATCTCAAGTGCCGCATGTCGGGGCTGTGGCCGTCGGTGGTGGTGCTGGTCGTCACCGCGCGCGCCATGCGGGCCCACGGCGGTGATCAGCCCGGCCTCGAGTCGATCGAGCGCGGCTTCGCCAACGTGAAGCGGCACCTCGTCAGCATTCGGGGCTTCGGCCTCGAGCCGGTGCTGGCGCTCAACGTCTTCGCGCAAGACACCGAAGAAGAGCTGGCGCTGGTCGAGAAGCTCGCCCGCGCCGAGAACGTGGGCGTCGCGCGCAACGCGGGCTACCTGAAGGGCGGCGCCGGCAGCGAGGCGCTCGCGGTGCTCGTCGAGAGCGCGCTGCAGAAGCCCGCCTCGACCCCGCGCTACTCGTACGAGCTGAGCGACCCCTTCGAGACCAAGGTCTCGAGCATCGCGAAGAAGGTCTACGGCGCGAAGGGCGCCGAGCTGAGCGCCGACGCCGAGAAAGACCTCGCCCGCCTGCGGAGCTGGGGCCTCGGTGAGCTGCCGGTGTGCATGGCCAAGACGCACCTCTCGCTGTCCGACGACCCGACCAAGGCCAACGCCCCCACCGACTTCACCATCACCGTGCGCAACGTGCGGGCGTCCGCGGGGGCCGGCTTCCTCCTCGCGCTGACCGGGGAGATCCTCACCATGCCCGGGCTCCCAAAGGTTCCGGCCGCTTACAACCTCGACCTCACCGAAGCAGGCGAGGTCATCGGCGTGCAGTGATCGACCGTAAGCCTGCAAAAGCTCTCGGAAAATCACGTTGACTCTGTGAAGTGCGCTCCCTAGAAGAACCGCGCTTCTTTCTCTTCCAGGGACTCCACGTGAGCACTTTCGCGCTCGATCAGATCCAGGCTCAGCTCCCGCAGGCCCTCGTCGAACGGTACACGGACCGCGCAGGTGATGCGTGGGGCGTGATCGCTCGAGAGCACATCGTCGAGGTGGCCGCGCTGGTGAAGGCCAAGCTCGGCTTTCGCCTCTTCATCTCGATGGACGCGGTCGATCGCCTCCACCTCGAGCCCGAGCAGCAGGACCCGCGCTTCGAGGTCCTCTACTTCTTCAAGAACATCGAGCGGAACGAGCACCTGCGCCTCAAGGTGCGCGTGAACGAGGACCAGGAGATCCCCTCGATCATGAAGGTGTACCAGGGCGCCGAGTGGGGCGAGCGCTTCTGCTGGGACTTCTACGGCATCGTCTTCGCCGGGGGCATCAAGCGCCGCATCCTCATGTACGAGGAGTTCGTCGGCCACCCGCTGCGCAAGGACTACCCGCTGCGCGGTCGCCAGGGGCTGATCCCCGAGCGGCCCATCAAGGACATCTTCCGCGGCCCCGGCACCAACGGCGTCCAGGACTGACTCACTTCTTTCGCTTCACGCAGAGGTACGCACATGGCTGCAGCCGGTGACGAATACGATCCGACTCCGAGCGAAGACGAGCTCGAGGCGCATCTTCAGACCCGAAACATGGTGGTGAACCTGGGCCCGTCGCACCCCGCGACGCACGGCACGGTGCGCCTCAAGATCGAGCTCGACGGCGAGACCATCGTGAAGATGGACACCGAGATCGGGTTCCTCCACCGCGGCTTCCAGAAGAGCTGCGAGAACGTCACGTGGACGCAGGTGCTCCCGTACACGGACCGCCTCGACTACGTGGCCGCGCTCCACAACAACTTCGGCTACCTCACCGCGGTCGAGACGCTGATGGGCGTCGAGATCCCCGAGCGGGCCAAGTACATCCGCGTGATCGGCGCCGAGCTGCACCGCATCGCCAGCCACCTCACCACCGCCGGCGCGCTCTCGCTCGAGCTCGGCGGTTTCGGCGCGTTCCTCTACGCCATCGAAGCGCGTGAGCTGATCACCGACCGCGTCACCGAGCTGACCGGCGCCCGCCTCACCACCAGCTACGGCCGCATCGGCGGCGTCAACCGCGATCTCCCCGAGGGCTGGGCCGACAAGGTCCTCAAGAGCCTGGTGAAGATCGAGGAGCTGGCCGCTGAGGTCGATGGCCTGCTGACCCGCAACCGCATCTTCACCGACCGCACCCGCGGCACCGGCGTCATCACCAAAGAAGACGCGCTCGACTTCGGCTTCACCGGCCCCTGCCTGCGCGCCTGCGGCGTCAGCTACGACATCCGCAAGGCCAAGCCGTACTGGGTCTACGACAAGCTCGACTTCACGGTGCCAGTCGGCGTCAACGGCGACAACTTCGATCGCTACTACATGCGCGTCCTCGAGATCCGCGAGTCGATCAAGATGATCCGCCAGTGCCTCGCCGAGATGCCGCAGGGCCCGGTGATGGTCGACGACTGGCGCATCGCGCTGCCCCCGAAGGAGAACGTCTACAACTCCATCGAAGGCGTGATCGCTCACTTCAAGCTGGTGATGGAAGGCGTGCCCGTGCCGCCGGGCGAGTGTTACGCGTCGACCGAGTCCGCCAACGGCGAGCTCGGCTGGTACCTGCGGTCCGACGGCAGCGGCCGCCCCTACAAGATCCACGTCCGCGCGCCGGGCTTCCAGCTGCTGAGCGGGCTGGCTCGCATGTGCGAAGGGCGAATGCTGGCAGACATGATTCCCACCTTTGACACGATCAACATGATCGGCGGGGAGGTCGAGCAGTGAGCGACGAGAAGAAGGTCGAGGCCCCGAAGCCCCCGCCGCCGGCAGGTCCCCCGGCGCCGCCTCCCCCGAAGAACCCCGGCTTCGTGACGTTCGTGGTCGACGGCAAGGAAGTCGTCGCCAAGCCCGGCACCAACATGATCGACGCCGCCAAGTCGGTGGGCGTCGACATTCCCTACTACTGCTACCACCCTCGCCTGTCGGTCGCGGCCAACTGCCGCATGTGCATGGTCGAGTCGTCGGCGGCGCCCCCGGGCAAGCTGGTGCCCGCCTGCCAGACCGGCATCACCGAAGGCGCGGTCATCAAGACCGACACCGACAAGGTGCGCGCGCAGCAGAAGATGGTGATGGAGTTCCTGCTCCTCAACCACCCCGTCGACTGCTCGATCTGCGATCAGGCCGGTGAGTGCAAGCTGCAGGACTACTACATGAAGTACGACTTCGAGCCGTCGCGGCTCGAGGGCGCGAAGATCCTCCGCAACAAGCGCAAGAAGCTCAACGACCTGGTGGTGCTCGACCAGGAACGCTGTGTGCTCTGCACCCGCTGCGTGCGCTTCATGAAGGAAGTCGCGAAGGCGCCGCAGCTGGGCATCTTCGGCCGCGGCTCGCACGAGGTGGTCGACATCTCGCCGGCCTACGGCAAGCTCGAATCGAACTACGCCGGCAACATCGTCGACATCTGCCCGGTCGGCGCGCTGCTCAACACCGACTTCCGGTTCCGCGCGCGCGCGTGGTTCCTCTCGGCGGCGCCCTCGGTGTGCACCGGCTGCTCGCGTGGCTGCAACATCTACGCGGACTACATGGGCCAGGACACCTACCGCTTCCGGCCGCGCGAGAACGACGCCATCAACCAGAGCTGGATGTGTGACGGCGGCCGCCTCTCGTACAAGTCGCTCAACAAGCACCGCGTGCTGCAGAGCGGCGTGGGCCGCGGCGGCGACGTGAAGGACATCACCCGCGCCGACGCGCTCAAGCTGGCGGTCGAGAAGCTCCAGGCGATGACGGGCAAGGTCGCTTTCCTCGCCTCGCCGGTCGCCTCGAACGAAGACCTGCTCGCCGGCCTCGCCTTCGCGCGCGACGTGCTCAAGGTGAAGGTGATCTACGCCGGCGGCCGCCCTGACGGTCAGGCCGACAACTTCCTCATCACCGCCGACAAGAACCCCAACCGCAAGGGCCTCGAGGCCATCGCGAAGGGCTTCGGGCTCGAGCTCAAGCCGTTCGCCGAGCTGACCAGGGGCATCGACGCGGGCTCGGTGAAGGGCCTGTTCGCGCTGGGCGCCGAGGTGCCGGAAGCCGAAGAGACCTTCGCCGCGCGGGCGCAGAAGCTCGAGCTGTTCATCACCACCGCCACCAACGAGTCGAAGGTCACCGCCGCGGCGCACCTCACGCTCGCCGCCTCGGTGCACGTGGAAGACGAGGGCAGCTTCACGCAGGGCGACGGCACCACGCAGCGCTTCCGCCGGGCCTACCCGCCCCGCGGTGACTCGCAGCCGCACTGGAAGTGGGCGGTCGATCTCGCCCGCGCCCTGGGCCTCGAGATGAAGGCCGCGTCGTCGCGCGAGATCTTCAAGCAGCTCGCGCCGACCGTGCCCGAGCTGGCCACCTTCGAGTGGGACAAGAAGGCCCCCATGAACCAGAAGCGCCCGGGCATCTCGTCGTTGCCGGCTGGCGCCGATGGCCGTCCTCCCGGCTGGCGTGAGCAGGGCGTCCCCAGCATCCGCGGTCTCACCCTCCCCCAGGGAACCTGATCATGCGTCTCGGATTCCTCTTCATCAGCGCTGCCCTCATTCTCGGTGGCGGCTTCAGCATCATGGCCGCCGCCTACGGACTCGGCGGCTTCGTCGAGGGGCTCGGCGTCGAGCACCTCCAGATGCACGGCCTGTCGAGCCTCACCAACATCGCCATCTTGATGCTCGGCGGCGTGATGGTGCTCGCCACGCTGCTCACCATGGCCGAGCGCAAGTGGTCGGCGCTCATCCAGAACCGTGTCGGCCCCAACCGCATTCGCGTGCCGATCCCGGGCCTGAAGAACAACGCGCTGTTCGGCCTGCCGCACATCGCGCCTGACGTGCTCAAGATGCTGTCGAAGGAGGCCTTCCGGCCCAAGGCCGCGAACAAGTTCCTCTTCAGCCTCGCGCCGATGCTGGCCTTCGGCCCGGTGTTCGCGCTCTTCGCCATCGTGCCCGCCGGCCCGACCCTCGAGGTCTTCGGCAACAAGGTGGTGATGGCCGCGGCGAACCCCGACTTCGGCCTGCTCTACCTCTTCGCCATCGCCTCGCTCGCGGTGTACGGCACGTCGCTGGCCGGCTGGTCGTCGAACAACAAGTTCGCGTTGCTCGGCGGCATTCGCGCCAGCTCGCAGATGATCAGCTACGAGGTCGGTCTCGGCCTCTCGCTGGTGGGCATGATGATCGCCTTCTCGACCGTGCGCCTCGCCGGCGCGGGCGGCATGGCCGAGTCGCAGGTGGCCTACCTCTGGTCGGCGCGCCTCGGCAGCTTCGACATCGGCCTGCCGCAGTGGGGCATCTTCCTTCAGCCGCTGGGCTTCCTCCTGTTCTTCGCGGCGTCGTTCGCCGAGACCAAGCGCGCCCCCTTCGACAGCCCTGAAGGCGAGTCGGAGATCGTCGGCTACTTCCTCGAGTACTCGGGCATGCAGTTCGGCATGTTCATGATCTCGGAGTTCGTCGAGGTCGTGGTGCTCTCCGGCGTGCTGGTCACCATCTTCTTCGGCGCGTGGTGGCTGCCCTTCGGCAACGAGTGGCTGCAGGCGCAGGGGCTGCACTCGGTGCTGCTCGGCGCGATCTACGGCATGGTCTTCTGGGTGAAGGTGGTCGTGCTCATCTTCCTGCAGCTGCTCATCCGCTGGACGTTCCCCCGCTTCCGCTACGACCAGGTGCAGAACCTCGGCTGGAAGATCCTCCTCCCCGTCGGCCTGGCGAACCTCTTCGTCACCGGCGCGCTGATCCTGTGGGACCCCTCGCTGCGCTACCTCGCGCTGTTCGGCTTCGTGGTGATGGGCTTCTTCGCCTTCCTCACGCTGACGCCCCCGCGCCAGGTTCGGCAGGCCGAGGCGGCCGCTGACGATCACGGCGGCCACGGTCACGGTGGTGGCCACGACGATCACGCTCACGACGCGCACGCGCTGCCGTCCAGCTCGCACTGAGACCAAACGACATGGCCAACCTCACCCACCACGACGATCACGGTCACGGCCCGATCAAGCAGAAGCAGCTGATCGAGGAAGACATCCGCGAGCGGAGCTACGTCCCCGAGCTGGTGAAGGGCCTCGCCGTCACGGCGAAGCACTTCTGGAAGAACCTCATCGGCGAGCGCGACGCCAACACCAACGTGCTCGAGCGCAAGGGCACCTCGGGCGTCGTCACCGTCAACTACCCCGAAGAGAAGGTCGACTACCCCGACGGGTACCGCGGCCTGCACCGCCTGGTGCCGCGCGAAGACGGCAAGCCGCGCTGCGTGGCCTGCTACATGTGCGCGACCATCTGCCCGGCGCAGTGCATCTACATCGAGGCCGGCGAGTACGACTCGGGCGACGACGCGGCCGAATCGCGCGTCATCGAGAAGTACCCCAAGCAGTTCGTGATCGACGAGCTCCGCTGCATCGTGTGCGGCTTGTGCGTCGACGCGTGCCCGAAGGACGCGATCCGCATGGACACGTACACGCACACCCCCAGCGAGTACAACCGCCAGGGCTTCGTGTACGACATCCCCCGGCTGCTCAAGGGCCCGGCCGTCACGCACCCGTCGGACCCCTGGTACAAGCGCGGCAACTCCGAGATGCCGGATCACCAGCACAAGGAAGCGCACACCCGCATCACCGCGGGCAACGCGGCGCTCGCCCAGCGCTCGACGAACCTCGTCGAGGTCGTGAAGTTCACCAAGCCCTGACGTGGGCCCAGCGCCTTCGAAGGCCAGCGTGCTCCGGCTCTTCACCAGCCGGCGCATGCTGATGGTGGTGCTCTCGGGGTTCTCCTCGGGGCTGCCCCTCTCGCTGACCGCCAGCACCATGCAGGCCTGGATGAAGGACTCCGGGGTGGATCTCACCACCATCGGCGCCTTCGCCCTCGTGGGCCTGCCGTACTCGCTCAAGTTCCTGTGGGCGCCGGTGCTCGATCGCTACACGCTCCCGTTTCTCGGGCGTCGCCGCGGGTGGATCCTCGTCTCGCAGCTCTTCCTCGTGGCGGCCATCGCCGGCATGGGGCTCGTCGATCCGAAGGAGCACCTCGGCGTGCTGGCCTTCCTCGCGCTGGCCGTCGCCTTCGGCAGCGCCAGCCAGGACATCGTCATCGACGCCTGGCGCACCGAGTCGCTCACGGCCGACGAGTACGGGGCGGGCGCGGGCGCGCAGACCATCGGCTACCGCGCGGCGATGCTGGTCTCGGGTGCCGCGGCCCTGGCGCTGGCCGACGCGCTGCCGTGGCGCACGGTGTACCTGCTGATGGCCGGCACCATGGCGCTGAGCATCACCTACACGCTGCTGGCCGCGGAGCCGAAGGTCGACGTGAAGCCGCCCCGCACGCTGCGCGAGGCCGCCGTCTTTCCGCTCGTCGAGTTCCTGAAGCGCAAGGGCGCGCTCGAGAACCTGGCCTTCATCATCCTCTACAAGCTCGACGTGGTGATGGCGCTCGCGCTGGTGACGCCCTTCCTCCAGGAGCTCGGCTTCACCAAGACGGTCATCGCCGGCGTCAACAAGGGTGGCGGGCTGGCGGCGGTGGTGCTGGGCACGCTGGCAGGCGGCGCGCTGCTCCCGAAGCTGGGCATGAAGCGCGCGCTGTGGGTCTTCGGCCTCGCCCAGGGCGTCGCCACGCTGGCCTTCCTCGCGCTGTCGGTGGTGGGCAAGAGCTACCCTCTGATGGTGTTCGCCATCTGCGCCGACAACTTCTTCAGCGGCATGGGCACCGCGGCCTACGCGGCCTTCTTGATGAGCCTGTGCAACCCGAAGTTCACCGCCACCCAGTTCGCGCTGCTCTCGAGCCTGATGGCGTTGACGCGCACCGTCGCCGGCGCGCCCACTGGCTGGCTGGCGGAGCACCTCGGCTGGTCGATGTACTTCGTGGTGTGCACCCTGGCGATGATCCCCGGGCTGGTGCTGCTGACCCGGTTCGACCGGTGGAAAGGTCCTCCGACCGGTGAGGTTTCGGAAGATCCTCTGCCGGCAGGCCGTTAGGAGCGGACACCCATGTTGTTGCCGCGCATTCTCTTCGGGGCCTTGTCGCTCGCCGTCTTCGCCGGGGCCAACGTCTTCGTCTACCGCCGCACGGTGCGTGACACGGTCAACTCGACGTGGGTGCGCCGGGGCATGGCGCTGGCCCTCGCCCTGCTCTTCCTCGCGGTGCCCGTGGTGCGCTTCGCCTTCCGCGGAGAGCTGCCGCCGCCCACCGCCACCACCGTGGTGCTGATGGGCTGGGGCATCTTCATGTACACGCTGATGGCGCTGATGGCCGTCGAGCTGGGCAAGTGGCTGTACCAGCTGCGCGCGATGTCGAAGCCAGCCGCCGAGCAGCCGCCGCCCGTCGACGCCGAGCGCCGCCAGTTCCTCTCGCGCGTCGCGGCGTCAGGGGCGCTCGCCGTGGGGACCGGCGCCGCCGCGTTCGGCTCGTGGCGCGCCTTCAACCCGCCCGAGGTGACCGAGGTGGCGGTGAAGCTGCCAGGGCTGCCGAAGGCGCTCGATGGCTTCGTGATCGTTCAGCTCAGCGATGTGCACGTCGGGGCGATCATCCAGGAGAAGTTCCTCGATCAGCTCGTGGCCACGGCCAACGGCGCGAAGCCCGATCTGGTCGCCATCACCGGAGATCTCGTCGACGGCACGCCCGACCAGGTCGGCCGCTACGTCGCCCGCCTGCGCAACCTGCGCTCGCGCTTCGGCACGCACTTCGTCTCGGGCAACCACGACTACTACGCGGGCTGGGAAGAGTGGGCGCGCGAGCTCGAGGGGCTCGACTTCGAGGTGCTGCGCAACCGCACCGTCACCATCGGAGACCCGGGCGCCTCGTTCGATCTCGTCGGCGTCGACGACTGGGGCGCGAGGTGGGCTCGCAACGGCTACGACCTCGAGCTGGCGACGCAGGGCCGTGACCTCGAGCGCGCGTCGGTGCTGCTCGCGCACCAGCCGATGGGCCTCGAGCTGGCGGCGGAGAAGAAGATCGGTCTGCAGCTCTCGGGTCACACGCACGGCGGGCAGATGTTCCCCGGCAACCTGATCGGCGACGTCATCTGGGGCAGCCGGAACGCGGGGCTGTCGGTGCATGACGGCACGCACCTCTACACGTCGCGCGGGTGCGGCTTCGTGGGGCCGCCGATGCGCGTGGGCGCGGCGCCCGAGGTCGTGAAGATCATCCTCGTCGCCTGACATCACAACCTCTCCCTGCGTGAGCGGGGAGAGGTCGGACGAAGTCCGGGTGAGGGGCTGAGCCGAGCACCACGCCCAGCGACTGGAAGCGCCCCTCACCCTGCCCGACCGCCCGCAGATCACCTCAGGGGCACTTCACGCCGGCCTGCCCGTTCGAGAGCGCGCGGGTGCACGCGGCCTTCATGGTGACCTCGTCCTTCAGCTCCTTCGCGAGCTGGGCGGTGCGCACGTGCAGCTCGACGTTCTTCTGCTGCTCGCTCTCTTCACTGAGCGACCGGAAGAGGGCGAGCGCGTCCTTCTTGCGGCCCACCGACGCCAGCAGCTCGCCCAGCTCGATGGTCTCGCGCAGCTCTTCGCCGGTCGAGGTGGCGAGCGCCTTGTCGAGCTCGGCGGTCACGCAGGCGTCGTCCTTCTTCGCCTGGCACATGCGCGCCAGCGCCACGTGCACCACCCCACGGTCCTTCACGGCGAGCGACTTCTGGAACGAGGCCACGGCTTCGTCGGGCTTGCCCAGCTTGAGCTGGATCTCCGCCGCGAGCTCCCACAGCGTCGGGTCCTTCGGGTCTTGCCCGGCCGCGGCGACGTACGCGCCGACCGCGTCTTCCAGCCGGCCCGCCGCGACGTAGCGATCGCCCAGCTCGTTCGACAGCGCGGCGCTCTTCACACCCTTGCCGTTGGCCGCCTCGAGGAGCGCCAACGCGTCAGCCGAACGCTTGTTCTTCTCCAGCTCGGCAGCGGCGCGCAGCGCATAGTCGGCGCCATCGGGGGCCAGCTCACTGGCGACGACGAGGTTCTTGATGCCCTCGTCGAGCTTGCCCTCGGCGAACTGCAGGTCGGCGAGGGTGTCGAGGGCGTTGAAGTCTTTCGGGTTGGCGGCCAGCGCCTTGTCGAGGGCGGCGTGCGCTTTCTCGCGTTCGCCCTTGAGCGAGAAGAGGTAGCCCAGCCGGCTCCAGTTGGTGCCGCGCTTCGGGTCGAGCTTCGTGGCGGCTTCGAAGGAGGCGATCGCTTCGGCGATCTTCACCTCCGACAGGAAGACCTCGCCCTCGGCCGCGGGGAGCCGCGGATCGGCGGGGTTGAGCTCCTTCACCTTCGCGAACTCCTCGTGAGCCTTCGGGAACTCGCCCTTGAGGAAGGCCGCCTGCCCCTGGAGGTAGTGCCCGTCTGCCTTGATCTTCGGGTCGACGTCTTCGCCGCCACTCTTCGGGCAGCCGCACCACAGCAGCGCCGCTGCCGCGAGCCCCAGAGACCGCTTCACGCCCGCCCCAGCTTCTTGAGGGTGTTGGCGCGGCTGGTGACCGCCGGCGCGAAGCCGGGCGAGAGCTTGAGCAGCATCTCGAGGGTCGTGAGGCACGGCACGAGCTGGTTCAAGGCGTTGAGGGCCGCGGCGCGGTTGTAGAGCGAGGGCACGTGCCGCTCGTCGAGGCGCACGCCGACGTCAGCCGCCGCCAGCGCGCCGTTCGCGTCGCCGTTCACCAGCCGCGCGAACGAGAGGTTGGCGTACACGTCGGGCAGCGTGGCGCCCCACTGCACCGCCAGCTCGAGCTGCTCGAGGGCGCGCTTGCCGAGCGAGGCGTCACCGGCCTTCACCTTCTCCAGCAGCGCGGCGCCGTAGTTCGAGCGGTACTCGGCGATCTCCGGCTCCCGCTGCACGGCCTTCTCGAGCTGCGCGAGGCCCTCGTCGAGGTTCCCCGCGCGCACCGCCATCGCGCCCCGCGCGTAGTGCCAGGCGCCGGTGCGGTCCTTCTCGGGTGCGGCGTCGAGCACGCTCTGCGCGCCCGCGAGATCGCCGGCCTGTTCCTTCTGCTTCGCCGCGGTCAGCACGCCGTCGATCGCGCTCATGTTCAGAACGTCCACGCGAGCGTCGAGAGCGCCCACTGCTTGAGGTTGGTCATGAAGGACTCCTTCTGGAGCTCCTGCATGAGCACCGGCTTCGTCTCCTTGAGGCCCGAGGCGAAGCGCGCTTCGAGCTGCCGGGCGGTGGAGTCGTCCTGCACGGCGAGCGCGACCTCCGCGTCCTGGTTCTTCGAGCGCCCATTCATGTTGACCGACCCGATCACACTGAACTGGCCGTCGAAGGTGGCGGTCTTGGCGTGCAGGGTGCCGCCCTGCTTCTCGTGGATGTTCACGCCCGCCTTGATCATGTCGTCGTAGAAGTAGCGCGCCGCGTCCGACACGAAGCCCATGTCGTTCGACGCGCGGCTGTTGGTCATCACCTCGACCTTCACGCCACGCCTCGCCGCGTCGATCAGCGCCTTGCGGATCTCCGGGGGCGGCAGGAAGTAGGCGTTCTCGATGGTGATGCTCTTCTGCGCGTTCTCGATCGCCCGCAGGTAGAGCTTGTCGTTGGTGCCGACCAGGCCCTTCACCTCGGGGTTCGACTGCACCACGCGCACCGACGGGCCACCGCTGACCTCGGTCAGCTTCGGGAAGAGCTTCTGCTTGTCGGCGTCGCTCATCTTGCCGTTGAGCTCTTCCCAGTTGCGCACGAAGGCCTTCATCGTGTCGGCGACCGCGGGGCCCTCGAGCTTCATGTCGGCGTCACGCCACGCCTCGCTGCCGGTCGCGCCGCGCGAGAACACCTGCTTGCCCGACCCACCGAAGGCGTACTCGTTGGCGACGTTCATGCCGCCCTGCACCGACGCGCGGCCGTCGACGATCAGGTGCTTCTCGTGCCAGCGATCGTTGACGTCCCACACCTTGTACTTCTCGCCGTACGGCTTCACGTCCACGCCGGCGGCCTTCATCATCTCGAACATCTTCGGGTCGGCGCGGCCGCTGCCCACGGCGTCGTAGATCACCCGCACCTGCACGCCTTCCTTCGCCTTGGCGGCCAGCTTGTTCGCCAGCTCCCAGCCGGTGTCGTCGCTGTTGAAGATGAAGGTCTGGAAGCAGATCGACTCCTTCGCGCCGTCGATCATCTTGTTGCGCTCGGCGAACGAGTTCACGCCGTCGAACAACATCTGCACCTTGTTGCCCGCAAGGCTGCGCGACTGGGTCTCGCGATCGAGCTGCGCCTCGAAGACCTGGCTGCGCACGCCCGCCCTGGGAACCGCCGTCTGGCTGGGAGCCACGGCCGGCTGCGGGGTCCGAGCGGTGGGCGTCGTGGCCTTCGCGCCCCACCCCTTCGAGACCGCGGGGGCCTGCGGGGGAGCGGCGGGCGACTTCGACTGCGCGGGCTGCGGAGCGCCGATGCCCTGCGCCTGACCTCGTTGCACCTTCATCGCGGAACTCCTCGAAAGTTCTGGGAAGACAGCCACCGACCCTACCAGATGACTCACGCCGAGGCCGTCATGCGCAGCACTTCCTCGAAGGTCGTCTCGCCGAGGGCCAGCTTGCGCACCGCGGCCTCCCGCAGGGTCTGGAGCCCCTGGGCCCGCGCGGCGTCTACCAACTGCTCGACCGGCGCCTTGCGAGCGATGAGCAGCTTCATCTGCTCGGTGCAGGAGAGGATCTCGAAGACCGCGGTGCGCCCGAAGTAGCCCGTGTTGCGGCACTTCACGCAGCCGGCGCCCTTCATGAACCGCGGCCCTCCTGGCATCGGAGGGATCGGCGCCCCCAGCGCCGCGAGCTGCTGCGGATCGAGCGTGGTGGGCTGCGCGCACTTGGTGCACACCTTGCGAACCAGCCGCTGCGCCATCACCCCCAGCAGCGCCGAGCTGAGGAGGAACGAGGGCACCGCGAGATCTTCCATGCGGTTCACCGCGCCCACCGCGTCGTTGGTGTGCAGCGTCGAGAGCACGAGGTGGCCGGTGAGCGCCGACTGCACGGCGTTCTCGGCGGTCTCCGGGTCGCGGATCTCGCCCACCATGATGATGTCGGGGTCCTGCCGGAGGATGTGGCGGAGCGCGTTGGCGAAGTCGAGGCCCAGCTTCGGCTGTACCTGCACCTGGTTGAAGGCGTCCCACACCATCTCGATCGGGTCTTCGATGGTGGTGACGTTGACGTCGGGGCCGGCGAGCGCCTTGAGCGCCGAGTAGAGCGTGGTGGTCTTGCCGCTGCCGGTGGGGCCGGTGACGAGGATCAGCCCGTGGGGCGCGGCGATCCACGACTCGAAGACCTTCTGCTCGGCCGGCTCGAAGCCCAGCTGCGCCACGTCGACCACCAGGCTCTCGGGGTCGAAGATGCGCAGCACCACCTTCTCTCCGAAGGCGGTGGGCAGGGTCGACACACGGATCTCGACCTCGCGCCCTTCCCGCTCGACCTTGATGCGGCCGTCCTGCGGCTTGCGCTTCTCGGAGATGTCGAGGCGAGAGAGCGTCTTCACCCGCGCGACGATCGGCCCGTGGATCGAGACCGGCAGCGTGTAGACCTTGTGCAGCACGCCGTCGATGCGCAGCCGCACCACCGACGCGTCGCGCTTGGGCTCGAGGTGCACGTCGCTGGCGCGGTTGTCGAACGCGTAGCGCAGCAGGTAGTCGACGGCCTGAATGACGGGCCTGTCACCGGCATCGAGCTCGCGGCCCGTCGACAACGAGACCAGCTGCTCGAAGTTGGTGATGCCCGCCGAGGCGTCGGCGTGCTCGACGGCGGCCGCCGCCAGGGTGCGCTTGAAGCCGTAGACGTCGGCGATGCCCTTGAGGATGTCGGTCTTCGCCGAGAGCACCGGGACGATGGGCGTGCCGGCGAGGCGCTCGAGGTTCTCGAACAGCTCGCGATCGAAGGGGTTGGCGACCGCGATCACCAGCGGCACACCCGGCGCGGTGGCGCCTTCCAGCGCGAGGATGCAGTGCTTCTGGGCGTACGGCTTGGAGACCGTCTTCGCCGCGAGGTTCATGTCGAGCTTGAGCTGATCGATCTTCCGGTAGCCGATGCCCGCGGCCCGCGCCGCCAGCTCGGTGATGCGATCCTGATCGAGCACGTCACCGGGGCGATCGGCGCGGGGGATCTGGAAGCCGGCGACGATCTCCACCGGCGACACCGCGTAACGATCGTTGCCCGACGCCTTCACCACCCGAGCGCGGACGATCGACTCCTTGCCCGCGATGTCGGCCGCCTGCTGCGGCGTGAGGGCGTGCGCGCCCACCAGCACCTCGAGCAGCCAGTTGATCGAGAAGTCCTGCGCGCGCCGGGAGTCGTTCACCGGGCTCGCCACGCGCTCCTCCGCCGCGACAGGCCCAGCAGCGACAGCGCCGAGAGCACCGCCAGGGGATCGACCGTCGAGCAGCCGCAGCCGCCGGTGCCGCCCGTGCCGGGGCCCGCGTCCTTCGGGGTCACCACCACCGGCCGGCCCGCGTCGGGCTTGTTGCACAGCGTGCCGCAGCCCGCGTCGAGCACCGCCGTCACGCACTCACCGAAGGCGCAGCCCTGCCCCACCGGGCAGTCACTGTCGGCGTCGCACAGCGGCAGGCAGGCCTTGCCCACCGGCGTGTCGCCGCAGCGCAGGCCGTTGGGGCACGTGCCGGGGCCGGTGCAGTCGCGCAGACAGAACAGCTCGCCGCGCGCGCCGGGCGTGCAGCTCGAGCCCGACGGGCACAACGCGCAGCCGCGCGAGCACTGCTGGGTGCACTGCTTGACGGTGCTGGTGGCGTCGGTGATGCGGCACGACTGGCCGGGGCCGCAGTCGGTGTCCACCGCGCACCCGTCACCGATGCGCGCGGTGGCGTTCTGCTTGGCCACGCACACCCCGTCGCAGGTGCGGCAGGTGGTGTTGAGCGGGTCGGCGCAGTCGAGATCGGAATAGCAGCGCGGAATGCACACCCCGGAGGTGCCGATGGCGTCGATCGCCGCGCACGCGTAGTCGGGCCGGCAGTCAGCGAGCCCCACGCGGCAGCTCTGCGCGCAGCGCGGCCCCACGTCGAGGCCCACGCAGGTCGAGCCCGCGGGGCACACCGGCTCGCCCTGCGCGCACGACTGGGTGCAGTACCCGTCCACCCAGAAGAAGTTGTTGTTGCCCGAGGCCGGCTCCGGGCGGCGGCAGGTGCCGAACGAGTTGCCGCACTCGCTGTCCATCGTGCAGGGCTTGCCGACCTGGGTGACGATGCTGCCCGGCAGCAGGCAGGCGCCGTTGAAGCCGCTGAAGGCGCTCGAGGCCTGGCACGACATGGGGAGATCGCAGTTGGCGTTGGTGCCCAGCCCGCACCCGCGCGTGCACAGCTTGAGCGACACGTTGTTGGTGACCGGCTGGGTGAGGCACTTCAGATCGCTCTGCAGACAGCCGCCGTCACCGAGGCACGGCGCGCCGCTCTCGCCCGTCGCCGGGTAGCGCGCGCAGAACTTCTGGAAGTCGGTGGCGGTCAGCACCCGCTTGGTCTGGCCGGCGTACACCGACGAGTCCATCACCGCCTCGTACGGCGTGTAGTGATCGAGCCCCAGGCAGTGGCCCGCCTCGTGGAGCATCACCGTCTCCACGTCCATCGAGTTGATGGGCGGCGTGACGTCGGTCGACCACTGGAAGCTGAAGGCGTTGAAGTAGGTGTCGCAGGTCTGCAGCACGCCGGCGTACGCGCGGGGCAGCGAGATGGCCGCGACGAACTGCGCGTTGCCGAAGATCTCCGCCGCGTCGGGGTCTTGCGTCAGCACCCACACCGGCGTGACCGAAAAGGCGTCGACGGTGCTCATCGGGTCGGGCACCGTGCCCACCGAGGGCCCCAGCGAGCGCGTCTTCACCGACGCGCACTGCACGGCGTTCCACGTCGCCCACGCGCGCTCGACCGCGTTCTGCATCGACTGGTACGCCACGCCGCCCGGAGACTGGCTGCGCGAGTCGACGTAGGTCACGAAGGGCTGCGCCTGATCGGCGATCATCTTGAACTGCAGGTAGTCACCGGCCTGCGCCGACGTCGCCACCACCAACGCCACCACCGCGAGGCGCTTCATCGCGCGCCCCCCGCCGAGAGCTCGGCCGCGAGCTGGGTGAGCGTCTTCTTCCCCCACTTGCCGGTCTGCAGATCCTGGAGGAACACGTCTTCACCCGACACGTCGAGCTTGCCCGCGCCCATCGCCACCAGGTGGCAGCGATCGACCGCCTGCCGGCACCGCAAGAAGACCACCGCCGTCTCGCCCACGCGGAACTGCGCGTCACCGGGGATCACCATCGACGTCGGCCCGACGGTGCCGCCGAGCTGCACGATGGTCACCTCCGAAGGGCCCGCGCCGCGGAAGTTCGAGCCGATCGCCACCCGGGTGTACGTCTTGATCGGGAACTGCGCGCCCGGCGTCTCTTCGACCCGCTGCGAGAGCACCTGCACCAGCGCCACGCGGTCGGACTGCTCCGCGCGCTGCAACAGGCTGTGGGGGATCAAGGTGGTCGCGATGGCGACCGTCGGGAGGGCCAGGAGCCCCGCGAGAATTCTCAGTGAACGCATGCCGGCGGGAGCCTAGCCGGTCAGCGCCTCCAACGCGGCATCGACCACCGCGTCGGCCGAGCTCGAACGGGCGGTGACGTACACCTCCACACCCAACGCCTCGAGCGTCTGGGCGGCGGCCGCGCTGCTGGCCACCACGCGCAGCGACGGCGGCACGGTCAACACCGGCGGCGCAACGTGCACGTGCGCCTCGCCCGGCCCGCAGCACGACTCGCTCGGCGCCACGGGCTTCGGCGCGCCGCGCGTCAGCTCGGCCCACGCCTCACCGGCCGCGGGGGAATGAACGATCACGACCTGCGCCGCCTCGGACACCGCGGGGTCGAGACGCGGCGTCGGCGCGGCGATCTCCACCAGCGAGAAGTGCAGCCCCGACGCCTCGAACGAGTCGAGGAGGATCTCCGGCACCTCGCCCTCGTGCAGCACCAGCACCTCGTCTTCGGCGGTCATCAGGCCCGACACGGCCGAGGTCCACTTACCGTCGCCGGGCACGCGCACCAGCCCGCCCTGCCGCTCGATCACCCGGGCGGTCGCGGCGTCAGAGGCCAGCCACTGCACCTTCTCGAGGCGCTTTCGCGTGCCGGCGCCGTTGACCGCCTCGAGGAACGCGCGCACCGGGGCGCGACCGATGGCGACGATCCACGTCAGGCGCTGCACCTGCTCAGCGACCGCGCGCAGCCCGCGGGGGATCTCCGGAGCCTGGGCGACGACGGGAAGAAAACACGGCTCGTGCCCCTCTTCTTCGAGGAGGAACGCGAGATCCTGCGCCTGGTCCGGCGCCGTCAGCAGAAGGACCTGCGCCACGGGCTAGAGCTTGTCGAGGATGAACGCAGCGAGGAGATCGGCCTCGGGCGACGCCGTCTTCTTCTTCGGGTCGCCTTTGGTCGGCGCAGCGGCCTGCACCTCGGTGACGTAGCCCTCGACCACCTCGTAGGCGGCCTCCCCGATGATGCAGGAATCGGCGAAGTGTTCGGCGTTGAGCGCGGCGAGCTGCGCGGTGGTCTTCACGCGGCCCAGGAGCCCCGCGGTGTCTTCGCCCGACACCAGCTTGCTGAAGTGCACCGCCGGCGCGACCGGGTGGGTCGTCTTGCCTTCCTTCACCACGAGCTTGCCGTCGAGGAGGTCGGCCTTCTCGGAGAGGGACCAGTCCTCGAGCGTCTGGTGCGGTAGAAAGAGCTTCACGTGCGTTCCTCTTTTTCGCTGCCCTGCGAGCGGCGGACTTGGGTATTAAATCCCAACCCCATGAGCAAAGACACCGTGACCGTCATCGATGCAACGTTCAAGAGCGAAGTCATCGACTCGCAGACGCCCGTCCTGGTCGACTTCTGGGCCACCTGGTGCGCCCCCTGCCGCGCCATCGCCCCGGCGCTCGACGAGCTGGCGACCCAGTACAAGGGCAAGGTGAAGATCGCCAAGGTCGACATCGACGAGAACCAGCAGTTCGCGCAGCAGTACGGGGTGCGCTCCATCCCCAACCTGTTGCTGTTCAAGAACGGCAAGGTGGTCGACCAGATCGTCGGCGCGCAGCCCAAGGCGAAGCTCGAAGACGCGCTCAAGAAGGCGCTCTGAATCACCGTCGTCCGGGGTCCTCGTGCTCGGTCATCTGCTGAAGCCCGAGTACGAGGAGCTCCTCCGCAAGAAGGACTGGGAATCGCTGCGGATCGCCTTCGAGGAGGTCGATCCCGCCGACATCGCGGAGATCCTCGAAGATCTCCCGGCCGGCGATGCAGGCGTGATCTTCCGCATTCTCCCGCGAGACACCGCCGGCGTCGCCTTCGAGTACCTGCCGCTCGATCAGCAGACCGAGATCGTCCAGACGCTCGGCAGCGAGCAGATGAAGAACGTGCTCAACGAGATGGCGCCCGACGATCGCACGCGCCTCTTCGAGGAGCTGCCGGCGGAGGTCACCAACCGCGCCCTCGAGCAGTTGTCGGCCGAAGAGCTGAAGGTGGCCCGCGAGCTGCTCGGCTACCCGGAGAACTCGGCCGGCCGCTACATGACGCCCGAGTACCTCGCGCTGAAGCCGGCGATGACCGCGCGCGAGGCGCTCGAGAGCGTGCGCAAGAACGGCAAGGGCCGCGAGACGCTGAACATCCTCTACGTGGTCGACGAGAAGCGCATCCTCCTGGCCGATCTGCGGCTGGCCGATCTGGTGATGGCCGAGCCCGACGCGCGGGTGGGCGACCTGCCCGATCGACAGCTGGTGGCGATCCCCGCGACGGCGAGCAAGGACGAGATCATCTCGACCTTCGAGAAGTACGACCGGGTGGCGCTGCCGGTGACCGACTCGCGCGGCGCGATGGTGGGCATCATCACCGCCGACGACGTGCTCGACGTCGCCGAAGAGCAGGCCACCGAAGACATCCAGAAGCTCGGTGGTCTCGAGGCCCTCGAGGCGCCGTACATGGAGATCTCCACCTTCGAGATGCTCCGCAAGCGCGGCGGGTGGCTGGCGATCCTCCTGGTGGGCGGCATGCTCACCGCCACCGCGATGGGCACGTTCCAGAACGAGCTGCTGCGGGCCGAGGTGCTGGCGCTCTTCCTGCCGCTGATCATCGCCTCGGGCGGCAACTCGGGAAGCCAGGCCACCTCGCTCATCATTCGTGCGCTCTCGTTGCGGGAGATCACCCTGGGCGACTGGTGGCGCGTCGCCTTCCGCGAGTTGAAGAGCGGCGCCCTGCTGGGCGTGATGCTGGCCTGCATCGGCTTCGCGCGCGTGGTGGCGTGGGAATGGCTGTTCCGCGCCGGGGTGCTCTCGCGCGGCTACGGCGATCACTACCTGCTGGTGGCGGCGACCGTCTCCGCGAGCCTGGTGGGCGTGGTGTTGGTGGGCGCGATGATCGGCTCGATGTTGCCCTTCGCGCTGCGGCGCCTGGGCCTCGACCCGGCCGCCGCCTCGGCGCCCTTCGTCGCCACCCTCGTCGACGTGACGGGCATCGTCATCTACTTCAAGGTGGCCAGCGTCATCCTCAGCTCGACGTTGCTGGCGTCGTGACGCTCAGCGCTTGCGGCGCGCGGTGATCAGCAGATCGGGCCCCACGCGCTCGGCGGTCAGCGACTCGAACTCCAGCGCCTTCGCGGGGTCCTTCACGTCGAGCGCGCCCGACCACGTCAGCCCACCGTGACCGAAGAGCCGGGGGGCCATGAAGAGCATCAGCTCGTCGACCAGCCCGGCCTCGAGGAAGGCGCCGTGCACCCCGGCCCCACCTTCGACCAGCAGGTGCAGCGCGCCGTTCTTCGCCAGCCGCGTGAGGAACACCGAGAGATCGACGCGGCCCTTCACCACCGGCACCTGCCAGATCTCCACCCCGCGCGCGACGAAGGCCCGCGCCTTCGGAGACGTCGGCGCGTGGCGCGTCACCACCACGGTGCGGGCCTGGCGCGTGTCGTAGATCTTCGCCTTCGGGCTGGTGCGCAGCCGCGGGTCGATCACCACGCGCAGCGGGTTGCGGCCCTGCCCGCCCGGCAACCGGGTGGTGAGCTGGGGATCGTCGGCCTCGACCGTCGACGCGCCGACCAGGATGGCGTCGATCAGATCGCGCACCTGGTGCACCACGCGCCGCGAGGCCTCCGAGCTGATCCACCCCGAGCGGCCGGTGGACGTGGCGAGCTTGCCGTCGAGCGTGAGCGCCACCTTCGCGGTGACGAAGGGCAGCCCGGTGCGCATCGCCTTGAAGAAGGGCTGGTTGAGCGCCTCGGCCGCGGCGCGCAGCACGTCGCCCTTCACCTCGACGCCCGCCTGCTCGAGCCGCCGCGCGCCCTTGCCGTTGACGATCGGGTTGGGGTCGTTCGAGGCGTAGACCACCCGCTTGATGCCCGCGCGAATGATCGCCTCGGTGCAGGGCGGTGTGCGGCCGTGGTGGTTGCAGGGCTCGAGCGTGGAATACAGCGTCGCGCGCTTCGCCTTCGCGCCCGCGCGCTGGAGCGCCACCGCCTCGGCATGCGGGCCGCCCACCGGAGACGTGAAGCCGGTGGCGATCACCTTGCCGCGCTTGACGATCACCGCGCCGACGGCGGGGTTGGGGTGCGTGCGTCCGAGCGCCTTCACCGCCTCGGCGATCGCCAACGACATGGCCGCTTCGTCGTTCACCCTTTGCCCTTCTTCGACTCGCCGGCCTTCTTCGCCTGCACCGAGATGATGTCCTTCAGCTCGTCCATGAACTCGGCGATGTCGCGGAAGCTCCGGTACACCGACGCGAAGCGCACGTAGGCCACCTCGTCGAGCGCGGGCAACTTCTCCATCACCAGCGTGCCGATGGTGGTGGACGCGACCTCCTTCTCGCCCAGCTCCTGCAGCCGCCGCTCGATCTCGGTGACGAGCTGCTCGACCTGGTCGACCGACACCGGCCGCTTCTCACAGGCCTTCTTCAGCCCGGCCAGCAGCTTGTCGCGATCGAAGCCCTCGCGGCGCCCGTCCTTCTTCACCACCAGCGGGTTGAGCTCTTCCACGCGCTCGTAGGTGGTGAAGCGGCGCTTGCACGTCTCACACTCGCGCCGCCGGCGGATGATCGTTCCTTCCGCCGAGTCGCGCGAGTCCATCACGCGGGTGTCGGCGGCAGCACAGAAGGGACAGCGCATCGCTTCAGACCTTGCGCAGGCGCGAGAGGTACAGCGGGAAGGCGGAGGTGAACTCCTTCACCTCGTCGCGGATCTTCGCCAGCGCCGCCGGGTCGGCGTGGGCGTCGAGCGCCTTGCCGATCAGCTTCGCCACCGTGGCCATCTCGCCGGTCTTCATGCCGCGGGTGGTGATGGCCGGGGTGCCCACGCGCACGCCCGAGCTCACCGTGGGCTTCTCGGGGTCGAAGGGGATCTGGTTCTTGTTCACCGTGATGCCCGCGTGGCCCAGCACCTCTTCGGCCAGCTTGCCCGTCAGCTTCCGCGGGCGGAGATCGAGCAGCATGAGGTGGTTGTCGGTGCCGCCCGACACGATGCGGATGTTCTGCGCCTGCAGCCCCTCGGCGAGCGCCTTCGCGTTGTCGACCACCTGCTTCGCGTAGGCCTTGAACGCCGGCTGGAGCGCCTCACCGAAGGCCACCGCCTTGGCCGCGATGATGTGCATCAGCGGGCCGCCCTGCATGCCGGGGAACACCTGGCTGTTCACCGTCTTGGCGTACTGTTCCTTCATCAGCACCAGCCCCGAGCGCGGGCCGCGCAGCGTCTTGTGGGTGGTGGTGGTGACGATGTCGGCGTAGGGGATCGGCGAGGGGTGCGCGCCGCCGGCCACCAGGCCCGCGATGTGCGCCATGTCCACCATCAGCGCCGCGCCGCACGCGTCGGCGATCTCCTTGAAGCGCGCGAAGTCGAGGGTGCGCGGGTAGGCCGACGCGCCGACGACGATCACCCGCGGCTTGTGTTCCTTCGCCAGCGCCTCGGCCTGCGCGTAGTCGAGCTGCTCGGTGTCCTTCACCAGGCCGTAGTGCACCGCCTTGTAGAGCTTGCCCGAGAAGTTGAACGACGAGCCGTGGGTGAGGTGACCGCCGCTGTTGAGATCGAGGCCCAGCAGCGTGTCGCCCGGCTTCATCAGCGTCATGTACGCGGCCATGTTGGCCTGGCTGCCGGAGTGCGGCTGCACGTTGGCCGCCTGCGCGCCGAACAACTGCATCGCGCGCTCGATGGCCAGCGCCTCGGCCTTGTCGACCTCCTCGCAGCCGCCGTAGTAGCGCTTGCCGGGGTAGCCCTCGGCGTACTTGTTGGTGAGCACGCTGCCGGCCGCTTCGAGCACGGCGGGGCTGACGAAGTTCTCGGAAGCGATCAGCTCGAGGCCCTCTTCCTGGCGGCGCGTCTCGGCGTGGATGATCTCGGCGATCTTCGGGTCGACCTGCTGCAGGGTGGCGGTGTTCTCCATGCGCCGTCGCGTAGCCGCTACGCCCCGCCTTCTCAAGGGGTTCGCTTCGTCACGGCGATGTCACTGGACCGTCTCGGGTTCGTCGGGGTCCCCTTCTACATGGCGGCCGCATGTCGCTCAGGTCGCTCGCCCGTCTCGTCGCGGTGCTCTCTTCTCTCTCGTTCGCGCAGGATCTCGACGCTGGCGTACCCCCGCAGGCCGCACCGGACGCGGTGGACGCCGGGGTGCCCGACCGCTTTTCGGCGACGGTGCAGGCGAAGTTCGGCGAAGGGGTGACCTTCAAGTCGGGTGACGTGACGCTGCAGCTGCGCGGGCGAGTGCAGGCCCAGGCGCTGGTGGTGGTGCCCGGCGAAGGCAGCACCGCCCATCGGCAGAACGCCCTGATGGTGCGGCGTGCCCGCCTGGCGCTCAAGGGGGAGCTGCCGTGGCACCTCTCGTTCAACCTCCAGCTCGCCTTCGCCAACCTCGACATGGAAGCCGACGCGCCCAACGTGCTGCGCGACTTCAACGTCACCTGGGCCCCGCTGCGCGACGTCTCGCTGCGCTTCGGGCAGATGAAGGTGCCCTTCGACGTGCAGCGCGTCGTGTCGTCGAGCTCACTGCAGCTGGTCGATCGCTCGACCGTCACCGGCGAGCTCAACCTCGATCGCGACGTGGGCCTGGTGCTCTTCTCGGACGATCTCTTCGGGCTGGGGCAGCGGCTGCGCTACGCCATCGGCGTCTTCGGTGGCGACGGCCGCAACCGCATCGGCACCAACGTCGGCCTGCTGTACGCCGCGCGGGTGCGCGTCAGCCCCTTCGGCGCGTTCGACGACAAGGCCGAAGGCGACCCCGACCGCGACCCGCGCCTCCGCCTGGCGATCGGCGCCGGCGTGGCGCGCAACGTGGCCACCAACCGGCCGCGGAGCACCACCGGCACGCCGTACCGGCTGGCGACCTTCGACTACAACCACGCCACCGGCGACGTGCACGCCAAGTGGCGCGGGCTGTCGCTGCTCGCCGAGGTGTACGTGCGCCAGGCCGATCTCTGGAAGGACGAGGCGGGCAACGACGTGGCGTCGAAGTCGGGCGTCGTCAGCGGGGTGAGCATCACCGAGTTCTCCCGCTCGGCGTGGGGGTGGTTCGTGCAGGGCGGCGGCTACGTCACGCCGTGGCTCGAGCTCGTCGCTCGCTACGGCGATCTGCAGCCGCTGGGGGTCACCGACCCGTCTCTGGCGCGCGTGCGCGAGGTGGGCGGCGGCTTCAACCTGATGTTCTTCAAGCACGATCTGAAGCTGCAGACCGACGTGTTCTGGCTCGACGACGGGCGCGGCAACAACGGGCGCGTGCAGGTGCGGGTGCAGGCGCAGGTCTACTTCTGACGGCCGATCAGGGGGTCGCCCAGGCGTTGCCCTCGAGCTCGATCGGCGGGTCGGCGACCGAGGCGCCCGACGCGCGGATCCAGTGCATCTGGCTCATCGCGTCGCCGCCCTTCGCGCACACCGCCTGGCGGAGCTTCTCGAAGGTCGCCTCGTCGGTGTCCTGCCGCGGCACGTTGACCCAGCCCAGGTTCTTCGAGCCCGAGGGCACGTCGGTGGCGGTGGGGTAGTCGCGCACGTTGCACTCGCCCTCGACGAAGCGCTGCTTGCGGGCGACCGGTTCCTGCTTCACCAGCGGCTTGATCTCGGTGCGGCAGCCGGCCGCGAGGAGCACCAGCACGACGAGCTTCTTCATCGCTGCGCCTCCACCCGGCGGATCTTCTCGACGCGCGCCGCGTGACGGCCACCCTCGAACTTCGCCGCGAGGAAGGCCTTCAGGATCTCGATCGCCAGCCCGCCGCCGGTCACCCGCTGCCCGAGGCACAACACGTTGGCGTCGTTGTGCATGCGCGACATGCGCGCCTCGAACTCCGTGCGGCACAGCGCGGCGCGAATGCCGTGCACCTTGTTGGCGGTGATCGCCATGCCCATGCCGGTGCCGCAGATCAGCACCCCCAGCTCGGCCTGCTGCGCGTTGACCGCGGTGGTCACCTTCGTCGCGAAGTCGGGGTAGTCGACCGAGGTGGTGTCCGCGGGGCCGAAGTCGGTGACGGCGTAGCCGAGCCTGCCCAACTCACCGACCAGCTCCGCCTTGAGCTGCACGCCTGCATGGTCTGCCGCAATCGCGATGGTCGCCATGCCCGCTGTGTATCAGCGAATCGGCTCGTCGTTGCGCGCGCGCGTCCACCGGCTCTCGACCAGCTTCCAGGTGGTCTCGCGGCCACACCCGGAGATCTTCACCTTCGTCGAGCTGATCAGCCGGTCGAGCTCCTTGTAGGCCAGCTTGTCTTCAGCGCACTCCAGCTCGCGCGCGGCGCGGGGCCCCAGCTCGAGCTTCAACTGCGCCAGCGGCGTGGAACACCCGGCGCACAGCACCAGCACGGCCAGCAGGCGGATCATGGGCCCAGTTCTACCTTGCCCACCGGGTCGGCGGTGGGGGGCACGGTGTCGTTGAGGTACAGCGCGCCGGCGCCGGTGTTGAGCCGCACGTAGACCGCGCGGCGGCTGCAGCCCGACACCCCGAGGTACACCGGGCCCGCCTCGTCACTCGAGAGCTCCTGCACGCCGAGTTTGTCGGGCGGGCACGAGAACTCGAAGGAAGCGCGCAGCAGCACGCGCTGCTTCGCCTGTTCGAAGGTCACCGGCGTCACGCAGCCCGCGCCGAACAGCCCCACCACCAGCAGCAGGCCGAGGCGCTTCATCACTTGCAGCGCTGCAGCACGAGCACGGCGTTGGTGCCGCCGAAGCCGAAGGAGTTCGACATCGCCGCGTTGACCCGCACCTCGCGCGCCTGGTTGGGCACGTAGTCGAGATCGCACTCCGGGTCGGGGGTGTGGAGGTTGATCGTCGGGGGGATCACGCCGCGGTGGAGCGCCATCGCGGTGATGATCGCCTCGGCGCCGCCCGACGCGCCCAACATGTGGCCGGTCATCGACTTGGTCGAGCTGACCATCAGCTTCTTCGCGTGCTCGCCGAAGACGCGCTTGATGGCCTTGGTCTCGTGGAGATCGTTGAACGGCGTCGAGGTGCCGTGGGCGTTGATGTACCCGATGTCTTCGGGCTTCAGGCCGGCCGACTTGAGGGCCAGGCGCATGCAGCGCTGAGCGCCCTCGTGCTCGGGGGCCGGCGCGGTCTCGTGGTGCGCGTCGGAGTTGGCCGCGTAGCCGGTGATCTCCGCGAGGATGGTGGCGCCGCGCTGCCGGGCCGACTCGTATTCTTCGAGGATCACCAGGCCCGCGCCTTCGCCCATCACGAAGCCGTCGCGGTCCTTGCTGAACGGGCGGCTGGCGCCCGCGGGGTCGTCGTTGCGGGTCGACAGCGCGTGCATCGCCTCGAAGCCGCCGATGCCCATGGGGGTGATGGCCGCCTCAGCGCCGCCGGCGATGGCCGCGTCGAGCTCGCCCCACTTGATCTGCCGGAAGGCCTCACCGATCGCGTGCGCCGAGGTGCTGCACGCCGACACCGGCGCCCAGTTCGCGCCCTTGCAGTTGTAGCGCATGGAGATCCGCCCCGGCGCCATGTTGCTGATCATCTTCAAGATGAAGAACGGCGAGAGACGATCGAAGCCCTTGGTGTGGCCGGTGAGGAAGCTCTCTTCGAACGAGCCGAGGCCGCCGATGCCCGAGCCGACGATCACCCCCACCCGCTCCGGGTCGTAGCCGTGGGCCTTCTCGACGCCCACCGGCAGCTGGCTCTCGCGCATCGCCAGCTCGGCGGCGGCCATCGCGTAGTGGTTGAAGGGGTCCATGCGGCGCGCTTCTTTGCGCTCGAGGAAGTCTTCGACGTTGAAGTCCTTCACCTCGCCAGCGATCGTCGTCGACAGCTTGCCCGGGTCGAAGCGCGCGATCTTCGCGATGCCCGACTTGCCAGCGAGCAGCGCCTGCCAGTTCTTCTCGGTGCCCGTGCCGAGGGCTGACACCAGACCGGTGCCGGTGATGACGACGCGACGGGGAGCGTTCACGAAGGGTCTCCGAAGGGCTGAAACGACTCGCCCGGGCATGTCCCCGGGCGAAGTACGGCACGACGAGTGGTTCGAACCCTTACTTCTTGTGGGTGTTGATGTAGTTGATCGCGTCGCCGACGGCCTTGATGTTCTCGGCCTCCTCGTCGGGGATCTCGATCTCGAACTCTTCTTCCATCGCCATCACGAGCTCGACGATGTCCAGCGAGTCGGCGCCGAGATCCTCGATGAAAGAAGATTCCATCTTGATCTCGTCTTCGCTCACGCCGAGCTGGTCAGCGATGATCGACTTGACCTTCGCTTCGATGTTGGTGGCCGTCATGGAGGTGTTTCCTTGTCCTGGTGTGGTGCTGCAGGGGTGAAGAAGTGGGCAGGCGCGTACCACACGGCACGCCCCTGACCAACGCTGAAACTACATGTACATGCCGCCGTTCACCTTGAGGACTTCCCCCGTGATGTACGAGGAAGCGTCCGACGCGAGGAAGGCCACGGCAGCAGCGACTTCCTCCGCATTCCCGATGCGCGACAATGGAATCGACGCGGCCATCTTGTCCTTCAGCTCGGGCGACAACGCGGCGGTCATGTCGGTGGTGATGAAGCCCGGCGTCACCGCGTTGACCCGAATGTTGCGGCTGGCGAGCTCGCGCGCGACCGACTTCGTCAGGCCGATCAACCCCGCCTTCGACGCCGAGTAGGCCGCCTGCCCGGCGTTGCCCATCTCGCCGACGATCGACGACACGTTCACGATCGCCCCGCCCTTCTGCTTCATCATCGGGCGGGCGACGGCGCGCATCAGCATGAAGGCGCCCTTGAGGTTGGTGTCGAGCGTCTTGTCCCAGTCGTCGTCCTTGAAGCGCATCAACAGGCCGTCGATCGCCACGCCGGCGTTGTTGACCAGCACGTCGAGGCGGCCGAACTCCTTGATCAGCTCGTCGATGGCGGTGCTGCACGCCTCCGAATCGGCGACGTCGAAGCGCACGGCCTTCGCCTTGCCGCCCGCGTCCACCAGCGCCTTGACGGTCTCGGTCGCCGCCGCCTCGTTGCCGGCGTAGCTGATCACCACCGTCGCGCCGCGCTTGCCCAGCTCGAGGGCGATCGCCCGGCCGATGCCGCGCGAGCCACCCGTCACCAGCGCCACCTTGTTCGAAAAGTCACCCATTGTTGGCCCCCAGGGCCGCCAGCGTCTTCTCGAGGCTGGCGGGATCTTCCACGTTGAACGACTCGATCGACTTCGAGATGCGCTTGACGAGGCCGCACAGCACCTTGCCCGGCCCGAGCTCGACCACCTTCGTCACGCCCGCCTTCTCCATGGCCTGCACGCTCTCGATCCACCGCACCGAGCCCGTCACCTGCTGCAGCAGCAGGTCCTTGATGCGCGCGCCGTCGGTGTTGGGGGTCGCCTCGACGTTGCTGACCACCGGCACCACCGGGTTCTTGAAGGTGCCCAGCACCTCGGCCAGCCGCGGCACCACCGGCTGCATCAGCGCGCAGTGGAACGGGGCGCTCACCGGGAGCGGCAACACCCGCTTGGCGCCCGCGGCCTTGAGCAGCTCCCCGGCGCGCTCGACCGCTTTGGCGTGGCCGGCGATCACCGTCTGCGAGGGCTCGTTGAAGTTGGCGCAGCTCACCACCTCGCCCTGCGCGGCCTGCGCGCACAGCTCGGCGACCTTCTCGGGCGGCAGGCCCAGCACCGCCGACATCGCGCCGACGCCCGCGGGCACCGCGTCCTGCATGAACGAGCCGCGCGCGCGCACCGCCTTCACCGCGTCGCCCAGCGACATCGACTGCGCGGCCACCAGCGCCGAATATTCGCCCAGCGAGTGGCCGGCCACGAAGGCGGGCGCGGTCGCGAAGCGCTTGCTGAACACCGCGTGCGCCGCCACCGACACGGTGAGGATCGCCGGCTGCGTGTTGGCCGTCAGCTTGAGCTGCTCGTCGGGGCCCTCGAAGCACAACGTCGAGAGCTTCTCGTGGAGCGCGTCGTCGGCCGCGTCGAACACGGCCTTCGCTTCGGGGAACGCGTCGGCGAGCGCCTTGCCCATGCCGACCGACTGACTGCCCTGCCCTGGAAAGATGAACGCGATGCTCATGAAGTCCTCACCAGCGAACGACGGCGCTGCCCCACGACATGCCCGCGCCGATGGCCATCATGGCGATCATGTCGCCCGGCTGGAGCTTGCCGGCGCGGTTCGCCTCGTCGAGCGTGGTGGGCAGCGAGGCCGAAGAGGTGTTGCCGAAGCGATCGATGTTCAGCCACGCCTTCGCGCGGGGGATCTCGAGGCGCTCGAGCACCGCGTCGATGATGCGAATGTTCGCCTGGTGGGCGATCACGTGCGTCACCTGCTCGGCGGCGAGCTGGTTGAACTCGAGGCCTTCCTTCACCGCGTCGGTCAACGAGCGCACCGCGAACTTGTAGACCTCGCGGCCGTTCATCGAGACCTTGTGCAGCTTCTGCTTGATCACCTCTTCACTGGTGGGGTGCTTCGAGCCCCCGCCAGGAATGCAGAGGATGTCGGTCTGCGTGCCGTCGGTGTGGAGGTGCGTCGAGAGGATGCCGCGCGCCGGATCGCTCGAGGGCCCCAGCACCATCGCCCCGGCCGCGTCGCCGAACAGCACGCAGGTGTTGCGATCGTCCCAGTCGATGATGCGGGTCAGCAGCTCGACGCCGATCACCAGCGCCCGCTTGACCAGCCCCGACTGAATGTACTGAGCGGCGATCGACATGCCGAACAGCGAGCCCGCGCAGGCCGCCGACACGTCGAAGGCGAAGGCCTTCTTCGCGCCCAGCTTGGCCTGCAGGAAGGCGGCGCAGGCCGGCATCGGCATGTCGGGCGAGATGGTGCCGACGATGATCACGTCGAGGTCCTCGGCGCGGGTGTTCGCCATCTCCAGCGCGCGCACCGCGGCCTTGAGGGCCATGTCAGAAGTGACTTCACCTTCGGCGGCGACGTGGCGCTGGCGAATGCCGGTGCGCTCGAAGATCCACTCGTCAGACGTTTCCACGATCTTGGCCAGGTCGTGGTTGGTCATCACCTTTTCAGGTGCGTAGCTCCCGGTGCCGATGATCTGCGCGCGCGTCACGAGGCGGCCCATTACCCACAAGCGCCGCGCGTGTCACCGCGTACCATTTTTCGCACACTGGGAATCGCGCCACGCAGCGGCATCGACCACGCGGACGCACGAATGCCCGGCGGTGAACAGCGATCACCACCAGGCATGGGTGCTGTGAAGGGTCTCCCGGGAAGGCGGGAGATCAGTCAGCTGAACCGGTGCTGACCTTCTTGCCCTTGTAGAAGCCGCAAGCCGGGCACACGCGGTGCGGCTGCGTCGCGGCGCCACAGTTCGGGCACGCGTTGAGCTGCACGGGGGACTTCAGCTTGTTGTTGGCCGAGCGGCGCTTGTCGCGACGCATCTTGGAAGTACGCTTCTTGGGAACGCCCATGGAACTTGTCCGTCCTTTCGACTGCTAGTTCTTCAGTTTGATGTCCTTCAGCTTCGCCAAACGGACATCGACTTCTTTCGCCTTGCCGTGACCGCAATCCTGCTCGTTGAGATCCTGCCCGCAGGCCGGGCACAACCCCTTGCAGTCGTCCCTACACACCACCGTCACCGGAAGCGCCAGCAATACCTGCTCACGTACGACCGGGTCCAGATCGATCGTCTTTCCGTCGAACGGTTCGGCGTCGATCTCATCGAGCTCGAAGGAAGCGGCCACCTCGGCTTCGCCGTCGTCTTCCTTCTTCTGAGCCCGCCGCTTCTTGCCCTTGCCGTTGCCCAGCGACACCGCGGCGTCATCGTCGACCCGGGGCGCGGTGGGCTCGGGGATCATCCGCAGCGAGAAGTCGACGTCGATCGGCACCGGCACCGCGGTCGTGCAGCGCTTGCACGGACACTCGAGCTCGGCCGAAAAATGGCCCTTCACGAACACGCGGCCCGAGACCTTCTTGAAGCTCGCGGTCAGCGGCGAGGACGAGACGAGCGTGAAGCCCTCCGAGTCCGCCAGTGCCGTGGAGAGCACTTCGGCCTTGATGGGCTCTGAACGCTTGAGCCCGGGCTCCTGAATTTCTTCAATCTTTACCAGCATTTACCCGTCTGCCTGCGAAAGGGGGCGGAACCTACATGATGATGACAAGGCGAGTCAAACCCGGTGTGGTAGGACCTCGGTCCGTGCGCGTCCTGACCGCCTCGATCTGGTGCCTCGCGATGATCGCCCACGCCGAGCCGGGCGCCGCCCTCGACGCGCCCCGCGTGCTGGCGAGCGGCCAGGTGGTGCCGCGCAACGAGGCGGTGCAGAAGGCCGCGCAGCAGGTCGACGAGGGCGACTTCGAAGACGCGATCCGCACGGTCGAGAAGGGCATCGAGCAGCCCGATCTCACCGACGATCAGCTCGCCGAGCTGTACCGGTTGATGGGCCTCTCGCACCTGTACCTCGGCAACGAAGACAAGGCCCGCGACGCCTTCGAGAAGCTGCTCCAGGCCCGGCCCGACTACGAGCTGCCGCGCTCGGCGCCCCCGAAGATCCGCGCGCTGTACGCCCGCATCAAGGACGACATCCGCAAGCGGCGCGTGCGCCCGGTGACGTTGACGGTGACGCCGGTGACCGAAGCGGCCGGCGACGCGGCGGTGGTGGTCGAGGCGAGCATCGACGACATGGCGCTGGGGGCGAAGGCCAAGCTCTTCTACCGGCGCGCCGGCGCGCAGAGCTTCAGCTCGATCGACTTCGCGCGAGGCAAGGTGCGCTCGGAATATTCGGCGACGGTGCCGGCCTTCGAGGTGCCGGCCGAAGAGCAGTCGTACGAGGTCGAGTACTTCGTGGAGGTCGCCGACGCCGCCCAGCGTCGCCTCGCCGGCCGAGGAGATCCCTACAACCCGCTCACCTTCCGCGTGGCGGCGAAGAAGAGCGCCGCGGCCCCGGTCGCGGAAGCGACGCCGATCTACAAGAGCCCCTGGCTGTGGATCGGCCTCGGCCTCGGCGCCGCGGCGGCCACCACCGGCATCGTGCTGCTCGCCACCGGCAACCAGACGGCGACCCTGCCGGTGAAGATCCAGATCGAGGGCCAGCCGTGAAGCGCGCCCTGCTCTGCTTCGCCCTGGTGGCGTCGGCCTGCGGCCCCGAGACGCAAGGCCCCACCTTCCCCATCGAGCTGTTCGTCAGCGCCGGCCTCAACGATCAGCTCAGCGCCTTCCAGGTCTCGCTGGTGAAGAACGGCAGCGCGCTCGACTGCGTGGCGGTGCAGAAGAGCTGCATCAAGGATCAGGTCGACGCCGCCCGCTTCGTGAAGCTCAAGGACGCGGCGGGCAAAGAGGTGCAGTCGCTCAACTTTCCGCTCTCGCTCTCGGCCGGCTCGCCCAGCACCCAGGACGTGTCGCTGCGCGAGCTGCCGCTGGGCAAAGACTTCGCGCTGGTGATCGAGGCGGTGTCGAAAGACGCGACGCCGAAGCTCTCGGGCAGCTCGTGCAACTACCTCAAGGAGCTCACCGCCGGCGCCAACCCCGCCGTGTTCGCGAAGATCGAGCTGCTCAACCCGCCCGCCGCCTGCGACCCGCGGCACTGATCACTTCTTCGCGGCGGCGCCCTTCGCGCTGAGCTTGCCGATCAACTTCTCGAGCCGCGTGCGATCGGCGGGCACCATGCCGACGAACTGCACGCCCATGCCCAGCTCCTTGGCAGACACGATGTCGCCCTCGCAGACGATCTCGTGGGTGTCGGCCGGCAAGGTGAACTTGAGCGACACCCGCGTGCCCATCGGCAGGGGAATGGTCTGCACGAAGAAGGCGCCGCCGACCGAGAGGTTGGACGCCCGCTGGTAGTAGAGCTCGCCCTCGCGCGCCGCCTCGATCCACAAATCCACGGGGATGCGCGTCTCTCGTCGCTTGTCGTTGTCGGAGGCCATGCGGACGCGCGGCTTATGCCACGAGACGGGATGAAGTAGGAAGCCGCCGCATGGCGCGCATCCTCGTCATCGAAGACGAACAGGACCTCGGGACCCTGCTCGAATACAACCTGCGCGCCGACGGGCACGAGGCCGAGGTGGTGCGCACCGGCGCCGCCGGCGTCTCGCGCGCGAAGGCCTGGAAGCCCGACCTGATCCTCCTCGACCTGATGCTCCCCGACATCGCGGGCAGCGAGGTGGCTCGTCTCATTCGCCAGACCGAGCCGCGGCGCACGCCGATCATCATGGTCACCGCGCGCGGCGAAGAGGGCGATCGGGTGAAGGGGCTCGAGTTGGGCGCCGACGACTACGTGGTCAAGCCCTTCTCGGTGAAGGAGCTGCTGCTGCGGGTGAAGGCCGTGCTCCGCCGCCACGACGAAGAGCCGAAGGGCGAGGCCCACCAGCTCAGCAAGGGCGACATTCAGCTCGACGTCGAGCGCCACGAGGTGCGCGTCGGCGGCAAGCCGGTGGTGCTCACCGCGCTCGAGTTCCGGCTCCTGAAGACCTTCCTCGAGCGGCCCGGCCGGGTGCAGACCCGCGAGACGCTCCTGTCAGACGTCTGGGGCATCGACGCCGACATCACCACCCGCACCGTCGACACCCACATCAAACGGCTGCGCGAGAAGCTGGGGCCGGCGGGCGACGTGATCGAGACCATTCGCGGGGTCGGTTACAAACTCGTGGCTTGATCGGTCCACGGTCGTCCGCGCTACGGGGGCTTCATGAACCGCCTCATCCTCTGGGTCTGGGGAACCTTCGTCGGGCTCGGGACGCTGACCCTGTTTCTCACCCAGTCGGTCGCCCTCGCGGTGCTGCTGGCGCTCCTCGCCGCGACCTGCGTGGGCGTGGCCACGATGCGCGTGACCGATCAGTGGAAGCGTCGCGCCGACGCCTTCGCCGCCGCCGCGCGCGGGCTGGTGATCGACCCCGGGGTGTACCTCGGCAGCGGCGAAGACCCGATCAGCCTCGCGCGCGAGATGCAGACCTCCGCGCTCACCAATCGCGACAACGCGCGCAAGCTGGCGGTGCTCCGCGCGGTGATCGACGGCATGGCCGAGGGGGTGTGGATCACCTCCGAGGTGGGCACCGTCGTCGAGCACAACAACGCGCTCAAGGAGTTCCTCTACACCGGCCTGGAGATCGTCGGGCACCACCCCCGCGATCTGGTCGACAGCGCCGAGCTCCACCAGGCGGTCGAACGCGCCTGTCGTGACGGGCAGTCGTCGCGCCTCGAGCTGACCATCGAGGGCGTGCGGCCGTACGTGTTGTCGGTGCACGTCTCTCCGCTGGGGCGCGAGCTGGGAGGCTCGTCGGCGGTCTTCTTCGACGTCACCGAGCTGCGGCGCCTCGAGAAGGTGCGCAAAGACTTCGTGGCCAACGTCTCGCACGAGCTGCGCACGCCGATCACCGCCATTCGCGGCTACGCCGAGACGCTCCAGTCGGGCGCGCTGAAGGACCCCGTCGCCGCGCCGAAGATGGTCGACATCATCCACCGGCAGGCGGAGCGGCTCTCGGAGCTGGTCGAAGACCTGCTCGAGCTCTCGCGCCTCGAGTCGCGCCAGACGCAGCTCTCGGAGAAGCCGGTCGAGCTCGCCGAAGCCACCCAGCGCGCGCTGGAGGCGGTGCGGCCCAAGGCGCGCCTGCGCGGCACCTCGATCGAAGTGCAGATCACCCCCGGGCTCTTCGCGCTGGGCGATCAGCGGGCCATCGAGCAGGTGCTGCTCAACCTCATCGACAACGGCGTGAAGTACTCGCCGCCCAACGGCCACGTGTGGGTCAGCGCCGCGAAACGAGACGGCCACGTGCTGGTCCAGGTGAAGGACGACGGCCCCGGCATCGAGGCCCGGCACCTCTCACGCGTCTTCGAGCGCTTCTACCGGGTGGACAAGGGCCGCTCCCGCGAGATGGGCGGCACCGGGCTGGGGCTCTCGATCGTCAAGCACCTCGTCACCACCATGAAGGGCGACGTGCGCTGCGAGAGCGCCCCGGGGCAGGGCTCGACCTTCTCCGTCGAGCTCCCCGCGCCCGAGGCCCAGCACTTCGCCCCTCCCCGACCGTCGGCACCTGAAATCGACTCGGCGCGCTCAGAGCCCTAAGCTCTGCAAACGATGCGCGTTGCGGTGCTGGCTGACATTCACGGGAATCTCGCTGCTGCCGAGGCCGTGATGGAGGACATCGAGCGCCAGTCCCCCGACTTCATCGTCGCGGCCGGCGACCTCGCGATGCGCGGCTCGCACCCCGCCGAGACCGTCGATCTGCTGGTGGACAAGTGCGACGCCCTGTTGATGGGCAACACCGACGCCTACCTCGCCGATCTGTACCTCGCCGGCGCCTACCGCGAGGCCGAGCACTGGAAGACCGAGCTGCTCAACTGGACGCGCGATCAGCTCGGCGCCGAGCGGCTCGATCGCATGCGCCAGATGCCCTTCTCGGTGCGCTACTCGCCGCGCAAGGGGCAGGACCTGTTCGTCTGCCACGCCAACCCCAAGAACCTCGAAGAGTCGATCGAGCCCACCCTCGACGAGAGCACCGTGCGGCGGCTGCTGCAGAACGTCGACGCCACCGCGATGGCCTTCGGGCACCTCCACTTTCCCTACCGGCGCCGCGTGGGCCGGCTGGTGATCGCCGACGTCGCCTCGGCGGGCATCCCCCGCGATGGCGATCTGCGCCCCGCCTGGGGGCTCTTCACGTGGACCCCGCGCGGCTGGCGGGTGCAGATCCGCCGGGTGCGCTACGCGGTGCGCAAGGCGACCCAGTCGTTGACCGCGCGCAAGGTGCCGGGCGCGCCGCTCCTCATCCACAAGATGATCGAGTGCCGCTACCGCCACCACTCGTTGCTCGCCGACGCCGCCCGCCGCCACTCGGGGCTCCCGCCCTACCTCAAGCCGCCGCCGGGCGCGCCGCGCAACCTCCCTCCGCCCACCCTGCCCCCGCCCCCGGGGCTGATGCCCGCCCCGGGCGAATCGACCCAGCTCGACGAGGCGGCCGACGAGCTCCTCGCCGCCACCACCCTGCTGCAGACCCAGGCGCCCGAAGAGACTGAGGCCACCGCGGCGAACGACGACGCGGGCGACCTGCCCCCCTCCCTGGATGACGGGCCCGCCGCCGCCGGCGAGTGACGAGGTTGTCACACGGCCTCCACGGCCCCGTGGCGGGAGGTCGTTACACCGCGCGCCATGGCTCACGTGCTCATCGTCGATGACGAAGCGGATCTCGCGTCCCTCGTCGAGTTCAACCTCCAGCAGGCCGGCCTCGAGACCTCGGTGGCGCTCACCGGGGAGCAGGCGCTCTCGCTGGCCAGGCAGCGCGTCCCCGACGTGGTGTTGCTCGATCTGATGCTCCCCGACATCTCGGGCAAGGAAGTGTGCCGCCGGCTGCGCGCCGAGCCGAAGACGCGCGCAGTGCCGATCGTGATGCTCACCGCGCGGGGCGAGGAGCTGGATCGCGTCGAGGGCTTCGAGGTCGGCGCCGACGACTACGTCACCAAGCCCTTCAGCCCGCGCGAGCTGGTGCTGCGTATCAAGGCCATCCTCCGCCGCGCGTCACCGCCCGACACCGGCGCCCGGCTCACCGTGGGGTTTTTCACCATCGACACCGGCTCGCACCGGGTGTGGGTCGACGGCCAGCTGCTCGAGCTGACCGCGCTGGAATTCAAGCTGCTGCACCACTTCATGGCGCGCGCCGGCCGGGTGCAGTCGCGCGAGCAGCTGTTGTCCGACGTGTGGGGCATCACCTCGCCGCTCGAGACGCGCACGGTGGACACGCACGTGATGCGCCTGCGCGAGAAGCTGGGCGTGGCGCGCGACAGCATCGAGACGGTGCGCGGGGTCGGCTACCGCATGAGCGACGAGCTCGAGCCGCAGCAGCCGTCAGCGTCGGCCTGAGAGCGTCACCTGCAACGACTTGCCGAACACCTCGCGGAAGAGCTCGAGCTCGTGCTGGAGATCCCACAGCTCGAGATCGACCGAGTCGCGCGCCTTGACCGTCAGCGACACCGTGCGGCCCTTCACCGCGGCGCTGAGCCCCTTCACCGGCTGGTGGTGGCTGCGGTCGAGCGAGTCGGCCACCCGCAGCAACGTGGAGCACTTGCGCACGATGCGGAACTCCGCCGGCGTCAGCTCCTGGAGCAGCTCGTGCTGCGGCACCGGCTTCGAGCGCCGATGAAACCGGGCGATGAGCGCCACCAACTGGCGCTCGCGCTCGCTGATGCCCGGCAGGTCGGAGCTGAGGATCAGGTAGTGCGTGTGCTTGTGGTGCTTCTGGTAGTTCACCGCGTGGCCGAGATCGTGGAGCAGCGCCGCCACCTCGAGGTACGGCCGCGCGGCTGCTGGCAGCTGGTGCAGGGTCGCCAGATCGTCGAACAGGGTCAGCGCGAGGTTCTTCACCTGAACGCCGTGGGCCTCGCTGAAGGCGAAGCGCCGGCCGAGCGCGATGGCGGCCTCCGAGAGCGAATGATCGTCGACGTCGATGCGCCGCCGCTTGATCAGATCGTAGAGGATGCCCTCGCGCAGCCCGCGGTCGACGGCGGTGATGGTGTTCACCTTGAGCCGCTTCATCACCGCCTCCAGCACCACCGCGCCGGCCACCACGATGTCGGCGCGCCGCGGGTCGAAGCGCTTGCGCCGCTTCTCCACGTCCATCTCCGCCAGCTCTTCGACGGCCCTCGAGACCTCCTCGAGCGTGGCGTGGCCCACCCCTTCGGAGCGGGCGAAGGCGACGATGGCGCCGATGGTGCCCGACGAGCCGATCGCCGCGGTGGGCAGCCCCTTGAGCGAGCCCTTGAGCCGCTCCTCGAGCATCTCGCGGGCGAAGTTGCGCACCAGCGCCAGCTTCTTGCCGGGCACCGCGTCTTTGAGATCGAACAGCTCGGTCAGCCGCACCGCGCCGAGGTCGACGCTCCACAGATCTTTGGGTCGATCGCCGTGCGCGAAGATGATCTCGGTGCTGCCGCCGCCGATGTCGATGCACAACGAGCGCTGGTGGCTCTGCTTGCCGTGGAGCACGCCCAGGCAGATCAGCCGCGCCTCTTCGCGGCCCGACACCACGTCGAGCGAGAGCTCGGCCTCGCGTCGCACCCGGCGGACGATCTCGTCGCGGTTGCGGGCCTCGCGCAGCGCGCTGGTGGCCACCGCCCGCACGCGCGCGCCGTAGCGCTTGCACAGCGCCGAGTAGCGCCGCAGCGTCGCCACCAGCCGGTTGGCCACCTCGCGCGAGATGACTCCCGAGCGGAACAGGCCCTCGCCCGGGCGCACCGGGTCACGCTCGGTGTGGAGCCCTTCGATCGAACCATCGGGGAGCACCCGGGCCAGCTCGAGGCGGACCGCGTTGGTCCCCACGTCGATGGCACCCAGGATGTCGTCGGCCACTTCGGATCGGCTGCGTCGCGCCATGAAAAGTGGTCCGACCTTACACATGTGCGAAGAAGGGAGCAGGGGGTTTGAACGTGGTCGACTCAGGCAGTACCGACAGGCACCTCTTCCTCAACCGGGAGCTCTCGTGGCTCGCGTTCAACGAGCGCGTGCTCGCCGAGGCGCGGAACAGCTCGCTCCCGTTGCAGGAGCGGCTGAAGTTCCTCGCCATCGTCTCGGGCAACCTCGACGAGTTCTTCATGGTGCGCGTCGCGGGCATCAAGCAGCAGCTGCAGGGCGGCGTGGCCGAGCTGCCCGCCGACGGCATGCTGCCGGGTGATCAGCTCACCGCCATCGCCGAGCGCACCCACAAGATGGTCGAGGAAGAGTACCGGGTGTGGCAGCGCGAGCTGTTGCCGCTGCTCTCCGCCAACGGCTTCGCGGTGCTCAACCGCGACGTGCTGACCGCCGAGCAGAAGGCCGCCGCGAAGACCTGGTTCCAGGCCAACGTCTTCCCCGCGCTCACGCCGCTGGCCGTCGATCCGGGCCACCCCTTCCCTCACCTCCGCAACAAGTCGCTCAACGTGGCCGTCGTCGTGCGGCGCGGTGGGCAGCGGCGCCGCAAGGAGCTGGGCGAGTCGTCGCTGGCCGTGGTGCAGGTGCCCTCGGTGCTGCCGCGGCTGGTGCCGATGCCGTCGAGCACCGGGGTGGCGTTCCTGCTGTTGGAAGAGCTGATCCTGCTCCACGCGGGCGATCTCTTCCCCGGCTTCGCGGTCGATCAGGCCTGCGCCTTCCGCCTCACCCGCAACTGGGACCTCGACATCGACGAAGAAGAGTCCCAGGACCTCCTGGCCTCGATTCAGCAGGAGCTGCGCCGGCGCGATCGCGGCGCGGTGGTGCGCCTCGAGCTCGACGCCACCGCGTCACCGGCGCTGGAGTCGCAGCTCAGCGCGGCGCTGAAGGTCGGCGCGATGGACGTGTACCGCATCGCCGGCCCGCTCCAGCTGCAGGACATGACGGCCATCGGCGACAACGATCCGCGCCTCGAGAACCGCGTCGAGCCGCTGGTGCCCGCCACCCAGGCGCTGATCAACAACGCCGACTCGATCCTCCAGCTCGTGGGCCAGCGCGATCTGCTGCTCCACCACCCGTACGAGTCGTTCGACCCGGTGGTGCGCTTCCTCGATGAGGCGGCCGACGACCCGAACGTGCTGGCGATCAAGCAGACGCTCTACCGCACCACCGGTGACAGCCCGGTCGCCCGCGCCCTGGTGCGCGCGTCGGAGAACGGCAAGCAGGTCGCGGTGCTGGTCGAGCTCAAGGCCCGCCTCGACGAGGCCAACAACATCGCCTGGGCGCGCCGCATGGAAGAGAACGGCGTGCACGTGGTCTACGGGCTGATCGGCCTCAAGACGCACTGCAAGGTGACGCTGGTGGTGCGCCGCGAGGGCAACGGCATTCGCCGTTACGTGCACCTCGGCACCGGCAACTACAACTCGGCCACCGCGCGCGCGTACACCGATCTCTCGTACTTCACGGCGCGCACCGAGATCGCCGACGACGTCACCGCGCTGTTCAACCTGCTGACCGGCTACTCGACCCAGCCCAACTGGAAGCGCCTCGCCGTCGCCCCCACCACGCTGCAGACGAAGGTGCTCGAGCTGATCGAGCGCGAGACCCAGCGCGCCAAGAAGGGCGAGCCGGCGCGCATCATCGGCAAGATGAACGCATTGGTGGACCCGGTGGTGATCCGCGCGCTGTACGGCGCGAGCCAGGCCGGCGTGGAGATCGATCTCCTCGTCCGCGGCATCTGCTGCCTGCGCCCGGGCGTGCCCGGCGTGTCCGAGCGCATTCGCGTGGTGTCGATCGTCGATCGGTTCCTCGAGCACACCCGCGCGTTCGCCTTCGGGGTGGGCGCGCAGACCGACGTGTTCATCTCGTCCGCCGACTGGATGCCGCGCAACTTCCACCGCCGCGTGGAGGTGATGGCGCCGGTGGAAGAGCCCGCGCTCAAGGCCCGCATCCTCGAAGAGGTGTTGGGGCTCGGCCTCAAGGACAACGTGAAGGCCCGGCACCTCCAGAGCGATGGCACCTACGTGCCGGGCCCGCTGCAGCTCGACGGGCAGACCATTCGCAGCCAGACGGTGCTGCTCGAGCTCGCCCGCCGCAGCGGCACCCCGGGAGAGCCGGTGCTGCGCCACGTCGCCTCGCCCGTGGAGAAGGCCCCGGGACTTCCGGCCCCGCCTCCGTCGACCACCGCCCCGTCCTAACCGTGTGGAATGACGCACCCTGCCCTTGCATGCCCGAGGGCGAGGTGAGAGACGGCAGCGCAGGCGTTACACTCGAATCGTCGTCTCGAAGAAGGAGTGATGGCCATGGGCCTCAAGTGGACTGAGATTCTGCTGATTCTCTTCGCGCTGATGCTGCTGTTCGGAGCGTCGCGTCTTCCCCAGTTGGGCTCGTCGCTGGGCTCGGCCATCCGCAACTTCAAGAAGGGCTTCTCCGGCGAGGTCGAAGAGAAGGCCGACGAGAAGAAGCTCTCGCAGGGCGACGGCACCAGCCTCCCCTCGCAAGAGAAGGCCGCCAGCAAGCAGAGCTGAGCTGCCTCGAGCGCAGACACGAAAACGCCGCGCCCCCACTGCAGGGAGCGCGGCGTTCGTCGTTTCAGGTCACTTCAGCTCGTCGTCGATCTTCGCGGCGAGCGTCTTCGCCCACGCCTTCACGCGCTTCGCCTCGGCGGGATCGTAGGCGTCGGACCCGTTGAGCACCTTGTCGATGGCCACCTTCGCGCCCTTCGCGTCACCGTCTTTGAGGAGCGTGTCGGCGAGGAAGTAGTAGTTCCGCAGGTGCTCGGGGTTGGTGTCGATCGACTTCTGCAGCTCGGCCTTCGACTTGGCGAGGTCGCGCTTGGGCCACGGCAGTTCCCACCAGTAGCGGCCCTTCGCGGTGTGCCCGCCCGAGCGATCGAAGCGCTCGTTGTTCTTGATCGCGTAGTCGAGGTTCTCGACGAACTGGCCCTCGAGGCCCTCGCCCAGCGCCTTCAAGATGCCCACGGCCTGCGAGTACGCGCCGATGTTGATCGCCGTGTAGTACTTGCCCTCGGCCCCGGTCGGCTTCGCCTCGACGGCGCGCTTGGCGAAGTTCCAGCCTTCCTTCGCGGTCTGTTTCTTGAGGCGCTCCTCGGTGATGCCGTCGGCCACCCACCAGCGAATGCGCGCGGCCCGCCAGAGAATCTCGTAGTCGGAGGGGAAGGCCTTCAGCCCTTCGCGGATCGCGTCGTCGCTGGCCTTGAGCGACTCGGCCGTGTCGCGCGTCTTCCACGCCTCGTCGAGCCGGGCCACGAAGGAGGCCGCGTCCGGCGCAGCGTCCTGCGCGAAGGCGACGAGGGACCACGACAACACCACGCCAAGAGTGAGCAGTCGCATGAGGGGCCGGATGCTGCCTGTGCGCCGAGAAAATGAAAACGCGCGACGCATGACGCGCCGCGCGAGGCACAGACCAGACCGCCCTTCAGGACTTCAGGCGGCGTCGGCGAGATCGGTCGAGACTTCGCCGTCGTCGTTCACCGACGCGAGGTAGCGGGCGAGGAACGACTTGGTCTTCAGCTCGACCTGGCGCACACGCTCACGCGAGACGCCCCAGCGCTGACCGAGCTCCTCGAGGGTGCGCGGCTTGTCCTGGGTGAGGCGCTCCTGGAGGATGTCCCAGCCGAGATCGCCGAGGCGGCGACGCACGCGCTGCAGGGCCTCGGAGACCTCTTCATCGCGCTCGAGCGAGAGGAAGTTTTGGTCGGGCGTGGGCGCCGCGTCTTCGAGGCGATCCATGTACGAGCTGTCCGACTCGTCATCGAGCGGCGCGTCGAGCGAGAAGTCGCTCATCGAGATGCGCTCGTGCTCGCCACCACGCACGTGGCTGCGGTTGTCCTTGAGGTAGCGCGTGATGTACGCGCGGATCCACCACACCGCGTAGGTCGCGAAGCGGACGTTCTTCTTGGGATCGAAGTGTTCGATCGCCTTCATCAGGCCGACGTTGCCTTCCTGGATGAGATCGTCGAGGCGCGCGCCGCGGGTGGCGAACTTCTTGGCCACGGCCACCACGAAGGGGAGGTTCGAACGGGCCAGCGTCTGGCGGGCCGACTCATCACCCTTCCGCGCGCGGCGGGACAGCTCATATTCTTCTTCTCGCGTCAGCTGCTTGTGGCCGCCCAGGCCGCGCAGGTAGCTCGAGAGTCCATCGCGTTCAGTCGTGCGCATCTTCTTCTCCTCTTCGCCGAACAAGGTTTGTTCAGAGTTGGGCAGAAGATGCGAATCGAGCGAAAGCGTTTCGAAGAAAGCCATGGGAGCCTCCCCGCGTGTTCGGGGTGAGAGGGACGGCCATGGGTGAGCAAGGCGGGTGCCGAAGCGACCCCACCGCCAAGCTCTTGATTCAGAAGCAGATTTCAGGGCGCTTCGAAGATCTTGCCCGGGTTCAAAATGACGTGCGGGTCGATCATGACCTTCAGGGCGCGTTGCAGCTCGATGACCCTGGCTGACTGCTCCAGAGAGAGGAACTTTTTCTTCGCAATTCCGACGCCGTGTTCGCCGGTGATGGTCCCCCCAAGGCTAACGGTGGCTTCCATCAGGCGCGAGAGGGCCTGATCGACCCGGGGCCGATCGGCGGGGCTCCGGTAGAGGACGTTGGTGTGCAGGTTGCCGTCGCCGGCGTGGCCGTAGGTAGCGACGGTGAGCCCGAGCTCGGCGCCGATGGCCTTGAAGCGGGAGATCGCCTCGGGGACCTTCGAGCGGGGCACGACGATGTCTTCGCTGAACTTGTACTTCTGCAGCTCGCGCAGCGCGGGCGAGACCATGCGGCGGGTGGCCCACAGGCGTTCGCGTTGATCCCGGTCGACGGCGATCTGCGCGTCGAGGCTGCCGTGCTGGCGGGCGATCGAGGCGAGCTGGTTGAGCTCGTGAAAGACGCCCTCCTCGGACGAGCCGTCGACCTCGGCGATGATCACCGCGCCTGCCCCGTCGGGGAACGGCACGCCCTTGCCCTTCACCGCGTCGAGGGCGACGTCGTCGAGCAGCTCGAGGCACCGGGGCAGCAGGCCGCCCAGCAGCACCGCGTTGACGGCCTGCGCCGCGGCGATGACGTCGGTGAAGGGCAGCAGCGCGGTCATCACCACCCGCGGTTTGGGGATCAGCTTGAGGGTGATCTCGGTGGCGACGCCCAGCGTGCCTTCGGAGCCGACGAAGAGCCCGACGAGATCGTAGCCGGCGACGCCCTTGATGGTCTGACGGCCCACGCGCACCACGTCGCCGCTCGGCAGCACCCACTCGAGGCCCAGCACGTAGTCGCGGGTGACGCCGTACTTGAGCGCGCTGGGGCCGCCGGCGTTCTCGGCGATGTTGCCACCCAGCGTGCAGTACGCCGCCGAGTTGGGATCCGGCGGATAGAAGAGGTCCGCCGCGTCGACGGCCTTCTGGAGGTCGCCCAACAACACGCCGGGCTGAACGGTGACGGTGAGATCGCCCGGCCGCAGCGCGATGATGCGATTCATGCGCTCGAGCGACATCGAGACGCCGCCCTTGATGGGCAACGAGCCGCCGCTCTTGCCGCTGCGCGCGCCGACGGGGGTCAACGGCACGCCGTGCTTCACGCAGGCCTGCACCACGCGCGAGACCTCGGCGGTGTCGTGAGGGAAGACCACCAGCGCAGGGGGGAAGTCGCCTTGATCCGACTCGTCGTGGCCGAAGGTGGTGAGCGTCGCGGCGTCGTCGCGGAGCTCGAGGCCCTGCAGCTCGTCGCGCAGCGCCTTCACCGCTCGGCCTTCCCCATTCGAGCCCACAGCTCGGCGCGCAGGGCCTTGTCTTTGAGGGCCCCTTCGTACGCCTCGGAGAAGGTGAGCGCCTGGTGCTGCTCTTCCCCACGCAGTCGGAAGCAGGTCTGCTCGGCGCGGATGAGGCACGCGGCGCCCTGGCTGCCGAGTTCGCTCATCAACGCCTGCGCGACCTGCCGCGCCAGCTCTTCCTGCAGCACGAGGCGGTGCGCGAAGACGTCGATCAACGACGCGAGCCGGCCGAAGCCGACCACTTCACGCCCGGGCACGTAGGCGAGGTGCGCGACGCCGGAGTACGGCATCAGGTGGTGCGGGCACATCGAGCGGAAGTGGAGGTTCGTCACCACCACCAGCTCACGATCGGACTTCTTCGAGACCGGGAAGCGATCGGCCAGCGCGTCGGCCGCGGTCTGCGGGTAGCCAGCGAGGAACTCCTCGGCCCAGGCTTCGGTCACGCGCCGCGGGGTGTCGCGCAGGTTGTGATCCTTCAGATCGAGCCCGGCAGCGACGAGGAAGTCACGCACCGCCCGCTCCATCGCAGGACGATCGACGGCAGGCGTGGCGCGCGGCTTCCGACGAGTCACTTGCGGTAGGTGACGCAGTACTCCGGGGTCTCCCACAGCTGCAGCTCTTCGAGGCCCGCCACCAGCGGCTCGAGGCGCTCCCACATCCACACCACGAGGTTCTCCGCGGTCGGGTTCTCGACGATGTCGTTGAGGTAGTAGTGGTCGAGCTTGATGAGGACCTGGTCCCACACCGTCTTCTTCACCTCGTCGAAGTCGCGGATCATGCCGTCCTTCGGCTGAGGACGACCGGCGAGCGTGAGGCGCAGCACGTAGTTGTGACCATGCAGCCGCTTACAAGGCCCGTCGTAGAACGGGAGCATGTGCGCGGCGCTGAAGTGAAAGTCGACGGAGAGCAACATCTTCATGACGCGCTCGCCGTACACCTACCGCGCGCATGAGTCGAGGGGCGCGGAGCCATCAGAAGAAGCGCACCGGTTCAGGGCGGGTGAGCTGCGACACGGGCACGTCGACCTCCACCTCGTCGGTGGGGATGAAGGCGGGACGATCGATGCACAGGAAGCTCTGCTCGATGTCGGTGGTGTTCTCGTAGCGGTGCGGAAAGCCGCGCGGCCAGGTGTGCGCGAGGCCGGCGGCCACCGGCTGGCCCTGGAGCAGGAAGCCGCTGCCCAGCACCAGCTCTGACTCGTCGAGGTGCTGGTGCACGTGGGTGGGGAGGATCGTCTTCGGGCTGATGCGCTCGCGGTACACGCCGCACTCGCGGGTCTCGAAGACCACGTCGACGAAGCCGAACGACTTGCTCTCGGTCTTCATCGCGAAGTCTTCGCGGGTGCGGTGGATCTCGAGCGTCGGCACCGCGGCGCCGGACAACGCGACGAGCTTCGAGAGGTTCACGTCGACCTCCTCGACCTGGGGGCGAGGCACGTCGGCGCTGGGCGGCGCGAGGACCCACGCGGCGACGGCTTCTGCGGCCGACTCGAGCAGGCGAAAGCGGCTGGCGGTGAGAATGAAGCGCAGCTCACCCAGCAGCCGCGCGTAGTCGACGGTCTGCACCAGCTTCCCGTTGTGGGCGGCCTCGCGGGTGTCGAAGTGGAGCGTGACGGCGAGCTCCACCGGCTGCGGCGTGTTCCGCTCGAAGTCGAAGAGACCGACGATGCAGTCGAAGCGCATGCCGCGCAGAGAAAGACGGTCGAGTTGACGGCTCATGCGACGCTGAGTCCTCCATCCACCCGGATGGTTTGTCCCGTGACGTACGGGGCCTGCGTGAGAAAGACGACGGCTTGCGCGACGTCGGCGGGGCTGCCTTCACGGCGCAGCGGAATGCGCCCCAGGATGTCGCTCTTCTGGGCGTCGGTGGTCTCGGCAGCCATCGCCACGGGGCCCGGCGCGACGGCGTTGACGCGGATCTTCGGCCCCAGCTCGAGCGCCCACGAGCGGGTGAGCTGATCGAGCGCGGCCTTCGACGCGAGGTAGTGCGAGAAGAAGTGCGTGGTGGTGTACGCGTGGGTGACGGCCATGTCGGTGATGTTCACCACGCACCCCGCCCCGCTCGCCGCGAGCACCGGCTGCAGCGCCTGGGTGAGCATGAAGGGCGCGATGACGTTGACCGCCAGCATCTTCTCGAGCTGCGCGCGGGTGATGTCCGCGAAGTCGACGTGCTCGTAGGCCGCGGCGCTGTTGACCAGTACCTGCAGCTCGGTGATGCGCGAAGCGAGCGCGTGCGGGCCGTCGGGAGACGCGAGATCGGCCGCCTCGACCCGCGCGGTGCGACCCAGCGCCCGCAGCTCGGCGACGACGGCCTCGGCGTCCTTCACCGAGCGGTTGGCGTGGACGATCACGTCGAAGCCGGCGCGCCCCAGCGCCAGCGCGATGGCCCGACCGACCCGAATGCCGCCTCCGGTGACGAGCGCTGTGGGCATGGCGCGGGAACTAACCGCGCCGCCCCTCGACTTCAATCAGCGTTCTTCGCGGGTTCGCTCGGCGGAGCTTCGGGCTTCACCGGCACGGGCTGCTTCGCGAGGAAGGCGAACAAGGCGGCGTTGAACTCGGGGGCGCAGTCGAGCTGCACGGTGTGGCCGCAGCCGGCGAGCGGGACCAGCGCGCTGCCGGCGATCTGTTCGTGGCCCGACTCCATGGTGGTCGCGGTGCGGCCACCGTGGAGGTACGCGTTGGGGATCAGCCGATCACCCGTGCCGTAGATGATCACCGTCGGCGCCTTCACCTTCGGCAGCGACTCACGCACGAAGTCGTTCTTCGCCAGCCCCTCGACCGAGCGGACCTGCGCGTAGGCGTAGGCGTCGAAGGTCGGGTTCTTCGCCAGCCGCACGCGCTCTTCGACCAGCCACTCGTACGCCGGCGTCCAGTGCTGGAAGTTGAGGTAGCGGATCGCGCCCCAGATCGCCTCCTCGTCGGCGTCTTTCACCAGCGAGCGGCTGTAGACGTTCTTGAACCACTTCTGCTCGCGGCCGCTGAAGAGTTCGAAGCCGGCAGGGCTGGCCAGCACCAGCGCCTGCACCCGCTCGGGAAAGCGGATCGCCGTCGACAGCGCGGTCTGGCCGCCCATCGAGTGCCCCACGAGGATCGCCGAGTCGATCTTCAGCAACTCGAGCAGCTCAACCACGTTCTCCGCGAAGGCCTCGGTGGTGTACGGAAAGCCGGCGGGCTTGTCCGACTTGCCGAAGCCGAGCTGATCGATGGCGATGACGCGGTAGCCCTTCGCCGCGGTGGCATCGAGCTGCGAGCGCCAGAACTTGAGGTAGCTGCCCAGGCCGTGGAGGAACACCACCGTCTGTGCCCCGCCCTCGTTGAGCTCGACGAACGAGAGATTCGGCGCGGTCGAGAGCCCATGCCGCTGCTGCGCGCCGGGCAGCGTCACCGACTTGAGCGGCCACGCGTTGCCCGAGTCGCCCACGTAGGGAAGATCGTCGAAGGCCAGCGCCGGCTGATCGCCGTACCGCTTCACGCACCCCGCGCTCAGCACCAGCAGCACCGTCCAGAGGATCGCGCGCATGATCAGAACCCGTACCAGGTGAAGGTGGTGAACGCCGCCCACGGGCTCGCGGCCACGCGGGTGACGCCGTTGTAGAAGTCGCCCTTGAAGAGGTACGCGCCGTGGAGGCCGACCGTCATCAAGTACCGAATGGTCCACTTGATCTCGGCGTTGATCTCCGCGCCGATGAAGCGGCCGCGGCCCGTGCCTCCGAGCGCGTCACCGGGCGTCGAGTTCGACCACGCCGCCGCGGTGCCCACCTTCGCGAGCAACGTGTTGGGGATGAGGTCCCAGTTCGCGGCCAGCACGCCGGCGGTCATGCCGTAGCCCTGGTTCGAGATGTCGGTGACCGCGCCGGTGTAGTTGTTGACGGTGCTGGTGAAGGGAAAGAGCAGCAGCGTCTTGTGGTTGAACCACACCGCCCCCGGCAGCCCGTAGGTGTTCATGGTGAACACGCCGCTGTACTGGCCATCGCCCGGGTTGCCGTCACCCGAGGTGAAGAAGCCCTCGAGCGAGATCACGTCGTTCGACGACAGGCCCCAGTTGTACTGAACCTCGAGGTTCGCGCCGACGCCGGCGATGTCGAGGGTGCGCGGGTTGGTGGTGGTCTCCTTCGTCGTCTCGTAGCGGCCGAAGTTCGCCATCACGAAGCCCGACGCGGCGAGCGGCCCGTGGAAGAAGTTGAGGTTGTGGTTGAAGTTGAAGCCGAGGAACGAGACGCCGCCGTTGGGGGCGTCGATCGCGAAGCGCGGCGCGCCGGTGAAGCCCGCGAGGCCGGGGCTGCCGGGGCCGTTGAAGACCAGCCCCTCGAACGCGAAGGCCTGACCGCGGGTGTCGTCGCGCAGGGTCCACGCCGAGACGCCGAGGTGCGTGCCCGGCATCGGGGAGAACGAGTAGTCGGCCGTCGCCAGCAGCGTGAAGAAGAGCGCCGGGTTGTTGCCCAGCACGCGATCGGGCTGCGACGCGGCGATGGGGAGCAGCGAGACCTTGAAGCGGTGCGCGCCGAGCTGGCCGTAGACGCTGGCGCCGGTCGCGTCGCTGGCGAGGTAGGCCAGCTTGTAGCCCTGCTTCACCACGTCGAAGAGCGAGTGCGTCGCCGGGTCGAGGATCGAGTCGTAGACGGTCTGCGTGCCGAGCACGATCGCCAGCGGCTTCTGCTTCTTGAAGGGGTAGATCGCGACGTTGATGTTCTTGGTCTGCAGGTTGACCTGGTCGGCGTTGAAGCCACCGCCCTGGTTGGGCTGCACCGCGTTGGCGGCGAGGCCCCACATGAAGTCGATCTCCACCTGCGCGCGCAGCGTGGCCAGGCCGTCGAAGAAAAACGGCGTGTACTCGATGACCGGGATCCACCGCTGATCGACGTAGAAGGTGGTGTTCGGCCCGGTGAGCGCCGACGAGCCGGTCGGTGAGCCGATCGGCCCCAGCGAGACGCCCTTCAGCCCGCTGGGATCACCGATGACGTTGGTGAACGTCGCGCGCGTGAAGAAGTAGCTGATGAAGCGGAAGTCGGCGAGGGGCCCATCGTTCTCTCGTCCCTTCTCGTCCTTCCACGCGGGCAGCGGGTCGAACGGCGCGGTCGGGCCTGCCGCGAAGGCAGACACCGCCAGCAAGAACGTGAGTGCAGCGAGAACGTGTCGCATGGGTCCCCTCCCCTTTGGCCTGCGCGATTACGGGATGCGGTAGACCTGCTGCGCGTTGCCGGTGAAGGCGACCGGGCCGCTCTGGGTCGAGAGCATCACGCCCGACGCGCCGACCGCGCCGTCTGCGCAGCGGTGGTTGGTGGCCGCGAAGAACAGCTCGAGGGTGACGGTCTTGCCGTCAGCGGAGATCTTGCCGCGGCCCTGCTGGCTGAAGCCGGTGTACGTGGCGGTGATGTCGAAGCACTCGCCGTTGTTGCTGACGTTCTCGATCAGCACCGCGGTCGACGTGAAGGTCGAGGTGTTCGACTTGGTGGTGCGATCGCACATGCCCACGATGCCGCCGTCCGCGTTGGCGTTGAGCGTGCCCAGATCGCTGGTGACGTTGAAGTTGCCGGCCAGCGTGGCGATCGACACCTTCTGGTAGCACTGGGTGTTCGCGCCGAAGTTGAGGTTCTCGTTGAAGCCGTTGGGCGAGGTGGGGATGTCGGCGCCCGTCATCACCATCGTCTTGCCCTCGAGGTACGCGCTGATCTTCGCCGAGGTCGAGAAGTCGAGCGTCGTCGAGCCGCCGCCACCGCCGGTGCCCGCGTCACTGCCGCTGCCTCCGCCGGTGCCGGCGTCGGTGGTGCTCATGGGGCTGCCACACGCGACGAGGCCACCGACCGCCATCAGCGCACACACCAGGATCGTGTTCTTCATGGGAGTTCTCTCTTCGTTGTGCTGCGGGTGAATGAGGTGCTGCAGGGAAGTCAGTGAGCGGCGGCTTCGGGTGCGGGGCGAGCGCGCACCTCTTCGGGGCCGAGAGCGACGAGCACCGCGAGGCCCAACACGCTGAAGATGACGACCAGGCTGATCGCCAGTGCCAGTGAGAGGCCGGCCTTCTCGGACAACGCGGCGATCGCCATCGGCACGAAGGCCGCGGGCACGGCGCCCAGGTGGTAGACGATGCCCACGCTCTTGGCGCGCAGGTGCTCGGGGAACAGCGAGGTCAACATCAGCGGCGTGGTGCCCGAGTAGCCCGCCCCGAACAGCCCGCCGAGGAACGCGCCCAGCCCCAGCATGCCGGGCACCCAACCGACGTAGAACGGCACGCAGAACGCCATGGAGATGGTGGGGATGAGGATCGCGATGCCCACCCCGCGCTTCATCGCCAGCCAGCCGCACCCGATGGCGCCGATCATCATGCCCACGTTGAACAGCGCGACGTGGAACGAGACGCCCGCCATGTCGTGGCCGAAGCCCTTGAGCAGCGTCGAGTAGAGGCCGGTGAGCCCGTAGTAGGCGCCGAACCCGAAGGCCATGCCCGCCGAGCCCCAGAGGATGCGCTTGAGCACGCCGGGGGTGTCGATCAGCGCGAGGAAAGAAGACGACGGAGCATCGGCCGGCTTCGGCGCGTGCGGCGGTTCCTTCACGAAGAACATCATCGGGAAGATCAGCAGCGCGGGGATGGCGGCGGTGATGAAGAGGCCACGCCACCCGAAGTGCGGCACCACCCACGCGGCGGCGAGCGCGGCCAGCAGGTAGCCCACCGCCCAGCTCCCCTGGAGGATGCCCGACGCGATGCCGCGGCTGCGGGCGGGCCAGCTCTCCATGGCCAGCGTGGCGCCGGCCGTCCACTCCGCGCCCATGCCGAAGCCGAACAGGGTGCGCAGCACGAGGATCACCGTGAACGAGGGCGCGAACGCGATGGCGCCGTCACAGACCGCGAACCAGACGATCGAGATCAACAGCGGCAGCCGCCGGCCCCAGCGATCCGCCGCCCAGCCTGCCGCCATGCCGCCCGCCAGGCGGAGCAACAACGTCAGCGCGATCGACAGCGTGGTGCTGGTCGCGGTGACGCCGAACTCCTTCATGATGTCCGGCATCACCAGCAGGAAGACGGTGAAGTCGAACGCGTCGAGCACCCAGCCGAACCACGCAGCGCCGAACGCGGTCCACTGATCGCGGGTCGGTTCCTTCCACCAGGGCAACGACGACGAGTTCATGGATTCCACCTGAAGATCGAGGCGGCCATCGACACGCCGCCCCCGGAGGCACAGAAGGCGACGAGCTCACCGCGCGCGAGCCGGCCCTGCTCGACCGCATCGTCGAGCGTCATGGGGATGCACGCGTTGCCGGTGTAGCCCCACTTGTGGCCCACGTAGTGCGCGCGGGCCATGGGCAGCGACAGCGTCTCCATCACCGCTTCGATGGTGTGGAGGTTCAACTGGGTGAAGACGAACAGCTTCACGTCGCCGAGCGAGACGTCGCACTTCTTCGCCGTCTCGGTCAGCAGCCGCGGCCAGTGCTCGATGTTGTAGGTCTTGGGGAACTTGCGCACGAAGCGCACCGTGGCGCGCACGTCGCCGCCCGCGGGGTTCGCCGTGCCGCCGGCGTAGATGCCGAGCGCGTCCCACATCGAGCCGTCGCTCCACACCGAGCTGCCGAGGAAGCCGGGCGTGTCGCTCGCCGAGAGCACCACCGCGCCCGCGCCGTCGGCGAAGAGCGTGGCGGTGTGCTTGTCGGACCAGTCGAGGAACCGGCTCATGCCGTAGGCGCCGATCACCAGCACGTGCCGCCTGGCGGGGTCGGCGCGCAGGTGCATCGCCGCGGTGTCGAGGGCGATCACCCACCCCGAGCACGCCGCGTTGAGATCGAAGGCGGCCGCGCGGGTGGCGCCCAGCTTGTGCTGCACCACCGCCGCGGTGGACGGGCTGAGCTGATCGGGCGTGTCGGTCGAGAGGATGATCAGATCGACGTCGGCCGCCTGCAGCCCCGCGCGCGAGAGCGCCTGCCGCGCCGCCTCGGCCGCGAGATCGCTCGTCACCTGCCCCGGCGCGAGGTGGTAGCGCTGGTGAATGCCCACGTTCTGCTCGACCCACGCCGCGACGCCGGGGCCGAAGCGCTCGTCCATCACCGAGTTGGGCACCAACACCGGGGCCACTGCGCGGCCCGTCGCGGCGATGCGAGCGTGGTTCACGGCTTCGGACCTCCACGGCGCGCGGCCGAGAGCAGCCCGTGTTGCACGAAGTGGAGCACCTCGTCGGTGACGCGATCGAGCTCGCGCGGGTCGTCCCACACCACGAAGCGCATGCCGATGAAGTCGGCGATGCCCATCAGCGCGTAGGCCAACACTTCCGCGTCGTATTCGCCGATGTCCTTGCGGGTCATGGCGTGCGTCAGGCCCCGCGCGTACGAGGTGGCGAGCTGCCGGTAGTAGCGGAGGTACACCGCTTCATCGACGAACTCCGCCTGGCGCACGATGCGGTACAGGTTGCGGTGCTTGCCGGCGAACTCGAAGAAGGCACGGAAGCCGGCGCGCTCCTTCTCGAGCCGCGTCGCCTTGCCTTCGACGGCCTTGCGCAACGTCTCTCGCAGCCGCAGCCCGAGCTCGTCGACCAGCTCGATGAAGATGGCCTGCTTGTGCGGGAAGTAGACGTAGAAAGTGCCCAGCGCGACGCCCGCGCGACGGGTGATCTCCGCGACCGAGGCGTGCTCGAAGCCGCGCTCACCAAACACCAACTCCGCCGCCTCGAGCAGCTCATGGCGCGTGCGTTGACCACGCACCGTCAGCTTCTTCCCGCCTGAAGTTGAAACCTGATTCATGTTTCACCGGCCTTGTCCGTCAAAGATGAATATGATGTCAAGTTCACCCAGATTCAAAAGTGGTTTCATGGGCTTGTCATGAGCATTGCATGCCTCATGTTGCGGGCCCGGCCGTTGTTCCGAAACCAACTGCCCTCTATGGAGTGGCCCGCACGAGGAGGGGACCTCGGGCGCTCCCTGGAGAGACGAGATGCTCGGAAAGCTGCTGCCTGCGGTGGTGTTGGTGCTGTCTGCCTGCGGTCCCGAGGTGCTGGATGAGGCTGATCCCAGCGCGGCCCAGTCGGTCGACGCGCTCGACGTGACGAACTTCGGGAGCAACCCCGGCGCGCTGAAGATGTACGCGACGATCCCTTCGCGTCCGAAGGCGAGCGCGGGGCTGGTGGTCGCGCTGCATGGCTGCACGCAGACCGCCGCCGAGTACCGCAAGACGGGCTGGGACACCTTCGCCGAGCGCTACGGCTTCTACGTGCTGTACCCGGAGATCACCTCGGGGGCGAAGTGCTTCGGCTGGTACGACGCTTCGCAGACGCGACGCGGTGCGGGGCAGGCGCTGTCGATCGCCCAGGGCGTGGAATGGATGAAGGCCCACTACGCGATCGACGCGTCGAAGGTGTTCATCACCGGCTTGTCTGCGGGCGGCGGCATGACGAACTCGATGCTCGCCAGCTACCCCGACGTCTTCGTGGCGGGCGCGTCGATGGCCGGGCTCCCTGCGCAGTGCGCCTCGAGCATCGGCGAGTCGTCGTCGTGCCAGCAGGGCCTCGACAAGACCGCCGCGCAGTGGGCGAGCCTGGTGCGCGCCGCCGCGCCGTCGAACACCACCCGCTGGCCGCGCGTGGCGATCTGGAATGGCGACGCCGACTACACGGTCAACGTGAAGAACCTCACCGAGCTGATGGAGCAGTGGACGGCGGTCAACGGCCTCGACGCCACCGCCGACGCGACCTCTACCGTGGGCCGCGCCACCCGCCGCGAGTACCGCGACGACAGCGGGCGGACGCTCGTCGAGACGTGGACGGTGTCGGGCATGGGCCACGGCACCGCGGTCGCGCCGTCAGCGGGCTGCGGCAGCACGGGCGCCTTCGTGCTCGACGTCGGGCTCTGCTCCACCGAATGGAGCGTGAAGTTCTTCGGCCTCGACGACGGCGCGGTGAGCGTCGATGCGGGCACGCCGCCGGTGGTGGTGCCCGACGCCGGAACGCCGGTGGTAGTCGACGAGGGAACGCCGATGGTGGTCGACGCCGGCACCCCGCCCGTCTCGAGCTGCCGCGAGTTCAACGACACCAACTACAATCAGGTGGCGGCCGGCCGCGCGGTGCGCTGTGGCTCGTTCAACAGCTCCGCGTGCGCGAAGGGCTCCGGCGAGTCGCTGGGCCTGTGGAACACCTTCTACCGGAGCTGGGTGAAGTCCACCGACGGCGCCTTCTGGTCTGCCGGTCGCTGTCCCTGAAAACACCTGATTGGGCGAGGAGCGTCCCCCGTCACTCCTCACCCAATCAGCGGACCACCTTCAGGTTGAAGGCGCCCGTCTTCATCGTCCCGTAGAGGCGCAGCCAGATCGGGAGCACCGATTCGGTCGCGCGCGCCGCGGTGATGTCCCCCACGTCGAGAAGCTCCTCGGGCTTCCAGCCGAACCCCTGCAGCAACTGCTTCACGGCCTCCTTGGCGGCGGGATCGTTGCCGGCCACGAAGGCATGGTGGCTCTCGCCGAGCTGCCGCGGGTTCACCATCAGCCCGCACCACATGGTGTTGAGCGCCTTGACCACCCGCGCCTTCGGGAACTCGCGCTGCAGCGCTTCGCCCAGCGAGTCGGTGTTCGAGATGAAGAGGCTGGGCGGCATGCCCTTCGAGAAGTCGAGCGGGTTCGAGAGGTCGAGGATCACCTTGCCCGCGGAGTTCTCGGCGCCCGCCATCTTGAACGCCTCGATGGTGCCCGCGCCGAGCGTGGCGTTGATGATCAGCTCACCGAACTTCGCGGCGTCGGCGAAGGTGCCGGTGCTCGCCTTCGCGCCCGCCTTCTTCACCCACGCCAGCGCCTTCTCGTTGTTGGCGGTGCGGCTGCCCATCTTCACTTCGTGGCCGAGCTCCACGAGCTTCGAGCCGAGGGTCTCGCCGACGTTTCCGGTGCCGAACACAGCGATCTTCATGAGGGTTCTCCGTGGAGCGGGTCTCGGACCGTAGGCACGTTGCCGTCGCCGCAGAAGGTGCATGCTGGCCATAGGGTTCATTCCACGCTGGAATGAATGAATGGACCGCCTCCAGCAGCTCCGGGTGTTCTCGCGCGTGGTCGAGCGGGGAAGCCTGTCGCGCGCCGCGCAGGATCTCGAGACCACCCAGCCCACCGTCAGCAAGGTGCTCGCCGAGCTGGAGCGCAGCCTCAAGACGCAGCTGTTGATGCGCAGCACCCGCAAGCTGACCGTCACCGACGCGGGCCGGAAGTTCTACGCCCGCTGCCGCACCATGCTCGAGACGTGGGACGAGGCGTCCACCGAGCTGGGGGAGTTCGCCGGGCCGCGGGGCACGCTCAAGGTGCACGGGCCGGTGGTGCTCGGCGAGTTGTACGTCGGGCCGATCGCCGTCGAGTTCCAGCGCAAGCACCCGGGCGTGCGCTTCGAGCTCACCTTCCTCGATGGGTTCGTCGACCTGGTGGCCGAGGGCGCCGATCTCGCGCTGCGACTGGGGACGATCACCGATCCATCGGTGGTGCGGCGCAAGCTGGGCACGATGCGCCGGCTGCTCACCGCGTCGCCCGACTACCTCGCCGCGCGCGGGCACCCGAAGAAGCCGCAGGATCTCGCGGGCCACGACTGGGTGCGCTTCTCGGGCATCGCCGGCGGTGACTCGCAGCAGGTCGGCAAAGAAGTGGTGCGCTTCACCCCCACGTTCCTCGCCAACAATGCGGTGGTGCTCAAGGACGCGCTGCTGAAGGACCTCGGCGTCGGACTGGTGACCGAGTGGCTGGTCGCGAAGGAGCTCAAGGCCGGCAAGCTGATCGAGGTGCTGCCGAAGCACCCCGTGACGTCGCTCGACGTGAGCGTGGTGTTCCCTTCGCCGCGCTTCGTGCCCGAGCGGGTGCGGCTGTTCGTCGACGCCCTCGAGCGGGGCCTCGCGAAGGCGCCCGGCATGGTGGGGATCTCAGGGTAGCCGGCGGCGCGCGAGGATCCGCCCGCCCTCTTCCTTCACCTCGAAGCACTCCACCTTCGCCCCCGCGGGGAAGAAGGCCCGCCCGTCGCGCAGATCGAAGCTCCACGCGTGGAGCGGACAATACAGGTGGTAGCCCTGCAGATCGCCGCGGCCCAGCTCGCCGTTGCGGTGCGGGCACACGTTGTCGATGGCGTACACCACGCCGTTGACGCGGGCGACGGCGAGGTCCCGCCCCTCGGCGCGAACCACCGTGCGCTCACCTTCCTTCAGCTCGGCCGACGCGAGGAGATCGACGAACCTCACACCGCGTAGCCCATCGCCCCCGACTTCTCCGGCGCGCCGGGGTCGAGCATCACGTTCACGCAGGCCACGGTGTTCGACTTCACCGCGCGCTCCAGCGCCCCGCGGAGCTGCGAAGGCTCGGTGACCAGCTCGCCCCACCCGCCCATCGCCTTGACGATCTCGTCGTAGCGGGTCGGCGCGAGCTGCGTGGCCGGCGACTTGTCGAGCCCGAACATCTGCACCTGCGGAATGCGGATCTGCCCCCACGCCGCGTCGTTGCCCACCACCACCACCATCGGGAGCTTGAAGCGGATCGCCGTCTCGAAATCGAAGCCGTTGAACCCGAACGAGCCGTCGCCCTGGATCACCCAGATCGTCCGCTCGGGGTACAGCGACTTCGCCGCCAGCGCGAACGGAGCGCCGACGCCCAGACAGCCCAGCGCACCGGGGTCGAGCCAGCGGCCCGGGTTCTTCACCTCGAGCACCTTGGCCGCCATCGCCACGTAGTTGCCGCCGTCGCAGATGAACATCGGGTCGCCGCTCGAGTTGGCGACGTCGTTGATCTCCTTCGCCAGCCGGTAGTGGTGAATCGGCGTGTCGTCGGTGAACCACTTCGCGATGCCGGCCACCTTCTTCTTCTCGGCCTCCTTGAGCGACGCGAGGTGCGCCGAGCGATCGGTCTTCGGCAGCGCCGCCGTGAGCTGCTCGAGCGCCAGCGACACGTCGGCCACCATGCCCACCTCGACCGCGCGGTTGCGGCCGATCTCCGTGGGGTCGATGTCGATCTGGATGATCTTCGAGTCGGCACCGAAGGTCGGCTCGCCGCCGTAGTTGAGGCGGAAGTCGAAGGGCGTGCCCACCACCATCACCACGTCGGCGCCGGTCAGCGCGTCCTTGCGCGTGTGCTGGAAGAACGAGGGGTGCTCGGCCGGCAGACAGCCGCGCCCCGCGCCGTTGAGGAACACCGGAATGCCCGTCTTGTCGCAGAACGCCTTGAGCGCGGAGGTGGCGTCGTCCCAGTAGATCGAGCCGCCCGCGATCATCGCCGGCTTCTTCGCGTTGGCCAGCAGCGTGGCCGCCTGGGCGATCTTCTTCGGGTCCGGCGCGATGCGCGCGTCGGTGCGGTAGTTCACCACCGGCGCCAGCACCTCTTCGTCGGCGAAGTCACACAGCACGTCCCACGCGAGCTCGAGGAACACCGGGCCTGGCCGCCCCGACAGCGCGGTGCGGAACGCCTTGGCGAAGTACGAAGGAATGAGGTCGGGCTTCGGGACGCGGTCGCTCCACTTGGTGATGCGCTGGAAGAGCTCGATCTGCGGCATCTCCTGCAGCGAGCCGCGGCTCTGGTTGGAGATCGGCGCCGCGCCTCCGAGGAGGAGCATCGGCGAGTTCGCCAGGTACGCGTTGGCCACGCCCGTCAGCGCGTCGGTCACGCCCGGCCCCGCCGTCACCACCGCCACGCCGATGCCCCGCGTCAGCCGCGCGTACGCGTCGGCCGCGTGCGCCGCCGCCTGCTCGTGCCGGGTGTCGATGATGTGAATGCCTTCTTCGACACACCCCGCGTAGATGGGCGCCACATGCAGGCCCGAGAGCGTGAAGAGGTGCTTCACGTTCTCCTTCTTGAGCATCTTCGCGACGAGCTGACCGCCAGTGAGCATTGCCATGGTGGCGAGACCGAAGACCACCCGCTGGGCCGATGCAACGAGCAGATCGAGAAACGGAGCGCCCCCTCGGGTTCCCGGCTGTAGGAAGGCTTCATGAAGAAAGCAGTCGCCAGCGAAGTGATCGCCACCGAACACGGGCTCGTCGTCGTCGGCAGCAAGGGCCCCGGCACCCGCGTGTGGTTTCTGCCCACCAGGAAGACGCGGCTGTCGGAGCGGCTCAACGAGTTCACGATGCCGTGGGAACCGCCACGTGAGTCGCCGGCGGCGCTGCTCCCCTCGGGCAAGCTGCTGGTGGTCGGGCGCGACTGCCAATCGTTGACGGTGGAGCCCGAGCGCTCGCCCCAGCCCGGCGCGCTGATCGGCAACGTGGTGGTCGAAGGCCTCTCACCGGAAGGGGTCGCCTTCGCGCGCGGGCCGAAGTTCTTCCGCTACGTCGACGGCGCGTGGGTCGACGAGGGCCCGGCCGAGAAGAGCACCCGCAGCGTGCGCGCGGTGGCCGGTGAGCTGGCGGTCGGCGCCGACGGCGACGCGTGGCTGGGGCCGACGTGGAAGAAGATCGACCTCAAGATCGAGGCGCGCCTGAACTGCATCTCCGGCCCGTGGATCGGCGGCGACGACGTGGTGCTCGAGCGCAAGGGCAAGACCTTCAAGGCCCATCAGGTGAAGGGCTCGGTCACCTCCATCGCCGCGTGGGGCAAGAGCGCGGTGCTGCTGATCGACGAGGCGCTCGTCGACCTGAAGGGCAAGCCGATCAAGGCGCCGCCGCAGCTCTCGTCGATCAGCGCCCACGGCGACACGTTGTGGTGCGTGAGCAAGGGCGCGCTGTTCCACACGAGCGATCTGCGCCGGTGGGAACGCAAGGCCCTGCCGAAGTAAAGTTGAGGTTGCCGAAACGCACCGGGGCGGTGACAACTCCCGCCCATGAGCCTCACTGAGAAAGAGCGAACCGACCTCCTCCACGCGCTGACGTGGGACGCCAAACGCTTCGGGCAGGAGCTCGCCGACACCGCCTACGCGCGCGGCCTCGCGGTGACCAACAAGGACGACGGCAGTACCAAGCCGATCCCCATCACCGCCACGCCGGTGATCCTCGACGCCGAAGAGCTGCAGCGCCGCCAGACGCTCGCCGCCCGCATCGCCTCGGCCACGCTCAAGATGGCGCGCGCGGTGCTCGCCAGCGAAGAGCGCCGGGACATCGTGCTCGGAGGCCTCTCGCCGCTCGAGAGGACCCTCGCCGCCGCGACCTTCCAGCAGCTCGAGACGCTGGTCACCACGCGCGTCGACTTCTTCGTCGGCGATCACGTCAGCGCGCTCGAAGTCAACGCCACCATCCCCGCGATGCAGGGCTACTCGGACATCGCGGCCAACACCTTCCTCGAGGTCGTCGGCCGCACCTGGGGCGCGCCGGATCACGTCATCGCCGGCTGGCAGGCGAAGAACGGCAGCAACGCCCTGGCCCTCTACCGCGCGCTGCTCGACGGCTACGCGCAGGTGCGGCCCGGCAGGACGCCCGAGCGCATCGCCCTGCTCTCGCGCCGCAACGACGCCCAGCTCACCGAGCAGAAGTACCTCTGCGAGCGCTTCCGCGAGTGGGGCGCCGAGGCCGACATCGTGCACCCCGATCAGCTCTCGGGCACCGACGCGGTGGTGGCGCACGGCAAGAAGTACGATCTCGTCTACCGCCACCTCTTCGTCCGCCGGCTCGAGGAAGCGGGCATGGAAGGCGCCGACTACGTCAAGGCGCTGCTCGCCGAGCCCAACGGCACGCGCGCGGTGGTGCTCAACCCGCCGGCCTCGCAGGTCGAGGTGAAGGCGGTGTTCGCGCTGCTCTCACAGGCGCTCGACGACTCGCGCCTCGCCAACGAAGCGCGCCTCACCGAGCCCGAGCTGGCGGCCATCCAGGAGACCGTGCCGTGGACGCGCCACTTCCGCGGGGAAGCGCTCGCCGCGGAGGTGGCTGCCAACCCCGATCGCTTCGTGCTCAAGCGCAGCTGGGACTACGGCGGCCGTGCCGTCTTCGTGGGCCGCACCCGCAACGAGCCGGGCTTCGCCGAGCGCGTGAAGGCGGCCTATGGCGAGGTGCTCGACTGGCAGGCGCTGTGCGCGCGGGCGGTGGTCGACCCGGTCGGCGGCGGCTTCGTGGTGCAGCAGGTGATCGACATTCACCCCGAGTCGCACCTGCTGTGCAGCGGCCCGGCCCAGATCCCCACCGAGCTGTACGTGGACTTCTCGGCCTACGCCTCGGTCGGGCTGGGTGACCAACCCAGATGGGGAGGCGTGTGCCGCGGGTCGATCTCCCACATCGTGAACATCGTGGGCGGCGGCGGTGTTCTGCCGTTGATCACCACGGAGGTCGCTCGCTCCCTGCTCATGGCGTACCGCGCCTGGGGTAAATAGATCGTCGTCGTCTCACTCCTGAAGGAGCTCGAACACACATGCGGAACCCGGACTATTCGTATTCCCCCACCGCCAGCGCCGTGCTCGCCGAAGAGTCGGCCCGCTCGTTCATGCAGCGCGTGTACTGGTGGATGTCGGTCGGCCTCGCGCTGACCGGTGGCATCGCCTGGGTCGTCGCCAGCAGCCAGCAGCTCACCGCGATGGTGCTGCCGTACTACTTCCCGCTGCTGCTCGCCGAGCTGGCGGTGGTCTTCCTCTTCTCGTTCATTCAGTCGAAGGTCTCGGGCCCGGTCGCCGCGGCGATGTTCCTGCTCTACGCCGTGCTCTCGGGCCTCACCTTCTCGGTGATCTTCCTGGTGTACGAGCTGGGCAGCGTCGGGTCGGCCTTCGCCATCACTGCCGGCACCTTCGGCGCGATGAGCGTCTACGGCACCGTCACCAAGAAGGACCTCAGCGGCTGGGGCTCGTTCCTGATGATGGGCCTCATCGGCATCATCATCGCCGGCATCGTGAACATCTTCGTGCAGTCCGACATGCTGGGCTTCGTGAAGAGCTGCGCGGCGGTGCTGATCTTCGCCGGCCTCACCGCCTACGACACCCAGAAGCTGCGCCAGTACCACGCCAACAGCGGCTACTCGTCGGCCATGTCGCTGGCGATTTCGGGCGCGCTGATGCTGTACCTCGACTTCGTCAACCTGTTCCTCAACATCCTCCGGTTGATGGGCCGCCGCCGCTAATCAGTCACTGATCCGCGGCCCAGGGTGTGGTCGGCTCCCGGGCCGTGGAAGCCAAACAGCAGAAGACCGTCCTGGGCGTGGTCCTCCTCCTCCTGTTCGGAGGGCTCGCCTGTTGTGGCCTCACCGTCGCCTTCGGCGCGTACAGCGCCTACACCGAGGCGAAGACCGGCGACGAGCTGAGGAAGATCGACCTCGCCCTGCAGTTCCTCGACGCCGGCGCGCAGCTCGACGAGCCGCCGTCCGAGAGCCCGGCCGACGACGCCGACTCCGCCCCCGAGCCCACCGCCGAGCTGCCCCCGCTGGTCGACCTGCCCGACGACTGGGCGAGCGTGGAAGGCAAGCTCGCCGTCAGCGTGCGCCCCCGCATCGTGGTCGAGGTCGCCAACATTCGCGGCCAGACTCCGGTCCACCACCCGCTCACGGACGATCTCGTCGAGGTGCTGGTCTACACCGGCGTGGAGCCCGCCGCGGTGGTGACCGACGACGATCTCGACGCCTGGGGCCAGAGCGCCGACGCACTCTTCCAGGCCAGCCGCCAGCAGCTCGCCGCGGCCAGCCAGAAGCCCTTCACCACCCTCGCCCCCGGCCTCTACGAGTCGAACTTCGGCGACGGCAACGACGTGGCGCGGGTGCTGGTGCCGGAGGTGCTCAAGAAGCTGAAAGTGAAGGGAGACCCGATCGTCTTCCTCCCCACGGCGGGCCACGTGGTGGTCGCCGGCGCCAACGACCCACGGGCCCTCGAGGCGGCCGGCGAGCGCGTCGACGAGCACCTCCGCGGCGAACACCCCTTCACCGGCCGCGGCTGGCGGCTCAAGGGCGCCACCTTCGAGCCGTGGGAACCGCCCGCCGACAGCCTGCTGGCGACCCTGCACCTCGAGGCCACCGCGCAGGACGCGAACGATCAGAAGAAGGCCCTCGACGCGAAGTTCGCCGCCGACGGCACCGATCTCTTCGTCGGCACCACCCTCTTCACCGACGACGATGCGGGCGGCAAGCACACCTACGCGGTGTGGACCAAGGACGCCGACACCCTGATGCCCAGGGCCGAGTACATCGTCTTCGTCGATCTCGATCAGCCCGAGGCCGATCGCGTGGTGGCCGCGGGCCTGTGGTCCGACATCGCCCCGAAGGTCGCCGCCAAGATGAAGCCCGACTCGAACTACTGGCCGCTGCGCTACCGGCTGACCAGCTTCCCCGACAAGAAGGTGATCAAGGCCATCGGCCTCCACCCCTTCTTCGCCCGCAACAAGGAATAGGGCGTCAGTCCTTCTTCGAGCGCTCGATGGGCAGCTTCATCACCAGCCGCTCCACCGGCTTCCCACCGACGATGTGTGAGGTGACGATCTCCTTCACGTCGTCCTTCGTCACCGGGCCGTACCAGACGTTGTCCGGGTAGACCGCCACCGCCATGCCCCGCTCGCAGGCGTCGAGGCAGCCGGAGGCGTTGGCGCGCACGCCCTTCACGTCCTGCGCGTCGAGCTCCTTCTTGAAGGCCAGGCGCAGCTCGTCGCCCCCCTTGCTCGCGCAGCACCCTCGCGGGCTGCCGTCAGGGCGTCGGTTGGTGCAGATGAAGAGGTGGCGCGTGTACGGAGGAGGCATGCGCCCGGCAGATAGCACGCTCGTTCGCTGACCGCGGTTTTGCCGCCCTCCCTCGGGGTGTTGCCTGACGGTACGCGGCCGCGCAAAACGCGGCGCGAGCCCCACCTTCCGGCCTGGCGCTGAGGGCTTCCGAGGGAAAGCTGATCACCGCCAGACACGTACTTTCAGCAAAGTCGGCTTCGCGTCCGAGCCTTCGCCATGAAAAGTCATGTAGGGTCATGACCAGCACAATCAGGCCCGCTCATGCCCGAAAGGTCGCACCTGAACCTTCAGCGGAGCGCCGAGGCCGATTTTCCGCCTCCCGCGCGATTCAGGCCTGTAGCACTCCGGTCCGACAGCCCCTAAGTGTTGGGTATCGGAAGAAAAATTGACACTACATCTTGTGCGGCGATGCTTGACAGGTGGACGAGCAGAGAGGCATAAGTCGCCCCCCCGCGTCGCTGGTGGGCGCGGGTTTTCGGGGCGGGAGGGGCTCCGGATCGCACCAAACATCCTACCTTTCGCGACTTTCGCGCCCCGGGGGCCTCGGCCCGAGGGGATGAAATCTTTTCGGCTTTCACACACACCAGCAGTCAATCTGTCAATCCACGATGTCAGACCCAGTTGTTAGGAAGCAGAGAGGGGAAACGAAGATGGAGAAGGCGACTCCCATGAACGTTGTGGCGTCAGTGATCCCGGTCGACGCGCGCGCGGTGCCGCGCAACGGCAAGGCCCAGGGCCTCGACGTGCCCCGGTACTTCACGACCCCCGGTGTCGACCCCGCTGACGAGATCGCGTGGGAATACCGCTCGGCCTCCATCACCGGCGAAGACGGCAAGGTCGTCTTCGAGCAGAAGAACATCGAGATCCCCAAGTCGTGGTCGATGCTCGCCACCAACGTGGTCGCCTCGAAGTACTTCCGCGGCCAGCCCGGCACGCCGGAGCGCGAGTCGTCGGTGCGCCACCTCGTCGGCCGCGTCGTCAACACCATCACCCGCTGGGGTGAGCAGGGCGGCTACTTCGCGTCGACCGAGGCGAAGAACGCCTTCCACGCCGAGCTGACCCACCTCCTGCTCCGCCAGAAGGTCGCCTTCAACTCGCCCGTCTGGTTCAACGTCGGCGTCGAGGAGCACCCCCAGTGCTCGGCCTGCTTCATCAACTCGGTCGAAGACTCGATGGAGTCGATCCTCGGGCTGGCCAAGACCGAAGGCATGCTCTTCAAGTACGGCTCGGGCACCGGCTCGAACCTCTCGCCCATCCGCTCGTCGCGCGAAGTGCTCAAGGGCGGCGGCACGGCCTCGGGCCCGGTCAGCTTCATGAAGGGCTTCGACGCCTTCGCCGGCGTCATCAAGTCGGGCGGCAAGACCCGCCGCGCCGCGAAGATGGTCATCCTCAACGCCGAGCACCCCGACGTGCTCGAGTTCATCCGCTGCAAGGTGGGTGAAGAGAAGAAGGCCCACGCCCTCATCGATGCCGGCTACGACCCGTCGTTCAACGGCGAGGCCTACTCGTCGGTGTTCTTCCAGAACTCGAACAACTCGGTGCGCGTCACCGACGAGTTCATGAAGGCCGTGCAGGAAGATCGCTCGTACTCCACCCGCGCGGTGCGCGACGGCGCCATCGTCGACACCTACCGCGCTCGCGACATCTTCCGCGAGATCGGCGAGGCCGCCTGGCAGTGCGGTGACCCGGGCCTCCAGTTCGACACCACCATCAACGCCTGGCACACCTCGGCGAACACGGCGCGCATCAACGCCAGCAACCCGTGCTCCGAGTACATGTTCCTCGACGACACCGCCTGCAACCTGGCGTCGTTGAACCTGATGCACTTCCGCACCATCGACGGCGAGTTCGACGTCACCGCCTTCAAGCACGCGGTCGACATCACCCTCCTCGGCCAGGAGATCATCGTCGGCTTCTCGAAGTACCCCACCGAGAAGATCGAGAAGAACTCGTTCGACTTCCGCCCGCTGGGCCTCGGCTACGCCAACCTCGGCGCGCTGCTCATGGCCCAGGGCCTCGCCTATGACTCCGACGCGGGCCGCGCCTACGCCGGCGCCGTCACCTCGCTGATGGGCGGCCGCGCGTACACCATGTCCGCGAAGATGGCCGAGCACCTCGGGCCCTTCGCCGGCTACGCCGTCAACCAGGAGCCGATGCTCGGCGTCATCCGCAAGCACCGCAAGGCGGCCTACCAGCTCCCCGCGTACAGCGACGCGAAGCTGCACGAAGCCCAGAAGCAGGTGTGGGACGAGGCGCTGCAGCTCGGTGAGCAGTCCGGGTACCGCAACAGCCAGGTCACCGTGCTCGCCCCCACCGGCACCATCGGCTTCATGATGGACTGCGACACCACCGGCATCGAGCCCGACATCGCGCTCATCAAGTACAAGAAGCTCGTCGGCGGCGGCATGCTGAAGATCGTCAACCAGACGGTGCCCTTCGCGCTCCAGAAGCTCGGCTACAGCAGCACCGAGATCGAGCAGATCATCAGCTACCTCGACAAGAACGACACCATCGAGGGCGCGCCCGGCCTCAAGGCCGAGCACCTCCCGGTGTTCGACTGCGCGTTCAAGCCGGCCAAGGGCTCCCGCTCCATCCACTACATGGGGCACATCAAGATGATGGGCGCCGCGCAGCCCTTCCTCTCGGGCGCGATCTCCAAGACGGTCAACCTGCCGCACGAGGCGACGGTCGAAGACATCGAGATGGCCTACATGGAATCGTGGCGCGCCGGCCTGAAGGCGGTCGCCGTGTACCGCGACGGCTGCAAGCGCAGCCAGCCGCTCAACACCTCGAAGGACGCCAAGAAGACCGAAGCCGTCGCGGTGACCGCCGCCCCGGCCGAGGCTCGCAAGCGCCTGTCTGACGAGCGCCGGGCGATCACCCACAAGTTCTCGATCGCCGGCCACGAGGGCTACCTCACGGTGGGCATGTACGAAGATGGTCAGCCCGGTGAGCTGTTCATCACCATGGCCAAGGAAGGCAGCACGGTGTCCGGCCTGATGGACTCGTTCGCCACCGCCATCTCGCTCTCGCTGCAGTACGGCGTGCCGCTCAAGGTGCTGGCCGACAAGTTCAGCCACACCCGCTTCGAGCCGTCGGGCTTCACCAACAACCCCGATCTGCCGATCGCCAAGTCGATCACCGACTACATCTTCCGCTGGCTGTCGCTGAAGTTCCTGCCGCAGGAAGGGCAGACCGAGAGCCTGATGGAGGCCGAGGCCAAGAAGGTCGCCCAGGCCACCCCGAAGATGTCGGCGCCCGCGTACTCGGCGCCGGCGGCCAGCAGCGAGGTGAAGTCGGCGTTCCTGAACCAGGCCGACGCCCCGCCCTGCCCGGTGTGCGGCACCATCACCGTGCGCAACGGCGCTTGCTACAAGTGCCACAACTGCGGCGCGACCACCGGCTGCAGCTGAATTCTCTGCACACCCGCTCAGGCCTCCGGGTCTGAGCGCGTGTCACGACATTGGAGACAAGGGACACCCGTCAGGGTGAGCCCAGACGGGGCGGACGCGAAGAGCGGCCCTGTCGATTGATCTCGGGAGGGGGAAGCGGCTTCGGGCAACCGAGGCCGCTTTTTTTTCGTCGCGCGTCAGCGGTACTCCACGCCCGCCCCGCCCGAGGTCGAGACGCGTGCCTTCGCCGGGTGGCCCCACACCGTGAGGCCCACGCCGCCCGAGGCGTCGCCGGTGATCGAGTCCTTCGCGGTGAGTTCGACGTCACAGCCGCCGCTCGCGTCGACCGTCACCTGCCCCAGCTCGAGCTGCTGACCCTTCAGGCTGACCCCGCCCGAGAGGTTGAGCTTCGCCGTCTTCGCGCGGCCCACCAGCCGGGCGTTGACGCCGCCCGAGCCCTCGAGCTCCAGCGCGTCGACGTCGATCGCCTTCGCGTCGAGCTCCACCCCGCCCGAGAGCTCGGCCTTGAAGGTCTTGCCCGTCACGCTCTCCAGCCGCGCGTCAACCCCGCCGCTGGCGTCGAGGCGCGTCAGGCTCGGCGTCGAGACGCGCACCACCAGCCGCTGCTTGCTGCGCAGCCAGTCCTTCGACCTGCGGTGAAGGCGCAGCCGGCCGTCGACCACCTCGGTCGAGAACTGGGCCACCGCCGCGTCATCGCCCTCGAGAGTGAGTGAGGTGGCGCCCTTCTTCACCTCCAGCGCGACGCCATCGGAGACCTCGATCTCCGTGAAGTCGGGGACCTTTCGGGTCTCGGTGACGGTGGCAGCGAAGGAAGACGAGGCGACGAGGAGGGCCGGCAGGATCAGCGCGCGCATGAGCGCCCGCTACGGCCCCGCGTCGCTCCGATTGCCAACCAGCTCCGCCTGGAGCGCCAGCGCGTCCCGGTTTTTGGGGTCGACCGCCAGCACGTGCTGCACGAGCTCCAGCGCCCCGGCGACGTCACCCTTCGCCCGCGACCGCGCGAGGTCGAGCGGCTTGCGCACGTAGCGCTCGTACGCCTTCTCGGTCAGCTTGCCGCGCACGGTGGGGGAGATCTGCCGATCGAGCTCGAAGAAGGCCCGCGCCTGCTCGGAGGTGAACTCGTCGATGTGGTTGGCGAGGAAGGCGTACTCCGCCAGCAGCTTGTTGAGGCGCCCGCAGGTCTTCGGCTCGCGCTTGAGCCCGCGCTGCACCCACTGCTGCGCCGTCGCCAGCTCGCCCGCCAGGAAGTACAGCTTGCCCGTCTCGGCGGCCGTCGGGCCCGGCCCCCTGGGCAACTGCAGCCCGGGCGGGGGCGCCGGCTGGGTGAGCACCACGGACAGGGCGAGCGCGAGGATCATCAGTACGCGTTCTTCGAGAGGAAGCCGCCCAGCGCCGTGCGCAGGAGGATCTTGAGGTCGAACAGCAGCGACCAGTTCTCGATGTAATAGAGGTCGTAGTCGATGCGGTCTTTGATGCTGGTGTCGCCGCGCAGCCCGTTGATCTGCGCCCAGCCGGTGATGCCCGACTTCACCATGTGCCGCAGGTGGTAGCGGGGGATCTGCTTCTTGAACTCCTCGATGAAGACCGGGCGCTCGGGCCGCGGGCCGACGAGGCTCATGTCGCCCACGAAGACGTTCCAGAACTGCGGCAGCTCGTCGAGCGAGGTCTTGCGCAGGAAGGCGCCGATCGGCGTGCGGCGATCGTCGTTGGGCGTCGCGAAGCGGGCGCCTTCCTTCTCGGCGTCGACCCGCATCGTGCGGAACTTGAACATGTGGAACAGGTGCCCATCCATGCCCATGCGCTCCTGGGCGTAGAAGATCGGCCCGCGGCTGGTCAGCTTCACCAGCACTGCCAGCACGCCCATCAGCGGCGCCAGCAGCAACAACGCCACGCTGGAGAGCAGGATGTCGAAGGCGCGCTTGGCGATGCGGTTCCAGCCCTCGAGCGGCGCGCCCTGCAGGCTGATGATCGGCAGCCCACCGAACTCCTCGAGCCCGCCACGCAGGGTGACGTAGTTGAAGAGGTCGGGCACCACCTTCACGTCGACCGTGCGCAGCGCCAGCACTTCCATGATCTCGCGCAGCTGGCCCTGCTCATCGAGCGGCAGCGCGAGGATCACCTGGTCCACCGGCTTCTCGTCAAGCACCCGCTCCAGGTCCGAGAAGAGGCCGATCACCGGCGTGCGCAGGACCGTGGTGCCCACCTTCTCGGGCTTGCGCGTCAGCAGGCCGGTCACCTTGAAGCCCAGCTCGCGGTGCTGCTCGATGGTCTCGACCACCCGCTGGCCCAGCGCGCCCGCACCCACCACCAGAATGGTCTTCAGGTTCACGCCGCGGCGGCGCAGCTCGTTGAACAGCGCGCGGAACGCCAGCCGCACGGTGCTCAACGACACGAAGGCGAAGCCGGCGAAGAGCACGATGGTCAGCCGGCTGTACCGCTCGCGGATGAAGTACGAGACGCCCACCAGCACCAGCGTCGAGAGCACCGTCGCCTTGAAGACCTCGAAGACCTCCGAGATGTGCGAGCGGCTGCGGTTGGTGGTGTAGAGGTTCGACCCGCGGAAGACGACCGGGAAGATCACCAGCACCAGCGCCAACGTCTCCAGCGTCTCGTTGGTGGGCGGCAGCACCTCCCACGAGAACCACGTGAAGCGCACGTACCAGGACAGGGCGAACGCGACCGCGAGCGTCACCACGTCGGTGACGAGCTTGATCGAGTTGTAGAAGCGCTGGAACCGGGTGAACACGTCGCGCCCGCTCTAGCACGGGGCCGCGGGTCGCGCGCAACGCCCCGGGACAACTGGACAATCAGGGCTGATGGGCGCTGACGAAGTGGCACGGCGCGGGCGCGAGGCGCTCGGGGTTTCCCGTGGTTTGCCTGGCGTCGCGGTTGCTCGGGCTCTCGGGCATGCGCCCACTCCTCTTGATGCTCGTCGCCGCGCCGTGCCTCGCAGCGCCCCTTGACTCCGCGCGGCTGTCGCGGCTGTTCGGCTTCGACGGACCCCGGCCTGACGCCGTGACGCCGCTGGGTCCGGCGACGCCGCTCCCCTTTCGCCTGCTGGGCACCCTGCGCGCCGTCGACGAGACCTGGTCCCTCGCCGCGGTGGAGTTCGAGAAGCGCTCCGTGACGGTGTCGATCGGCGACCTCCTCGCCGGGGTGGAGATCGTCGGCATCGATCAACGCGAGCTGGTGGTGCGTCGCGTCGGCCGGTTGGAGCGCCTGGGGCCCGTCGCCGTCGCGCCGCGGCGCCCCCTGCCCCCGCGCCTGACGAGGCGAGACGTGACGCGCGCCCTGGAAAACCCCGCCGAGCTCTTCAGCCAGGTGCGCATGATGCCGGCGATGGCGGGCGGCAAGCTCAGCGGCTTCCGCGCGACGTGGGTGCAGGAAGGCTCGCTCATCGCGTCGCTGGGCCTCGAGGCGGGCGACGTCATTCGTGGCGTGAATGGCGCGGCGCTCGACAACCCTCAGCAGTTGATGGTGCTGCTGCAGGCGGTGCAGACCGGCCGCCGCTTCGAGGTCGAGCTGGAACGCAAAGGGCAGCGGGTGGTGAAGACGGTCGAGCTCGGCGACTGACGATCAGGTCAGCGGCAGCAGCTCGGCGATCAGCGCACGCTGAAACGCCGCCCGGGTGAAGCGCGACGCGTGCGCGCGGGCCGCCGCCGGCTCGAAGCCCGCCTCGAAGGCGTCGAACTGCGCGAGCGCGGTGGTGAGCGCGTTGACCGTCTGCTCGGCGAAGAACACGCCGGTGTCCGGGGTCACCGTCTCCAGCGCGCCCCCTTCGGCGAAGGCGATCACCGGCCGGCCCGACGCCTGCGCCTCCAGCGGGGTGATCCCGAAGTCCTCCACCCCGGGGAAGATCAGCGCCCGCGCGTTGCGGTAGAGGCCGGGCAGATCGTCGTCGCGCACCTGGCCCAGCGCCTTCACGTGCGGCGGCAGATCGCGCAACCACGACGACGACTGGCCGCTCCCGCCGATCCACAGCTCGCGCCCTGTTCTCCGCGCCGCCTCGATCGCCAGGTCGATGCGCTTGTACGGAGCCAGCGCGCCCAGACACAAGAAGTAGCCGCCCTCGCCGGTGCCCTCGAGCGACTGCGCGGTGAAGCGCTCGAGCTCGACGGGCGGGTGAATGACATGGGCCACGCGGTGGTAGCGCTGCTCGATCTGCCGCGCGACGTGGGCGCTGTTGGCGACGAAGCGATCGACGCTGGTCGAGGTCACCACGTCCCACCCGCGCAGCACCGGCCGCAGCGCCCGCGCCGCCGCGCGCACCGGCCACGACGCCTTGCCCGGCCCGAAGTAGTCGTCGAACCGATCCCACATGTAGCGGAGCGGCGCGTGCACATACGACAGGTGCCTCGCGCCCTTCGGCACCCGGATGCCCTTCGCCACGCAGTGGCTCGAGGAGATCACCAGCTCGGCGTCTCCCAGGTCGAGCCCACGAATCGCGCCCGGCATCAGCGGCAGGAAGTGGCGGTGCCGCGTCTTCGCCCCCGGCACGCGGTTGAGCACCGAGGAGACGATGCGGTGGGCCTCGATGCTGGCCGGCATGTCCTTCGGGTCGTGGAACAGGGTGTAGATCGGCGCGGCGGGGAACAGCTCGGCGATCGCCTCCAGCACCTTCTCGCCGCCTCGCCAGGTGAGCAGCCAGTCGTGCACCAGGCTGACGCGCAGGCGCCGCAACGACTCGGGGATGGTGACGGGCGCTTCCACGTTCGAAACGCGCCCTCCTACACGAGTCCTGTGTACTCTGCGACGCGTGGTGAAAGTTCTCATCGACCTGCGGATGGTGCGCGGTCACCTGCATGGCATCGCCCGGTACGCGCTCGAGCTCGCGCGCCGGCTCCCTCTGCTCGAGCCGGGCTGGCAGTTCATCGGCCTCACGGCGCCCGCGGGTGTGCCCGACGATCTCGGCGCGCTGGCGCCCCGCATTCCCCTGGTGAAGGCCACCTCCGACTTCCTGGCGCCCCTCGAGCAGGCGACGCTGGCGACCGATCTGCTGCGGGCGCGGCCCGATCTGTTCCACGCGACGTCGTTCTCCGTGCCCGCCCTGTGGCCGGGGAAGCTGGTCGCCACCATTCACGACGCCAACCACCTCGCGCTGCCCGAGAGCGCCTCGCCGAGCCGGACGATCTACTACCGCCTGGTGGTCGCCCCCCGCGCCGCGCGCGCGCAGGCGCTGATCACCGTGTCCGAGTTCAGCCGACGCGAGATCGCCGCGCACCTCGGCCTCGCGCCCGAGCGGCTGCAGGTGATCGGCAACGGGGTCGACACCTCGTTCCACGTGCCGATGCCGCAGGAGCTCGCCGACTTCCGCGAGCGCCGGGGTCTGCCTGCGCGGTACTTCGCCGCCGTCGGCAACCCCAAGCCGTTCAAGAACCTGCGTGTGCTCCTGCCGATCGCGGAGGGGTTGCCCGCGCCGCTGGTGCTGCTCGCCGGGCGCGGCGCACGGCGCACGCTGGGCTTCTCGGAGAAGGTGATCGAGCTGTCTCCCCTGCCCGACGAGGAGCTGGTGCGCTTCTACGCCGGCGCCTGCGCGGTGCTGGTGCCTTCCCGCTACGAGGGCTTCGGGCTCCCGGCGCTCGAGGCGATGGCGTGCGGCGCGCCGGTGATCGCCTCGGCCGCGGGCGCCCACCCGGAGATCGTCGGTGGCGCGGGGCTGCTCGTCTCGCCCGACAACTCGCTGGCGTGGCGGGAAGCGTGCCTGCGGCTGTTCCGTGACGACGGGCTGCGACGCGAGCTGTCGGAGGCGGGCCGGGAACGCGCCGCGCGGTCCTCGTGGGACGACTGCGCGAAGCAGACGCTGCAGGTCTACCGAAGGGCGCTGGGGCTGCCGTGAAGTCGCGGGCCCCGATGATCATCGCGCTCGTCTGCGTCGTCGCCCGCATCGCGCTCGCGATCGGCACCGAGATCTACCCCGACGAGGCCTATTACTGGACGTGGTCGAAGCAGCTGCAGCTCGCGTACTTCGATCACCCGGCGTTGATCGCCTGGAGCATCGCGCTGCTCGGCGTGCGCGTCGGGGCGATCCTGTGGGGCGTGGCGACGCTGGTGGGCGTGTTCAAGCTCACGCGCGTGCTCGGCGGCGATCGCGACACCGCGTGGTGGGCGACGGCGCTGTTCGCCAGCACCCCCGCCGGCAATCTGCTCGGCACCATCGCCACCCCTGACGCGCCGCTGCTCGCCTTCTGGGTGTGGACGCTGGTGGCCCTCGTGCAGCAGCGGGTGGCGCTCACCGGCGTGCTGTGGGGCCTCGCGATGCTCTCGAAGTACAACGGCATTCTGCTCGGGCTGCCGGTGCTGCTGACCTTCTGGCGGCGCCCGGGCGCGCTGGTGCTCGCCTCGTTGATCGCGCTGGTGGTCACGTCGCCGACGATCATCTGGAACGCGACGCACGACTGGGAGGGGTTCCGGTTTCAGTTCGCGCACGGCCTGGGCGGCGGTGGCGGGCTGAACACCTTCCTCGAGTTCGTGGGTGGGCAGTTCGGCATGGCCGGTCCGATCTTCCTCGGGCTCACTCTGTTCTGGCTCACGCGCAAGGACGCCTCGGCCCTGCTCAAGGTGACCACCGTGCTGCCGGTGGTGTTCTTTGGCTACGCGTCGCTCAAGGCGCGCGGTGAGGCGAACTGGTCGGCGGCGGCGTGGCTCTCGGCGAGCGTCGGACTGGCGCTGACGCCGTACATGCGGTGGAAGTGGGCGGCGGCGCTGCTCAACGTGGCGGTGATCGTGGTGGGGGTCGGGGTGCTGATCTTCCCGCCTGAACCGCTGTGGAGAGTGCCCGCGGTGCAGAAGCTCCATGGGTGGAAGTACCTGGCGCGCGCGAGTGATGAGCACGTGCCGGTGTTCACCAGCCGCTACCAGCTCAGCGCGTTGACGACCTGGTACTCGGGGTTGCCCGCGTCGACGTTTGGTGGCCGGCGCAGCCAGTACGATCTGTGGCCGCGCCCGGAGATCCCCGCTGGCAGTGACGCCTTGTGGATCGGCGAGTGGGATGGACCGCCGGCTGAGTTGGTGGAGCGGTTCGAGCGCGTCACTCAGCTCGAGTGGCCGATGGATGAGAGGCAGAAGGCGCTGCACCCGTTCGTCGCGTACCGGCTCTCCAACGCCCACTGACCTCCCTCTCCCTGCGGCAGCGGGGAGAGGGTTGGGGTGAGGGGCGGTCTCTGGCGCGGCGCTCGCAACGGCCCCTCACCCGCCGCTTCGCGTCGACCTCTCCCCGCTCCCGCAGGGAGAGGTTCAGCCCTTCACGCGCAGCCGCTCGGCGAGCCCCCACGCGAGCCCCCCCAGCAACATCGGCAACGCCCACGCGGCGAGCACCGGCGTCAGCCGCCCATTGATCGCCAGGCTGCGAGAGATCATCCCCAGCACGAACAACGACCCATACAACCCCGCGCCCTCGAGCAGCGTGCGCGGCACCGAGGCGCGCGTCTGCCCCCGCAGCCCCAACAACACCGCGATCAGCGCAGCGATCACCGCGGCCAACGGCGCGGCCCACCGCTGGTGAATCGCGAACCGTGTCGACTCGGTCGGCAGCTGCAGCGCGCTCATCAGCGGCACCTGGCGACCCAACACCCGCAGCGGCAGCCACTCCGGCCGCCCCACCGCGAGCTGGGTCACCTCGGGCCGAATCGGCAACGGGAGCTCGAACTCGCCCTTCCGCCCCGGCTTCGCCTCCGGCCCCGACACCAGCAACTCGCTGCCGTCCTCGAGCCGCCACAGCCCATCGCGCACGAACGTGAGCCGGGTGCCCTCGATCCACCGCACCAGCTCCGACTTCGGGCCCAGCTCGAACACCCGCACGTCCTCGAGGCGCTCGGGGTTGGCCTCGCCGCGCACGTTGAGCAGATACGCACCGGTGCGGAACCAGCGTCGCGGCGAGTACACGGTGACGAAGTCGCCCCAGCGATCGAAGCGCTCCACCATCATGCGGTCGATCTTCGGGCCCGACTCGCTGACCACGAACTCCTGAAAGGCGATCAGACCCAGCGCGGAGGCGACGCAGACGATCACGATCGGCCGCACCAGCGTCACCGGCGAAGCGCCCAGCGCACGCAGCGCGGTCCATTCCCCCCGGCGCCGCACCACGGTGATCGACAACCCGGCAGCGATCACCAGGGCCGCCGGCGAGAACTGCACCAGCGCCACGTGCGAGCGGTACCAATACAGCGTCAGCACGTCGATCGCCGGCTTGCCGGTGTAGATGCGCAGCCAGTCGCCGAAGTCGATCACCAGAAACAGCGCGACCAGCCCCAGCGACATCGAGACGAAGATGCTCAGGGTGAGCAGCGCCACGTAGCGCTCGAAGATCTTCACCGCACGCCCTGCCTCGTCACGCGGGCCAGCATGATCGCCCCCAGCACGAAGGCCACCACCACCGGCAGATGCCCGGCCACCCACGGCGCGAGCACGCCCTTCTCCCCCAGCTGCACGCCCACCCGCGAGAACACGTAGAAGCCGAGGTACACGCCCAGCGCGATCAACGCCGCGGTGCGCGTCGCCCGCCTCCGCCCGCCCTGCGCGATGGCGGTCGCCAGAATGCCCAGCGCCAGCGGCGCGAGCAGCTGCGAGAGCCGGAAATGAAAGGCCGACCAGAACGGAGCCGCGGGAGCACCGGTGGCCTCGGCGTCCTTCGCGCGCTCCATCAGATCCATCGGCGACAGCTCCTCGTGGCCGAAGCGGAAGGTGTCGCGGCGGTTGAGCGCGTCGGCGACGTTGAGCAGCAGCTCGCCGTCTTGAAACGCGGTGACGGTGAACTCGTCGGCCGAGGCGCGCTGCACCAACACGCCGTCGCTGAACCGCAGCCCCACCCCGCGCTCGAAGGTGGCCTTCGCCAGCGGCGCCGAGAGCGCCTGCGACCGCGCGGGATCACGCTCGTCGATCAACAACACCCGAGACCACGTCGGGCCTTCGCTGACCGCCTCGGCGTGGAACACGATGCCCGGCAGGTCGGCGCGAATGGTGCCCGGCTTCAAGTCGCCCAGAATGTTGCGCTCGATCACCTCGCGCGCGGTCTGCCGCATCTGCCCGATGCCCCACGGCTTCCAGACGAACACCGTGCCGGTGAGCACCACCGACACCGCGAGCCCGAGCGTGAGGGCCGGCCCCACCAGCTGCCGCGGAGACACGCCGACCGCCGCGAACGCCGTCAGCTCGCCGTCTTCGCCCAGCCGCGCGAAACCGATCATCACCCCCAGCAGGAAGGAGATCGGCAGCACCTGCGGCAACAACATCGGCATCATCGCGCCGCCGAGCATCAGCCAGTCCGAAGGCCGCGCCGCGCTCCCGAGGAGAAACTCGACGCCGCGCACCAACACCATCGCGTAGAAGAGCGACAGCAACACCGCGGTCGCCGCCAGGAACGGCCCGACCAGCTCCCGCAGCACGTAGCGCTGGAGCACCCGCCCGCTCAAGGCGCCTTCGCCCCGATGTCCCGGCGGAAGTGGCGGCCGCGCCAGGTGATCTCCTCCGCCAGCGCCACCGCCCGCGCCCGAGCCTCGGCCACCGTCGCGCCGCGCGCGCAGGCGGTCAGCACCCGGCCGCCCGACGTCACCAGCGCGCCGCCCTGCAGCTTCGTGCCGGCGTGAAAGACCTGCTCCTCACCGGTGGGGATCTCGAGGGTGATCGCGTCGCCCAGCTTCGGCGCATCGGGGTAGCCCTCGGCCGCGAGCACCACGCCCACCGAGAAGCCGTCACGCTGGCGCAGCGGCCGCTCCGTCAACTGGCCGCGTGCGCAGTCGCGCAGCAGCACCGCCAGATCCTCGTCGAGCTGCATCATCAACACCTGCGTCTCGGGGTCCCCGAGGCGCGCGTTGAACTCCAGCACCTTCGGCCCGGTGGGCGTCAGCATCAGCCCCGCGTAGAGCGCGCCACGAAAGACACACCCGCGCCGCTTCAACTCGGCGAGCGTGGGCGCCATCACCTCACGGCCCACCTGCGCGAGCGCGTCGGCCGAGAGGAAGTTCGCCGGCGCGTAGGCCCCCATGCCGCCGGTGTTCGGCCCCACGTCACCCTCGCCCACCCGCTTGTGATCCTGAGAAGGGGCGAGCAGCACGAAGCGCTCACCGTCGCACAGCGCCATCACCGACAGCTCAGGCCCGGTCAGCACCTCCTCGAGGAGAATGGTCTGCCCCGCGGGCAGCGCCCCGAGCGCACGGCACGCCTCGGCGGCCTCTTCGCCCGACGTCGCCACCACCACGCCCTTGCCCGCCGCGAGCCCGTCGGCCTTCACCACCACCGGGCCCCACGCCAGCGCCCGCTGCGCCGCGGCCGCCGCGTCGGTGAAGGTCTCGTAGCGCGCGGTCGGCACCCCGGCGGCGCGCATGATCTCCTTGGCGAACGCCTTGCTCCCCTCGATGCGCGCGCCGGCCGCGTCAGGCCCGAAGACGTCGATGCCCGCGGCCCGCAGCGCGTCGGCCACGCCCGCCACCAGCGGGGCCTCGGGGCCGACCACCACCAGCTCGATGCCCTGCGCCTTCGCCAGCGCCACCACCGCCGAGGGGTTGGTGATCTCCAGCGGCACACACTCGGCCATGGCCGCAATCCCGGGGTTGCCGGGCGCGACGACGAGCGAGGTGACCGCCGGGCTCTGCTTGAGCTTCCAGGCGAGCGCGTGCTCGCGCCCACCACCACCGAGGAGGAGCAGCTTCACAACTGGTGCTTGTACAGGACCCGCTTGGCATCGCGGTAGGCCGGATCCGTGAGGAGCACCGACGTCAGGATGCGCCGGGCCTCGTCGCCGTTCTTCTGGTTGGCCTCGCCGTCGCCGACGATGACCTTGGGGCCGAGCAACTGCGGTCCCAGCTTCTGCGCCTGCTGCGCCGAGACCTTCGCCTGATCGATCTTGTTCGCCGCGCTCTGCGCGACCGCCTGCGCGAACCACGACAGCGCGTTGGTCTTGTTGGCGTCGATACCGCGCGCGGCCAGCTTGAGCGCGCCCCCGAGATCCTTCTTGCGGACCGCGATCAGCGCGCGGAAGGCGAAGGCGTCGGCGTTCTTCGCGTCGATGCTCACCGTCTTGACGAAGTGTTTCTCGGCCGCGGGGAGATCCTCCGAGTACCAGGCCACCAGGCCCTCACACAGCGACGTGCTGGGGTCTTCTTCGACGTCGCCCAGCCTGGTGTACACGCCCGCCGCGGCGCGGAGCAGATCGGCCGGCCGCACGTACAGCGGCGTCAGCGACGGCACCGGGCGCGAGTTGGGGTCGGCGCGCAGGCCGCGCTTGAGGCACAGCTCCCAGGCCTTGCCGGCCTTCTTCGCCTTCCCCGCCGCGGCGCCCGCGAGGAAGATCGCGTCGACCCGGCGCGGGTCGGCTTCGGCCGTCGCCGACAACGTCTGCACGGCCTCGTCGAGGCGGTTCTCGGCGATCAGCAGCCGGCCCTCCAGCGTGGCCTCGAGGTACTTGTCGCCCAGCTTGCCCTTGATGCCATCGAGTTCGAGGCGCGCGTTCGAGACGTTGCCCTTCTCGAGCAGCACCAGGAACTTCTGCAGCTTCGCGGGCACCGAGTCAGCGTTGAGCTCCAACCCGCGGTCGATGGTGTCCGAGGCCTTGTCGACGTCACCCTGCATGCGCTGAATCGCCGCGAGGTGCACCAGCGCGTCGGCCTTCTCGACCTTGGCGATCTCCGGGTCGTCCACCAGCGCGGTGATCTCCGCGGCGGCGCCGTTGAGATCGTTGAGGTGCTGGTACGAGAGCATCGCCAGCCCCAGGCGGGGACGTCCGGCGCGCGGGGCCGCGGCCTTCGCCGCCTCGAGCACCTTCTTCGCCTTGGCCACCTCGCCCACGTCGAGCAGCAGGCGGGCCAGCTCCTCGGCGGCCTCCCACTGATCGGCGTCGAGCTCGAGGCGGCGCTCCAGCGCGCGGGTCGCTTCCTTGTAGCTGCCCTGAATCGCCGCCAGCTGGGCCTGGAAGAAGTAGGCGCGCTTGAGCTTGGGGTCGGTAGCCAGCGCCTCGCGGAACGCCTTCGCCGCGTCCTGCGGGTTCTTGGCGAGCACCGTCTGCCCGATGGCCAGCGAGGCGAGCGCCTTGTCGTTGTTCGACTTGCTGTTGAGGCCGCGCTCGGCGAGCACCTTGATGTCGTTGGGGTTGCCGGCGCGCGCGATCAGGAAGTGGGCGTGCGCGACGAACACCCGCAGATCGCCGCTGCGCTGCTCGGCGGCGGCGAGCATCGACTCGGCGGCCTTCGCGGTCGGCTCGTCGATCTTCCCCGGCTTGCCGAAGGCGAGGGCCAGCACCCAGCCCGCCAGCGCGCGATCGTTGTTGGGCTCGAGCACCAGCGCCTGCTCGAACGAGTCCTGCGCGTCGAGGTAGCCGGACGTGGTGTCCTTCGAGAGCAGCTCTTCGCCCTCGTCGATGAGGTTCGACGCCTTCGCGTTCTCGAGGTCGTCGTACTTCATGCGCCACTGCTGGATGATCGAGTCGGGCTTGCCACCCACCCCGCCACCCGTCGGCTTGACCACCAGCGGCGGCGGCTTGGTGACCCACGGCTTCTTGATGGCCAGCCCGATGCCGAGGCCCACCACCGCCACCACCGCCACGCCGATGCCGATCAGCTTGCCGCGGCCTTCACCACCGCCGCCGCTCTCGGGCACCCGCATCGCGTTGCGCGAATTGGTCACGTCGCGCAGCCCGCCCGACGATCCGGCAGGCGCGAACACCGGCGCCGCCGCGGGGCGCGCAGGCGCGGGCGCGGGCGGAGGGAACGGGCTCTCCGCGGCCGCCACCTCGGCGGTCTTGTTGCGGCAGTCGTCACAGACGCCCAGCGCCTGATCGAACGGGTCGGTCATCTCCTTGCCGCAGGTGCGGCACTTCACGCCGACGACCTGGGCCTTGTCGGCGGCAGGCGGGGCGGCGAGGCGCGCGGGCGCCGACGCAGGAGGAGGCGGAGGAGGCGCGCCGAGGTCGAAACCACCGTCCCCGAAAGGCGACGACGAGGCCCCCGCCGGCGGAGCGCCAAAGTCGAACGGGTTGCCCGCCGGCGCCGGGGCCGGCGCCCCGAAGTCGAACGGGCTCGCGTCGGGCTGGGCGGCCGGAGGTGGCTTCTTGGTGGTGGGGAACGCGGGCGCAGGCGGCGGCGCCGCGGCGCTGAAGTCGAACGGGCTGGGCTCGGGCGCAGCGGGCTTCTTCGCCGCCGACGTCGGGAAGGCTGGAGCCGGCGGCGGCGGCGGCGGTGCTCCGAAGTCGAACGGCGAAGGCGCAGCAACCGGCGCCGGCGCGGCCGCCCCGAAGTCAAACGGCGACGGCGCGCCCGGGTTGGTCGGCGGGCTGAAGTCGAACGGCGAGGTGCCCGCGGGCGCAGTCGGCGCGGTCTGCCCGAAGTGCAGGCCCGAGCTGCCCGTCGAAGGCGGCGGCGGCGCAGCGCCCCCACCCATGTCGAACAAGAACGGAGACGCCCCACCCGGCGCGGCGGCAGGCGCGGCCGCTTCAACCGGCGGCGCCTCGTCCTTCTTCACGAGTTGCAGGTGACGGCATCGCGGGCATTGCGCGCGCACGCCCTTGGGCGTGACGAACTTGTCGTCGATGGCGTAGGCGGCAGAACACTTCTGACAAACGATGCGCATCGCGGCTCAGTGACGGAAATGGCGAACGCCAGTGAAGATCATGCAGAGCCCGTGCTCGTCAGCGGCAGCGATGACCTCTGCATCTCGAACCGACCCGCCCGGCTGCACCACACAACCTGCTCCGGCCTGGGCCAACGCATCGACCCCGTCACGGAATGGGAAAAACGCGTCAGACGCCACGGCGCTCCCTTTCAGACGCGCGCCTCCGCGCATCGCCGCAATCTTCACCGAATCGACGCGGCTTGTCTGCCCTCCTGCCTGCGCCAACAGCTCGGTCGGCGCGGCGAAGACGATCGCATTCGACTTGACGTGCTTGCAGACCTTCCACGCGAACCTCAGCGCCTGCAGCTCGGCCTCGGTGGGCTGACGCTTCGTCACCACCTTCCACTCGGTCTGCGGCTCGACGGCGTCGCGGTCCATCACCAGCAGGCCACCTGACACGCTGCGGACGTCGAGCTGCGCGCGGGGCTTCGCGGTGGTGCTGGCGAGCCCGGGGCCGGCCGACAGCAGCCGCAGGTTCTTCTTCCCCGCGAGGATCTCCTTCGCCTCGGCCGAATAGCCGGGCGCGATGATCGCCTCGAGGAAGGTCTCGGCCAGCGCCTTCGCGGTGGGCGCGTCGACCTCGCGGTTGAGCGCGATGATGCCGCCGAAGGCCGAGGTCTCGTCGATGGCGCGCGCACGGCGGTAGGCCGCTTCGAGCGAGTCGTCGATCGCCACGCCGCACGGGGTGTTGTGCTTGATCACCACCGCCGCCGGCTTCTCGGAGAACTCGAGCACCAGCCCCAGCGCCGCGTCGAGATCGAGGATGTTGTTGTACGAGAGCTCCTTGCCCTGCAGCACCTCGCTGAAGGCCACCGTCGGCTCGGAGGGCGCGCGGTGCTCGCGGTAGAAGGCGCCGCGCTGGTGCGGGTTCTCGCCGTAGCGAAGGCCCTGGGCCTTCACGAAGGGCAACGAGAGCTCGTCGGGGAACGCCTCGCCTTCCTGATCCGCAAGCCACGCCGCGATCGCCGCGTCGTAGGCCGCGGTGTGCGCGAAGGCCTTGCGCTGCAGCGCGCGGCGCGTCTTCTCGCTCACCGTCTTCGTGCTCTCCAGCTCCGCCAGCACCGCGTCGTAGTCGGCGGGGTCGACCACGATGCTCACCGACGCCGCGTTCTTCGCCGACGCGCGCACCATCGCCGGACCACCGATGTCGATCTGCTCGATCGTCTCGTCGCGCGAGGCGCCCTTCGCCACCGTCTCGCGGAAGGGGTAGAGGTTCACCGCCACCAGGCTGATCGCCTCGATGCCGTGCTCGGCCATCTCGCGCGCGTCACTCTCGAGCGCGGGGCGACCCAGCAAGCCACCGTGGATCTTCGGGTGCAGCGTCTTCACGCGCCCGCCGAGGATCTCCGGCATCCCGGTGTGCGCCGACACCTTGCGCGCTGGCACTCCGGCGGCCTTCAGCGCCTCGAGCGTCCCGCCGGTGGAAAGGATGGTGTAGCCACAGCGAACCAGCCCCTGTGCGAACGGGACCAGGCCGCGCTTGTCCGAGACGGAGAGCAGAGCGAGCACGGCTCGGGCGAGTACCAACCGCGTTCGGAGGGGTCAACGAATCGCGGTCGGAGTTTCGCGCGAGGTGCGCGCGTGTGCGCCTTACGGACGCTTGGGGTCGGTCTCGACGGTGGTGCGGACCTTCTCGAGGCCGCGGGTCTCGACCTGGCGAATGCGCTCACGCGTGAGGTTCATGATCTCGCCGACCTCCTCGAGCGTGATGCCGCCCTTCTCCGCCACGTCGAGCGCGCAGGTGTACTCGAGCTCCCAGATCTCCTTGTCGGGGAAGTTGAGCTTGATGCTGCCCGTCTCCGGGTTCACGTCGAGGTACAGGTTGTACTTGCACGAGACGAACACGCAGGGGCGCGGGCTGCTGATGCAGTCCGAGCGGTTCTTGGGGCGGTTGCCCTGCAGCTCGGTGAGCAGCGCCTGCTCTTCGGGATCGACCTGACCCAGCAGCTTGCGACGACGCAGATCGCGCGCCATCTCCTTGCGCGACATCGTCTTCGACCGCTTGCGATCGTCCAATGCGTCATCGGACTTGAGCAGCTCCGCCTCGTCCTGCGCCGGTGCGTTCATCATTCGTCATCCCCTCCTTCAAAGGTACGGCTCAAAACTTCAAGACTGACTGGTGTCGGCGCCGGGCCGCGCGGTGACCGCGCTCCCGAACCGCGAGATCTCGTGCAGCAGCTCACGGGCCTGCACCCGCAGCGCGCGGAGCTTCGACGTCAGCTCCTTCTTGTTCTTGTCGGCGAGCGCCTTGCCTTCGAGGTGCCGCTCGTAGCCGTCGAACACGTGGGTCAGCTCGTGGTTCGCCACGTCGATGTGGTTCCGGAACACCACGAACGACGCCTTGATGTCCTCGAGCGTCAGGCCCTGCGCCATCATCTGGCGGATCGCGTTCATCCGCCGCACGGAGCTCGCCGGGTAGAGCCCCTGGCTGCCCTGGTGCTTCCCCTTCTTCCCCACCCGACGGCTGCGCGGCAGCAGCCCCGCCTGCACGTACTTCCGAAACGTCGCCTCCGACAGCCGCACGCCCTTCGCTGAGAAGACGTCGCAGATCACCCGCGCGGGCAGACCCTGAGCGTAGTCACGCTCGATCCGCTCAATCTCCTCCGGCCGAAGAAGCTCCATGAAGAGTGTTCCTGCGAGGTGTTTCGGGTGACGCCATTCAAAAAGCCCCACTCAATGGCCGCGCATGAGTACCAGCTACTGAAACGATATGTCAACGGCGATCGTGACATTTTGATCGCGATCGCGTCCTGTTCCCGAGCGGGTCTGGAGGGGGCGTCCGAAGGTCGGACAGGCAGCAGGATCAGCCGCCCTGGTTCGAGACAGCCATGAAATTCAGATCAGCAGGCGCGCGCAAACGATCGGAATCGCTCCGCAATCACGCCGATCCTGATCGCAAACTCAGGGGGACTTCGTGATCCACTGCACCGCAGGGCTCGGCGGCCGATGGGTCAGCAGCGCGTCAACCAACGCTTTCGGGTCTGAGCGCACCACCAGCACGTCTTTCAACCCGCCGGGAATGAAGCCGCGCTGGAGCGCATGGCGGATCCACTCGAGCATCGCCGAGTAGTAGCCGTCGACGTCGAGCAGACCGATCGGCTTGTGGTGCAGCCCAATCTGCGCGCCGGTCAACATGTCGAACAGCTCGTCCATCGTCCCGAAGCCACCGGGCAACGCGACGAAGGCATCGGCCCGCTCGGCCATCAGCGCCTTGCGCTCGTACATGGTGTCGACGACGTGGTGCTCCGAGAGCTCGGGGTGGGCGAATTCCTGCCGGGCCAGGCCACGCGGCACGACGCCGATGATCTGCCGCCCGCCGGCCAGCACCGCGTCGGCCACCGCGCCCATCAAGCCGTGGTGCGCGCCGCCGTAGACGAGGTCGAGCCCGTTGGCCGCCAGCGCCGCGCCGAACTGGCTGGCCGCTTCGCGAAAGAGGGGCGAGTCACCGTTCTTCGAACCGCAGAAGACGCAGACGTTCTTCACTCACGGCTCCCGCTGCACGACGGTGTCGACGAGCCAGTTGTGATCGTCGGCGTTGGGGTAATCGAGCGTGTAGTGCAGGCCGCGGCTCTCCTTGCGGCGCGTGGCGCACTCGACGATCAGGTGCGCGACGTCGGCGATGTTCCGCAGCTCCACCACGTCGCGGGTGACCTGGTAGTCCCAGTAGTACTGGCGGATCTCTTCGCGGAGCATGTCGAGCCGCCGCCGCGCGCGGGCCAGCCGCTTCCCGGTGCGCACGATGCCGACGAAGTTCCACATCAACCGGCGGATCTCTTCCCAGTTCTGGCTGACCACCACCCGCTCGTCGGACGTCACCGCGTGGCCCGGGTCCCAGTCGCGCACCACGCCGCGCGCCACCGGGCCCTGCGCCTTGACCTCGTCGGCGCACACCTTCACCGCGCGGTGCCCGAAGACCAGGCCCTCGAGCAGCGAGTTCGACGCGAGGCGGTTCGCGCCGTGGAGCCCGGTGCAGCTCACCTCGCCGATGGCGAAGAGCCCCGGCACCGAGGTGCGCCCGAAGGTGTCGGTCACCACGCCGCCGCACATGAAGTGCGCCGCGGGCACGACGGGAATGGGCTGCACCGCCATGTCGATGCCGAACTCGCGGCACGTGGCGTAGATGTTGGGGAAGCGCTCGACGAGGTACGACTTCCCGAGGTGCGTCATGTCGAGGTGCACGCACTCGTCGCCGGTGCGCTTGATCTCCGAGTCGATGGCGCGGGCCACGATGTCGCGGGGCGCGAGCTCCTGCCGATCGTCGTAGCGCTTCATGAACCGCTCACCGGTCGACTTCACCCGCAGCCGGCCCCCTTCCCCGCGGAGCGCCTCGCTGATCAGGAAGTTCTTCGCGTCGGGGTGAAAGAGGCAGGTGGGGTGGAACTGGTAGAACTCCATGTTCGCGATCTTCGCGCCCGCCCGGTACGCCATCGCCACGCCGTCGCCGGTCGCGACGTCGGGGTTCGAGGTGTAGAGGTAGACCTTGCCCGCGCCGCCGGTGGCCAGCACCGTGACCTTGCCGAGGAAGGTGTCGATGCTGCCGTCGTCGCGCAGCACGTAGACGCCCAGGCAGCGCCCCTGCCCGCGCGGCGCCGACGGGTCGAGGATGAGATCGATCGCCGTCGAGTCTTCGAAGAACTGGATCTTCCCCGTCTCGTCGCAGGCCGCGAGCAGCGCGCGCTGCACTTCGCGGCCGGTGATGTCGCCGGAGTGCACGATGCGGCGCTTGCTGTGCCCGCCCTCGCGCGTGAGATCGAACTCGCCGTTCTCGCGGCGGTTGAAGTCGGCGCCGAAGGCCACCAGATCCTTCAGGCGCTCCGGCCCCTCGCGCACCGTGATGTCCACCACCTCGCGCTTGTTGAGCCCGGCTCCGGCGATCATCGTGTCTTCGAAGTGCTTCTCGAAGCTGTCTTCGGGCGAGAGCACCGCCGCGATGCCCCCCTGCGCGTAGACCGTGTTCCCCTCGGATCGGCTGCGCTTGGTGAGCACCGCGACCCGACCGTTCTTCGAGGCCTCCAGCGCGAAGGTGAGCCCGGCCACTCCACCGCCCAGCACGAGGAAGTCGAATTCGCGAACCATGGCGGCTGTTTAACCACCGGCCGCGGAATGGCGCGAAGAGAAGTCAGTTCTTTGCGAGCCCCGAGGGAACAGCGGTAGTGTTCGGCCCGATCTGATGCGCTTCAAGCCCGCCATTTTCCTCGCCCTTGCCTTGCCCTTCTCGGCGTTCGCCGGCGGCATCTACAAGTACGTCGAGAAGGACGGGACGATCGTCTACACGAACGTGCCGCCGAAGGGCGCGCAGGCCCGGCAGGCGCGCAAGGTGGAAGGCGAGTTCCGCCCCGCCCCGTCGGTCGACAAACCCGCGCGCATCACCACCTGGTCGCGACGCTCGCTCGACGAGTACGACGCCTTCATCGAAGAGGCGGCCATTCGGTACAAGATGCCGCCTGCCCTGGTGCGCGCGGTGATGCACACCGAGTCGGCCTTCGACCCCAACGCGCTCTCGCAGGTCGGCGCCTCGGGCCTGATGCAGCTCATGCCGGGCACCGCGCGCGACATGTACGTGAAGGACATCTTCGACCCGAAGGACAACATCGAGGGCGGCGTGCGCTACCTGCGCGTGCTGGCCAACGAGTTCGACGGCGACATGGTGAAGATGGTCGCGGCGTACAACGCGGGCCCCGACGCGGTGAAGAAATACGGGGGCCAGGTGCCGCCCTACCCCGAGACCCAGGCGTACGTGCGCAAGGTGATCTCGCTCTACTTCCAATACAAGGCGCAGGCGCAGGTCGCGCAGGGCGACGAGCGCTAGCCACCACAGGTACAGGAACCGATGCCCAGCACGCGGGGACGAGATCCAGCCGTCGAAGAGGAATTTCTGGGCGCGCTCTACAAGGGCGGTGAACTTCTCGCCTCGGGCAAGATCGTCGAGGCGCGCGAGCACCTCGAGAAGGCGCACGGCCTCGAGCCGAAGAACGAGAAGGCGCAGAACCTGCTCGGGTTGACCTACTTCAAGCTCGGGCTCTTCGACCGCGCGTCCGAGGTCTACGAGAAGCTGGTCAACGAGAACCCGGCCGACGCCACGCTGCGGGTGAACCTCGGGCTGGTGTACCTGAAGACCAACAACCTCGAGCGCTGCATCAAGGAATTCGAGACCGCCACCGATCTCGAGCCCACGCACAAGAAGGCGCACAACTACCTCGGGCTCGCGCTCGCGCAGCAGGGCACCTACGCCAAGGCGAAGGAGCACTTCATCCTCGCCGGCTCGGATCAGATGGCCGAGAAGATGGGCCGGGCGATCGCCGCGCAGTCGACGCCCAGCGGCCTGCAGTCGGCCGTCGCACGGCAGACGCCGAAGACCGTCGTCATCGGGGAAGAAGAGTCGCCCAAGCCGCCGCCTCCTCCGCGCGTGGAGGACGAGACGATCGAGGTGATGAGCGACGAGGAGCTGCCCTCCGACGTCTACGTGGTGCCGGAAGAAGAGCAGTTGCCGCCGCCCCTGCCCGCGCCGTCGTCACCGGGGCTCAACTCTGATTGGGGCGCGCAACTGAAACCGCCTCCGCCGGAAGACAGCGGAGAGATGCGCTTCGCCGAAGACGAGGGGCCGCCGGAGGCAGCGTTGATCCCCGCGACGGTCGAGGAGCTGCCGGTGCTCGAGGCCGACGTCGAGGTGATGCCGCCCGACGCGGAGCCCGCCCCCGCCACCACGCCGACCGCGCCCGCCTGGCTGACGATGGAAGCCGCCGAGGCCTCGCGCCCGACGCCCGCGCCGACCGCGTGGGTGACCGAGACGGTGGCCGACGTTCCCCTCCACTCGGGGCACACGCCCCTGCCGCAGCCTCAGCCTGAAGCGGGCCTCGGCGCGACCGACCCGCGATGGGACACGGCGACGGTGCCCAGCGAGGCGCTGTCGACCGCGAACGACGCGTGGGCGCAGGAGTCGGCACCGGCAGAAGTCGCGCCGGTGACTGACGACGCGTCGTGGGCAGAGAGCCCGCCAGTGGAGATCGCTCCGCTCGAAGCGCCGCCGGTGGCCGATGACGCCTCGTGGGCGACGGGCGCGGCGGTTGAGGCCGCTCCGCTCGAAGCTGCGCCGGTGGCTGATGACGCTTCGTGGGCGACGGGCGCGCCGGTTGAGGCCGCTCCGCTCGAAGCAGCTCCGGTGGCTGACGACGCTTCGTGGGCGACGGGTGCGCCGGTCGAGGCTGCTCCGGTGGCCGATGACGCTTCATGGGCGGCGGGCGCGCCGGTCGAGGCTGCTCCGGTGGCCGATGACGCTTCGTGGGCGACGGGCACGCAGGCGCCCGTCGAGCAGTCGTGGTCGACGGAGACGCAGGCTCCGGTCGCCGATGAAGCGTCGTGGGCGGCGAGCACTGCGGCGCCCGCGCCGGCGAGTGACGACGCGGCGTGGACCGAGCCCGCAGAGACGACGCCCGGCCCTGCCGACGACGCGTCGTGGGCCACGGGCCCGCAGACGGAAGCACCGGTCGCGCAGCCGACCGACGACGCGGCGTGGGCGACGGGCGCGCAGACGGTGGCGCCGCTGCCGACCACGGAAGACGACTCGTCATGGGCCACGGGCACGCCGGAACCGGAGGCGCCGATCATGGCCGCCGCTCCGGAGCCGGCGCTCGAACCGCCCGCCCCTGAGCCGTCGGCCCCGCTGCCGATCACCGTCGAGGAACCGATCGAGTCGGCGCCCGCCCCTGCCCCCGCCGCGCCGCCCGCCGGCTATGCGCCGATGAGCCCGCAGCGGCTGGTCGATCTCGGAGCGTCGGGCTCGTGGGTGCATGAGCCCTCGGCCGGCCCCTTCCACATCAGCGCCGATGGGCTGGCGGTGACGGTCGCCGGCGAGATGCTGGTGCGCATGGTGGGCCTGGTGGCGATCGTCGGCAGCGTGCAGGTGACACCGGAGAATCGGCGCCGGCGCGGTCGTCCGTCGGGAGAGCCGTTCGGCACGGGGACCAGCCAACTGCAGCGGGTCAGCGGCCACGGCGTGCTGTACCTCGAGCCGGGGCGCTCAAAGTTCCACGCGGTCGATCTGACGGATCAGAACGGCGTGAGCATCGACGACGACGGCGCGTACCTGCGCGAGGAGCTGGTGTTCGCCTTCGAGGAGCCGATCAGCTTCGAGAACGGCAAGCTCACCGCTGAGGGGCAGTCGCTCGAGCTCGCGCACCTCAAGGGCAACGGTCGCATTCTGCTTCAGCTCGACGGGTCGCTGCGGGCGATGCCGATTCCGCTCGGGGCGCCGATGGTGGTGCCGCTCCACCGCGTGGTGGGCTGGTTCGGGCGGGTGACGCCGCGGCTGATGGGCTTCGGTGGGCGCGGGGCGGTCGAGCTGACCGGTGAAGGCTACGCGCTCCTTGGAACGCCTGCTGAGAGGCCGTGATGGCGACCGATCGCGAGACGAAGCGGCTTCAGCGGGTCGAGGCGCGGCAGAAGAAGCGCGAAGAGAAGCAGCGTCGCAAGGACGAGAAGGTGGCGCGGCGCGAGGCGAAGAAGGCCGCGAAGCGCAACCGCAAGCCGTCGGTGCTGCTGCAGGAGTTCTGGAACCTCCCCAACATGCTCACCGTGGGGCGGATCTTCATCATCCCCCTCTTCGTGTGGCTGCTCTACGACGGGGACCCCTGGTACTCGGTGTTGGCGGCGTCGGTCTTCACGCTGGCGGCGGTGACGGACATCGTCGACGGCTTCCTCGCGCGGCGGTGGAACATGATCACCGTCACCGGGAAGCTGCTGGACCCACTCGCCGACAAGCTGATCGTCGCGGCGGCGCTGGTGATGATGGTGCGGCTGGGGCGCATTCCGGCGTGGATCGTCATCATCCTCCTCTCGCGCGAGTTCATCGTCACCGGGCTGCGGCAGGTGGCGGCGAGCGAGGGGCTGGTCATCGCGGCCGGGCAGGAAGGCAAGTGGAAGACGGCGCTCCAGCTCGTGGGCATCGTGGCGATGTGCATCCACTACACGCACCCGATCTTCCTGATCGTCGGTTGGTACGACGTGAACTTCAACGTGGTGGGCCAGGTCCTCGTCTACTTCTCCACGGCCTTCAGCGTCTGGAGCGCGGGGGTGTACTTCCAGGCGTTCCTGAATCGACTGGGTCAGCGTGGGGAGGAGTCGAAAAGCGCTTGACGGTCCGTCAGGGCGCAGGTATTTCCCGCGTCGCTTTCGCAGCGGTCGCGGAGCAAGCAGCTGAATACGCGGGAATAGCTCAGCGGTAGAGCATCGCCTTGCCAAGGCGAGGGTCGAGAGTTCAAATCTCTTTTCCCGCTCCAGATTGAAGTGAAGAAGCCTCGGTACCCCCGAGGCTTTTTCATTTGCGGGCTTCGTGTCGTCAGCCGTCTCGCGCCCGTCCCTGATGCCAACTTCATCGCGGGCAGGAAGTTCGCGGGAGGAACCATGAAGTACGAGGTGCCCGACGAAGACACGCTCGCCAAGCACATGCAGCTCCTCCAGGCGGTGCTCATCGCCATTCGCACGAGCCCCGATCCGGAGGCAGCGGACCTGGCCGATGCGGTCCACAACCTGCCCGACCTCCTCATGCGATGGTCCGATGCAAATCAGGAGTGGCAGACGGAGGCCCTTCGCCGAATCGAAGCGAAGCCCCCTCGATGGAAGGGCCACTTCACCGGCATCATGGAACGTGGCGCCCATCCAGGGTGGCAGCTCAAGTGGACGACGCCCGAGAAGAAGTGACACCGGCAGGAGCGCGCGGCCCGAAAAGCAGAGCGAGTCGCGGTTCAGGATGGTTCGACTTCTTCCCGAAGGAGAAAACGAATGAGTGCGCTCAAGGCCGTGGGCTTGTTTCTCGAACTAGAGATGCAGGCCTACGAGGGGGGTCTCGACTTGTCATTTCTTCCGCAACTCCGAGCGAACACGAACCAGCTTGACGCTGTGACGTGCAAGGAGATTTGCGCTCAGCTGGCCCGGTCAACCCCGTGCTTTGACATCCTCATGACGATAGCTGACCCAATCTCAGGTCGCCCCATTCCCGGGGGACTCAGCATCGAAACTGATGGTGTCTGGGTATGGCGTGCCTACCTTCACGACATCGTCAGGGACTACAGGCCGCGGCTTCCTGCCGACTTCGTTCAGCACGCGCTGAGTCCCGATGATGCGAAAAGCCCGGTCGTGGTTACCCGTGAGCTGATTCAGCAAGCGAATCAGGCCCTGAGTCTTCACTACGCTGCGCTGAGGGATGCGACTGATTCCGTGTCTCGCTGACGGCCCAGTTCATCGTCAGCGACAACGGTCCAGAGTTCGTGAGCAAGGCGCTCGATCGCTGGGCCTACGAGACCGACGTGAAGCTGCACTTCATTCGCCCGGGCAAGCCGGTCGAGAACGCGTTCATCGAGAGCTTCAACGGTCGCTTCCGCGACGAGTGCCTCGATCAGCACTGGTTCGCAGACTTGGCCGACGCCCGCTCGACCATCGGTGCCTGGCTCGTCGACTACAACGAGGTCCGCCCACACGGCTCACTTGGCGGCCTCACCCCGAAAGAGTACGCAGCACGAATCAACAACTCCGGACTCACACTACGAGTGGCCTAGAGAACGGGGGCACGTCACCGCGACTGCCTGGTCTGCCTGACCTACTTCGCCAATTTCGTGAGTTCTCGCGCTGCCTCGTAGCTGTCGATGCGGCGCTCGGTTGCCATCCTGCAGAAATCTTCGTCGGTGATCAGTCGGTCGCCGTAGTCGTGGTGGTCGTCGACGACGAAGCGACCAGCTTCAAAGCGCATCTCGTGGAGTGGGCCGACCAGGTGGCAGTTCGGCAACACGATTGCCTTCACGAAAGGGTCTTCTTCGAACGCCTTCTTGACGAAGGTGACTCCCGGCACGTCATGCATGAACCACGGCAACGGGCCGCGCGCCGCGAACTGGCCTTCGATGATCGCGGAGAGCTGGTCGATGGCTTCGAGTGCCAAGCTGCGGTCCTTGGTCTCGGTCACTGGTGAAAAGTGGATCGCACAATTCCGGGTGACACGAAGCCGCTCGAACGAGTCAGCGACCGCCGGCAGGATCACACCCCACGTGCGCAGGACACCGATCGCTACCTTCCAGTCGTCGAAGGAATCCTTCTTCGCGACCTTTTTGAACCCCTCCGTTTCGCGAAACGCGTTGCGCAGGGAGAGGACGAGGTGATTCAAGATGCGTTCTCCCAGTGCGCACGCGGCGGTCAACGCGGGGTAGTAGGCGCCGAGCACGAAAGCCTCGCGCACCTGCTGAAAGAATTTGTTGTGGAACGCCAACACCGAGAACGGAGCGGGGCCGAGTGCCATGAAGTCGTCCAACTTCCGCTGCGAGCCCTCAGCTCCGAACTGAAACACGAGCCCAGCGCGAATCTGTTCGCGACTCGCGCGGTGCATCTGCTTGACCGTCTCCTCCCAGTGCTCCTCGATCGTCATGCCGAGCAAGGTGGCGCGCGTGTCGAAGTCGACATTCACGACCCTGAATCGCTTCACACCGAACCTCGGGTGAGGGGCTGCGTCGCGACAGGCTCAGCCTTCGGCGTCATCAGTTCTGACCAGGCCGCATGCAGTCGCCTTCTCCCCAAGAGGTAGATTGTCGTGGGGATCGCCGGCGCTCGACCGAGGGCAGCGTCATAGGCGGCGACTGTCAGCGCCACGTCCATCTCTGAGGGCTCACCTTTCCGAAGGGCGTCGCATCTGGCGAAGGTCGAGGCCGCGGCCTTGGAAAGCGAGTCGAAGGCGCGCCATCGTTCGGCGAAGGTCCCGGTAGCGAAGAATGCCAAGACCGTCGAGGCTGCCTTGGCCCAGTTCTGCGCGTTCGTGGCAGCGCCGGCCACTTCGGGCAGCGGGACTTGAAGCAGAAGAAGCAGGCCGATCACCGTCCCGAACACACCGACGAGCGCCAGCGCGAAGTAGAGCCGCGCCGCGAATGTTGCTCGCGACCTCGTGTAGTAGGCCGCCTCCTGCGTGATGTGGGCGAGCCGCCGGGGTCCCTTTGGCAAATCAGACGTGAACTCGGAGTCGAGGGGCGCAGGATCCAATGCTGGGAGGAGCGTCTCGGCGTCCGCGAGGTCCAGCATGTCCGCTTCGGATGGGGCACGGCCCAGCCCGTCCTCCAAGACCTGAAGGCGTCGCGCCCGGTCACCGATGCCGTAGTGGTAGCGGCTCCGATCCTTCAGCGCGAAGATGACGACCGGGCCGATGAATGTGGCCACGGCAAGATACGGGGCCGCGAGGCCGCGAGAGAACGCAGAGAAAAGCGCCGTTCCGAGCAAGGCCCACTGGATGCAATCGCTGAGCAGGATGAGGTTCTTCGCCTGCGAGTACGCGCGCCGCTTGTGCTCACCGAGCTTCAATTTCATCTGGGCTCCTACTGCTTCGGGAACTGGCCGTTGAAGACGATGTCCCACTGCCGATAGGCCTCGGGATACGAGCCGTAGGCGTCGCTGGAGACTGCCGCGCGCGCATGTTCCGCCGACTCGCGAAGAGAAGCGGCCAGTTGCTGCCGTTTGGCCTCAGTGTTCGTGGCAGACACCCAACCAGAGATGCCGAGCGGATCCTGTAGTGCGCGTCCCTGCCGCTGGGCAAGGAGGGCGAGCGCTTCCGCGAGAGCCGCCGCGTACGACTTCGGCACGGTGCAGATGCCGCTGTCAGCGAGAACCAGTTCTAGGTGGAAGGAGCTGACCGGTGCGTTGCGGGTGCCGCGCCAGAACTTCAGGAGCTGCGCGACGCCGGTGAGCTTGTTGCCGCTGCGCTGGTTTGCGGCCGCGATGAACCGGTTGTGCACTTCCGGGCTCGTTTGCATCCAGCCCCCATCACCATCCGGGATCTCGTACACCGGATAGTTGTCCTGCCCTGGCCCGAGGTAGACGCCGGGTACGACGTCCACAGGATGTCGGCCATCGCCGAAGTCGACCACAACCGCTTGCCCGTCTCTCCCGATGTCAGTGTTGCGGAACCTGGCCTGCAACTCGCGGCGCACGTTCCCCAAGACTGATTGCGAGCTGCTGCGCGCACCACCCCACGTCACCTCGCTCCGCGAAAGAACCAGGAGCAGATCGACGTCGCTCACGTTGCTGATCGCCGTGCCCCGCGCGTGACTTCCGATGAGCTTCACCTGGTTCGCTGCGAAAGCGCTCTTCAGGTGCGACGCGACCGAGGCTCGATGACTTTCGACGAGCTGCTGAGTGGTGGGGGACGGCTCGATGCGGTCGAGCAGCGTCTTGAATCGATCTGAGACGGCCATAGCTCCTCCTGTGTGACGCAAAATACGAAGGTGACGGAGCTAGCACGTGGGACTGACATCTGAGGGGCGACGCCGTGATTTCAATGGCTTCCTGCCGTACCGCGAGCGCGTCTCTCGTGCGTGGTCGCTCCAGTTGGTGGTGTATTCCGGTCAGAGACGAACGCCGCCGGTCGTGAGGTGCCTATGGCTGATGAAACTGAATCGGAGGACGACTTCTACGGAGCGCCCCGCTACGCGGACCCGGAGACCGTTGATGGGTCCCAGTTGCGGCAGGTCCTTGGCGAGCTTGCGTTCTTTGATGACACGTTTCTGAACATGCAGGCGCTCAACGTCAGCATCGTCGACCAGATGATCATGGCGGCAGAGTACGCACTCCTCCACGAGTGGCGGGAGTTTGAGCGGACGCCGACGATGTCGGTCCTGCAGGTGTCGGCGCTCTCGCAGATGTGGATCTTCGCGGTCTACGAGTTGCTCCGAACATGGAACGGTCGGATTCGAGACTTTCGAAAGCAGCATCAGAACGGGATGCTGAAGCAGTTGGCCGAGCGACTCCAAGCGCAAGCTGACGCTGAGCGGAACGTGTCCGCACTCATCCGCGCGGCCCACGCCCGTCAGATCGTCGATGCCCCCTCCATTCTGGAGTTGGCCGAGGCGCAATCGGCTCTGTTTCAGCCAGTTCTTGACCGGGTCTCCATGCTGAGGATGAACCTCGCCAAGCATGAGACGGTTGGTCGACGTAACTCCGTCCCCTCGGCGCCGGGGTACGGGCGGATTAATTCGGACTGTGGTGCGCTGGACTTTGAAGTGATGGACGAGGCGGGGTCATCTCACGTGCTGAATCGGCGCGACCTCGCAGATGCCCTGCGTAACCTGGCCGCTCCGCTGGCAGATGCAGCGCGTGATCGGCCCAAGTGACGCGCTTGGAGAGGCCGTCGTTGTCGCGCTCGGAGAAGTCGCGGAAAACCTGCGACCCCTTGTTCTGACCCTCGAGTGTTGGACCCATGCCGTCCGTCAGGTCTGCTCGAAGGCCTTCATTCGGCCGTCATCGATGGATTGCTCCATCTCGACCACGAGGTTCTCGAAGGCGACGGCGCAGCCACGGACCCCCTCAGGCGTAGGCCGCCACGTCGATGCCGCCGCGCGGTTCGGATGCACCAGATCCCGAAACTCCTTCAAGCCTGCGGCGAGCGCCTTCACCTGTCCGTTCACAAGGTTCAGGGTCTCCGCCGCTTGAATCAGTTCGCCGAGACCGGCCTCACCGAGGGTTCGCTTCTTCTTGTTCGTGAGCGTGCTCTCCGCCTTGCCGACGTTTCGACCCAACACGTCGAGCAGCACGCCCTCCATCGCGCTGCCCAAGAGGATCATCGCTGCCTGCCACGCTTGAGCCGAGAAGACCCGGTCAAACTCGTCCAGTCTGCTCTCGATGACAGCCGCAAGTTGGTCGTGGAGCAGCAAACGCCTCAGCCGGCCCCTGGCTAACGAGAGGTCCGGCGGAGCCTGTTGTTCACTGCCTTTCGTGAGCTGGTCGGCTTGGAGCCAAGGCCCTCCGCGACCGCGACCGGGCACGGCGAGGTAGTCGTCCCAGGTGTCCACGTTGCGATACCGGAGGATCAGCTCGTTGGGCCGCAACGACCATTCACCGGGACCGGACAGGGTGTGGCCTGACTTCCACTCGCAGTAGTCGAGGAACAGCAGCCAGGGCTTGAGCGCCGCCTCACCCACTCCGAGCGCGGCGCTCAACTGCGTGGAGGTCACGTCAGTGCTGGGAGCGGCGCGCCAGCGCAACCGGCACTCGCCCAGAACGCGCAGAATCAAGTCTCGGCCCGCTCCCGAGACGTCGATGGTCGCCAATGACGCAGGCGTCAGCTCAATTCGAGCGTACGCATAGGAGGAGAAGTCCCCTCGGACGTAGCCGTCGGAGTTAAGGTCGCGCTGGATGTCCGGCACAGAGCCGAGGTCGCGTTGTGCGACCGCGAACGCCAGGGCGCTCGGCCAGGCCTGATGGCGACGGGCATGCTCGAAGACTCGAAGAAGGAATTCGCGATGCCTGCCTGCAGGGTGGGACCCAACCCGCGTGCGAGGGAAAAAGGTTCCTGACACGCGCATCACGTCCTCGACGCTCGTGACCTGCTCGTAGCGGAGCAGGCTGATCGAAGAGGGAAGAAAGGTCTCGCTCGGACTCTGCGACGACCAGTCCAGCGGTGCATCGAGGCCAGCGCGAACGATCGCGCTGATTTGCTGCCACTGGGCATCGTCAGGCCAGAGGTCGCGAAAACTCGACCAAGGAGTACCCACACCTCGCGCGTCCTGTGGGACCTGATTCTCGATGAACGCACGAGCGAGCCGGACGACCACCTGGGCGAGCGGGAGAAGAAGTTCCCGGGCGGACTCAATGGCCGCCAAACCAGCAAGGGTGAGGTGGGCCCGCTCCTTCGAGGGCGAGTCGTACGACGGGCTTGTTGAGACTCCACGCAGAACCCGGTGCGCGTCGTTCAACGTGAACCCCGCATCGTCGAGGGCGAGGATGAGGCGATGGCGTTCGGTCCATTGCCCCGTCGTCGAGAACGTCTGCCAAATGAGATCGGCTGCAATTCTCTCAGCGGGAGACAGGTTCATGGGCACCTCCTGACGAAGCGTCACTTCGTACGCTGACTCCGCAGCGCGCCCCGGTGGGATGACAGAATCGTTGACCGCTCAACTTCGTGCCTCACCGCCGTTGATCGCCACGCGGACCCGCCGCACCTCGACCAAGCGCTAGAGCCGGTATCCGTTTATCGAGGGCTTGCGCGCGCGGAACGTTCCGGCTTCGTCCCATTGCCGCAGGGCCACCACTGCCACCCGAGGAGGTCAGCGGCTTCCTCGATGGTGACGAGGTCGGTTTGGTGGCGCGCTTCGTGTCGGCGTCCCGTCGGGTCATTGCTCAACCGTATTCAACCTTGATCATCCCCTGTAAAGCTCACTTGCGGTTCCGGTGGAAGACTTGGAGGGGACCTGTCGGCTCCGCGCTGGATGCTCCAGAGTGCAGGCACCTCCACTTGCTGCTCCAGTCGAGGAAGCGTTGCGGTCAGGGGGCATGTCCATTGGGCCCAATCCTGCTGCCTCGCGAGCAGCGCGCAGTAAGAGCGATAGATCCCCATCGCGGCGGACCATGTCAGGGCCTTAACCTCTTCAACAACCGGAGAGCGGCAGGTCGATTGGAGCTGTTGTAAGGTCCTGCCACCGCGCGGTGAGAAGCGCCGTGGAGTCGGCTTCTGTGGCGGACCGCTGGGGGCGAAGGGATGGGAGGCGGCGAATGCGGATTCATCAGGTTCGGATCGAACGGTTTCGGGGGATCAAGCTCCTCGATTGGAAGCCCGCGGGCGCGATGGTGTGCCTCATCGGTCCAGGTGACTCTGGGAAGACTACGATCCTCGATGCCATCGAAGCCGCGCTATCTCCGCGCTGGACCCTGGCCCTGACCGACGACGACTTCTTCCGTGGAGACACGACCGAGCCGATCGTTGTGTCCGTTACCGTCGGCGGCCTGCCCCGTGCCCTCCTCACTGACGAGAAGTTCGGGATGGACCTGCAGGGCTGGAGCCCTGCGAACGAACTCCGCGATGAGCCAGAGGACGACGACGAACAGGTGCTCACGGTGCAACTGACCGTTGACGAGTCTCTTGATCCAATCTGGGTGGTGAAGAACGGTCGAAATGGCGACGGTCGGCTCATTTCCAGCAAGGACCGGGAGTTGCTCGGCGTCGCTCGCATCGGGAGCGATCCCGAGCGTCACCTTCGATGGGGACGCGGCTCCGCCCTCAATCGCCTGACCGGCGGCATGGAGGATGTGAACGTTGTGCTCGCGGCGGCCGCACGACAGGCCCGCGAGAGCCTTGCCGAGGGCGAGTTGCCCACGCTGGAAGAGGCGGCGCAGAAGGCGACGGTTGCGATGCGCGGCTTCGGCGTGGAAGTCCGCAGCGAGTACCTTCATCCCGCGCTCGGCATCGAGACGTTCACCAGCACGTCGGCCGCTGTCATGCTCTTCGACGGGCGCGTTCCGGTACACGCGGCTGGACTCGGGAGCCGGCGGCTTGCTGCGATGGCACTCCAAAGCGCAGCCGTTCGGTCCGGCGCAATCTTGCTTGTGGACGAGCTCGAACACGGACTCGAACCCCACCGCGTGCGCAACTTGGCCAACCGACTGGACCATCAAGCCGGCCAGCCGGACGGATTCGGTCAGGTCATCGCAACGACTCATTCGCCGACCGTTCTCGTGGAGCTTCCTGTCGATCGGATTCGCGTGGTGCGGTCGGTCGCTGGCGAACTGACAGTCCACCAACCGAGTGCGGATCTCCAAGCCAACATTCGGACGAACCCCGACGCGCTTCTCTCGAAGCGCGTCATCGTGACCGAGGGAAAGACCGAAGTCGGCCTGTTGCGGGCGCTCGACCGGCACTGGGAGCGGACCCATGCCATTCCGTTAGCCCACCAAGGGATTGCGATCGTCAACGGAGGAGGCAACACCCTCTGCCTTGGGGTCGCTCTTGGCTTTCTTCGACTTGGCTACTCGGTCTGCGTTCTCGCCGACGACGATGTTCCTCTTCTCCCGGCAACCGCCCAAGACGAGGTTCTTCGTTTAGGCGGCGCGGTGATCCTCTGGGGTGACCACCTTGCGGTCGAAGAGCGAATCGCCGCCGACGCGCCGCTGCAAGTGCTGCAGGCGATGCTGACGTACGGCGGCGCCTCGTTCGGTGAGGCTGAGGTCGTCGGTGCCGTGAAGGGTCAGCTCGGGGCGCACGCGCCGCTCGTAGCGGGTAGCACGTTGACGGCGTGGCGCACGGCCGGAGTTCCTGAGACGGCGATTCGGCAGGCTCTCGGGCGCGCCGCAAAGACGTCCTTCAAAGGGTGGTTCAAACGCACGGACCACGGCGAATGGTTGGGCAGCCTCGTCGCAGCTGCTCTGGCTCAGATTCCGGATTCACCTCTCGCACTGAGGATCGCCGATGCCGAGTCGTGGTGCTTCCCGCCCGCTGCTGACGACAGACCTGCTCGCTCATGATCGTGCGGTCCTGGTTGCGCCAGCCGGATGTGGGAAAACCCAAGTCATCGCTGAAGCGCTCCAACGGATCGGACACGGGAGGCACCTCGTGCTCACTCACACCCATGCGGGCGTTGGTGCCCTGAGGGGGCGGCTGTCGCAACTCGGCGTCCCAGCCGAACGCTTTCGTGTGGAGACGATCGCCTCTTGGGCTCTGAGGATGTCAGCGAACTACCCCTCGCTGTCCGGCCTTGGAACGACGAGGCCAACTGGCGCTGAATGGAATGCGACGTACCCGGCCGCAGAGCGTCTGTTGCAGACGCGAGTGGGCCGAACCGTCGTTCAGGGTAGCTACGACACGCTCTTCGTGGACGAGTATCAGGACTGCATCGAGTCCCAGCACCGACTGGTGCTGGCGCTCGCCAACCTCATGCCGTGTCGCGTTGTGGGCGACCCGCTTCAGGGCATCTTCGGCTTCCGAGGGAATCGCCTCGTTTCTTGGGAGACCGACGTCTTCCCTCAGTTCGATCGCGTTCCAGACCTCAATCACCCGTGGCGCTGGGATCGGCACCCGGAACTGGGCCGGTGGCTTCTCTCAATTCGCCCGGCACTCGAACGCGGGCTACCCATCGACACAAGCGGGAGCCCTGTCGCGTGGCGACAGCAGGGTGAAGAACGGTCTGCATGCTTCGACGTCGCACGCCGGGACGGGAGCGCCGTGGCTCTGCGGCAGTGGGCTAGAGACTGCCATGTCCTCGCGAGCCAGTTGCGCGGGACGTTCACGTCCATGGAGGAGATGGACTGCAAGGAACTCTTGACGATCACCCGCGCCTTCCAGGAGGCGAGTGGAAGTGGGCTCGTGCGCGCCGTCATCGACGCGGCGGCGACGTGTATGACCAAGGTCAGTGTCGCACTCCGCCCGATCCTGAATGCTCTCGACGCCGGGCGGCTCGTCGCATCGGTCAGACCTGCCCGCCTCAGTCAGGTCGTCTCGGAGTTGAGCGCGGTCGAGGCCGGTCTCGACGTTGGTGCGATCTCGCGGGGGCTGCGTGCCATCGCCCGAATCCCAGGTATCGTGGCGTACCGCCGGGAACTGCTTGCCGAGTTGCACCGGACCTTGGCCGCTTTCGGCGACGGTGGCTTCGCTTCCCTCGAAGAGGCCGCCTGGGTTGTCCGAAATCGGACGCGTGTCGCGGGTAGGGCCGCTGAGCGCCGGGTGGTGTCGCGCACACTCCTCGTGAAGGGTCTAGAGTTCGAGCACGTCGTTCTGTGTGCCGCAGACGAACTGGACGCCAAGAATCTGTATGTCGCGCTGACAAGGGGCTCGCGGTCTGTGACCGTTGTTGCCCGCTCTCCGGTTCTTCATGCTTCGCGATAGTTGCCTGCGCCAGGGTAGCCGCCAAACGCTCGACCTCATTCTCGACCTCTACCGGGTCGAGCACGAGGCGGCCGAGCGCGGCATCGTCGGCATTGAGGAACACCTCGCGCTCTACATGCTCGCTCGATGCTGCACACTCACCGCGCCAGCTGTCGCCGCCGGACAAACCGAACGAGCCGGTCGGCGGCGTCACCGCTAGGTTGCGGCAGAGGCCGATCAAACAGGCTGCTTGGAGACCACTATCACGTGATTCAACCGGAAGAAGCCGTTCACTTTCTTGGGGACCTTCGTCTCGCGCGGGCGACAGCGCTCGCTGACGGCGAGAACGCTGCCGCTTTGCTCACTTGCTTCGAGCGGCTCGGCTACCACTTGGAGCGGCCGTCGCGGCCCTCCGGGCTCGGCAGCTACCGGGCAAAGCTGCTCGCGCTGGCGAACCGCAGTCGGGTTTCGGACGCCCTTGCCTGCGATAGATGCCAATCGAGCGTCGCCGACATTTTTGATTCTGTGCTCGATGGTCGAAACGAAGCCATGCACGTTGGAGTCAGCGCCCGGCGTCTTGTTGACCACGCCGTGCGACTCGCGTTGTTCCTAGAGAATGGACTCATGGCCGATCTCAAGCTCGTGAAGCACTTCATGGTTGCCGATCCAGTCCGTGCACACTCGTGGCAGACAGTTGCGCACGTTCGACAACAGATGCTCGTCAATCAGTTTTCGTACATCCCCTACGAGCACCCGTCGGGCAGTTGGAGACTGATCCCTGACTACTCAGTGGCGGCGTACCTTCGCGCCTCGGACGATCTCGGCGACGCCCTGGCCAAGACCGTCGGCGAAGTGGTTCCGAATCAAATGCTCAAGACCGAGAGCGCGGTGCTGATTCCCGCGAATGCCCCGGTCAACGCGCTCCTGAAGGCGCCCACCGAGGTCCGGCCGTGGCTTGTGGTCGAGGGGAAGGAGCAGGTACTTCGTGGCATCTTGACCGCGTTTGACCTGCTGTGACGAACGGCAGCGTGATAGCCTAGCTCGGCCATCACCGCAGACGGTCAAGGTCAGCTCGAATTGTCGCGACCGCCCGCGCGAGAAAAGCTCGAAGCGTCTTAGCGTCGTGATGCATCTCAGAGAAGCGGCGGTGGGCAACAAAGAGACTCGCCCGTCCGGAACGCTCGTAGCAACTCCGCACATGCCGAAGGCTGTGCTCAGACCTCTCAGGCGCGAACGGATGCGGATCGCCGATCCAGATCGTTGCCTCTCCAGGGCCAGTTGACGGTTCAGACGCCAGAATCACTGCGTGAGAACCGGCTGAGAGAGGAGGCCCGTAAAGTGAAAGGGGGTCGATACCGATGACGACACCTCCGATGCCCATTCCGAGCAGATCAGTGAACTCTTCCCCGGGCTCGCCAAACGCCGCGAGTCCCTCGCGCCGAAGGACCTGTGCGACTTCGTGAAGCTTCGTTCCGCCGCGCTGATCTGGCTTCATTCGTCTAACAAGCTCGTTGTGGAGGCGAGCGGCCTCCTGAGCCCAGCCTCCGGCCTGAAGCAGGGTAGCTACGCACGCCTGAACGCACTGCGCGCTGGTAGGGGGCTGTCGAAACTGACGAACCGCAAGGAAGCCCTGCGTCGAGATCGCGCTCACAGGTCTTAGACTCGCATCCTAACCGCTAGCAGGAAAGGACTGGGACTCGACCCGAGGCGTCGCGTCAGGCGCACAACCTCAGCGTCAGATCGGCTGATGGCCGCGCCGATCGGCGAATTTGGGGGCGAGGGTGCGGTCGCTGCTCGTCGATCCTTCTTGCAGAGGCTTTGCGACGCGCATGGTGCGAGCACTGGAAGCGCAGCTGACGTGCCCCCGTTCTCTAGGCCACTCGTAGTGTGAGTCCGAGGTTGAGGATGCCGGCATGCGTCTTCCGAGCGCGCAGCAATCTGAGCAACGCGCGCCACGAAGCGCACTTTCCCGAGTGCTCTCGCCAACTTGGCGAAGTTCGAACGCGAGCTGACGCTGTTCCCCACGACAGCTACTTCTCTCGGCCCCCACAACGGAGGTCGATCGAATGGAATGGTCTGCGGAACAGGTGCAATGGCTCGTCAAAGTCCTTCAACCCGAGAGAACGGTGGCCTCGCTCCCCGGTGGGAGGATGGGCCTCGACGAGGGCACGCGCGCCGCCCTGCTCGGCCTCTCGGCTGAGGTCTACGCCGCGCAGCACGCGCAGCTCGTGAACGGCGCGAAGGAGGCAGCCCGTGAGCTGCTGGCCGACCCCGAGGTGTGCTCGATGCTCGATCGTCTGCCCCTCGAGAAGGGCGCGAAGATCGTCGCCTTCGGTGACAGTCACACGGCCGACCCGCAGTCGTGGGCCGTGATCCTGCGCGAGCTGCTGGCGGCGCGGAGACCCGACGATGCCCTCTCGGTCGTCATCAGCGCCGTCAGCGGAGAGACCAGCACCCACGGCCTGATTCGCATCGGAGACGTCGTCGCGATGAAGCCCGACTGGGTCTTGTTCTTCATCGGCTTGAACGACGCGCGGACGCAGGGCCCGACCCCCGGCAAGACGCTCGTGCATCACGAGGAGACCGCTCGGAACGTCGACGAGCTCCAACGTCGCGTGGCGCAAGAGACGAACGGTCGGAGCCTGTGGATCTCGCCTCCGCAGGTGATCTCCGCCCGCGTCGAGAGCCACTGGGCCCTGTCACGCTTCGGAGTTCGGTTTCGCAACGAAGACATCGCGCGCGTCGCAGCCTCGATCCGCGCGCTCGACGCGCCGCACGTCGATCTGTTCTCCGCGCTCGAGGCCGGGCTGGTCACGGACGACGGGCTCCATCTCTCGCAAGCGGGTCAGCAGAAGATCGCGCTGGAGATCGTGCGGGGCTGGAGCGCGCTCTCATGAAACAGCTCATCACCGGCGCAACCGGCAACATCGGCTCCCTCGTCACCCAACGCCTCATCGCGCGCGGTGAACGGCCGTGCGTCTTCGTGCGCAATGCCAGGGCGGCGCGGACGCTCTTCGGCGACCGCGTCGAGATCCGGACTGGCGATCTCGCCGACGCGTCGTCGCTGACCGCTGCGCTCGGCGACATCGACACCCTGTTTCTCGTCAACAGCGGCCCTCAGTTGGGCGAACGAGACGAGCTGGCCGCGGTCGCCGCGAAGACCGCCGGGGTGCGCCGCGTGGTCAAGCTCTCGACTCTGGACGTGCAGACCGGCGTCGGCACCGGGCCCTGGCACGCCCGGGGTGAAGCCGCGCTGCGCGCTTGCGGGGTGAAGTTCACGGCGCTCCGAGCGGCGGCGTTCATGTCGAACGCGTTGGGGTGGGCTCCGTCGATTCGCAGCTCCGGGCGGCTGCGCGCTTCCACCGGCGACGGCCGCATCGCCTTCATTCACCCCGACGACCTCGCCGACGTCGCCGTGCAGACCCTCGTGACGCGCGATCACGAGCACACGTCGCTGGTGATCACCGGGCCCGAGTCACTGAGCTACCGGGCGATGGCCGAGACGATCGGAGGCGCGATTGGCGCCCGGGTTCGCTTCGAAGCGATCTCCGATGACCAGGCGCTCGAGCTGGCCCTGGGCTGGTCCGAGAGTCGCGAATACGCCGAAGCGTTGGTCGACATCTGGCGCGCGATTCGAGAAGGCCGGTTGACGACGGTGACCGACGAAGTGGAGCGGGTCCTCGGGAGGAAGCCGCGCTCCTTCGCGCAGTGGGCGAACGAGAACGCCGCCGAGTTTCATTGACGGCTGAAGTAGGCGCGGACCGCCCGCGTCGCTTCGCGCTTCAGGTCCTCGAGGGGCACGGTGTGCGGCCGCCGTGCCGTCGCGCCGTGCACCAGCGCCTCAATCAGGTGGGGCAGCACGAGCAGCATCGGCTGATCATTCGCCGAGATCACCCGCTCGAACGTCGCCTGGAGCGCACGCCTGAACCCGGTCGTGCTCTCCGGCACCACCTCGGCAATGATCTCATGCAGCCGCGGGTCGACGGCATGCGCGTCGATCAAGGCCGCGAGCAGCGCGATTGAGAAGTCTTCAAGTGAACCCGACGCAGACTGCGCAACGACCTGCTCGAGGACCTGGCTGACCTGGTCGACGTGGCGCTGATGCAACGCCGTGAAGATCGACTGCTTGTCGGGGAAGTACTGGTAGACCGAGCCGATGCTGACGCCCGCCGCCTCGGCGATGCGGTTCGTCGTGATCGCCCCGACTCCTTCACGCTTCAGGACCCGCTCAACGGCGTCGAGCACCGCCTCGACGGTTTGACGCGAGCGCTCTTGCCGCGGTGCGCGCCGAACGCCGGCGTCCTGGTCGGAGATCTTCATGGGCGATCACTACTCTCGAATTTGATGGTCAGGGAGTGCCGCCGTCACCGACCAGCCGGTAGAGCCACGCCGCGCCGCTGCTCGCTGGAGCCGGATCGAAGAGGTTGCCGTTGATTCCAGGCGCGCCCGCGGAGCTCCCAGGCACCGACACCAGCACCAGACGCCCATCGGTCGAGATCGAGACCTTCTCGCCGAAGAGCCGGCTCTTCGTACCAACCGGTGGGCTCACGCGCAGGTTGCGGACCCATGACGATCCATGGCGTGAGAAGACGTAGATGGCGCCGAACGACTCGGGGTACGCGCCTCCGTCACGTGGCGGCTGCTCCGCGCTGGCGCCCACGACGAGCCGGTTCCCGTCGGCAGAGAGCTGCCCGCCGAACCCAAACTGATTCATCGTGTGGCCGGGGTCGGGGCGCAGCACGGCCTCTTCACTCCAGAGCCCGTTCGTGCGGCGGAAGACATGGGCCTTGCCGGTGATGAAGGAGCCCGAAGGACTGGTGAGATCGAACAGCACGAGCGTGCTCCCGTCTGCGGAGAGCACCACGCGCACGCTGGAAGTGGCTCCAGAAACCGGCGCGAGGGTCGCATCGAAGAGCCACTGATCGCCGCTGCGTCGGAAGACCGTGACGGTGCCGCTGGCGTTCTGCACCGTGGTGACGAGCACTGAGCCGTCGTCGGAGATGACCGCCCAACCCGCCCCTGTTCCGAGCGGCTCGGAGAACGTCTCGACCCACGTCCCTGCGTCGCGCACGAACACTCGGTTGGCGGGCTGACGCGTGCTCGAGGTCCAAGTCCCATCCGTCGTCGCGATCCACGTCCCGTCCGCAGACAGCTCGTAGGAACGAGCGACGCCATCCAGGACGCCCGCGTCCGCCCATCCCACGGCGGTCCGCGAGAGGATCCTCGTCGTTCCCGCGTCCACCTCGGGCACGACGAGCAGAGTCCCGTCGCGCGAGATCTGAGCGAAGGAGAGGCTCCAGCTCTCGAAGACCGCCTCCTCTGCCCAGCCGCCGTCGTTCCTCCAAACACTCCAGCGCGAAGTCGACGTCCGCGAGCCAAAGACCGCGACCGCACCTTCTGCGGCGAGTTGAGCGTTCAGGCCAAAGTGGACCGACTCCCGAGGGACCGCTTCCTTGAAGGACGTCGCTAACTCCCCAGTGAGCAGCGGATCGTCCGCCATCAGAAGCGGGAGGCTGGCGGTGGTTGATGGCGCGGTCAGCTCCACGGTCCAGGACGTTCGCACCGAGGTCTCGAGGCTGGTGCGCACCGTCACTTCGCAGGAGACGCCAGCACTCGTCTCCACGCAGGTGCCCAGCGTCGCCTGCGGCGGCGTGACCGCGGACGCGCCGGTGACCTGCACCGCGAGCGTTCGTGGTGTGCCGACCGGAAAACGCACCGTCGCGTGCCCCGAGGCGCCGGGCGGAAGCACCAGTTGCGGCGGGTTGAAGAGCCCGACGATGAGTCCAGCGTCTGGCGAACCTGCGTCTGGCGAACCTGCGTCTGGCGAACCTGCGTCTGGCGAACCTGCGTCTGGCGAACCTGCGTCTGGCGAACCTGCTTCTTGCGAACCTGCTTCTTGCGAACCTGCGTCTTGCGAACCT